>Ga0315336_1000050_pt1 | contig 690439 bp, 578 predicted proteins | sample ASW5metaG_FD_204512 | JGI IMG/M metagenome (GOLD analysis project Ga0315336, IMG submission 204512) | Ammonia-oxidizing marine archaeal communities from Monterey Bay, California, United States - ASW #5 | ecosystem: Environmental > Aquatic > Marine > Intertidal zone | place: USA: California... | reverse complement strand
CAACCGGTGCGGCGCCGGCCTGGCAGTCGTTTGTCAGGTGGCAGATCTCCGCGCCATTGCACCATGCGCCGTCGTCGCAATTAGCGTCTACGGTCGTGTGGGTGATCTGGTCGTTGTCCTCGTCGCACGCGTCGGTCGTGCACCCCACGGCGTCGTCGACAACCGGTGCGGCGCCGGCCTGGCAGTCGTTTGTCAGGTGGCAGATCTCCGCGCCATTGCACCATGCGCCGTCGTCGCAATTAGCGTCTACGGTCGTGTGGGTGATCTGGTCGTTGTCCTCGTCGCAGCTGTCGTCGGTGCAGTCGACGCCATCGGAGAGGTCGGGCGCGGTGCCGGCCTGGCAGACGCCGGCCACACAGGTCTCGATGCCGTCGCACCACAGGCCATTGTTACAGTCCGACGCACAGTCGCCATCGCCATCGCCATCCCCGTCACCATTGCCGTCGCCGTCGCCGTCGCCATCACCATCGCCGTCGCCGTCGCCGTCGCCGTCGCCGTCGCCGTCGCCATCACCATCGCCATCGCCATCGCCATCACCATCGCCACCGCTGCTACCGTTACCGTCGTCGGTGTCGTCATCGGTGCCGGCGTCAGCGCCGCTGATGTCCCCGTCCCCAAAACAGCCAACGCTTTGCAGTAGTAGAATGCAGGCGATCAATCGAAGCGAGTGGGTCATGCAAGTTCCTTCCACGGCCGGAGACCGTCCGAAAAGCGTAACGCGCGATGAGTGACACGACCAGCAAGATGGCATCCGACGACGAACTCGTGTGAGTGCGGCGTTAGTCGCCAACCCAACGCTTCCAGTGGTCCAAGCGCTCCCATTCTTCCCTCGCGGCGTAGCCCGTGGCTGCACTCTGGTAGCAGCGCGTGCCGAGACGTGGGCGAGCGCGCACACTCGAAATGCGCGCCCGCTGCGCCCATGGAGCCGATCACGACAGGGACAGGGCTACCGGTGCTGCGCGTGGTCCGGCGGCCGGTCCGATTCCATGGCCGCGCACGCGGCGTTGCAATAATATGTGCCAATGCGGCAATCGGCATTCCATGCAACGCACGCGCTGTTCGCGCTGCCTCTCCTTCTCCTCGCCTGCGGGGACGACACCAAGAGCGAGCAGGGGGAGAGTGAGCTGTCTCCCGCGGTCGCCGCGCTCGTCCGTGGCTTCGAGTTCGACGACTCGGAGACGGTCCTTTCGCCGCTGCCGGTTCCGACTGATGACGTCTCGATATTGCCGGTGAACTCGACGCTGATCGTCTCGCCGGGCGAATCGGTCATCATGCCATTCGAGCCGAACGACCCGGACGCCCAGGGCAGGACGGCCGTCTTGTTGCAGTTCGAGGGCGCGGCCAGCCACTCGCGCGTCAGCCCGCCACTTGCTCAAGCTCGCGTGAGCATCGGCGCCACGGTCCGCGAAGACACCTGTGACAACCTCTGCGATACGACCTACGAGGTCCGGCTGTTCTCCTCGCTGGAGCGCGGCGGCGCCGTGGGGCGAGCGGGGGTCATGAGCATCCTGCTCGACTGCCGCGGTGCGGGTACGGCGGACGATTGCGTCGGCGACGAGCCCGTGATCGACCTGGGCACGCTGACCGCAACGCAGGCCGATGCCGGCACCCCCAACGCGCTACCCCTCGCCGAAGCCGGCGACGTCCAACAGGTGGCGGGCGGCGAGCCCGTGACCTTGACGGGCATCGCCGACGACCCGGATGGGACCGTTGCGGAGACCACGTGGGAGCAGATCCTCGAGTCCGCCGATGGCGCGGACGCCGTCGATTTGATCGTGAGCGGTGCGACCGCAAGCTTCGAGGCGCCGGTCGTGGCCGACGTCACGAGCCTGACATTTCGCTTCACCGTGACCGACGATGCGGGGGACTCGAGCTTCGACGATGTGGTCGTAACCATCCTGCCGCCCAGTGCGGCCGACGCGCCGCCCCTGGTCGACGCGGGGCAGGTGCAACAGGTCGACGGATCGGCCGCGGTGCTCCTGGCGGGCGTCGCGAGCGATGGGGACGGGGTCGTGGACAGCACCTCGTGGGTCCAGGTCGGCGGTCCGATGGTGACCCTGGTGATCGATGGGGGCGAGGCGACCTTCGTGGCGCCAGATGTCGACGTGGTGACCAACCTGGTCTTCCAGTTCAGCGCCACCGACGACGCGGGCAACACGACCATCAGCGAGGTGGTCGTCACCGTGCTGCCGCTGGGTCTGCAAAACGCACCGCCGCTGGTGGACGCCGGCGCGACCCAACAGGTCGACGAAGCGGCGCTCGTCACCCTCGTTGGCACGGCGAGTGACGCGGACGGCACGGTGGCGAGCACCGCCTGGGTGCAGACGGGCGGCCCCGCGGTGGTGCTGTCGATCGCGGGGGACGAGGCGAGCTTCACGGCGCCGCTCGTCAACATGGTGACCAGCCTGTCCTTCAGGTTCAGCGCCACCGATGACACCGGCGACACGAGCACCGACGAGGTCGTCGTGACGGTCGTACCGACGCTGGTGCCCCCCGTGGCCATCGGCGGCGGGGATCAGACGGTCGACGAGGATGTCCTGGTGACCCTCATGGGGACCGACTCCGATGCCGATGGCGCCGTCGTGACGCGCATGTGGGAGCAGCGCAGCGGTCCGGCCGTGAGCCTGAGCGGCAGCGATGCCGACGTCAGCTTCCTCACGCCGCCGGTGGTCGCCGCAACCGTGCTCACTTTCGGCTACGTCGTGATGGATGACGACGGACTGTCGGGTGAAGACACGGTGGCGGTGACGGTGCTGCCGGTCAACGCACCGCCCACCGTCGATGGCGGAAGCGACATCTCGGCCGCCGAGGGGGCCATGGTGGCGCTGGTGGCCACGGCGATCGACCCCGACGGTTCGATCGCGAGTCAGCAGTGGACGCAGATCGGTGGCCCCATGGTCACCCTCATCGACGCGGACCAGCTGGCCGTCAGCTTCATCGCTCCCGTCGTCGCACAGCCCACGACCATCGTCCTCGAGATCTCGGTCACGGACGACGAGGGCGCGAGCAGCTCGGATGTGGTCCTGGTGAGCATCGATCCGTTCAACGCCGCGCCGACGGTCGACGCGGGTCCGGACCAGGTGAAGGAGATGGGGCAGCCGGTGGAGCTCGACGGGACGGCGCAGGACTCCGACGGAAGCATCGCGAGCTGGGAGTGGCGCCAGCTGTTCGGTACCCCGGTCGTGCTCAGCGACTCGGCGATTCCGAATCCGACGTTCACCGCGCCCGATGTCGGCAGCTCCGAGGTGCTGCGCTTCGAGCTCAAGGTCACCGACAACGAGGGAGCCACGGCGGTGAGCCACGTGGACATCATCGTCTCGCCTCCACCCAACAGCAACATCCCGCCGCTCGCCTATGCCGGACCGGACCAGGCCGTCGGCGAGGGCAGCCTGGTGCAGCTCCAGGGCGAGGAGAGCGACAACGACGGCGCGGTCGTCGCGCGCATCTGGACCGAGGTCACTGGCAGCGGTGCCGTGCTGACCGGTGCGACAACCCTGACGCCCACATTCAACGCGCCGGTTGCCGACTGTGCGCTGCATCTGGTCTTCGAGCTCGAGGTCCAGGACGACGAGGGCGGTCGCCACACCGACCGGGTGTCGGTGACCGTCGTCGAAAACCTCGGAGGCAAGCTGCCTCCCCCCGTGGTGCTCGATCTCGAGCTCGACGATGGCGGGATCACCACCGGCGGCACGCCGGGGACCGCGTGGGGCTGGGGCGTGCCGGCCACCGGGCCCCTGCGGGCGCACACGGGTAGCCGCGTGTGGGCCACCGGGCTGAACGCCAACTACCCCAATTCGGCGGCGGACTGGCTGTGCCTGCCCGCGATCGACATGGACGGGGTCGCCAAGGCGGTGCTGAGCTTCCGTATCTGGATGCAGACCCAGAGCAACGACGGAGTGCGCGTGCAGGCGCTCGATCCGGCGGCGGGCTGGACCGACGTGACGGTCGTCACCCCGGCCTACGATGACGGCGTTCGCTGGCGTACGAAGGGCTACGTCGATCAGTACGAGCTCGTAATGGCCGAGCTGCCCGGGTGGGTCGGGCTCACGCCGCAGCTGCGCATCCTGTTCGACTCGACCGCTTCCAGCAACGCGGCGGGTGCATTCATCGACGACATTCGCATCGACGACGAGTACCTGGACGTCGACGGCGACCAGCTCGTGGGCATCATGAACGAGTTCGAAAACTACGGAACCGACCCGTTCGATCCGGACTCGGACGGCGATGGCGTGGCCGACGGTGACGAGGTCGCTGCGGGTTCCAATCCGCTCAACGGGGCGTCGCTCCCCGGCGGGCAGATCACGCCCCCCACGCTATTGGACCTGGAGGACGTGGGCGCCGGTGGGCTGGTGACCGACGGCGTGCTCTGGGAGCACGGCGTGCCCACCAGCGGACCGGGCGTCGCCTACAGCGGGATCAACGTCTGGGCGACCAACCTGACAGGCAACTTCTTCCTCGACGCCGAAGAGTATCTCTACCTTCCGGAGATCGACCTGAGCGCGGGCGGCGACGCGACATTGAGCTTCCGGCTGTCGTCGACCAGCGGCGCGAGGATGGGCATCGAGATCTTCCTCAACGGTGCCTGGTCGCTGCTGCCCGTGTTCACGCCCGCCTACAACACCACCGACAAGCTCGGCCACGCCGCCTACGGCACCGTGGGCTACTTCGACCAGTACGAGCTCGTGCTTGCATCGCTTGCGCAGTTCAGCGGACAGTTTGTTCAGATCCGCCTCAGTACGCGGACGCAATGCTGCGGTACCGACGCCGGGGCCTACGTGGATGACATCCGCGTCGACTGGGAGAGTGACGACGCCGACGGCGACGGCATCCTGGGGGTGATCGGCGAGCGGCTCCAGGCGGGAACCGATCCCTTCGTCGCAGACACCGATGGCGACGGGGACAGCGATGGAGCCGAGTACGCCAGCGGTGACGATCCACTGGATCCGTCGTCGGGGTCGGGCGCCCAGGCGATGCTCCCGGGCGACCGGCTGGGGCTCGAGGCGGACGACGGCGGCCTGGCGACCACGGGCAGCCTGTGGGAGTGGGGCAGCATCAGCAGCGGACCCCTGGTGGGCCACAACGACGGTGACAAGAACGCCTGGGCGACCAACCTCGACGGTAACTACTTCGTCGGCGCCGTCGAGTACCTGAACCTGCCCCCCATCGACCTGTCGGCGGCCAACGACGCAACCCTGAGCTTCCGGCTGTGGTCGGCGATCAGCTCGGGCGCACTCAGCCTCGAGGTGCTGGACGAAGACGCGGGCTGGTTGACCCTGCCGGTGCAGGCCACGCCCTACACCAAGACCGACCCGGTGGGGAACTCGGGCTGGGGCAACGAGGGCTACCGGAGCAACTACGAGCTGGTCGCGGCCAGCCTGGCCGGACACTCCGGCCAGCTGGTGTCGGTCCGCTTGGCCATTCGGACGGCCTGCTGTGGCACGCAGCCGGGTTCGTACATCGACGAGATCCGGCTCGACGAGGAGGCCAGCGATCCCGATGGCGACGGCGTCGCGGGGATCCTCGACGAGGTGCTCGTCCTCGGGACCGATCCCTTCGTCGCGGACACCGACGGTGACGGCGACGACGACGGCGCGGAGCAGGCCGCGGGTACGCCGCCGCTCAACCCGGCCTACGGCGTCTCCACGGTGCCACTGACCGCAGAATCGCCGGGCGCACAGCTCTCCCTCGAGCTCGACGACGGCGGGATGGCCACCAACGGTGAGCTGTGGCAGTGGGGAAGCGTCAACAGTGGGCCGGCCAAGGGGCACGGCGACGCGGACCAGAATGCGTGGGGCACCAACCTGGGCGGCGACTTCTTCGGCAACGCGCGCGAGTACCTGTACTTCCCTCCGATGGACTTGACCGCCGCGACCGATCCGACGCTCAGCTTCCGCCTGCATGGACGCTTTGGCCCCGGCGCGGTCAGTCTCGAGGTCTACGACGATGTCGGCGGCTGGCTGGGCATGCCCGTGCACTCGCCCGAGTACAACACCACCGACAACGGCGCGCCGGCCTGGGGCGCCCAGGGCTACCTCGACAACTACGTGCTCGCCACCGCATCGCTGGCGGGCCGCGTGGGCGAAGTCGCCCAGGTACGCCTGACGGTGGGTACGTGGTGCTGCGGAACCTCCGCGGGGGCGTACATCGACGAGGTCCGCCTCAACGAGGAGGCGGACGACCCGGACGGCGACGGTCTGCCGGGAATTTCTGACGAGCTGCTCGCCCACGGGACCGACCCCTTCGTGGCGGACACCGACGGGGATGGCGAGAGCGATGGCTTCGAGGTCAACAACGGCGGCGCCCCCCTCAACCCCGCGTACGGGGCCTCCATCGTCGGTCTCGTGGTGGGCGGGGCGCTCGACCTCGACGGCGACGACGGCGGGCTCTACACCGACGGGACGCTGTGGGAGTACGGCGACGTCATGAGCGGCCCGCTCCATGGCTATCCAGACAACGAGCTGCAGGCCTGGGGCACGAACCTCAGCGGAGACACCTTCTATCCTGCGACCGAGTACCTCTACCTACCGCCGCTCGACCTCGACGACGGCGGCGGTGTGATCGACCCGACGCTGAGCTTCCGGCTCTGGTCCCGTGGCAGGAACGGCAAGGACACCCTGTCGGTCGAATTCAAGCACGACGTCCTCGGCTGGCTGAGCCTCGCACCCGCCGCGCCCGTCTACGACGAGGTCGGCCCAGGGGGCGCGCCCGGCTACGGTGACTGGGGCTACCTCGACAACTACGTGTTGATGGCGGTGCCCCTCACCGACCACGTCAACGAGCGACTGCAGGTGCGCTTCGTCTTCCGCAGCGAATGCTGTGGAACCAGCGCCGGCCATTACATCGACGACATTCGCCTGAGCGACGAGCTGGTCGACAACGACGGCGACGGCATTCTCGGCGTGCTGGGCGAGATGCTGCAGGAGTACCCGACCGATCCCTTCACCCCGGACACCGACGGCGACGGCGTCAACGACGGCGTCGAGCTCATGGACGGGAGCAATGCCACGGTGGCCTCGGACTACAACGGCGGGCCACTGTGGACGCCGGGTGCCGGCGCGGCGAACCTCAGCGGCGGCGACGACGGAGGGCTGTGGACGGACGGCACGCTGTGGGAATTTGGTCCGCCCCAAACGAACGGTCCATGCAGTGGCGCCTGCTACGCGCACACGGACACCAACGTCTGGGCGACAGACCTCGATGCGACCATCTTTCCCAACGCCATCGAGTACCTGTACCTGCCTCCGATGGATCTGACGTCGACACCGCTACCGGTGCTCTCGTTCTGGGCCCACTGCCGCAATTCCAGTAGCGACGCGATGAGCGTGGAGGTCAACGACCCGGTCGTCGGCTGGACGAACATCGCCAGTGTGACCCCCAACTACACGGACACCGATGCGCTCGGATTCAGCGCCTGGCGTACCCTCGGCGTCACCCCGGCGGTCTCGGGAGACGACTACGCATCGATGGCCGTCGACCTATCCAACTGGGCAGGCGGGGGTGGCGAATCGCGGCTGCTGGTGCGGCTCGCGTACCGTTCGACCTCCAACAGCAACGACTGGGGTTGCTACCTGGACGACTTCAGCCTCGACTGAGTCGTCGCCCGTCGCGTGACCACCCCCTGTCTCGACGGTACTCGCGGCGACTCGAATTCTCATCTATCCGCTCCTACGTGTAGGCCCAGTGCAGGTAGCTGCGATCGTGCATCCGCAGTAGCATCGGCGTCGAAGGGGTTCCGATGACGGTCCATACATTGAAGACGTGCGCGCTTGGGGGCCTGGGGCTGCTGGCTGCCTCCTGCACGCTGGGCGCGTCAGACCTGCCCGAGGGCGACAATGCCGCGGCGGTTCCGCAGCTCTTGAGCGACCACCTGGACTTCGCGGGTGGCGTGCTGATCGACAGCGCGGTGCCGGGGGCAACCCAGAGCGATGTGCGCATCGAGCCGCTCGAGGCGGTCGTGATCGTCCAGCCCGGTGAGACCAGCATCCTGGCACTCGGCATCGACAGCGCGGTCGAGGACAGCGACCCGGTCGCCGCCACGTTGATCGAGTTCGGTGCGCACGGCCGCCATGTGTCTGTGACCCGCGCCAGCGCGCGGTCGGCTCGCGTGGACAACCAGTTCTCCGTGGACGCGAGCGTCTGCAGCACCCTGTGCCGCCGCACCTACCCCGTCGCCACCTTGCAGGCGTTCGAGACCGAGAGCGGCGCGGTGGGCGCGCACCACCGCGGCACCTTCACACTGGATTGCACGGATGCGGACGTGCGTGAGTGCGCGGGCAGCCAGGAGACGTCGGCTGGGACCGAGCGACCCACGCTCGACACGGGTGCGGGACAGGGCTCCGGGGACTGCATTGCCGGGAGCATTGTGATGTGTGAATGCCCCGATGCCTCCGTGGGGTCGGCGGTCTGCGACGCGGACGGCACCCTCGGCGCGTGCGCGTGCGCCCCGGGCACAGGGGCGTCCGACGGCTTCGGCATGGGCGGTGGTGTCGGTGGCGACGGTGGCGACGGTGGAGGCGCCGGCATGCCCGGCACCGCCGGCGCCGGTGGCTCGCTGGGCACGGGCGGTGCGACCGCCACCGGCGGCATGGGCGGCGGCGGCGGCGTAGGCGGCGCGGGCGGCATGGGCGGCATGGGCGGGGTGGCCGGCGGCGGGGCTCCCTCCGGCGAACCTTTCGGGCAGTGCTCGGTGGATGCCGACTGCCCTGCCGAAGCCCCCCTCTGCTACTACGGCATCGGCGGCGGTCTGTGCACGGATGCCTGTGCTAGCAACAACGACTGCACGGTAGCGCCAAACACCGGAACCGCACCGGTCGTTTGCAACCCCAGCACTGGCAGGTGTGCGCTCGACTGCGGCGGTGGAGCGACGTGTCCGGACAGGATGGCCTGTGCGGACAACGGGGGCTTCTCGGAGTGCGCGTACCCGTAGCGGCGTGGCCCTCGCCCGCTCCCGAGTCAAAGGCACAGCCGGTACCCAGGCTAGCCTTCAAAACACCTTGTCGATGAAGTTGTACGCGAGCTTGAGTCCAACCGACGGACCGGCGAATGGGATGTTGCGTGCCGAGCCGTCCAGCGGGGGGTCGAAGGAGACGTTCAGTGTCAGGTCGAGTGTCGGGTAGTTGAGCGCACGGGTGATGAAGCCGCCGACGCGCAGTCGGTGGGTCTGGCTATCGTCGATCGGAGTGAGCTCGCCCGAAGCCGAAGCACCCGGCAGGTGCTGGCTCGCGGCGCCGGTGAACTCGAAGTTGGCCGAAGCGCCCCACGACCAGAAGATGCTCTCGATCTGGATCCAACCAAGTTGCGTGGTCACCAGGTCGCCCGGCGCATAGTCGGTGGGGCCGCCCGTGCTGGATGGAGCGAGCGCCCGGCGTGTGCGCATCGCGTACTGCCCCATCACCTGAACGACGTGCTCGCCGGTGATGTACTTGCTCACCTTGAGGCCGGCCCCCAGCTCCCACACGCCGGTGCCGGTGACGTCCGCGTTGCTGGAGCTGCTGGAGTCGTCCAGGGTGTTGCCCGTCGGGGCCTTGGCGCCGAGGAAGATGTCGAGGTAGGGCCGGTAGCTCCCCGGCTCCGCCCCGATGCCATCGGTGGTGTCGTTCATCACCGTCCAGCGCACGGCCGCCGATGCGTCGCCCACGCCGCCCGAGATCTCGTCGTCTTCGGCGCCCAGCCGACGGTGCTGGATGCGCACCGGAACCTGTCCGTGGACCTGGATGTCGTTGAAGGGCAGGCGCAGGCCCGCGCCGACGCGCCCGACGAGGTCCCGGTAGGCGATGTCGCGAAGGGGATGCAGCTCACCGTCGGCGCTGTAGCTGGCCATGCCGTGCTCGTAGCTCAGCTCGCTGGCGACGATCGCGTAGTTGCAGCGACCCACGACGCCGAAGTCGTTGGCGGCGGTAGCGCTGCAGCACGACTGGGCTGCGGTCGGCGCTGCCGGCGACAGGCAGAGGACGACGGCGAGCGACGTCCACAGCGATGATGCGCCCAGGACGCCGCACGCCGCGGGAGTGCGCATCGACCGGGCGTTCACTGGACCTCGTAGTCGATCACGGTGCGGTCCTCGCCATCGGGCCCGTCGATCAGAATCCGAATCTGCCAGCTACCCGGCATGTTGAAGTAGAGGTCCTCGGTCGCGTAGCGCCCGGCCTCGACCTTTTCGGGATGCACGATGGTTGTTCCGTGGCCGTGGGCTGGCATCCACGGCTCGATGCGAACGTCGACGCCCGCCATTGCGTTTCCGTCGACGTCGAGCAGGTCGAGCGCGATGCTGTTCACGCCGACGCGGGGCGGGTCGGGGTTGCGCTCGGCGGTAAGCAGGTACGCGCCCGATTCCGACACGTGGTGGTCGGTCGGGTCGAAGCCGTCCTCCGAGCGGGTGTCCGCGCAGCCCGCGGCGAGTGCCGCGAGCAGGCAGGTTGTGGTGATCAGTACGGGAGGCCTTCGGTTGCTGCACGACGCTTGCGCAGCGCGGGGGCTCCGGACTGTTGAGAGCTTCTGTCGTGGGTCCATGCGCTTTGTTCTAGCGCCGCGATCCACGTGCTCGGTGTGGCGGATTGTCGCGCTCGGGGCCGTGGTTGCGCCAACGCAATTGGTCTGCGGGGCGGCGCAATCCGTGCCTCCGCGGCGCAAGCGGTGCGCACTCGTCGCGCACCCGGACAACAGCGCGCCTCGGTGCAGATTCCGAGCCCGCTGCGGTCCGTCCCGGCCGTGGCTCGTGTGCTTGGAGCGACGACGAGGCGACTTCCGTGCATGTCGTTCGCGTGCAGATCGGCGGGCCGCTCAGGGCAAGCACGTCCCGTCGGGGGACACAGTGCCGTCGCAGGCGACGACGCAGCCGGGCCCGGTGCACGCGCAGGTCGAGCCGGGGTTGCAGGTGGCCGCGCAGATCGGACTGCTTCCGCAGTCCATGGTGCACGTCACGCCCGCGTTGCATGTGACCCCGCAATTGCCGGTGGCGTTGCACTGCACGTCACATTGCCCGCCGGAGCAGGTCACGCCGCAATTGGTGGAGTCATTGCACTGCACGTCGCACTGGCCGGCGGCGCAGGTCACGCCGCAGTTGGTGGAGTCGTCGCAGCTCACATCACACGCACCACCCGCGCACGTGGTCCCACAGTTGTCGGTGCCGCCGCAGGCGACGCCGCAGTCGCCCTCCGAGCACAGCACCGAGCAGGTCGCTTCATCTGCGCAGTTGAAGTCGCAGCCCTCGCCATGGCAGTCGCACCGGTCGCCGTCACATTCGCAGGCGCCATCGCCACAACGGCCGCCGCTGTCTTCAGCACAGCCAGCCGTGGCGACGAGCAGCGCGGTGATGAACAGCGCTCGAATGCGGGCCATCGGGTGATCTTGTCACGCCCCTCCATCTCCGGATACACGCCGCCGGACGAATGCTTGCGCCACCGCAACGTCGCGCTGGCCTGGCCGCGAACCTCGATCAGGTCTCCCCCCGCCCAGCACAGACACCGGCGCGGACACGGGCGCGGACACGGGCGCGGACACGGACACGGACGCGGTCGCCGACGCGGTCGCGATGTGCGTGGGCCGGTCGTGCAGTGCGGTGATCGTTTCGCCGTGGTACGTCCGCCGCGGCATGGACGGACGGCAACCCAACAACCCTTTGCACGGCATCACCCTGCGGGCCGTACTCGAGGACCTGATCGAGCGGCGGGGCTGGGAGGATCTGGCAGACCGCGTCCGGATACGCTGCTTCAGCCACGACCCCTCGCTGGAGTCCAGCCTGAAGTTTCTTCGCAAGACGCAGTGGGCACGCGACGAGGTGGAGGCCCTGTACCTGCAGGACCAACGCCAGCTCGAGGCCAAGCGCGAGCGCAATCGGCAGCGGGCTGCGAGACGCGCACATCGACCGGATCAGGATCCCGGCGACGAGCCCCCATCACAGCAGGAACCCGAGCCGGACCCGCCGGAAACCACGTAGGCGCCGATGTTCCGCCCGGACGGTGGCCTGTGCCTCGTGTGGTCAGGGACCGCCGACGAATGCCGCGACCCAGGTGCCCGTTCCGGTGTTGGCATCGGGGGGCAGTGGTTCGCGGTCCAGGAACATCGTGGGAGGGGCCGCACCGCCCTCGGCCACCGACCACTGCCCAGCGGTCATGACATGGGCCGCCGGGTCATAGCGCGCGACGATGGAACCCGTGAAGCTGGAGCTGACATCTCCCGCGACGTACGCGCCCTCCACGATGTCTGCCTCGAGACGCAGCGCTGCGCAGTCGAGGACGCCGTTGACGACGCGCGCATGGACCGGAATCAGGCCACCGGCAACCGTGGCGTTGAAGTCCCCCTCGCCGACCAGCATCCATCGCGCTCGATCAGGTCGACCTCCATACCGCTGAGGGCTCCGCCGAGTCCGTCGGAGGACGCGGCGACGGAAGTCGGGATGACACGGCCTCGATCCGGCGACGCGACTCGCTCGACGGGACATGACGATGCCTCGCGCACCTCGTTCAATCGACCGAACGAGGTGTCTGATCTGCGACTCGGCGTAGCGACGTCCGTGTCGCGCACGCACCGCGGGCGGGGCTAGTCCCAGAGGATGCCGACACGGCACACGATACCGATCCGCACGTCTTCTCCTGCGCGGACCGACCTCTCGACGTCTTCGGGGTCGTCGGCCAGGAAGCTACCCTCGTCCGTGTACTCGTATTGCAGGACCTTCTGCTCGAGGTCCCACTGGACCTGGAGCGCGATGCGCGCGACGTAGACGACACCCGTTCCGTGGTCGGAGCGCACACCGACGCTCGGCCGTATACCCATCACCGGCAGCGACACCGAGGCGCCCGGGTCGTCGTCGAACGGGCCACCACGGCCGTATGCATCGTAGTGCGCGACGCCGTACTGGATGAGCACCATCGCCTCCGTGTTGCCGAACCAGTATCCGGCGCCGCCGACGACCAGAGGAGCAGAATAGTGGTAGCCGAAGAGCACCGCGCCGCCCTCGACCTCGGCGCCGAGCCGCAGCACGAGCAGCCGCGCGAGTGCGCCTGCCGACAGCGAGATGCCGGCACGGCCGTCGGCCACGAACACGCCGCCACCGGCCATCAGCTCGATGCCCACCTGACCCGGCCCCGTGTCCGCGGCGTCCTCGGCCGCGGCCGGGGCGCAGGGGAGCCAAAGCAGGAGAGCTGACGCAAGTAGGCAGGGGCGAAGAGTGAGGTTCACGCCATGCACCACCGCAAGTCGCGTGCCATGCATCAACGCGAAGGAAACCATGCAGCGTGAGGCGCGCTAGCCGTCCACTGTCGTGAGAACCGCACAGTCCGTGCCACCTACGCACGGGCAGTGCTCCAACCTACACCCAAGCTGCTTGCCCTGACGCCTCTGCGGTACGTGGCTGAAGGCCAGGCCGGTTTGTGTTTCGTATCCCCACGCGCGGGCGAAGCGGAACCTCCGCCCGTATGTCGGTCCGGAAGCTCGGGTACCATGTCCAACCCATGCCGGCGCGGTGCGGTGCGGACGGTATGACGAGGCTCTGGATGCTGTGACGGGATGCCAGGTGGGCAGCGAGGGCTGACCCGTCTTCGGTTTCGGCACTGGTCTGGTCCACGTTCGCCCCCTCGGTTGCACACTCAATTCCAAGAGCCGATGTCTCCCCGGTTGTTGGCAGGGGGGCCCCGCGAGGCGAAGAATCACGGCAACTTTGGAACTGATCGTGCGCCCACCTTGCATTTGCAGCGACACGTGCCCACGATCACGGCGATGCGTCCGCTGCGCTCGCTGCTGGTCTTCTTCCTCGTTCTCGGGTTCACGCCCGGGCTCGGAGAGCTGATCTCGGACGCGAGCCACCTGCTGCTCGAGGGCCATAGCGCCCACGCGGAGCACCACGCCGAGCACGACGGGCCCAGCGAGGAGCACGGCTGCACCGGCTGGCAACACACCTGCACGTGCCACAACAGCCTCAGCGTGATCACGGTCGCCGAGCCCGGCCTGCCGGTGGTTGTAGGGGCCGGCGTCTCGGTGTGGATGACCCCGCGCGATCGTCGCGCGGACGGCGTCTCCTTCGGTATCGAGCGGCCCCCAAGGGCCTGACGCGCAGGTGCGCTGCAGTGGTCCGTCCAGCTGGGCGGGCCGCGCACCTGCCGTGGCGACGGCGTGGACCCCAGGTTCCGTCGCGCCCGCTCCCCGCTCCGATCCTCGATCCGATCCCCGACAAGGAGTCATGCCGTGTTCGACCAAACAATGGTCGGGTGCGCCGTGGTCATCGCCCTCGTGATGGGCGGCCCCGCGCGCGTACTCGCACAGGAAACGAAGACCGCTGCTGCGCCCTCAACCCTTACCGAGGCCGACGTGATCCGCCTGTCCGCGGTCGCCGAGCCCGCACTGCGCGTGGCGCAGGCCCGGGTGGCACAGGCGCAGGCCGACGCGTTCGCGGCGACGCTGCTCGACAACCCCACGCTGCAATGGCAGCGCGATGCGCTCGTCGGCTCTGCGGGGGAGGCCGAGGACGGCCTGTCGATCTCGGTGCCGCTCGACCTGTCCGGTCGCAGGTCCGCGCGGCAGGCGCTGTCGCGCTCGCGGGCAGAGCTTGGGCGGGCCGAGGTGCGACTGACCCGGGGAGCCGCAGCGGCGCGTGCACTGCGCGCGTACCACGCGGCGGTGGCCGCACGGCAGCGGGTTGCGATCGCACAGCGCGCGGTGCAGCGGCTCGATGAGGCCGCGCGCGTACTCGCCGCGCGTCACCGGGAGGGCTCGGTCTCGGGCTATGACCGCCTGCGCCTCGAGCTCGAGCTCGAGCTGTCGCGCAGCCGCGTCCAGCAGGCCGCTGCGCAGGAGCGAGTCGCGCGCGGCACCCTCGGTGCGCTGCTGGGTACCGACGTGCAGCCGGCGCAGCTTCCCCTGCAGCTCGCAAGCGATCCGGCGGTTGCGCCCGGCGACGCCGTGCAGCCGCGGCCGTCGGCACAGCGCATGCAGCAGGCGATGTCCGCGCTGACCGATGCGGACCGGGCGTCCGAGTCCGCATGGGTGCCGCGCATCAAGCTGAGAGGGGGCCTGCTGCTGGCAACCGCCGACGATACACAGCTGGGCTACATCGCGGGCATCGCCGTCGAGCTGCCGCTGCTGCAGAGCGGCCAGGAGCTGCCGCGCGAGGTCGGTGCCCAGCGCGCGGAGGTGCGCGAGCGCATCGCAGCCGATGCCTACACGGCCGAGGTCGATGCGCGCGGTGCCTCACTTCAGCTCGAGGCCGCACGTGCGGAGCTGTCTCGCCTGAAGGCGGCGGTGGCCGACCGCCTCGACCGGCTGGATGCGGGAGCGCTGGCGAGCTACCGCGAGGGCGTGCGCGGCCTCACCGAGCTGCTGGACGCACAGCGCACGCGAACCGAGGTCGAGCTTCACATGTTGGCGCTGCACCATGCGGCCAAGCGCGCGGAGGTGGCGCTGCGCGCCGCCCGGGGAGAGCTGCAATGAGAAATGCGAACCACCCTCTGTTTTCCATCGTCGCAGTGTGCGCGTTGGCGGTTGGCTGCAAGTCCGGCGGCGACGGTCACGGCCACGACCACGGGGACGGCCACGGCGACGGTGACGGGCACGGTCACGACCATGGCGGCGGCAAGGGCCACGGCGAGGGCTACGAACACGCCAGCGAGCATCCGGAGGGCCACGACCACCACGCGGCCGGACACGGGCACGGCGACGCGCCGGTCATGCGCATCACGCGCTGGAGCGACCAGCTCGAGCTGTTCGCCGAGCACCCCGCCGCGGTGGCGGGTACGGAGCTGAGCGTGCTCGCCCACGTCACCGTGCTGAAGGACTTCTCCGCCTTCGAGGGCGGCGAGGTTCGCCTCGAGCTGAGCGGGCCCGAGCAGCTCGCGGTCACCGCGGGCAAGGCGTTGCGTCCGGGCATCTACGCCCTGAAGCTCTTCCCACGTAAGGCCGGCAAGTACACGGGGCAGCTGCGTGTGAAGCGCGGCGAGCTCGACGACGCGGTGACCGGCATCGAGCTCGAGGTCCACGCCGACGCGGCGGCCGCGAAGGCGTCGGTTGCACCGGAGGGCGACGACCCGCACATCGACTTCCTCAAGGAGCAGCAGTGGAAGGTGCCGTTTTCGACTGTCTTCGCCGCCGCCGGCAACCTGCAGGCGACGGTCGAGGTGCAGGGCCACGTCGAGACGCCGCCCGGTGGCTCGGCCCAGGTGGGCGCGCCGATCGCGGGTCGCGTGATCGCGCCACGCGGCGGTCTTCCGCGCCCCGGGCAGCAGGTGAAGAAAGGGCAGCTGCTGGCCTCGCTCGCACCGACCCCGGCTTCGCCCGAGACGGCGGCGCGGGCCAAGCTCGCCGTCGTGGAGGCCGAGGCGCGTCAGGCGGCGGCCCGGGCGGCCGCCGATCGCGCCGAGCGGTTGATGGCGCAGCAGGCGGTCTCAAAGCGTGAGCTCGAGGACGCCAAGCGCGAGCTGCAGGTCGCCGACCAGGCGATCGTCGCCGCGAAGAAGGCCGACGCGCTCTTCTCGGGCGCCAAGAGTGGGCGTGGCACGGGCAGCTGGCGGCTGACCGCGCCGCTGGCGGGCACCGTGGTTGCGGTCGCCGCGCGTCCGGGTGCTGCAGTTTCGCCGGGGGACGAGCTGTTCAGCCTCGTGGACACGGGCGAGATGTGGATGAAGGCGCGCGTGCCCGAGCAGCTTGCTGCCCGGCTCGACACGGGGGGCGACCCGACCTACCGCATCGCTGGCCTGGAGCAGTGGCGCTCGCTGTCGCTCTCGGGCGACGCACCGAGTGCCGCGCTGGTCTCGGTCTCGCCGATCGTCGACCCGCGCACGCGCACGGTCGACGTCATCTACTCGCTGTCATCGCCGGACCCGCAGCTGCGCGTGGGGGGCCTGCTGCGCATGGGCTTGCCGACTGGCGAGGTCTGGAAGGGCCTCGTGGTGCCCTCCGATGCGGTGATCGACGACGGAGGCCGCTCGGTCGTCTACGTGCAGCTCGATGGCGAGCACTTCGAGGAGCGCGCCGTGCGCACCTCCGCGCGCTCGGGCAACCGCACCGGCATCGTCTCGGGCCTCGAGGCGGGCGAGCGCGTCGTCGTGACCGGCGCCAACGTCGTACGTCTCTCCTCTCGCGCATCGGAGGGCGTCGGCCATGGCCACGTGCACTGAGTCATGATCCAGCGCCTACTCGAACTGTCATTGCGTCACCGCGCCCTCGTCCTGGGGGCTGCTGCTGCGCTTCTCGTCGCGGGGTTTCAGCGTGCGGCCGACATGCCCGTCGATGTCTTCCCGGACCTCACGGCGCCGCGCGTCACGGTCGTCACGGAGTCCACCGGCATGGCCGCCGAGGAGGTGGAGCAGCTCATCACCTTCCCGATCGAGACCTCGATCGCCGGCACCGCAGGCCTCAGGCGCGTGCGCTCCGCGTCGGCGCCGGGCATCTCGATCGTGTGGGCCGAGTTCGACTGGAACACGGAGGAGAACCGCGCCCGCCAGCGCGTGACCGAGCGCCTGCAGAGCATGGCGGGAAGCCTGCCACCGGAGGCCAGCGCCTCGCTGCTCGCGCCGCCCTCGTCGGTGATGGGCGAGATCGCCTTCGTCGCCCTCACCAGTGAGCGCCTGACGCAGCTCGAGCTGCGGCGGGTCGCGGACGTCGAGGTGCGCCGTCGCCTGCTCGCGGTCGCCGGCGTCTCCCAGGTGGTGGCGATCGGCGGCGAGGTCAAGCAGTACCAGGTGCTGCTCGACCCCGATCGCGTGGAGCGCTTCGGGCTGAGCCTCGACGCGGTCGCGCACGCGGTCGAGCGCGGCAGCGTCAACATGCCCGGCGGCTACGTGGTGGACCGCGGCCAGGAGGCCGTGGTGCGCGTGATCGGCCGCGCCGACGGCCTGGAGGACCTGTCGTCGATCGTGGTCGATCATCGCGACGGCGTGCCGATCCATGTGCGCGATGTGGCCGACGTGAAGGTGGGGGCGGCCGTCGCCCGCGGCGCGGCGGGCTACAGCGGGCAGCCGGCCGTGCTGCTCAGCATCACCAAGCAGCCCGAGGCGGACACGGTCTCCACGACCGGTGCGCTCGATCAGGTGCTCGACGAACTGGAGGGAGCGCTCGCCACCCGCGAGGTGCAGCTGCGCAGGGACATCTTCCGCCAGCAGGACTTCATCGACCAGGCCGTGGACAACCTGCTGACCGTGCTGCGCGACGGCGCGCTGCTGGTGGTGCTGGTGCTGATGCTCTTCCTCTGGAGCATGCGGCCGACGATTGTCAGCGTGCTGGCGTTGCCCCTGTCGATGACCGCAGCGGTGCTGGTGCTCGACATGCTGGGCATGCGCATCGACACGATGACGCTCGGTGGGCTCGCGATCGCGATCGGCGAGCTGGTGGACGATGCGATCGTCGACGTCGAGAACGTGCTGCGGCGGCTGCGCGAGCGCGCCGGCCTGCCCGAGGCACAGCGCGCCACGGTGATCGAGACGGTGCGCACAGCCTCGATGGAGATCCGTCCGACGATCGTCAGTGCAACGGTCATCCTGATGCTGGTCTTCGTGCCGCTGCTGATGCTCGGGGGCATGGAGGGGCGGCTGCTGCAGCCGCTGGCGGTCTCGTACCTGGTCGCGATCTTCGCGTCGCTGATCGTGGCCGTCACGGTCACCCCGGTGCTCTGCAGTCTGCTGATGGGCGGCGAGGGCGGCGCGGTCGCGCGGCGTGAGCCTCCGCTGATCGTGTGGATCGTGCGCCGCTATGCGCCCGTGCTGCGCGTGAGCATGGCGCAGCCGGTCTTGGTGATCGCGGTCGCCGCGGCGATCGCGGTCGCGGGCGTCACCGGGCTCACGCGGGCGGGCCGCTCGTTCCTGCCGGAGTTCAACGAGGGCAGCCTGACCATCAACATGGTGCTGCTGCCGGGTACGTCGCTCGCGGAGAGCGACGCCCTCGCACGCGTCGCCGAGAAGGTGCTGCTGGCCGACCCGGGCGTGCTGACCGTCGGTCGCCGCACCGGGCGCGCGGAGCGCGACGAGCACGTGCTGGGCGTGGAGAGCACGGAGCTCGAGGTGCGAATCCGCCGCGACGACGGTCGTACGCGGCAGCGGCTCTTCGCCGACATCCGCGAGCGGCTGCAGGCCGTTCCCGGCGCGAACTTCAGCCTGGGGCAGCCGATCTCCCACCGCATCGAGCACATGGTCTCGGGTCAGCGCTCCGCGCTGTCGATCAAGGTCGTGGGGGAGGACCTGCGCGTGCTGCGCCGGCTCGCCAAGGAGGTCGAGGGAATCGCGGGCGGCGTGGAAGGCCTGGTCGACGTCAACGTGGAGCAGATCGTGGAGATCCCGCAGCTCGTCGCGCGCGTCGACCCGGTCGCGGCCGCAAACTATGGGCTCTCCACCGGTGAGGCCGCCCGCGCGGTGAGCATGGCGCTGTGGGGCACGACCACCGGGCGTATCTATGAGGAGGGCACGGTCACCGACGTGGTGGTGAAGTACCCGGGGTCCGTGCTGTCGAGTCTGGAGAAGCTGCGGGCGCTGCGCATCCCGACGCCGTCGGGGGCGCTCGTCCCGATCGAGGCGCTCGCCAAGATCACCCGCGACACGGGGCCGAACTACATCCTGCGCGAGAACGTGCGCCGTCGCGTCGTGGTGACCGCGAACATCGCCGGCGGCGACGTCGCCAGGGCCAACTCGCTGCTGCGCGCGCGGCTCGACGAGCGACTGAAGCTGCCCCCCGGTGTGCACCTCGAATTCGCGGGGCAGTTCGAGCGTGAGCGCGAGGTGAGCAAGCGCCTGCTGATCTTCGGTCTGCTGTCGGTGCTGGGCATCGCGCTCGTGGTCGCCACCACGCTGGGCAGCGTCCGGCGTGCGCTGATCGTGCTGTCGAATCTTCCGCTGGCGCTCGCCGGCGGCGTGATCGGTGTGCATGCGGCCGGCGGGCTGCTGTCGGTGGCGACGACCATCGGATTCATCACGCTCTTCGGTATCGCCACGCGCAACGGCCTGTTGCTGGCGACGCGCGCCCGGGATCTCGAGCAGGAGGGGCTGCCGTGGACGGAGGCCGTGTCGCGCGGTGCGCAGGAGCGCCTGGCCCCGATCCTGATGACAGCGCTCACCGCCGCGCTGGGTCTGCTGCCGCTGGGCCTGTCGCTGGGTCAGCCCGGCAGTGAGATCCAGGCGCCGATGGCGCTCGTCATCCTGACGGGGCTCATGACCTCGACGGTGCTCAACATGCTCGTCGTCCCCAGCCTGCTCGCGCGCTGGGGACGCAGCTGACCCCTCCGACCGACCCCGACCGACCGTGACCGGCCGCGCTCAGCGCACGCGCCAGACCGCGTTCTGCACCTGGTTGCCATTGCAGGGCGGCCCGCCGAAGCAGCCCGCTCCGCCCGTGCCTCCCGTGTAGAAGAAGAGCGAACCCGAGGGGTAGTGGTAGGCCATCTCGAGCGGCTTGGTGAACGCCGCGCCGGTGCCCTGCTGTGAGCCCTGCCCGAAGAGGTAGTCGCACTTCTGATTGGGGTTGGTGCCGGGCGACGGGATGCCGACCATCGTCGAGACCGCGCCGGTGAGGATGTCGACCTGTCGAATGGTGTAGTTGTCGAAGTCCGCCACGTACACGCTGGTGCCGTCGGAGACGACGTCGCGCGGGCGCGCGAACTGCGCCTGTGCTCCGTTGGCATCGTCGGCGTAGCCGTAGCCTGCGACGGGGTCGCCGACCCAGCGCTCGAGGTAGTTGGTGACGACGTTGTAGCGCGAGATGGTGTGGTCGAAGTTGTCGCTGATGTATAGGAAGCCCGACTGGTCGGAGTCCATGTAGCGCGGGCTCTGCAGGCTGGCGCCTCCGTTGCCCGGCGCGATGCCGCCGTAGCCCTCCTGGAACGTGCGGTTCACGTTGCAGCTGGGATCGCCGACCATTGTCCGCACCTCGCTGGTGACGGGGTCGTAGCGCCGCAGCGTGCCGCAGCCGCCGTCCACGAAGTAGACGTAGCCGCCGAGGTAGGTCAGGCCGCGCAGGCCGGAGACCTGGGCGCCCGCGCCGAAGCCGTCGAGGCTGCCCACGGCGCCGCCCGCGACCGGCTGTGCCAGCGAGTCGCAGTTGCCGGCCCCGCCGAGCAGCGCGCGGTCGCAGGCCGCGATGTCCATCTCGTAGATGTAACCCTCGGTCGAGGGGCTACAGGTCGGCCCGCCGTGGACGCCCCACCAGACCGTCGCCCCATCGGACGCCGAGTAGAAGGAGTGCATCGTGTTGCCCGGTGTGTTCGGGCTGACGGGAGTGACGATCACGTTCTCCGCGCAGGGATCCTGGCAGCCCGGGTTGCCCCCGCTGGCATCGGTGCACGGCGTCTGCGTGCTGGTGTGCCGCGTGATGCAGGCGTCGATGTCGACCCGGCTCAGCTCGCCGTTCATCTCGTCGGCGATCCACAGCCACTGGTTGTCCGCGCTGATCGTTACGCCGCCGGGGCCGGGCAGCACGAAGGCATCGGCGATGTTCTCGGAGCTGCAGGTGGGGTTGCAGGTGTCGCCGTTGACGAGGTTGTTGTCGTCGCAGACCTCGCCCGGGTCGACGGTCACGTCGCCGCAGCTACCGCCGAGCGGCTCGAACTGGCACGTAGCGCTGCAGCCGTCGCCGTCCACGTTGCCGCCGTCGTCGCACTGCTCCTGGTTGCCGCTCTCCAGGATGCCGTTGCCGCAGGCGCGCGAGACCTCGAGCAGGCAGCCGCTGTCGCAGCCGTCGCCGTCCACGTTGTTGAGGTCGTCGCACTCCTCGCCCAGCGGGTAGTCGGTCACCCCATCGCCGCAGCTGGGGCAGCTGCAGTCCATCCGGCAGACCGTCGAGCAGTCGCCCGGCGCCGAGTCGCTGTTCGCGTTGCCCCCGTCGCACGCCTCACCGGGGTCGAGGTCCACCTGGGGGTCGACGTCGCTGCTGTCGCCGCAGCTCGGCGGTAGCGCGCAGGCGGGGCACGCCGGGTCGGCGGGGTCACCGGTGTCGCACTGCTCGCTGGCGATCACCACACCGACCAGGTTGACGAATCCGTCGCCGCAGTTGGCGAGCCGGCAGCTGCCGGCGGCACCGTCGGGGCAGTCGTCGACCAGCAGGTTGTTGCCGTCGTCGCATTGCTCGGTGTTGTTCGGCCCCTGGGAGTTGAGGAGGCCATCACCGCAGACGTTGAGCGCGCAGCTGGGCAGGCAGTCCGCGTCGTTGGCATTCGCGTTGCCATCGTCGCACTGCTCGCCGCGACAGACGAGACCGTCGCCACAGGTGTAGCTACCGACCGCCGTGCAGTCGTCGAGGCAGCCATCGCAATCGTCGCCGTTGGCGCCGTCGTCGCATGCCTCGGTGCCGTCCGGTACGGAGTCGCCGCAGCTCTGCACGCCGAGGCAGCCGGCGAGGCACTCGCCGTCGCCGCCGTCGTTGGTGCCATCGTCGCAGACCTCGGTACCCTCCACGGCGCCGTCGCCGCAGCTCTGCAAGCCGCCGCAGCCGGGCAGACACTCGCCGTCGCCGCCGTCGTTGGTTCCGTCGTCGCAGACCTCGTTGCCGGTGGTCGCGCCGTCGCCGCAGCCCTCGATGCTCTGGCATCCCGCCTCGCACTCGCCCGCCCCGCCGTCGTTGGTACCGTCGTCGCACAGCTCGTCGCCCTCCACGGCGCTGTCGCCGCAGCTCTGCAGGCCGACACAGCCGGGGAGGCACTCGCCGTCGCCGCCGTCGTTGGTTCCGTCGTCGCAGATCTCGTCACCCTCGCTCGCGCCGTCGCCGCAGCTCTGCACGCCGAGGCAGCCGGGTAGGCACTCGGCCTCGCCGCCGTCGTTGGTTCCGTCGTCGCAGACCTCGGGCGGGTCGATCAGGGAGTCGCCGCAGCTGTCGCCGTCGCCGTCGCCGTCACCGTCGCCATCACCGACCGCGTCGCCATCGCCATCGCCCGGGCTGTCACCATCGCCGTCGCCATCGCCGTCGCCATCGCCGTCGCCGTCGCCGTCGCCGACCGCGTCGCCATCCCCGTCGCCGTCGCCCACGTCGCCCACATCGCCGGCGTCGACGTTCCCCTTCGGATCGTCGTCGGTACAGCCCCACACGAGCAACAGCGCGAGCCACGCCGCCGTCGCAACCCTCGTCCACCCAGTCGAGTCTTGCATGGCGTGATTATCGCGCCGCCAGATGGGGGACACAACGCACCGACGTCATGCGATGCACGTTCGAGTGGGCGGATGTCACTCGTTGTCGGCGCCGCGGACGCAGCGCCGGCCTGTGCGATTGCCCACGCCATCGAGACGGAGCGCTCGGCCGGCGCGGCTACAGCGGGTGTGACACGATGCCGGAGCCGACCGCTGCGATCAGCGATCGGGTCGAGCCGTCGTCGACGATCGCCATCGTCAGCGCGGGCCCGGTGCATGCGTCGTCCACGGGCATCCAGTCCTCTCCCGCGCCGCGCATGTAGAGTCCATCGCCGGTGGCGGCGTAGAGCGTCGAGCCGTCGGCGTCCCAGATGAGGTCGTTGACGAGCAGCGAGCCGAGCCCGGTGCTGTGGTCCACCCAGGTGTTGCCGTCGTCCGACATGTACACGCCGAGCTCGGCGGTCCCGGCGTAGAACGTACCGTCGACCTCGAGCAGGCTCGTGATGCGGCCGTTGCTGAGCGCGCCGCCCACCTGCGTCCAGGTCGTTCCGTCGTTTCCGCTACGGTAGATGCCGCGGCCCTTGGTGCCGATGAATACGTCCGAGGGCGCGGCCCCCTGCACCAGTACGGCGCGGACGTCGATGAATGTCCCAGCGGGTCCGTCCCACGCGGTCAGGTCGCCGTTGGCCGCCTGCCACGTGTCGCCCCCGTCGTCGCTGATATGGACGCCCGCGACCTGAGTGGCCGCAAACGCTCGAGTCGCGTCAAGCGGATCGAAGGTCACGTCCAGTAGGTTGACCCCGGCGAGCACCTGGGAGAACGCCCCGCCGCCATCATCCGTCCGCACGCCACCGGCGCCAGCGCTGACGATCAGGCTGTCGGCGGCCGCGGGGGTGTCCTCGACGGTGAACGAGAAGTCGTCCGGGAAGCTGGAGACCTGGGTCCACGGGTCGGCGGGAGTCGCGCGCGTCCACAGCCCCTGGCCATAGGTAGCGAGCCAGCTGCGCGCCGGCTCGAGCGGTGAGACGGCGAGGCGGCGAGGCGCCGGTCGCCCCACGCCCGGCGCGCCCACCCACGAGTCGCCGCCGTCGGTCGAGCGCGAGATGCCGCCGTGCGAGGCCGCGATGATGTGGTCGCCGTCGCCAGGATCGACCGCGAGCAAGAGATCGGGGTTCGTCTTGATCGACAGCCCCTGTTCGAGTGGGCCGATCCAGGAAGCGCCGCCGTCCTCGCTGCGGAAGACCCCCGATTGGTAGCCGCTCGCATAGACCAGCTGACAGCCCGGTCCGGTCACGTCGATGTCGAGCATGTAGAAGTTGCCCACGCCCGGGGGCACGGCCGCCGCGTTCCAGTTCTGCCCGCCGTCTGTCGAGACCATCGGGCCCATCGGCTGTTGCGTTACCCAGATGACGTCAGGGTTGGCCTCGCAGGTGGAGACGACATCCGAGCGGGCCGCGTCCAGCGCGACGGTCCAGGTCAGCCCCCCATCATCCGTGATCAACACCCCGCCGTCCTGGGTGAACGAATTTTGTGGACTGAAGTCGATGAAGCCGGCCATCACGACATCGGCGTCGTTGGGATCACCGGTGAAACTTCTCACCGCGCCCAGGGGCACGCCCTGATTCAGTGCACCCCAGGACTGGCCGCCATCGTCCGAGCGCAGCACGCCGATGCCGCCGGCAGAGGCGTACACGCGAAGCCTCTGCGCGGGGTGCGCCATGATCGTCTGGAGCGCGAAGCCAGCCAGCGAGATCTGGTTCCAGGTGACGCCCGCATCCATGGACTCCCACACGCCATTGCTGGTGGCAGCCAGCAGGTCGTTGGGATCGTCCGATGGGAACGTCAAGGCGACGGCGGTCGCGCCGATGTCGCCCTGCAGCACGAAGCTCGCCCCGTTGTCGGTGCTGCGGTAGACGGACTCACCGGCCAGTGCGTAGACGACCTCGTCCGCCCGGGGGTCGAACAGGATGCGGCGAGCCGCGCCGCTACCGAGACCGTCGCTGTAGTCGTCGAGGCCGCAGCTCTCGCCGTCGCCGTCGCCGTCGCCATCGCCATCGCCGTCGCCATCGCCATCGCCATCGCCGGGAGTGATCGAGCTGGCGTCCACGCACAGGCCGGAGAGGCATGTCAGCTGTCCATTGCACAGCGCATCGCTCAAGCAGGCACAGCCCTCTTCGCCGCCCGAGCAGGCATCGCCATCGCCATCGCCATCGCCATCGCCGTCACCGTCGCCGTCACCGTCGCCATCGCCATCGCCGTCGCCCTCGCCCCCGTGGTTGTCGTCGACGCCGCTGTCGCCCATGGGCTCCCCGGGGGTGCTGGTGTCGTCGCCGCAGGCCCCCGCCGCGAGGAGTAGAATCAAGAGTAGAAAACGCATGCCTGGCCCTCCCGCCTAGAACGCAATGGTTGCACGGACGGCCCGCTCGATTCAGTGCTCTCGGTAAACAATTCTAGTGAGGCGGCCAAACCCACTGGCGTGTGGGACGAGGTCAGCAAGCACACACACCGGCCTGGCGATGTGCGGTTTCTCTGTTGCGGTGGTGTTGCAAGCGCCCCCGGTCACGATGCTAGGATCCGCCACGTACGGAAAATCACGGGAGGGTCGTACATGGCTGATGAATCTGAAGGTGGAATGAGCATTGGTAACACGGGCATGGTGATCGTCATCGTCGGCGCGCTCCTTGTCGCCGTGTACATGGTCGGAAGCGGTGTAAGCGTGGAAGGTGAGACGACCCGCGGACAGGTTTCGGCGGTCGGGGCCAAGGTCGATGGGCTCTCTGCCCAGCTCTCGGCCCTACAGGCCTCGTTGCGGGAGCAGTCAGGCGCGGCCGCGGAGGCGCCAGCGGCCGAGGCGCCAGCGGCCGAGGCACCCGCGGCGGCGCCGGCAGCGGCTGCGGAGGCTGCGGCAGCCCCCGCGGAGGCGGCTGCGGCCGCGGCGGAGCCCGCCAAGGCAGAGTAGCGATATCCGGTGGACGCGCGGCGGTGAACTCGTGCGGTGCTCGCACCGTACCCCGCCGCCGCGCGTCGCGTCGGTTCAGGTCGTAGTTTTGACTACCCCACCCGTCGAGACCGCTCCCATCGGTGGCTGGTCGTGCACGCCGACGACGGTGTGATCGCGCCGCGTGATTTGTGCGCCGCAACCGGTGTACAATCCCGCCATAGCGCGGGGGCGCCGCGGCAACCGGCGCGCCCGGAACATCGTCTCTTGGGAGTCTAAATCGGATGAACATCAAGCTGGTGGACTGGCTGCGTACGCTCGCGCTCGGTTTCTCACTCCTGCTGCTCGGCGGCTGTGAGCTCATCGCGGATTTCGACCGCGACCTGATCGACTCCGGCAGCGAGATGATGGCGGGCGACGGTGACGGCGACGGTGACGGGCTCACCGACGCCGACATGCCCGATGCGGGCGACGGTGACGGCGACGGTGACGGCGACGGCGACGGCGACGGCGATGGCGATGGCGACATGGACGCCGGCGGTGACGGCGACGGCGACGGCGACGGCGACGGCGACGCCGTGTGCGGCGACGACATGGTCGAGGGCGCCGAGATGTGCGACGACGGCAACACCATCGCCGAGTCCGCCTGCTTCTACGGTGAGCTCGCCTGTGAGCGATGCAACGGCGACTGCTCGGCCATCCTGACCGGCCTGACTATCCACGTCTGTGGCGACGGCTTCACCGACATCGGTGACGAGACATGCGACGACGGGTTCACCGACGCCTGCGGCACGTGCAGCGCTGACTGCATGGCGGTCGGCACGGGCTCGAGTTGCGGCGACGGCATCGTCTGCGCCGAGACCGAGACCTGCGATGACACCGACAACGACGGTGGCGAGGGTGGGTGCCTGGCGGGCTGCGTCGGTATTCAGAGCTGCGGCGATGGCATGCAGGAAGGCACCGAGGTCTGCGACGACACCGACAACGACGGTGGCGAGGGCGGGTGCCTGGCGGACTGCGTTGGTGTTCAGAGCTGCGGCGATGGCATGCAGGAAGGCACCGAGGCCTGCGACGACACCGACAATGACGGTGGCGAGGGCGGGTGCCTGGCGGACTGCGTTGGTGTTCAGAGCTGCGGCGACGGGATGGCGGAGGGCACCGAAGCCTGCGACGACACCGACAACGACGGCGGCGAGGCCGGGTGCCTGGCGGGCTGCGTCGGTGTTCAGAGCTGTGGCGACGCGACGGCGGAGGGCACCGAGACCTGCGACGACGGCAACGTGCTCGCCTGCGGCGGCTGCAGCGACACGTGCGGCGCAGTGCAGGCGGTCACGCAGGGCGCGGGAAGCGTGGACGTCAGCACGGCGGTCGATACGGACACGCTGATATTCGACGATGGCGCGACCATGGTGACCTTCACGTTTTCCAACGGGGTCTCGGACGCGATCACCATCGACGCCACCGGCACCGGACCGGCGCGCGCCATGGACCTGGCGGCCAAGCTGACGGCCCACGCGATCCTGATGACGGGCGCGGACGCGGGGTCGAACGTGACCATCACGCACGTGAAATACGGCGCGCAGTCCGCATCGGTGACCGGCCTGGGCAGCACCTATGTCGACGGCACGGGGACAGGTTGCACGCCCGGTGACGGCTGCGCGACCGCGGCGGACTGCGACAGCGGCATCTGTACGGACAACCTCTGCGTGGCGCTGTAGACGTTCCGCGCATCCGCTCTGGCGCGCGCCACGGCGGTCGACCCTCCCGAGCGACCTCGGCGAGCGCGTTGGCGGCTCACGGGTTCGCCGTGCCGCGCGCGCGGCGGTGAATCGCTCGGCAGCGGAACAACACCGGCGGGTCGGCGGTTGTCAGTGCAACGCCGCCTGCCCACGGTCGGGCCAGGGGCATCGGGAGAGCCGACCATGTCCAACAGATCGCTGCTCAACGCCGCACTGCTTGCGGTCTTCTTCGTCGCCTGCAGTGGCGTCGCGTCCGGCCCGCCCCCGGGCGGCAATCGGGTGGCAGCCCAACCCGCACGTGACGCGAAGGCTCCGGTGGTGGTCGGCGCCACCGACTTCCGCTACCAGTTCAGGGACGTCGCCAGGGACGTCGGGCCGGCGGTCGTGTCGATCAGCGCGACGAAGCTCGTTCACTCCGCCTCGGGCAGTCGCGGTTCCGGCGGCTCCCCCTTCGACTTCTTCTTCCGAGGTCCGGGAGCCGACCGGCGCGGCGGCGGTGGTCGCGGCGAGCCCCCGCAGCACAAGCGCCACAAGCAGCAGGGCGTGGGAAGCGGCGTGATCGTCGACGCCCGCGGTTATGTCCTGACCAACAACCACGTCGTACGGCAGGCCGATGCGCTGACGGTCACGCTGAGCGACGAGCGCGAGCTGCCGGCCGAGATCGTGGGCGTCGATCCCAAGACCGACCTCGCGGTCATCAAGATCGACGCCGAAGGCCTGCAGCCGGTCGCCTTTGGCGACTCGGACCGGCTCGAGGTCGGCGAGTGGGTGATGGCCATCGGAAGCCCCTTCGGGCTGAAGCAGACGGTCAGCGCCGGGATCGTGAGCGCGGTCGGTCGCGGCAACATGGGCATCGCCGACTACGAGGACTTCATCCAGACCGACGCCGCGATCAACCCCGGCAACTCAGGCGGTCCGCTCGTCACGCTCGAGGGCAAGCTGGTCGGCGTCAACACCGCCATCGCCTCGCGCAGCGGTGGCAACCAGGGCATCGGCTTTTCGATCCCGATCAACATGGCGCGCGACGTGATGGACCAGCTCATCGGCGGCGGCCAGGTCGTGCGCGGCTACCTGGGCGCTTACATCGCAGATGCCGGCCCCAAGCTCTCGCGCTCGTTCGGCTACGAGGGCAAGGGCGGCGTGCTCATCCAGGACGTCGGCAAGGGCGGGCCGGGTGCGACGGCGGGCCTACGGGCTGGCGACATCGTGATCGAGCGCGATGGCAAGCCCGTCGACGACATGGTGGGCTTTCGCAACGGCATCGCCCGCAGCAAGCCGGGGACCGCGACCGCGCTGACCGTGTGGCGCGATGGCAAGCGCTCGAAGCTGAAGGTGACGCTCGGTGAGCTGCCCGGCGAGCCACGGGCTGCGGGCAAGCGGGGTGGCGCGGCCGGTGGGCCGGACGTCTCTGCGCTCGGCCTCGGCCTGGCCGACGCGACGCCGAAGCTGCAGCGCCGCTTCGAGCTATCGGACGACGTCGGTGCGGTGGTCGTCCAGGTGAGCCCGGGCTCGGCGGCGGCCGAGGCGGGGCTGCGTCCGGGCGACCTGATCGAGCGCGTAGGTGGCAAGGCTGTCGCCTCCGCCGCCGCTGCCCAGAAGGCGATCGCCGCGGGCAACCTCGCCAGTGGGGTGCGTCTGCGCATCGTGCGCGACGGGCGCGGCATGTTCGTCATGCTGAACAAGCTGTGAGGCGGGCTGCGCGCGCGGGGGTGGTGCTTTCGTTTTGCGCGTGGCGGCCGTAGGATGGCCGCCGCCGCGAAGGCGCCGCGGCCGTCCATGCGCATCCTCTTCTTCACCGAGAACTTCCCGCCGGAGATGAACGCGGCGGCCACGCGCGTCTTCGAGCGTGCGTGCTACTGGGTGAAGTGGGGCCACGACGTCACGATCGTCACCTGCCATCCGAACTTCCCGCAGGGGAGGCTCTTCGACGGGCACGACAACCGCTGGCACACCACCGAGACGATGGCCGGCATGCGCGTCGTGCGCGTCAAGACGTACATCAGCGCGAACACCGGCGTGGCGAAGCGCATCCTGGACTTCACGTCCTTCATGGCGACGGGCTACGTCGCCTCGCTGTTCGAGCACCGGCCCGACGTGATCGTCTCGACGTCGCCGCAGTTCTTCTGCGCCGTCGCGGGCTGGGCGAGCTCGACGAGCCGTCGCGTGCCCTTCGTCTTCGAGCTCGGCGACCTGTGGCCCGCGAGCATCGTCGCGGTCGGTGCCATGAAGCAGAGCATCGCGCTGCGGGGCGTCGAGCAGCTCGAGCTGTTCCTGTATCGCCAGTCAGCGGCCGTGGTGGCGCTGACGCGCTCGTTCAAGGATGACCTCGTGGGTCGTCGCATCGACCCGGACAAGATCGCCGTCGTGATCAACGGCGTCGACCTGCCGCGCTACGCCCCGCGGCCGCGCGACGCCGAGCTGGCCAGTCGCTGGGGGCTCGAGGGCAAGTTCGTCGTCGGCTACATCGGCACCCACGGATCCGCCCACGGCCTTCACAACGTGCTGGAGGCCGCCGAGCGCACGCGCGACGACGACCGCCTTCGCTACATGTTCGTCGGCACCGGCGCGGAGCGACAGGCGCTGGAGCTGGCCGCGTCGGAGCGTCGGCTCGACAACATCGTCTTCATTCCGCCGCAGCCCAAGGAGTCGATGCCGCGCTTCTGGAGCCTCTGCGATGTCGCCCTGATCCACCTCAAGGACGATCCGGTCTTTCAGACGGTGATCCCGTCGAAGATGTTCGAAGCGATGGGCATGGGCCTGCCGCTGCTGTTGTCTGCGCCGGTCGGCGAGGCCAGCCGGATCGTCGAGGACGACGGTGCTGGGCTGTGCGTGCCGGCCGGGGCGCCGGATGCCCTCGCGGACGCGGCGCTTCAGCTCATGAGCGATGCGGCGTTGCACCGCAGGCTCTGCGAGCAGAGCCACGCGGCGGCCTCGAAGCACACGCGCGAGCGACAGGCGCAGGAGATGATCGACGTGCTCGGTCAGGTCGTCGCGGCGGGGCCTGTCCCGACCGCGCTTCGCTAGCATTCTTAAACGAAAGGACCGGATGGCAAAGCCACCCGGTCCCGTGTGCCGCTCAGCGCTTGCTTCCTAGAAGCAGAACGAGCCGAGGCATTGGCAGCTCCAGACGTCGCCGTTGGTCGGGTAGTAGAACCCGAACACGTTGCACATCTGGTCCTTGCCCTGGTCGCCCAACCCGACCTCGGTCTCCCCGGGGTTGTCGAACTCGCACTGGAAGTTGACGTAGTCACCCTCCTTCAGCTGGAGGTAGCCGCTCTCGGCACCCCACTCGCCGACCGCCAGGTCGTCCATCACGGGGTTGTCGATGCGATCCACGAAGGCTGCATTGCCAGGATCCTCCCAGTTGAAGGTCTCGTAGATCTTCTTGGGCTCCTGACCCTGCGGCTCGTGCCACACGGTGAAGCGCGTACCGTTTTCGTGGAAGTGACCCGTGACCAGGCCCAGGTAGCGGTCCGAGGGCACCCGGCAGCGGGCGACCGACGTCTGCACGCCGGTCGACATCGGCGGGATGCTGATCGACCCCTGGAACCAGGTGAGCAGGTCGATCTGGACCTCGACCTCTTCCTCGGGAACCCGCTCCATCCAGACCCACGCCTCGCGCAGGACCTCCTCGTCGGTCGGGTTGAGGTAGTGGAGGTCGATTCGCAGGATGGCGTTGGCCGGGATGACCGTGGCGGCGCCGTAGTCCGGATCGCCCGGTTGTGGCGGGTCCACCTTCGCTGAGCCGCCCGCGGAGACGTCGATCTGCGGATCCTGCGAGCCGACCAGCCAGCGTGAACCGACCGCGTCGCTCTGGGCGCACGGCACCGGCTCGTTCATCACGAGGTCGGGGCCCGCTTCGCTCACGACCGTGACGATCAGGTGGTGGGAGCCGGGACGCATGCGGCCGTGGAAGTCGCCCGTGAAGATGGTCTCCGTGTTGGGCGTCTGCACGTAGATGCAGTTCTCGTCTTCGCCGCCTGCCTCGAGCAGGTACTTCGCGATCTCATCGGGGTCGTCGTAGTCCTTCGGCCCGTAGTGGAAGAGGACACCGTTGCCGTTCACCGGCCCGCACAGGGCCAGGTCGTCGCCCGGGTAGCCAGTATCAACCGGGCACAGGTGCGCGCCCCACTCGTCGATGCAGCCCTCGGCGCCCGGGGCCCCGTCACTGCAGAGCGGATGCTCGGGGCCGACCTCGATCTCGGCCTCCATGTCATCGCTCGACTCGTCGTCGTCTACGGACCCACAGGCCCCAAGCAGACCCACTGAACCGATTGCCAGAACCCGTATCGCAGTCGTCGTCTTCAACGTCGGCATCTCACCTCCTCCGGTCACGCCCATCGCACAGCCACAACCGACCATCGTTGCACAAGGTGCGACGTTTCGCCGCGGCCGGATGCGGCATCGTCCCGCCAATTCCTGCCAATGATTGCCTCAGATGCGCAAAGTGGCGCACACGCCTACACCCACCGATATGTAGGCTCGTGCACCGACGCGCTCTCCGGGCTACGGTCCGCGTCGTGTCTTGGCTGGGTGCAAGTACGTCGGCCCTCGCAGTCGTCTATGCCCTCATCGGGGTACATTCGGCGTTTCTCTGGGGAGGCCGAGGCAGGGAGTTTCACTACGCGCTGTTCGGCTGCGTCTGCATGTGCATGGCAGGCTACGCCGTCGCCGCCACCGTGCTGACCGAGACGAGCGAGGTGTCGGTCGCGGCCACGGCGCAGACGGTGCAGCTGGTGGTCGGCGCGTTCGCGGCGGCCTGCTACGTCCACTTCGCGCGGCTGCTGGTGGACGAGTACGGGCGGCGTGTCATGACGTTCATCTATGGGGTCGCCGTGGGGGCCGCAGCGCTCGGCATGTCGGGGCTGCTCATCGATCATTCGGTGACGCTGGGCGCGCTACGCTGGGGAGTCGTCCATGCGCCCAACGACGTCATCGCGGAGGCCACCGGCTGGGCCTATGCGCTCGAGGGCTGCCTGTGCGTGATGGTGCTCTATGCGGCCTATCTTCACTATGTGCGGGGCGGTGGCTCGAACATCCTGCGGCCCCCCGCATACGCGCCGGTCATCGTCGTGCTGGCCGGTGCGTTCGACATCACGATGGAGAACCTGCGCCTGGGGCTGCCGTACCTGTCGGAGTACGCGTTCCTCGTGCTGGCCGCGGTCACCAGTGCACGCTTCATCCGGCGCGGCGCCCAGGCGTCGATCGACCTCGCCACCCACACCGAGGCGCTCGAGCGCAGCGCCCAGTACCTGCAGCAGACCCAGGAGCAGCTCGTGCGTCGCGAGCAGCTGGCGGCGGTCGGCGAGCTATCGGCGATCCTCGCGCACGAGATCCGCAATCCCCTGGCCGTGCTGCAGAACGTGGTGTCGGGCCTCTCGAAGGAGAAGCTGCGCGACGAGGACCGCGCGATGCTCGTCGACGCGATGGACGAGGAGACCGAGCGTCTCGACACGCTCGTCACCGACCTGCTGACCTACGTCAAGCCGATGGCGCTGGGGCGTCGCGAGGTCGAGCTCTCGCCGGTACTCGAGCAGGCGGTCGAGCGCGTGCGCGCAGAGCTGGGCGAGGGCGACACGCCCGCGATCGAGCTGCACGTCGCAGCCGATGTGCAGACGTGCTTCGCCGACCCGGAGCTGCTGCGGCAGGCGGTGGTCAATCTGCTCGAGAACTCCGTCCACGCGGTGGGCGAAGGTGAGATCCGCCTCAACGCGCACGTTCGCCGGCTTCGCGGCAACGCCATCGTCGCCGTCGAGGTGAGCGACGATGGCCCCGGCATGCCGCCCCCGGTGGCCGAGCGCGCGCGCGAGCCCTTCTTCACGACGCGTCCCGAGGGCACGGGGCTGGGCCTCGCCGTCGTGGACCGCGTGATGCGTGCCCACGGGGGCAGGATGGAGATCGACAGCCGCCGTGCGCGCGGCGTGACCGTGAGGCTGCTGCTGCCGATGTCCCCGGCCGACCGCGTGCCGTCCGCGCAGCCGTCGGCACCGCCCATCGGCCTGCTACCGGGACTCGCGCCCATCGGGGCGGGTCCATGAGTGCGCAGCTGACGCCACTGTCCGTCGCGATGTGGTGCGTGGCGGCCGGGCACCTGATGGTGTCGCTGGTTGCACTCATCCACGGACGGCACCTCAGCGCCGGTCGCAACGACCGGGTCTTCGGTCGCTTCAGCTTTGCCATGGCCATCTCGGCCGCGGGCTCGGCGTTGCTGGCCAACGCTGCGGACATCGTCGCAGGGGAGCTGGGGCAGCGCGTCCAGTTCGTGGGCCTGACGGCGGCATGGATCGCGTCGCTGGGCTTCGAGCACCGCCTGTTTGGCGAGCGAGCGAAGTGGGTTGCAGCGAGTCGCGGTGTCGGCGCGCTCGTGCTCGTCGCCGCGGCCGCCGGCGGGCTGACGGGTGGCTCGCCGCTACCGGCGGCCACGTTTGGATTGAGCGCCGCCCCGCACTACCCGACCGGAACGCCCACCCTCTACGGCATGCTCGCGGGCACACTGCTGACCGTGCTGCTGCTCATCGCCTACCGCTTCTCGATCGTCAGTGCGGTCGCGGTGATCGGGAGGGGACAGAAGATCGCGTTCGTGCTCGTGGCCCTTGTGTGCGTCAACGATGTCCTGGTGCGCGCGGGCATGCTGCGCTCGATCTACCTGCTCGACGTGGTGACGCTCGGGTATACGCTGACGATGAGCCTGATGATGGTGCATCGCTTCGGCGCGGACCGGGCGGCGCTCGAGGAGCGGCGCATCGCGCTCGAGCAGAACTACAGCGGGCTCAAGCACGCGCGGGACGAGCTCGTGCGCACCCAGCAGCTCGCGGCGCTCGGTGAGCTCTCGGAGGTGGTCGCCCACGAGGTGCGCAACCCGCTGGCCGTGATCCGCAATGCGGCGGCGGGTCTACGGCGACAGCCCGTGCGACCGCGTCGCGAGCACCTGCTGCGGCTCGTCGACGAGGAGGCCGCGCGGCTGCGCGAGCTCGTCGACGGTATGCTCGTCTATGCCAAACCGCTGCGGCTCTCGCGCGGACCCTATGACGTGTGTGCGCGCATGGCACCGCTCGTCTCCGAGGTGCTGGTCTCGGAGGGCCGCAGCGGAGAGGTCGAGTACGACATGCACCTCGAGGGACCTGTGCTGCGAGCCGATGGCCACCTGCTCGAGCAGGCCCTGCGCCACGTCGTTCGCAACGCTGTACAGGCGTCCCCGGTCGACGGCACCGTCACGGTGCGGGTGCAGCGCACGCGCCTGTCGGGCGAGCCGGCGGTGCGGGTGATCGTGCGCGATCGCGGTCCCGGCATGGATGCCAAGACGCGTCAGAAGGCGCGCAGCCCGTTCTTCACCACACGCGCGCGCGGCACGGGACTGGGGCTGACGATCGCCGACCGGATCATCGGTGCGCACAGGGGCGAGCTGCACCTCGACCTCCCCGAGGACGGTGGCGTGCAGGTGACCATCCTGCTGCCGCAGGACCTGGCGGGCGTGCCGGACAGCGGGCGCACCGGCCCACAGGGCGCGCAGGACGGGCAAGCCGCGGACGAGGCGGCCTGAGTGACCGGCGACAGCGTCTCGGCTGAGGGTCCAACGCTCGAGCACCTGCTGCGGCACGAGTACGGCAAGCTCGTCTCCATGCTGTGCGACGCCCGCGGTCTGAGCGCACTCGCCGACGCGCAGGTCACCGCGGAGCGGGTGCTGTCGGCGGCGCAGGCGAAGTGGACGGCGGCAGGCGTGCCGGAGCGCCCGCAGACGTGGCTTGCGCGCGAGGCTCAGCTCGGCGACGGCGTCGGGGCCTACGACAGCCTGCTGCGATTCATGCTGGCGTGCTGTCACCCCGAGCTGTCCCGTGACCGCCAGCTTGCGCTCACCCTGAAGATCGCCTGTGGCTTCGACGGGGGCGCGATCGCGCGCGCGCAGTCCATCGAGGAGGCCGATGTGAAGTCGCAGCTGGCTGGCGCACGTTCGACCATCCGCGAGCGCGACATCGAGCTGTCGGACCTCGAGGGCGAGGCGTTGGACACGCGCCTGTCTGCGCTGTGTCAGTGTCTCTACGCGATCCACGAGCGCGGCATCGCCGGACTCGACGTCGACCCTGCGACACGCGCCGAGCTGTGTCACGAGGCGATGCGGCTGGGTCTGTTCCTGAACGAGCGGCTTCCCGGGCGCGCCGAGTTGGGCGCGCTCATGGCCCTGATGTGCCTGCGCAACGCGCGTGCGCCGGACCCGGGGCAGGGCGGCATCGCGGAGCTGATCTTCGAGGAGCACGATCGCGCTGGCCTCGATCGCGACCTGATGCAACGCGGCCTCAAGTACCTGGGCGACGCGGCCAGCGGCCGCGGGGTGACGACGTATCACCTCGAGGCGTCGATCGTAGCCAAGCACTGCATGGCCGATAGCTCGCCGAGCACGGACTGGGCCGGGATCCAGGAGCTCTACCTGCAGCTGGTCGCCATCCGTCCGCATCCAGAGGTGCGCCTGCGCCTCGCGTTTGCATCCTCCAAGGTGGACGGCGCGGCGGCTGGACTCGCGCACCTGGATGGCCTGCGCGATGATCCGCGGCTGGCCGACAGTCCGCTGCTGGACGCAGCCTTCGTGCAGTTCTACGCCGCGCTCGGCGCCGACGACGATGCGCGCCGCCACCTCGATCGCGCACTGCAGCGGCTCGCCACAGAGGCCCAGCGCGCGCTGCTGTCCCGGCGCTTTCGCAAGCTCGCGCGCTAGCAGGTCGGTGAAAAAGGGCTTTGCGTGATTGTCGGAACGCGGCAGCGTCGGATTCGCCGTCCGCGAAGCGACGCAATGCCGAGTATTGTGGAGCTGAGTGGATGGGCGAAGACGGCGCCGCCCCGTCAGGCAGGCGCGTGAATGCCTTTTTCACCGACCTGCTAGGCACCCGGGGCGCCCGCGGCGCTACTTGCGGTCGTCCTGATCCACGCGCCCGTCGACGATGCGCACGACGCGACGGGCGTGCTCCATCACGCGCGGGTCGTGGGTCGAGAAGATGAAGGTGATGCCGCGCTCCTGGTTCAGCCTGTCCATGATCGCCAGCAGCTTTTCCGCGGTCTCCGAGTCGACGTTCGCGGTCGGCTCGTCGGCCAGCACGACGGCCGGGTCGGCGGCGATCGCGCGGACGATCGCGACGCGTTGCTGCTGGCCACCGCTGAGCTCATCGGGCCTGCGGTCCTCGAGGCCGTCGAGGCCGACATCGCGGAAGAGCTCGAGGATGCGCGCGCGTCGCTGCTGCGGATCGCCACCGCGCAGTGCCATCACGATCTCGGCGTTCTCGAAGGCGGTCAGCACCGGGATCAGGTTGTACGCCTGGAACACGAAGCCGATGCGGTCGCGCCGGATGTGGCTCAGCGCCCGCGCACCCAGGGTCGACAGGTCTTTGCCCTCGAGCTTGACCGTGCCGGAGGTCGGCGTGTCGAGCGCTCCGATCATGTTCAGCACGGTCGTCTTGCCCGAGCCCGAGGGGCCGCACAGGGTCGTCAGCTCGCCGGCCTCGATCGTGAGGTCCATGCCGCGCAGCGCGTGCACCTCCAGCTTGCCCTGGCGATAGACCTTGGTGACGCTGTCGAGTTCGACGATCGGCTCGGTCATGACGGTCTCCTTCTACACAAGACGGATGGTCTCGACCGGCACGACGCGGCCGGCCTTGATGGCGGGGTAGATGCCCGCGAGTAGGGTGGCGAGCAGCGCCGCGGCGCCGATGAGGATTACGTTCTCGGGGAAGATGCCGACCTTCAGGATCGGCGACATGCCGACGCCCGCCACCTCGGTCCCCTGCTCTCCGATCATCGACGTGTAGTCGATGCCGGTGCTCGCGAGGTAGAGGTAGGGTCCCGCGGTGACCGCCGCCGCCATCACCAGGCCGAGCAGCGACAGCCACAGGCTCTCGAGCATCACCATGGCGAAGAGCTCGAGCGGCGAAAAGCCGATGGCCATCATGATGCCGAACTCGCGCATGCGCTCCGTGACGCTCATGAAAAGCGTGTTGAAGATGCCGGCCGCCACGAGCAGGCCGATCAGGATCTCCATGAAGCGCGTGCCACCGACCTTCAGCGCCATGAAGGCCGCGAGCTCGTGCTGGACCTCGTGCCACGGCATGGCGGTGGCCGTTGGCGGCAGGTCGCCCGCCAGTGATGTGGCGACCTCGGTGCTGTCGCGCGAGTCGGAGATGAAGATCGCAACCTGGCTGGCCTCGTCGTCGGCGTAGCCTAGCTGGGCGCGCACCGCATCGATGGGCAGCAGCGCCGTGAAGCCGTCGGCCGTGGCCGAGCCGGTGTTGATGATGCCGGTGACGCGTGACAGCCCGTTGATGATCTCGCCGTCGCGGTCGGTCATCGTGTAGACGACCTTCTTGCCGAGCTTCACGCCCAGGTTGTCCGCCAGCCGCCAGCCGAGGATGATGCCCTGCTCGTCGGCCGCCTCGAACGCGCGGCCGTGCTCGATCGCATCCAGCAGCGAGAGCGTCTCGGCATCCTCGAGCTGGGGGTCGTAGGCGATGAAGCCCGCGCCAAGGCTCTTGCCCGCCGTCGCGAGCATCGTCTGGCCGACGATACGGACCGTGACGTGCCGCACCCGCGGATCGCTTGCCGGCAGGCTCAGTAGCTGCTGCCGCGCGTGCACGGTGCGGTCGAGGGTCGGCTTGTCGAAGAACTCCTCGTGCTGGACCGTCACGTGGCCGCCCCCGAGCCGTGCGGCCAGGTCGATCATGTCGGCCCAGTTGCGGTCCTGCAGGGCGGTGAACATGATCGCCAGGAAGACCCCCAGTGAGATCGACGCGAGCGTCAGCAGTGTGCGGCGGCGGTTACGCCACAGGTTGCGCCACGCGATCACCGCCAGCCTCGAGAGCGTCATGGTCGCCTCATCGGTGTTGGATCGCTTCGATGGGCTGGATGGTCGCGGCCTTGATCGCCGGGTAGAGCACGGCGATGCCGACGATCACGAGCAGCGTTACGATCGGCTGGCTGAACGAGGCCGGCGTGATCACCGCGCGCCAGATCGGGTCCATCGCGACGCCCATCGTCGACATTCCGCCCATCGCGCCCATGTCGATGCCCACGTCCCGCAGGTAGATCAGCCCGGGCGCGGCGATCGCAAGCCCGAGGCACAGGGCGATGAGCGTCTGAATGGCGGCCTCGCTGGCCATCAGGAGCAGCACCTGCAGCGGGCTCACGCCGAGCGCCTTGAGCACGCCGATCTCGCGGATGCGCTCGAACACCGCCATGAGCATCGCGTTGAGGATGAGGATGCCGATGGCGATGTAGACGATCAGGAACACGAAGACGATCAGTCCGCGCGCGGAGTCGAGCATGGAGGCGAGGATGGGGACGATCTGTCGCCACGTCTCGACGCGCATGCCCTGCGCGACCTCGCCCGTGCGCGCCGCCACCGTGTCGAGGTCGTGCAGTGCGTCGGGTCGTCGTACGATGATCTGGTGCGCGCCGTCGGGGAACGCGAAGAACTCGCGGAAGGCCACGGCGGTCAGGAAGACCCCGGCCCGATCGGTGCCGTCGCTGATTCCGTGCAAGATTCCGCGGACCGCGTACAGGTCGTTGGCCATGCTGCCGTCGTAGGCTTGCCCCAGCAGGATCAGCTCGTCGCCGAGCTCGACCCCGAGCGTGTGTGCGAGGCGTCGTCCGATCACGACGCCGGCGGGGTCGGATGCGTCGAGCCAGCGTCCCTCCATCACGTGCTTGCCGATGTCGCTGACGTCGGCGTCGCGCGTGAGGTCGATGCCGCGCAGCGACGCGCCTGCGGATGCCTGGCGTGCCGCGGCCAGGCCCCCGCCGAGCAGCCTCGGTGCCGCCGGGTAGCCGATCGCTGACAGCGCGTCGACGATGGCGGCCGCGCCCCGCACGCGTGCGTAGAGCGAGGGGTCGTCCTGGTAGTCGGGGTGGTGGATCTGGACGTCGCCAAGCTCGAGCGCGAGCAGGTTGCGCTCCATCCCCTGCATGTAGCCTTCGACCATCGCCGAGTAGAGCACCATGACGGAGAGCGCGAGCGTCATCGCGGCGATCGTCACGAGACTGCGTCGTCGATTGCGCCAGACGTTGCGCCATGCCATGCGCAGGATCTTCATGGGCGTAGGCCCACGCTAGCACCGATCGCGGAGGCCGGTCAGCGTGGTCGCGAGCGCCGGGGCCGAGCCCTAGGCGTCCGCGTCGTCGTCGTCGTCGTTCGGCGTCAGCGCGCCCAGCCCGGCGATCGTCTCGGCGCGTCGTCGCCGGCGGGGCGCATCGTCGTCGTCCCGGGGTCGCTCGGAGTCGTGTTCGGACTGTGCCTTCGCCGCGCGCTCGATGACGCGCTCCGCCATCGCCTCGGCAGCGGCCAGCGACTGCGAGACCCGGCTGCGCGCGCTCTGCCGCAGGCGCTTCTCCCGCGGCGCACGCGCCTCGGTGGTCGGCTCGAAGGGGGCCAGCTGTGTCTCCGGCGCGGGCGCAGGCGGCTTGATCGTCGGGACCGCGATGCGCTCCTCGTGATCCGCGGGCGTCATCCGATAGCTCGACGAGTCGCTGCGCTCGCGCTCCCTGAGCAGTGGGTCGCGGATGCGGCGTCGTGAGGACTCGACACGCTCGCGCGGCTCCCGCGGCTCCCGTGCCGGGCGATCCGCCCCGCCTCGCTTGAACTCACCCATTGGCGCACGACCGTAACGGATTCGCGTATCGATCGCACGCGCGGGGTCCCAAGCTTGGAGGGTTTGTTTGGCCTAGTCGCGCGTGATCAGAATAGTGCGCTCACACGGTTACGGGACATCGGATCTGAGGCAATAGGTCCATCGCTCGTCGTAGCTGCGGCGCAGGCTTCCGGGGCCGTCGTCGCGGTTGTTCCGTGCGCGTCGAGCGGCACGTTGCGGTGACCCGGCCGGTCGCTCCGTGCGCCGACCGCGGTTTGAGGGTTGCTGCGCCGCACGTCCCCCATCACGACGCAAGCACGCGCGGCGAGCAGCGCGGCGCGCCGTCTGTCAGCGCCGCCGCCGCGAGCCGCGCGCGGCGCAGTCGGTCGCCGCGCTTCATCGGGTTGCGCTGCCTACGAGCGGGTCGTGGCAATCGCCGAGAGGCTCCCGGGCGCGGCGGCTCTGTGCACCCGCGGCGGGGCGCTATGATACCGTTGGGTGATGTCAGGACAGTCAGGTAACTCGTCGATCGGCGTCACGATTGTGGTGTCCGCCCTCACGTCGGCCCTCGTGACCGTCGCCACGCTCGTGGGCGTGCAGCGCTACGCGGGCGGTGAGCTCGCGACCACGGGTGGCGCCCCGGTCGAGGCCGCTGCGGCGGCGGAGGTCCGGGTGCCGGAGGTCGTCCGCATGACCCGCGAGGGCGCAGACGAGGTGCTGGCAGACCGGCAGCTGAGGCTCGTGGTCTCGTCCGAGCGCGCCGACAAGGATCTGCCGAAGGGGACCGTGTTGGAGCAGACCCCGCTGCCCGGTTCGCGTGTAGCCGGTGGCAGCACGATCACGGTCGTGATCTCCTCCGGCGTCGACGCGCTGGTCGTGCCGCCGGTGATCGGCCTGCAGGAAGCGCAGGCGAAGGCCAGCGTCGAGGCCCTCGGCCTCACGCTCGGGCCCGCCGCCAAGGGCGGTGAGGGCGCGCCCGGCACCGTGACGGCTGTCGTGCCTCCACAGGGAAGCGCCGTGGTTGCGGGCCAGGCCGTCAGTCTCACTGTTGCTGGCCCCGCGGGCATCGTCGTGCCCGACGTGCGCCACATCAGCTCGCGTCGCGCGCGCGAAAAATTCGAGCAGGCCGGGCTCGTGCTCGGGCGCGTGCGCGAGCGCTACGACGAGAACATGCGCGCGTACATGGTGCTCGAGCAGGACCCGCCCGCGGGCAGCACCGTCGAGGCCGGGACCAAGGTCAACCTCGTCGTCAACGAGGGTGACTAGGGTCGGGCCCGGGCCCGATCCCGGCGGCTAGAGCGCGTCGAACCAGCTGCAGATCGCGTCGGTCGCATCCATCACACGTGGGCAGTGCGCGCGCAGGTAGGCTTCGTCCGGATCACCGTCCGCGTCCTCGGTGGCAGGCAGTGCGGCGATGGCGGCCGCCCCGTCGAAGTCGACGTAGGCGAGGCGTGCCAGCAGCTCTTCCTCTGGGCGGCCGAAGTCGTGTCCGGGCAGGATCGCCACGCCGGTGTCCGCCAGCAGCGCCTCACAGAGCTGGGGGCTGGTGGTGATGCCGCGAGCAGCGAGCGCCCCGCGCTTCGCACCGAAGTCCGGCAGCAGGTAGAAGCCGCCCGTCGGCGGCGCGCTCTGCACACCGGCGGCCGCGAGCCGCGTGTGCACTGCGCCGCCGAGGGCGCGCAGCACGCGGCGGCTGCGCTCGAGGTAGTCGTCGAGCTCGGCGCCGCCCTGGAACGCGCGCACGGCGGCGAACTGGATCGGCGCAGAGGTGGACGTGTAGGTCTCGCTGGCCGCCGCCGCCATCGCATCGAGCAGCCAGCCCATGTCGGGCGGAAAGAGGAAGGTCCCGACGCGCCAGCCACCGGCGCCGCACCACTTGCTCAGCCCTGCGCTGATGATGGTGCCCTCCGGATAGAAGCGCGCGATCGAGACGTGCTCGCCGCGGTGGTGCAGCTCCCCGTAGATCTCGTCGGACAGCAGCACCACCCGGAATCGCTTGGCGACCCGCGCGAGCTCGCGCAGCTCGTCTTCGGTGTAGGTACCGCCGGTGGGGTTGCTCGGATAGTTCAGCACGACCACGCGCGGGCGCTCCGGATCGCCTTCGCACAGGGTCTCGAGCTGTGATGCCTGCAGCCGCCAGCCGTCCTGAGACCGCGTCTGCAGCATGTGCACCTGCCGGCCGATGATGCGGGCCTGCGGTGCGTAGGACACCCAGGCTGGCGCCGGGATCACGAGGTCGCCGTAGTAGACGAGCTGCAGCAGGAACATCAGCTCCTTGCTGCCCGGGCCGACCAATACGTCATCGCCGCTGCGCTGCAGCCCGTCGCGCCGGCCGTGGTAGGCGGCCACCTCGTCGCGCAGGGCCCGCAGCCCGCGCACCGGCAGGTAGTCCTTCTCGTGGGCGGCGTCGCGGAGCGCCTGGACCACGGGCTGTGGCACGGGGAAGGGCGACTGGCCGAGGCCGAGCTTGTAGACCCGCTCGCCGCGCTGGAGCATCGCGTTGCAGCGCTCGTTGATCGCGACCGTCGCCGATGCGCCCATGCCCCGCACGTTGAGGTTCAAATGGACTGGCGGTCGATCACTCACCCTCATCCAAGGTAGCCCGCGCTACTCGGCGGCGCCCGTTTCCGACCAGCCGGCCACCTTCTAAACGTACCAAGTTTGATAAGTTCGCTAGCGCGTGACAAAGCCAGGTCACGGGTGCGACCATTCCCGAGCAATGCCCGTGCCTTGCAGCGCACCCGGTCGGCCCGGCGGTCACGGATCGGCGTGGCCGATCGTGGGGGCGTGCGCGTCCCTTCTCGGGGTCCTCTTGTCGAGTGCCACGCCGGCACGCGCGCAGGACGACGTCACACCCCGCGAACGGATCGGTCGTGACGACGGAGCGATGCCCGGCGTGCGGCGCGTCGGCGTGATCGTCACCGAGCCCAGCACCTACGGTCTGCACGCCGGGGCGGACTACGGACTGCTCGAGTCGGTGGTCGGCAACGACGACCTGCATCACGAGGTGGCGGGCCGCGCCGCGTTTGCACTGCAGCCGCTCGACTGGCTTGCGCTCGGCGTCCGCTTCGACGCGCTCTACGTGAAGCACAGCGGTGGCGCCGACGATGGCGACTCGGGCGCGCTGACCCGCACGCGCGTCGGTGCACGCGTCGGCGGTGCGCTGTCGGATCGCATTCGCCTCGGGGGCGAGCTGCGCCTGCGCGTGCCCGCCGCACAGAGCGCATCGGATGCCTTTCGCGGCACCAGCGTGGACCTGCGCGCGCTGCTGACGTACGCCCACGGCGATGGTCGGCTGCTGCTGTCGTCGGTGCTCGGCGCACGCCTCGACCACACGCGCAGCGCTGTGCCGCAGCCGCTCGGATACACGACGTCCGATCGCGTCGTGCTCGGCGTCGCCAACGGCACCGCCGTGCAGACCGGCCTGGCCGCGACCTACCGCATGGACGCGATCGACCTGCTCGGCGAGTGGACCTGGGACCTCTACACGGGCAGCAGCGCGCCGTCGGTGGGGCAGTCCCCGATGTGGCTGACCGGTGGCGCACGCTACTGGCTGGCCGAGGCGATGCACGCGGACTTCATCGTCAGCGTCAGCCCGAGCGCGCGACCCGACGTCCAGGACGACTTTGTACCGGTGGTGATCGAGCCACGCTTCTGGCTGGGCGCCGCGTTCGGGATGCAGTTCGGCCGGCCGGCCGCGCCCGTCGTGGAGGAGCCCAGCGCGCCGCCGCCACCGCCGAAGGAGGTCGCGCCGGGCTCGGTCGAGGGTCAGGTGCGCGGCGTCGATGGTGAGGCGATCGGCGGAGCGACCGTGAGCTACCAGACGCCGGAGGGCCCGCAGCAGGTCGTCGCCGACGGCGAGGGCAAGTTCCAGCTGACGTCCGTGCCCCCGGGCCCGCTCGAGCTGTCGATCGAGGCGGAGGGCTACGAGCCCTTCAAGCAGCTCGTGCAAGTGGCGGAGGGCAAGGCCATCGCCTCCGAGGTGCTGCTGCAGCGACCGCTGCCCGAGGGGCAGATCCGCGGTACGGTGAAGGACTACAAGGGCCGTCCCGTGGCTGCCAAGATTCGCATCAAGCCGCTGGGCAAGAGCCTGCGCGCCGATGCCAACGGCGAGTTCGAGATCGACGTGCCCCCGGGCGACTACACGGTGGTAGTCACCGCTGATGGCTTCCGCAGCCAGAGGCGGCCGGCGAAGGTCCACGACAACGGCGTGACCGTGGTGATCGTCGACCTCAGGAAGAAGCGATGACCGCGCTGCGCGTCCTCGGCGTGCTGTGCCTGGGCTTGATCGGCTGCGATGGATGTGGCGGATGCGGCGGGGCCGACCCGGTCGCGAAGCTCGTCACGTTCGAGCCGGGCGTGGACCGCGACTTCGCCAGCGCGGTCAAGCAGTGGCAGCCCGCGGAGAAGGATGACGAGTTCAACGTCGGCGACGGTCTGCGCACCGGGCCCAAGGCAACTGCAGAGCTGAAGCTGTTCCCCGATGGCCGCATGAAGGTGCAGCCCGGGGCGGTGGTGCGCTTTGTCGACACGCCCCCCGGCGAGAAGGCGCAGCGGCTGAGCATCGAAGGCGGCGACGTGGAGATCGAGTCCGGCGGGCTGGAGATCGGCGTCGACACCGCCTTCGGGTTGACGCGGCTCAAGCGTGGCAGCCGCCTGCGTGTGGGCGGCAGCGGCGGTGAGCAGCGCCTGCACCTGGATGTGGGCGCCGCGGACATCACGGGTGGCGACGGCACGCGCAGCATGTCGGCCGGTGACAGCCTGCGCCTCGAGGGCGGCGTCGCGGTCATCGAGGTGCAGGAGGCGTCCCCCGCAGACGAACCCGAGCTCGAGCCCGAACCCGCGGCTGCGCAGATCGAGCCCGCCGATGCGGGGCTGAGCGAGGAGGAGCTCGCCGCGGCCGCTGAGGCCGAGGAGAAGGCCTACGGTCGCTTCGACGAGCCGGCGGGCACGCCGATGGTGCACATGCCCGCGGGTGAGTCCGCCACCATCCACGACCCGCGCACGCCGACGAACGTGCGCATCAGCCTCGACGCGTGCCCCGGGGGCGGCGTCGTGGAGCTGGGCAAGCGCGGCGGACGCTTTCGCTACTACCGCGCGCGCGGCGGGACCTCCGCGGTCGTGCGTGCGCAGCCGGGACGCTATCGCTACCGCGTGCGCTGCATCGAGGAGGGCAAGCTCAAGCGCAGGCCCGCCAAGCAGGGGCGGCTGCGCATCGTGAAGGACTCCGCGGCCAGGCGGCTGCCGACCAAGGTGCCCTCGGTGACGATCGATGCGGATGGCCGCCGCTACTCGGTGCGCTTCTCGAACATCCTGCCGAGCCTGACCGTGCGCTGGCGGCGTGCGCCGAAGGGGCAGAAGCAGACGCTGAACTGGAAGGCGCGCGGCAAGGCGATGCAGCGCTATCCCGCGAGCGCCGCCGGCGTTCAGTTCAAGTCGGGGCAGGTGCCCGAGGGCACGCACACGTTCTCCTTCGAGGCCGGCGGCACGAAGTCGAAGACGGGCACGCTCGACGTGGTGTTCGACAGCACCGCGCGCGCTGCCTACGTGTCGGCGCCGGGCGACGGTGAGGTGGTGGCCGGGCAGCGCGTGCGCATCAGCGGCGGCGTGCTGCCGCGCTCGAAGGTGAGCGTGGACGGCTTCGACATTCCGGTGAAGGGCGGCCGCTTCGCCCTCGACGCGACGGCGCCCTCGGATCGCGCGGCATTTGCCGTGCGCGTGCAGCACAGGTCCGCCGGCACGCACTACTACCTGCGCCACCTCAAGTAGGCGGACGCGCCCGGTGGCGGCGCAACGGCTGCACGGCGAGGTGGTCGTGTGTGCTCGGATGTGCCGACGGCCGTCGCGGATGGGCGTGCCCTTGTTTTTTTTCCGGGCTACGCTGGGAGTGGAGGTCCTTCTTACTTGGCCATGCAGCCTGGCGACATCATTGCCGAGCGTTACAAGCTCGACGGCCAGATAGGCGAGGGCGGGATGGCATCCGTCTGGCGTGCGACCGACCAGCGCCTCGAGCGGCCGGTGGCGGTGAAGTTCCTCTTCCCCACCGGCAAGGGGGACGAGGAGGCCAAGGCCGACCTGGTCGCCTCCTTCCGGCGCGAGGCGAAGATCGCAGCCGCCATCCGGCACCGCAACGTGGTGGAGGTGCTCGACTTCGGCACCTTCGGCGACAACGTGCCGTTCATGGTCATGGAGGTGCTCGAGGGCGAGTCCCTCGGTGATTTGCTCGACAAGGAGCACGAGTTCACGCTCGACGAGGTCATCACGATCATCGGGCACACGCTGCGCGGAGTGATGGCGGTGCACGAGTCGGGCATCGTCCACCGCGACCTCAAGCCCGAGAACATCTTCCTGCTGCAGGAGCGCGGCCGCTACTTCCCGAAGCTGGTCGACTTCGGCATCTCCAAGAGCCTCGACAACACGGCGGGGCCCGCGTCCGCGATCAAGACGGTCGACGGCCTGTTCGTCGGCACGCCCCAGTACATGTCGCCGGAGCAGGCACGCGGCATCCCGGACATCGACAAGCGCACCGACATCTACAGCCTCGGCGTCATCATGTACGAGACGATCGCAGGCGAGGCGCCCTACGAGACCGAGCACGTGGGGGATCTGCTGATGTTGATCATGCGCGGCGACGCGCCGCCGCTGATTGAGGTCGCGCCCCGCGCGGGCCAGGAGATCTCGGACGTCGTCTCTAAGGCCATGCAGGTCGACCGGAACTGGCGCTTCGAGGACGCCGACCAGATGTATGACGCCCTGATGGCTGCGGCACAGCGGGACACCGGCAAGGAGGTGAAGCTCTCCTTCCCGCCGCCCGCCGACAAGCCGCGCAGCGGCAAGACGGTGGTGGGCGTCGGGCAGCCCGAGCTTCGCGCGTCACGCGCGGTCGCCACGCTCGTCGATACCTCGGGGGAGACTGCGGAGGCGGTCGAGGCGCCGCGCCACAGCCCCGTGCACACGCCGCCGCCGAGCTTCGATGACGGCGGCGTGGACTCCGGCCCGCCGCAACGGAAGGGGCTGCCGTGGGGAGTGATCGGGAGCGCCGCGGCGTTGCTCGTGCTCGCGGGCGGTGGCATCGGTTACGGCGTGCTCGCCAACCAGCGTGTGGAGCCGGCGCCGTCGCGCTTCATCGTCGTCGAGACGCCGGAGGACGGACCTGCGGCGGCCGCCATCGGCGCGCCCTCGACACCGGCCGCGGGTGGCGGTGCGCCGGCCCTGGCCGCGGTCGCTCCGGAGGCCAACGATGCCAAGGCCGGGGAGGCGCCTTCCGCCGAGCGCGTGGCGGCCAAGCCGAAGGCCAAGAAGAAGCGCAAGAAGAAGGTCGGACGCGCCGGTCGGCTGTCGCAGGCGTTCGCCGAACAGAAGGCGAAGATCTCACCGTGCTTCGACGGCAAGCTCGGCTCCGCGACAGCCCTGCCCAAGGTTTCCATTCGCTTCAAGATCGACGAGCAGGGCAAGGTCCTGTCCACCCGTGTGTCCCCGGATGATTTTCGCGACTCGCCCCTCGGCAGCTGTGTCGAGAAGCGATCGCGGCAGATGAGGTTCGATCCGCAACCGGAATCCATCGCATTCAACATTCCGCTAACGGCACGCGTCGGGGGGTAGTCATGGGCAGAGTCATCGTTTCTATGGGGGTCGCATTCCTGCTTGGGGGGTGCTTCATGACGGGCTTCGACGAGAACGCCAACTCGCTCGTCGAGGGCGACCTCGATGGCGGCGGCCACAGCCACGGCGACGGCGACGGCGACGGCGATGTTGGCGACGGTGACGTGGGCGACGGCGACGTGGGCGACGGCGACGTGGGCGACGGCGATGGCGACGCGGTGGTCGACGCGGCCGTGGGGGACGGCGACGGTGACGACTCGGATGCCAGTGTCGGCGATGGCGACGGCGATGGTGATGGCGATGCGTGTGATGACTCCGGCTCGGACTGCACCGAGTGTGCCGCGCCGGGCATCTTCTGCATCGGCGACCTGGAGGTTCGCTGCAGCGAAGCGCTCGAGGCGACCACGCGCACCTGCGGGACCGACGACAACGTCTGCGTCGTCGCGGAGTGCAAGGAGGGCACCGGCTGCGGTGTGCGCCCGGTCGAGGGCGACCTCCCCTGCGGCGGCGACCTCTTCTGCAACGCGCCGGGAACGTGTGCCAATGGCAGCTGCGTCCACGGCGACGCGATCGTGGACTGCTCGGAGCTCGACGGGCCCTGCTCGGTCGGAACGTGCAACGAGACCAAGGACAAGTGCGAGGCGAAGCCCGCCAATCCCGGGGAGGACTGTGGTGACGGCGCGTCGTGCGAATCCGGCGTGTGCCGGGCTACCCAGTGCGAGGGCTACTGCAGCCTCTCGTGCGCCCAGGGTGCGCGCAACTGCCAGGCTGTCTGCGAGGGGGCCGTCGAGTGCGACGTCACCTGCGGTGCCAGCGCGAGCTGCGCGATCGACTGTGCGGCGACCGAGGGCGGCTGCACGGCCAACTGTGAGCCCGGCTCGCAGTGTCACGTCACGTGCGGCCCGCAGCAGTCCTGCACGGTCGACTGCATGGACGAGTCCGGCTGTCTCCTGCAGTGCGGCGACCAGGGCCTGGAGTGCGGCTTCACGGACTGCCCCGACCCGATCGACTGTGGCGGCGGGTTGCTCGCCTGCGGCCGCATCTGCCCCCCCTTGCCGTAGCTCGCATGCGGGGAGTCACCGGTGCGGCGGCGGCTGTCGAGGGGCGGGCCAAGTGTGCTATGTGCTCCCCGCGCCGCGCCCGCTGGTGTCGTGGGGCACGCCCGGCCCAGCCATGATCGTCCCGGAACAGACCACTGCCGATGCGCTCACCGCGCGCTACGACGTGGGCGGCCGTCACTTCCTCAGGCTGACGCTGCGCGGTGCGGACCTGCGGCAGGCCAACCTCAGCGACGCGACGTTCAAGGTCTTCGACGCCTCCGGCTCGGACCTGTTCGGCGCGAACTTCTACGGCAGCGAGTTCGAGCAGGTGGAGCTACGCGGCTGCAACCTCGTCGGCGCCGATCTCAGCCGCAGTCGCGGGGCGATCGTCGACCTGAGCCGCGCATCGCTTGCGGGCTCGCGCATGCTCGAGGTGCGGCTGATGGAGGCGAACATGCCCGGCACGGACCTCACCTCCGTGAACCTGCGCGGCGCCCGCCTGGAGGCCAACCTCGAGGGTGCCAACTTGACGCGCGCGAACCTCGAGGGCGCGGTGCTCGACGGCAGCTTCGCATGGGGCGCCAACTTCGACCGCGCCAACCTCGCCGGTGCGCACCTCGCGGGCGTGAAGCTGCGGCGCACCTACTTCGGCGGCGCCGACATGCGCGACGCGGTGCTCGACGGGGCCGACCTGCGCGGTGCGGATCTGCGCACGGCGAATCTGCGCGGTGCCAGCTTCACGGGCGCGCTACTCGACGGCGCCCTGTTCCCCCACGAGCGCCACGCACACGCCAATCCCTGAGTTGCTCACCGGCCTAGAACTGGCTGGCGCACTCGACGGGGTTGTCCTCGACCTTGATGAAGTTGACGTCGTAGTGCCCTGCGCACGTCTCCACGAGGTTGCTCTCGCCGGTGGGCATCATCGCCTCTTCGAATTCCTGTCGCAGCACGCGACCGTGCAGCTCGTCGTCGGCGATCACGTCGAGGTCGCCGCTCACGCGCCAGTCGATCAGCTGCGAGGCGTAGCGGGTCTGCTCGACATAGACGGTACAGCCCGTCGCGCTGACCTCGGTCTCGATGAAGTAGCCGTTGCCGCCGATGCTGTTCTGGCTGTTGCCGTGCGAGCAGATGTTCACGTCGAACGCCTGGAACGTAGGGCAGTTGCCGTCGACGAACTGGTAGGTCACCGCGAAGCGACCCTTCACGCCGTCGCAGCTGGCGTCGTCAGGGCCGCACCCCTGCATGATCACGAAGAGAAGAGCTGCGCAGGCCCAGGGGGCCGCAAGTCGAACCATGCCAAACATCGAGTCACCCACACCCCCCCGCGGATCTGCGGGGAACAAACACTTGCTCACCGACTGAGCAAGTTTCGTACACGTAATCTGTGTACTGAGCGCCCACTCGCATGTCAAGCCGCGCGCCCGATAGCCATATCACCCGTATTTTGGGCCGATTGTGCGTGCGCGATGTCAGTAGGAGTAGTAGTTCTCCGACTCCGCAGCACCTGTCGTACATCCCGGGGGAATTCGAATGCGACCCGATCTCTACGTGAGCCACGTAACCAGCGACATCGAGCCGGTCTCGCTGGTCGTGGACTACTTCGAGGCTGCGGTGCCCGGTCTCGACGGCCACGTGGCCTGCACGTCCCTGCCTGGTTACACGCAGTCGGGGCCCCAGGTGTTCGAGGGCGCGACCGTGATCGGGGTCGTCGACGGCTTTCTGTCGGAGGACGTGGCCAACGAGCTGCTGCTCGCTGCCGATAGCGCAAAGCACACCGTGCTGTTGATCCTGCGGGGCGGCCCCGCGGTGCAGGTGCCAGACGCGCTCGCTCACATGCACCAGCTCGAGCTGCACGACGGTGCGCTCGCGATGCTCTCCGAGGATCTCACGCACGTGGTGGCCGCGCGGCAGCGCAGCTCCGATGCGGCCCAGGCTGCGCGCGAGGAGCTGCTGTCGCACGCGGCCCACATCTCCTCGGTGCCCCCCGTGCAGGCGGCGCCGGTCGCGGCCGTCGCCGAGGGGCCGATCACGGACTCGGAGCGCACGGCCTACCGCGTCTTCGGCCGGCCTGCGGAGTCGGTCTCGGACACGCCGCCCAGCGACACCGTCGCCGTCGGGGGTGGGCCCCAGCGTACGAGCTCGCTGGTCCCGAAGCCGCGCGGCCCGTCCGCGCTGCTCAGCGTGAGTGCCGGGGGCGCCCTGTCCGACGTGGTCTTCGGTGGCAGCCTCGGCGAGGCCGAGCTGATCGTGCTCGACGGCGAGTTCGCCGAGTTCCTCCACGGCCTGGGGGGCGACTGGTTTCAGCTGCGCTCGGCGCCCGACGCCGGCACCCTCGCGGAGGCGGTCGACCAGCTGCTCGGAGCGCTGCCCGCATCGCGCGCGGAGCTCGGCCACTGGTACGAGGCGGGCTACCAGCTGACGCACTTCTGCTGTCTCTGCGCGTCCGACGCGTCGGGGGAGGCGGGCCTGCGGTCCCAGCTCGCCCAGGCGCGTGGCCGCGCGTGGAACGCGTTTTGGAATGCGGCGGCCGAGGTCGCGCTGCCCGACCACACGACGACCGCGCTCAGTGCGCTGCTCGAGGACGTCGATGCACCGAGTGGCGCGCGCATCGAGATCGCCCAGTGCGTCGAGGTGCTGCGCAACGCCGCCTTCGATCGGGACCACGCGCGCCGCAGCGAAGCGCCGCCGTCCGATGCGCTCGAGTCGAGCGCGTCCTAGCGCTGCCGGGCTGGACCGCGCGCACCTGCACGCGTGACGAGGCCCATTGCGGTCGGTCCTGGAACCTCGACGAACGGTCAAAACGTCCCTGCCTCGGGGTCGAGCGATCGGTGCTTACTTCGGTATCCTGCGCGAGGTGCAATCTAGATCACAGCGTTTCGCGACCGAGCCCGATGTTCGGTTCTACCGTGTGGACGAGCTCGTTTCCGCTGCGGCCGCCGACGTGTCGCGCAGCGGTCTGTTCGTCTCGACCCAGGCCTGGCTGCCGATCAACGGGATCGTCGACGTCGCGGTGTCGCTGCCCACGGGTGCCACCGTTCTGATGCCAGCGCGTGTGGCCCACTGCCTGTCGCCGGATCGTGCGCGCGAGATCGGTCGGCCCTACGGCATGGGGTTTTCGTTCATGCACGCCGGCGAGCGCGAGGCGCGACTGTGGCAGCAGTACCTACGCGAGCTTGGCCAGGACGGCATCGGCGAGCCGCGACGGCGCCACCGGCTGATCGTCGTGAGTCACAACCGACCGCTGATCGAGCGTCTGATCAACGGACTGCAGCCGGTCGCCCGCGAGCTGTCGTTCTACGACCCGCGCCGTCCGCCGCTTCCGTTTCAGCTCGAGCGCGGGCGCGACGTTCTGGTGGTGGAGGCCGCCCACCTCACGCACCCGCACGTCGCGCGGCTGCGACAGCAATCGGCGAGCCCCGTGCTCGTGGTCGACTGTGCCGGTCACAGCCAACGTCGCGAGCAGTGGGAGTCGGGGTCGCCGGAGGTGCTGCGCGCACCCTTCACCGACGCTCAGCTCTGTGACCGCATCGGCCGTCTCATCCCCGACGCCTCGGAGCCGCACATGACCGGCGACCTGGCCGCGATCGAGACGACCTCCATCTTGAGCATGCTCGAGTACGAGCGTCGCGACGGTGTGCTGTCGCTGATCGGCGCGCAGGGGACGGTGCGCATCCTGGTCGCCGAGGGCCACGTGTGCGAGGTCCAGGGACCGGCGGGGATGTCGACCGCGGGGTGCTTGAGCGTCGCGCTCGGCTACGACGCGGGACGCTTCGAGTTTCGGCAGTCGGCAACACTGCCGAAGGGGCCCGGCCGGCGCCGCCCCATCTCGGCCGTGCTGATGGAGCACGCCAAGAGCGTCGACGAGGCGCGCGATAGGCGCTGCCCCTAGATTGTCTGCCTGGTGAATTCTGGTACAACGCCGGGGCCCGTCGGGGAACGTGGCGCAGGTGTACCGATGGCGGATTTCGATCAGGACTACATCATCGTCGGCTCGGGCTTCGGCGGCAGCGTCAGTGCGCTGCGCCTCGTCGACAAGGGCTACCGCGTGCTCACGCTCGAGCAGGGCAGCGAGCTCAAGGCGAAGGACTTCCCCAAGACGAACTGGGACCTGAAGCGCTGGTTCTGGATCCCCAAGGTGGGCTTCCGCGGCATCTTCCGCATCGAACCTTTTCGGCACGTCACGGTGCTCGCGGGCGCGGGTGTGGGCGGTGGCTCGCTGGTGTACGCCAACACGCTGCCGATCCCGAAGGATGGCTTCTACAACTCGCCGGCGTGGGCGCACCTCGCGAAGTGGAAGGAAGAGCTGCTGCCGCACTACCAGACCGCGCGCAAGATGCTGGGCGCGGCACCGACCGACTTCATCTCGCCGGCCGACGCGGTGGTGAAGTCAATCGCCGACGACCGCGGCACGCCCGAGGCGTTCGAGAAGCCGCACCTGGCGATCCTGTTTGGCGACAGCAGCAAGCCCATCCCCGACCCCTACTTCGGCGGCGAGGGCCCGGAGCGCACACCGTGCCACCGCTGCGGCGCCTGCATGACGGGCTGTCCGCACGACGGCAAGAACACGCTCGACAAGAACTACCTCTACCTTGCGCGCAAGCGCGGCCTGCAGCTGAAGGCCGACACCGAGGTCACGACAGTGGAGCCGCTGCAGGGTGGCGGCTACCGCGTCTCGGCCCTGCAGGGGCGCAGTATCTTCGGGCGCAAGCGCGTGTCCTTCACCACGCGCAACGTCGTGTTCTCGGGTGGCGCGCTCGGCACCAACAAGCTGCTGCTCGACCTGAAGCGACGAAAGGAGTGCCTGCCTGATCTGTCGTCGGAGCTCGGCCGTCGTGTGCGCACCAACTCCGAGGCGCTGATCTTCGTCACGGTTCCCGGAGCCAAGGAGGACTACTCCGAGGGCGTCGCGATCAACTCACTGCTGCAGACGGACGAGCACTCGCACCTCGAGATGTGCCGCTACGGTGCCGGCTCCGGCTTCTTCCGCGCGTCGGCACTGCCGCACGTGGCCGGAAACTCGAGCGTGCCCGTTCAGGTGCTGCGGTTGCTGCTGACCACGCTCATGCATCCCATTCGCACGCTGCGGGCGATGTTGGTGAAGGACTGGGCCAAGCAGACGATGATCCTGCTGTACATGCGCAGCACCGAGGGAACGCTGCGCTTTCAGCGCGGCGCCTTCGGTGGGCTGAGCACGAAGCTCGACCAGGGCGAGCCGCCCGAGGCGCGCATCGCCGAGGCGAGTGCACTCGCCGAGCAAATTGCCGAGAAGACGGGCGGGGTCGTGATGAGCGGCTTCGTCGAGTCGCTGCTCAATACGCCGATCACCGCGCACATCCTGGGCGGATGCGCGATGGGCGACAGCGCCGAGACCGGCGCGATCGATACGCAGCACAGGCTCTTTGGCTACGACGGCCTGTACGTCATCGACGGCTCGGCGATCTCCGCCAACCCCGGCGTCAACCCGTCGCTGACGATCACGGCACTCGCAGAGCGGGCGATGGGCTTCATCCCCGATCGCGCCGAGGCGTCGGACGATGATGCGGCGCCCGCGCAGGCCGAGTCAGCCTGACCGCTGTCCAATGGTTACTTGGCCTTGCGCAGGAAGACCCAGTCGGCGTCGCCGCTGAGCTTCCTGTCGAAGCGGTAGCCGTCCTCGGAGAAGTCGCGCATGTCCGCCGGATCGGTCAGGCGGTGCTTGATGATGTAGCGCGCCATCATTCCGCGGGCGCGCTTGGCCGAGAAGCTGATGATCTTCGGCTTGCCGCCGCGCAGCTCCTTGAAGCTCGGCGTGATGATCGGCGGGAGCAGCAAGCTACCGCGCGCCGCCGTGAAGTACTCGTTGGACGCCAGGTTCACGATCGCCTTTGCGCGCGACTTCTTCGCTTGCCTGTTGATGGCCCGGGCGATGCGCTCGCCCCAGAACGCGTAGAGCCCGTCGCCGCGCGGCGTCTTGAGACGCGTGCCCATCTCGAGCCGGTAGGGCTGGATGCGATCGAGCGGGCGCAGCAGGCCGTAGAGCCCCGAGAGGATCCGCAGGTGCTCCTGGGCGAAGCGCAGATCGCCCTCGTCGAAGTCGTCCGCCTGCAGTCCCATGTAGGTGTCGCCGCGAAAGGCGAAGGCGGCCGCGCGCGACTCGGGGGGCTTGCCCTCGACGGTGAAGTCCTGGAAGCGCTGGTGGTTGAGATCGCCCAGCGACTTGCTCAGCCCCATGAGCTTCTGCAGCTGCGCCGAGCTGAGTCTGCGCGCGGTGTCCATGAGCTCGCTCGTCTCGGGGAGCATCTGGGGCTTGGTGGAGCGCACCGGCAGGCTGTCGGCGCTGAAGTCGAGCTTCTTGGCAGGGGAGATGAGCGCAAGCATGGCGCGAATCTAACCCGCGCTGGCCGCGCGTCACAAGTTGGAGGGCGGCTCTACTCGTGCCCTACTCGTGGTGGTCGGGCCCGGCGATCGCCCTGCGCAGCCGCTCGCCGCCGAAGAGTGGCAGCTGCCGCTCCCTGACCGCCGGCGGCTCGTCCGTCGCCGCGCGCGCGGCCGCCATGGGTGCCGGGTCGTAGATGCCCTGCTCACGCGACCACTGCAGCATGCGCATGAAGAGCGCCTCGAAGCGCTCGCCGTGGTCGAAGTGCCGCAGGTGCGACAGCTCGTGGCACACCGTGTCCATCAGGCTCGAGTACTTGAGCGGCTTGCCCGTGACCGCGTGGCGCAGCTGGATTCGGATCGTGCCGTCCGAGTAGCAGACGCCATAGTGCTCGGTCACGTCGGTCCGCTCCGCCTCGATGCACTTGTACTGCAGCCCGAACTGCGCCGCGATGCGGTCGGCGTCGGCCCGCACGCGACGCATCAGGCGGCGGCTCTCGGTGCGCTGGTCGTGGCGCGTGATCGTCAGCTGCAGCTGGTCGTCGTTGCGGGCCACACCCCAGTTGTAACCGACGCGATCCCGCGTGCAAAGTAGCTAGCCCACGCCAGGTGCCTCGTGACCCGACTGCTCGACGTACTCGACGTACGTGCCCGGGTAGACGTGGACCCCGTCCGGGCCGAGCTCCATCACGTGGTCCGATAGCGCGGCGAGCACGTGGCGGTCGTGGGAGACCAGCAGCAGCGTCCCCTCGAAACCCTCGAGCGCCTTGATCAGCATCTCCTTGGTCGCCATGTCGAGGTGGTTGGTGGGCTCGTCGAGCACGAGAAAGTTGGGGGGATCGAAGAGCATGCGCGCCAGCACGACCCGGGCCTTCTCGCCGCCGGAGAGAATGCGGCAGGGCTTGTCCGCATCGTCGCCCGAGAAGCCAAAGGCGCCCGCGAGCGTCTTGAGCGTGCCCACGGTCGCGAGCGGGAAGGCGTTCTGGAGCGTATCGAAGACCGTCTCGTTGGGCTCGAGCAGCTCCATCGAGTGCTGCGCGAAGTAGCCGAGCTTGACGCTCGGTCCGACCTTCACGGTGCCGCTATCCGGCTCGGTCGCCCCGGCGATCAAGCGCAGCAGCGTCGACTTGCCGGCCCCGTTGACGCCCATCACGCACCAGCGCTGCTGTCGGCGGATCAGCACGTCGAGGCCGTCGTAGATGACGTGCTCCCCGTATGCTTTGCGCACACCCTGCAGGCTCGCGACATCGTCGCCGGAGCGCGGCGGTTGCTTGAAATCGAACTCGAGGACCTTGCGGCGGCGCGGGGGCTGCACGCGCTCGATCTTGTCGATCATCTTCACGCGCGACTGCACCTGCGCAGCGTGGCTGGCCCGCGCCTTGAAGCGCGCGATGAACGCCTCTTCCTTTGCGAGCAGTGCTTGCTGGCGGTCGTACTGGGCCTGCTTCTGCGTCGCATCGAGCGCGCGCTGGCCCTCGTAGAACGCGTAGTCGCCGCTGTAGCTGTGCATTTCGCCGCCATCGATCTCGACGATCCGCGTCACCAGCCGGTCGAGGAACTCGCGGTCGTGGGAGGTCATGATGAGTGCCCCCTCGAAGTCGCGCAGAAAGCCCTCGAGCCAGATGATCGACTCGATGTCGAGGTGGTTGGTCGGCTCGTCGAGCAGCAGCGCGTCCGGGCGCATGAGCAGGATGCGCGCCAGGGCCACGCGCATCTTCCAGCCCCCCGACAGCTCGCCCACGTCCTTGGCGACGACCTCCGGCGCGAAGCTGAGCCCTGCGAGGATCTCCTGCGCGCGCGACTCGAGCTCGTAGCCACCGAGCTCGTCGAAGCGCGTCTGCACCTCGCCGAAGCGCTCGATGAGCTTTTCCATCTCGTCGGCGCGCTCGGGGTCGGCCATCGCCTGCTCGAGGGCGTGCAGCTCGGCGGCGGCCTCGGAGACCTCGCCCGCGCCCGCCATCGTCTCGTCGAGCACGCTGCGGCCGCTCATCTCGCCGACCTGCTGGTCGAAGTAGCCGACCGTGACGTTGCGGTCGACCGCGACCTGGCCGGCGTCGGGCGGCTCCTGCTTGACGATCATGCGGAAGATCGTCGACTTGCCGGCGCCGTTGGGGCCGACCAGCCCGATCTTGTCGCCCTTGAACGCCGACATGGAGGCGTCCACGAAGAGGATCTGCGACCCGTACTGCTTCGAAACGGATGAGAGGTTGATCATGATCGGGTACTGCCGGTGCTCGCCGCCACCGCGCTACAGGCCAAAGGCGTCACAGGCGGCCCGTGCGATGCCCTCGCCGTGCTCCTGCACGAAGTGGCCGCCCTCGGCGACCTCCATGGGCGGGGGGCAGCCCGCGATGTGCGTGCGCAGCGCGTTCATGACATCGGGCCCCAGCACGGGGTCGAGCATGCCGACCGCCATGAACGTCGGCCCGCTCCACTCCTCGGTCAGCCAGGTGCGCGCCTGCCGCGAGGTGTCCGCGCCCTGCATGTCCGGCTCGGTCGGTACGATCGCGGGGAAGCGCCGCACGCCCGCCTTGTACTCGGCGCTCGGGAAGGGGGCGGCGTAGGCCGCGGCGCCCGCGTCGTCGAGGCCGCCGATCGCGCGCGTCATCAGGGTCGCGATGTCGACGTCGTGTTGCGCTGCCATGTAGTCGCGCCAGCCGGCGAAGCCGTCGCTCGGCACGCCCTCGCCGCAGGCCAGGGTGGTGTTCATCACGAGCAGGCGCTTGACGCGCTCGGGCATCGCCATGGGCAGGGTGAGCCCCAGCAGTCCGCCCCAGTCCTGCACCACGAGCGTCACCGCCGTGCAGTCGAGTCGCTCGATGAACCGCAGCAGGCTGCCGCGGTGAAAGTCGAAGGTGTAGACCGCATCCTCGATCGGCTTGTCGGAGCGGCCGAAGCCGAACAGGTCCGGTGCGATGACCCGGGCACCACGCTCGAGGAAGACGGGCGCCATCTTGCGATAGAGGTAACACCAGCTGGGCTCGCCATGTAGGCAGAGGAAGGTCTCGGTGGCGTCCGCCGGGCCCTCGTCGATGTAGTGCATGCGCAGCCCCTCGTAGCCGGGCAGGTCGTCGATGTAGTGCGGGCGATAGCTGAAATCCCGCAGTCCGGAGAAGCGCTCGTCCGGGGTCCGCTTGGCTTCGATGGCGGTCATGCGCCGGAGGCTAGATCGAAACGCGGCGCGGGGGAATGGGCGCCGTTCTTGACCCGGCCCCCTCTCCGCTGGCAGAATTTCACCCACTCCCGGGTGCCTGTGACGCGCCCGCAACGAACCAGAGAGGGACGTAAATTGATGAACTCGACACGACTGATCCTGGCGGCCGCGGTGGCCCTGTTCTTCATGGGCTGCGGCGATGACTCGGGCGGTAGCAGCGATGGCGGCGCTTCCAGCGGAGGCAACGGCGGCGGTGCATCCGGCGTCTGCTCCGCGGACAACGCCGCGATGGCATGCGGCGACGACTGCTCGTTCGACCCCGCGACCATCGACTGCAACGCCGCCTGCGCCAACATCAAGACGGTCTGCGAGTCGGGCGACTGCGACGCGGAGTGCCAGGGGATGGTGACCGACACGTCGACCTGTGCGGCCGCCTGCGAGGGCACCAAGACGCTCTCCTGCACCAACCTGGTGATGGGCTGCTACGCGATGAACACCGAGTGCAACGCGGTCGGCACTTGCGTTAACGACGGCTAGTCAGCGGGCTCGCGCTCGTAGCGCGTGGAGCGGCGCGGCACACCCCCGGTGGCCGCGCCGTCTTCATTCCGTCGCCGCGGTGCGGTAGGCCGCGCGCAACACGAGCATGCCGAGCGCCAGCGAGATCACAGCAGAGAAGTGACCGGGGGTGAGCCCCAGCGTGTAGACCGCGTCGCCGACGCGCAGGAAGTCCAGCCCGAAGCGCACCGGGGCGTAGAGGATTGCCAGCATCCCCATGAAGAACCCCGCGGGGCGCGGCTTCTTTGCGAGCAGCGCGAAGATCGCCAGGCAGGCCAGGGACCAGAAGACCTCGTAGAGCCCCAGATCGTGCCGCGGCTCGAATGGCTCGGCCCCGTAGCGATAGCCGTCCACCGCGAGGAAGAAGTCGGTCACGCGCCCTGGGTGATCGTGCACGACGAAGCAGCCCGAGCGGCCGAACGCCCATGCCAGCGGCATGCCGAAGGCACAGGCATCGAGCGGTGGCAGCAGGTTCTCGCCGCGGCGCCACTTCCACAGGAAGCCACCGAGGATGGCTCCGAAGAAGCCGCCGAAGGACGACATGCCCAGCCACGGCATGAAGAGCTCGAGCGGCGCCTCCGTGAGCTTCTCCGGGTAGTAGAGCACCGTGTCGAACATGTGCCCGAAGATGAACCCGCTCAGGAGCGTGTGCGTGATGAAGTCGTCGAGCAGGGCGGCGTCGACACCGGTGGCCTGTGCGCGGCGGTGCGCCATGCGGATGCCCATCAGGATGCCGCTGGCGACGAGCAAGCCGAAGGGCTGCAGTGCCAGGGGACCGGCGATCTCGATCGCCTCGAGCTTGAACCAGGGGATGAAGAGGAAGGAAGAGGCCATGGGCTGTCGCTCCAGTCGCGATCGCCCGGGAGCCTACTACGTCGGGCAGCCCGCGGGGTGGCCCAACGCGGTCTCAGGTGAGGGCTTCGATCGCGGATGGCGCGACCGGGCAGGCGACGATGCACATCCCGCAGCCGGTACACAGCTCCTGGTCGATGCGCGGGCGGCCACGCTCGAGCTTCAGTGCACGGTCGGTGGGGCACAGCCCGGCGCAGGCCCCGCACTCCGGGCCCGAGAATGGCAGGCAGCGCTCCTCGACGATGCGAGCCGACCCGAGCCGCACGCTGCGTCCGCGCGGCATCGCGAGGGCACCCGTCTTGCAGGCCGCCGCGCAGGGGAAGCCGTCACACTGGCGGCAGGGGCGCTCGGTGGTGAACAGCACCGGCGTGCCACCGAGGGCGCCCTGGTCCTCGTTGAAGGTGAAGACCGTGCCGTGCGGGCACGCGTCCGCGCAGTCGCCACACCGCGTGCACAGCGCGAGGAAGTCCGGCTCGCGTAGCGCACCGGGTGGCCGCACCGGCCCTTCGCCGCCCGCTTCGGCGACCGTCGCCACGGCCTCCGCGGCCAGCGGCAGCAGGTTCCTCAGCCAGCGTCTGCGAGAGACCGCGCGTTCGTCCTGCTTGTTCTGCTCGCCGTGGTCGCCGTCGCCCATCGCTACATCCGCCCCACGCGCATGTTCATGTCCATGTGCATGAGCCACAGGCCACCCACCGAGATCACCACCATCACCACCGGCATCGTCGCGAGGCTGCGCAGGGCCGAGCCGCGGTTGGGGTAGAGCCTGCGGCCGATGCGGTGGGCGACGATGATGCCGAAGACGTGCCCGGTGAGGATCAGCGCGACCTGCATGACCGACAGCGGCCCCTCGCCGATCAGCGAGCCGACGTGCATGCCGCGCGTTCCGAAGTAGTCGGCGCCCTGGCCCAGCGGGTCGCTCAGCAGCGGGACGATCGCGCCGCCCTCCATCAGCAGGTGCATGAGGTTGTGGGCGAGGTGGTAGAAGAGCGCAACCGGCAGCAGCGAGTAGGCGTAGTTGCGGAACAGCCGCTCGGCACTGACGCTCCCACCCGCCCAGCGCGCCGAGATCAGGCAGCTGCCCCAGTAGAGCGCGACCGGGATCGCCACGGCGACCAGCATGGCCAGCGTGAAGTTGACGTCGCGCGGCGTCCCGAGGTTGACCGACATCCACTTCAGGATGCTGGTGCCACCGGGGGCGAAGTTCTCCCACGCCGGCGTCATCGACAGCCCGTGGAAGAGCGTGAGGGACAGCAGCGCGACGGCCAGCCACGCCTGGTCCATCGTGGGCTCGACGCCGCCGTGCAGGTCGCTGCCGAAGGGGCGCAGGTTGAGGGCGACGTTGTTGCGCTGGCAGCTCTTGACGCACTCGGTGCAGGCGGTGCAGTCGGTGGCCTGGTCGACGACCTTCAGCGAGATGCCGGTGGGGCAGGGCTGCCCCTCGCCTGCGCCGTTTAGGCAGTCCTCGGTCGTGCACGAGACGCACGCGCGCGGGTTGCGCGCGCGGATCTCGATCGGACTGAAGTTGCTGTAGACGCCGCAGATGCGTCCCACCGGGCAGACGTGCGCGCAGAACTTCTTGCCGCCCCACAGCAGCGCGCCGACGGTGGCGGCGGCTGCCATGCCCAGGCCCATGTAGGCGGTCGCGCGCGGGTCGGTGGTGATGCCCCAGCCGAGCTCGAGCCAGGTGAGCAGCGCGAACAGCGCGATGGCGGGGTAGAGGTTCGACAGTGCCTTCGGGAACGGCAAGTTCAGCGAGAGGCTCTCGCCGCCGCGCCCGACACCGAGACGTGAGACGAGGTTGGCGACGCCGTCCCACGGGCAGACGAAGCACCAGGCCGAGCCCATGAAGAGCACCAGGAAGATCAGCGCCGCCCACCAGATCGTCCAGACGGCCACCGGCGTGATGTTCGCAACGCGGCTGCCGAAGAGCCCCGCGTAGACGAGGTAGACGAGGGCGCCGATCATGAACCACTGCGGGACCGCCTGGAAGTATCGGCTGCGTACGAACGCGTAGACGCGCTTGTTCTTGATCAGGTTGCGCCGGAAGGTGCCCAGCTTCGGCGCACCGAAGCGCTCGGTCGCACCGAACGACAGCGCGATCACCCCGCCGATGCCGACGAGGAAGAGCCAGAACGGGATGCCTCCCATCACCATCACCGAGCCGTCGTCGGTGTCGTAGTGATCCATCGTGCAGTTCTTCATGGCGCAGTAGGGGCAGATCTCGCCGTCGTCGGCCGCGGTCGCGGCCTGCGCGGCCCCGCCTGTCACGCCGGGCGGCTGTGCATCGCCGGCGGCCGGGCTCAGTGCGCCCGCCAGCGACAGCGACAGCAGCATCGCGGCCACGCTGCCCGCACCCGTCGCGCTCGCCGCGCGGGCCCCTGCACGGACCCTGCGTCGCTTCCTGCGGCCGTGCAGCGCGAGCAGGAACACCAGCAGCACAGGCATGCCGATGCCGACGAGCAGGCCCCACGACACGCCGTCGTCCGCGAGCTCCACGTGGAAGGGAAGCCGCACGACGTGGCCATCGAAGTGGGCGACCAGCACGTAGTCGCCCGACGCGGGCATGGTCTCGCGCGTCGAGTACACCGCCTCCTCATCGACCTGCACGCGGTCGAAGCGCGACACGACCGTGTCGCCGTCGCGGATCTCGAAGTCGACCGCGCCGCGGAAGTTTCCGTCCGACTTCAGGTCGTAGATGTAGGCGTAGATCTTGACGTCGTTGGGCGTGTCGGCCTGGCGTCGGTCCAGCCCCTGGAAGTTGAAGAGCGTTGCGCCCATCTCCCAGCGGCCATCGATCGTCACGTACTCCTCGGTCGGCACCTGCGGGTAGTTCTCGAAGTAGCCGTAGTGCGGAAGGCCCTTGTTGTGGTGGGCGCTGACGCTGGCCGGCGAAAGCGTCGACAGCGCACAGAGCGTCGCCGCCGCGATCACGGGCAGTCGCATGCGACGTGAGAGCCGCTCGCTCGGGCAGCTGCCCACGCACACGCCGCAGTTGTCGCAGCCACCCGCGCGGTGCGTGTCGTCGCGCGGAGACAGGCCGTAGGGGCAGGCGCGCGAACATGCGCTGCAGCCGGTGGGGCACGGCGTCGCGACCTCGCCCTCGAGGCGAAGCATGGCGCGGCGGCCGACCCAGCCGAGCAGCGCACCGGTCGGACACAGGCTGCGGCAGAAGAATCCGGGCGCCACGAGCGCATCGAGCGCGAAGAACACGCCGACGGTCGTGAGCAGCGCGCCCACAGCGCCGCCCGTGACGAGCAGCAGCACGCTGGTGCCGATGGCGGCATACGGCAGGATGAAGAGCCACACCGCGGTGCCGGTGAGCCCCGCCGACAGCAGCCCGCCCAGCAGCACCCAGCCCCCGAAGCGCGCATCGGGTCGCAGTTGCGGAAGCTCGACGCCGAGCTTGATGAGGCCGCGGCGCATCGCCTGCCCGATCTCGAACATCACGCGCGCCGGGCAGAGGTGACTGCAGAAGACCTTGCCGAAGACGAGCGCCACCCCGAGCGGCAGCGCGAGCATCATGAGCAGGTGCCCCGTCACCTCGCCGCGCTCGATCACGAGGCTCGCAACCAGCAGCGGGTCCGCGAGCTCGAGGCCGGCGAAGCGGCCCGCCCACGGGAAGCCCAGGAAGGCGAGGCTCGTCTCAAAGGGGCGCCCGAAGAGCGCGAGCATGTCCTCGTTGAAGCCGTAGACCGCACCCCAGCCGTCCCCCTCCATCAGCGAGACCAGGCGCCGGTGGTTATGGGCGACCTTGTAGTTGCGCCACGGGCCGCCGAACGCCGTGTACACCATGAAGAGGAGGACGGATCCCTGGCAGAGCCTACGCGCGAGCTGTGGCAGGTGGCGCCTCATGCCGTGTCGCCCGGGTCCGAGATGGGAATGACGCGGATCGCCTGCGGCAGGTGCAGGCAGGCCTGTTCGCACAGGCCGCATCCCACGCAGCCGTCCGCCTGCACGTGCGGCGTCTCGAAGACACCGATCTTCATGGCTACCCCTGCCAGGGGGCACGCCTGGTAGCACGCGCCGCAGGTGCGACCGTGGTAGCTGTAACACATGTCCTCGTTGACCCGCGCGACGCCCATCTTGACGCCCTTGACCCAGCCGTCGCGGCTGACGTCGAAGGGCTTGAGCGCGCCTGTCGGGCACACGCTGGTGCACTCACCGCACAGCGTGCAGCCGCGGGAGCGCGCCTTGATGTACGGCGTGAAGGCCTTCTCGAGGCCGGCCTCGACGCCGTAGTACTGGATGCAGCCGTTGGGGCAGGCGCTGCCGCACTTGAAGCAGCTCACACATGCGTCGACGAACTTCGATTCGGGCAGCGCGCCCGGCGGGCGCAACCGCAGGCCCGGCAGCACGCGCGATGCTCCGCCGACGAGGCGGGACACCGCAGCCATCAGACCCGCGATCACGAGTCCGAGGAGGCTACGCCGTCCGAGATTCACGCGCGCGTGCCTCGCCTAGCCCAGCTTCTCGATGCGCGCCGCCAGCTTCTTGAAGTCGACCTGGCCGCTGACCGGATCGAAGGCGCGGTGGCTGACCTTGTTGACGAGCCACTTGTTCTTCTTCGGGTCCGCGGAGTCCGCGACCGAGACGTTCCACGGACTGAAGGTGTACCCCTTCGGCACCGTGTTACGTGCGGGTCGGACGACCGAGTCCAGACCGATGGACGCACGCGCCTCGTACTCGCCACGGCGCGTGATCACCTTGACCCACTCACCGTCTTCGATGCCGAGCTCCTTGGCGTCGTCGGGGTGCATCTCCAGGTACTGCTCGGGGACCAGCCGCCGCGTCGTTCCCGAGCGGATGGTCTTGGAGGTGTGGAAGTGCTCGTAGACCACGCCGAGGCCAACCCAGAAGGGGTACTTGTCCTTCGGCACGTCCTGCCACTTCTTGCCGAGGTGCGCGAAGTCCGGCAACTCGGGCGTCAGGCCCTGGTCGCGGGCCTTCTTCAGCAGGTCCATGTTGTCGATGGCGTAGAAGCCCTCTTCGGTGCCCAGCCGCGACAGCTGCTTGGTCACCTCCTCGCGCTCCGAGTAGTCCTGTTCGCACAGGTGCATGTGGAGCTTCCCATCGGCGGTGCGGAACATGCCGTAGGGCTTGTCCTCCCACCCCTCCTCCTGGCCCATGTAGCGCCGCTTCGTCCCGCCGGCCTTGGCGATCTCGTAGGTCGGCGCCGGCCACTGGATCCCGCGGTGCTGACGGATCTGGTCGTAGAGCCCGGTGCCGTCGCGCTTCTCGACCTCGAGCATGCCGGTCATGTCGGCGTCGGAGCCCTTCGAGGCTACGACGATCTCGCGGAAGACCTCCTCGGGATCGTAGAAGCCGTTGTCGAGCTTCTTGTAGGGGAAGATCTTGTCGCCATCGAGGCCGAGCTTGTTTGCGATCGCCTTGCCCTTGTCGATCACCATGTCCATGTCAGGGATGGTGCCCGGGATCGGGTTGGCGGTGCCGTCCGTGACGTAGAAGCGCCGCTCGGACTGGATGTACGTGCCGCCGACCCACTCGCCCCAGGTGGCGGCCGGCAGGATGACGTCCGCGTAGAGGTTGTTGGGCGCGTGCTTGTAGATCTCCTGCACGACGTTGAACGTCTTCGTCAGCGCAGGGCGTACCAGGGTGTTGAGATCTGGCAGATCGATGTGCGTGGCGTAGATGAGGAACATCGCCTTGACGTCCCCCTTCAGCGCTCGCTCCATCATGCCGATGGCCATGCCGGTGTTCTGCATGTCCTTCACCGCGGCGAGCCGCTCCTGCGGGACGCCCCAGGCCTTTGCGATGTGGTTGCGCCACTTCTCGTTGCCCAGGCCCTGGTTGAACGGAAGTCTGCCGGTCAGGCCGCCGGTCAGGCGTTCACCCATCGCGTTGGGCTGGCCGGTCATCGAAAACGGTCCGCAGCCTGGCCGACCGACGTTGCCCGAAAGGGCCATCAGGTTCACGAGGCTGACTGTGTTGTTCTGGCCGTGGATGTGCTGGTTGTAGCCGATGCCCCAGAAGCTCAGGACACCGCCCTTGCCGGCCTTCTGTCCCTTGCGCGACGCGGCGGCCCACTGGTCGGCGACGTCGCGCAGGTACTTCGGGTCGATCATCGTGATCTCTTCGACCTGCTCCGGCGCGTAGCGTGCCTTGACGCCCTCGACGTACTCCTTCCACCCGGTGGAGTGCTCCTTGAGCATGTCCCAGGCGATGATGTCGTCGTGCTTCTCTAGCAGGTGGTACGCGATGGCATTGTGGATCGCGATGTCGCCGTTGATCGTCGAGAAGTGGTAGGCGTTGTCGTTGTGCATCTCCTCGTAGCCCATGACCGTGCCGGTGCGGCGCGGGTCCACCACGAGGGTCGGGATCTTGTTCTTCTGCTTGTGGTCGGCGATGCGCCAGAACACGATCGGGTGTGAGCCGCGGGCGTTGTGCCCCCAGTGCGTCACCATGTCCGCAAGCTCGATGTCCTCGTAGGAGGTCGGCGGCGTATCGCTGCCAAAGCTCTTGAAGTAGCCGGTGACCGCCGAGGTCATGCACATGCGCGCGTTGGCCTCGATGGTGTTCGACGCCAGCACGCCCTTCATGAACTTGTTCTCGAGCCACTGGCCCTCGACGGGGAGCTGGCCGGAGCCGTAGAGGCCGACCGAGTTGCCGCCGTGCTTCTTCACGATGCCGGCGATCTGGTCGACGATGATGTGCTCGGCCTCCTCCCAGCTCGCCTCGCGCCAGACGTCGGCGTCGAAGCGCCCCTTGGTCTTGCTCTCGTGGCCCGTGAGGATGTTGGTCATGTCCTTGCGGACCAGGGGCTTGGTCAGACGGTCGACGTAGATCGCCTCGGCGGAGGCCAGGCCCTTGATGCACTGCAGACCGCGGTTGGTCGGGTGCTTGGGGTCGGGCTTCATGCCGACGATGCGGCCCTTCTCCGTCTGGATGAGCGTCCCGCAGCCAACGCCGCAGTAGGGGCACTGCGCGAGGATGTCGTTGGGCACCTCCTTCTCGGGCGGTGAGCTCAGATCATCGCCTCCCTCGATGGCGCTCGTGTCGAGGATCGACGGGGGCGCCTCCTTGACGGCGGCAGCCGTGCCCGCAGACTCCTTGCTCGCAGACTCCTTGGGGCTGCATGCCGCAACGCCCGCGCCTGCGACGGCGGCGACGCCGACGCCCTTCATGAACTCGCGCCGTCTGAAGCCGAAGGCGGGAGGGTTTTCTGGCGCCTCGGCCATGACCTCAGCATCGCGGCCGGCCGCTGCCAGTACATCGTTGTTGTCGGTTGGGTCGTTGTCGTGGTTGTCCATGCTGTTCCTACCAAGCCTGCGTTCGCAGGTATCCAATCACGTCGTCGATTTCGTTCTCGTCCAGGTTCGCCACCGACATCTTGCTGCCGCCGAAGCCCTTCATCTGCGTCTGCGACTTGCCGTGGTTCGCCACGTAACGCATGTAGCCGTTCGTCACGGAGCTCAGGAACGCGGCGCGTCCGATGCCCGTGCCGTTGGCCGTCTCCTGGTACCCGGCTCCGCTGCGGCCGTGGCACGTGTAGCAGATGCTCTGGAAGACCTTCTCGCCGTGCTCGAGGTTTGCGCTCAGCGGCTGCTCGTTCAGCTTCGCGGGTTCAACCGGATGCAGCGAGCGGATGTAGGCGACCAGCGCATCGATCTGTGCGGGCTTGAAGCTGCTGCCCCAGGGCACCATCGTCGTCCCGGCACGTCCATTGGTGATGGTGTCGTGCAGGAACCGGTCGGTGGCGGCGGCCAGGAAGGTCTCGCTGTCGAGACGCGGCCCCTGTCCCACCTTGCCCTCGCCCAGGGCGCCGTGGCACGCCCCGCAGGCGCCGAAGAGCGCCTTGCCCTGGGCCACCATTGCGGGCGTCGCCTCGATCGTGCGCATCTCGCCCGACGGGGATGGCCCCTGGGGCACTTGCGCCCTGGACGGCGATGCGGGCTCGGGGGGCGGCTCCTGCATCGCTGGCTTGTCATCGTCCGCTGACCGGCATCCGCCGGTGAGCGCGAGGGCCGCGCCTAACATCAGGGCGGTCGCGGTTCGTGTGCAATGGTCGATTGTGATCACCTGTCACTCCGTGCGCGTCGCTGGTTCCGGGGATGCCGACTCCACGCGACCGGAAGCGGCACCCGCCCCTCTGCAATCAGTGAGCCAGGTTGCCGTTTTGGCCCCTCCGGGCCCTATCCGCGGCTGGTGACCTCGGATCTGCTCCCCAAGTGCCCTCCGGGAGGCGCATTTTTTGCGCTCATGGTCATCAGACGCAGGTTCTGCGCTGTAGGAGCTATTCGTCTGCCCGTCAGCCAGGGGTCGGGGGACGCAAATCCAGCGCCGCGGCGGTCGGGCGGGTGCTTGGATCGATTCCTGCGAGGTCGATCGAGCATGACCATCCACAAGCGCCCCGTCAGGGACTACGTCACGCCCCTGCCGCAGACGATCGGGGTCGACCAGAGCATCGCCTCCGCGACCCAGCGCATGTGGCAGCTCGGCGTGCGGCACCTGCCGGTGCTCGACGGTGACACGCTGGTCGGAATCGTCACCGAGCGCGACCTGGCCTTCGTGAAGTCCTTCTCGGTCGACCCCGAGCGTTCCTCGGTCGAAGAGGCGATGACGCCGGAGCCCTACGTGGTCGGGCCCGAGATGCCGCTGTCGGTCGTCGCGCGCAACATGGCGGAGCGCAAGGTTGGCTGCGCGTGCGTCGTCGACGGACAGAAGGTGGTTGGCATCCTGACCACCACCGACGCCCTGGGCATCCTCGCGGATGTGCTCACCGGGCGCGAGGTGCTCGAGAGCAAGGACCGCCTCCCGAGCGCGGTGCGGGACCGCATCCTCGACGAGCACCGGGTCCTGCGACGCATGCTTGGCGAGGCCGTCGAGCTCGCTGACGCGGTGCTCGAGGGCGATGACGAGGCGCGTGCGCGGTTGTTCGAGAGCTCGCGGGAGCTGTACCAGACGCTTCTTCGCCACGTCGATCTCGAGGACGCGATCCTCGCGCCGGTGCTGCGTGAGACCGACGTGTACGATGGCCCGGTGCGCGCCGACGAGCTCGAGAAGGAGCACGTCGAGCAGCGTCAGGAGCTACGTGAGGCGCTGGCCGCCGTGGAGACCGAGGGCGCGTCCGGGTTGGCGCGCTCCATCAAGGAATTCGTGCCGAGGGTCATGAAGGGCATGGTCCACGAGGAGCAGAGTCTCCTGACGGAGGCGGTCCTCAAGGACGACCCCATTCACATCGACTTCTTCACTGGCTAGTCGGCGGTGGCGGCGGTGGCGGCGTGTCCGAGGTCCGCATGCCCGTCACCATCTCGCTGTAGAGCGTGGAGACCTTGTCACCGGTCGTGGCCAGGTAGATGTGGAAGACGAGGAAGAGCGCGAGCAGCCAGCCGGCGGTCAGGTGCAGGAGCGCCATCGGCCACAGCCCCCCGCCGCCCATCACCGTGGCGGGGGACAGCTCGGGTGCCATCAGCAGCACACCGGAGAGCCCCGAGACCGGCAACAGCACGTACATCACGATCACGTAGGTCATCTTTTGCACCGGGTTGAACTTCTCGCTGAAGCTCAGGGGGAAGGGCGCGGGCTCGCCGCGAAACATCCCCCACGCGTAGTGTCGCACCTGTCGATAGAGGTCCCGGATGCCGTGGCCGCGCGGGATGTAGTGACTGATGTTGCCCGACAGCATGTTCATCGCCGCAAAGCCGACCCACAGCACGATGGCCGCGATCCCGAGCACGTCGTGTGTGAGCACCGCGATGCGGAAGGGAACGAGCGTCCAGCCGCTGTCGGCGTAGTGCATGGCCACACCGGTCAGCATCAGGCCCACCAGGCAGAAGGCCTGCAGCCAGTGCCAGGCGCGTAGCCAAAGTGGGTTGACCTCCTCAGTGCTCTCCATCGGACGCCCCCTGTCGTTCGGCCTCGGCGGCCTCGGCGGCCTCCCGTCGTCGCCTGCCGTGGGTCAGTAGACGTGCGACCGCATGCATCGCCACCAGCGATAGCATGACCAGAAACCCTACGATGCTCAGCTTGTCGAGCAGCGGGCTGCGGGTGGAGCCGACGACGTACACGTTGTCGCGGAAGCCGTCGTCGGGTGCCGCGCCCAGCGCACCGAGGGGCACGGCGGTCGTGCTGCCGCGCAGGTCGGCGTAGGTGCGCTCCAGCAGTCGGGCGTCGCTGCCGTGGCAGCCCGTGCACTCGCGGACCGCCTTGTCAGCCGCCTCGACGTCGTGGCGCGTGAGGCTGTCCTCCGGCGCGTGGCAGGTGACGCACTTGAGCTTGCGCATGTGCTGCAGCGGGTTGGGAAACAGATCGTGGCGCTCCAGGGTGTTGGGCAGCTCCTGGAAGCGCTCGCGAAGGGCGCCGTCCGGGCCGTGGCAGGAGAGGCAGATGTGGTTGCTCTTCTCGATCCGCCCCAGGGCGCTCTTCCGATCGCGCACGAGCACGAAGGTGTGCGGGTCGTGGCACATGTGGCAGTCGAAGGCGAGCTCGGCGGATCGGCCGTGGGCGCCGGAGAGCAGCTCGTCGCGCCGCAGGGTCAGCGCGAGCCCCTCGACGTCCTTTCGCCTCTCGTGGCAGTCCACGCACAGGAAGCGCGGATGGCGGATCGGCCCGCTGTGGGGCATCCGCTCGTAGCCGCTGCTGTGGCAGGCCTCGCAGTCGAGGACGCCGTGCAGGGAGGCGGCGTAGGTGTCCGGCTCGATGCTGAGATCGAGCGTACGGCCCTTGACCGGGTCGTGGATGCTCAGCCCCTCGACCGCGTGGCAGACGTTGCACTTCTCGTTGACCTCGAGCGCTTCGGCCGAGTTGCGCGGAGGCGGAGCGGCATGGGCCGGACCCGCGCGGCAGAGCAGCGCGATCGCGCAGGCGAAGGCGACCGCCAGCTTCCTCACGGGTGGAAGGCGCCGGAATGTGTGCAAGGTTTGCGTTTGCGTGCCCTTCGAAGCGACGTCCGTGCGCGCCGGATGCACCGACCGCGCGGCGGCTCGCTCGCGGTCCGTATCCGCGGCGGCACTCACAAGCGCGATCGGCATGGTTTGCAAGCTCTCGCACGTTTCGGGCCAAGCGCGCTATCGGCGCAGCCACGTTGGCGCGTCCCTTGCACCGATTGCACCGCACGGTGAAGGCACGCGTCTCACCCCAAAGGAGAGCACAGCCTAATGAGGGTCGAAGTCAGTTTCCAGGGAATCGCGAAATCCGAGGCTCTCGAGGGCCGCATCCTCGAGAAGGCCGCGAAGCTCGAGCAGCTGCATGATGACGTCGCGCACTGCCGCGTGGTTGTCAGCTCGCCTCATCGGCACCAGCACAGCGGCTCGCTGTTCGAGGTGCACATCGACGCTCACTACCCGGGGGGCGAGGCGAGCGTGAGCCGATCGCACCGCAACGACGGCGCGCACGCCGATCCCGCCGTTGCCGTGCGGGACGCGTTCGCTGCGCTCCACCAACGACTGACGCACGTCAAGGCGCACTAGCCGCATCGCCCAGACCCGGCGGCTGCGCCACGCCGCCGGCCCATCGCTGTCGCGCCATGCGCGCAGCCAACAGTAGCGCTGCGTCCACATTTCCGAGCCTCCGGGAGCAATGACATGTCCAAGTACGTCCACGAGATCATGTGCGAGAAGCTGTTTCACCTGAGCGAAGACGAGCCCTATATCAATGCGATGCTCGGCATCCTGTCGCTCGGTATCTCGGGTGCACCGGTGCTCGACGAGCGGGGTGCGCCGGTGGGTGTCATCTCGCTACGTGACCTGGTGGGCGAGCGCCGCGCGTCCACGGTGGGCGGCCGGATGACGTCGCCGGCGATCGTGATCCACCGCGACGCGACCATCGAGGAGGCCGCCCGCATGCTCTCCACGCGCAGCATCCACCGTCTGGTGGTCGTCGACGCGGACGGGTGTGCCGTGGGGGTCGTGTCAGCTCTCGATCTCGTGCGGGCGCTGGTCGGGCTGCCCGCCCGTCACCCCGCAGCGCTCGTCGAGGAGACCACCGGCGGCCTGCCCTGGTCCGACGCCGCCGTGCTGTCGGTCGCCAACGCTGACCTCGCACCCGAGCAGAGCGGCCTGCTGATGCTCGTCCACGGGGGTGTCGGGACCCAGGAGGTGGAGGTGTGGGCCGAGAGCACGAGCAACCTGCGCGAGCGCGTGCAGGACCTGGCGACGTCCGACCCCGAGCGGCGCGACCCGCCGCAGCTGTGCTACCTGCTGCAGCGCGAGAGCGAGCACCTGCGCTTCCGTACCGCCCGGGTCGACGATCCCGGGCAGCGTGTCGATGCCCTGCTGGAGGCGCGACGCCAGCTCGTTGCCGACTGAGCGCCGCCGTCGGCACGTGCCTTGCTTCGAACAGGATTAGCGGGCCGCGGCCCGCGCCAGGAGGTCAGCCATGGACAGCAATCGCTTCAAAGTGCCCGTCACCGACTACATGACGCGCCCCGTGGCGACGCTCGCGCGTACCCAGTACCTGAGCGCGGCGGAGCAGACATTCCGCCAGAACGACATCTCCGCGCTGGCGGTGACCGACGACCGGGGCCATCCGATCGGCGTCATCTCCCGGACCGATCTGCTGCGTGCGGGGCACCTCGAGATCGGTCAGACCCTGCGCCTGCCGAAGGTCAGCGTCGAGAGCGTGATGAGCTATCCGCCGTTGACGGTGGGCGCTGACGCTTCGGTCATCGACGCCGCGCAGCTCATGCTGCAGGGCGACGTCCATCGCGTCTTCGTGATCGACGGCGATGACCTCGTGGGGGTCGTGTCGTCCCGCGACTTGATGCGTGCGGTGCGCGACCTCGACGTGATGACGCGGATCGATACGATCGCTGCCAAGTCCGTGATCACCATCGGGACCCGCGACACGCTCGGTCTCGCCACCGATCGCCTCGACCTGTCGAACAAGCACGGGCTGGTGGTCGTGGAGGGCGTGTGGCCCGTCGGCGTGTTCGCGCAGCCCGATGCACTGATCGCGCGCTCGAGGGATCCCGAGACGTTCGTCGAGGATGTGATGGACTCGCGCGTGATTGCGCTGCCCGGTGACGTCCCGCTGCGACGCGCCGCGACCCAGGCGCTCGCGATGGGCATCCGCCGCTTGTTCGTCGTCGGCGACGGACTCGAGGGCGTCGTCAGCGGGCTCGACTTCGCACGCGCAATCCAGTGAATTGGGGGCATGCCGTGCGCGGCGGGCATGCGACCTCGACGAATCGCGTGCGTCCCGATCCTGAATGACGCGCATCCGCTGCGCGTGTGACGCGTGGCTCCCCTCGCTTTTGGGCGCGGGCGGTGCTGGCACATCGGTTGCACTCAAAGCGTCCCAGGAGGCAGCCCATGTTTCGTCCCGATATCCTTTGCACAACCGATCTCTCCGACGCGGCCACGTCTGGCATTCGGGAGGGTGTGCAGCTAGCTGCAGACCTCGGCGGTACCGCCACCGTGCTGTTCGTCGTCGACACCGGACCCGTCGTGCAGATGGCGTCGAACCTGCTGTCGGAGTCGCAGCACCAGGAGCTGCTCGCCCATGCAACGCGCGACGCTCGCGCGCAGCTCGAGGCGTTGTGCGAGCAAGAGGCGGTCAAGGGTGTGGAGCCGAGCCCGGTCGTGGTGCAAGGGCCACAGGTCGCGGACGCGATCTGCGAGTACGCGCAGCAGCACGGCAGCCACACGATAGTCACGGCGACGCACGGCCGCGGCGGCATCGCGCACATGCTCCTGGGCAGTGTTGCGGAGCGCGTGGTTCGAACCGCGGGTTGCCCCGTGCTGGTGGTGCGCAGACCCGAGTGAGAGCATCAACGGTTGTCGCTCGCCGCTGGCGGTGAACGGGACCCAGGGAGGGAGACGACATGCCGCACTTTGCGAACATACTGGTCGCGATCGATTTTTCGGATGGCTCTCGAAGGGCCACCAAGACCGCGATCGATCTGGCGCGCAAGACGGGGGCCACCATCCAGCTGCTGTCGGTTCACGACATTCCCATCGTCGCCGCCTACGCCGACACGGACATCGCGCTGGGCCCACCCGGTGGCGTCGTGGATGCGTTTGCAAGCACACGCGAGGCGCAGCGCTTCCGGCTCGCAGAGCTACGCGACGAGATCATCGCGGGCGGCGTCGAGGCCGTCGCCCACATGGGGGAGGGCGAGCCCTCCACCACGATCGTCACGACCGCGGAGGACCTCGGTGCTGACCTCATCGTCATGGGCACCCACGGGCGCACGGGCCTGCAGCGCTTCCTGATCGGCAGCGTCGCGGAGAAGGTCGTCCGCAATGCGGCTTGCCCGGTGATGACGGTCTCGCTCTTCGATCACGGTGCCGAGGTGGCCGAGGCGTCCTGAACGCCTCAGGGGGCAACTACATGACGAACAGGACGGTTTCCGAGGTGATGTCCACGCGTGAGCTCGCGACGGTGGAGCCGTCCGCCACCATCGAGGCTGCCAAGCAGCTCACCGAGGAGCGCGGCATCAGTCATCTGCTCGTCATGCAGGCGCGCGCGCTCGTGGGCGTCGTGTGCATCTGCGACTTCGACGAAGCGCGGGTCGGCGCGGACGTGCGCGAATGTCTCGGGGGGCTGCCGACGACCGTCCAGCCATCCATGTCGGTGCTCGATGCGGCGGGCATCATGACGGCCGGCGCCATCAGCTGCCTGCCCGTGATCGACGGCGGCGAACTGGTCGGTGTCGTGACGCGGGCCGACCTCAGACGAGCGGGCGTCGGCACCGAGCACCTGGGCATCGACGCGAGCTGCTCTTCGTGTGGCACCACACGGCACGTGCGCGCCCACGGTGCCATGGGAGACATGGCTCTGTGCCTGGACTGTCGCCGGCAGTCGGAGCCGCCCCACTGGACGGAGGATCTCGGACGAGGCTCCTGAGCACCGCTGACGGGTCGGCGCGTCCGTTGTACGCTATCGGATGTCGCATGGCCCTGCGGTGCGACATGCAACGCGAAGGCCACTCCCTTGACCGCGCTCACCGACGCACGCTCCCAGCGAGCCTTTCGATACGCAGCCACAGGCGGGCTGCTGGCGCTCGGTGCCCCCCTGGGCCTGCTGCTCCTGCGCCGGCTGCGCGTGGACTCCGGGGCCTTCACCGCGGAGTGGCTGATGGGCGAGCTCGCCTCGGACCCGACCCTCTACGCGTACATCACGCTCTCCACATTCGTCGTCATGACGATCGTCGGCTGGACGCTGGGGCGCTACGACGAGCGCCTCGAGAGGGATGCGGCCATCGACGCGCTCACGGGTCTGCTCAACCGTAGGCGGCTGACCCAGATCGTCGCGCAGGAGCTTGCGCGCGCCCGTCGCTACAACAACCCCCTCACGCTCGCGCTCTTTGACGTCGATCGCTTCAAGGAGGTCAACGATCGCTTCGGACACGCCGGGGGCGACCTCGCGCTGCAGCAGATCGCGGCGGGCCTGAGGAAGATGAGCCGTGCACCCGACCACACCGCGCGGCAGGGGGGCGACGAGTTCTGCCTGTTGTTGCCCGAGACGAGTGCGTCGGAGGCCGAGGTGCTGGCCGGGCGGGTCGCACAGTGGCTGCGCGACGCACCCGCTTACTGTGAGGGCGCCTCGCCCATCACGCTCTCGGTGGGCATCGCCCAGCTCGATACGAGGGCCGACACCGGCGCCGACGTGCTGTGGCAGCGCGCCGACGCGGCGCTCTACGAGGCGAAAAACGCGGGGCGCGATCGCATCATGGTCGCCCCCGCTCCGATCGCCGCTCCCGTGAGCGCCTAGCCGAGCTCGGAGAGCGCCGGCTCGGAGACCGTGTTCCCGGAGATCGCGAGACGGGCGCGCTCCATGCCAATGTCGACGTCCGCATCGGCCACGCGGTTGGACTCCAGCACGTGCTGTGGGGGCTTGCGCAGCTCGGACACGAGGCCGAACAACGAGAGCAGGCGAAGCACGTAGTAGCTGATGTCGATCTCCCACCAGAAGAAGCCCTGGTTGGCCGTCGACTGGTAGTAGTGGTGGTTGTTGTGCCAGCCCTCGCCGAAGGTCAGCAGGGCCAGCAGCAGCGAGTTGCGACTGGTGTCGGTCGTCACGTAGCGGCGGCGACCGAAGAGGTGCGTCAGCGAGTTGATGAAGTAGGTGCAGTGGTACGAGAGCACCGTCGACAGGCAGAAGCCGATCAGTAGGCAGCTCAGACCGCCGTAGGCGTAGCATCCGACGGCCAGCGCGATCGGAACGACCGCGTGGTTGCGATCGAGCCAGCGCAGCTCCGGATAGCGTGCGAAGTCCTTGATCGCCCCCTCGTCGGTCTCGCGGTACTTGGGACACAGGAACCATCCCATGTGGCTCCACCAGAAGCCGCGCAGGGGCGAGTGGATGTCGTGCTCCGTGTCGGAGTACTTGTGGTGATGGCGGTGATGGGCGGCCCACCACAGCGGCCCCTTCTGCGCTGCCGACGCTCCGCCCACGGCGAATACCATCTGCATGATGCGGCCGGTCTTGAAGGCGCGGTGCCCGAAGTAGCGGTGGTAGCCCGCGGTGATGAAGAACATCCGCATGGCGTAGAGCGCCGCACAGATTGCCCAGTCGATCGGCCGCGCGCCGACCGACAGTGCGAGCAACGGCGCCAGGTGGAGGATGATGAAGAGCGCGGTCGACGGTCTGGACCAGTTGACCTGCTCGTCGGACCCGCGGGTGTATGCAATTGCCACTGCAGTGCTCCTTGAAAACCGAGCCCATCGTGCGCCCGAAGCGCTCCGCGGTGCTGTCACGACATTGTCAGCCGTGATTGTCGTTACCGTGGGCGCGCAAGGGTTGCGCGCGGGATTCTGCCAACGCCGGTCTTGCGTGCTTGGTGCACGACCGGGGGGCTCCCGCTGCCGTCTTGGTGCGCTGGGGGCCTTGGCATGGTGCGTGCTTTGTTGAGCCGACAAAGGAGCAACAAATGCCATCACCGCCTGAGATATCGCTTCCCCGAGCCGCGTTCTACCTGACCTTGATCTTCTCCGTCCTCTGGATCTCGGGCGCGCAGGTTGTCATGACCACGGAGATCGATCCGCTTGGACGCGAGGTCAGCGCGATCGAGAACTCGATCTGGATCCAGCAGCAGCAGGCCAAGGAATCCCAGGACGCGACGGCGGTGCAGAAGCCGGTGGTTCTGGCTGCGAGCTCGCACTAGGCAGGCGACGCGGAAGGGATGCCGCTGGCCATCGACATGCTCCAGACCCCGCAGCACGACATCGGCGCAGCCGTCTTGTCGCACCCGCTGTTCAGGGGCCTCGCCGGCGAGCTGCAGAGTCGCGTAATCGAGGGTGCAACCATCCGCGAGATCGACTCGCAGCACCTGGTGTTCCACCAGGACAAGCAGGCCAGCGAGCTGTTTCTCGTGCTTGATGGCGCCGTCGACGTGGAGATCCCCGCGCTGGTGGGCGCGCCCGCGCTCATCCAGACGCTGGGCCCCGGCAGTGCGCTGGGCTGGTCGTGGATGTTCGCCCCCCACCGGTGGCACTTCGATGCGCGCGCGGCGGTGCCCACGACGCTGCTGTGCGTCGACGCCCGAGCGCTGCGTGACTACTGCGACGCGCACCCGGCGCAGGGATACGAGCTCGTCAAGCGCGTCGCGGCAATGATGATGGAGCGGCTCGACGCGGCACGCCAGCGCGTCATCCGTCTCTACGACAACCCTCCCCGATAGCTCAAGCCTACGCGGCGCCCGACGGTCGCGTCTTCGGTACGACGTAGCCTTCCTGCCGCGCGATCCACGCCATCACGTCGAGCGATGAGACCATGCCAATGGCATCGAGGCTCTCGTTCGTCACGACCAGGTGGTGCACCTGCTCGTACGCCATGAGCGCTGCGGCGCGGCTGACCGCAGCGTTGTCGGGGATGCCCAGCACCATCGGCGTCATGACATCCCTCACGCGCGAGCCGGCGTTGACATCCAGATGGTAGCCCTCGCGTGCACCGAGGCGTGCGTCGGTGGCGGTCGCCTCGTCGAGGCGCTCGGCGTTGCCGTCGCTCTCGTAAAAGAAGCGCACGATGTCCGTCTTGCTGACGATCCCAATGGCGCGACCGCCATCATCGACCACGGGCGCGGCGCTGATCCCGCCCCCGACGAAGACCGCGGCGACCTCGGAGATAGGCGTGTCGGCCGAGACCGCACGTACCGGCGTGCTCATGATTGCCGCCACGGTTGCCTCCGGGCCCACGCCGTCCCCGGCCTCGATGCGACTCGTCTCGAGTGGCAGGGGGAATCCGCAGCGCAGCATCGGCGCGTCGTCTCCTTCGTACGCGAGTCCACCGCAGTCGGAGCAGTCGCGACAATCGCGCAGCGACACGTACTGCTCCCGGTCGGGACAGAAGACGGCGGGAGTGCTGGTGCCGTCGGCATCCTGGTGAAGGTGCTTGAGCGAGACGGCCAGCTCGTGCGCGGCCGAGGGGTCATGTTCGGTGTCGGTCTTTCTTGCGGGCATCGCGTCCTCCTGTCCTCGAAATCGACGCAAGCCGCGTGCCACAGGTTCTGCGCGGATCGCCCCCGTGCGCCCACGTTGGGTTGGCCGCTGCGCGCACGCGCTTCGTCGCTCCGTGTACGGCGCGCCAGCCTTGCGTGAGCGCCCGCGCTGCCGCGCTGCCGCGTCGCTAGCGCGTCGGTCCGACGTGCCAGCGAAAGCTCGCCCCGGGCAGGGTCCCGTCCACGTGATCGAGGCTGCCGCCCTGGGCCTGGGCGAGTGCCCGGCTCAGGGCCAGCCCGAGGCCCGCGCCGCCGCTCTTGTCGGTGGCGAGCGGCGCAAAGAGCCGGCTGAGGATGACCTCCGAGACGCCGGGGCCGTCGTCGCTCACGGTGACGCTCGCGAGCGAGTCCTTCATGACCACGTCGATCACCACGCGACCGCCCGGCGTGGCCTGCACCGCATTGCGCAGGAGGTGGCCCAGGATCTGCTCCGCGTACTGCGGGTCGATGTCGACGGTCGGATGCGGTGTGGGGCACCGGAGCTCGACGTCGACATCGGCGGTGTCCGTGTCCCTGATGACGCCCTCGAGGATGCCGTACAGCCCATGCGGACGCAGCATAGGCAGGCGCTCGCGCGCGAGCTCCAGCATGCCCTCGGCGATTCGGCTGGCGCGCTGCGCGTGCGCGCGGATCTTCGCCAGGTGCTCCTTCGTGGATGCCGGGGCGTCCGCCAGCCGCTCCTGCAGCAGATAGGCCGAGGAGTCCACGACCGTCAGCGGGTTGTGCAGCTCGCGGGCGACCGCCGGTAGCAGCTGGGTGATCAGCGTGCGGCGCTCGTGCTCCTTGACCTGGGTCGTGTAGTCCTCGCGATAGGTGTGGAGCATGATCGCCAGCTCCAGGTCGAGCAGCTTGTTGACGGCGGTCAGCCGTGCCTGTTGCTGCGCCTGGGACGCCACGCTCCTGCGCGCCGCGTCGGCGAGCTGGTGGCGCACGAGGGCCATCGCCACGAACATGAAGTGCTGCGGTAGCCCTACCTCCACGTGACGGCGCCCGATGCGCGCGTGGCGCTCGAAGTAGTCCGCGTCCCATGGGCCACTCAGGCAGTCGGTCAGCCAGTCCTGGAGCGACTGCTTGAGCCGATCGAGCTGCGGCTCGCCGCCTGTCAGCACCGCCGCTGCGTCGGCATGCTCCAGGATGCGTGAGTAGAACTCGGTGGCGATGTCCGGGGTCTCGTCCCCGAAGCTCCTTCGCAGCTCCTGCAGCGCCGCCTCGTCATCGGAGTCGAAGCGAACGTAGAGCTTGAGCTCGTCGAAGAGTGGGTGCGAGGACATCGGCGACCGGTTTCGATCTTCACGCCGCGGGTGCGCAATTGCAACAGCCAGATGGTAACGTGGTGGCCGTGCTGCGGCACCGGCACGTTGGCTCGCAAGGACGCATGGGCTCGACATCGATGATACCGGACGTGGGCTACCGAGTCGTCGTCGTGGAGGACGACCCCGACCTCGCCGACAACGTGCGAGAGCTCGTCGACGGCGTACCCGGTGTCACGGTCAGCGTGTGCCATGCAGGCGCGCCTGCGCTCGACATCGCGCGTGACGACGGCGTCGACCTGGCGGTCATCAACGCGCGACTTCCCGACATCGGCGGGGTCAGCCTGGCCACTCGCCTGCGGCGCGACCATCCGGCGATGGAGTTCGTGATTCTCAGCGGCGATGCGAGCCTCGACACCGCGGTGGCGGCGTTGCGCGAGGGCGCGGCGGGCTACTTGCAGAAGCCGTTCCTGCCGGAGGATCTGCACATCCTGGTGGAGCGTGCGCTGGGTCAGGTACGCGATCGCCGCGAGCGGGAGCGTCTGCAGCGCGACCTCGAGCGCTCGGAGCTGCTCTACCGCGCGGTCGTGGACAGCGTCAGCGCGTTCGTCGTGGTGATCGACGCGGCCGGCGTCGTGTCGGTCTGCAACCGCTTCGGCGAGGAGACGCTGGAGCTGCCGCCGGGTGGGCTCGTGGGGACGCGCTTCGAGCAGTGCCTCGCCTCGGGGCAGCCGCGCGTCGATCTCGCCGCCGCGCTGTCGCGTCTGGCGGCGGGCCGTCACAGCGCGCCTCTGGAGCTGCCGCTGCGCAACGGGCGGCTCGTGCGCTGGCGCCTGTCGCCCTTCATGCTCGACGCCGAGGCGGCGCGCGGTGTGCTGGCGATGGGCGAGGACCTCTCCGACCGCCGCGAACTGGAGCGCCGTGCGGTGGAGGCGGAGTCACTGGCATCGGTGGGCCAGCTGACCGCCGGGCTCGCGCACGAGATCCGCAACCCGCTCAACGCCGCATCGCTCCAGCTCGAGCTGATCAAGCGTGGGCTGCCCAAGCTCGACGCGCCGACCCGCAGGCTGAGCGATCGCGTGGGCGTCGTCGAGCTCGAGCTCAGCCGGCTGACGGCACTGCTCAACGACTTCCTGAACCTGGCGAGGCCGAAGATGATGGCCCGCGAGCCGGTCGACATGGGTCGCCTGTTCGCCGACGTGATCGAGCTTCAGCAGGCCGCAGCCGCGCAGCACGGGGTCTCGATCTCGCAGCACGTCGACGATGCGGCCGGCAGCGGCCTCGGCGATCCGGACGCGCTCAAGCAGGTGCTGATCAACCTCGTGGTCAACGCCCTCGACGCGGTGCGCGCGACCGGCGAGGGCGGCGAGATTGTGTTGACGGCACGCCCGGAGCACGGCCGGGTCGTGGTCGGCGTGCACGACACGGGGCCGGGCATCGCCGAGGAGGTCGCTGGACGGCTCTTCGAGCCCTTCGTGACATCGAAGGAGGCCGGCACGGGGCTCGGTCTCACCGTCGTGCGCCGGATCGTCGATCGCCACGGCGGTACGATCCGCGCGGCCCGCGACGACGAGGGCCGCACCCTGATCCGGTTCACCCTCGACGCGGCTCCGGCGTAGCGCTCCGGACGGCGTCGCGATGCATCGCGGCCGATCTACAGCGCGGCCAGGCGCGTGGGTCGCTCGACGCGCGTCGGCTGCGCCCTACGGCTTCGATCGCACATTGGCGGGCGAGTCGAGGTCACCGCCCCAGCAGTCGATCCGGCCGCTGCACGAGACAGCGCAGTTGTGCGCGAACCCGGCCGACACCTGGAGGTAGCGGCCCTTCGGCGGTGGCGTCGGCTTCAGCTCGGGGCCGCCCCAGCAGACGATGCGATCGTCGAGCGTGATTCCGCAGGTCTGATGCCAGCCCGCGGAGATCTGTCGGAAGCGTTCCTTCTTTGGGACGGCTCCCTGGTCGAGTCCCATGCTCCCCCAACACTTCACGGTACCGTCGGCGCGAAGCCCACAGTTGTGCATGCCGCCTGCGGCAACCGAGACGAAGGTGTCCTGCGGTGCGCGGGCCTGGCGGGCTCTGTTGTTGCCCCAGCAGGCGGTCGTCCCGTCGGTGCGCCGTGCGCACGTATGTGAGATGCCCGCCTCCACCTGGGTGAAGCCGCCGACGGGGCGCTCGGTGAACGCCTGGCCCACGGCCAGGCCTGCAATGGCCAGCGTAGCTACGAAACAGACAAGCCAGGGAGTGCCGAGTCTCGGGTGCGAGACTCGACGATGTGGGCTGGGTTTCTGAGCGGTCATGACGCACCTCCACTTGAGCAGGCCACGACGACGCCTCTTGGCGCAGTTGCATCGCACACGTTGGCACAACGACCTGCACGCGACCATGACGTTCGTCATGTTGGTGCGCCCGCTAGCTCCTGACGCATCCGAGCTGCTCGGCCGGTCCGCTCGAGTACGGACTCTTCAGAGAAACGAGACTCTGTGGCGCGACAGTGAGGACAGTTGCAGTTTTTATCTTGTCCCTCAGGGGCGCATCAAGCTGACGCACGTCATGCAATCGGGTCGAGAGGTCATGCTCGACATGGCCGGAGCGGGGCAGCTCGCATGCGGTCCGGCGGTATCGCACAGCTGTGCGTGACCACCGAGGAGACCACCGGTCGCACGATGGTGCAGTTCGATGAGGCGGGCGCGGTGGTGAGGGACGGCGACGGATTTTCGGTGGATGAGGGGGCGCAGCGGGCTTGCCTCGACCGGCCCGGACGCACGTAGCCACGGCGCGGCCGGTCGTTTGCCGATCGACAGGTTCTCGGCGCAGCGCTTCGCCCGCCGCGAGCGCCTGCGCTAATCCGGAATCGACTCGGACGCGCCGCCCGGCTGATCCCACTCCTTGAGGCGGTATTGGATCTTCCGCTGACTGATGCCCAGCGTGTGTGCCGCGTCGGCGGTGGAGCCAGCGGCTGCTTCCAGTGCCTGCTCGATCGCCATGCGCTCGAGCTCCGCGAGCGTCACGCCAGGGATCAGCACATCGAGTCGCGCGACCTCGGCGGACTGCGGCAGGCCCGTCAGGTAGTCGACCGAGATCGTCTCCCCGTCAGCGAGCACGACGGCGCGCTCCATGGCGTTTTCCAGCTCGCGCACGTTGCCCGGCCAGCTGTAGCGCATGAGCGCCCGCAGCGCGTCGGTGCCCAGCTGCGTCGGAGCCGTCTCGTTTTCCTTCGAGTACTGGTCGATGAAGTGTTGTGCCAGCAGCGGGATGTCGGAGCGGCGCGCGCGCAGCGGCGGGATCTCCATCTGGATGACGTTGAGGCGGTAGTAGAGGTCCTCGCGGAAGGTGCCCTCTTCGATCATGCGTCGCAGATCCCGGTTGGTCGCCGCCACCAGACGAACGTCGACCTTGAGCGTCTCGTTGCCACCGACGCGCTCGAACTCGCGCTCCTGCAGGAAGCGCAGCAGCTTCACCTGCATCGGCATCGGGATCTCGCTGACCTCGTCGAGGAAGAGCGTGCCGCCGTCGGCCTGCTTGAAGCGGCCCTCGCGCCGCGAGTGCGCACCGGTGAAGGAGCCCTTCTCGTGGCCGAAGAGCTCCGACTCGAGCAGCGATTCGGCGAGCGACGCGCAGTTGAGGCGCACGAAGGGGCGGTCGGCGCGCGGCGATGCGTGGTGGATCGCGGCTGCGATCAGCTCCTTGCCGGTCCCGGTCTCACCCTGGATCAGCGCGGTGGAGCGGCTGCGCGACACCTGCGTCACGAGCTTGAAGAGGCGCTGCATCGACGGGTGGTCCCCGAGGATGTGCTCGAACGAGAACTTCTCGTTGAGTCGCTGGCGCAGGCGCGAGGCCTCCGCGGAGAGCTTCGCGCGCTCGATGGCGCGCGCCGCGACCGCGAACAGGGCGTCGGTGTCGAGCGGCTTGGTCAGGTAGTTCTCGGCCCCATCGCGCATCGCCCGCACCGCGGTGTCGATCGACCCGAAGGCGGTCATGACCACGAAGCTGGCGTGGGGCGAGCGCTTGCGCCCCAGCTCGAGCAGGGTCAGCCCGTCCATGACGGGCATCTTCAGGTCGGTCAGGACCAGGTCGGGGTCGAAGCCCACGAGCCGGTCGAGCGCAGCCTTGCCGTCCGCAGCTTGCTCGACCTCGTAGCCCTCGTCGCGCAGCAGCTCCACCAGGGCCTCGCGGGCGTTCTTCTCATCGTCGACGACCAGGATGCGGCCGGCGGCCTGGCTGCTCTCGGTGGGCTCTTCGTCCATGTGCGGTGTCCCGGCGGTGACGGCGGTTGGCTGTGCGTGGGCGTGTTCCATTGCCCCCGCACTTCGCAACTACTGTGCCACGGCCAATAGCGCCGCTACGACCGGACTGGCGCAAAGTTTTCCAGTGCTGCTGTCGGTTGTGGCGCAATTTGCGCGTCCCCAGGTCGGGTTACGCGCAGAGTTTTCGCCCCATGCCTTCGGCCGGAGGGACCCCATTCGGTCCCCTCGGGTGCCGGTCTTTGCGAAAAAGCGGCCATGGCACGCTTCCTGCGACCTCCTGGGGGTGTCGCCTGGTGAGATCGAGGAGATTGAGATGCCCGAAGAGAAGACCCGAACCACCGTCGTAGTGGCCGTCGATTTCGACGAAAGCGGCGAGGCCGCGCTCAGGGAAGCGTTCCGAATGTCGCAGCTCATCGAGGGGCTCGAGCTGCACGCCGTTCACGTGCTCGACACGTCCAAGGAGAAGTTCGGCGAGCTGTCAGCGACCCTCGACTCGACCATGGAGTTGCTGCTGTCCCACGTCTCGACGGTGGCCGAGGCCGTCGGCGTCGTGGACCACGTCGCGCCGGTTGGACACATCCGCGTGGGCGAGCCCGCACGCGCCATCCACCAGCTGGCCGTGGATGTGGACGCAGACCAGATCATCGTCGGGACGCACGCGCGTCGCGGCCTCGAGCGCATCGTGCTGGGCTCGGTGTCCGACGAGCTCATCAAGCGCGCGCACACCCCGGTGATGGTCGCCCGCGTGAAGGACTACTCGACCCTGCGGCACAGCGACAGCGTGCAGCCGCCGCGGCCGGGGCAGGACATGAGTGCGCCGTCGGCGACGCGCCGGCTGACACTCGCCCGGGTGAGTCGCACCAGTCACATGCCGGGCCTGCTCTAGGGTGTCGCCCAATCCCTACGCCGTGACCGGCGGGAGTGTGGACCGATGGAAACACATGGGTTGAGTGACGTATGGCCGCGGGTGCTGTGCACGTGGCTCGCGTGTGCAGCGTTCGCGTGCGCCGATGACGCCGCCGACGCCACGCCCGATGCTGGCGACGGCGATGCTGGCGACGGTGACGGCGACGGCGACGGCGACCAGCCACAGGACCCCACCGGGGTGAGCTGGGAGCTGGAGAATTTCAAGCAGCTCGGTGACGACTACACCTACGAGGCGTGGTTGATCGTCGACGGTGCCGACGTCTCGCTCGGGCGCTTCGGGGTGAGCCTCGCCGGCGCCCCCGAGATCGACCGTGCCGATCTGACGCCCGAGATGATAGCGGGCGCCGAGGCGCTGCTCGTGAGCATCGAGGACGCGCAGGACGACGATCCGGCGCGCGGTGATCGCACCGTGCTCGGTGGCGACCTCGTCGACGGCGCGGCCAGCCTCAGCACGGGCCACGCACAGGCCCTCGGCGAGGACTTCATGGACATCCACGGCAGCTTCGTCCTCGCGACGCCCACCAGCGACGACGAAGCCGACGTGGGGAAGGGCGTGTGGTGGTACGACCCCGAGACCGACACGCCCTCGCTCGAGCTGCCGGCGGCACCTGAGGGCTGGGTCTATGAAGGCTGGGTCACCAACGCGCAGGGCTCGCGCTCGACCGGGCGTTTCACGGCGGTCGACGGCGCGGACTCGGACGGCGCTGGCCCGGCCGCCGGCGCGCTGCCCGCGCCCGCATTCCCGGGCCAGGAGTTCATCGACGAGGTCGACTGGATGGCGGGTGCGGTGGCGGTCACCGTCGAGATGGAGCCTGACAACAGTCCCGCACCGAACAACTTCCGCATCCTCCTGAGCGCCGTTCGCGACGGCTCGGGCACGCTGCAGCGCATGGATCTCGACGCGGTCTTCTCCGCACCCTGGGGAACCGCAGCGCTCGACTAGCAGGTCGGTGAAGAATGCCAGCGCCGTCCCGGTCGAAGCGCAGGCGCACATCGTGCGTGGTTTGGCAGCCGACACCGCGGCGCGCGCAACGGCTTCGTTCCATGCGATTCGTGCGCGGAACGCGGTTCGAATTCGACAGCTTTGGATCAGGATCTTCGGCCCGATGCTTGCAACGTTGGGGACAAGGCAGCCCCGGGCGGTGGTGCACTTCGGGGTCGCGATGTTGGGTAGGTGGGACATGAAATTCGAGCAGGCGTTTATGGGTGCGCGGGTCCTGGCGGCCGGCGTGTGGCTACTGGGTTCGGGCTGCGGCTCCGATGCGGGCGACTCCACGACGGTCGAGCAGGAGGGTTCCGCCGCGGAGGAGTCAGCGCAGTCGGGGACGCAATGCGCGGTCATCGTCGGCGGCCACTGCATCAAGGACGCGCTGCAGGACGAGTGCGGACTCGACACCGGGTACGAGGGCGACATCATGTGCCTGCAGCCGCCGTCGGCGGACGAGGGCTTCCAGATGCACCTCGGTCCCACCGAGTACACCGAGGAAGGCATGCGCGACTACGTGCTGCCGCCCGGCGAGGAGGGCACGCGCTGCATCTGGGTCACCACCGACAACGACTCCGTGGTCACGTACTACGAGCGCGTCGTGCACATGCGCCCGGTCTCCCATCACCTGATCACGTCGATCATGCCGGCGACCAGCATGCCCGCGGACTACGAGGGCGGCTGGGCATCCTGCGGCAGCACCCGCCAGCGCACGGGATCGCTCGGCGGCTCCGAGACGGTGCGGCAGCTCTATCCCGCCAACGGCATCTATCCACCTGAGTTTGCCGACGTGGGCCGCGCGCTGCCCTCGACCTCGGTGATCCGAATCGAGATGCACTACCTCAACGCGACCGACATGGACCTGCTGCGCGAGATGTGGATGAACGTCTACTACAAGCCGCAGGAGGCGATCGAGGACTGGGTCGCCGACGTCAACGTGATCGGTGGACTTGCGTCGGCCACGCCCCCGGGCGCCCACACGGTCATGCTCAACACCCACCGCATCAGCACCGACGCGCGCATCGTCTCGATCTTCGGGCACTACCACGCCCACACGACGCGCTTCAGCGTCTGGCACCGCAAGGCCGCCGGTGAGGAGCTGGTCTACGAGGACTTCGACTGGTTCGACCCGGCGACGCTCAACTACGACTCACTCACGGTTAACCCCGAGCCCGATCGCGACCTGCTGATCCCCGGTGGTCACACCGGCATCCTCGACTTCGAGCCCGGCGACGAGATGTACTGGGAGTGCGAGGTCGTCAACGAGTCCGACAGCATCCTGTACTTCGCCAACGAGGCGTTCACCGGCGAGATGTGCAACGTCTTCGGCGAGTACATCGGCGGCGGCGGACTCGCGACGGCCAGCTACCCCGGCCGCGAGATGCCCTACGACGAGTACCTCGAAGGGCAGTAGAACCCACCGCGTCTCCCGTTGCGGCCGCCGCTGACGGGCGCACGCGTTGCGCGGGGCGGTTTTGCCCGCGCATCCACTGCACGGCCCTTCGGGCAGGCGGCGTCCACAGCGCGAACGCAGACACCGCAGGGTGCCGGCACGCTCCGTGCTTCGCCACGGTCGAGCAACCCATGGGGGCTTTAACTTCCCGAACGTCGGCCGCCGAAGCCACCGGGGCCGGCGCCACTCCGTCGCCCGGCCTGCGCATCGCTGGCGCCTTCGAAGTCGACCTGCGCTCGCTCGCGCTGCTCAGGATCCTGCTCGGCTGCATGATCCTCGTCGACCTGGCGATCCGCGCCCAGGCCCTCGCTGACCACTACAGCGATGCGGGCCTGCTGCCGAGGGCGGTCCAGGCGCGCTACTTCCTCGACCCCTATCCGGGGCGCTTCAGCCTGCACATGCTCAGCGGGGACGTCGCCTTCCAGGGCTGCCTCTTCGCGCTCGCCGCGGTGTTCGCCGTGCTGTTGATGATCGGCTATCGCACGCGGGTCTTCCTGCTGCTGTCGTGGCTGCTGCTGATCTCCCTGCACAACCGCAACGAGCTGATCGAGACCGGTGGCGACTACCTGCTGCGCCTGACGTGCTTCTGGGCGCTCTTCATGCCGCTGGGCGCGCGCTGGTCGGTGGACCGCGCCCGTGGCAGGGCGTGCGGATACGCCAGCGACCGCCACGTCTCGCTGGCGACCTTCGCCTTCATCGCGCAGATGGCCATCGTCTACGTGCTGAGTGCCGTCCACAAGGACCACGCGCATTGGCGCGTCGACTTCCTCGCGATCCACTACGCGCTGCACATCGACGCCTACGCGACGCCGCTGGGCATCTGGATGCGGCAGTTCGGCGAGCTCAACAAGCTCATGACGAAGGCGACGCTGCTGTTCGAGTTCGTCGGCCCCTTCTTCGTCTTCGCCTGCGGTGTGCTCAGCGCGCTGCCGGGTCTCGCCGCGCTGCACCGCTACCAGCAGCGCGTGCGGATGCTCACCGTGCTGGCCTTCATGTGGTTTCACTTCTGTCTCGGCGCGGCGCTCGCGCTCGGGACGTTCCCGTGGTTTGCGATCCTCGTATGGACGGCGCTGATCCCGACGTGGGCGTGGGACCACCTCGGCAAGGGTCACGTTGCGGCGGGCGATGTCTCGGCGCGGCCGTCCAGCATCCACCCCGCGGCGCAGGTGCTCGCTGCGCTGTGTTTGTTCTATGTCGGGCTGTGGAACCTGCGCACGGTCGACGGCCGCGCGTTTGCGCCGTGGGTCTCGGGCAAGGCCGCGTCCTTTATGCCGGATGCGCGGCCGGCGATCCAGGCGATGCGCCTCGATCAGCACTGGGGCCTCTTCGCACCCTATCCGCGCACGAGCGACGGCTGGTACGTGATCGTCGGCAAGCAGCTCGACGGTGGCGAGGTGGATCTGCAGCGGCCGGATGGCAAGCTTACCTGGCGCAAGCCCAAGTACGTCTCCTTCAGCTACCCGACGTTCCGCTGGCGCAAGTACTTCCGCAACATCCGCCGTGGCTCGCGCCGCAACCGCGCCCAGCTGCCGGTCTTCACGACCTACCTGTGCAACCGCTTCAACGACGCCCACGCCGGCGACACGCGCATCCGCACCGTCGACCTCTACTTCATGCGCATGAAGACGCAGCGGCGTGGTGGCTACCGCGGACCCGACAAGCGCCTGCTGTGGCACCGCACGTGCCAGCTCGAGCGGTAGCGGAAGCGCCAAGGCGAATAGCCGCCGGCTGTGGGCTCAGGCCTCGTGCAGGCGGTCGGCGCGCTCGCGCAGCGCGTCTGGGTCGACGATCACGAGCTGTCCGGCGTCGGTGCGGATCACCCCGGCCTCGGTCCACGCGCGCAGGTGGCGGTTGACGGTCTGGCGCGTGGTGTCGACGAGATCCCCGAGCTCCTGCTGCGAGAGCTTGAGGGTGATGCCGATGCCGTCGTCCGTGCTGACGCCGAAGCGCTCGGCCAGCAACAACAGCTTCTTCGCGAGGCGGTGAGGCACCTCGAGCGAGGTCATGTCGTCGAAGTGCACGTTGGTGTCGCGCAGCCGGTTGGCGAGCAGCGTGAGCAGGCGCTGCGACAGCACCCGTGAGCGCTCCACGATGTCCATGAAGGTCCGCCCATCGATCGTCATCACGACCGACTCCTTGAGCGCGGTCACGCGCGCCGAGCGACCGTCGGCGTTGTCGCTGAACATCGCGATCTCGCCGAAGACCTCACCGGGCCCGAGGATCACCAGGGTCGCGTCGCGTCCGCCAGGGCGGGGGCGCACCACCTTCAGCCGACCCTGTGCGATCGCGTACAGGGCGTCGGCCGGATCGCCGCGCTCGATGATCACCGCGTTGGCATCGTAGCGCTGCATGCGAGCCGCCTCGCCGATGCGACTGACGTCCTCGTCGCCGAGTCCGGTGAACAGCGGAATCGTCTCGAGCACGGGCCGAAGCCGATCGATCGGCGAATTTGGCGCTCTTTTTCCACCCATCACTGAACCCCTGTCTCAGCCGCTCAAACGAAACGGGGAATGCTGTCGGCCAGACGACACACGTTGTCCCACATGCACCCTAAGATGGGTAGTGGACAGTCGAGGTGCACACGCATCCCCCGCCTGCGAGCCAACAGCGATGACCCTACACGATCCCATGGAATGCGGCACATGCGAGTAGCCCTCATTTCAGACATCCACGGCAACGAGGTCGCACTGCGTGCCGTGCTCGAGGAGATCGAGAGTGACGGCATCGAGCAGATCGCTTGCCTCGGTGACGTGGCGACACTCGGACCGCGTCCCGGGCGCGTGCTCGATCTGATCGAGAGCCTCGACTGCCCGTGCATCATGGGCAACCACGACGAGTTCCTGCTCGATGAGCAGCTGCTCCACGAGTACAGCGACATTCCGCTGGTGGTCGATGCGGTCAAGTGGTGCAGCCAGCAGATCGAGGACCGCCACCGCGACTTCCTGCGCAGCTTCAAGTCGACCCACGAGATCGATCTCGGCGATGGCAGCAGCCTGCTGCTCTTCCACGGCTCGCCCGAGTCGCACATGCAGGATCTGTTGTCGACGACGCCCGACGACGAGCTCGACCGCCACCTGGCCGGGCGTCACGCGACCGTGCTCGCGGGTGGCCACACGCACATCCAGATGCTGCGCCAGCACAAGGGCATGCTGCTGGTGAACCCGGGCAGCGTGGGGATGCCGTTCAAGGAATTCGTCCGCGGGCGCGCGCCGACTATCCTGCCGTACGCCGAGTACGCGGTGGTGGATGCGGAGGGCGGTCGCGTGCGCATCGACCTGCGCCGCGTCAATCTGAACAAGGCCGTGCTGCAGGACGCGGTGCGCGGCTGGGACATGGCCATCGGCCAGGACCTCTACCGCCAGTACGCCTGACGCCGCTCGCTGCCCACCGAACCGGCGTGCGCTACAGCGCCATCAGCTCGGCGAAGTTCTTCTCGTAGAAGCGATCGCGCGCGGGCTCGCCGATGTCCGCGGCGTCGAGCCGCTTCTCGAAGCTGCCGATGGGATCGCGTCCACCCTCCGGATGCGGATAGTCGGAGGCGAACATGAAGAGCTCGGGGCCCGCCTGCTCGATCAGCCAGCCCACATCCTCGTAGGGGAAGAGGCTGAACTTCACCTGCCGCTGTATGTACTCCGACGGCTTGAGGTCGAGCCCGCGAAGCGTCGGCTCCATGCGCTTGAAGGCGTGCGCCGCCTGGTCGAGCATCCTCATGAACGTCGGCACCCACGTTGCGCCGAGCTCGATGACGCCGCACTGCAGTCCCTCGAACTTCTGGAAGACGCCATCGAGCACCATGCTCGTGAGGAAGTTCTGCGGTGAGTGGCAGAGGGCGGGGTAGTCCTTGCCGCGCAGGTTCTCGCCACCGCCGAGGAAGTCGGTTGGCTTGGGTAGGCCGTTGTTGTGGTACGGCCTCGGCAGCAGCTTGCCGCCGCCGATGTGCAGCACCACCGGCACCTTGGCTTCCTGAAGGCGCGCCCATACCGGGTGCAGGTCCACGTGGGCCGGCGAGAAGTCGCCGGGCGGATCGGACGGGACCCACACCGCGCTGATGCCGTCCTTCAGCGCCTCGTCGAGACACGCGACGGCGCGCTCTGGGTTGCGCAGCGGTACGAAGCCGACCGCGCGCATGCGGCGGTCGCCGGCGCAGAAGCTCGCCATGCCGCGGTTGAGCGCCGAGGCGCCCGCGTAGACCGTGTCCTCGTCGGGGGAGCGCGCGAACTGGCCGAGCGAGAACGTCGGGAAGACCAGCTGCTGATCGAAGCCGAGCAGGTCGAGCGCCTTCGAACGTTCGTCGGGCGTACTCGCACCGAACGCGCCCCATCCCTTGGGCCCGGAGATGAGCGGCTTCTCGAGCAGCTTGGCGGTCGCGTCGGCGTCGGCGCGGCGCTGCTCCGCCGCGGCGATCGCCTCGAGCGCCATCGTCCCCGCGTTCTTCGGGTTCAGCGGATGGATGACATCGGTCTTGTCCGCATCCACGTGACCATGCAGCCAGTCGACGGTCTCCATGATGTGACTGTCGGAGTCATAGTAGGTACGGCCTTGGGCGTAGGGCATGGGACTCTCCTGGGGTCGTCTGGCATCGAAGGCTGCACCATAGCGTCGAGTTGCCACGCGCTACCTTAGCCGCGACTTAGCAATCCCATGTCGCGTCCTTTTGCCGCAGTCTCCATCGATTGCCGCATGCCGCCAGCCCGTGGCACGCTCTGCACGCGCCCGTCCCAACCCGCCATGACTGCCCCCATCTCTTCCGAAAAAATCTCCGAGAAGGCCACGCCGGCGGCCGAGGCCGAGAACTTCGATGAGCTCATCCGCGTGCGCTGGGTCGTGGCCGGCGCATACTTGATCGCGGCTAGCCTGTCGCAGCTGGGTCTGGTCGCCACGTTCGCGCCGCTGCCGACCCTGGGCGCGGCCGCGATCATGGCCGTCACCAATGCGGCGCTGCGCCTGCGCGTGCAGGGGGGTGCCGGGCGTGCGGCGACGGTGCTGCTGTTGCTCTTCGACGCGACGCTGCTCACGGGTGTGCTGTTCACGAGCGGTGGTGCCAGCAATCCGCTGACCGCGATGTACCTCGTGCAGGTGGGGCTAGCTGCGCTGCTGCTGCGCGGGCCATGGGCCTGGGTGCTCACCGCGCTGACGTCGGCCGCCTTCGGGCTGCTCTTCCTCTACGCCGACGGCGATGCCCACGCCGGGCATACCATGCCCGCGGGCCATGACATGCCCGCAGGCCATGGCATGCACGCAGGCCATGACATGCACGCAGGCCATGACATGCACGGGGGTCACGCAGCCCACGCTGCCCATGGCGGTGGCGGCGCGTTCAGCGAGCACCTGCAGGGCATGTGGCTCGCCTTCACCCTGACCGGCGTGCTGATCGCCTACTTCGTCACGCGCGTGGCGGGTCAGCTGCGCAGTGCACAGACACGCGCCATGCGCGCCGAGCGTGTCGCGTCGCTCGCGAGCATGGCCGCGGGCACCTCGCATCAGCTCGGTACGCCGCTGGCCAGCATCCTACTGGCTGCCACCGAGATGGAGCGCTCGCTCGAGGCCGGCGGCACGCCCGACGTGGAGGCGCTGCACCGCGACGCCGTGCTCGTGCGCGATCAGGTGCGCCGCTGCCGGACGATCCTCGACGTCATGCTCGCCGAGGCGGGCGAGATGATCGGCGAGGCCCCGGCCGAGGTCGTCGTGGGTACATTGATCGACGACGTGCTGGCGGGTCTACGGCAGGACGACCGTCAGCGCGTGCAGCTGAGCTTGCCGCAGACGCTGCCGGCGCTGCGCGTACCGCCGCGGGTCACGTCGCAGGCGCTGCAGAACCTCGTCCAGAACGCGCTCGACGCCAGCAGCCAGGACGCCGAGGTGGAGCTATCGGTCGAGGCGTCGGAGCGTCGCGTCGTCTTCGTCGTCACCGACCACGGCGTCGGGATGACCCCGGAGGCGCTGAGCGAGGCGATGGAGCCCTTCGTCTCGAGCAAGCTCGACGGGGGTCTGGGGCTGGGTCTGTTTCTCGCGCGCGCGCTTGCGGATCGGCTCGGTGGTGCGCTGTCACTGACCTCCGCACCCGGAAGTGGAACCGTGGCGCGCTTCGAATTGCGCACCGATGCGGTCGGTGCCGCCTGAGCCTGCGGCAAAATGTCACTTGGTAGCGCACCGGGCCTGGGCTACATGCACTTGTCATGACGGACGACCAGGACAGCCCGCGCACGCTGCTCGTCGTCGAGGATGACGAGGTCTTCCGTGAGCGCCTCGCACAGGCGATGCGTGCGCGCGGGCTGCTCGTCACAGCGGCCGAGGACGGCGATGCGGGCCTCGAGCACGCGCGCTCCGAGAGCCCCGAGCTGGCACTCGTCGACCTGCGGCTACCCGGCATGGGTGGGCTCGAGGTGGTGCGCGGGCTGGTTGAGATCGACGCGACCACGAAGATCGTCGTGCTCACCGGTTACGGCAGCATCGCGACGGCGCTCGATGCCGTGCGCCTGGGCGCCACGCACTACCTGACCAAACCCGCCGAGGTCGACGAGATCCTGGAGGCCTTCGAGCGCGATCAGGCCGCCGGCGAGGACTCGCAACCCGACTACTCCCCGCCCTCGCTGGCGCGGGTGGAGTGGGAGCACATCAACCGCGTGCTGACCGACTGCGGCGGCAACATCTCCCGCGCCGCCCGGGTGCTGAAGATCCACCGCCGCTCGCTGCAGCGGAAGCTCGCGAAGTACCCGCCCAACGTCTGAGCCCCCAGCTGTCCGCCCGACGTTCAGTGGCAAATTGTCGCACCGCGACCCGCTGGCTGGTCACACGTGGGGCAGCGCGCAATGCTCCAACCGATGTCCCGGAGGCTGTACACCGTTGCCCTGCTGACGGCGCTGGCGATGCCGCTGTCCGCGACGCCGGCCCGGGCGTGCACGACCTGCGTGACAGGCGACCCGACCCTCACCGCGATGGGTGCGCAGCAGCCCTTCGAGGGGCGGCTGCGGCTGTCCCTCGAAGCGAGCCACCGCAGCGAGCGCTTCGGCCTCCCCGGTGACAACGAGACCACGGTGGACGAGCAGCGGTTGACGGCGTCGGTGGCCTACGCGCCCTCGACTCATCTGATGCTCTCGCTGCAGGTGCCCGTGGTGCGCAGGCATGTGCAGTACGTGAGCCTTGCGACCGAGACGCTCGTGAACCTCGGCGACATCGAGGCACGCGCGCGCCTGATCCTCTTCACCGACACTCAGTTTGCCCCCGACCACGTGCTGGCGGTCGTCGGCGGTGTGAAGTTCCCGACGGCGCCGCTGCACGAGGAGGACGGCGAGTACGCCGAGCCGGAGGTGCAGTCCGGCAACGGCTCTTTCGATCCGCTCATCGGCGTGTCCTACAGCTTCTTCGCCGACCCGCTGTCGATCTACGTCAGCGAGGTCGTCTACATCCCCACGCCGAGCCGGGCAGACTGGCGCGTGGGCACGAGCTGGCTCGGCACGCACACCATTCAGTACCAGCTGATCGACACGCTCGCGATCCGACTCGGCGCCAACACGCGGCTGGACGAGACGATGAGCCGCGACTTTGGGGACGAGCCCGACAGCGGTGGCTTCATCCTCTACGCGGCCCCGTCGCTGCTCTACAGCCCGACGATGGACCTGGTGCTGCATGCGGAGGTCAGCGTGCCGGTCGCGCACGCGCAGCGCGGCGACCACGAGGAGGGCCTCGTTGCGGTGCTCGGGGTGGCCTATGACCTCTAGGCTCACACCCGCGGTCGCGATGCTGGCGCTAGTGGGCGGGCTGCACTGCTCGAGCAGCGAGCCCGGCGTCTCGGTCGACATCGGCGTCAGCCACCACCTGGGCGACGACCCGGAGTTCGAGGGTGTGCGCTACGGCGACGGCGACGTGCGCGGCCTCACCAACGCGGCCGGCTACGGCGTGGTGCTGCACGAGGCGTACGTGGTGATGAGCGCATTCGAGCTGGTCCCGTGCCCCGAGTCGCGGGCCGAGGCGGCGATGCGCTGGCTGCTCGGAGCGTCTGTCGCGCATGCGCACAGCGGCGGCTCGGCGCGCGTGCTCGGTGTGCCCCACGTGCTCGACCTGATGGCGCGCGACCGGAGCCTGCTGGCGCAGGCGACGATGGAGCCGCCGCCGGGTGCGTACTGTGAGGTGCGCGTGGAGATCGCCCCGGCGGACGCGGACGCGGTCGGGCTGCCCGACGACGTGGACATGGTGGGCACGTCGCTCCACCTGGCCGGCTCCTTCGTGGCGCCCGGCACCCAGCGGTCCGTCGACTTCGAACTCCGCTCCGACCTGACGCGCGACGGTCGACTGGAGTTCCAGCGCGCGGCCCAGGGCGGTGGCGGCGTCGAGCTGTCGGAGCCGGGCATGCCGCGAGAGCTGCGTCTCGACCTGCACTACGGTGGACTGTTCGAGGAGGTGGAGTTCGATCTCCAGGGCCTCGCCGATCAGGAGTTCTTCGTGATCACGAACCTGCTGCAGAGCATGGCGGTCATCGTCTGCGACGGGGGCGAGCACTGCGCCATGCCCTGAGGGGGCTCGGCGTCTCCGAGGACGAGTCGTGCCCTACTGTGCCCGCGAGACGCCGATGATGAGGTTGCCGTCCTCGTCGCGTGCCACGTGCATCTGCCACGGCCTGCAGCAGACGTCGCAGTCCTGCACCATCACGCCGCCGACATCCGGCTCGACGTCGACCTCGATGAGTTCGAAGCAGTAGGGGCACTGCACGTCGGCACTGTCCTGGAACATCGGCGTCTCCCCGGTCTAGCGGCCCGTCGCAGAGGTCGAACCCGCCCCGGGCGCCACGGCGTCGCCCCATGACGCTAGCGCCGGGCACCCCGATGTCAATGCGTGCCACGGCAGGCTCCTCGATGCGGGCCTTGATCAAAGCGGGGCAACGCGGTGAAGTGACGTGTGCCCCGTGCTCCCCTGGCATCCTGGCTGCTCTCGGCGCTGCTGGTGGTCGCGGCGACGGCGGGCGCCGCACTGTTGGCGAAGAACGCGGAGGCGGGTCCCGTGCCGCCCTTCGTCGCGGGGACGCTGAAGCCCACGCCGGCCGGGTTGCCGGCCCACGGGCCTGGGCTTGAGCTTGCGGGCTCCGGCAGCAACCTGCCGCTGACGCGCAAGCTCGTCGAAGCGTTCGCCGGCGGCGGCGGTGCGGCGGCGCACGTCCACGACAGCATCGGCAGCACGGGCGCGGTCCATGCCGTGCGCGAGGGCGCGGTGGAGATAGGGCTGCTGTCGCGCTCGCTCGCCGGCGATGGGCGGGCCGAGCTGCGCTCACATCCCTACGCGCGCGTGGCGGTCGTGCTCGCGGTGCATCCGTCGGTGACCGACGCGGACATCACCTCCGACGAGCTGCTGGCGCTCTACCGCGGCGAGCGCCGGCGCTGGCACAACGGCTCGCCCGCCATCGTGCTGCAGCGCGAGCGCGGCGACTCGGGGCATCGCGTGGTCGACCGCGTGCTGCCGGCGTTCGCCGCGGTCAATGCCGAGGCGTGGAGCCAGCATCGCTTCCGCGTGCTCTACAGCGACGGCGCCATGCAGGCCGCACTGCTCGACGTGCCGGGGTCGGTCGGGGTCTTCGACGCGGGCGCCATCGCGACCCACCGCCTGCCCCTGAAGGCGCTGCGCATCGACGGCGTCTCGCCGACGGTCGAGAGCCTGGAGGGGGGTCGCTATCCCTTCTTCAAGCAGCTGTCGTTCGTGCTGCGCGGCGAACCTTCCGCGCGCGCCCGCGCGTTCCTCGACTTTGTCTACGGTGCGCAGGGGCAGGCGGTCATCCGACGCCACGGCTACCTGCCCATCGGCCGCGGGAGCGCGCCATGAGCGAGCCGCGCCCGCGATCGACCGCGATCGACCTGCGCCGGGCCCTGTCCGCGCGCAGTCTTCCACTGGCCGTCGCGCTCTGGGTCACGGTCGCCGTCAGTGCCCCGACCGCCTTCTACATCGTGCGCGTCGACGAGCTGCGCTCCCAGACCACCCGCGTCGCCGAGCAGCTGGCCGTCACCCTGCGCCATGAGGCCGACCGTCGTCCGCGGCTGTGGCGCTACGACTCGATCAAGCTCGTGGGCCACGTGCGCTCCTTTCGCCAGCACGCGAACATCGCGCGCATCGAGGTGACCGATGCGGGCGGTCGCCCGATCGGACTGGGTAGCGACGAGCCGTCGCGCGTGTCGCAGCCGGTGGTCTGGGGCTCGGCGCCCATCGCGACGGCGGACCGCGTCGCGGGCGCCGTCTGGGTTGCGGGTGCGCTCGGTCCCGTGCGTAGCGCTGCGACGCTGATGCTGCTCGCCTTCCTGTTGCTCGGCGCAGTCCTCGCCGGGCTGCTCTACGAGCTGCCACTGCGTGCGCTCGATCGCGCGGGGCTCGAGATCCAGGCGCTGCTCGACGACGTCGCGAAGTCCCGCGGTGAGCTCGCGGCGATCAACGAGGACCTGGAGTCCGAGGTGGCGCGCCGGGTCCGACAGCTCGAGGACGCCTACGGCGAGCTGCAGGTGCGGGATGACCGCCTGCGCGGCCTGTCCAACCGCGCGGCCGCAGCCCAGGAGGCGGAGCGGCGCGCGATCTCCCGGGAGCTGCACGACGTCGCCGGCCAGGCGCTCACCGCGCTGCGCATCAACCTGCAGCTGCTCGCCGAGAGCCGAGCCAAGCCCGAGGTCTTCGAGGGCCTGTGCCACTCGACGATCGAGCTCGCCGACAACACGCTCGAGGAGATCCGCCGCACGGTGACCATGCTCGGGCCGACTATCCTCGACGAGGTGGGTCTGCAGCAGGCGATCGAGCGTCACTGCCTCGATGTCGCGGAGCGCACCGAGCTCACGATCGACTGCACGCTGCGCTGTGAGGGTGTGGCCGTGGACGCCGCCGTCGAGACCGCGTGCTACCGTGTTGTGCAGGAGGCGCTGACGAACGTGGTACGGCATGCCCGGGCGACCCGGGTCACGGTTGATGTCGGCCAGCGGGGTGACCACCTGCGGGTCGTGGTTCGCGACGACGGCGCGGGGCTCGAGGCCACGCGCACCGACGGCGCCAAGACGCGCGGCCTGCAGGGCATGCGCGAGCGCGTCGAGCTGCTCGGCGGGCAGCTGGTGGTCGAGTCGCAGCCCACCGGCGGTACCGAGGTCCGCGCCGTGCTGCCACTTCCGACGGGCGACTCGATCGCACCAGCGCCCGCGGCGCACGACGGCGAGGTGCGAGCGTGAGCGCGAGCGCGACCATCCGCGTGCTGCTCGCCGAGGACCACACCATCGTGCGTCAGGGGCTGCGCGCGCTGCTCGGCAGCTGCGATGACATCGAGGTGGTGGGCGAGGCCGAGGACGGTGCGCAGGCGCTGTCGCTCGCGCGGAAGCTCGACCCGTCGGTGGTGGTGATGGACATAGGCATGCCGGGGCTCAACGGCATCGACACCACGCAGCAGCTGCGCGCCGAGCTGCCGAACACGCAGGTGGTGATCCTCTCGATGCACAGCGGCGAGGAGTACGTGCGGCCGGTGATCCGCGCCGGGGCGCGCGCCTACCTGCTCAAGGGCTCCGACCTGTCCGACCTGGTGACCGCCATCCGCGCCGTGCACGCGGGCGAGGCGTTCTTCGGGCCCACCGTCGCCTCGCTCCTGCTCGAGCCGCCGAAGCCCCGCCCCGCCCACGCGTCGCTGACGCCGCGGGAACTCGAGGTGGTGCAGCGCGTGGCCGAGGGCCGCTCGAGCCCCGAGATCGCGCGCGAGCTGTCCCTGAGCGTCAAGACCGTGGAGGGACACCGCAGCCGCATCATGGCCAAGCTCGGCGTCGCCAACGTCGCGAGCCTCGTCCGCTACGCCGTGGAGCACGGCATCCTCGACGCCGACGACGCCTGACGCCAGCCCGCATCGCGCCAGCCGTACAGGGGGATCCCCCTAATGGGCGCGGGGGGATCTGCGGTACCGCTGAGCCGCCGGAAGTGGTTGAATACACAGCGGTAAGGATGGGACGTCTGGGGAGTCGGACCGCGCTGTGCTCGCTGCTGCTGCTCGCGCTTGCGGGTGGTTCGCGCGCGGGTGCCCAGCAGCCGGGTGCGGACGCGACCGCTGAGGCGACAGCCGAGGCCGAGTACGGCGCCACCGCGACCGTCGACGAGGATGGCCCCTCGGTGGAGGACAGCCTCGGGCGCTCGGTGGTCACGCGCCGCGAGCTCGACCGGCGCCAGCCCACCTCGGCCCCGGCGGCGCTCACCTACGAGCCGGGCGTCTACATTCAGAAGACCGCCCACGGCCAGGCGAGCCCGTACGTGCGCGGGATGACCGGGCAGCAGGTCGTGCATCTCTTTGACGGCGTGCGCATGAACAACGGCGTCTACCGGCAGGGGCCGAACCAGCACTTCTTCGCCATCGATGCCCAGACGCTCAGCCGGCTCGAGGTGCTGCGCGGCAGCGCCTCGGTGCGCCACGGCTCCGACGCGCTCGGCGGCGCGATCATGGCGTTCCCGCGACAGGCCTACGTCGACGTGGAGCAGGAGGGGCTGTCGCTGCGCCCACGGGTGAGCGGGCGCTTCGCGTCGGCCGACCTCTCCATCGGAGGTCGCGGCGAGCTCGAGGCGCAGCTCGGCCCGCGCACGGGTGTGCTGGTCGGCGGTGGCTACCGCGACGTCGACCAGCTCCAGTCCGGCGGCGTCGTCGACGGCGTCGATGGCGTGCAGCCCCTGGTGCCGCGCTTCGAGGACGATGGGCGCACGCAGCACGGCACGGGCTTCCGCGAGGCGACCTTCGACGGCCACGTCACCCACCGCCTCGTGGGCGCGCTGCGACTCGTCGGCGCGATCTACGGCTATCGGCAGTTCGACGCGCCGCGCACCGACCAGTGCCCGGCCCCCTACGCGCCGGTGTCGGAGTGCCTGTGGATCGACGAGCAGTTCCGCACGCTCGGTTACCTCTCGCTGCGCGGCGACGCGGGCGCGATGCGTGACGTGGAGCTCACCGCGTCGGTGCAGCAGCACCACGAGCGGCGCCGGCGCGACCGGCCCCTGTCATTCGACGAGCAGGTGTGGCGCAACGACGTGCTGACCCTGGGCGCGGCGTTCGGCGCGGCGACCCGAGACTTTCGGCTCGGCGAGGCCGCGAGCTTCAAGCTGCGCTACGGCGCGGACGCCTACCGGGACTCCGTCGGGTCGGCGGGCTTCCAGACGGCCACGAACCTCGGCGTCACGCAGCCGCACGAGCGCCCGCAGTACATCGATGGGTCGGTCTACCTCTCCACCGGCGCCTTCGCGGAGCTGGAGCTCTCGCCGCTGGGCTGGCTGACCGTGCGTGGGGGAGGGCGAGGGGCGGCGGTCGGTGCGCGGGCGGCGGCGGACCGGGGCTCGGACACCTCGGGTGTTCATCGCGAGTGGACGGCGGTCGTCGGTCGCGCCGGCGTGGACGTGCGACCGCTCGACGGACTTCAGCTGTCGCTCAACGCGGACCAGGGCTTCCGCGCGCCCAACCTCGACGACCTGACCTCGCGTCAGCAGGTCGGCTCGAGCTTTCAGTTTGAGAACGCCGACCTGGTCCCGGAGCGGACCACCACCTACGAGCTCGGCGTGATCGCCGGCCCCGAGTGGTTGCAGGCCGACGCCTGGGTCTTCGCCACGCTGCTCGACGACGCGATGGTGCGAGCGGTGCGCGACGCGAGCGACTGTCCGGCGGATTCACTGGAGTGTCCGAACGCCTGGTCCCGCATTCAGCTGATCAACGCGGACGACCACGCGACGATCCTGGGCACGGAGGGCGCGGTCAGGGCGCGGCTGCCCGCGCGCATCGGGCTGCGGGCGACGTACGCCTATGCCTGGGGTGAGGCGCCGGACGTGCGCAGCCAGGAGACGCGGGGCCAGCGGGTACCGATGTCGCGCATACCGCCGCTCAACGGCACGGTCGAGCTGGAGTACAGCCACCTCGCCACCTCGCTCGACTTCGGCGCGGCGTTGCGATGGGCGCTCGCCCAGCGGCGGCTGGCACCCAACGACGTCGTCGACGAGCGCATTCCGGCCGGGGGCACGCCGGGCTACGCTGCGTTCGATCTGCGCGCGGGCTTTCGCCACGGGGACTGGCTGCAGCTGCGACTGGTCCTCGAAAACATCTTGGACACGGCCTACCGGGTGCACGGATCGTCCGTGAATGCCGCCGGTCGCGGTGTCGTGCTGTCGGCGACGGTGGCGGGATAGGGAAGCGGGAGCTGTGATGATGAGAGCGTCTGTACTGGCTGTCGGTCTGTTTGCTGTGATGCTGCCCGCGGCGGGCTGCGCCGAGGATGACCCGACGGTGACGGACCTGCCGGACTCGGGCGACGGAGACCGCGGCGGGGACGGGGACGGGGGCGGGGACGGCGACGACCGGGACGCCGGTGGTGACGGCGACGCCGCGTGCACGCCGCTGGAAAGCGACTACGTCCCCGGGGCCGACGATGCATGGGATGCGTGCATCTCCGACGACGGCGAGTACCACCGCATCGAGGACTCGATCAGCAGCACCGCCCGCGTGATGGCGTTCGAGCAGATAGCCGAGCTGCTCTTCGACCCGACGCGCGACCCCTCGCCCACAGACTTCTTTACCGGCCGCATGATCTACCAGACCGACGAGGGCCTCGACTCGCGTGTGGTGCGCCGCTACGACCCGCACTACGAGGTCCCCGACGGTACCGACTGCGCTCTGCAGGGGGTGCCGGCCATGCATCCGGACTACTGCGTGGGCCCGGCGAAGCTCTCGCCGCTGATCATCGGTGCCCTCGACGATGGCTACCTCGGCGACGAGACGCCGGCGCGCGCCCATGCGGCGCGTGCGGAGGCGGGTCTGCTGTGGTTCCTCTACGTCTCCCACTACAAGGAGGCGACCACATGCGCCACCAAGGCGAAGGACTGCGACTCGGCCTACGCGTACTACACCGGTGGTGCGGGCGCGCGCGGCGGCATCGGCCTGTCGCGCTACGTCGACGAGGTCGACTCCTATGCGCACGGGCGTGCCTGGGATGGCCTGCTCGGCCTGCGCTGCTGGCGCCACCTCGACGATGCCGAGACCGCAGCCGACCCCGCGATGGGCGAGCGCGCCCGCGCGCAATATGATCGCGCGGTGCTCGACGGGATTGCGGCAATCGTGCGCGATCGGCTGGTGCGCCTCGGCGAGAGCACCGGCGACGAGCGGGCGTACTACTGGGCTTTCCTGCGGACGCTGGGGCCGCTGCTCGACCGCGAGGGGCAGGCGCGCTCGGCCGATGCAGCCGATGCGCTGGGTGCTGAGCTCACCGTCGCCGACCCGGCGCAGGTCGACGTCGCCGCGGCGATCGACGCGATCGACCTGTTATTCGACTGCCCCTGAGCGGCGCCCGACGTGGTGCTGTCGCGGACTTCCATGCGCGGCCGCACCCGGGCTACACTGCGGCGTGAGCAGTAGCGACCGATGAAAGTGGCAGACAGGGCGAGCCCAGGAGACGTCGTCGCAGAGCGCTACAAGCTCGAGCGACTGCTGGGCGAAGGCGGCGTGGGGTCTGTGTACCTCGCCCGCCACGAGCTCACCGGCCGGCCCGTCGCCATCAAGCTGGTGCCGACGAGTGACCCCGTCGTGCGCGAGCGGTTACTGCGCGAGGCGCGCTCGATGGGTCGGCTCTCCCATCCGAACGTCATCGGTGTCATGGACATGGGCGAGTGGCGCGGCCTGGTCTTCATCGCGATGGAGTACGTCTACGGCGAGAACCTGCGCGAATTTGCGGGCGTCGAGAAGGTGGGTGTCCGCGAGGCGATCGATCTGCTGCTGCCCGCGTGCAGTGGCGTGGCGGCAGCCCACCAGGCGGGCATCCTGCACCGCGACCTCAAGCCCGAGAACCTCTTCATCCACACCGACCGCGACGGCACCCCGGTGGACACGAAGGTGCTCGACTTCGGTGTGGCCAAGGCGCTCGACGCGGTCGACGGCAACGTCTCGCTCACCGACAGCGGCTCGATCGTGGGGACGCCGAAGTACATGGCGCCGGAGCAGATCGCCGAGGAGCCGATACTCGACGCGCGCACGGACGTCTACGCGATGGCGCTGATCCTCTACGAGATGCTCGCGGGACACCTTCCCTACACGACGAGCAACCTGCGACACGTCGTACTCGAGATCCTGAAGGGCGAGTTTCCCAGTCTGCACTCGGTGGAGCCCGGCGTGCCCGAGGCGCTCTCGGACGTGATCATGCGTGGCCTATGCGCCGACGCCGAGGGCCGCTACGGCACCATGGCGGAGTTCGCCAAGGCGCTCGAGCCGTGGGCGGAGCGCCGCAGCTTCATGCCTCCGCTCGCGGTCCAGACGACCGACACCGCGAGGGACTCGTGGCTGCCGCCGTCCAGCGGCCACGTGGCCACGCCCCTCGACCTCACCACACGCCGCAGCGTGCGCGGCGAGCGGACGCCCGACCCATCGGATGTGGACGAGGTCGTCGCTGATACGGTGGACCGCGGGGCGACGCCCAACGGTACCGAGGTGCGCGACCGCGACGGCGGCACCCGCGGTGCACTCGCCTGGCCCTGGGTGCTGGCGGCCGCGGCGCTGTTTCTGGTCGCTGGCTGGGGGCTTGTCGGTGGGTCGCGCGAGCAAGCACCCACGTCGCCTTCGGCGGTGACCGGGCCCCGCGCAACGGATGCGCCGACCGAGGTGCCGGCGGCGCCGGTCGCCGTCGCGCCGCCTGCGCCGTTACCCCGGTCCACTCCCGATGCCGGGGTTGCCGCTCCGGACACGGCTTCCCCGGCTGCGACCGCTGCGCCGCCGCCAGCTGCGCCACCGGCCGCGTCCTCGCGGCGCTCGACCAAGGCCACCCCGCCTGACAAGCGAGCGCCGCGTCGTGCTGCGCGGCCACGGGCCACACCCCGGCGGCCTGCGCCTGCGCCCGCGCCCGCACCGCCCAAGACGGACAACCGCGATCCCTGGGCCGCGACGCCCTGAGGGCGTTCACCACGCGTTCTCGATCCCTGTTGTCGATAAACGCGGCGTTCGATGTCAAAATGCCAGTGTCGCCCACCGCGACGGTGCCATGAGACCCACATCGCAACGGATCGCCCTCCCACTGGGCCTGCTGCCAGCGCTGTGCGCCCTCTGGGGGTGCTCGCTCAGCACAACTGAGCAGACGGCATGCGCGTCCGACGAGGTCTGCGCGACCGCCTTCGGTCCGAGGGCGAGCTGCGGCGCTGATGGCTACTGCAATGTACCGGCGGTCGGGTCGTGCGCGGCCACCGCAGATTGCCGCCGCAGCGTCGGCTTCGGGTCCAGCTGCGACGACGGCCAGTGCGTCGACATCAGCGCCGTGCCGCGCTGCGACGCGCGCGCCTACCCCGAAGACCTGCTCGAGTCGCCCGACGACCACCGCGAGCGCCTCGTCTTCGGGATGTTGATGGACCACGGGATCGAGGCCCACGTGCAGCGCGAGAACGCAGCCGAGCTCGCGGCCTCCCAGATCAACGCCGAGCACGGCATCGACGGGCGACAGCTCGGCATCATCTTCTGCGACGTGCATGGCGGCGACGAAGACCCCTACGACGACGCGCTGTCGCGGACCGACGCCGCGGTGGCGAGCGCCCAGTGGTTGGTCAACGTCGTCGAGCTGCCGGTCGTCATCGGACCGGCGAGCTCCGGTGACACGACGCGCGTCTACACCGATGTGGTTCGGCCCGCCGGGGGGCGCACGCTCGAGATCACCCCCTCGGGCACCAGTCCCTCACTGACCAACCTGGACCCGCCCGCCACCGACGACGCGCCCGGTCTGCTGTGGCGCTCGGCGCCCTCGGCGACCCAGCAGGGCGAGATTATCGCCCAGCACATGGCGGAGCGCGGGCAGCCGTCCATCTCCAACGTCGCGATCATCCACGAGGACGCCGCCTTCGGTCAGGCGGTTGCGGCGGCGTTCGGCGAGCTCTGGAAGCAGGACTTCTCGGGTAGCTTTAGGGTGTTCGACTACGGCGCGGGCGACATCGCGGAGCTGCGCGAGCAGGTCACCACCGTCGGCGGCCGCATCGACGAGTTCCACGCGGTCCTGATCCTCGGTCAGGTGGACGAGATGCGCGTCTTCATGAGCGCTGCGACCGACGACCCGAACTACGGTGACGACCTTCCGATCTACCTTGGCGACACCGGCGCGAACACGGAGATCTTCAAGGACGCATCGAGCGACCGTCTGTTCGACAACATCCTGGCTGCGACTGTCGATCTGCCGGACAGCTTCGTGAACACCAGCTTCAACGACACCTTCATCGATCGCTACGATGCCGACCCGCGCGACTTCTCGTTCACGGCCAACGCCTACGATGCGGTGTGGCTGGCGGCGCTGGGAGCGGTCTGGGCGACCTACCACGGCGACGGCGAGGAGGACGCGGCGGGCCATCGCGAGGTCGACGGCACGAGTGTCGCCCGAGGCCTGCGCCGGACCGCAGGCGGCGAAGCGGAGATCCACTTCGTGAAGACTGAGTGGCCGAGCGGCGTCGCGCAGCTGATGGCGGGTAGTCTCATCGACGTGACCGGCGCGTCCGGTTCCCACGAGTGGGACCCGGTGACCGAGGAGGCTCCCGGCCCCACGGCGCTGATCAGGATCGACCCCGAGGGTACGCAGACGATCGTCAAGCAGATCCCCTAGCGGGCCTGCCCGCTGTCGCGATCGTACTCAGAACGTCGACGCGTAGCCGAGCTGCAGCGAGTCGCGCCCGACCTGGAGGCGCGCGTGCTGCGCAGTCTCCGACGGGCCCAGGGTCCAGAGCATGATCAGACCCGCGGCCGCGGTGGCTGCGCCACCAAAGAGACCGATGTCGGCCAGCAGCGATGCATTGGCGTCACGATCGACCGCGTCACGTGCCTCCCCTCGGCAGGTGGCGGCGACGCAGGACTCCTCGGCCTCGGCCCTCGCGTCGAGCGCGACCACCGCTGCGGCTGTGCCCGCGAGCATCAGCACGCCGCCGCCGACGGTCAGTGTCCATGCCAGCGTCGACATCGTATCGCTCGCGGGCTCGACCTCCGCGCTCGTGTCCGCGGGCGGCGGCGATGCACTTGCCGGCGCCGGGTCCGGCTGCGGCGCGGTCGCCACCGCGGCCGGCTGCGGTGCGGGCTCCGGCTGCGCTACCGGCTCTGGCGCTGCATCCGCGGCAGCCCGCGCACGCCCTTCGAGGTTCTCGATGCGTCGCTCGAGGATACCGCGCTCGCTATCCGGCGCCGTCGGCGTGTATCGCCGAAGCGCGTCCGCGGCCTGCGCGTAGTCGCCGTTGCGCTCGTAGGCGTTGGCAAGATTGAAGAGCAGCAGGGGGCGGCCGCTCAGCTCGTGGGCCTGCTTGAACGCGTCGATCGCCTGCGCGTACTCGCCCTGGGCGTAGAGCGCGTCCCCGCGGAGGTACAGCTCCCGGGCCTTCGCATCGGCGGGGGCGCCGCCTCCCTGCGCTTCAGGTGCGGCGGTCTGCGCGAGCACGGCCGAGTCGAGTGCCAGCAGCGACACAAGCGCGATGATGCGGGTCAGCGTCTGCATGTCTGGGCGCCATGATAGCGCGGAGTCAGTCCGTATAGAACAGCCCGTAGAGACCGCGGATGCAGACCGCCTCCAGCGCAGCGACGTCGTCGGGGTTGTCGAGGTCCGCTCCCTGGAAGCCCTGGTAGTAGTGCTGCACGACCAGGTAGTCGCGCGACGCGTCGGGGGGGAACTCGCAGCGCGCCGAGCTGCCGCCCGCGCAGGCCCCCGGCTGCAATACCAGCTCGGGCCGTAGGTCGAAGCAGTCCTTGTGCGCCTCGGCGGGGTGGTGCCCGACGTCGAACTCCGAGCACACCCCCTGCTCCGGCCCGCCGCAGCGGTGAACCTCGGTGGCGGGATCGGTCGAGCAGAAGTCGCCGCAGTCGTACGTGTCGATGCCGTCCAGGCTGCCTGCGACACCGTTGCCATCGCCATCGCCATCGCCGTCGCCGTCGCCCGGGCTCACGTCAGTCGTGGCTCCGTCGCTGCAGGCGACGAGCAGTGAGAGTGCGAGCGCGAGCGCCCAGGTGGAGGGTGGTGAGTTCGACATCGATGCTTCTCCCGCGTCACAGGCCTGGGTCACGGGCACACGCGACTCGATCGCATCGGCATCGAAGGTAGGTGCTAGCCAGGGTGAGTTCAACGCGACGCACGACGCGGCATGAACATTTCACGCCGCGTGGTGTTGGAGTGTGCAAGCGCATTCCCGAACCGCGCACATGATGCGCAGGCGTCAGCATGGCGACGCAAGGCATGCGCGAAGTCCCTGGGCAACGACCTACCACCGTGTGGGCTTGTAGTCCTTCAGGAACAGACCGCTCTCGTGCTCGCCGGTATTGAGTCCGTCGAAGATGGGTGCGCAGATGCGCGCGGCGGCATCGACGATGTCGAGCGGTGGGTGGAAGCCGTGCACCTCGCGCTTGCGCGCTGCGGTCTCTGCCGGGTCCTCGTCCGTGATCCAGCCCGTGTCGACGGCGTTCATGTGGATGCCGTCCTTTGCGTAGTCCGGCGCCGAGGTGCGGGTCATCATGTTGAGCGCCGCCTTCGCCATGTTCGTGTGCGGGTGCTTGTCGGTCTTGAAGCTCCGGTAGAACTGGCCCTCCATCGCCGAGACGTTGACGATGTGCTTGTCACGATCGGCGGTGCGCAGCATCAGCGGCTTGAGCCGAGCGTTGAGCACGAAGGGCGCGACCGCGTTGACGAGGTGCACCTCGAGCAGCTCCACCGAGCTGACATCGGCCAGGCCGAGTCGCCAGCTGTTGATCTCGCGCAGGTCGACCTGCTGCAGGTCCGCGTCCAGCTCACCGACAGGGAACAGCCGGTTGCCCGCCTCGAGGTCGCCCTCGACCAGCGGCACCTGCGACAGCTCCGCGCTGCGCCTCAGGCCCGACAGCTCGGCGTCCCCGTCCCCGTCCCCGTCCCCGTCATTGGCCCGCAGTGCATCGTCGGCGACGTCGAGGGCGCGCGCCTGCGCCGTATGCTCCGAGCGCAGCTTCTCGAACGCCGCCAGCGGCCCCCGCGTCTCCGCGGGCAGCTCGCCCACGGGCTGCGCCTCCGCCTCCATCAGGTGACCGTAGAAGCCCGGTGGTCGACGCACGGTCTGGCACGCGTTGTTGAGGATGAAGTCCAGCCGGTCGTGCCGCTCCATCATGTGGTGGCAGAAGGCCTCGACGCTCGGCGTGTGGCGCAGGTCGAGGCCGTAGATCTCCAGCCGCTGCGAGAACTCGTCGAAGTCCCCCTCGGCCGCGTAGCGCTCGGCCGCGTCACGCGGGAAGCGCGTCGTGACCACCACGTGGGCGCCGGCGCGCAGCAGCTTGAGCCCCGCCTGGTAGCCGATCTTCACGCGCGCACCGGTGATGACGACGACCCGGCCGTGCAGGTCCGCACTCTGGTGTCGCTTGTCCCAGTTGAAGGCGGCGCACTCGGGGCACATCGCGTCGTAGAAGCCGTGCAGTCGCGTGAAGTCGGCCTTGCACACGTAGCAATTGCGCGGCTCGGTCAGCTCGCGCTCGGGCCCGGGGTCGGGCGCCTTGGGCTGCGGCCGCTCCGCGGTGTCCTTCGGCAGCACGGGGAACGCCGGCTGGCTGCGGAGCTGTCGGATGCCCGTCGCGTTGAGCGTGGCCTCGCGCCGCGCGCGCTTCTCGGCGTGGCGGCGGCGGCGCTCGACGCGTGCGAGCCGCTTCTGCTCGTCGCGCTCCGGGCGGGAGACGCGTCCGGCGGCGGTCAGCAGGCGGCGCTGCAGCTCCGGGTCGAGCCCCGAGAACAGTCCGCGGTCGGCGACCAGCTGCTCGAGCAGCGTGGTGGCCTGCTCGGCATTCCCGGCGAAGCCGTCGGGGATCTCCACGCCGTGGTTGCCGCGCGGCTGCTCGGCCGCCCCGGATGCGCCGGGCGCGCCATCGGGCTGCGCGTCGGGCTCGCCGGGCTGGGGCGCTGGGCGGTCGGACTTCACGGCGCGCTTCCTAACACGGCCCCGGCCGCGGTGGTAGCGGTCGCGGCCGCCGTCGAGGCGCTGGCGGTGGTAGGGTAGCGCCGTGGCACGCCGTCTCGACGCCTTCCTCGCCCGCGCCGGCTGTGGCACGCGCTCCGAGGTCACCAAGCTGATCCGCGCCGGACGCGTCACCGTCGACGGCGAGCCGTGCAAGAAGGGCAAGCTGCCGATCGACGGCCAGCGTGTCGAGCTGGACGGCGCCGAGGTGCTCGCGATGCCCGACGAGCTGCACCTGCTGATGAACAAGCCGGTCGGGCATGCGGTGAGCCGCGACCCGGCGGAGGCCCCGCTGTTTGTCGAGCTGCTCCCCGATGCCTACCAGCACCTGTCGCTGCAGCCCGCGGGCCGCCTCGATCGAGACAGCTCGGGGTTGCTGATCGTGACCACCGACGGCGCGCTCATCCAGCGCCTCACGCATCCGAAGCGCGTGCACCCCAAGCGCTATCGCATCACCTTCACGGGGGAGCTGCCCGCCGACGCGGCCGCGCACTTCGAGCAGGGGATCGTGCTCGACGACGACCCGCGGCCGACGCGGCCGGCCGAGCTGCAGGTGCAGGGCCCGGGGCAGGCGACGGCGATCCTCCACGAGGGCCGCTACCACCAGGTGCGACGCATGTTCGCCGCACTCGGCTGCGAGGTCACCGGACTGCACCGCGACCGCATCGGCACGCTGTCGCTCCCGGAGGCACTGGCGGTGGGCGACTGTCGAGCGCTCACCGACGACGAGCTGTCGGCGCTGCTCAGCGTGGTCAGCGTGGACGACGCAGACGCAGGAGCTTGAAGCCGCGCGCCTGCTCGATCGTCTCGAGCTCGCCGAGGCCGCGCAGGGTGGGCTCGTAGGGGAGCGTGCGGTTGGCGACGATGAGCGCGACGCCCTCCGGCGCCAGGGCGTCGGCCGCGTGATCGAACATCGCGATCGCGGGGCCCATGTCGACGCCCTTGCCGGTGTGGAAGGGCGGATTGATGAGCACGAGATCGAATGCGCCCCGTCCTTCGCCGCCAGGCAGGGGCTCCGTCGCGTCCCACCAGCGCACCTCCACGCGCGCGGCCAGGCCGAGCCGCTCGGCGTTGTCACGTGCGCTGCGGACGGCGCGAATGTCCGCGTCGAGCAGCCGGGCGCGCGCGTCCGGCCATAGCGCGCAGGCCTGCAGACCCAGCGGCCCCGCACCGCAGCCGAGGTCGAGCACCCGCGCTGGCGTCTGCTGTCCTTGCTGCCCCTGCGCCGCGAGGTGCGACAGCAGCAGCGCGCTGCCCGGGTCGAGGCGGTCGGGGCTGAAGACGCCGGGGCTCGCGGTCAGCCGCTGCGGCACGGGCGCCTCGACATCGAAGTGCGTGTCCGCGGGGCGCTCGGGCAGCGTGCATGCCGCGCGCGGAAACGCCACCACGCGCCCGCGCTTGCGGTTAGTGCGCACGACCGCACCGGTGCCGAGCGCCTTCTCGAGCTGTCCGACGAGCGACTTGATGCCGAGCTCGTTGTAGCCGATCACGAGCAGCTCGCCGTCGTCGCGCAGCAGGCTCAGCGCGTCGCAGACGTCGCAGAGGGTCGCGCCGCGGCTCTTCTGCAGGTGCACGACGCACTGCGCGAAGCTGCCGGGCGATAGCTCGGCTGCCGTCTCTGCAATCACCGCGCCGGCTGCCCTTGCCGCCAATGCCGTGGTGCGCTGTGGCAGCACGCAGCTCACCTCGCCGCCGGACCAGTCGCCCAGCTCGCACACCGGGCCGTCCGACAGCACCCTCCGGTCCCAGAGGATCGGGTGGCGCTCGGCGTCGTCGTCGCTCAGCACGCGCGGGGGCATCCCGCCGGCTTATGCCGAACGGCGACCGTTGACCAGAAACAAGGTGGGCCAACCGCACTTTCCGCAGGCGCCCCCGCGCCCGGCGGCGTATAGCGGTGCGATGGATGCACAGCGAGAGCTCGTCCGCGGTCTCTCGTGGGCCGTGCTGGCGGCGGTGATGACCGCGTTCTTCATGGTGCCGTGGAAGCTCGCGGTGCAGCACGGGCCGGAGTCGAGCGTGGTGCTGGTCATGCTCACGGCCGCCGCACTCTTCAACAGCGCCGGCTCGCTCGGAGGTGCGGTGCTGCGGCGCGAGCGCCCGCGGCTCGACCGCTTGGCCCTGGGCGTGGCGCTCGTGCTGTCGATCCTGACCTTCCTCGGCAACGTCGCGTCGGTGGCGGCCATAGCGCGCATCGGAGGACCGCTGCTGAGCCTGCTGCAGCGCTTCGAGGTGGTGGTCGTGGCGCTGGGCGCGTGGGCGATGCTGGGCGAGCGCGTCGATCTGCGCTTCTGGCTGGGCGTCGCCGTGGCCGGCACGGGGCTGTGGGTGATCGCCGGTGAGCCCGGCGGCGGAGTGCTGCGCGCCGACGGCATCCTCTACGGCTTCGCCTCGGCGCTCGCCTTCGGCAGCATGAACATCGTCATCCGCAAGTACGCGATGGCCATCGACCTCGTGGCGGTCAACGCCCTGCGGCTGTGGCTCGCGGTCGGGCTGTGGTTCGCGACCGAGCAGCGGCTCCCGGATACGGCGACGATGAACGTGGAGCTGGTGGCCTACGCCACGCTCGCAGCCTTCAGTGGTCCGGTCTGCGGGCGGCTCTCGATCATGTTCGCGCTGCGCCACATCGAGGCGCGACTCGTGGTGCTGTGCCTGCTGAGCTCGCCGCTCTTCACGCTGATCGTCTCGTGGTGGCTGCTCGGCCACTGGCCCGGCGGCCACTCGCTGTGGGGAGGCCTGCTGATGCTGGTGGGCATCGCAATCCCCGTGGTGCTGCACCTGCGCGGCGGCGCGCGGCCGGCGGCTGCACGTGCGGCCTGACGCCGGTGGCGTCGGCTACAGCAGGAACTTCACCATCGGCTGGTAGTAGGCGCCGTCTCTGCCGCCCACGTGGCCACAGCGGTGCCAGCCCTGCTCGAGTAGCAGGCGCGCCTCATCGGCGATCGCCTCGCGGCTCGCCCTGCAGAGGATCTGGTAGTCGACGTTGCGCTCGGTGTGTGGTTGCAGGTCCAACGGCATGGTGTCCCTCCCAGACCCTTGGACGTGCGGCGCCGAGCCGTGTTCATCGCCGGCTATGCGGCGCGGTCGGCGTCGTCACCCGGAGGATCCGACTTGGCATCGCCTTCCCGGATTTCGGGAATGCCTCCGGGGTCTGCAGCGAGGCCCAACGCGCGCATGATGACCGGCATCGGTGCGACGAACGTGTGGTGTGCTGTGGACGACTTCGACATGCGATGCGCTCCTGCCCTGAACTACTGCAACCGTTGTGCCAGCGTTACGCCGACCACTCAGGTATGCGGCCGCGCCCGATCTGCCGTCAAAAAAGCCGCGCGCTTCGTGCGTACATGTGACCTCGGTGTCGAGGGCATGACAGCGCGATCATGGCGTGGCGATCATGGCGCACCGCAACGACTGCTCACACGTCGGTTCATTGTCCGAGCGTGACCGAGGTCGCACCGAGCAGCTGTCCTGTCCGGGTCTCCACGCGGCAGGTGTAGGTGCCGGTGGGATCCCGCTTGAAGCCGCGGAAGCGCGAGCGTGTGCGGTAGCCCGCGTCGCGTCCGCCGACGATGTCGAGACCGATGCGCGCGAGCTCCTTGCCACCGTGGCTCCACACGTGGAACATCTCGTCGTGCAGCCCGAGCGGCGAGCCGATCGCGGTCGCGCACACGAGCAGCGCTGGCGGCGTCTCGAAGTGATCGGTCGGGTCGGTCACCCACTTATTCTTCACCTGCGTGCCGATCTCGGCCTTGACCAGCCGCAGCGGGGCCGGCGGAATGAAGCGCGCGGCGCCGAGGTACAGCGACAGCGGCAGCAGCATGGCCACGCCGAGGGCCGCACCTGCGAACAGCCGTCGTTGCCGTGGGGGCGCGGTCGCCGCGGCCACCAGTGGCACACCCGCGACCGTCGCGAGGGCCGCCAGCCATAGACTCACCGATGTCGACAGCCCGACGCCCGGCAGCACCGCGACGAGCACGACGAAGGTGCCGGCCGCCGGCATCACCGCCGACAGCAGGGGCCGGCCCAGCAGTGCCTCGCTCCACGGGTCCCACAGCGAGACCGCGCACAGCGTGCACAGGGCGACCATGAAGATCAGGTGCGCCGGGTCGAGCGACATCGCGCGCAGGAAGAAGGGCAGGGCGAAGAAGAGCGATAGCTGCACCAGGGACTGCGTCGCCATGAGCGACGAGTAGCGCAGGGCCCGCACGTGCAGCGGGCGCGCGCCGTCCCCATCCTCCTCACGCGCGCGTCCCAGCCACTGCGTCGCCGCGAGCGCCAGCCAGGCGCCGATGGTCGCCCACGCCACGATCACCGCGCGCTCGGGGCCGCGGTCCATCATCACCGCCCCGGCAATGCCCACCGCCAGCGAAGCGACGGGGATGATGCGCTTGATGCGGTGGGTGATGCGCGCGCCGAGCCCGGCCGGCGCAGACTCCGTCGCGTCGTCCCCGTCGTCCCCGGCGTCTGTCGGGTCGACCCCGGCGTCGACTCGCTCGGTCCGGTCGTCGCCGTCGTCGCCGTCGTCGTCGGCGTCGTCGCCCTCGGCGACCGGCTGCTGCCTATCGTCGCTCACAGCACCGGCAGGCGCTTGCGTCCGCCCGCGGCCTGCACGCTGCCGTCGGGCAGCAGCGGTTGCTCGAGTATGTCGGGGGCCTCCGGCGAGGCGACGAAGTCACCGGCCTTCGAGAACGGGCCGGTGCGCTCGATCGGGGCATGCATGAGCTGCACGCCGGAGCGGTCCTCCATGCGGATGAGGGCGACGCGGCGCGGACCCTCGTCGTCGTCGACCTCCGCGCTGGCCTCGCCGAGGAACGCGACCGCGAGCGCGTCGAGGCGCATCGCCTCCGCGCGCAGCCCCCCGACGAAGAGCTCCATCTCCTGCTCGCTGCCGAAGGCGTGCTCCTCGAGCATGCCGATCGCGCGTGGCTCCGACAGCGGCTCACCGGTCTCGGGGTCGCGGCCCACGAGCATGACGGCGCCGGGTAGGACCTGCCCATAGTCGCGCAGGCTGCCCGCGACGGCGTCCTGGGCGTGGCGTATCACCGTGCGTTCGTCCTGGGCCATGGCGGCATTGGTAGACGCTGGGGCCCCCGCGCGCAAGCGCCCGCGCAACGCAGGCAGCGCAAGCGCGCGCGTAACGCAGGCAGCGCTGGCACGTAGGCTCTGTGTGCGGCTGCGGGGCCCCGGTCGCGTGCATCCATACTCCTGGTACAGTCGGGCCATCGGAAGGATTCCATGCTCGAATTGTCCCGCAGTCGTTTCTTGCCCCTGCTGGCCTCGGCGCTGCTGCTGGCGGCCTGCTCCGGAGCCGGCGTTGGCATGCCCGACGCGCCCGCCACGCCCACCGACCGGACCACGCTCGAGCAGGGCACCCAGCGCGCCGGTCTGCAGCAGGCCACCTTCGCCGGCGGCTGCTTCTGGTGCATGGAGCCGCCCTTCGAGGGCGTGCGCGGCGTGCACGCGGTCGTCTCGGGCTACACCGGCGGTGACGAGCAGGACCCGACCTACGACGACGTCGCCCACGGGCGCACCGGCCACACCGAGGCGGTGCAGGTCACGTTCGACCCCGACGTGATTGGCTACGACCGGTTGCTCGACATCTTCTGGCGCAGCATGGACCCGACCGATGCGGGTGGACAGTTCGCGGACCGCGGCAGTCAGTACCGGCCGGGGATCTTCGTGCACGACGCGACGCAGAAGCAGCAGGCGAGCCGCTCGCGCAAGGCGCTGTCGGACTCGAAGAAGTTCGACAAGCCCATCGCGGTGGAGATCACGCCGTACCGCACGTTCTACCGCGCCGAGGAGTACCACCAGGACTACTACCGAAAGGATCCCGACCACTACAAGCGCTACCGCAGCGGCTCGGGGCGCACGCCCTTCCTCACGAAGCACTGGGGCTACGACGGCAAGCAGAAGAGTCCGGCCCGCTACGGCAAGCCGGCCGAGGCGGAGCTGCGCAAGCGGCTGACGGAGCTGCAGTACGATGTCACGCAGCGCGATGCCACCGAGCACCCCTTTCACAACACCTACTGGGACAACAAGGTCGACGGCATCTACGTCGACGTGGTCTCGGGGGAGCCGCTGTTCAGCTCGCGCGACAAGTTCAAGTCCGGGACGGGCTGGCCATCGTTCACGCGGCCGCTGGTGGGTGACAACGTCGTGAACAAGGTCGACCGTGGACCCATCGGCGTACGCACGGAGGTGCGCTCTGCGCACGCCGACTCGCACCTGGGGCACGTCTTCGAGGATGGACCGGCGCCGACGGGTCTGCGCTACTGCATCAACTCCGCCTCGCTGCGCTTCGTTCCGTCGACGGAGCTCAAGGCCGAGGGCTACGGCGGGTTTGCGACGCACTTCGGTGAGCCGTCGCCTGCGCCCAAGCCCAGCGCGGCCGTCGCGGAGCCGACCAGCCAGCCCGCGACGCCGAAGGCCGCCGCCGAGCCGCCTGCCGCGCCCAAGGCGAGTCCACCCGTCGAGGCAGCCAAGCGCGCCGGCGCGTCGAAGTAGGGTCCGCACCGCACCGGTCACCGCCCGGATGTACGTGATGTAGGTGCGCGCCTGCGTGCGGAGGTCCACACGGGCGTGGCCATCGGCGTCACCCGTGTGTTCTACTCCCAGCGTGGCGTGGACTGGGCAGGCCCTGCGCGGTGCAACGGCCGGCGGACTCTCGCTGTGGCTGGCGTGCGCGGGCGTTGCCGTCGCGCAACCGACCGAGCCGCCGCCCCCCGCGACCTTCGAACCGCTGCCGGGCGAGACGCCCGCGCCGCAGCCGGCTGTGCCTGACGATCCACCCGCACAGGTGCCGCCGCCGGACGCCGCAGGCGAGCCGGTGCTCGACGAACCCCCGTCCGTCGGCGAGCCGTCCGCTGAGCCGCCGCCGGAGCTCGACACGGTGGCGGACACGGAGGCGGACACGGAGGCCGACACGGAGGCGGAGGTCGCGTCGTCCACGGCCGAGACCGATGCCGAGGCGGTCGCCCGGGTCGAGATGCTCGAGGCGTCGATCGTGGACATGGAGGCGCCGACCTTTGCGCCCTCACTGGTGCACGACGACGGCCGGCTTCCGTTTTCGGACGGCAAGGCGGGCGCGTTGTCGGCGCACATCCGTGGGCAGTACCAGCTGCGGGGAGCGCTGCTGAGCGATCTGGCGCTGACGCCGTACCGCGGCGATCCTGCGACCGCCAAGCTCGGCCAGACCTCGCGTGTGCTGCACTGGCTGCGCATCACGCCACGCGCGACCTATGCCAAGCGGCTGCACCTGATCGCGCAGCTCGACGCACCCGTCGGCATGCTCGCCGGTGCGACGACCGAGCGGGTGGATGGCGCGCGTGAGCCCCGCGATGAGCGAGCGCCCTTCGAGCTGCGTCCGCGCTGGCTCTACCTCGAGTGGGACAGCCCCGTGGGTGTGCTGCGCGTCGGGCAGCAGCCGTCGCACTGGGGGATGGGCCTGCTCGCCAACGACGGTGACCATCCGCGCCTGTTCGGCGACGTGCGCGACGGCTCCATCGTGCGCCGGGCCGCCTTTGCGACCAAGCCCGCGGGACGTGACTCGGCCTTCGCGATCGCGGTCGCGGGCGATCTCGTCGTCGATGACAACCTGATCGATCCGGAGCGCGCCGACGCTGACACGCGCCTCTACAACCCGGACTACTACGCCGCCCAGGGTGTGTTCGCGTTGCTGTACGACGACGAGCGCGGCCACAACTTCGGCCTCTACGGCGTCTATCGCCACCAGCAGGAGACGGAGACGGTCTTCGAGGGGCGGCAGCTGGTCGAAGAGCTCGACGTCATCGGCATCGACACCGCGGGGGAGCTCCGCGGTGAGATCGCCTCGCTGCCCGGCTACTGGTTCAGCGCATGGGAGCTGTCGGTGCTGCTCGGCTCCACGACGATGGCGCGCACGGTCGAGCAGACGCGCAGCGGCGTCGAGCAGGACGTGCTCGCCTACGGCGGCGCGATGGAGTTCGGGATCGTCGGCACGACGGGCAGCGGCGATGAGCGCTTCGGCCGCTGGGTCTCGTCGCTCGAGCTCGGCTGGGCCTCGGGCGACTCCGACCCCTACGACGACACGCAGCGGCGCTTCACCTTCAACCCCAACCACACGGTGGGGCTGTTGCTCTTCGACGAGGTGCTGCACTGGAAGAGCGCGCGCGCAGTCTCCATCGCGCGCGACGAGCTGCTGGTCAACCGGCCCGCGCCGGGCGTCGAGCTGCTCGCGAGCGACGGAGGCATCTTCTCGAGCGCCTACGTCTACCCGACCGGCGTCTACCGGCCGATGCGCGAGCTCGACATCAAGCTGGGCGCGGTCCTCGCCTTCGCGACCGCGGAGCTGATCGACCCCGTGCGCCTCAACCTCGACGGGCAGGTCGCGAACTTCGACGGCGGCGACGTGGGCTCGCGCTTCATGGGCCTGGAGCTCGACGCCGGCACCGAGTACCGACTTGCGTTGACGAAGTGGACGACGCTGCAGCTCGGCCTGCAGGTGGGCGTGCTGCTGCCCGGCGGCGCGTTCGACGATGCCGAGGGCAACGGGCTGGGCACGGCCTTCGCGGTGGTATCGCGGGCGGGGCTGCAATTTTGATCAACGGGATGAACGGGATGAACGCGATGGAAGGGAGGGACTGGCCATGAGGCGCGTGCTGCTGCTGTCGACGTTGCTGTCGCTCGCGCTGTCGGGTTGTGAGCGTGCGCCCGAGGGGCTTCGCGCGACCCCCGACGGCGATGGGCCGCTGGTGCGCTTCGACCTTCTGCACCGGCCGCTGCCCGAGATCCCGCTGCCCAACGACCTCGCGACCTGGCCCGACCCCACCAGCCGCACCGGCCTGCGCCTCAACCCCAGTCTGATCGCGCCCACCCACATCGAGGGCGAGGCGCGCCGTCGCATGGGCGAGCTCGAGGGCTGGGGTAGCTACGCGCCGATCACCGTGTCGTTCGACGCGGCCGACGGTCGCACCGATCGCCCGGCGGTGGACCTCGAGAACCTGCGCGTGCGCCACCAGGACGACGACTTCGAGTTCGCCAACGACGCCGTCTACCTCGTCAACCTGCGGACCGGCGTGCCGGTGCCGCTCGATTTCGGCAGCGGCAGCTTCCAGTACGTCATCCGCAGCAAGGACCGCTACTTCCGCAATGACCACCGGCGCACGGCCCAGAACCTGCTCTTCGAGACGGCGGACGAGACGATCGACCCGCTGACCGGCGAGCGCGACCCCGAGCGCGACCACTACGACCCGCGCTTCGACACCGACTTCGACGGCGTGCTCGACCGGCCCAACTTCGAGGACCTCGAGGCGTGCCCCAACCGCTTCCAGCCCATGAGCGATCCGGACGTGAGCGACGCCGCCCGCGACCGCTGCGTCACCGACAACCTGCTGACCTGGTACGAGCGGCAGACCGACACGCTCTTCATCAGGCCGCTCGTGCCGCTCGAGGAGAAGACCGAGTACGCGGTGGTGCTGACCGATCGCGTGCTCGACAGCGACGGGCGGCCGGCGCGCTCGCCCTTCGGTGCGGTGCACCACCCCGCGCAGACCGCCGCCATGGAGCGGCTGCAGGGCTGGCTGCTCGACCCCAAGTTCCAGCGCTACTACGGCGACATCGCGGGCGTCGGCTTCGATCATGTCGCCTTCGCATGGAGCTACACGACGCAGCCGACGGTCGAGGACATGATCGCGCTGCGCGACGGGATCTACGGCGAGGGCGCCTTTGCGCACCTGGCCGATAGCTTCCCGGCACGCGCCGAGGCGCTGCCCCCGACCGGCACCGTGGGCCTCTCCGAGGCGCAGGGCGGGGATGCGGCGCGCTTCGGACCGGACTGCGGCGACAACGCCGATCACCCCTACAGCATCGATGTCGACGATCTGCTCGACGTGCTGCAGACCACCGGCACCGTCGCGCTCGGGCTCGATGGGGTCGAGGCCGATGCGCTGGTCGACAGCCTGCGCGCCGTCGACCACTTCGCCTTCTTCACCGTCAAGGCGCCGTTCTTCCTGGAGGGCGGTCCCGACGGGGTCGACCCCAACGCGGCCTTCAAGCTCGACTACGTGGCGGGCACCGGCGAGGTGCACGAGGACGAGGTGCAGGTGATGGTCGCCGTGCCGAAGACGACGGCCGAGCATGCCCAGCCCTTCCCGGTGGCCCACTACGGCCACGGCTACGGCGGCAACTTCTTCGAGCAGCTCGGCTTTGCGGGACACCTCGCGCGCCAGGGCATCGCCAGCGTGAGCACCAACGCGACCTTCCACGAGTTCGTCGTCGCCGACACCGAGCGCGCCCTCGTCGAGGGGCTCTTCGCGACCGCCTGCGCGGTGCCGCTCGGTGACATCATCACGCGCGGCCGCGGCCGTGACCTCGACGGCGACGACGTGGCCGACTCGGGTGGTGACTACTGGACCAGCTACCTGTTCCACACCCGCGACGTGGTGCGCCAGTCCGTGATGGACGTCCTGCAGGTGCTACGCGTGCTCAAGTCCTTCGACGGTGAGCGGCGCTCGACGCAGGACTTCGACGGCGACGGCAGCCCCGATCTCGCCGGCGACTTCGACGGCGATGGCGTCGTCGACCTGGGTGGTCCGGACGCGGACTACTTCGCGTGGGGTCAGTCGCTGGGCGGCATGATCGCACCGGCCGTCGGTGCCCTCGATCCCGACGTGCGTGCCGCGGTCCCGGGCTCGGGCGGAACGCTGCTCGACGTCGGCATGCGCACGTTCCAGGGCGGCGCCTTCGAGGGCATCTACCTGCGCAACTTCGGCCCGCTGCTGGTCGGAGTGCCGGGCGCCGACGTGGGCGAGGGCGATCGCATCGATGCGACCGAGTGCGCGGAAGACCAGGTCTCGGTGCGCTTCGTCGTCGTCGACGTCAACAGCGAGCGCGAGCTCGAGGTGGCGTGTCTCGACCGCGGTGAGCTCTCCGACGCGGGTGGCACCGTGATCATCGAGAACGCGGACACGGGCGAGGTGCGCTGTGGGCGCATGGACGACGCCGGTCGCTTTCGCGTCGGGATGCCGGCCAGCCGCGGTGATTCACTGGTGGTCGCGGTCTACGACGAGCCCGACGTGATCGACACCTACGACGGCGAGGTCGGCTGCAACCCCACCTCCGGCGCCAACCGCACCAAGGTGATCCGGACATTCGAGCGAGACACGAGCTTCCAGGGCCAGGCCTTCGCGCGTGGCGATGAGCTCGTCGCGCCGGTGGAGGGCTTCGGCTTCGCGCGCCAGACGCCCGAGCTGCGACGCCTGATGACGCTCGCGTTCCACGTGGTCGACCCGGGCGACCCGGTGCAGTTCATGCCCTACTACGGTCTGCGCGAGATGCCGGACCCGGATGGCAACCGCAGCCCGCCCACCGGGCTGATCAACCTGGTGACCACGGGCGACCAGAACGTGCCGCTGAGCGCAGGCGTGGCCCTGGGTCGTGCGGCCGGTGCCGTGCCCTTCATGCGGCCCGAGGCGGCCGAGCGCTATCCGGAGCTTGCCGACTACGCCACGCCGGTCGCGCTGTGGGAGGCGTTCGGCGACCGCACGCCCAACCGGGTGATGATCGAGGAGCGTGTGCTGGAGGGCGTTGCGCGCCTCGAGCGCTTCCCGCCCGAGGCGTGCGGCATCAACCTGAAGAACGCTGCCGACCAGCCGGACGGCTGCAGCCTCGACGCCCTCACTCCGGAGCAGTGCGCCATGACGCTCGCGGACGTGGATGTGCTCGACGAGAGCCTCATGCTGCACGGCGAGCGCGAGCTGCCCGTGCCGCTGCGGCTGGGGCGCCTGGCGCGCGCCGTGGATGTGGAGCGGGCCGTCGCCGATGTCGACGCCGTCTGGGCACCGCGGTTGGGCGGCGTGCCCTACGCTCCGGTCGCCCCGCTGGACGTGGGTGGCGAGGAGCCGCTGCTCGCGCAGCTGGTCGGCTACACGAAGCCGCTGGGCGAGCACGGCTTCTACGTCGTCAACCCCTGCAAGAACTTCGAGATGGAGCGCTACCTGATCAACCTGATCGCGCGCTTCTTCGCGACCGGCGGGACGGACCTCTACTACCTGAGCCACCCCGCCACCCATCGCTGCCTCGCGCAGGGCTTCGACGGCGCGCCCTGCGAGTTCATCGAGGACGTGCGCTAGCGGGCGTCCCGCGGGGCGAGGCGACGCCTCGAAGTGACCGGCGGCCGCGCTGCCCCATCCGGCAGACCTGCGGTACGCCACGCCTCCCCCATGATATGAGCCCCGCATGGCTCCGCATTCCGCTGCAATCGCGTCCGTCGCGGCCCTGTCGCTTTCGGTGCTCCAGGCCTGCAGCGACCCGGACCCCGCGACGACGGCGGCGACGGACGGAGGGACGGTTTCGGACGTTGATCCGCCGACCAGCCTCCCGCTGACGGTCGACTTCAGCTCGGCAGGCGTCGCCGCCGCGCGCGCCTCCGCGTGCGCGCAGACGTTCGACAATCCGACGCGCGTCGGCGCCGCCGCCGAGGTCGGCAACGCCCCCAATCTCTGGTCCGTCTCGCCGTACCTCATCCTCATCCCGGCCGGCGGCGAGGGCTTCGTGAGCCTCAACATCGACGCGGTGCACTTCGACTGGCTCGTCTACACCACGTCCGACGTGACGATCGAGGGGCTCGGCGGACCGCCACTGGAGCTCGGCGGTGCGGTCGCGGAGTGTCCTGCGCAGGACCTGGTCGAGTACGGCGGGCACCATCACGAGATCATCGGCTGGCCGCTGAAGCTCAATGGCCAGGCCGGGTCTCGCGCGCAGGTGTTCGCGGCCCTGTCAGGGACCGAGCACAGCGACCCGGATGCGGCGGGCCACGCCGGGCACAACCTCTCGGGTGACGTTGACGCGGGCACCATCGACAACCACTGATCGCCCGCCCCACAACGCAAGTGGCCCCGGCCATACCCTGACCGGGGCCACCCACGACGTCGCTGCGGAAGGCGACCTAGTAGTTGCCGTTGCAGATGCTGCCGTCGCCCTCGGCGGACTCGGCCGTACCGTCGCCACAGCAGTAGCGGTTGGTCGGCCGCCCCGACTGCACGCCGGCGCAGTCACTGCCGCAGTTGCTGCAGTCCTCGCCCGCCTCGCAGACCGCATCGCCATCGCAGGCCGTCGCGCAGGCCGGATCGGCGGAGCAGTCCGAGTCGTCACAGTCCGCGTCGCCGTCGCAGTCCTCGTCGAGACCGTCGACGCACGACAGCTCGGCGCCCGGAGGCGCGCCGCAGTCGGCCGAGCACGTGCACTGGTCCTCACCGGCGTCGCAGGTTGCGTCACCGCAGACGGGTCCAACGCACGCCGCATCCGCGTCGCAGTCCGTGTCGTCACAGTCCACGTTGCCGTCGCAGTCCTCGTCGAGGCCGTCGACGCAGGACAGCTCGGTGCTCGGGGGTGCCCCGCAGTCGCCGGGACAGGAGCACTGGTCCTCTCCTGCATCGCAGGTCCCGTCGTCGCACGCCGGCGCGGCGCCGAGTGGGTAGTACGCACCGAACGGCGGATCGGGCGTGTCGGCCGGGAAGGTCGGCGGCGGTGCTCCACCCTGGACGTCCATCCAACCCATCGCGCCCTGGTCCTCGTGCTCCAGGATGTGGCAGTGCATGATCGTGCGCCCCTCGTAGGGTGAGCTCGTCGATGCACCGAGATCGAAGCGCACCGCGCAGTTGGATGCCATGACGTCGTAGTACTCGCCGTCCTCGTAGTCGCCGCCGCAGTTGACGGACTGCACGTGGTAGATGTGCAGGTGGAAGGGGTGCTGTCCCGACCCGCGCAGGTCCCACTGCTGCACATCGCTCGCTGGCAGCGTGAGGTTCGCGTTGTGGTGGTCGTACTTACCGCCGTTGACCGTCCGCGCGCCCATCCGGATCGTCTCCGTGTTGACGCCGCTCTCGCCGAGCAGGTCACGCAGGTAGGGCGGGCGCTTGGCCGACCACGACGACACGCCGTCCGCGTCGTACGGGTGGACGCTCGTGTCGCCGGTGCCGTCTACGGCGATCGTGGCGACCGTGTTGCCCGCGACCGAGAGTGTCGAGTCGTCGCTGCAGCGCACGGCGAAGTCGGCGCGCGATGCGCCGGTGAGGCTGATCGAGCGCGTGGGCAGATCCTTGGGCGCGGTCGTGCGCCAGACACCATCGCGGGCGAGCAGCTTGACCTCGCAGTTGGGTCCGAACGCCACCGCCTTCTCTTTGGCGTCGCGGTCCGCCACCAGTACGCGGTAGTGCTGCCACTCGTTTTGGGGCATGCACAGGCTGCCGCTCTTGTGTCCGTTGATGGTCCAGGTCGGGCTGAGCGTACCGCTGATGAGCGTGTCGCCGCCGGTCCCGGCGACGCCAGGATCGAGGTAGCCCAGGACGATCTGCCGCTCGGTCATGTCCGCGACGTTGTCGGGCAGCTCGTCGCCGCTGTCGTCGATGATCAGCATCCCGAAGGTGCCGCCCGACACCTGCAGGAACGTCGAGCCGTGGTGGTGCGCGTGGTACCAGTAGGTGCCGCCCATGTGGTTGGCCGGGATGTCATAGACGAAGTCGCCGCCGAAGCCGCCCGCGAAGGTGCGCGTCACGTCGTCGGCGGGGGTCTCACCCGAGATGTGCAGGCCGTGGGTGTGGATGTTCGAGGCGTTGGGATCCTTGAACACATTGTGATCGGGGCTCAGCGGCTCGTACGGCAGGTTGTTCTGGAAGCGCAGGACGTACTTGTTGCCCGGCACCATGGTGATCGTCGGCCCGGGGATCGACGGCGTCTGCCCAACCTGGCCGTAGGCGCGGGTCGTGAGCGTGTCGCCATCGACGTCGAGCGTGACCTCGCTGACCTCGAGCGTGCCCACGTAGTAGTCGCCGGTCGCTTCGTAGGTCCACATGAACACGGGTGGGTCGGTAAGCGCATCCGGGGGACACGCGGTGAGCGCCTGGTCCTCGGACTCGACCATGGTGGTGGGCGCGCTGGTGTCCGCCACGCAGCCTGAAAGCGCTAGCAGCACCGCCGCTGAGCTGAGATGTAGAATCTTCACTGAATTGCTCTCCTTGAGGTTGTCGCCGCTGCCAGCCGGATCGAACCGGCAACGAATAGCTGTAACGGCGGAGGCCTTAGCACGATCGCACCGAATATATGAGTGTTTTCAGTACCTTGTAGGTTCGTTTTTGCCGCACCCCTCCCTCCGGATAGGATGTTGATGGCGGTCGCGGTGCTAAGTTGTTGGGCATGAGCGCAACCGGGCCCCTATGCGCGCCTCCCCCGATGACACCGGGAGCAATCGGCTGCGCTGGCGTGATGCTCCGGGCTGTCGCACTCGTGCTGGTGCTTTGTGCGGGCGCGTGCGGCTCGCAGGACGCCCAGCCCCAGGACAGTGACGCTACGAATGGGACCGGCGACGGGGGCACCACGCCGGATGCCTCGACCGCAGAGGACGCAGGGAATGCATGCGCCACCGACGCCTCCTACGACGGCTTCGTGCAGCCGCTCTTTGTCGCGCGTTGCCTGACGTGTCACAGCGCCACGCTAGACGCGGCCGCCCGCAACGGCGCCCCGCCAACGGCCAACTTCGACACCGTGGATGACGTCGCCGTCGCCGCATCGCTGATCCTGTTGCGCGCCGTGGATACGCGCACGATGCCCCCGGGCGCCCCCCTCGACGACTGCGAGGTGCAGCGCCTCGGTGACTATCTGGAGGGCGCTGGGGCCGAGATGTGCCAGCCCGACTGCGACGGACGCTCGTGCGGGAACGACGGTTGCGAAGGCAGCTGCGGGCTCTGCGGACCGTCAGAGCTGTGCGATGAGGCCGTGGGTCAGTGCACGATGGCCGCCTGCATCCCGACGTGCCAGGGCGTCTCATGCGGCGACGACGGCTGCGGAGGCTCGTGCGGAACGTGCGGACCCGGCCTGAGTTGCGACGACGTCACGGGTGCATGCTTTTGCGAGCCCCAGTGCGATGGCCGCGGTTGCGGCGACGACGGCTGTGGCGGCACCTGCGGAAGCTGCACAGGGCAGTCGGTGTGTGGTGTGGACGGCAGCTGCGTGTGCGTGCCCGGCTGCGATGGGAAGCTCTGCGGCGACGACGGCTGCGGAGGCTCGTGCGGGGCCTGCCCCTTCGGACTCACCTGCACCGCGCCCGATGCATGCACCTGCGTGGGCGACTGCGCCGACAAGGCGTGCGGCGACGACGGCTGTGGCGGGACATGCGGTAGCTGCATGGGCATCCTGTCATGCGACACGCGGATCGGCAGCTGCGTGGTGTCCTGCCAACCCGATTGCAGCGGGCGGCAATGCGGCGACGACGGTTGCGGCGGCTCCTGCGGCAGCTGCGGCGGCGGCGAGTACTGCGATCTCGCGGGCCTCTGCGAGTGCGCGCCGGACTGCTTCGGGCGGGCCTGCGGGGACGACGGTTGCGGTGGCTCCTGCGGCGTCTGTCCAGGCGGCACGCTCTGCTCGGCCGGCCAGTGCGCCTGCAACTCCGATTGCAGTGGACGGGTCTGCGGCGGTGACGGCTGTGGAGGCTCCTGTGGTGACTGCGGGGGCGAGGAGGTCTGCGCTGGCGGCGCGTGTGTCGAGCAGTGCATTCCCGACTGCTCCAATCTGAGCTGCGGTGACGACGGCTGCGGCGGCTCCTGCGGCTCCTGCGGCAATGGCAGCAGCTGCGTGGGCGGCCAGTGCGACTGGCCCCAGCTGGGCTTCGCTGCTGACGTCTACCCGATCTTGTCGGGTGCTGGCTGCGGCTCCATTGCTTGCCATGGCGGTGCGCGTCCCGCGGAGCGGCTCGACCTCTCCAGCAGCGGCGCAGCCTACGGCGACCTGGTCGATGTGGCCTCCAACCAGTGCCAGAACCGGCTGCGGGTCACGACCGGCGACCCGGACAGCAGCTACCTCGTCAACAAGGTGACGGGCGTGGGCCTCTGCTTTGGCACGCGGATGCCGAAGGTGGGGCAGGCCCTGAGCTCACAGCAGATCGACATCATCCGCGGCTGGATCGGTGGCGGCGCCGCTCCGTAGCTGCCGCGTGCAGCGGGCTCGCTGTGCGGCTACCGCGGCTGTTCCTCGCAGAGGTAGCCGCTGTCGCCGGTACAGGTGACGTCGTGCCACGCCCCCCAGTTGGGCGCGTATACAAGGCAGTCCGCGTTGCTTGCGCCCGCGAATCCGACAGCGTCCGGCTGGTCCTGATCCCAACCATTGAACATGCAGTCGTCGATGCAGTCGCCACCGAGCGCGTCGGTGGGCGTGCCGTTGTCTTCACCGAGCCAGAATTGCGTGCCGTCCTCCCACAGCCACACGCCCTCCTCGGCGATGTCGTTGCCGCCTAGCCAGTAGCGCAGGTTGTCGGCATCGATGATCGCCTTCATCCACTGGTACTCCGCGTCGCCATCGACCTTCGCCAGCTGCATGCCCGCGGCCTGACAGCGTGCCCGACCGTCGTCGAACTCCACGCTGATCGCGCAGTAGTAATAGCCATGGTCGTCGAGCTCGTGGCGCACGCAGCCATCCTCGGGTGAATCGGCCGCCGTGTAGCACCCGGAGCCCACGCATCCCGCATCCACCATCGCGTCGACGGCTGCATCCTGCGGCATGTCGACGGGGCCACCGGCGTCGGTGATCGCGGCGTCCATGTCCGGGTGCGTGTTGTCGCCGTCGCCGTCGCCGTCGCCGTCGCCCGCAGCCGTCGCCGCGTCCGCTGCGCCGGACTCCGCCGCGGCGTCCGCACGCAGCTCGAGCGCCACCGCGTCGTAGCCGATAAGCCCGCAGCCACCGCCGGCCAGCGCGCACAGCACCAGCGAGCTGATCTCGAGTCGACCCATGCCCATCCGATCCCATCCTAGGGAAAAGCCAGGGCGGGCGCCACCGCACCGCCGGCGGCATGTGCGCAATGGTGGGCAGCGAGCGCGGCTGGACTACTCGACGTGGCCACCGCAGAGCAGCAGTGCACCCGGGCAGTACAGGCGCGTCGCGCCGCCCGTCGCCGAGCTCGATGGCAGCACGTTGGTCCAGCCGACGACGACGTGTCCATCGGGCGTCGCCGAGACGCTGATCTGTCCGCCGGTCTCGGTCGTCTCCGACAGCTCCGCCTCGTGCACGATCAGGCCCGACTGGTTGATGAACGCGATCCGAACCGCCGGTGTCGTCACACCGGGAGAGGGCAGCGCGCGATGCGCCACGACGTAGCCCTGTCCAAAGGCGGCGATCGCGCCATCGAGTCCGCGCCCGGGTGCCGCCACCATGTTCAGCACCGGTCCCGGCGTCCCGCCGTCGTTCTCCACGCGTCGAAACTTGAGCGCGTCCCGGCCCGCTTCGACCGTGTGGTAGAGCAGCCCCGCGCTGCCGGTGCGCCCGGCGAGATCGAACGAGCTGCCGTCGACCTCGCTGCCGGACAGCTCCACGACGTCGCCCTGCGGCGACAGCTCGGGGTCTAGGATCGTGCCCATCACGCGGCCGCGGTCCCCGTCCTGCTCTAGCCACGCCAGCAGCGTGCGGTTGTCGTCGAGCCGCGCCAGATGGACGTCCATTGGATCGCGGTCGGCCACGCCGGAGACCTCGACGCTCTCGGGTGCGGCGTCGAGCGCCGGGCCGAAGCGCGCCACGCGCATCCCTCCGCTCTGCTGCAGCATCGCGACCACGAAGTCCTCGTCCTGCGAGGCGATGTCCACCGGGGATGCGCCGCCGCTCATGACCACCAGGTCGTCGGCGATCGTCAGCGCAACGCTGTTGGGGTTGTCGAGGCTGCGGCCGTAGAGCCGGTGGGCCCCGCCGAAGAGTCCCCGCCACAGCAGCATGAAGCGCTCGCCGATCGCCGAGAGCATCGGCCCACGCGGCGCGTCCTCGCCGGACACGATGCGCACGGGCACCGATGGGTCGCCCGTCACACGCAGCCCCATGATGAAGAGGTCGGCGGCCGGGCCGTGGTAGCCGAGCACCATCCCGGAGTCCGAGGAGGCGATGCCCTTGCTCGTCAGCTCCGTGTGCGTCTCGAACTCGAAGACGTCCGAGTCCTGGTAGCCGCAGAGGAACTGCCCATCGTCGGAGCGGATCTCGTTGTCGTATTCGACATTCTCGAACTGCGGTCCTGCGTCGCCGCCGCCGCTGCCCGCATCGCTGCGCGTCGTCGCGACGGACTCGCCGCTGCCCTTGTCGTCGCTGTCCGAGCATGCGAGCGCCGGGCTGACGGCGGCGAGCAGCAGCGCAAATCGAAAGCTCTTGGCGGTGTGGCGTGGCGAGGGGGTCATCGGCGCTACTCCGGTTGCCTGCAGTGGTACTGAACCATCCACTCGTAGAGCGAGGGGGAAACCGATCCGTCGGCGGAGCCCGTGAGGTCCGCCTTCAAGCGCATGAACGGTCGGAAGTTGCCGCTGCTGAGCACGGCCGAGGGGATGCCGGTGCGATCGACGACCGCGCAGGTCTGGCCGAGCGTGCCGACGGAGGGTCCGTCCTGGCAGCTGCCCATCGCCATGCCCGGGCAGTCCGTGTCGGACGCGCAGCTGTTGCCTTCGATGTAGTTGCAGATGCCGGAGTAGGGCGAGCAGAAGCCACCGGGGCAGTCGACCGCCTCCGTGGGCGCCGTGCACGGTGTGCCCGCGCCGCTGCCGGCCGTGATCGTCAGGCTCCGGAAGTAGCCCGAGACATTGGTGGCGGCCGAGTCGCAGCCGTCGAGATCGGCCGTGTCGTCCGCGGTGCAGACGTGGAAGTCGATCGAAGTGTCGGGCAGGACGTTGGCCTTGAACAGCAGGCTGTCCCAGGAGGGTCGGAACGTCGCGAGGTTCGGGTCCTGCAAGCCGTCGCAGCCCCTCGAGTCGAAGCTCTGGTGGTAGGTGCCTGCCCCGAAGGTACCGGGTGGCGCCGTACCCTCCGGGAAGACGAACAGCGGGATGCTCTGCAGCAGCAGCGTCTCGCCGTTGCGCGTGCCCTCGATCACAAGCGTGTATTCATACGCTCCGGTCGGCGTCGCGGCCGGAGGCACGGGCATCGCCACGGGATGGGTGAGCGAGACGGAGAAGGTGGGCGTCGCGCCGGGCTGGCAGTCCGCCCACGCCGCGCCCGCCGCCGGCGTGCACAGGTTGCCAGGGTCGGTGACCGCATCGAGGCTCACGTTGGTGAAGCCCGGTACCGGCGCGGGCAGTACGAGCGAGGCCGTCACGCTGTCGAGCGCCTCGAGCGTGCTGACGGCGGTGACGATCTCGGTCGGGATGTCCGAGGCGGCCGCCGCCATGCGCATCACACCGTCGGTGTCGGCGGCAAGCTGCGTCCACTGGGCGCCCGCGTCCGCGCAGTCGCCGCCGCCGGTGCACCACAGGACGGTCGCGACGCGTATCTTCTCCGCGTTGAGTGCGGTGATCGTATCGGCGTAGGTGGGCGGGACGAACGTGCTGACCATCGCCGAGCCACCGCCGATCGTCAGCTGGTAGTTGCCCTCGCCACCGGAGCGTCCCTTGAGCACCGCGTGGTAGTCGCCGGTCGGCAGGTCGAGGGTCAGCTCCGAGCCGCCGGTTGGGCCGCTCGCATCGTCGCAGCCCAGCGTGGAGCTCGAGCTCGTGGGGCGGACGCTGAACGTGTACGGCCCGGCATCGCCCGGCCGCTCGCCCTTCACGAGTGCGTGGTATGTCGTGCCGGGGTTGGCGGTGAAGGTGGTGGTCGCGGCATCGCCCAGGCCCGCGCCGTCGTCGCACGCGAGGGGCGTTGCGTCCGGCTCGGCGTTGACGTCGCGCACGGTCAAGTTGTACGCGCCCTCGTCCGAAGCGTAACGACCTTTCAGCACGAGCCAGTAGCTGCCCGCGGTCACGTCGGCCTCGATCACCGAGTCGGTGGTCTCCGCCACGCTGTCGTCGTCGCAGGCGATGAAGCCACCGCTGGGACTGCCGAGGTCGCCGATCGTCAGCTCGTACTCACCCTCGCAGGCGTTGGCGACCACGCCGTCGTCGAGGCCCTTGACCGTCACCCAGTACTCGCCGGGATCGAGCACCATGTCGGTGTGGCTCTCCTCGAGCTCGCAGACGTAGGCCATCTTCGGCCCGCCGGCGAAGTGCGGCGACGTGTACTGGCCGCCGTTGGAGCCGAGCAGGTCGATGGGGTCGAAGAGCCACGGCAGCACGAACGAGAGGATGCCGAAGACGAGGTTGAAGATGGCACCGAGCAGACAGCCCAGGCCGAGGAAGCCGCAGTCGCCGGGGTCGGGCACGGCGCTGCAATTCTCGGAGCGCCACTTGCCGTTCTCGTCGGAGCTGACGCAGTTGTACCCCCACTCGGGATTCGGCTGGCGGTAGCTCTCCCACGTGCTCTGGCCGTTCCAGGGCGTGCTGTCGTTGAGCTCGGCGGGGGCCGGCCCGGTGAAGTAGCCCTCGCTCCTGATGTCGGCACCAAAAAAGCGATCGCGGTACTCGCGGGTCGTGACGTAGATCAGCTCCTGGCGCGTGGTCTCGAAGTCGAGCGAGCCGCCGAGGTTCTGCCAGCTCGAGTCGGTGACGCGCTTGACGCCCAGCCAGGTGCGGGTGCTGCCTCCGGCGATGCCGGCCGTGATGTAGTCGCCCTCGCCGTCGGAGTTGGGGTTCGCCAGCTCCAGGCCCGCCGCATCACATGCGAGCGCCGCCTCCGACCAGGTGCGCGCCGCGTCCTCGCAGAAGTAGTACGGCTTGTTCTCGGCGACGTTGTAGTCGCGCACGCAGCCGTCTTCGGGCGGCACGCTGCCCGCCCTGCAGGCGTGGCTCAGCCCGCGGTCCAGGCCGCCGTCGCCGAAGCTGACCTCGTTGACGGCGTCCGGCAGCATGGCCGCGGCCTGGTCCTGGTTCGCGGTGCTGCCGGTGCCGAGCTTGTAGTTGGCGCCCTCGCCCCAGCAGACGGCGGTGCCGTCATCGAGCAGCGCACATGTGTGGTTGTGCGAGCTCACGACTTGGCGCGCGGTCAGGATACCGTAGACGCCGACTGGAGTGGACCGGTCCGTGGTGCTGTCGTCGCCGAGCTGGTTTGCGCCGTTCTCGCCCCAGCACAGGACGAAGCCCTCGAGCGTCCCAACGCAGGTGTGTGCCTGGCCGGCGGCCCAGCCGGTCGAGGCGTTGCTGATCACGTCACTGCCGGTGGGATCGAGGACCGCCACCGGGCTGCTCTTGTCGCCGCTGTCGTTGTCCTGCCCCAGTCGTCCCTGGGCGCCACGGCCCCAACACTGAACGCCGGAGTCGCTCATGACCGCGCACGCGTGGTGCTTGCCGATCATCAGATGCCGCGCGCCGGTCAGCGATCCCACGCGCGCCGGCACGTCGTTGTCACTCGTCGCGCCGTCGCCCTGCCTGCCGTACTCGCCGGCGCCCCAGCAGAAGACGGCGTCGTCGCCGACGCGGACGCCGCAGACCTGGTCGTCGTTGGAGGCGATCTGCTCGAAGCGCTCGGCGGTCGTGACCGACACGGGTGAGTCGGACGCGCTGATGCCTGCGCCCTCACCGAGCTGGCCGGTGTCGTTCTTGCCCCAGCACACGACGGCGCCGGTGCTGAGCAGCGCGCAGCTGTGGGAGCTACCACCGGCCACCTGCACGGCGGTCCCGTGCAGCTCGCCGGGGCCGATGTCGATGACCTTGACGGGGGCGTCCGAGTCGTTGCCGGTGCCGTCGCCCAGGCGACCGTCGCCGCCCGCGCCCCAGCAGTACACGTCCCCGCTCGCATTCACGGCGCAGCCGTGCGTCGAGCCGGCCGCCACCTGCGTGACCACGCCGGGCACGTTGACCTGCTGCGCGGTCGCGAACTGGCTTCCGGTGCCGCCGCCGTTGCCGATCTGCCCCTCGCTGTCGTCGCCCCAGCAGTAGACGACGCCGCCCGACACCGCGCACGTGTGCTCGTTGCCGGTCGCGATCGCCGGATAGCCGCCGGGCACGCCGGTGGGCGGCGCGCGCGTCACCGTGAGGCCAGGCTCGAAGCCGGTGCCGCTCACCTCCATGCGTACGGTCGTGCGCTCGGTGACCGTGATCCTGTAGAGCGCGTCCGAGCAGCTGCCATCCAGGCTGCATCCACCGTCGGTGGCGACGCTGGCGCCCATGCCCGTCGTGTCGCCTTTCCACGTCTGCCGCAGGCCGTTGATGATGCCCGCGTCGAACGCGCTCGGGACGTCCGTGTTGGTGTTGCTGTGGGTGTCGGCGGCCTCGTAGACGATGTCGTTGCCGGCGACCGTCTGGGGCGGCGCGTCGTGCAGTGACAGGACGGTGTCGAACGAGCTGCCCTCGGTGTCGAAGCGCAGGCGTGTGTCCGAGGGCACGTTGATGCGGAAGGCGACGTCCTTGGCGGCGTCCTCGGGGAAGCACACGCCGCCGCCCGCGTCGGCGGAGGGGTAGTCCGCGGCGATGTCCACGTCCGACGTGTTGCCGCTGACGGTGATGTAGCGGTTGCCCGGGCCGCTCGGCAGGATGTGCTCGCCGACGAGCGTGCTGCTGTTGCCGCTGACCGCCTGCGCTCCCGTTTGCAGCGGCCAGCGCGTGGGCTCGTTGCCGGCGGCGTAGATCACGAGCGACGTGTTTTGGTTGCCCATGTCGACCGAGACGTCCAGGTCGATCGGCCCGCCGGCGCCGTTGACGTGGAAGCTGAAGGCCGAGTCGGGCGCGCGCGAGTTGGGGCTGCAGCTGCCGCCCATCGCAGAGCCCTGGTAGTCGTTCACCATGTCGCCCGGGCCACTGGCCAGGGTGGTGTCGCCGTCCACGGCGTAGAGCGCGTCATGGACGCTTCCGAGACTCGAGCTGGAGCCGACGTGCTCGTTCGTGTCGTCGAGCGTGGGCAGCTGGACCATCGGCTGCGGCGGGCCGTCGTGGATCGACAGCGCGGTCAGGTAGTCCGAGCCCTCGGAGGAGAAGCTGATCGGTACCGTGGGGGAGCCGCCGGCGTCGACGCCGAAGGTGAAGACGGCATCACTGGCGGCCGGGTCGGCCCCGCAGCCCACCGCGCCCGCTGGGATCTGCGCCGTCAGCGCGGTCGAGTCGCCGGTGAAGGTCGAGAGGATCGGCGTGGCGTCGTCGGTCAGCCGGTAGGCGCTCACCGAGTCGTCGTTGGTCGGCGGCACCGCGGTGGGCGTGCCCGAGCCGAGCGTCATCGTCAGCAGCGCGGAGTCGTAGTCGTGGCCCGCCGGCGGTGAGGCGTTGTGCCCGGGGTTGTCGGTCAGCATCACGACGATCGGGTCGGCGGCGTCACGGAAGCACGGGTAGCCGAAGTCGCTGCCCGGACAGGCCGGCCCGTCGGGCACGCTCATGCGCGCGAGGCCGGCGTCCATGCCGACGCCCGTGGCGACGGCGTGCAGCGCGGGGATCTGCGAGGCCGGCGCGTCGCCGCCATCCTGCGGACCGCCGAAGCCGGCGAAGCTCGCGTGGGTCAGCGTGGCGTCGGTATCGATCGACTGCCCCTGTGAGAAGGCTGTCTGCGTCTGCGCGGCCGGTCCGATGCCACCGTACGGCGCGAACGGGATGTCGCGTAGGTAGCCGCTGCCGAAGGCGGCGCTGTTGACCATGCAGACGATGCCGCCCACCACGCCGCCACCCACCTGGTCGGGCATCCCGCTGGCGCACGGGACGCCCGCGCCCAGGAGCGTGCCGGCATCGAAGCCATCGTAGAGCTCCTGCAGCGCGAGCCCCGCGGTCGCCGACATGTCGACCAGGAAGTAGACGTCGACCATGTTGGGCCGGTGCAGCGAGGTGTAGGCGACCTGCTGCGTGTCGCCGACCGCGATCGAAGTGAAGAGCGAGCCGGGCGGGAAGTCCGCCAGCGTGGGCGTCGGCGGCGCGCCGGGGCCCATCTCCGATACGCGCACGCCGCCCTCGGGCGCGTACTCGATGTCGGTGGCGAAGCTCGCGTCGAGCACGCCGGAGGGGTCGAAGGTGTCGACGACGAAGAAGCACAGCGGGTCGCAGTCGCTGCACCGCGGGTGTGCCGCCACGGGGTCGACGAGCGCCGCCTGCGTGGACTCGCCTCCGATGACGAAGCTCTGCACGTCCTCGCACGCGCTCCAGCGCCCACCGCGGCAGTGGCGGTAGCCCTCGTGGCAGACCCACTGCCCCTCGTCGTTCTCCGTCGCGCCCCCGGGTGGCGAGCACGGCGTCGGCGTGGCGTCCGTCTGGCACTCACAGCCGAGCCCCGGCAGCTCGCAGCTGACAGCGGGCTGCTCCGCCGCGCCCTCGAGCGCCGTCGTCTCGTCGCAGCCGCCGAGCAGCGCGCCCGTGAGGGCGAGCGCCGAGAGCAAGCATCGTTTGCGCATCGTCCTCATGGCGCACACCCCATCGGTGATCCGTTGGGCGAGCGGCAGGTCACGCAGCCGTCGGCGATGCAGCCGGGCTCGCGGCAGCCGTCGCCCGGCGCGCAGTCCGCGTCGACCACGCCGCAGCCGCAGTTGCAGCCGTCGCCGCCGCCCTGCTGCTCGAGTCCGCCGCAGGACCAGTCCGCGCAGGCGATCACACTGCCATCCCCCGCGTGGCAGCGTCCGCAGTCGACTTCCGAACAGCCAGGCCCCACGCAGTCCGCAAGCCCTATGCAGTCCGGGTCCTGCGTCCTGCAGCCGCAGTCGCAGACGCCGTCGTTCTGCACGCCGACGCACTGCCCCGGGTCGCATGACAGCCCCTCGCCCTCGCCTTCGTAGCAGACGTCGCATGCGTCGGCGTAGCAGCCGGGCTCGGAGCAGCCGAGGTTGCGGCAGTCCATGTCGACATCGCCGCAGCCGCAGTCGCAGTCGCCGCCGCTGTCGAGGTCGGACAGCTCGCAGCGCCACCGGCAGCTGCGCAGCGCGCCGCCCTCGTCGTAGCAGCGGTCGCAGCGATCGGTGCGGCAGCCAGGCTCGGTGCAGCCGCCCGCGCAGTCGGGGTCGACCGCGCCGCAGCCGCAGTCGCAGCCGTCCTCGGCGGCGAAGTCCTCGGCCGGGCAGCTCCAGCTGTCGGGGCGGATCGCCACGCCCTCGTCGTCGTGCCGCACGTCGCAGCCGTCTGCTGCGCAGTCGCCGTCCGCGCAGCCGTCGTCGCCGCAGTCGGGATCGGCAAGGCCGCAGCCGCAGTGACACAGCTCGCCGTCCTTGAACGCGGCGGCCTTGCACGTCCATGCGCCGGGGCATGGCACGTCGCGGCCAAAGGCGTCGTGGCACGCCTGGCACGCGGCCGCCTCGCAGCCGGGCTCGGAGCAGCCGCTGCCGGCGCAGTCGGGGTCGGGCTCGCCGCAGCCGCAGTCGCACACGCCGTCCTCGCGGCTCGCACCGCTGCAGCGATAGCCGGCCTCGGGTGGCGGGCAGTCGACTGCCTCGCCCTGCGCGTCCTCGCAGTTGCACGCGGTGGGCTGACCGTGGATGTCGAAGCACGCCTGGCAGCCGCTCGCCCAGCAGTCGGGGTCACTACAGCCCGGCGGGCTGCACGCCGGGTCCGGTCCACCGCAGCCGCAGTCGCACACCGCGTCGCCGGCCAGGTCGGGACGGCACCACCAGCCGGCGGGAGCGGGCCCGCCGCCGGTCGGGTCTTCGTCGTCCGGAAGGGCGAAGGGTGTGAAGTCCAGCGGGTCGCGTCCGCCGTCGACCGTCGACATCACGGCCGCGTCCTCGCGCGCCTCCGTCGAGGCGTCCCCGGCCGTGTCCATCAACAGGTCGGCCTGCTTGCCATCGTCGCCGCAGGCGGCGAGCGCCAGCGAAACCACGAGCGTCGCGGCGGCTGCGATCCCCAACGGGGGGCCACTCGGGGGGGGCATTGGAGACATCAGGCCAGGCGTTTCGGTCGGGGGCACTGCGCGACCAATGGTGCGACCCCGTACACACACTGGTTTAAGCGGGTCGCGCCTGTGAAGCAATGGCGATTGGCGAACTCGCTTGCGCGCTCACGGAGGCAGCACTTGTTCAGCACAGTGAGCAGATGCCCTGGCTGGACTTCTACATGAGCGTATAGATGGCGCAGGCGAGCGCGATGGCGAAGACGAGCGCAGCCACGGTCAGAGCCGTCGCGCTGCTGCCGGCATCGCGTCCGTCCAGGTCCGTGCTGGCGAGCTTGGGCTCACCGACGGCGAACGAACCTGCGGTTTCCCGTTGTCCCGCCTCCGCGTGCTTCAACGGGGGCAGATCGCTGTTGTTCGACACCACCTGCGTGCCGCCGTCGCGCTGGATCGAGACGTCGGCGGTGTCGAACATCGCCTTCATCGCGCTTACCGCGAAGTCGTCGTCGTGTTCGGGCCTGTCACCCATGCGCGCCACCTCCCCCCGCGGCATCATGGCCGACCGGCATCGATTTTCAATCGTTTCATCGGCACCAATGCACCGGACGGTGCGCGTCCTCACCCGATTCGGCGCCCCGTCGACAACAGGCTAGGATGCCCGCGTGGGAGCGCCGCGCACACGCACCGTCGTCGCCAGCGGCGCGAGCATGTATCCGTGCATTCCCAGTGGAAGCGCGCTCACCGTGCGCGAGTACGCGGGCGAGCCGCTGCATCCCGGCGACGTGGTCGGCTTCGTGAGCGGCAGCGGGATGCTCGCGCACCGCGTGCTGGAGACCCGTGGCGAGCCGCCTCGGCAGCGCCTGCAGGTGCGTGGCGACGCCCAGCGACACGCCGAGGAGCTCGACGCGGAGTCGGTCGCCTACGTCGTGCTCGAGGTTGCCCACCGCGGCGTCCGCTATCGAATGGATGGGCCGCTGGGCCGGCTGGCGGCGCGCCTCGCGATGGGGGGCGGGCTCCCACTTACGGCGACCCGTCGGGTGCTGCAGGCGGTGCGCAAATTTTGGCCTCGCTAGTGTCCTGCAATTACACTCCCGACGCCGAAGTACATGGATCTATCGGACTAACTCTAGTGGTTTTTAGGGGTGGCATCAGGCGTACACTGTGGTAGGGTCCTAGTCCTTATTGTGGGTAACCAACCCAGGGCATCGGACATAGAGATTTCCGAGAGCACTGCAGAGGAACCCAACACATCTTGCGCTGAGCGAAGAGAGGGGTAGTGGCGATGAACCGGTTGCTTGCAGTCATGCTGATGACAGCAGTGTCCTTCGCGACGGTCGCGCGCGTGAGCGCCGATGCACCGCAGGACGATGCGTTCGCGCAGCAGCGGCTGAGTGACTCCGACATGGCCGAGCTGCTTGGCAGCCTGCCGGCGAAGTCCACCGCCGCGGTCGTCGAGAGCAGCCCCGCCATCCTCGCAACCCTCGCGGGTCTCGAGTGGGGCATGAGCTCACAGCAGGCGATGACGGTGCTCGCGAGCGACGCGAAGCTCGATGCAGCGAAGCTTCGCAAGAGCTACGTGACCTTCGACGGCCAGGCGACGAAGTGGGAGGACAGCGCGGCTGCTGGCCACTACACGCACGGCAACGCCGAGGCGATGCTCGTCGTCGACCGCAAGGGCGTCCGCACCCACCTCTTCTTCATCCAGGACAAGCTCTGGAAGACCTTCGAGCCCGTCGCCAAGAAGGATGCGACCACCAGCTTCCAGCGCTTCGCGCGCGGGCTGCGCGGTCGCTTCGGTGGCGGCCACATCAAGGTCGCTGGCGAAGACCGCTGGATCGAGTTCGGCTCCAAGCGCACGCGCGTACGCGGCGTGGATGGTGGCATGCAGGCCGAGCGCTACGGCGTCGTCCTCGAGGACCGTCCGACGCTCGACAAGCTCTCGACGATGCGCGTCGCCACCATCGTGCCCGTACAGCTCAAGCCGGTGCCGCCGGTCGTCATCACGCCGGCCAAGGCCGACGTCGAGGCCCTCGCGAAGATCGTCGCCGCCGACAAGGCGCGCGCCAAGGTCCAGGCACCGAGTGCGAAGGTCGAGGAGGCCGCCGCGGCCGCCAAGCTGCACGTCGCGCCGCCGACGACGACCGAGCTCGACGCCATGGCCGTCGTCGAGGACGACGACCCGCTCACCGGCCTGTAGCAGGTCTCGGACGCCGTCCGCGAACCCAAATCACGGCACGCTGAGTCGAAAGCCCTTCTTCACCGACCTGCTAGCCGCCGTCAGGGCTTGGGTGCAGGCCCTGCCGCCCCGTCGGTCGGTGCCGCAGCTGCGCCCGCCGACAGGTAGCGCCCGTAGGCCTCGAGGTTGCTCGGCCGGCCGAGGAAGTCCTCGACGAGCTTCGCCTCGTCGGCCCCCGCGCCCCTCGACAGCACCTTGCGTCGGAACTCGTCGGCGACCCCGGTATCGAGCATTCCCTCGGCGGTGAAGCGCGTGAGCACGTCCTGCGCGAGCGACAGCGCCCACTGGTAGCCGTAGTAGCCGGCGTCGTAGCCCATCAGGTGGCCGAAGGTCCCCTGGAAGTGCGTGCCCTTCTGATAGGTGAAGCGCTGCGTGGCCGCCATCACCTCGGCGCGCACCGCATCGCTGTCGAGCGGCGCCCGCCGCGTGTGGTAGGCCATGTCGAGGGCGGCGAGCGAGAGCTGCCGCTGCGTAGACAGCGCCCGCCCGAAGGCGCGCGCCCGCGTCATCGCGTCGAAGAGCGCGTCGGGGATGGCGGCGCCGGTCCCGTGGTGGCGGGCGAACATGTCCAGCGTCTGGCGGTTGAACGCCCACTCCTCGAGCATCTGCGAGGGCGCCTCGACGAAGTCGCGCACGGTGCTGGTGCCGGAGAACGACGCCAGCGCCTCCTGCGAAAACGAGTGGTGGATGGCGTGGCCGAACTCGTGGAAGAACGTCTCCACTTGGCCGTGGGTCAGCAGCCCGGGCGCGGCGTCGGTGGTCCTGGGGAAGTTGCACATCAGCGCCGACATCGGACGCACGTAGCTGCCGTCGGCGAGGCGCTTGCCATCCCGCAGGCCGAACATGGCGGCGTGCTTGTACTTGCCCTCGCGCGGATGCAGGTCGAGGTAGATGCGGGCGATCACCCTGCCGTCATCGACGACATCGAGGGTGCGCACCTCGGGGTGCCAGGTCGCGGCGTCCTTCCGCTCGACGAAGCTGATCCCGTACAGGCGCGCGATGATGTCGAGCACGCCGCGGGTCACGCGCCCCACCTCGAAGTACTCGCTGAGCGCCTTCTCATCGAAGTCGTAGTCGCGTTGCTTGAGGCGCTGCGTGAGGTAGAGGCGCTCGTAGTTGGGGATGCCGCCGTCGGCGCTCAGCCCGAGGGACGCGTACTCGCGCTCGTACATCGCGTACTCGGCCTCGGCGGCGTCGGCCACGGTGTCGGCCGCGCCCGCGAGGAACGCCTGCACTGCCGTCGCGCTGCGGGCCATGCGCGTCTCCAGCACGAAGTCCGCCCAGGCGCCGTAGCCGAGCAGCGTGGCCTTCCGCTGGCGCAGCAGCAGCACGCGCTCGAGGATCTTCACGTTCTGCCCTGACGCCCGGTTGTCGAACTCGAAGTTGAGCGCCCTGGCGACGCTGCGGTCGTCGGCGTAGGTCAGCACGGGGAAGTAGTCGGGGTAATCGGTAGTGAGCCTCACCTTGCCGCCCACGCCGGGGGGATGGGCGTCGCGGAACGCCTGCGGCGTGCCCGCCAGCTGCGCGGGGTCGACCATGATGTGCCCGGTGGCGTCGCTGAGGTTGGTCTCGAACGTCTGCTCGAGCGTCGTGATCTCCTCGTTGAGCTTGCGCAGCTGCGCCTGGCCCTCGGCTGGCAGCGACAGTCCGTTGCGGCGGAAGTCCCTTAGCACCTCGTCGAGCAGGCGCTGCCGCGTACCCATCAGCTGCGGGGCCGTATCGGCGTACCGCTTCACGGCGGCGGCGAGCTGCGCATCGAGCATCATCTCGGTGTAGAACGCCACCACCTTCGGCCGGCACGCCTTGCTGGCCGCGCGCACCGCCTCGTCGGGGTGCCCGACGCTCATCAGCTGCGACAGCCCGATGCCGATGCCGACCTCGTAGCTGATGTCGTCGATGGCGCCGACGGTGTTGTCCCAGCCGGCGGGCTGCTCGGTCGCCAGTCGCTTGATCGCTGCGAGGTCCTCGGCCGCTCGCGCCATCTGGCGATCGCACAGCGCGACCACCGCTTCGGCGCCGAATCCCGCCTGCACCGGGTCGAGCGCGCGTGGCGCCTGCAGCTGCGGCGGCGGTGGCTGCGGGCTGCCGGGCGGGCGGCTACCGGCGCTGCAGGCGGCGAGCACGAGACACGGCAGCAGCGCGGTCTTCGGGGCGATGGGGGCCGGGTGCGGCATCTCGCATGCCTACCGCCGCGCGCACGAAATTTCGAGCGCTTAGTGGTCGCAGCAGTCGGCGCGCGGCGTGCAGTCCACCAGCCGGTCGCGCGCGTCGAAGTGGAGCTCGCACTCGCGCTGCAGCTGCTTGCGCAACAGCGCCCGCCCGCGCTGGACCCGGCTGCGCAGCCCGCTCGGCGACAGGCCGAGCTGTCGCGCGGCCTCGGCCTGCGACTGCCCGTCCAGCTCGACGCGCCGCAGCGCCTCGGCGTAGTCATCCGGCAGCCCCGCGACCGCGGCGGCGAGCCAGGCGCCCATCGCCTGGCGGAAGTCGGCATCCTCGGGCAGATCGGTCGGGCCCCCGTCGCCGCCCGCGCTCGGCTCGAGGTCCGCCGTAGGCGCCTCGAGCGAGCGCAGCGCGCTGCGGTAGTGGTCGGCGACGGCGTTGCGACCGATGCGGTACACCCACGCTTCGAAGCGCGTGTCGTCGCGCAGCTGGCCGCTGCGCTCGTGCACCTTCAGCAGTGCGTCCTGCAGCACGTCGTCGACGTGGTGGGCGGGGACGCGGCGGCCAATGAAGGCCCGCAGGGGCGCGGCCATGCCGTCGAGCGCCTGATCGTGGGTGCGGGCCTCCATCGCTCCCCTCACTGTGGTGCCCGCGCGCCGCCGCAGCAAGAGGGCTCGCAACATGCGGAAGCTGTCGACTGCGTGGACTCGGTTGTCCCGGGGTCTACCGCCTCGCGCGGGGTGGAGTGCACAGCGGCGTCGGGGTCGGTCACCGTGAAGTGCTCCCAGCGATGCCCGTCCGGGTCGGTCGCCCAGAACTTGTCCTGGACCGCGTAGCAGCAGGTGCTGTCCATCTCGGCCTCCACCTCGACGCCGGCGGCGCGGCTGCGCGTCATCGCTGCGGTCACGGCCTCGCTCGACGCCATCTCGATGCCGAAGTGCGTGGCGGCGCCCAGCGTCTGCGTTAGGTTGGGCAGCTCGTTGAGGGTGAGGTTGAGGGCGGGCGTGGTGAGCTCGAACTTGGCGTAGTCCGGTCGCTGCTTGCTGGGCTCGACCCCAAAGAGGCGTCGGTAGAAGTCCACGGAGGCGGGCAGGTTGCGGACGCTGAGGCCGAGGTGCGGTCGAATGGCGGTGTCTTGCATGGTGATTGCTCCTTCATTCATGCAGACGCCGGTTGCGGGCGACGGACGCAGGGAAAGTTGCGGGTTAATGACAAAGGGGGCTGCGCCCGCTTCGCGGTCAGCAGTGCTGCGCACCGCTGCCGCTACAACCCCGCAGGGGACGCACGCGCGTCCCCTCTACCGGACACACGAAGATTCACCCCAGCGGGTCGCGCCGCTGGCGCTCCAGTGGGCTGAGAGTGTTGGTGGTCGTGGTCGTGGTCGTAGTTGTGCTCGGTGCTCGCTACCCAAGGGCTGCTGCCTCCGGTGGGCGCGCTCGCCACAGGGGTTTAATGACAAAGGGGGCTGCGCCCCCTTCGCGGTCCGAAGTGCTGCGCACTGCGGCCGCTACAACCCCGCAGGGGACGCACGCGCGTCCCCTCTCCAACAGTGCGCACCGCGCACTATTGGATTCACCCCAGCGGGTCGCGCCTTTGGCGCTCCGGTGCCGGGCGATGGCGTTGCGGAGCGCGTTGCTTGTCAGGCCGCGGCGGCGGCTGTCTGCGGGGGCTGCTGGTAGATGCGGGTGTAGTCGGGGGCGTCCGAGAGCCCGAGCTCGTGCTGTACGTCCGCCACGGGCCTGGCGAGCAGCCGCTCCCAGTCGGCGGCCACGAGCCACTCGGCCTTGAGGCCGCGCACGAATGCCTCGCCGATCGTCTTGCGCGCGGAGCCGCCCCTGCGCCCGGCGGTGACCATCGCGGTGAGCACGATGAAGGCGACGCCCGGGTTGCGCACCTGCGGCACGCTGAACGCCAGCAGCGACGCCTCGCCGAGCAGGTCGGTCTGGTAGCCGGTCACCACGTGCCACAGGTCGTGCATGTCGCGCGTGCGCGTGCCCACCAGCGCCATGCGCTCGTCGAGGGTCTCCTCCACCGGCCGCTTGTCGATGCTCGCCTCGACCAGGCCATCGGCGGTGATGCCCTCCTGCTCGCAGAAGGCGAGGTAGACGCGACCGAGGCTCCCCTCGGGAAGCCTGCCGAGCGCCTCGCGGTCGAGCAGCGTGTCGAGCAGGCTGCGCTTCTCCGACAGGATGATCGCTCCCATCGGGTTGCGCGCGAAGCGTCGCGTGGTGCGGCCCAGCGCATTGCCCGACAGCGCTCGGATGACCTCGAAGACCTGTGAGGTGTCCTGAGGGTTGTCGAGCAGCCTCCGCATGGCCTTCACTGCGACCAGGGGACGGATCGGGTTGCGCTTGTTGGTGTCGGCCATCGGCGGTACCTCCTGCTGCCTTGCGAGCAACGTGTACTTACATTATTGTAAGTAGGCAGATCGGTCAAGGGAGAGCCGTGAATACGCCCAAGGAACCAGCGCGACGGCGGCTTTCCGCGGAGGAATCCAAGCAGCGCATCCTCTCGGTGGCCGAGCGGCACCTCGCCCGGGTCGGCCCCGCGGGGCTGCGCCTCAAGGAGCTGTCGGCCGAGCTCGGCATCTCCCACCCCGCCATCCTCCACCACTTCGGCAGCCGCGAGGGACTGGTAAACGCGGTCGTCGAGCGTGCCCTGTCGACCTTCGAGCAGCGGCTGTCGGACATGCTCTCGGCGCGGGCCGCGTCGCCCGACGCACTGATGGACGCGCTCGCCGAGTTCTTCTCGGAGGGTGACCGCGCGCGCCTGTTCGCCTGGCTCAACCTCTCCGGCGGTCGCGGGGAGTCGGACGCTCCCCGGCCCTATGAGCGCATCGCACAGCGCCTCCATGATGCCCGAACGGATGCGAACGCACCGAGCTACGAGGACACGCTGTTCCGCGTGCAGCTGGCTGCGCTCGCGCTGTTTGCCGAGGCGCTCTTCGGTAGCGCGATACGCCGGACGCTCGGCCAGCGCGACGACGCCGAGGCATCGCTCGACTTCAGGCGTCGCCTCGCGCGCCTGCTCTCGACGCCTCCGCAGTGAAACGCGTCGGCTGCGTCCGCCGTAGTCAGGGTGGGGAACATTTTAGTCACCCGACCGGTTTGCTAGCCACCGCCCACTGCATGGGTGTGGCCGGTGAATCGAGAGGGGGAGTCATGAACAGCCCGGCATTCGACAGACATCTCGTCGCGCTCACGCGCGGCAGCGCGTACCACCTGCTCGGCCGCACCTGCATTGGCGTGGTCGACCGTCGGCGCGGGGTATGGCAGCGCGATCACGGTGCCGTCGACGCACCGCTGCGCGGCTCGCTGCAGGAGGTCGAGGACGGCCTCGCGACGACATCGCCGGGCTTCTACGTCGGCGAACAGCTCGTCTTCGACACGCCCGGCGGCGAGCACGTCACCGGGCCCGTGCTGTCGGTGGAGGCGCTTCCGCCGCTGCGCAGCCAGCAGCTGGTTGCCGAGGTGCGCGGCGCGGGCGCCGACGAGCACGATGGGCGGGAGATCGGCGTGCTGCAGCGGCTCATGGCGGCGCTCGGTGGCCGCTCGGTGCCGGCCAACGGCAATCGTTCCGGCCTCTAGGGCGGCACCCGGTCGCGCCCCGCGCGGCACAATTGGATTCAACCTCGCGCCGCGTGGGGTCACTATACAGCTGACTCTCCGTCGAGGTGCCCGCCATGAATCCACTGTTCCGTCCCATCACGCCCATCCTTTCCTGCGCCTGCTTGCTCGTCATCGGCTGTGACGATGACGACAGCGAGGCGCGCGGCAACGTTCCGTGGTCGCCCAACGAGACCACCGTCATCAGCGAAGGGGGCGAGTACGGCGCCTACGGCACGCCAGGCCAGACGGGCTGCGTGGTCGCCCCGGACACGGAGGAGGAGGTCTGCTTCGGCACCGACGTCACCTGCGCCGACGAGACCACCGCGGACGTCGTGGTCGACGACGACGGCACCGTGCTCGACGTGGTCTGCATTCCGCCGGAGGTCGACGCGGTCACGGACCTCGACCTCGAGGATGGCGAGATCGACCAGACCTCCAACAGCACCGCGCTCGTCCTCGGGGAGGGCGCCGTCTACGAGGGCGACCTCGCGGTCGATGGCAACAACGTCGTGCTGTACGGCGAGGGGCCGGACGTGTCCACGCTCGACGGTGACCTGCACATCACCGGCAACAACGCCATCGTGCGCGGCGTGACGATCACCGGCGACCTCAACATCGACAAGAACGGCGCGATCGTCGTCTTCTGTCGCGTGCTGGGCAACGTCACGCTCTCGAAGAACAACACGGTGCTCTCCGGCTGCGAGGTCCACGGCAACATCATCGTGCTCGACAACAACAGCGAGCTGCACGGCAACAGCGTCGGCGGCAACATCGAGGACGACGGGCAGAACACGATCTGCGACGGCAACGTCAGCTTCAACGACGAAAACGACAACCAGCGGGTGGACGAGGGCGAGAGCGGCGAAGATATCGGCTGCTGAGCGCGTGTCCGGCGCACGCGACTGCGCCCCTTGCGGGAAAATGGTGGCCCCGTGGCGCCGCGGGCTACGATCGCGCTACCCCCATGCGCTGGCTCGTACAGAACTTCCTCAAGGGCTGCCTGGTGCTGGTCCCGACCGTGACCGCGCTGTACGCCGTCTACTTCCTCTTCGTGCAGGTCGATGGGCTGCTGCAGCTGCCGCTGCCCGGCATGGGATTCGTCGTCACGATCGCCGCCGTCACCCTGCTGGGGGTCTTCACGTCGAATGTGATCGGCGGCCGCATCTTCCACGGCTTCGAGCGGCTGCTGGTGCGCGTGCCGGTCGTGAAGTTCTTCTACCGCGCACTGCGTGACTTCGTGGGGGCCTTCGTCGGGGACCGGCGCAGCTTCGACCGCCCCGTGAAGGTGCGGCTCACCAGCGACCCCGACGGTGCATGCGCGCTCGGCTTCATCACGACCGAGGACCTCGGTCGCTACGGCCTTTCGGGCAGCGTGGCGGTCTACATGCCGCAGGCGCTCAACTTCGCAGGCAACCTGCTGGTCTTCCCCGCGGAGCGCGTCGAGGCCCTCGACGTGGACCCGACGGACTTCATGGCCTTCATGGTCTCGGGCGGCCTCGTGCGCACGCGCCCGTCCGTGGTGCCACCGCCCGAGTAGGGCATGTGCCCATCGCGTCGCTCGACCGTGCTTGCGCTCCGAATCAGATAGGCGCTAGCCGCGCGGCATGCCGGAGGCGCGCACGCGGGTCTCGAGTGCGCGGAAGCGCTGCGCCAGTGCCCGCACCAGCGCACCCGTCCAGCCGTCGATGCCGAGCCCCTCGTCCATCGTCGCCTTGTCGAGGATCAGCACCGTCAGGCGGTCGACCGCCTCGACCGTGGCAGCGCGCGGCTCGTCGAGGATCAGCGCCATCTCGCCGAAGACGTCGCCCGGGCCCATCGTCCCGAGCGTCTCCTGCTGGCCGTTGTCGGTCCGGTAGGCGCGGCAGGTGCCCGCCACGACCATGAACGCCGTGTCGCCGCCGTCGCCCTCGCGCACGATGACCTCGCCGGGCTTGAAGAGCTTGCGCGGCAGGTGCAGCCCTCCGCTGAGGAACTTGCGCACGGCCTTCTGCAGCTCGAGCACGCTCTGGTACCGGTCGGCGGGGTTTTCGGCGATCGCCTTGCTGACGATGTTGCGGATGCGCCGCGACACGCCGATGCCCTTGCATGCCTCGTCGATCGACACGATGCGCCCCTGCTTCGCCATCTCGACGACCTGGTTGCCGTCGGCGATCGCTCCGTACGGCGTCTTGCCGCAGATGATCTCGTAGAGCACCGAGCCCATCCCGAAGATGTCGGTGCGCTCGTCCATGTCCGCCGGGTTGCCGCGTGCCTGTTCGGGCGCCATGTACGCCGGCGTGCCGACGGCGCCGTGGGCCTCCATCTGCGAGCGCGAGCCCGAGGCCGCGCGCGTGCGCGACAGGCGCGCCAGGCCCCAGTCCATCAGATAGACCTGGCCAAAGCGACCGACCATGATGTTCTCGGGCTTCAGGTCGCGGTGGATGACGCCGGCCGCGTGCGCGTACGCCATCGCGTCGCAGACCTTGAGGAAGATCTCGAGTCCCTCCTCGAGCCGCTCGCTCGAGCCGACGGGGTAGTCCTTGCTCCACAGCCACTTGTCGAAGCCCACACCCTTGATGAGCTTCATCGTGAAGTACGGGATACCCTCGGGGGACACGTCCAGCTCGTGGACCGGCACGATGTTCGGGTGCTCGAGCTGCCCCGTCATCTGGGCCTCGGCGACGAACCCGTCGCGGTACATCGGAACGGTCGACATCTGCTTGTCGAGGCGCTTGAGGGCGACCCTGCGCAGCAGCTTGCGATCGGTCGCGGGGTGGATGCGGCCCATGCCGCCACGGCCCAGCTCGTGGTGGATGCGCAGGTTCTCGGGGCTGGGGACACCCTCCTGGAGCATCATCTCCGGGCTCAGGTCGTGCTCACCACCGAGCGGAATTGCTTCGTTGACCTCGACCGGTGGCAGCGACATGCCCTCATCGTCCGGCTTTTTCCCGTTGCTCATGCGCCCTCCTCCGCCACCACCCGCGCGCACGGTACCACGAACGGCCGGGGAAACTTCACTCCGACTCGCGTCTGCGACACCCGCCTACACCCCGTCCTCGCGATGCGCGGCCGACAAAAGGTTGGCCGCCGCGGGACAAAAGGTTGGCCACCTCGGGTACAACGCGGAGGCGCCACGCTGGGTAGGGTGGCGCCTGGAGGTGTGCATGTCTGCAATCGCGATCGTGGTGAATCGGTGTTCGAGCCTGTCGTGGGCTCTCTTGCTCCTGTTGGTGGCCTTGGGTCCGGCCTGCTCGTCGGACACGACCGAAGACGCCGACGGCGGTGTCATGGGCGACGGCGACGGTGATACCGGCGGTGGCGACGGTGACGGCTCCGGGCTCATCGACACCGGCGAGACGGTGCCGTTCACGGCGGGCGAGGCGATGGAGCCCGAGCCGATGGAGTGGGAGTACGTGCACTTCCCCGAGTCCTACTGCCGCGACGGCAATGAGACGGGTCTCGGCATCAACATCAACCCCGACTCGGACAAGCTCCTCATTTACCTCGAGGGCGGCGGGGCGTGCTTCAACACGCTCACCTGCGTTGCAAACCCCTCGTCGTGGGGCGAGGCGGACCTGGGCTCGCCTGGTGGCATCCTTTCGCGCGACGGTGACAGCCCCTTCGCCGACTGGAACATCGTCTACGTGCCCTACTGCAGCGGCGACGTCTTCACCGGTGGCAACACGAACGGCACCGGCCTCAATGGCGACACGATGGCGGGATACCTCAACATGGGTGAGTACCTCGAGCGCATCGTGCCGACCTTCCCGGACGTGACCGATGTCGTGCTGACGGGCGTGAGTGCGGGCGGCTTCGGTGCATCCTACAACTGGCTGCGCACTCAGGATGCGTTCGGGGACGACATCCCGGTGCACCTGCTGGACGACTCGGGGCCGCCCATGTCCCAGGACTACATGCCACCGTGCTGGCAGAAGCGCATTGCCGAGGCCTGGGGCTGGGACAAGACCGTCTACCCCGCCTGCGCGAACTGCGACGTGGAGGGCGGTAACGTCGTGGTGCCGCTGGTCGAGATGGCCCTCGACCGGCTCGGCGACGAGCAGCGCTTCGCCCTGCTGACCAATGACGAGGACGGCGTCATCAAGACCTTCCTCGCCTACGGTGTGGACGACTGCGCGGACTACGACGCGTTCATCCCGCCGGGCTACCCTGCTGGACTCTATCCGGAGGCGCTCGATGAGTTGGAGGAGCGTACGACGGGCAGGGACAACTTCGGCATGTTCCGGATCACCGGCGGCGGGCACGTGCTCATGTCGGGCGACCTCGAGGCGGAGGAGGCCGAGGGCATCACGCTGCGCGACTTCATCATCGCCTTCCGGGACGGCACCGACGAATTTCGGACGGTCTCACAATGACGCAGGCGAACATGCAGCGCATCGGGTGGCTTGCGGTGATGGTAGCGCTCGCGATGGTGGGCGCCTGTGGCGACGACAGCGACGGCGGCTCCAGCGACGGCGGCGGCGACGAGATGCCGGTCTGCTTCACGGAGCTCGACGAGGACACTAGCGGCGTCCAGGCGGTCGACTACCTGTGCGATGCCGATCCCTCGGCGGACCCCGACGCTGCCAACGCCTGCCGCAACGAGAGCGACTGCGCGATCATCAACACCGACGAGGTGCGTGAGCTCGCCCGGGTCTGCGGTCTGAGCTCGCGCGGCATGGAGGCCGACTGCGACGTCTACAACGAGTTCAACCAGACGTGCGTCGTCGACGAGACCAGCAAGAAGATCATGGCACCGGGGCTCTCCATGGCCTGCGCGGCCTGCTACGCGGACACGGTCGCGTGCGGAACCGTCTTCTGTCTCGCGGAGTGCGCGGGGGATGCGGACTTGCCAGAGTGCGTCGACTGTCAGCTCAAGGCTGGCTGCCGCCTTCCCTTCGAGCGCTGCAGCGGCCTCGAGCGGGAGTAGCCGATGTCCAGCCTGCGCAGCGCGCTGTCCGCGGTCTGCCTGTTGTCGCTGGTGCCCGCCGTGGCGCAGGCGGGCGGCTACGACACACCGATCGTCTACAGCGCGCGCCACATCGGCATGGGCGGCACGGCGATCGGCGGCGTGGACGACCCGTCGGCGGTCTTCCACAACCCCGCAGGCCTGTCGGGCGTGCAGGGGGTGGGCGTGCTCGCCGACATCTCGTTTCTCACCGGCACCCTGACGAGCACAGGCGGCTTCGGCAACGACACCGTGGGCGACGGCCTTGGCGAGGACAACGAGTCCGAGCGCATCGTCGCGCCGCTCTTCATGGTCGCCGGCGCCTACCACGTCGTTGACGGCCTGCGGTTGGGGCTCGCCGTCTATCCGGTCGCATCCGGTGCGGCCGAGTACCGCACGGTGTACCGGGACACGGACGCGATCGACAAGACGCGGCTCGTCTTCTTCGAGGCATCCCCGGCGCTCAGCTATGACCTGCCGGGCGACGTCTCGCTCGGCCTCGGCTACCGCTTGACCTACGCCACGCTCGAGCGCCAGCAGGGCGACGCCGACGATCCCCAGGTGTTCGACTTCGAGCTGACGGGGATGGACTTCACGGGTATCCGCGCCGGGTTGCAGTGGCGCCCGAGCCCCGAGGTCGCCGTGGGCATCGTCTACCGCCACCGCATCGACGTCGAGCTCGAGGCCGATGAGGCCCGCGCCGTCGCCGATGTGGTCGACGCGAGCACCACCTTGACGCTGCCGAGCAAGCTGGGCTTCGGCGGTCACTACGACCTTGGCGAGCTGTCGTTCGCGCTCGATCTGGAGCTCGGCTTCAACAGCCAGAACGACGTCTCGGTCATCGAGGGTGACAACAGCAACTCGCTGGTCCGCGGGCCCGACGGGGGTCCCAAGCGGGAGGCGGTCGACAACGTCTTCGACTGGCGCGACTCGGTGACCGCGCGCGTTGGTGTGCAGTATCTCGTGGCGCCCGCGTGGCCGGTGCGGGCTGGTTACATCTTCGATGGGCAGGTAAGCAGCAAGGCCTATCCGTCCGCGTTTGGCACACCGCCGGCGGCCAGCCACAGCGTGACGCTCGGCGGCGGCTACCTCGGCGACGGGTGGCAGCTCAACCTCGCGCTCGCGCGCCGCAGCGTCTCGACGTCGGTGGCCGAGGACGACATCGGTGACGATCCGGCGTGTGCGACCTGCGCGCCGCCTGGAGACGACTTCAGCCTCGAGCTCTACGGCGTCTACGTCGACTACTCGATCGACTTCGGCGACGCGCCCTAGCGGCTCAGCGCGGCTTGCGCGGTCACGATGTGTGTGTGGGTGGTGCGTCAGGCGCGTCCGAGCTGGGCTCGGCGGTCGGGCGGCACGTGTTGCACTGCCGCTCGCACGCCGTGGTGGTGTTCTCGCCCGGTACGAGCACGGGCGGCCCGCTGCGGTCGGTGCCCGTGCGCTCATCCAAGCTGTCGCCGCCCCGGTCGCAGCGCTCGAGGCACTCGGTCATCTGCTTCTGGCAGGGATCGCCGTAGATCGCGCAGCCCCCTAGCAGCAGCGCGATGGCGATCGGCGCAGCGCGCACGGGCTACTCCTGCCGACCGCCGAGCACGCCCGCGCGCATGAGCAGGTACAGCAGCTGCATGAGTGCGGAGATGGCCGCGGCGACGTAGGTGAGGGCGGCGGCGTTGAGCACCGCGCGCGTGCCCGGCACCTCCTGCCGCGTGATGATGCCCGCATCACCCAGCACGCGCACCGCGCGGCTCGACGCGTTGAACTCCACCGGCAGCGTGACGAGCGTGAAGGCGAGGAAGGCACTGAAGAGAATGATGCCGAGCCAAGTCATCGCGGGGGACTGGAAGAAGATGCCCGCCGTGGCGACGAGCATGCCGCCGCTCTGCCCAATGCCTGCGGGCTTCACCACCAGCGAGCGGAACTTCAGTGGTGCGTAGCCGTCGGCGTGCTGGATCGCATGGCCCGCCTCGTGGGCCGCGACGCCGAGCGCCGACAGCGATGCGCCGTGGTAGACGTCCGGCGACAGTCGCAGCGCACGCGCGCTCGGGTCGTAGTGATCGGAGAGGAAGCCCTGCACGGGCTCGACGCTCACCTGCGAGATGCCGGCGCGCTTCAGCAGCGCGCGTGCGGCCTCGGCGCCTGTCATGCCGCTGCGCGGCCGCACCTGGCTGTACTTGTTGAACGTGGACTTGACCTTGAAGCTCGCCCACAGGCTCAGGGCCATGCCGGGGAGCATGACGAGCAGGTACATCGGATCGAAGAACATGCGATCAACGTAAGACCGAATCGCCGCCGCGCAAGGGGAGGGCGAGGTCGCGCGTCGGATGGATTCTGCTACCGTGGGCGCATGCGGAAGGGCGGCGCACGACTGCACTCGACTGCACTCCTGGGTGCGCTGCTCATCGCATGCGCGAGCTCGCCGCCGCCACCGCCGCCACCGCCGCCACTGCCCGCTGCGCCGCCGAGTCGCGCCGCCGCCGTCGAGCGGCATCAGACACGCGCCGGGCCCGCCGGGCCCGCCGCGCCCGCCGCGCCTACCACGTCCGAGCCCACGCGACCCAAGCTCTGTGGCGTGTCCGACAGCGAGGCGGAGCTGGCGGCGCTGGTGTCCTCGCAGGTGGGCCTCGGGCTGCTGTGGCTGGCCGACGGCGCGAGCGAGTCGCGTGCACCCGACGGTCGCCTGACCGAGCGCTCGCAACGCTCATTCAGGCATGCGGCCAAGGCGGTGCGTCAGTCGCTGTCGCTCGCCAAGTGCATGCTGCGGTCGCGTGACGCGGGCTTCAGCGCGACGCTGCGCAAGGGGCAGGGCGCGATCGAGGCGTGGCTCGACACCCACCTCGACGACCCGGCCGATGCACCGGTGCTGCTGTCCGCGGGCACGGCGTACTTCGCTTCGCTGCTGTCGTCGGACTCGCCGATGGATGCGATGCTCGACGTGCCGATCGCACTGACGCTGCTCGAGCGCGCCGTCCGCTTCGCCCCGTCGGCGCAGGATGGCCTCGGGATGATGCTGCTCGGTGCCTACGACTGCTACCTGCCGCCGCCGGTCGGCGGCCAGCCCGTCCGCGGCAGCGGGCGTTTGCAGAAGGTCGCCGACAACGGCGGAGGGCTCGCGCGCGTCGCGCAGGTGGTGGACGCCGAGTTCTGCATGGTGGGGCTACAGAACCGGGCGCGCTTCCAGCAGCTGCTGACCGAGGTGATCGAGTCGGGTGCGAAGCGCCGCAACACGGGCCTGTCGCCCTTCGATGGCATGGCCCGCGGGCGCGCCGCCTGGCTGCTGTCCGAGGAGGAGGAGTTCTTCCTCGAATGACGCGGCGTGAGGCAAACGCGTGTAGCGTATGCGCTGACCGCACGTAGGCCCTGGCACGCGGCCGCCGACGGAGCGCCACGATGGAGGATCCGACCATGTGCATGTCTCGCTACCTGGCCGTCGCTCTGCTCGCCGCTGCGTGCGGTGCACCCGAGCCCGAGCCCCAAGCCCCCGCACCGCCGCCCGAGCCGTCGGAGGCCGCGCAACCGCCGGCGCCCGCCGCCGCTCCCGCGCCCGTTGCACCCACCCCCGAGTCCGCAGCGGCAGAGCCGACAGCGCTCGGGGCCGCTGCGGTTGCGCTTGCCGATCCGGTGGTCGAGCCCGTTAACCAAGTCAAGCCCGTCAAGTCCGGCAAGGCACCCGCGCGTGCCGTCGAGCAGCCACCGTCGAAGGAGGCTGTGGCCGTGCCAGCTGCTGCGCCGCAGCCACCGAAGCCCATCGCGGGCAGCTATGCGATCGCGTCGGGCAGCAAGGCGAGCTTCCTGATCGATGCACCGCTCGAGAAGATCAAGGGACGCTGGTCGAAGACGGGTGGGACGCTGACGATCGATCCCGGCGACCTCGGCAAGACGCGCGGCGACGTCACCATCGACCTGCTCACGCTCAAGACGTACACCTTCGGCGATCCGGGTAAGGACAGGCGCCAGGGCGAGCACGCGCTCAACTGGATGGAGGTCGGCAGCGAGGTCGGCGCGGCCACGCGCGCGAAGCATCGCACCGCGCGCTTCACCATCGAGCGCATCGTCAGCGCCCGGCCCGCGCAGGCGGGGGCCACCTCGCGCATCAGCGCCAGCGGCAAGCTGCTGCTGCACGGCCGCACCGTGTCGAAGACCGCCGAGCTCGAGGTGAGCTTCGAGGGCCCGGCGCACGCGCCCACCGGCGTGACGATCCGCACGGTCAAGCCGCTGCGCGTGTCGCTCAGGGCGCACGACATCAAGCCCCGCGACCTCGCAGGTCGCTTCCTCGCCGGCGCGCTCGACAAGGTCGGGCAGAAGATCGCAGACCGCGTCGCCGTGAGCCTGCGGCTGACCGCGTCGCGCAAGTAGACGCCGTCAGCTGCGGTCGCTGGCAGCCTGCGCGAGCGTCTGGGCGAACGCAGCGGCGGCCGGCGACAGCGGCCGGCCACGCTTGCGAATGATCGCGAGCTTGCGGACGATGCGCAGGCCGCGCACCGCGATCGGCGCGATGCGGCGGTCGCGCGCCGGGACGCCGAGCTCGCTGATGAAGGCCAGGCTGCGCGTGGTCGCGACCATCTGCAGGATGGCGGCGATCGAGCGCAGCTCCATGACCACGTTCATCTCGACGCCCGCGTCGCGCAGGGCCGCGTCGATCAGCTGGCGGATGGCGCTGCCGCCCTCGAAGCCGACCAGGCCCTGGCCCCGCAGCGCCTCGATGCCCACCCGGCGTCGACCCGACAGGGCATGGCCGCGCGCGCCGACCAGGACGATGCGGTCGTCGGTCAGCGGCTCGGCGATCAGCTCCGGTGACGTCGTCGGAAGCGTGACGATGCCGAGCTCGAGGCGCTCGTCGGCCACGCTCTGCTCGACCTCACGGCTGCCGGCCTCGCGCAGGTGGAAGACGATCTCCGGATGGCGGCGCTGGAAGGTCGCGATCGCCGGCGGCACCAGGTACGACACCGCCGTCGCGCCGCCGCCGATGCGCACACTGCCGGTGTCGAGCGACATGTGCTCGCGGACGCTGCGCTGCAGTCGCTCGTAGCGCTCGACCAGCACCACCGCCTCGCGCTGGGCGAGCCGTCCCATGTCCGTCAGCGCCACGCCGCGGGCGCTGCGCTCGAGCAGCTCCGCGCCCAATGCCTCCTCGAGCTGCTGGATGCGCCGCGAGAGCGCGGGCTGCGACAGCCCCATCGCCTGGGCCGCGTCCGTGATCGCGCCGTGCTCGGCGACGGCCAGCAGCGAACGCATGAGGTCGAGATCCATACATGTGAAAATAGCATGGCTACGATGCAAAATATCCATTTTACGCATGGCTCGGCGCGCGTTAGGAGTTCACAACCCCCCAAGGAGAACGACCATGCTCGAAGCCTACCGAACGCACGTCGATGAGCGCGCAGCCCAGGGTATCCCGCCGCTGCCGCTGGACGCCGAGCAGACCGCCGCGCTGGTGGAGCTGCTGAAGAAGCCGCCGGCCGGGGAGGAGGCGTTCCTGATCGAGCTGCTCGAGCAGCGCGTGCCCGCGGGCGTGGACCAGGCGGCCTACGTGAAGGCCGGCTTCCTGAGCGCGGTGGCCAAGGGCGACGCGGACTGCGGCCTGCTGACACGCAAGCGTGCGGTCGAGCTGCTGGGAACGATGCTGGGCGGCTACAACATCGCCACGTTGGTCGAGCTGCTCGACGACGCGGACCTCTGCAGCGTGGCCGCCGACGAGCTCGCCGGGACGCTCTTGATGTTCGATGCCTTTCACGACGTTGCCGAGAAGGCGAAGGCCGGCAATGAACACGCCGAAAGGGTGATCAAGGCCTGGGCCGACGCCCAGTGGTTCACCGAGCGCGCGAAGGTGCCCGAGAAGATCACGCTGACTGTCTTCAAGGTGACCGGCGAGACGAACACGGATGACCTGTCGCCCGCGGTCGATGCCTGGTCGCGCCCCGACATCCCGCTGCACGGCCTCGCGCTGCTGAAGAACCCGCGCGATGGCATCCACGATCCGATTGGCCAGCTCGCGGAGCTCAAGGGCAAGGGCCACCCCGTGGCCTACGTCGGCGACGTCGTGGGCACGGGCAGCTCGCGCAAGAGCGCGACCAACTCGGTGCTCTGGCACCTCGGCGACGACATTCCGCACATCCCGAACAAGCGCAACGGCAGCGTCTGCATCGGCGGCAACATCGCGCCGATCTTCTTCAACACGATGGAGGACTCGGGCGCGCTGCCGATCGAGTGCGACGTGGCGAAGATGAACATGGGCGACGTGATCACGATCTACCCCTACGAGGGCAAGGCGGAGAACGAGGCGGGCGAGGTGATCGCCGAGTTCGAACTCAAGACCGACGTGCTGCTCGACGAGGTGCAGGCCGGCGGGCGCATCCCGCTGATCATCGGACGCAGCCTGACCGCCAAGGCGCGCGAGTACCTGGGCCTCGGCCACTCGGAGGCCTTCCGCACGCCGGCGCCGCCCAAGCAGTCCGACAAGGGCTTCACGCTCGCGCAGAAGATCGTCGGCCGCGCCTGCGGCGTCGACGGCGTCCGCCCGGGGACCTACTGCGAGCCGCGCATGGCGACGGTCGGCAGCCAGGACACCACGGGCCCGATGACGCGCGACGAGCTCAAGGAGCTCGCGTGCCTGGGCTTCTCCGCCGACCTCGTGATGCAGAGCTTCTGCCACACAGCGGCGTACCCGAAGCCGGTCGACGTCGAGACACACCACAACCTGCCGGACTTCATCATGACGCGCGGTGGCGTCTCGCTGCGACCGGGCGACGGCATCATCCACTCGTGGCTCAACCGCATGCTGCTGCCCGATCAGGTCGGCACCGGCGGCGACTCGCACACGCGCTTTCCGCTGGGCGTCTCGTTCCCCGCGGGCTCGGGGCTGGTGGCGTTCGCGGCGGCGCTCGGTGTGATGCCGCTCGACATGCCCGAGTCGGTGCTCGTGCGCTTCAAGGGCAAGCTGCAGCCGGGCGTGACGCTGCGCGACCTGGTCAACGCGATCCCCTATGCCGCGATCCAGAGCGGCGACCTGACCGTCGCGAAGAAGGGCAAGAAGAACATCTTCTCGGGTCGCATCCTCGAGATCGAAGGCCTTCCGGACCTCAAGGTCGAGCAGGCCTTCGAGCTGAGCGACTCGACCGCTGAGCGCTCGGCGGCGGGCTGCTCGATCCGGCTCGGCAAGGAGTCGATCACCGAGTACCTGCAGTCGAACATCGTGATGCTGCGGTGGATGATCAACGAGGGCTACGGCGACGCGCGCACGCTGGAGCGTCGCGCACAGGCGATGGAGAAGTGGATCGCCGACCCGCAGCTGCTCGAGCCGGACGCGGATGCGCAGTACACGAAGGTCTTCGAGATCGACCTTGCCGACGTCAAGGAGCCGCTGCTGGCGTGCCCGAACGACCCTGACGACGTGAAGACGCTCAGCGACGTGGCTGGCGTGCCCGTGCAGGAGGTGTTCCTCGGCTCGTGCATGACGAACATCGGGCACTTCCGCGCGGCGGGACGGCTGCTCAAGGAGTTCGGCGACATCGTGCCGACGCGCCTGTGGGTCGTGCCGCCGACCAAGATGGACAAGGAGCAGCTAATCGAGGAGGGCTACTACAGCCTCTTCGCGGCCGCTGGCGCGCGCACCGAGACGCCGGGCTGCTCACTGTGCATGGGCAACCAGGCGCGCGTGGCGCCGGGCTCGACCGTCGTGAGCACGTCGACGCGCAACTTCCCTAACCGCCTGGGCAAGGGCGCGAACGTCTACCTGTCGTCGGCGGAGGTGGCCGCGGTCACCGCGATGCTCGGCAAGATCCCGACGGTGCAGGAGTACATGAAGTACGCGGCCGACCTCGACCACATGGCCGCGGACGTCTACCGCTACCTGAACTTCAACGAGATCGAGTCGTTCACGAAGGCCGCCTCTTCGGCCTCGCTGCCGGTCATCCAGTAGCGCTGCGGTGTGGGTGGACCACTTACGTTGGGCCACCCTCGGTGGCCTCGCGTATGGGCGAATTTGTGTGTTGCCCGGCGTCGGCGTCGGTGATTCGATGGGGCGCCGGTGACCACGGCGACCGCGGGGACTCCGCGCCGCCAGCCCGCCCACAGGAACCGTGATGAAGCCGACGACAATCTTGCTCCTATCGCTGCTCGCCCTCGCCGCAGTGGCCAACAACGCGCTGGCCGAGGAAGCCAAGGCCGAAGCCGAGGCCGCCGAACCCGAGGCCAAGCCGGAACCCAAGAAGGACGGTCCGCTCGACGCCTCCGGTACCGACCGCGAGGTCCGCGCGATGAAGGCCAAGAAGGCCGACGGTAGCAAGGTCGGCCGGCACCTGAAGGCGGCCGGTGCGTTGCCCGTCGATGTGGTCGCCGCGATGCTCGGCGCCGGCTTCGACTTCAAGCAGATCGGGCGCGCGATCAGCGCCTACGACATCGTCAAGCCGTCGGTGATGGGGCAGCTCGTCGTCGACGGTGGCGTCGGCCCCGGCGGCGTGGTGGTCGTGCTGCGCGAGGCGCTCAACCTCACGCCCACGACGCTCGCGAGGACCATGAAGGAGCTGGGCCACGGCGCGGGCGAGATCGGTCAGGCGTTCAAGGAGGCCGGCATCGACGCGGGCAAGGCCTATCCCGCGTTCGAGGCGCTCTACGAGACACGCGAGGTCTTCCAGGCGATGGAGCCGCTGGGCGTCAAGGGTCTCGAGGGCTTCGTCAAGGTGCTCACCGCCGCCGGCTACAGCCACGGCAAGATCACGGGCCTGCTGCTGAAGGCCGAGTTCGAGCCGGGCCCGCTCGCGGAGGCGATGGCGAAGGCTGGGACGACGGCCAGCAACATCGCGACCGACCTCAAGGCCGAGGGCGTCGACGTCGGCAACATCGGCATCGCGCTGAAGGACGCGGGCTTCAACGCGAAGAAGACCACCGCGGCGCTGCGCTCGGTTGGCGCGGGCGCACAGCAGGTCGGCGCTGCGCTCAAGCAGGCGCGCTACTCACCCGCGGCGACCGTGGGCGCGATGCACGCCGCCAAGTTTCCCGTGACGGAGATCGCCGCTGCGCTCAAGTCGTCGGGCCTCGACGACGAGCGCCTGCTCAAGGCGATGAAGAAGCACAAGCTCTTCCCCGGCGACCTCGCCAAGGAGTGGTCCGACGCGGGGCAGTCGGCGGACAAGATCGCCAAGACGCTGCGGGCCATGGGCGTGGACGAGCCCTACATGGCCAAGGCGCTCAACTGGGCGAAGTTCGATGCAGGCAAGCGCGCCAAGGCGCTCAAGGGCGTGGGCGTCGAGATCGGTCGCATCGCGGTCTTCCTGCGCTACCAGAAGGTCGACCCGGGCAGCGTCGTCAAGGCGCTTCAGGCGGCCAAGGCCAAGCACCTTCAGATCACCAAGGCGCTGCAGCGTGCGCGCTTCAAGCCGAAGGCGACGGTGGTGGCGCTTCGGGCCGGCGGCGTGAAGCTCGGCACCATCGCGGCGGACCTGAAGGAGCTCGGTGGCGAGTCGAAGAAGATCGCCAAGACGCTGCTCAAGGCGGGCGCGACGACCAAGGAGGTCGCGAAGGCGCTGAAGGCGGCGGACTTCGATCACAAGGAGACGACCGTGGCGCTGCGCGCCGCCAAGGTCTCCGCGCAGGACGCGGCCACCGGCCTCAAGGGCGCGGGGGCGCCGCGTGAGTACATCGCCGCCGGGCTGCTGGCCGCCGAGTACCCGACCGCGGAGATCATCGCGGGGATGCTCTCGATCGGAGTCAAGCCGGGACCGCTGGCGAAGTCGCTGCGCGGCGCGGGTGCCAAGGCGCCGATGCTGGCGGAGGGTTTCAAGCAGAACAAGCTCGCTCCGTCGGACGTGGCCAAGGCGCTCAAGGGTGCGGGCTACGGCTTCCCGGAGTGCGCCAAGGCGCTCAAGTCGGTGAAGCTCAAGGCGAAGTCGATCGCCATCGCGCTCAAGGCGGCCAACGCGCGTCACCCGGCGATCGCCAAGAGCCTCAGGGCCGCCGAGTTCGATGTGACCGAGACGACGGCGGCCATGCGGGAGGCGGGCGTCACGGACGCGGACATCGCCATCGACCTCAAGAAGGAGGGCGCGGCGCCCGACGAGATCGCCAAGGGTCTGAAGGCCGCCGGCGTCCCCGCGGGTGGCGTCGCGGTTGCGCTCAAGCGTGCCGGCTTCAAGTTCGACAAGGTCGGGCTCGGCCTCGCCGGCGCAGGCCTCTCCCACGCGGAGGTGGCCAAGGCCATGCGCGAGGCGAAGGCGACGCAGAAGCAGATCGGAGAGCACCTGCGCGCAGCGGGCGTCAACGACGGTGCGCTTGCGACGATCTACAAGGCGGCGGGATTCGAGGCGGTCGCCATCGCCAAGGACCTCAAGTCGATGAAGACTGGCGAGCAGGAGCTTGCGAAGGCGCTCAAGACCGCGAAGTTCGACGCCCCGGCCATCGCGAAGGCGATGAAGGCCACGGGCAGTGCTCGGCCCGCGATTGCGGAAGCGCTCAAGGCATCCGAGTACGAGCCCAACGACATCGCCAAGGCGCTCGATGCCACCGGCGCCTCGCCCAAGGACGTCGCGGGCGCGCTGAAGAAGCTCGGGCTCGACCGGACCTTCGTCGCGCGTGGCATGAAGTCGGTCGGCACCGGCGCCGGCGGCATCGCGAAGTCGATGAAGGCCGTGGGCTACAAGGCCAACGACGTCGCGATCGCCCTCAAGCTGTGCGAGTTCGCCAAGGGCGCGACCGAGAGCGCGCTCAAGAGCGCCAAGTTCAACAACGGCGACGTCGAGATGGCGCTGGCGTACGCGGGCTTCTGAGCGCGTCGTGTTCGAGCTCGCGCCCGACCTGCGGATCGACGAGAGCTGTGTCGAGTTCCGCTACGCGCGCAGCGGCGGCCCCGGTGGCCAGCACGTCAACAAGGTCGAGACGCGGGTGGACCTGCTCTTCGACTACAAGGGCTGCGCGCAGCTCACCGAGGGACACCGGCGGCGGCTGGTCGCGGCGTTTCCCTCGCGCCTGAGCGCGGACGGGCGACTGGCGATCAAGGGCGAGCGCTACCGCAGCCGCGAGCGCAACCGGGCGGACGTGCTCGAGCGGCTGGGCGAGATGCTGCTCGCCACCCGGCAGCCCCCGAAGCGGCGCGTCCCCACCCGAGTGTCGCGCGGCCAGAAGCGTCGCAGGATGGACGACAAGCGCCGCCGCGGCGATCTCAAGCGGCAGCGTCGCGGCAGCAACGACGACTGAAGCCGGCAACGCCGACGACCGGCCGCGCGGCCTGCGTCGTGCGCCGCGTCCGCGCCGGGGGCAGCCGTTCAGCGACGTGAGCGACGGCGCGCAGTCACCAGCAGCGCCGCGAGGGCCAGCAGCCACGCCGCGTGCGGGGTGGGTCTCGGGTCTGCGCCCGGCCCGACGCGGCAGCCACAGCTGACCGGGTCCTCGGTGGGTCGCGCGTCGGGGTCGGAGGGGTCCGGGGCCTGCCCGCCCGAGCCGTCCGGTCCCACCGAGGCATCGGCGTCGCCGCCCTGCATGCCGTCGCCGTCGCCGTCGCCGCCGAAGGCGATGTCGAAGCACTCCTCGGAGCACGTGCCGCCGGGGCCGTTGTCATCGCCGTCATCGCACTGCTCGCCGGTGTCGGCGACTCCGTCGCCACAGGTGGGCAGGCGGCAGTTCTCGCGGCAGGCGTTCGGCTCGGTGTTCGAGTTGTTGTCGCCGACGTCGCACTGCTCGTTGTCCCAGTCGACCATGCCGTCGCCGCAGCCCGTCAGGTCGCACGCGGCGTCGTCACCGTCGACGCAGCCCGCCACCGCGTCGCACTGCTCGGCGCCGTTGCACGCCATGCCATCGTCGCACGGCAGCGGCGTGCCGGGGATGCAGCCGGCCAGTGGGTCGCACGACTCGCTGCCCGTGCACACGTCGTTGTCATTGCACGGCAGCGGCGCGCCCGCGACGCACAGGCCGTCCTCGCAGCTCTCCTGTCCGTTGCACACGTTGCTGTCGCCGCAGTGTGCATCCTCGAGGCACTCTTGGCAGTCGTCGAGACCCTCGGCGCACTGCGCCAGGCCGCAGGGCTCGATGCCGTCCATGCAGCCCGAGTCGGCGTCGCAGTCCTCCGCACCGTTGCAGAACAGCCCGTCGTCGCACGCGGGCGCCGCGGTCTCGATGAAGCAGCCGTCGACGCCATCGCAGGCCTCCACGCCGTTGCATACGTCGCTGTCGTCGCAGTCCAGCGACTGACCGGAGTGACAGCCGGTCGCGGGATGGCAGCTCTCCGCACCGTTGCAGACGTTCCCGTCGTCGCACTGGCGAGGCGTACCGACGCCGCAGCCGCTGACCGGGTCGCAGGCTTCGAGGCCGTTGCACACGTTACGGTCGTCGCACGCCAGCGCCACGCCGGCTCGGCAGGAGCCGCTGTCGCACAGCTCCGCGCCGTTGCAGACGTCGTTGTCGTCGCAGTCCGAGTTGTCGATGCAGGCGACGCAGGCGTCGACGGCGTCGTTGCACAGCCCGATGGAGCACGGGTCGAGGCCAGCGGTGCAGCCGGATGCGGGGTCGCAGCCCTCCACGCCGTTGCAGAACAGGCCGTCGTTGCAGACAGGCGCCGGGCCCGTCTGGCAGCCGAGCAGCGCATCGCAGCTCTCGCTGCCGTTGCAGGCATCCAAGTCGTCGCAGAGCGGCGGTGCGCCGTCCTGGCAGCTGCCGCCACCGTCGCAGAACTCCGCGCCGTCACACAGGTCCCCGTTGTCGCAGTTCGCATCCTGCAAGCACTCGACACACGCATCGCCGGCGTCATCGCAGAGCTGACCCGAGCACGGCGGGACGCCATCCTGGCAGGCACCCATCCCGTCGCAGGTCTCGTCGCCGTTGCAGAATGCGCCGTCGTCGCAGTCGGGGTTGTCGAGGCACCCCACGCAGCGGTCGAGGCTGTCGTTGCACAGCCCATTGCCGCAGGGCGGCGCGCTGTCGGCGCAGGCGCCGTCCACGTTGCAGCTCTCCGCGCCGTCGCAGAATGCGCCGTTGTCGCAGTCGCCGTCGTCGAGGCACTCGACGCAGCTCGCGAGGCCCTCGTCGCAGAGCCCTCCGCCGCACGGGTCCGCCGCCGCGGCGCACGTGCCGCCGCCATCGCAGCTCTCCGCACCGTCGCAGAACACGCCATTGTCACAGAAGGCGTCGTCGAGGCAGTCGACACACGCGTTGAGGTTCTCGTTGCAGAGGCCTCCGCCACAGGGATCGGTGCCGGCGAGACACGCACCGTTGCCGTCGCACGTCTCGGCCCCGTTGCAGTAGTCGCCGTCGTCGCAGCCGCCGTCGACGAGGCACTCCACACAGCTGTCGAGGTCGTCGCTGCAGAGCCCCACGACGCACGGGTCGTTGCCACCCTGACAGCGGCCCTGGATGTCGCAGCTCTCGCTGCCGGTGCAGAACTCCCCGTCGCTGCAGTCGGCGTTGTCGAGGCAGTCGACGCAGGCGTCGAGGTTGTCGTTGCACGGGCCGCCGCCGCAGGGGTCTGCGCCCAGCTGGCAGCTGCCGGTGCCATCGCAGGTCTCGGCGCCGCTGCAGTAGAGGTCGTCGCTGCAGTCGGTGTCGTCGAGGCACTCGACGCACGCGCCGAGGTCCTCGTCGCACAGGCCGCCGCCGCACGGCAGCGTGCCGCCCTGACAGCCGCCGCTGCCGTCGCAGTACTCGACGCCGTTGCAGAAGAGCAGGTCGTCGCACGGGCTGTCGTCGAGGCACTCGACGCAGCTGTCGAGTGCTTCGCTGCAGAGCTGCCCGGGGCAGGGGTCGGTCGCGGACTGGCAGTCGCCGCCACCGTCGCAGGTCTCGGCGCCGTCGCAGTAGTCGCCGTTGTCGCAGTCCACGTCCATCAGGCACTGCACGCAGCTGTTGGCGCCCTCGTCGCAGAGACTGCCCACGCACGGGTCCGCTCCGGCCTGGCAGCCGGTGCCGGCGTCGCAGCCCTCGCTTCCGTCACAGTAGTCGCCGTTGTCGCAGTCCACGGCGGCGTACCCGCAGCCGGTGGCTGGGTCGCAGCCATCGGTCGTGCAGAGGTCGCCGTCGTTGCAGCTCACCGGGATCGTCGTGCAGGCGCCATCGCCCGGGTCGCACTGGTCGGTGGTGCATGCGTCGCCGTCGTCGCAGACCACGGCCGTGGCCTCGCAGCCCTTGGCGGGGTCGCAGCTGTCGGTGCTGCAGAGGTCTCCGTCGTCGCACACCACCGCGTCCGCCGTGCAGCCGGTGGCCGGGTCGCATCCGTCGGTGGTGCAGAGGTCTCCGTCGTCGCAGACGATGGCGGTGCTCTCGCACTGGCCGTCGAGGGGGTTGCATGCATCGGTGGTGCAGGCGCTGCCGTCGTCGCAGTCGATCGCGGTGGCGATGCAGCTGTGGGTGTCCGTGTCGCAGCCGTCCGCGGTGCAGAGGTCTCCGTCGTCGCAGTCGAGCGCCTGCAGGCACTCGACGCAGGTGTTGTCCGCCGGGTCGCAGACGTCGCCTCCGCTGCAGTCGCCGTCGATGACGCACTCCACGCAGCTGTCACCCGACTCGAGGCATGCCTGGCCGATGCACGGGTCGGTGCCCGCGCCGCAGCTGCCGGCGCTGCAGCTCTCTATTCCGTTGCAGTACACGCTGTCGTCGCAGTCGCCGTCCGCGAGGCAGTCGACGCAGGTGTCGCCGCCCTCGTCGCACTGCTGGCCGCCGCAGGGGTCGCCGCCGCCCGCCACGCAGCTACCGGCGGCGCAGGTCTCGTCGCCGGTGCAGTAGAGGTTGTCATCGCAGTCGCCGTGGGCGAGGCAGTCGGCGCAGGTGTCGCCGCCCTCGTCGCACATCTGCCCGGGGCACGGATCGGCGGCCGCCACGCAGGTCTCGGCGACGCACGTCTCGGCGCCGTTGCAGAAGTCACTGTCATCGCAGTCGGCCGCCTGCAGGCACTCGACGCAGGTGTTGTCCGCCGGGTTGCAGAGCGCGCCTCCGCTGCAGTCGCCGTCGATGATGCACTCGACGCAGCTGTCACCGGACTCGAGGCATGCCTGGCCGACGCACGGGTCGGTGCCCGCGCCGCAGCTGCCGCCGCTGCAGCTCTCGTCGCCGTTGCAGTAGACGCTGTCGTCGCAGTCGCCGTCCGCGAGGCAGTCGACGCAGGTGTCGCCGCCCTCGTCGCACATCTGCATGCCGCACGGGTCGCCGCCGCCCGCCACGCAGCTGCCGGCGGCGCAGGTCTCGTCGCCCGTGCAGTACAGGTTGTCATCGCAGTCGCCGTCGGCGAGGCAGTCGGCGCAGGCGTCGCCGCCCTCGTCGCACATCTGCCCGGGGCACGGGTCGGCGGCCGCCACGCAGGCCTGGTCGACGCACGTCTCGGCGCCGTTGCAGAAGTCGCCGTCGTCGCAGTCGCCGTCGCTGTTGCACTCGATGCAGCGGTCGTCGGTCTCGTTGCACGCCAGCGGGTCGCAGGGGTCGGTCGCGCCCTGGCACGCGCCTGCCACACACGTCTCGGCGCCGTTGCAGAAGCTGCTGTCGTCGCAGTCACCGTCGATCGTGCAGGGGCAGTCGATCGCGAGCGAGGTGATGACGATGTCGTCGATCCACGCGGCGTCTTCCCCGGCCGCTGCCGACGCGTTCTTCTCGTACGCCCAGACCAGCTCGTGGATGCCGGCCGTCAGGCTGTGCGGTCCGCTGGACGCCCAGTCCATGTCGCCGCTGACCGTGGTCTGCGAGACGTCGTCGACGTAGAAGACGAGCTCGTCGGTGCCGGACTCGCTGTCGAGCTTCACCATGAAGCTCACGCTGCCCGCACCCGAGAGCGTCACCGAGCGGTGCGCGTGCTGCGTCAGGTCGTCTCCCGAGGGCGCGGAGCGCAGGGCATGGCTGCCGGCGTTGGCCTGGGCGTCGGTGATGAACCAGTGCGGCCCCTCGTCGGTGATCGGGTCGGTGCCGTCGTGGTTGGTCCAGTAGTCCGCCAGGCCGGCCTCGAAGCCCTCCTGTGCCGGGTCGCCGCAGCGCCCGTCCACGCATGCCGAGCCCGCGCACGGCGTACAGTCGGTCTTGGCCGTGTCGGCGCAGCCGTGGAAGCTGTCGCAGCTGTCGACCCGGCAGACCGCGTCGACATTGCACTGCAGCGTGGCCGTCGCCGGGCAGTTGCCCGGGTCGTTGCCGTCGCATGGATCGACGGTGCAGTAGTCGTCGTCGTCGCAGAGGTTGCGCTGCTCGCACAGGTCGCCGCTGCCGCCCGGCACGTCCACGCACACGTAGTCGATGCACGGGTCGGCGTTCATGCCAGGCACGCAGTCGTCGTCCACGGTGCAGCTCGTCCCCGGCGTCACGCAGTCGACGATCGGCACGAGGTCGGCGAAGTGGCCCGCGTACTGCACGCCGGCGAACAGGTCCCCGGGCGAGCACCCGGTGCTGTCGTCGCACACGCGCGACTGCGTGCAGCCTGCGGCCACGCTCGGCTCCTCGTACTCGTCGGCCGGGCCGGTGGTCAGGATGCCCTCGACCTCCAGCGTCGTGAGGTTGAGCACCGCGGAGCCGCTGTTGCCCTTGAACGAGTCGGTGCTCGCGCGGAAGTAGTTGCCGTTGCCGTCGTAGCTACGCACCTCGCCGCCCGCATCGAGCTTCAGGGGCAGGCCCTTGGGGTGGCCCGCGATCAGCAGATCGGCGCCGATGGACGGTGCGCCGTCGCGCGAGATGCACAGCGGCTTGCGGTCGGTGACCGGGCGGTTGAGGCGCAGCAGCGCCCAGTCCGGCTGCGACGTGTCGTTGGCATACTGGGCGTCGACGACCTCCTGGCAGAAGTAGGTGTCGCGGCTGGTGACCTCCTCGCCCGTCATCGAGTCGTTGATCTCCCAGTTGAAGACGATCGCCGTGTCCTCACAGCCGCCGCCGGGCACGCAGTGGCCGGACATCATGAAGAGGTCGGGTCCGACCAGGAAGCCCGAGCAGTAGCCGAGCTGCATCTGGCCGTAGTAGGTCTCGCCGGGGTCGCCCATGCTCGGCTCGTCCGGCGCGCACAGCGGCAGGTTCTCGTCGTCCGGCTCGGGCGTGTGGGTGTCGTCGTAGTAGGCCACGGCCGCGACGTCGCACGGGCTGCATCCCGGATGGCACTGCACGAGGTTGTCGGAGGTGCAGACGAGCTGGCTCGCCGGCGTCACCATGCCGACCGCGTTGCGCACGACGAGGTGGTCGGGGACCGTGACCTCGTGGACATCGTCGCGGTCGTCGGTTCCGTAGATCACGTGCTGCTGGAGCTGCCGCACGTCGGGCGCGGGCGCAGCGCCCTGCGACGGGCCACAGCCGGTGGTGATCAGTAACAGCGCCAGGCCAGGCCAGATGGCGCCTGTGGAGAGCTCCACTGCGCGTGTGGAGACAGAATTCAACGGCATGGTAAGCGAGCCCCTTGTCTCGTCCGGGGTATCCCTAAATGTCGGACACCGCAACACACGCCTGCCCCGATTGGGGGGCAACATATAGCGATAGAACTATATAGTTATATGAGTGCGAGTTAGAGCAGAGGTAGCGCGCGTATATGCGCTACCGGGATCACGCATGGCTATGATCTATGTAACTAAGTAGTTGCATATTGTAGTCTCCTGTTCAGTGCTTCTCAGCGAACTAGCGCGGCGCAGCGGGTGCCCGGCATCCACGATCCACTACTACCGTCGCCTGGGACTGCTGCCGGCGCCTGCGCCCGGCCCCGGGCGAGGTGGCATCTACGGTCCGCTTCACCTCGAGCGCCTCTCGCGCATCGCCGAGCTGCGCGCAGCGCGCGGGCTGACGCTCTCACAGATCGCGCGTGAGCTGCCGCGTGCTGCACCGCCCACTGCGCCACCGGTCGCCCCCGCCGCTCGACTCGCGGCCGCCGCGGCCGAGGTCCTGATCGCCCGCGGCCTCGAGGGGCTCAGCGTCGACGCCTTGGCCGATGCGATCGGGGTGGGCAAGCCCACGCTCTACCGCCACTTCGCAGGACGTACCGCACTGCTGCGCGCGTGCCTGCGCGATGACCACGTCTCGGTGCCGGGCTGCGTCGACGTCGACGGGGGGCGGTTGCCGCCGGGTCGCTGGCTGGCGGCACGCCTCGCTTCCGTCGCCGCCCACCGGCAGCGTGCGCGCGGGGTCGAGCGGCTGTGCCTCGCGTGCTGGGATGACCCGGACGACGCACTGCGGAGTGCCGCGCGGACCAGCCACCGGCGCATGGCCGAGCGCTTCGCAGCCGAGGGGCTGCGGCGACTCATACGCAGCTCGGCCCTGCCGGCGCGCGACCCCCCCGGCGCAACCCACGCCTCGCGGGTCCTGTGGGGGGCGACACTGGGTGCGTGCGACGCGCTCGGGGACGAAGCGGCCGATGAGGACGCGCGGCAGGCGTGGGTCGCACCGCTGTGGTTGCTGCTCGGTGGCGAGGTGGCCGCACTCGAGCGGGGCCAAGACGTCAGCGCCGGACCGCGGTACGGATGGGGGCGCCGATGAGAGTTGCCCTCTTCATCCCCTGCTACGTCGATCAGCTGACCCCGGGCGTGGGCGTGGCGACGCTCAAGCTGCTGCGCGGTCTCGGCGTCGACGTGCACTACCCGCCCGCCCAGAGCTGCTGCGGTCAGCCCGGCGGCAACTGCGGTGCCACCACCGCGCTGCTGCCCGCCGTGCGCCACTTTGCAGAGGTCTTCGACGGCTTCGACCATATCGTGTGCCCGTCCGGTAGCTGCGTGGCGATGGTGCGCGTGCAGTATCCGCGGCTGTCGCCGGACGCGCGCGTGGCCCGCGTGGCGTCGCGCTGCCTCGAGCTGTGCGAGTTCCTCACCGATGTTCTGCGGGTCGAGCGGATCGAGGCGAGCCTGCCCCGTCGCGTCGCGCTGCTCGACTCCTGCCACGGGCTGCGCGAGCTGGGGCTCGGCGTGCCGAGCGAGTGCCACGCAGCGTGCGGTGAGGACGGCGCGCCCCCGGTGTCGAAGCCCGAGCGTCTGCTGTCGATGGTCGAGGGCCTGTCGCTCGTGCGTCCCGAGCGCCCCGACGAGTGTTGCGGATTCGGCGGCACCTTCGCGGTCACGCATGGCGCGCTTTCGGCGCACATGGGGCAGGCCCGCCTGCGGGCGCTGCGGGCGTGCGGCGCGGAGCTGCTCGTCGGGACCGACGTCTCGTGCCTGCTGCACCTGTCGTCGCTGGCCGAGCACGCCGGCACGCCGCTGCCGACCGCGCACATCGCGCAGGTGCTGTCGGGGATGGCATGAGGCGCGCGCTGCACGTCGTCGACGCAGAGCGCGCGGCCGCCCACGACGCGGCCCTTTGGGAGGTGCGCACGCGTCGCGATGCGGCCACGGCCACGGTCGATGGCTTCGAGGCGCTGCGCGCGCGGGCCGCGGCGATCAAGGCACGCGTGCTCGCGGACCTGCCCGGGCACCTCGAGCGCTTCGAGCGCGCTGCCCAAGAGCGCGGCGCGGTCGTGCACTGGGCGCGCGACGCCGCCGAGCACAACCGCATCGTCCACGGCCTGCTGTCGGAGCGCAGCGTGCGGCGTGTGGTCAAGAGCAAGAGCATGTTGACCGAGGAGTGCGGGCTCAACCCCTACCTGCAGCAGCGCGGTATCGAGGTGACCGACACCGACCTGGGCGAGCGCATCGTGCAGCTGCGCGACGAGCCGCCCAGCCACATCGTGCTGCCGGCGGTGCACCTGCGGCGCGACGACATCGGCCGCACCTTCGAGCGGCACCTCGGCACCGACGAGGGCGACGACGATCCCGTCTCGTTGACACGGGCCGCACGCGTGCATCTGCGCGAGGCGTTCCTCCGGGCCGAGGCCGGCATCACGGGCGTGAACTTCGCGCTCGCGGACAGCGGGGGCGTCGTCGTGTGCACCAACGAGGGCAACGCGGATCTGGGCACGGTGCTGCCGCCGATGCACATAGCGTGCATGGGCATCGAGAAGGTGATCGGTGGGCTCGACGACCTCGGCGTCTTCACGCGGCTGCTCGCGCGCTCCGCCACCGGCCAGGCGATCACCAGCTACACCTCGCACTTCCACGGGCCGCGCCCCGACGGCGAGCTGCACATCGTACTGGTGGACAATGGGCGCAGCGCAACACTCGCGGACCCGGCCTTCGCGCAGTCGCTCGCCTGCATCCGCTGCGGCGCCTGCCTCAACACGTGCCCCGTCTATCGGCGCACCGGCGGCCACGCCTACGAGGCGGTGATCCCGGGGCCCATCGGGGCGGTGCTCGCGCCGGGCCGTGACCGCGAGCACGACGGCCTGCCGTTTGCCTCGACGCTCTGCGGGTCGTGCAGCGCCGTGTGCCCGGTCTCGATCGACCTGCACCAGCAGCTGCTGTCGTGGCGCGGGCGGCTCGTCGCGCAGGGCAGGGCGAGCGTGCCACGGCCGATCGCCCTGCTGTCGTGGCTCGCGGCGCGGCCGCGGCTCTATCGCCTCTCGGTTGCGATCGCGCGCCTCCGCCTGTGGCCGCTGCCGCTGCCCGGCTCCGTGCGGCGAATGCTGGGCGCGTGGGCCGCGCGCCGCAGCGTGCCGAAGCTTTCGGACCGGTCGTTCCACGCGTGGTATCGGCGTCACGGCGACGAGCACCGCGACGGTGGCGGCGACGGTGGCGGCGACGGTGGCGGAGGGGAGCCATGAGCGCGCGCGCCCGGATCCTCGCCGCGCTGCGCGACGCGCACGTCACACAGCCCGCGGCTGACGTGCCGCGCGAGCCTGCGGCGGCCGACCCCGCCGACCCCGCCCGCGCGCTCGCAGACTTCCGCGCAGGAGTCGAGGCGGCGTCGGGTGTTCTGCACGTGCTCGAGGCGGGTACGTCGGTGGCGGAGTACAACCGCGGGCTGCACGCGTCGGCGTCGACGGTGTGTGCGGCCGAGGGGCTGTGGCCGGTCGCGGTGGACGCGCCGACCGACCTCGCCACGCTCGACGTCGCGGTCGCCCACGGTCACTTCGGCGTGACCGAAAATGGCGCCGTGTGGGTGGACGGCGTTGCCGGCGTGCCGCGCGCTGCCCTGTGGCTCTGCAGGCACCTCGTGCTCGTGGTGCCGCGCGACTCGCTGCTGCCCGACATGCACGCGGCCTATGCGCGCCTCGGCCAGGCACGCATGCCGGACTTCGGCGCGTTCATCAGCGGGCCGTCCAAGACCGCCGACATCGAGCAGTGCCTCGTGATCGGCGCCCACGGGCCGCTGTCACTCGACGTCGTGCTGACGATCTGACAGCTAGAGGCTGGCTTCGAGCGCGACGAGGAAGCGCCGGTAGGTGTCGAGCTCGTACTCGCCCATGTTGAACACCCGGAAGACGCTGCTCGAGAGCTTCCCCTGCGCGGAGTAGATCTGGTAGCTCTCGTCCTCCCGTTTCCAGTCCGCCAGCCGCTGCGCGAGCGCCTCGTACTCCACGCCCTCGGGCAGGTGCAGCGCCGTGCCGATGTTCTGCAGCGGCATGCCGGGCTGCTCGAACGTGCGCAGGCCCAGCCGCGCGTAGCCCTCGCGCAGCACCGCGGTGCGGGCGCGGTAGATGCCGATGCGGCCCGCCACGCCGCCCTCGCGCTGCAGCGCGTCGAGCGCGGCGTCCATCTCGAGCAGCGCCCTGACGTTGAGCGTGTAGGGGTGGGAGCCCTGCGCCTGCGCGCGGTGGGCCTCGCCGAGGTCCAGGTACGGCAGCAGCCCGGGGCGGCTGTCGACGCGTGACAGCAGCCCGCGCTCCACCATCACGAAGGCGAGGTCGGGGTTGGAGTGCAGGCCCTTGTTGGTCGACGCGATCAGGACGTCGATGTGGCACGCCTCGAGGTCGAGCTCCTCGACGAAGACCGAGGCGATGCCATCGACCAGGAAGGTCAGGCCGAGCTCGTCGGCGACCTGGCCGACCTCGGCGATCGGGTTGACGCTGCAGGTGCTGGTCGCGCCGTGCACCATGCCGATGGCGGACACGCCGTGCAGCTTGGCCAGCCGACGCACCTCGCCGGGGTCGGGTCGCTCGCCGTAGGGCAGCGAGTAGACGATGGTCTTGAGACCGATCTGCCCGGCGTAGCGAGCCTGTCGCTCACCGTAGGCGCCGTTTTCGCACACCAGGATGCCGCGCTCATCCACGCATCCACCGAGGGCGGCGGCGATCGCGCCCGAGCCCGAGCACGTCAGGATGACCGGCGAGTGCGAGTGGGCGCAGCCGAGGGCGTCGCCGAGCCGTCGGCTCAGGCGCTCGATCACCGGGGCGAGGCCGGGGCCGCGCGGCACGACCGGGTTGTCGGCATAGCGGGGGGCGACCCTGGCCACCTCGGCCGGGAGGTGGAAGACCGCCGGGGTCAGCGACACGCGCTTCATGCCGCGCATCATTTCCCCGCCGTCTCCCCCGGTCAATGCCGCCGTCCCAGGTTGCACTCTCGGGCTGCCGGACCTAACCAACGACCATGGCTCGTATCGGTGGTCCCCACTACTGCTCGCGCTGCCGGACCCGCCGTGAGGTGACCCTGCCGTGGCCGCACTGGCCGCTGGTGAGGCGCCTCTACGTCGGGATCGCGCTGCTGGCGCTGCCGGTGCTGCCGATCATGCTCGCGGACGTGTTCGTGATGACGCCGATGGTCACCATCTACCTCTTCGCGGTCGGTCCGCTGCTCGGTACCCGGCGGCTGCCCGTCAAGTGCCGCGTGTGCGGTGCGGTGGTGGACCCGGCAGCCCTGGCCCCGGTGTCTTGAGTTTTACGGGAAAAACGGTCGCCGGCCCCCCGCGCAACGCTTGCGCAGCATCAACCCGGGCCGCGCGTTGGCGGTCGCACGTTGGCACACAAGTTGGTCGTGATAGACAGCCGTTGTAAACCGTTAGCGTTGCTAACCGCTTCGCTTCACGTGAAGGAGGAAGAGATGTTTTCAGCACTCCGTTCGATTCCATGCCTCTCGCTCAGCGCCCTTCTGCTGCTGCACGCCACCGGTGCCGTCGCGCAGGATGCGGCCGCCGCCGAGAAGCCCGCCGAAAAGCCCGCCGAGAAGGCTGAGACAGCGCCCGCCGAGACTGCGCCCGCGCAGCCCGCCGAGGCCGCGCCCGCCGCGCCCGCCGCGCCCGCTCCGCCAGCCGCGCCCGCCGAGGCTGCGCCCGCGCAGGAGAAGCCGGCGCCCAGCGTCCAGAGCGCGCAGGCCGACGCCGACGCCGATGCGGAGATCGATGACTCGGCCGGCAGCTCCGGCGGCTTCCTCCAGCACGCCAGCCCGAGCGTTCCGCCGTTCAGCGCGCCTTCGGTGGCCGACGTGTCGCAGATCGACATGAACCCGATCGACCCGATCGACATGGAGCCCGCGCTGACCGCGAGCGGCAGCTTCTTCTCGCGCTACGAGCTGCGCTCCAACGTGGACACGCTGGACCCCCCGCACGCCATCAACCCGCGTTTCGGCGAGGGCGATCGGGCGGCCTACCGCGCGCGCCTGGGCCTGACCCCGCGCCCCGTGGAGTTCGGCGACGGTCTGAGCACCACCATCTTCTTCCAGCCCCAGGCCTCGGGCTTCTGGGGCCCGTCGGGTGGCCTCGCCGACGCCGAGCTCGGCCTGCACCAGGCGACGATCACGCTCGACGGTCCGCGCGTGAAGTGGGAGACGGGTCGCTTCGAGATGGCCTATGGCGATCAGCTCGTGATCGGCCCCGTGGGCTGGCACCAGACCGGCCGCAGCTTCGACGGTACGCGCCTGCGCTGGAAAGGCCACCAGGAGCGCTACTGGATCGACTTCTTCGTGACGATGATCGAGGAGGGCACGCCCAGCCACACGCGCAACGTGGGCGAGGGTGACGAGTACTTCGGCGGCATGTACATGGGGCTCGGCCGGCTGCTGGGCGACCTGGACCTCGACGCCTACGTGTTGGTCAACGGTCGGCCGCCGACCGATCGCTACAGCGTCACCACCGAGACCGACGGCGTCGAGTCGACGACCACCAACAACCGTGACGGCGCCGCGCGCATGACCTTCGGTAGCCGTGCCGCCGGCGAGTCGGGCGACCTCGACTACCGCGCGGAGGTGGGCGTGCAGGTCGGTACGGAGCTGACCGAGGGCGCGTTCGCGAGCCGTGACGTGATGGCCTACCAGGCGGATGCGGAGGTCGGCATCAAGCTGGCCGACCGCAAGCTGCGCGTGGCCGGCGAGGCGCTGGTCGCCTCCGGAGACAAGGCCAGCAGCCGCAACAAGAACGAGGGCTGGAACGAGCTGTACCCCACCGGACACAAGTTCCTGGGTCTCACGGACGTCATGGGCAAGCGCAACGACGTGATGGGCGGCGTGCTGCACCTCTCGTACAAGGCCACCACGGCGATGACGGTCAAGCTCGACGGGCACTTCTACACCAAGCCCGAGCGCGACGACGCCTACACGGGCTCGGAGGTCGACGTGGCGGCCATCTACGCCATCGGCGGTGGTCTCAAGGCGCGCCTGCTCTACGGCCTCTTCCTTCCCAACAAGGACGCCTACACGTCGGACGCGAAGCCCGCGCACTACCTCGAGGCCGAGCTGCGCCACACGTTCTGAGCGGCACGGCCGCGAGCTGATTCTGTCGTCGTTGCCCGGTTGTGGCCCCCGCGGGTTGTCCGCGCGGGGCGAACATGGGCGCTCGCACCCGTCCAGGGGTGCTAACGTCGCTGCGGGCACAGGGCATGGGCGGTAGCGAGGACAGCGAGCGCCGCGGCGAACAGCCGCGCGGCGGTGACGACGGCGGCACGCCGCACGCGGCCAAGGGCTGGCGCACGGCCGCGCTGCTGCTCGTCGTGATACTCGCCTGTGTCACGTCGGTCGCCGGCTATCGCCACCTCCGCGCCGGCGCGTCCGGCGCGTCCGGCCGGTGGAGCGCAGGTGGCGCCCTCGGCAGGTCGCCCCAGCCCCAGTCCCCGGCCGGGCCCAAGCGCCAGGACCCCTACGAGATTCAGGATCCGACCGCGACCGGGGCCCGCTTCAACATCGTGTCGGAGCGACGCGCGGGCGGCGACGGGCTGAGCGAGCGGCAGGCGCGTGAGATGGCGCGCCTCGAGGCGCTCGGCTACGCGTCGGGGAGCACCGAGGGGCGCGGCCGCTCGGGCGTGACGATCCACGACCGCGCGCTGTCGCAGGCGGGGCCCAATCTGTACATCGATGGCCACGCGCCGAGCGCGTACCTGATGGACATGCAGGGCAAGGTGCTGCACCGCTGGCACCATAGCTTCGAGCAGGCCTTCCCGGGCCGCAAGCTGCCGAAGAACACCGTGGACACCGGCTTCTACCGGCGCGTGCACCTCTTCGACGATGGCGCGCTGCTAGCGATCTTCGAGGGCCAGGGCATGATCAAGCTCGACCGCGACTCGAAGCTGCTGTGGGCCTATCCTGCGCGCACGCACCACGACGTGCAGGTGATGGATGACGGCACGATCTACGTGCTGACACGACGCAGCGAGATGGCGCGCCGAATCAGTCCTGAGCGGCCGATCCTGCACGACGCCATCGACGTGCTGCGACCGGATGGCAAGCGCATTCGCCGCGTGTCCATCCTCGGCGCCATCGAGCGCTCGCGCTTCGCCAACGTGCTGCCGCGCGTGCACCATGGCGGCGACATCTTTCACACCAACACGCTCAAGATCCTCGACGGTCGGCACGCCCACCGGCTGCCGGCGTTCGCGAAGGGCAACGCGCTCATCTCGATCCTGATGCTCAATATGATCGCGGTCGTCGATATGAAGCGCGGCGAGGTGGTGTGGGCGATGAGCGATGGCTGGCATCACCAACACGAGCCGGTGCTGCTCGACAGCGGCAACATGCTGCTGTTCGACAACGGGCGCGAGCGTTTCTCGCGCGTGGTCGAATTCGATCCGGTCACGCAGCAGACGCTGTGGCAGTACGGCGGCCGGGGGATCGACTTCTACAGTCGCACCTGCGGGACCGCCCAGCGGCTGAGCAACGGCAACACGCTGATCACGGAGACCGACCAGGGCCGCGCCTTCGAGGTCACGCGCGATTCGAAGATCGTCTGGGAGTTCCACACGCCGCAGCGTGCAGGCGACGACGCGAACCTGATCGCCTCGCTCTTTCAGGTCCAGCGCCTGCCCGCGGACTTCCCCATCGGATGGGCACGGGCGCCCGGCGACGAAGCGCCCTGAATTTTACTCAAATCACCGCGGTCCATCAGTTGGGGGTGACGCCGCGTCGCCGGATGTGCTTTGGTCCAGGCCTCAACCAAGGGAGAAGTTTCATGGCGAAGATCACGGTGATTGCGCGCTTCAAGATCGCGGATGGCAAGGACGACGACTTCAAGGCGGCCGTAGGCGGCCTCGCTGCGCAGGTGCTGGAGAAGGAGGAGGGCTGCGAGCTGTACCAGCTGACGTCCTCCAAGGAGCCGGGCAACTATGTGCTGGTCGAGCGCTACGTCGACAAGGCGGCGCTGCAGGCGCACGGCCAGACGGACCACTTCAAGAACGCTGGTGGATCGCTCGCCGCGTGCCTCGATGGCGCCCCGTCGCTCGAGTTCCTGCGCGACGTCTAGGGAGAAGTCCCGCTGCCGATCAGCGCCTCCACGTGCGGGTCACCCTCGAGGTGGCCGCGCCCGTGGGGTGCATCGAAGTCGATCAGCGGGCCCCTCGCGATGATGCGACGCGGGCTGATGCTCTCGTGGCTGCGGTAGTAGTGGCGCTTGATGTGGTCCATCCGCACGGTGCGCTTGATCGCCGGGATCTGGTACAGCTCGCGCGTGTAGCCCCAGAGGTTGTCGTAGTCGATCAGCCGGCGCAGGTTGCACTTGAAGTGCGTGTGGTAGACGGGGTCGAAGCGAACCAGCGTGGTGAAGAGGCGCAGGTCCGACGCCGTCAGGCGCGCGCCGCACAGGTAGCGTCGCGTGGCGAGCCGCTGCTCGAGCATGTCGAGGGTCTCGAAGAGTGCATCGAAGGCCTCCTCGTAGGCGGCCTGTGAGCCCGCGAAGCCGGCGCGGTAGACCCCGTTGTTGACGGTCTCGTAGATGCGCGCATCCATGCCGTCCATGCCGTCCATGCCGTCCATGCCGTCCATGGCGTCGCGCTCCGCATCGGGGCACAGGTCCCAGCGCACGTCGGTGAACGCGTCGAACTCGCGGTTGAACATCTCGATGATCTCGACCGACTCGTTGTTCACGATCGTGCGCTCGCGTCGATCCCACAGCACGGGCACCGTCACGCGGCCCGTGTACTTCGCGTCGGCGCGCAGGTAGACGTCGCCGAGCAGCTTGGCCTCGCCGGCGAGGTCGCCGGTGGGGCCCTCGATGTCAGCCGGGTCGTGGGCGAAGGTCCAGCTGTCGTCGCCCATGTCGGGGTGCAGCACGGAGACATCGATCACGTCGGTCAGCGCCATTAGCTCGCGGACGATCAGCGTGCGGCTCGCCCACGGGCATGCGTAGGAGACGTAGAGGTGGTAGCGCCCGGCCTCCGCCTGGAAGCGTCCCTGCGATGCGGTGATGCGGTCGCGAAACTGCGTGACGGGCCGCACGAAGCGGCCGTCGGGTCTGCGCGCGGCAGGCTGCGTGGTCCAGGTACCGTCGACGAAGCGCCCCACGCGCTACTCCCGGCTCCGCCCGACGCCGGCGAAGCGCACGCCGCTGAGGTCGGCCATCTCGCGGCTCCACGTGCTCAGGTCGCGGTGCTCGAAGCTCGACAGCGCGTCGTGGCCACAGGCCCGCGCCATCACCTTCATCAGGTCGACGGTCGCGCCCAGGAAGCGGGTGAGTCGCTGTGCCCCGCGCTCGACGTCGAGGCGCTTGCGCAGCTCGGGGTCCTGCGTCGCGACGCCCGCCGGGCACAGGTTGGTGTTGCACATGCGCGCCCCCACGCAGCCGATCGCCTGCATCGCGGAGTTGGCGATGGCGATGGCATCGGCGCCGAGGCACAGCGCCTTGATGAAGTCGTCGGCCGTGCGCAGCCCGCCGGTGATCACGAGCGTCACGTCCTGTGCCGCATGGCTGTCGAGGTGGGCGCGGGCGCGGGCCAGCGCGGGGATGGTGGGCACGGAGATGTTGTCGCGGAAGATGCGCGGCGCCGCACCCGTGCCGCCGCCGCGGCCATCCAGGATGACGTAGTCGACGCCCGCCTCCAGGGCGAAGTCGATGTCATCCTCGATGTGGTTGGCGGAGAGCTTGGCGCCGATCGGGATGCCGCCCGTCAGCTCGCGCACGCGATCGGCGAAGCGCTTGAAGTCGTCCGCGGTCGTGAGGTCGGTGAAGGTCGCCGGCGAGACCGCGGCCGTGCCCTCCGGCAGACCGCGCACCTTTGCGATCTTGCCGACCACCTTGTCGCCGGGCAGGTGCCCGCCGGTGCCGGTCTTCGCGCCCTGGCCGCCCTTGAAGTGGAAGGCCTGCACCCGCGACATCAGCGCCTCGTCGTAGCCGAACTTCGCGCTCGCCAGCTCATAGAAGTAGCGGCTGTTTTCGGCCTGCTCCTCCGGCAGCATGCCGCCCTCGCCGGAGCAGATGCCCGTGCCCGCCGCATCGGCGCCGCGTGCGAGCGCCGTCTTCGCCTCCTGCGACAGCGCGCCGAAGCTCATGTCCGAGACGAACAGCGGGATGTCGAGGCGCAGCGGCTTGTCGGCGCGGGGCCCGATGACGACGCGGCTGTCGACCCGTGCGTCATCGAGCAGCGGCTTGCGGGCTAGCTGCGCCGCGAGGATCTGGATGTCGTCCCAGCGCGGCAGCGTCGGCGCCGGGACCCCCATCGCGACCATCTCCCCGTGGTGGCCGAGCTGCGACAGTCCGTGCTCCGCCAGCTCGTGGATCTCGGCCACGTGCGGCTCCTCCGCGGTGGCCCGCGCGGTCATCGCCGCCGCCGCGCCGTCGCCCTGCACCACCGGTAGCTTGCCGTGCTCGTCGATGCGCTTGTGGGTGCCGTCGCAAAAGGGCGGCCGTGCGGTGCGCTTGCACTGGCACAGGTACGCCTTGCCGGTCTTGTCGGAGGTGAACTTGAGCGGCGACAGGCCGGTCCCGCGGTGCGATCCGTCGCAGAAGGGCTGCTTGCTGGAGCGCCCGCAGGCGCACCAGAGGTAGTTCTTGCCCTCCTCGACCTCCACCGCCGCGGGTCTACGCGCCGCGACGACCGGCTCCTGCTGCTCTTCGCCCATGATCTGTCCCCCGTGGTGTTCGCGGCCGAGCCTAGCATCGCCCGGTCGGACGGCCGATATGGGGCGGCGGTCGCGCCGTCGCAAGGCTCGGTAACGTTTTGTCGTCGCCGGCGTATCCCGTCTGTGAGGTCGCTGGCCCTGGGGACTTGTCGCCGCTGCGCGAGCATCGCATAGGCGGGTGAGTTCTCTGGATCGGTGACAGCCCCCCTACCTGCCCCGCGCGGGGGGTTTTCGCAGCCGGCCCGGGTCCTGGAGTCCTCCAGTGTGGGGATCCGGGCCGGCCGCACTCCTTTGCTCCGTCGCCACAGGCGCTATGATTCGGGAGATGCATGGGGAGATGACGTGTCGATAGCCATTGCGGCGCCATTCGCGGAAGGGGGCCGGTCGGTCGCCGACCGCGCGCTGGCCGAGCTCGCCGAGTTCGCCGGGCGCGCGCGTGAGTTCCTGTGGTTGCTGTCCCGCTCACTGGACGCCCATGGTGAGCCACGTGAGGGAGAGCCCAGCCGGTCGGGTGTGCCGGAGGTCGGTGCGCCGGATGCATCGAGTCCCACGGGTGATGCCGGCGACGAGCTCAGCGACGAAGCGCTCATGGCCTCCTACCGGCAGGGCGATTCCGCGGCGTTCGAGAAGCTCTTTCGTCGTTACGCTGAGCGCATCTACGCCGTCATGCTCAAGCACGGCATGACACCCGACGACGCACGCGACCTCGTTCAGCAGACCTTCACGCGCATGCACCAGGCCCGCAACGACTTCCGAACCGGCGCCAACGTGCGGCCCTGGCTGTGGACCATCGCCTACAACCTCATGCGCGACAGCATGCGCCGGCGCGGCACGCGCTTCCGGGCCGAGAAGGGCCTGATGCAACAGCAGGCGTCCGCGGACGAGATGGGCCGCGGCGGCATGGACCCGGAGATGCGGCGCGCGCTCGGCAAGGCGCTGGGGGCGCTGTCCGAGAGCCAGCGCGAAGTGCTGGTACTGCACTACTACGAGGGCCTGTCCTTCGCGGAGATCGGCAAGATCATGTCCGTCAAGGAGGGGGCGGTGCGCGTGCGCGCCCATCGCGCCTACCGCCGCCTGCGCGAGCTGCTGTCGACGGACGAGGAGGCGACGCATGCGCTGTAGCGAGGTGCACGCCCGGCTCGGCACGCCCGGCGGCGATCAGGACGCGGAGCTGCGGACACACCTGGGCACCTGCCCGGCATGTGCGGCGCTGGCCGAGGGCGGAGCCCTGCCGCAGCTGCTGCACAGCGACCGCGCACCCGCGGCGGGCCCCGCTGACCTCGACGCCATCTGGGGCGGTACCCGCGAGGCGCTGGCGCGGGAAGACCACTGGACGCGCGCGCTCAGCCACGCGCCCACCTCCCAGCGCGTCGCGGCGCTGCTGATCATCGCCGTCGGCATGCTCGGGGCGATCCTCGGCCTGATGCCGCGGCCCGACCTCGGCCAGGAGCTAGGCGGCTCGCTTGGTGGCAGCATGGCCGCGAGCGTTGCCGTGCTGGCCGCCGCCGTCTGGCTCGGCTACCGCCCCATCCACCGTCCGGCGCTCCCGCGCTGGGTCTATGCCGGTGTGCTGTCCACTGCACTCGTCGTGGCCTGGCTGCCCGCGTGGCTGACGCCCACGCCCGTCGACGGCGCCGCGGGTGCCGTGCCGGCGATCGCGTCCGCCTTCGGCTGCTTCGCGTGGGGCAACGTGTTCGGGGCCGTGCTGCTCGTGCTGGTGGTGCTGGGCCTGCGCGGGGAGCGGCGCCCGTCGGCGCTTCCGCTCGCGGCGTTCATGGCCAGCGGCATGTTCGGCGTCACGGCCCTCAACCTGCACTGCCCGATCGTCGATGCGACCCACGTCGCGCTCGGCCACAGCATGGTGCTGACCCTGCTCGTGCTCATCCCCGCGGTGCTGCGACTGCGCACCGACTAGCGACCCCGTCTGGTAACCTCGACTTCAGCGTCTTCCGACGCGCTCCTCGCCACTCTCGGCGTGTGGCAGGTGGGGGTGGGGTGCGGCGGCTCAGACAGTCCTCGGGTTGGCGTGTGACAGCGTAGACGACGAAGGCTTGCGCGAAGACGTCCGGGAGTGCGCGGTCTTCCTGCCGACCCCCTGCGGGGAATTCGCCGGCGCACCCCACCCCCACCTGCCCTGGAAGGGCCCAGCATGGATTGAGCCAAGGGCTGCAGGCATGGCAGCTCGAGGTGGTCGGTTGCGGTCAGGCGCCGGTAGTCGAGGCGACGTCGCAGTGGCCGAAGTTGCCCTCGAATGACTCGTCCCTCCCCGGGCCGACCATCGCAGCACTTGTTTGGAAGCCACGCACGCTCGCGACGACGCCCGCAGGCGTGACTCTCCGGAAAACGCTCGAGTCGAGGCTACGGCGGGTCGTTGAACGCGACCTCTTCGGGCTTGAGGCGCAGCCCCGCGGGCACCACGCGTCGCTCGAGCAGGTTGAACCCATGCTCGACGAGCAGCGCCAGCAGCGCAGCGGGCACGGCGCCCTCGAGGATCAGCCACGTGTCGTCGAGGCGGATGCCCGTCAGGATCGGCTCGCCGTAGCCACCGGCGCCGATCAGCGCGCCAAGGGTGGCTGTGCCCACGTTGATCACGGCCGCCGTCTTGATGCCCGCGAGGATCGAAGGCATCGCCAGCGGCAGCTCCACCAGCCGCATGCGCGCGTCCGGCGGCAGCCCCAGCGCGTCGGCACTCTCCAGCAGCTCCCGCGCGATGCCCTTGATGCCCGCATGGGTGTTGCGGACGATCGGAAGCAGCCCGTAGAGGAACAGCGCCGCGATCGCGGGCGGCGCGCCGATGCCGAGCAGCGGGATCATGAAGACCAGCAGCGCGAGCGACGGGATCGTCTGCAGGATCCCTACCACCGCGAGCACGATGCGCTCGAGGCGCTGTCTGCGCGCTGCCGCGATGCCGAGGGGGATGGCCACGCCGATCGCGCCCAGCATCGAGATGACCACCAGCAGCAGATGATCGAGCGTGTGCCGCAGCAGCCGCCCCAGGCGTGACTCGGCGTCGTGGGCCACCGGCTTGCCGACCAGCTTGGATACGAAGTCGGCCGCCACCTGCGCCTCGGGCTCCTTGTGGAGTTTGACGCGCGCGTTGAGGGCCGTCATCGATGCCTCGTCCAGGCTGCTTGCGAGCTGGTGCAGCCCCAGGTGGACGCGCTCCGGAAGCTGCTTGCGATGCAGAAGTACGGCCTGGTACTCGGGGAAGAAGCGCAGGTCGTCCTCGAGTACCTGCAGGTCGTAGTACTGGATGTCGGCGTCGGTGCTGTAGAGGTCCACCACGTCGAGCGTGCCGCTCGCGAGCCCGCGGTAGGCGAGGTCGTGGTCCATGCCGCGCACCTGTGCGTTGGGCAGGCCGTAGTGCGCCTTGAGTCCGGGCCAGCCGTCGCCGCGGTTGAGGAACTCGGCGGTGAAGCCCAGACGCAGCTCCGGGTGGTCGCGCAGCTGTGAGACGCGCGTGATGCCCAGGGCCTTGGCCTGCTTCTTCTTCATGCCGAGCGCGTAGGTGTTGTTGAAGCCCAGCGGTGGCCCCATCACGATGCCGTGTTTCGCGAGTGCGGCGCGCATGGCCGCTCGCCCGCTGATGCGGCCGCCGAAGATCTCGCGCTCGATCGTGCCCGTGTACTCGGGGTAGACGTCGATGTCGCCGCGGACGAGCGCGCGCCAGAGGATCTGCGTACCGCCGAGCTCGCGGCGGTGCGAGGCGCGGCCGCCGTGGGCGCGCACCGTGGCGGCGACCATCTCCCCCAACACGACCGACTCGGTGAACTTCTTCGAGCCAACCCGTACCGATGTGGGGCCGCCCCCGCACGACACGAGCAGGCACAGCATTGGCAGCACCGCCGCGCCCGTGAGCGTCCATCGTAGGGGGCTCACGTCACGCTCCTGCGCTGCGCCGAGATGAAGCGCGAGACGAAGGGCTCGGCGGGGTTGTCGAGCAGCTCCCGGATGTCGCCCTGCTGCACCACCTCGCCGCCGCGTAGCAGCACCAGGTGATCGCCGAAGAAGCTCGCCTCCGCGACGTCGTGGGTCACGAGCACGACGGTCTGTTCGAGCTCACGAAAGATGCTGCGCAGCTGATACTGGAGCTCGTTGCGGATGATCGGGTCGAGGGCGCCGAGCGGCTCGTCGAGCAGCAACACCTCCGGCTCGAGCATCATCGCCCGCATCAGACTCACGCGCTGTCGCTGGCCGCCGGAGAGCTCGACCGGGTAGAGCGCCAGCGAGCTCGGGCGCAGCTGTACCAGGTCAGCGAGCTCCTTGAGCCGGGGCTCGACGCGCCCCTCGTCCCAGCCGAGGTAGCGCGCCGACAGCGCGATGTTGTCACCCGCCGACAGGTGCGCGAACAGGCCGCCGTCCTGGATCACGTAGCCCATGCGTCTGCGCACATCGAGGATGTTGTCGCTGCTCAGTGGCTGCCCGCCGAAGAGCACTCGACCACGGTCGGCCTGGATCAGGCCGATCATGAGTCGCAGGGCCGTCGACTTGCCGCAGCCGCTCGAGCCCATGAGGACGGTGGTCGCCCCGGGCTTCACGCGCACCGTCATCCGGTCGAGCGCGCGCACGTGTCCGTAGTACTTGCTGACGGCCTCGAGCTCGATCATCGGAGCGGCGAGCGTGCCACGGATCGCGGCGCGGGCGCCACCGGGTGTACGCCGGGCAAACGCCAGGCGATTGCCCGCTCCTTGCGCTTCGGTCGCGCCGCCTTACGTTGGAGGGTCGCCGCTCGCTTCCGAGCGCAAGGAGGTACCGATGGACTCTCGCAATCGCCCCGTGGTGGCTGTCGTCGATGGCCGCTTTGTCTCCGAGGGTGCCGGCGTGCGAATCAGGCGTACGATCGGCTCGCCCGAGCTCGACATGCTCGACCCGTTCCTGCTGCTCGACGAGTTCAAGTCCGACAGCGCCGACGACTACCTGGCGGGCTTTCCCGACCATCCGCACCGCGGCTTCGAGACCGTGACGTACATGCTCGCGGGCAACATGCAGCACCGCGATCACATGGGCAACCAGGGCGACCTCGGTCCCGGCAGCGTGCAGTGGATGACCGCGGGCCGCGGCATCATCCACTCCGAGATGCCGCGCCAGGAGCGTGGCCTCATGTGGGGCTTCCAGCTCTGGGTCAACCTGCCGTCCGACGACAAGATGTGCGAGCCGCGCTACCAGGACATCCCGCCCGATGCCGTCCCCGACGTCGCGCTCGACGGTGGCGGCAAGGTGCGCGTGCTGGCCGGCCAGTTCGGCGACGTGCAGGGTGCGGTGTCCGGGATCGCCACATCGCCGACGTACCTGCACGTCGAGCTACCCGCCGGCGGTGCCTTCGAGCACGCGCTGCCCTCCACCCACAACGCCGTCGCCTACATCTTCGATGGCGGCGGCGCAATTGGAGAGGGCGGAGAGGGCGACAAGCTCTCCGCGGGCAAGCTGGCCGTCCTCGGCGACGGCGACACGCTGCACGCCCGTGCCGGTGAGCAGGGCATGCAGTTTCTGCTGCTCGCGGGCCGCCCGCTCGCCGAGCCCGTCGCGCGCTACGGTCCGTTCGTGATGAACACGCGCGACGAGATCATGCAGGCGGTCCGCGACTACCAGCAGGGCAAGCTGCTCGGCTGAGCGGCCGTCAGTTGCCGAAGTCCCACGCCTCGCCGCCCGCGTAGCGACCGAAGACGTTCTTGGCGATCAGGATCTTGTGGACCTCGTCCGGGCCGTCGGCGATGCGCAGTGTGCGCGCGCTCTGGTACATGCCGGCGAGCGGGAGATCACCCGAGACGCCGGCGGCACCCCAGACCTGGATCGCGCGGTCGACTACGCGCTCGTAGGCGGCGGGCACCGAGACCTTGATCGCCGAGATATCGGTGCGCGGGTCGGCGCCGTTCTCCATCATCTCCGCGCAGCGGATCGTCATCAGGCGCGCGGCCTGGATGTCGATGTAGGAGTCGGCGACGAAGCCCTGGATGAACTGCTTGTCCTTCAGCAGCCCGCCGTGCACCTCACGCATGCTCGCCCGCTCGACCATCAGATCGAAGGCGCGCCACATGTGGCCGATCGAGTTCATGCAGTGGTAGACGCGGCCTGCGCCGAGCCTGTCCTGTGCAGCGCGGTGGCCCGTGCCGGTCTTGCCGAGCTGGTTTTCGACCGGCACGCGCACGTTCTCGTAGAGGAACTCGCAGTGGTCGCTGTCGCGCCCCCAGACATTGACACCGCGCACGAGCTTCAGTCCGGGCGTGTTGGTCGGGACGATGATCTGCGTCATCTTCGAGTTGGCGCTGCCGGGGCTGTCCGGGTCCTCCGTGCGGCACATGACGATCAGGAAGTCGGCGTTCTTGCCGTTGGACGTGAACCACTTGTGCCCGTTGATCACCCACTCGTCCCCCTCGCGGACGGCGGTGGTCTTGATCGAGCGTGGGTCGGAGCCGGCGTTGTCGGGTTCGGTCATCGAGAAGCCCGACTGCATGCGGCCCTCGGTGAGCGGGACGAGCCACTTCTTCTTCTGCTCTTCGCTGCCGTACTTGACGAGGATCTTCTGGTTGCCCGAGTTGGGTGCGACGACGCCGAAGAGGATGGCGGCGCCCGGCGAGTAGGCGAGCACCTCGTTCATGTAGGCGTGCTCGAGGAAGCTCAGGTTGGAGCCGCCGTACTCCTCGGGCAGGTGCGGCGCCCACAGGCCCGCCTCCTTGACGAGATCACTGACGCGCTTGAGCTGATCGGGCATGCCCCAGATCTTGCGCTCGTGCGGGAGGATCTCCTCGTTGACGATCCTCGCCGTCGTCGTGCGGATGTGGTTGACCCGTTCGTTCAGGGTCGTAATGGGTTTGACGTTCATGTGCATCGTTGCGCTCCCCGTGTGCCGAAACGGCACCAATGATTAGTTAGAGGTAGGCCAGACTGCGGCCAGTCTTGCATGAACCGTTCCGGTGGACGCAAGCGCGCCGATACGCGGTCGAACGCGACGATTGCGCCAGCGCAATGTGACGGTCGCGTCACCGCTGCGGCGCACGTCCGCAGCTGCGAAAGCCTTGCGCGCGTGTGCAGTCGACTCACCGCGCGGCGAGTAACCACTCGGCTCGACTCGACTCGACTCGACCCGTCCCGTTGCGCGATCCATGCTGGCCGGGTGTTTTCGGACGACCAGCGCCGCGCCTTCGAGGACGATGGCTTCGTGCGCCTGCGGGGCGTGCTGTCGCCCGCCGACTGCGAGGCGATGCGCGCACGCACTTGGCGCCAGCTCGAGCGCAACGGCGTCGACCCGGACAACCGCCACACCTGGAGCCCGGAGAAGGCTTGGAAGCTCCAGGGCATCCGCCGTGGTGACCCGCCCCCGGCCGAGCAGCCGCAGCTGCGCGCCGCGCTCGATGCGCTGTTCGAGGACGGCCAGTGGACCGCGCCCCGCGACTGGGGACAGGCGCTCGTCACGATGCCGAGCCCCGGGCCGTGGCGCATTCCCGCGCACGTGTGGCACCTCGACCATCCCTACACGCACCCGCGGTTCGCGATCCACGGGCTCAACCTCTTCCTGCTCGTGGACGACGTCGTGGCGCACGGGGGCGGCACGCTCGTGGTGCGGTCGTCGCATCGCGTGGTGGACCGCTTCGTCGAGTCGGTCGAGGGACTGCACGACAAGAAGATGAAGGTGCTTCGCGCGCAGTTCCACGCGCGCAACCCGTGGTTCACCGAGCTCGCTGACGCGGAGGCTCAGGACGGGGCGGACCGCACCGAACGCTACATGGCCTGCGACACCGAGGTCGATGGCGTCGGGGTGCGGGTGGTAGAGCTGACGGGCGAGGCCGGCGACGTCGTGCTGTGCCATCCGTGGCTCGTCCACAACTCCGCACCCAACGTGCAGCAGCGACTGCGCATGATGCGCGCGTGCCGCGTCTATCACCCGAGCCACCCGAGCGACGCGCGCACCGCGGTGAGCTCCCCGCGCGCGCCGAGCTGAGCTACAGCCCGAAGCGAGCGATCGCGTCGGCCACGCCATCGCGGTCGTGCCCCGCCACCGTGTCGAAGCGCTGTCGCAGGTCCGCCGGCGCGTTGTCGACCACCGCCGCGTGCTGCGCCCACCGCAGCAGGTCGGCGTCGTTGTAGTCGTTGCCGACCGCGTAGGTGCCGCGATGCTCGACGCCGCAGTGCGCGGCGAGCCACTGCGCGGCGCTGGCCTTCGAGACGCCGGCGGGAAAGACCTCGAGCCACAGCGAGCGGCCGTCGAGTGGCGAGGTCGTGCGCACGACGTGCAGCCCGGGCAGCGCGTCGGACAGCGCGCGGTGCTGCGCATCGGGATCGCCGGGGGCGGGCAGCGCCAGCACCTGGCACGCGGGCCCGTCCCAGCGAACACCGCCGTCGTCGTCGAGCGGCAGCGTGCGCGCGTCCGGTCGGTAGCGCTCGATGCGTCCGTCGAGGCAATCCGTGTCGCCATGCTGCCGCACGTAGCCGAAGCGGTGGCTTGCCGGCACCGCGGCATGGACGAGCACGTTCATCCCGCGCGTGACGCACTCGGTCGCCGCGCGTCGCACGCTCGTCTCGTCGAGCGACCGGGACACCAACATCTGCTCGAGCGCGCCGGCCTCAAATCGAACGGCGCCCGCGCCGGACGAGAAGATGAGGTAGTCGATCGGCGCGTCGGTTCGCAGTACGCGCAGCACCGAGTGCAGGGAGCGACCTGTGGCGACTGCCCGCACCACGTCGCGCTCACCGATGGCGCGTAGCGCAGCGTCGCTCGCATCGCCGATGCGCTGGTCGCCGTCGAGCAGTGTGCCGTCGAGGTCGGTGACGAGCAGGGCGCGCATCGGGGACCGCGCGCGCTGACTAGAAGGACGAGCCGGGCTTGTCGAGGAAGACCATCTCGTCGCCCGTGCTGGTGCGGTCCATCAGGGCGTTGCGGTGCGGGAAGCGCCCGAAGCGCTCGACGATCTGGCGGTGCACCTTGGCCGAGTCGAGGGCAGGGCCCATCCAGTCGTTGTCGGCGGCGAGCTGCTTGAAGAGCTCGAGCGCACGGTCCTGGTGGACGAGCTCCTCGGAATGCATCAGCGGCATGTAGAGAAACTGCTTCTCGGCGGCCTTGAGGCTGGCGTCGTGCTTCAGCTGCAGCCCCTCGAGCGTGAGCCCACGGGCCAGGCTGTCGTACTCGTACATCATGTAGTCGTTGCGGTGGACGTTGCGCGTGAACTGGTCGAGCAGGATCACCTGCGCGAGGCGCCCACGCGGCTCCCCGAGCCAGTCGTCGAGCTTGCCCTCGGCCGCGGCCTCGATGTCGTCGGCGAACTTCTCGGAGATCTCCTGATCGAGCTCATCACTCTTCGCCCACCAGCGCTTCTGGAACTCTGGCTTCGGCTGCCGTCGTTCGATCTCGGGGCCTAGCCAGAAATCGAGAATGAAATGAGCCCGCTCCACTGTTTCACCATAGTGTTGCGCTTGTGGGACACAAGTCGCCTGGCTAGATTGCTAGGGCTTTCGCCGCTGGGGACATGGTAGCAGGACAGGGCGCCCACGAAGAAACGTGCGTGCTCGGTAATACAGTAGGTACCGAAATTTTTAGAAACACAGCAATTCTGTCGCTCTGCCTGGGCCTGCTGGCCGTGCTTCCGCGGGGCGACGCCGTGGTGCAGGCGCAATCCGCCAAGGCGGCGGTCAACCCTGTCGATACCCATAACCGGAAGCTGGCCGCGAAGGCGCGCAAGCAGGGGCGCAGGCCCGAGGGTGTGCTGCCGCTGCTGCAGCTCTGGCACAGCTGGGGGGGCTCGACGCCGAGCCGCACCCGCGAGCTGCTCGATGGCCTCGCCGCCGATCGTCGGCTGCCGCCCGCGCGCCGCGTGCTCGCGGGTCGCCTCGCGGCGCTCGCGCAGACACGCGCAGGCGATCCGGCGGGCGCCCAGCGGCGTATGGACGAGCTCGGCTACATCAAGCACTTCCGCGTCATCGGTCCCTTCGACAACGAGGGCAAGGCCGGGCTCGCCGCCGAGACGCCCGTCGAGGCCGCGCGTATGCAGGCGCCGGACATGCAGGCCACGTACCCGGGCCGTGAGCGCCCCGTGGCGTGGCGGACGATGCCCGACGTCGTGCGCAACGGCTACGTCTCACTCGGCTCGATCCTGCGACCGTTCGAGAACGTCTGCGGGCTGGCCGAGACCTTCGTCAAGAGTGAGCGCGCCCAGGCGCTGAGCCTGTGGGTGGGCTCGGGCGGCGCGTCGCGCGTCTACTGGAACGGCGAGAAGGTGCATGAGGACACGGCCTACCGCCGGCCGCACCCCGACCGGCACGCGGTCATGGTCGGCGCCCACGAGGGCTGGAACCGGCTGCTGATCAAGAGCTGCGTCAGCGACGGCGCCTGGGGGTTCTACGTGCGCCTCGGCGACAAGAGGGGCGCGCCGGCGACCGATCTCATCATCAAGACCGAGACGACCGCGGCGCTCGACATCTCGCCCGGTCATGCCAAGGGCGTGCGCCTGCCACGGCTCGCGGCTACGCCGCTGGCGGCACTCGAGGCGGCCGCGGCCAAGAAGAACGCGCGCGGGATCGACCTGTCGCGCCTCGCGCGCATCCTGAACGTCACCGGCGCCGACGATCCGGCCGAGCGGCGCGCCAAGCAGCTGATCGAGCGGGCGGTCGAGCTCGACCCGACCGTCGAGCACCTCGCGCTGGCGGTGAAGCTCTCGGAGGAGCGGGGCGACGTCATGCGCTTCGCGGCGCGCGCGGCCCGGCTGCATCCGGGTGACGCGCGGGTCAAGATGCTGACCGCGAGCGTCACGATGGGCGGCGCGGTGCCGGAGGAGGCGCTGCCACTGCTGCTCGAGGTGCCGCGCGACAGCGAGGCCTACCCGAGCGCCATGCTCGCGCGTGCCTCGCTGCTGCGGGACATGGACCTGCCCGGGGCGGCGCGCCACGCGCTGCTGAAGCTCCGCCGCGAGGTGGGCGCCTTCCCGCGCCTGCTCTCGGCGCTGGCGGGCGTCGAGGCTGCCGCGGGTCACGGCGACGCGGCCGTGGCGTTGCGACGCGAGCGCCTCGCGATGCGACACGATGACTTTGCGACGCGCCGTGGTCTGCTCGCCGATGCGCTCAACCGCGGCGAGGTCGCCGTGGTGCAGGAGCACATCGACCGGATGCTGGAGCTGCGGCCCGCGAGCCTCTCGCTGCACATGTCGGTGGCCGGCTACTACGACGCGCTCGGGCGCGACGACCTGCGGATGGCGACCCTGCGGCGCGCGATCGAGCTGGTGCCGGAGGCGGCCGAGCCGCGTGTCGCCTACGGGCGGGCGCTCTTGCGCGCCGGCGACGATCAGGGCGCTGCTGATGCGTTTTTCGAGGCGCTTGCGCTGCGGCCCCAGGATGCGACCACCCGCGAGCTGCTCGAGCAGATCAAGCCCGAGGCGCACGCCGACGAGGCGTACGCGGCATCGCCCAAGCAGATCCTCGAGCGGCGCACGCGCGACACCGCCTATCCGACGTCGGTGCTGCACCGCCTGTCCGTCACCACTGTCTACGACAACGGCCTGGGCTCGCGCTTCCACCAGATCGCCAACCAGGCCCACGACGAGGAGGGTGCGCGGCAGCTGCGCACCACGTCGATCCAGTACGACCCGGACACGCAGCGCGTCGACATCCGGCTCGCACGCGTCTATCGCGCGGACGGCAGCGTGCTCGAGTCGATGGAGACCTACGAGCAGCAGCTGGGTGAGCCGTGGTACCGCATCTACTACGACACTCGGGCGCTCGTGGTCGTCTATCCGGACCTGGAGCCGGGCGACGTGGTCGAGCTGCGCTACCGCGTCGACGACATCGCGCATCGCAACCTCTTCGCCGACTACTACGGCGACATCGATCTGCTGCAGGGCTTCTCGCCGATCCGTCACGAGGAGATCGTGCTGATCACGCCGGCCGCGCGGACCTTCTACCGCAACGATCCCAAGCTGCCGAACCTTGCCCACACGACGCGGGTCGATGGCAAGCGGCGCATCGACCACTGGATCAGCAGCGACGTCCCGGCGCTCGTCGCCGAGGCCGGGATGCCGGGCATCACCGAGGTCAGCCCCTACCTGCACGTCTCGACCTACAAGACCTGGGAGGACGTGGGCAGCTGGTACTGGGGCCTGATCAAGGATCAGCTCTACGCCGACGAGTCGCTCAAGAGCACGGTTGCTGACATCACCGCGGACGCCAAGACCACGCGCCAGAAGGTCCAGCGCATCCACAACTGGGTCGTGGGCCACACGCGCTACGTCGGTCTGGAGTTCGGCATCCACGGCTTCCTGCCCTACCGTGTGCCGCTGATCGTCCAGCGCGGCTTCGGCGACTGCAAGGACAAGGCCTCGCTGATGTACACGATGTTCCGCGAGGCCGGCGTCGACGCGCGCATCGTGCTGGTGCGGACGCGGCGCAACGGGCGCATTGACGACCTGCCGGCGTCGCTCGCCATCTTCGATCACGCCATCGCCTACGTGCCGGAGCTCGACCTCTACCTCGACGGTACCGCCGAGCACAGTGGCACGACCGAGCTGCCCACCGGTGACCAGGGCGTCACGGTCCTGCTCGTGGGCCCCGACGGGGCGGAGCTGCGCCGCACTCCCAGCCTCGAGGCCGATGCGAGCAAGCGGGAGCGCACGCTCGACGTGGCGCTCTTGGAGGATGGCTCGGCCAAGCTTGACGTTCGCGAGAAGGTGACCGGCTCCGACGCGGCCGGCTACCGCGGGTACTACGAGGCGGCCGGTACGCGCAGCGAGCGCTTCGAGCGCGCCCTGGGGCGGACCTACCCCGGCGCGAAGCTGGAGAGTCAGCGCTTCGAGGGCCTCGACGACCTCGAGTCGCCGGTCTCCTACAGCTATCGCGTGGGCGTCCCGAAGCTCGCGCACTGGGACGGCGACGACCTGCGGTTGGCGCCGTCGGTGCTGAGCGACCTGGTGCGCGGCATGGCGCGCACGCAGTCGCGAACGCACCTGCTCGACCTCGATGGTGCCAGCTCCTACCGCGAGCAGCGCACCGTCGAGGTACCGGCGGGCCTGCATCTCGGACCCCTGCCATCCGGTGGCGAGGCGGTCTCGCCCTTCGGTCGCCTGTCGCTGCGCTTCGACGGGGGCGCGGGCAAGGTCACGGCGACCACGGAGTTTTCGATCCTCCGCGACCGCGTGCCCGCATCCGAGTACCCGAAGTTCCGCAAGTGGGTCGAGGAGGCCGACCAGCTTCTCAAACAGCGCATCGATCTGCGGCGGGGTGAGCCATGAGTGCCCTGCGCAGCTTGCTGTGTCTCCTGACGCTCGCGCTTCCGGTCGGCTGCGGCGGTAGCGGCACGACGGTCGTCCGTGCGCCGACGATCGATACGCTCCGGGCGCGGGCGAAGGCCGAGCCGGACAACGGTGGCGCGCAGCGCGACCTCGCACTGGCCGAGATGTTCGTCGACGGCGGCGAGCCGTCGGCGGTGCGCCCGCAGATCGGTCGCGCACTGCTGCTGGTGGCGGACGATCCCGCGCTGCGGCTCGCCGCCGCGATCGACCTCGATGTGCACGGACAGCCGCGTCAGGCGTTCGAGGCCTACCTCGTGGCCGTCGAGGTGGCCGCGGCGTCCGACCACCCGCATGCACCGCAGCTTGCCGAGCTCGCGCTGCAGGCGGTGGCCGGGCTCGAGGGCGGCGTTCCGGGCTATTCAGCCACACTGCAGCAGCGCCTGACGGCGGTCGTCGGATCGCTGCCGCTGGTGCCGCGGCAGGTCGCGGGCAACCTGCTGACGCGGCTCGCGCTGCGGCGCGGCGACTCGGCCGAGGTGCGAAGGCTTGCGGCGGCCATGGGCTGCGTCACCGAGCTGCGCGTGGCGGGACCGTTTGGGCCGCGCGATGCGCTCAGCTTCGACGAGCAGCACGCGGCGCGCGCCGGTACGCCGCTGCAGGACAGCTACGATCTGGGCCCGGGCCGCGGGGTCCGCGCGACCCGGGCGCTCGGCGCGCGCGGCTGTCGCGTGCACCTCGGTGGCGGTCCGCTGGCGCGCGGTGGCACACGCTACGTCCAGGGCTACTTCGAACTCGCGGCCGACGGCCCGCACATCGTCTCCATCGATACGCCGAACACGTTCGAGGCGTTCATCGACGGCCGCTCCATCGCGCGTGCCGACCACCGCCGCCGGCTCGGCGCGCGCTCGGTCTACACCAGCGAGCAGCTCGGTGCCGGTCGCCACGAGTTCACACTCAAGGTCACCAGTCGGCATCCGAACCCGGTGGTCGCAATCTCGATCAACACGGCCGGCGATCGCGACCTCGCTTCGACACGGCTTCCGTATCCGGAGGCCAGCACGCCCGGCCTTCCGCTGTTCGTCCGCGCGACGACTGCGCTGTCACGCGGCGATGTGCTGACCGCCCGTGGGCTGCTCTTCCATGCGGAGCTCGCCGCGCGGACGTCGCCGGTGCTGCTGTCTCAGCGTGCGAACGTGGCCTTCATCGATCCGCTGGCGCCGGCCGAGGTGCGCAACGACGACGCCCGCCGCCTGCTGACGGCTGCGCTCGAGAAGGACATGAAGCTGTGGAACCCCGCCGTGCAGCTGGCAGGGCTGATCGCCAACGGCGGCCGCGTCAAGGAGGCGATCGCGGGGCTTCGCGATGCCGTCAAGCGCTGGCCGGATGTGCCCGCGATCGGCCTGACCCTGGCCGAGCTGCTGCGCAGCAAGGGCTGGCACGAGGAGGCGGACCGCGCGGTCGAGGCCGTGCGCCAGCTGGTACCGGAGGCCTGCGGCCCGCTGCATGCGGAGCAGTCGATGTGGGCGCGTCGCCGTCGCCAGGCCGCAGCGGACGCGCTGGTGCCCGCTATCATGGCCTGTGACGCCCGCTCGAACGCGCACGCGGCGCTGCTGCGTCGCCAGCGGCGGTGGGGCGAGGCGGATGTGGAGTTGGCGAGGCTCGCGGCGCTCGAGCCGCCCCAGGGGCAGTTCGCGTTCTGGCTGGCACGCCTGGAGGTGGCCAAGGCGCGCGGCGATGCCGACGCGGTGCGTGAGCTGATCGCGACCCTGCGCAGCCACTACCCCGCGTCCCTGTCGAGCACGCTCGAGGAGGTCGACCGGCTGCTCTCCACGGGCGACACCGGCGCCGCGCTGACCGTGGTGCAGGCGGCGCTCACGGCCGAGCCCACGGCGATGGCGAGCCTGCGCCGCTTCGAACCGATCCTCGGCGGCGAGCACGTGATGACGCCCTACCGCCGCGACGGGCGCGAAGCGATCACCGCCTACGAGGCCGCCGGGGCGGGCTACGCGCAACCCCACGTGCTGGTGTTCGACTACATGGTGGCGCGCGTCTTCCCGGACGGCTCGTCCACGGAGATCGTGCACACCGTGCAGAAGGCCCAGAGCGACGAGGCCGTCGATGCGCTCGCCGAGGTCCAGGTGCCCCGCGGCGCGCGCGTGCTCAAGCTGCACACCATCAAGGCGGACGGCACGGTGCTCGAGCCCGACGCCATCTCCGGCAAGGAGACGGTGTCGCTGCCCTCCATGGCGATCGGCGACTACGTCGAGTTCGAGTACATCACCAACCGCGAGCCGGTCGACGGCTTCCCCGGCGGCTACCTCGGTGAGCGTTTCTACTTCCGCTCCTTCGAGGTCCCGTTTCACCACAGTGAGATGGTCATCGTGCTGCCCGAGGCGATGGAGGTCGTCGAGGACCCGCGCGGCGAGGCGCCCGCGATGCAGACCCGGGTCGACAACGGGCTGAGGATCCTGCGCTGGCAGGTCGGCAGCAGTGAGCCGCTGGTCGTGGAGCCGGGGGCCGTGGCGGCCAGCGAGTTCATCCCGTCGGTGCGGATCGCCGTGGGCGCCGACTGGCCGACCTTCGTCGAGAGCATCCGCGAGGTGCTCGTGGACCGCGACCTGCACGATCCCGCGATCGCGCAGCTGGCGCGGGACATCGTCGCCGACGTGCCCGAGGACGACCCGCTGGGCCGCGCCGAGAAGCTCTACGCCTGGGTGCTGGAGCACGTGGAGAACAACAAGGACGTGTTCTCCCAGGCCGCCGTGATGCTGCGCGCCCACACCGGCAACCGCGCGCGCATCCTGCACTACCTGCTGGGTCTGGTGGATGTGCCCGCGCAGCTCGCCCTGGTGCGCAGCCTCGCGTCCGACAACACGAAGAGCGATGTGCCCGACACCAACACCTACGACTTCCTGATGGTGCGTGCGGGCGAGGGCAGCGAGGCGGTCTGGCTCTACACGGTCGAGCGCGGTGCGCCCTTCGGCTACGTGCCTGCACTGATGCGAGGGCAGGAGGCGCTGCTGCTCGACGCGGCTGCGACCCGCGTGAAGGTGGGCACTGCGGGCGATGGCGCCGACCGACGCAGCCTGTCCCTCGACGTGGCGATGCAGGCGGATGGTTCGGCGACGGTCGACATCGTGGAGCAGGTGCGCGGCGCGTCCGCGGTCAGCTGGCGCGGACAGCTCGAGGCGATCCCCGAGGTGGAGCTGGAGCGGCGCTTTGAGGAGCAATACGTCTCGCGCCTGCTACCGGGTGCGCGCCTTGCGGAGCTGTCCATCGAGGGTGGTGAGCGGAAGGCGGGCCCGCTGACGTTCCGCTACACCGTCGACCTCGACGTGCTGGGTCGCCAGGTGTCGGGTGGCTGGGCCCTGCCGAGCATGCTCGGTAGCCAGCTGGCGACGAACTACGCGCGTGTGCCGGTGCGTACGACCACCCAGCTGGTGGCGTCGGCGCTCGACACCGACGTCACGCTGCGCATCTCCTTCCCGGAGAATGCGCGCAGGCCGGAGGCGCCGCGGGCCGTGAAGCTCAGCACCCCGGGTGCGCGCGGCACCTTCCATCAGGAGGCGCGGTGGGAGGAGGGTGTGCTCGTAATCGAGCGTCGCGTCCGGATGCCTCCACACCGTATCTCGGTCAAGGACTACCCGGCCTTCGCGAAGTTCTGCCGGGACGTCGACGACATCGAGGCCCGCGAAGTCGTCTTCGGGCGCTGAGCCGGCCGCAGCCGTGGTCAGGGCTGGAGCGCCGCGCGCAGCTCCGCCGGGATGCGCCGCGGTCGCCCCGTCCGCAGGCTGATGCACGCCACGTGTGCCTGCGCGGTGCAGTACGGGTCGCCCCCGCCCGCTGGCCGCACCTCCTGATCGAACGTCAAGCTCGCCGCCCGGCCGGAGGCGAGCCGACACGTCACGTGCACCAGGTCGTCGAGCTTCGCGGGCCGAACGAAGCGCAGCTCCATCGCGTGCAGCACGAAGGAGAGGTCCTCGTCGAAGGTCGCGCTCTGCTCGACGCCCGTCGCGCGCAGCAGCTCCGTGCGCGCGCGCTCCATGAAGCGCAGGTAGCTCGCGTGGTAGACCACGCCGCCAGCATCGGTGTCCTCGAGGTAGACGCGCACCGAAAGGGGGGCGAGCTCGCCGGGGGTTTCAGTGACCATCCGGCGGTTGTACCGGAAGCACGGGCCACGTTGCGCGAAAAACAGCCGCGGGCTTGCGCTGCGGCCGGTTCGGCCCCACCCGACGTGGTACAGACCGTCCGCCGCCATGATCCCCCAGAGCATCGAGCTGTCCTTCGTCGCCCTCGTCTTCGGCCTGTACCTGGTGGTGCTGGCCTACCTGTGGCGAGGTGCGTCCATGCGCATCGGCGGTATCGTCGCCGCGGCCGCCTTGATGTGCAGCTGGCTCGGGGCGAGCGCCTACTTCGCGGCCTCGGGGCTGCTGGTGGCCGAGCCGCTCGCGATGCCGCCTACGATGCTGCGACTCGTCGTCGGCCCGGCGCTGCTGGCTGTCGTCTTGTTGGCGAGCCTGCCGGCCACCGGCCGTATGCTGGCAAACGCCCCGGCCGACTGGCTGGTGTCGTTCCAGGCGTTTCGCATCCCGATGGAGCTGATCCTCTACGGGCTCTACACGTCGGGCCACTGGCACCGGCGGCTGACGTTCGAGGGCGCGAACTTCGACATCGCGACGGGCGTGCTCGCGCTCGGCGTCGGCTACCTCATGCACAAGGGACGCGCTGGCCGCGGCCTGGTGATCGCGTTCAACGTCGTCGGACTCGTGCTGCTGACGACGATCGTCGTGATGGCGCTGCTGTCGGCGCCCACGCCGATGCTTCACTTCGCAGACGAGCCGCTCAACCGCGTGGTGCTTCACCTGCCGCTGGTGTGGCTGCCTGGCTTCGTCGTGCCGCTGGCACTGCTAGGGCACCTGCTGTCGCTGCGGCAGCTACTGCAGCGAGCCGTTCTCGATCAGCCGAACCAGCTCGAGGCGTGACACGACGCCGAGCATCTTGCCGTCCTGCATCACGAGGACGCGGTGGATCTTGTGCGTCACCATCGCCCGCGCGATCTCCTGCAAGGTGGCGTCGGGATCGACAGTCGCGCGCACATCGGTCATGGCGTCGCGGATCCTGAGCTCCTGCATGCGCTGCCCGACGTGGCCGCCGATCAGCTCCATCGCGCGCCGCTCGCTGACCTCGCTCTTGTGGTCGTAGGCGCGCGACTGCACCTCCGCGATCGACTGCTCGAGGCTCAGCACACGGATGATGTCGGAGCGTGAGACGACGCCGACGAGCTTGCCCTTGTCCATCACGGGTGCTCCGCCGATTCGCTCGCTGAGTAGCAGTCGCTCGAAGTCGACCAGCGACATGTCCGGATCGACCGTGCGTACCGCGCCCTGCATGATGTCCCGGGCCGTCAGGCTTCCGGGTTTGACACTGGGACTAGCCGTCATGCTGCCAGGATAGGAGGTTTTGCCGCGGCCGGCACGTTCTGTTCCGAGGGCACCTACATCGCCGCCATTTTCCGTCAGCGAAGCGTCTGCGTTTGGTCCATCTCGGCGTGCACCGCCCCGCGCGCCCGGGTTATGCTGATCGGGATGTCCCGTTCACGCCTGTGCGGCCTCTTGCTCGCACTGCTCATACTCGGCGCGTGCACCCTCGAGCGCGCACCCAAGGAGTCGGCCTCCGACCTGCGCGGAGACGTCCAGGGCGGCAGCGCTGCGATCGGCGGCGGCAGCGGTGGCGATACGGGAGGCGACGGCGACGGGTCCGGCGGCAGCGTCGCGAGCGGCAACGCCGGTGACTTCTGGGGAGGGCCCTGCAGCGACGACGACGCGGCCACGGCCTGCCCAACGGGCAGCGGCGAACGCGGAAACGATCCGTCCTGCTTCGATGGTGACCCCGTGAGCTTGTGTCCGGACCGTCCGGCGGATTTCGGCGGCGGCGACGGTGATGGTGACGGCGACGGCAACCCGGTTGCCGACCAGTGCACACGGGTGTGTGACGACGGATTCTACTGCAACGGGCTCGAGCGTTGCGATCTCGCGAACCCGACCTCCGACCCCGATGGCTGCGTCACCACCGGCGTCTGCGCGTCGGGCCAGGTCTGCGTCGAGCAGAGCCAATCGTGCGCACCCTGTGCCGACGGTGATGACCCCGACGGCGACGGGCACCCTGACATCCGCTGCGGCGGTGGTGATTGCCGAGAGGGCGATCCCAACATCAACCCCGACGCGACCGAGCTGTGCAACCTCATCGACGACGACTGTGACGGGATCATTGATGGCACCAACGCGCGCGCGGGCTGCGCGCTCAACCCGGTCGTCTTCCTGATGCGCCACGTCGCATCGCCGGTCTGCGTGGCGGGGGCCTGCCAGGTCGAGCTCTGTCTGGGTGGCTGGTTCGACTGCAACCAGGACTTCGCGGACGGCTGCGAGCACGAGATCAACCCCGTCATGGGTGACTGCCTGGTGACCGACTGCCTCGGCTCGATGGTGCCGGATGACAACGACACCAACAACGGCGACCCGTGCATGCAGGTCACGTGTCAGAGCGGCAACCGCTCGGTCGCCCCCAACCCCGGCGAGAGCTGCGGTCAGGAAGGCAAGTGCAGCGACCAGGGCCAGTGCGTGGAGGACTGACATGGCGGTCGCAACGGAGGCATGCACGATGATGAAGCAGCTTGCGATCCTACTTGCGCTCATGCTGGCCAGCGGCTGCGTCGGCGACGACACAACGAGCGACGGGCCCGCGGTCTCCGGGGATGCCGCGAGCGGCGACGGTGACGGCGACGGTCCCGGTGATGGTGATGGTGACGGTGATGGTGACGGCGATGGCCCCGGTGACGGCGATGGCCCCGGTGACGGCGACGGCGACGGCCCGGGTGACGGTGACGGCGGTGGGCTCTCTACGGAGCCCAGCTGCGATCCCCCGTGTGGGCCGCAGCAGTTCTGCACGTTGACCGTGGTGCAGTGCTTTGCGCCTCCGTGCCCACCCCTCGAGGAGTGCGTCGCGCGACCCTCCTGCGGTGGCTTTGCGGGCGGCTCGTGCCCCGGCCAGTCCGACTGCGAGGACGATCCGACCGACGACTGCGACCCGGCGTCCGGCGGTGCCGATTGTCCAGGCGTCTGCACCTGCAAGTTCGAGGGTCCGTGCCCGGACGGCGAGACGTTCGAGACCAGCCCCCAGATCTGCGACTGCGCTGCCCAGCGCTAGCCGACGCCGATCTACGAGTCCGTCGCGTCCAGCGTCTGCCCAATCCAGGCAGCCAGCCTGGGCGCAAGCGCATCGCCGCCGCGGACCCAGCGGAAGTGATCGATGTGCTGCAGTGCGAGCTCGGCCGCGTCGAGGTGCCAGCGTTCGACGGCACCCGGCGCGAGTCGCGCGCACAGGGCGTCCACGGTGCGCCGGGGTGCCAGGCCGTCGCCCTCGAACGACACCGAGAGGGCGGGCGTCTCGAGCGCCGACAGCAGCGTGCGGTAGTCGCTGTCGTCGCCCTCGACGGCGTAGCGGCCCAGGCGTGCCTCGCGCGCCCAGTCCGCGATGATGCGACGCCCCTGCCGTCCGCCGAAGCCAAGCCGGTCGCCCGGGAAGAAGCCGAGCGTGGACGCGACCACGTGCGCGAGCTCGGTGCCGGCCCTGATGCCCAGCGACCTGGGAAACGCGTAGCCACCGTGGTGCGCGCTGCAGCAGGCGACCATCACGATCGCGTCCGCACGCTGCTCCGCTTGCGTGCGCGCCTGATGCAGGCACGTGATCTGGCCTCCGAGGCTGTGCCCCATCATGACGAGCTTGCTGTTCGGGTGGCGCTTTCGAGCGTGGTCGATGGCGGCGGGCCAGTCGAGCTCGATGAGCTCGCGGTAGCCGTAGTCGCTGCCCCGGGCCGCCCGCACCGAGCTGCTCCCGGTGCCGCGCAGCTCCTGGACGATCGCGCTGAGCCCGGCCTGCTGCAGCGACCGGGCGAAATCCCCGTAGTAGTCGGCGCGTACACCCATCGCGGGCATGAACAGCACCACCGGTGCGCCGGTGGCCGCGTCGTAGCAGAGGGCCCGCGCACTGCAGCCATCGGCGGCCTCGACCTCAGAGGGTGTCATCGTCTCCATCACTGTCCGACGGCTCCTCCAGCTCCCCCAGCTCCTCGATCGCGTAGCGCTCCACGATCTGCCAGAAGCGCGGCCAGCTGCCACCCGACCGAAGCCACATCTGCTCCAGGTACGCGGTGCTCTGACCGTAGCGGCGCCACTGCAGCAGCCGCGCGTTGTTCATGACCAGCCTCTCGGGCCGCGGGTCCTTGCCCTGCTTTACCGCAAGGCCCTCCAGGCTCTGCGAGAGTCTATCGAAGACCGCCTGGCGCTGCTGCAGGATCTCCGCGCGCGGGCGCCCGGACGCGTACAGCTGCTCGAGCTGGGCGATGGCCCCGTCGACCTGCGTCTCGAAGGCGCCGCGCCGGACCACCGCATCGCGAAAGCGCTCGAGCATTCCAGTCTGGACGTGCCTGTGCGCGGCCAGCAGCTGCTCGGTGCCGCGGCGCGCAACGAAGCTCGCCAGCTGTTCGTTGAAGTCGGTCTGCCCGGGCACGTAGAGGCGCGCGTGGGTCAGCTCGTGCAGGATGACCTCGATGAACTCCAGCAGACCCCCGCGCATCATCGTTGTCACGATCGGATCGCGGAACCACCCCAGCGTGGAGTAGGCGCGGCTGTAGCCGACCCACGCGTCGTAGCCCTGGTCGCGCAGCTCCTGGGCCTCGGCCTCGGCGCTTGCCTCATCGAAGTGCGACTTGTAGGCCACGGTGCCGGCGACGGGGAACCACCAGGTGTAGGGCTCGAAGCGCGTCTGCTCGCATGCGATGACCACGAAGGTCAGGCCGCGGGACTCGGTTGCGTAGTAGCCGCCGTAGGCATCGCCGGGGCGCAGCTGCATGACGTCGCGCCCGAAGGCGATGACGTGCGCGATCGCAGCCAGCATGCCGCGCCGCTCGACGTCCTGCTCGGCGTCGATGGCCTGCGCGATGGGGCGCTGGTCGTTTACGAGCGCGAGCTGTCCGGCCGCCGCGCGCGTTTCGAAGCACCCGGGCAGCGCCGCGATCAGCAGCAGGGCCCATGGCCATGGCACGCGCAGCGCGGTCGACATCCGAAGTCGTATAGCGCACCGCTGCGGCGCGGCCAACGAGGTGGGATGGACCTGGGGCGTGACGGCGGGTATGGGAATGGGATGCGGAAGAGCTTGGCAGGAGCAACGCGCGGGCGTTTTCGCCCGGGTGTGCTGCTCTCGGTTGCGCTCGGCTGCGCCGGGCTCGCGCTTCCGTGGCCGCAACCGGGTCGCGCAACCGCCGACGAGCCCCGTCTGCCCGACGTCGTGCTGATCGTCGTCGACACCCTGCGCGCGGACCGCACCCGGGCGCTGCTGAGGGCGGGGCGGCTGCCTTTCCTGAAGCGACTGTCCGCGCGGGCCACGCGCTTCTCGCGCGTCTGGTCACCGTCGTCGTGGACGCCGACCGCGACCGCCTCCATCTTCACCGGTCTGCACCCCCACCAGCACGGCGTGCGTAGTGGCTACCTGGCGCTCTCGGGCGGCGAGCGCCTGGTGCCGGTCGATCGCATCGCGTCGCAGCTGACGACGCTGCCGATGGTGATGGGGGCCGCCGGCTACCGCACGCTGGGCGTGTCGGACAACATCAACATCGGCGAGACCATGGGTTTTGCGCGAGGCTTCGAGCGCTTCGAGCAGCGCGCCTACGAGGGTGCCACATGGCTCGGGCGCAGCGCGGCGCGGCTGTGGCGCGCGCGCGCGGCAGACGATCGGCGCCCGACGTTTCTCTACCTGCACCCGATGGACCCCCACGCGCCCTACCACCGCCGCGCCGGCTACGTAGCGCCCATCGGCCCGGACGGCGATCGGGCGCTTGCTCGTTACGACTCGGAGATCGTCCATCTCGACCGGCAGCTCGATCGGCTCTCGCGGCGGCTCTCACTTGGGGAGCACACGCTCGTGATCTTCACCTCCGACCACGGCGAGGCGTTCGGCGAGCACGGGCAGCGCGGCCATCCAAACCAGCTCTACGACGAGCTGCTGTCGGTACCGCTGTTGATCTCCATCCCCGGCCAGCAGGCGCAGGTACAGGTGGACGAGCCGGTCAGCACGCTCGATATCCTACCGACGTTGCGCGGGCTTGTCGGACTGCCACCCGGTCGCGACGACGCAGGCATGGATCTGCGTGCCGCGATGGCCGGCGCGGTCCTGCCGCAGCGTGCACTGCTGTCGATGCGCTTCAGTGACTTCGTGCAGCCGCCGCTGTCGCGCCGGGCGCTGATCCTCGGTGGCCTCAAGTACATCGAGAGTGCACCCTCGGGTCGCGCCGAGCTGTACGACCTGACGACCGATCCCGGTGAGCGCCACGATCTCTCCCGCGCGCGGCCGGCCGAGCGACGACGGCTGTCCAAGCAGCTCGCCGCCCTGCTGTCGCGCGGGCCTCGGTTCGCCGCCGAGCGTCTCGCCGTGGAGACGTCGCCGCAGGGCGAGGCATCGCTGCTCGAGCGTCTGCGCGCGCTTGGCTACGCGCAGTGACGTGACCGGCTAGGCGCGGTCGGCGAGCGACTGCAGCGCCTCGCCGGAGAGGCGGAAGGTGGTCCAGTCGCCCAGGGCCTCGGCGCCCAGGCGCTGGTAGAACTCGATCGCGGGCGTGTTCCAGTCGAGGGCAGCCCACTCGAAGCGAGCACAGTCCCGCTCCACCGCGGTGCGCGCGAGCGTGCCCATGAGGGCGATCCCGACGCCGTCGCCCCGATGGGCCTCGGGCACGAAGAGGTCCTCCAGGTACAGGCCGATGCGGCCCCTCCATGTGGAGTAGTTGAAGAAGTAGAGGGCGAAGCCCAGTGCCCCGTCCGAGCCCTCGGCGATCAGCGCCTCAAACGGGGGCGACGACTGCGCGAGCTGCGCTCCCAGCTGCTCCGGAGTTACCTCGACCGCGTCGGGCTCCCGCTCGTACTCGGCAAGCGCGACGATGAAGCCGTGCAGCAGCTGCGCGTCGTCAGCCGTCGCACGGCGGACCGCGATCGGCATGTCGTCGCCCACGCTACGTGCGCCCGTAGACCGGCAGCAATACGCCGGAGGTCACGGCGCTCGCATCACCGGCGAGGAAGGCGACGGCCGCTGCCACCTCGTCTGGCTTCGGCCAGGTCGAGTGGTCGTGGTCCGGCATCGCGGCGCGTCTGGCCGGTGTGTCGATGATCGATGGGACGATGGCGTTGATGCACAGACCGTCGCTGCGGAACTCCTCTGCCAGCGATGTGGTCATCGCCGCAACGGCGGCCTTCGCGGTCGAGAAGGCGACCATGCCGCCCGTGGGCAGCACGGCGGGGCGCGCGGCGACATTGACGATGCGGCCGACGCCACGGCCGCGCATCTTCTTGATCGCCTCACGCGAGCAGATGAACGCCGTCACCACGTTGAGCTCGAACATCGCCAGCAGGTTGGCCGCCGTCGTTTCCGTGGCGGCTGCAGTGGCGAAGCCACCGACGAGGTGGATCGACGTGTCGATGCGGTGCAGGCGATCGTAGAACGCGGTGACGCTGCGCTCATCGGCACAGTCGATGCGATGGAGGGTGACCTGGTCCCTGTGCTCGAATGTCTCGAGCTCCTTCTCGAACTTCCAGGTCACGTGGCATGCCACGTCCTCTTCGAGCAGGCGCTTCACGACCGCCTTGCCAAGCGCACCTGTTCCGCCCGTGATGACCGCGATTTTCTGGGCCATGTACTGTCCTCGTGCTCCCGCGTCCGGCGGACCCCTCCGACGGCAGGGCGTTCACTAGCACGGAGGCGCGGGCTCATGAAGGATCGACCCCGCGACGGTCCGAGGGGGCCACCGAGCTGGATTCGGCCCCGCCGGGCTGGCGACGCGGATGATCCTGCGTGCTCCGCGGCGTTGCTCACCCAGGCCGGGGTCGGCCCGACGGGGGTCTGAACTCGCCATCTGTGAGGAGGTAGGGTATGGTAGGCCCACAGAGGAGCGTTTCATGACCACGGATAAGCGCAAACAGAGTCTGTACTTCCCCGAGACCATGCTGAAGTCGATCCAGACCGAAGCAGATCGGCTGGACCGCTCGCTGTCCTGGATCGTGCAGCGCTGCGTCAAGGTCGGCTTGCCGGAACTCCGCAAGCTTCCATCCACGGAAGACGTTTCCAGCGGCGAGTAGAAGCGTGCGCTACGCGGTGCCAGGCGGCCCCGCATGCATCGCCTCACCTCCAGTGCCCGCTTGGCGGCGGCTGCGTGGGCGCGCGCGCGAACGTCCAGCGACGTCCGCGTGCGATGGCGCCCATGGCGCGCACGCTCACCTCAAGCGTAGGTGAACTGGATCTCGTAGTCGCACAGCCGGAAGACGTCGCCCTCTTCGATGCGCTTGGAGTCGAAGCGGCGGCCTTGGAACTCGACGCCATTGGTGCTGCCGAGGTCCTTCATGAAGTGTGCGCCGTTGTGGAAGACCACTGCGGCGTGACGGCGCGAGATGTTGCCGTCCTTGATCGCGAGATCGGCGCTCTTGGTGCCGCGGCCGATGACGAACTCTTCTTTGCTGACGGGGATCTTCTGGCCGTTGAAGATGATGAACAGCTGGCTGGCGGCGACCGCCGCCGGTGCGGCAGCACGTCCGCCACCGGGGAGCGGTGGTGGCGCAGACGACACCGCAGGCATGCGCGGTGGCGGTTGCTGGCCGGTGCGGCTGCGCGGCGGTGGTGGCATCGATGAGGGGCGCTTGGGCGCGGGGGGCGCGGGTGCGCGGCGCGGTCGGGAGCCGGGCGGTGCGGGCACCGTGGGCCGCCCAGGACCCGCCGAGCGGAGCGATGGGATCCCGCCGCCGCCGCCGGAGGGAGGCGCTGGCGCCGCCGGCGCGGCGGGTGCAGCGGGCTTGGCAGGTGCCTGCGGAGCGGCTGCACGCTGGCTCGTCCCGTAGTTGCGGGATCTGGCGTACTGCCGCATGGCCTCGTTGATCAAGTAGTCGGTCGAGCACTCGAGCTCGGCGCTCATTTGCTCGAAGATCTCCCAGAGGTAGTCACGGCACTGGAAGTGTCTCAGGGTCTTCTTGTTCTGATCCTGCGTCATGGCCATCTTTGCTGTCTGGTGAGGGACATCCGCTCAGGAGGCATCGCCCTTACCGCCCGCCTGTTTTACACGCTCTCGTAACCCAGCAATCGCCTCACGGGCAACCCCGCCCACGGACTTTGTTTTGCCCCAGCCGGTGCCCTTAACGGCTGTCGAAGACTTGCTCAGGCGGGACATCGCGGCGACGTCGGACTCGGTGCCCTTGCGCTGGAAGAACCGCAGCGCGATCACCTGATCCCACCAGTCGGGGGACCGCAACTGGGCCTTGGCGATCTTGCTAGGTAGCGGCGTCATCAGGCTCATGCGCGTGGCATAGCCCTCCAGCTCTTCCGGTTCGTACGCGGTACCCGCCTCGGCGGGAAGCTTCGAGAAGAACTCCGCCAGCACCGCCTGGCCGCCGATTGCCAGCACGAGCTCGCCGGCACGCCATCGCAGGCGCTGCTCCTTCGCGCTCTGCACCAGCGGCCACATGGGCGGGACGGCCTTCGGGTCGCGGATGTCACCGACACGATCGAACGCGTAGTCGCGAACCTTGACGGGCGCGGCCGGGTCGAGCGCGAGCGCGAGCAGCTTGTCGAGGTGCTCCTTGCGCGCCTTGCCCTCGAGCGCCTGCAGCGCGCTCACGCGACGCAGGGTGTAGGCGGGGTTCTTGTCCGCAGCGATCTGCAGCAGCCTCGTGGCAACCAACGGCTGGTCGGCGAGGTGCTTCATCGCTGGGATGGCGCCCTGCTCGACGAACTTCGCTCGGTTGAGCGAGGCGGCCTTTGTGACGCGTGCCGGATCGGCCTTGCCGCCGCCTGCCTCGATCTGCGTCTTGATCTCGTTCTTCAGCCAGGAGAGGAACTTGTCGCCGTTGAGCTCCTTCTCGATCGCCACCAGCTTGGCGGCCGCCTTCGTCTTGGTGGCCGGCCGTCCGAGCTGTCCGATGAGCTCGGCTAGCTTGACCAGCGCCGCCTGCGGCAGCTTGGCGTTCAGCGCTTCGACGAGCTTGGTCGCCGCCGGAGCGCCGAGCGCCCGCACGACCTGCTCGGCGCTGAAGTTGCCCGACAGGTTGCGGCCGTTGAAGTCCTGCGTGTACCAGCCGACCACCGCGTCGGTCAGCTTGCTGCGCGCCTCGTCGGTGCCCATCGGGATGAGCAGGAACGCTGCGTCCTTGGCGCGGATCTGACCCGGGGGTGGCCCTGTGTCGGCCTCCGCGTCCTCGGTCTCCTTCTCCTCCGCGGGCTTCGACATCAGCGCGATCAGGCCGTCGGCCATGCCGTCGATGACGGCGTTGCGCGTTGTCTCGTCGACGGTCTGCAGAGCTTTCTGAAGCTCTGCTACGCCCTCGACATCGGTGCGCTCCATCTCGACCAATGCAAGCGCGGCGTGCACGCGAAGCGGCATGTCGAACTTGTCGGCCAAAATGATGGCGACCATCTTTCCCGGCCCCTTGATCGTGCCTTGCCAAAGGTCGACGTCTTCGTTCGTGACCTTGCAGCCAGCGGAAGCGATCAGGAGTCCAAGCGTTATCCAGCGGACCGTGTACTGCCCATGACGAAGCTGCATTGCCCCTCCTCACGTGGTGTCGATTTGCACCCGCGAAGGTTGTTTCACCGCAACGACTTTCGGCGCGCCCTCAAGCGCGGGTCAAAATAGTAGAGAAATCCCGAAATTCATCAAGGGTTAAGGAGAGATTGGCGCCGTCCTGTTTTTTGACGGGGTGCCATGACCCCCGATAATCTCGGCAATAGCACACGTGCGTATATCGGCGACAAATCCTACATCGGCGCGCGGCGCCTTCGGCGACGGCACACGCCACGAAGTACTCGGGATCGTGATGCTCGCGTGCGCAGCGATGGCCGCGCTCTCCCTCTGGTCCTACGACATGCGGGGCGATGCGAACCTCGTCGGCCCCGCGGGACAGGCGATGGCGAGCTTCTTCGTGACCGCATTTGGTGTCGCCGCCGCCCTACTGCCCTTCGAGCTACTTCTGATCGCCGTGACCTTTTTCAGGCTGCGTCCGCCGATCAATCCAGCCACCCATGCCACCGCGATGGTCGTCACCATCTTCCTCGGGTGCGCGCTGGTGCACCTGAGCATGGCCGAGGCACTCGTCTTCGGTGGCCACCTCCCCGGCGGCGTGCTCGGTGAGGTCCTGGCCGAGGTGCTGCGCTCGATGGTCGGCGTCGCGGGCGCCTATGTCGTCTGCGTTGCGGCGCTGCTCGTCACGTTGATTCTCCGCACATCCGTGTCGATCGTCGGCGTGACCGGACGCATGTTCACCGCGGCGGCGGGCTCCACGGTGACGGGCGGGCGCAACGTGCATAGCGGCGCGGTCGCGCTCTGGGACGCGTGGCGAGAGGCCAAGGCGATCGAGCGGGCCGAGCGCGAGCAGGCCGAGCGCGACGCCGAGCCGCGCATCGTCAACGACGAGGACGGCGAGGATGAGGAGGCGGACGCGGACGCGGACGCGGACGACACGCACGCCGACGGACAAGATGGGGATGGTGCGGAGTCCGACGAGCTCGTGGCGGACGGTGGAGCCGACACGGTCCCGGACATCGCGGTCCCCGATCACGCCGGGGATGACGACGCGATGGCCGCGAAGCCGAAGCGCAGCCGCAAGAAGAAGGACCCGGCGGGCCCCGTGATCGTGGCGCCGAAGGTCGAGAGCAAGGCCACCAAGGCGCCCGTCACGCCGACGGTCGCACCGACCGGCAGCGGTCAGCCATTCGTGCTGCCGCCGCCGCACCTGCTCGAGGCGAGCAAGGACAGCGCGATCACGATCGACGAGCAGACCCTGCGCGAGAACGCCGAGCGGCTCGTGGAGAAGCTCGCCGCCTATGGGGTGAAGGGTCGCGTCGACGAGATCCACCCGGGGCCGGTCGTGACGATGTACGAATTCGAGCCGGAGAGCGGGGTGAAGATCTCGAAGATCGCCGGCCTCTCGGACGATCTCGCGATGGCCCTGGCCGCCCAGAAGGTGCGCATCGTGGCCCCGATCCCGGGCAAGGCCCGCGTCGGCTTCGAGATCCCGAACGAGAAGCGCCAGATGGTGGTGCTGCGCGACATGCTCGAGGACGAGCGCTGGCGCTCACAGAACGGCGCACTGCCCGTCGCACTCGGCAAGGACATCGCGGGACAGGCCGTCTACGGCGACCTCGCGAAGATGCCGCACGTGCTGGTCGCCGGTGCAACCGGCGCAGGTAAGAGCGTCGGACTCAACGTGATGCTCTCGTCGCTGCTGATGAAGAAGACCCCCGAGGAGGTGCGGCTGCTGATGATCGACCCGAAGGTGGTCGAGCTCGCGGTCTTCGACGGCATCCCGCACATGCTGCTGCCGGTCGTGACCGACATGAAGAAGGCGTCGCTCGCCCTGCGCTGGGCGGTGGACGAGATGGAGCGCCGCTATCAGCTGTTTGCCGACGCCGGCTCGCGCAACATCCTCAGCTACAATACGCGCGTCGAGCGCGTGCACTCCGGTGAGATCCCCATGTCGACGTTCGCGCCCGCCCGCAAGGGCAAGGTGCGTGCGCTGGGCTTCAACGGCGAGGAGGTCCTGCTCGACCCCGACGGGGACGAGACGCCCGATGCCGAGGATGTGCTGCCCGAGAAGCTGCCGAGTATCGTGCTGGTCGTCGACGAGTTTGCCGACCTGATGATGGTGGCTGCCAAGGACGTCGAGGCGGCGATCGCGCGGCTCGCCCAGAAGGCGCGCGCCGCGGGCATCCACGTCATCCTCGCGACGCAGCGCCCGAGCGTCGATGTCATCACCGGCATGATCAAGGCCAACTTCCCCTCGCGCATTGCCTACAAGGTCTCGCAGCGCGAGGACAGCAAGACGATCCTCGGTCGCAACGGTGCGGAGAACCTGCTGGGCCTCGGCGACATGCTCACGTTGATGCCGGGCAGCAACGACCTGCAGCGCGTTCACAGCGCGTTCATCAGCGAGGACGAGGTCAAGGCGGTCTGCGACTTCCTGCGTGCGCAGGGCGAGCCCGTCTACGAAACCGACATCCTCAAGCCGCGCGACGAGGACGATGAGGGCGGGGGCGGCGCGCCCAGCGACGACCCGATCTACGACAAGGCCGTGCAGACCGTGTCAGAGGCGGGCTACTGCTCGATCAGTGGCATCCAGCGCAACCTCGGCATCGGCTACAACAAGGCGGCCAAGCTCGTCGAGCGCATGGAGAAGGACGGCGTGGTCGGCCCACCGAGTGCCAAGGCCGGCGGGCGACGAGAGGTCTTCGTCCAGTCACACTAGAAACGCCGCCGAAAAGAACTTTGGCTGCAGCGGATAGATCGTCTAGAATCATACTTCAGGGAGCGCAGGGGACCGCATGGCGATCGATCCAGTCACAGGGCACGTTCTTCCCAAGATCCTCGTGGTCGAGGACGACGCTGACCTCCTGCACATGATCAAGACCATGCTGGCGACCATCGGTGAGGTCACCCTCGCCAAGGACGGCATGGAGGCGCTCGACCTGCTGAAGACGGGCTTCAAGCCCGACGTCATCGTCACCGACCTGATGATGCCGCGGATGGACGGGCTGACGCTCGCCAAGACGCTCAAGGACGACCCGGCGCTGGGCAACCTGCCGCTCGTGATGCTCACGGCCAAGAGTGGCCCGATGGACATGATCACGGGCATCAACGCCGGGGCGCGCCACTACGTCACGAAGCCGTTCAAGGCCGCCGACTTGATCGACAAGGTCAAGAAGGCGCTCGTCGCGCGCCGCTAGGGCCCCGCGGCCGCGTTACTGCGTGCCGTCGCCCCACAGGCCCGACCAGGTCGTCGGTGGCGCCAGCAGGCTGAAGTGCCCGTCCTCGTCCGCCGTGGCCTGACCGATCTCGATCGTGCGCATCCCATCGCCCTCGCCGACGAGGGTGAACGCGCGCAGCTGGGCACCGGCGAGTGAGGCGCTGCCCTCGCCGGACGTGTACTCGAGGTTGCCCTCGATCGGCACCGGGATCGTTGCGGTCAGCTCGCTCGAGAACGTGGCGCTTCGGTCGGCGATCAGCACGTCGTGGACGATCAGCCATGACAGACCGCTGGCGACCGGTGGCTTGACCGTCACGTCGTAGGCGCCGACGTCGAGCGACAGTGAGAAGTCGCCCTCGTCGTCGGTGGTCGTCTGACGCGGTCGATTGTACTGGGTGACCCCGCGGTCCTCCTCCGCGAGGTTGATGCCGTCCTCGCGCGCCAGTGGGCTGGCATCGACGGTCGCGTCGGCGACCGGCTCGGTTATGGCCGAGCTGAGGTTGCCCTCGATCGAGGCGGTCGAGGCGAGCACGAGCGAGTCGCCGGCTTTCTCGTTGCCGCCGGGTGGCGCCTTCAGCAGCCGCTCCTCCGCGAAGATGCCGCAGTCGATGTTCCCGGGCGCCGTCACCACGATCTCGTAGTCCCCGGGGAAGACCTCGGCACAGAACTGCAACGTCATGGCGTCCTCGTCGCGCTCGGCGGTCGTCGATGCCTCGAACGTTGCGTCGGCAGCGATCATCGCCGGGGCGCCGTCCTCGGCAGTCGCCTCAGGCTGCAGCAGGTGCGTGGAGCGAAGGGTGATCGGGATCGCCCCGACGATCCGCAGGTCGACGTCAGCGCCCTCGCACAGCTGGACCGTGCCGCGGTAGGTGATGAGCGACTGCACGGCGGGTAGCTCGATCGCCTCCGTCGTGCCGTCGTCGGCGAAGCGTGGCGCGCGCGTGGCCAGGCCCTCGTCCTGCAGCGGGGTCGTGGGCTCGTACTCCGGGTCAGCGCCCTCCTGCCCAAGCGAGATGCGGTAGCTCGGCGTGTAGACGGGGCTGCGGTTGCAACCCGTCTGCGCAGCGTCGGGCTCCGGCATCGGCGCCACCTCGAGCGTGTAGGGGTAGGCGCCCGGTGCGAACGTGAGCGTGACCGTGGCCGCGACGAGCGCCTCGCTGTGTTGCGACGAGACGACGTCGCCGGTGCGGCTGTCGACCGCACGAACCTGCACCGGGAGGCCCGGTGGCAGTCCAGCGAGTGCGAACGTGCGCGTCGAGATAGCGGCGTCGTCGTAGTCGAACTCCACCGTGAGCCCGCTGGCGACCTCGATCATCTGTCGCAGCGGCGGCCAGCGCGTGTCGGTGGGCTCGACGACGACCTCGTAGCGCGCCCCGAGCGGCAGCACGACGGTGGCGGCCTCCTCGCCGTGGTGCGTCTCGAGCTCGCGGATGGGCAGCCCGGCCGCGGCCGGGACCTCGACGAAGCGGACGAAGGCGTCGAGGGCCACGCCACCCATGAGCACGTCGACGCTGACCTCGGTGGGTTCGGGCACCGCGATCGACGCCTCGGGTCCGATCGGGCCGTCGACGCGCAGCGGGGTGAGCCACACGGCGCGGCCGTCGCTGCCGTCGGGTAGCTGTGCCGGCGTCACCTGCAGGTAGACGTTGAAGGGGTCGATGGCGGCGGCCACGCACATGCCGTCGCGACAGCGGCCATCATCGCCACAGTCCAGGTCATCGCTGCACGAGTTCGCGGAGAGGTCGGCCGCGCCGTCCTCGGAAACGGAGGCGCATGCGCCGAGCAGGGCGACCAGCGAGAGCCACGTGAGTGCGCGCGTCACAGCCCGAGCCCCACTCCGTCGACCGTCTCGGACGGGCACACGACGCGGTCCTGGCCCGTCCCCGACGTACGCTTGATGTACCAGCGCCCGACGGCCACGTTGCCCGGCTCGTCCGGAGACGAGAAGAAATCCTGGCCGAGATGTAGCTGCGCGCAATCCAGCTGGAACGCCGGGCTGACGGCGAGCTCGAACGCGTAGCACGTGCCTGGCTGAATCCACTCGGTCCGGAAAGTGGGCTCGTACGTGCGATCCTCTTCGCCGCTGACGGGTACCTCGGGTTCGAGGTCGGTCTCGCGGTCGCACTCCGTTAGCACCGTCTGGATGTCTTTGCCGGTATCGGGGTCCTCCTCCAACAGACGCTGGCGCGCGTAGAGCACCTCGTCGACGTCGGGGTCGTGAACGATCACGCTGAAGCTCAGCACCCCGGGATCGGAGTCGGGGGTGAGCTCAAGGATGCGCGACAGCTCCAGACCGACACTTCCGCTCGCGAGCGTCGGGGGCTCGTTGATCGCTTCGGGGAACTCGTACGGGTCGGTCACGATACAGCCAGTGCTTGCCAGGCAGATCGCGACTACGGCGACCCGCATGCATGCATAGAAAGCAAGCCGTGGGCCAAGCCCGGGAGACGCCACCAAACTATTGATTTCAATAGCTATTTTGAAGTTCCCACGTCGCGCCTTGGGGCCGCCATGCGACATTGGTGTCCGGTCCTCGGGGGCGGGTCGATCCAAATGTCACCCCGCGATGGGCGGCTTCGCGTCGGGCTCGCGCTCCAGATAGCGGAAGATGGTTCGGGGGTCGACGCCGAGGTCACGCGCGGTCTTGGTGCGGTTGCCGTTGTTGCGCTCGAGCACCTCGAGGATGTAGCGGCGCTGGAAGTCTTCGCGCGCCTGCGCGAGCGTTTTGATCTCGGCGACCGTCTCCGGGAGCATGTCGAGGTCCTCGCAGCCGATGAGCGTCTTGTCGCACATGATGATCGCCTTCTTGATGCGATTCTCCATCTGCCTGACGTTGCCGGGCCACTCGTACTTGCGAATGGTGATGAGTGCGTTGGGCGTGAAGCCCTTGATCGCGCTCGAGTACTCCTTGGCGTACTTGGCGAGCAGGAACTTCGCCAGCACGATGATGTCGTCGCCGCGCTCCCGCAGGGCGGGCAATGCGATGTTGATGATGTTGAGGCGGTAGAAGAGGTCCTCGCGGAAGGCGCCCGCCTTCATATCGGCCTCGAGGTCGCGGTTGGTCGCGGCGACCACGCGGATGTCGACGCGCTCGGGCTTGGTGTCACCGACCTTCATGACGACCTTCTCTTGCAGCGCGCGCAGCAGCTTGACCTGCAGGTTGAGTGGCAGCTCGCCGACCTCGTCGAGGAAGAGCGTGCCGCCATCGGCCTGCTGGAACTTGCCGGGGCGCGTGGCGACCGCGCCGGTGAAGGCGCCGCGGACGTGGCCGAAGAGCTCGGACTCGATCAGATTCTCGGGGATTGCGCCGCAGTTGATCACCACCAGCGGCTTGTCCGCGCGCGCACCCTGCTGGTGGATCGCCTCGGCGATCAGCTCCTTGCCGGTACCGGTCTCGCCGGTAATCAGCACGCCGATGTCGGTCTTGGCGACTTTCTCGATGGTCCTGAACACCTCGAGCATCGGCGGGCACGAGCCCACGATGTCGCCGAAGCGATTGTTCTCGAGGGTCTGCTTCAGCTCGTCGAAGCCGCTGCGGAGACTGTCGAGCAGCATCGTGTTCTGCAGGATCAACGAGGCCTGTCCGGCGAAGATCGTCAGGATGTCGAGGCTCTTCTCTTCGAAGAGGTTCACGACGTTGTCGTTGCCGACGTAGATGAGCCCGAGCATCTCGCCCTGCGACATCAGCGGCGCGCACATCACGGAGCAGAGCTTGAGGCTCATGACGCTCTTGCTGGACTTGAACTGCTCGTCGTGCAGCGCGTCGCTGACGATCAGCGGCTTGCCCTTGTCCATCACGCGCCTGAGGATGCTGTCGGAGACATGGCGCCCGCCGTCGGACAGCGCCTCCTGGTTGACGTTACGGGCCACGGCGATGCGCGGCACGCCCTCCTCGATCAGCACGAGGAAGCCCTTGTCGGCGTTGGTCACCTCGATGACCGAGTCCATCAGTGCATCGAGCAGCTCGCCGATGCTCCCGCGCGCCATCAGTCGCTGGCTGAACTCGTGCAGCTGCCGCAGCCCGGACAGATCGCTGCCGGTGTCGCCCTCATCCACGGCGACCGCCTCGTCGTAGAGCGAGAACACCAGGTCCGCTTTGCCGAGCGTGAGCTTGTCGTTGTGGACCAGCTTGCCGCGTCGCTTCTTCTTGCCGTTGATCAGGATGGAGCCGTGCTCGTCGACCTCCGAGAGGTTGAAGTCACGGCCATCGAAGACGATCTGCGCGTGGTAGTCCGCCAGCTCCTGCGCATCGAGGCAGATGTCGTTGCCGCCCGCCGAGCCCATCGAGACGAGCTTCTTGTAGATGGGGAAGATCCTTGGCGGCCCATCGGACGCCACCCACTTGAGGCACGGCATGGCACGCAGTGTAGCAGAAAAACCTGCGCGATCGCCCACAGCAACCCACCACGCAATCCCTGCGCAACGCGGATCATCCCGGGGAACGAACGCTCAGCTGATCTGCAAAACCGCGTCGGATCGGCGAGGCGTGGTGCCAGGCGCGGCGTCGGCCGAGGAGCCCGCGGAGCATGGTGCGTCCGGGGCCGAGGAGCGCGCGGAGCCTACTTCCGTAGGTGAGCACGCACCGCTTCTTCATTCCTACAAACAGCGTCGGATCGGTGGCGAGGCGTGGTGCATGGTGCGTCCAGGGCCGAGGAGCGCGCGGAGCCTACTCTCGTAGGTGAGCACGCACCGCAGGCCCTGGGCGTGCCAGGTGCCGTACCGCGCCGCCGAGGCGATGCTGTTTCTAGCTGCAGCCCATGGAGTTGCCGCAGTTCAGGCACTTGTAGCAAGCACCGTTGCGCACGGTGATGTGCCCGCAGGTGTCGCACATGGGCGCGTCGCCCATCATGTCGCTCAGCTGCTCGTCTACACTGGAGGGTGCGGTGCTCGCGACCGCCTCGAACAGCTCGACCTGTCGCTCGCTATCCTCGGCCGGTGCTTCGGTCGACGCTTCGGCCGCAGCCTTCTGTGCGTCGACCGCCGCGGTCACGTCGGTCGGATTCGACAGCTCCTCCTGGACCTCCGTTGGCGGCACGTGTGCGAAGTCGTAGCGCTTGAGGTAATCGACACCGAGGACGCGGAAGATGTAGTCGATCATCGAGGTCGCGAACTTCACGTTCGGGTGGCCCTCGACCGGCCCCGCGGGTTCGAATCGGGTGAACGTGAACTGCTCCACGTAGCTCTCGAGCGGCACACCGTGCTGCAGACCCATCGATACGCTGATCGCGAAGCTGTTCATCAGCGAGCGGAAGGCGGCGCCCTCCTTGTGCATGTCGATGAAGATCTCGCCGATCGAGCCATCGTTGTACTCGCCGGTGCGGAGGAAGACCTTGTGGCCGCCCACCTTCGCTTCCGTGGTGTAGCCCGCGCGCTTCTTGGGCAGTCGGTGTCGGACCGTCGGCGGCGGCTGCAGACCCTCGTCCACGAACGGTGCGGGCATCGACGGGCTCGTGCGCGTGGCGGATGTCGTCTCCGCCTGTGCGGCGACGGCGTCGAGCGTGTCCTCATCGTCTTCCAGCTCTTCGTCGTCCGCGGTGTTGAGCGGCTGACTCGACTTGCAGCCATCGCGGTAGAGCGCGACGGCCTTGAGCTCGAGCTTCCAGCCCTCCATGTAGATCTTGGAGATGTCCTCGACCGTGGCATCGTTGGGCAGGTTCACCGTCTTGCTGATCGCACCCGAGAGGAATGGCTGGGCGGCGCCCATCATCCGAACGTGTGCCATCGCGGGCAGGAAGCGCTCGCCGATCGTGCCGCACCGGTTTGCGCAGTCGAAGATCGGCAGGTCCTCGTCCTTGAGGTGCGGAGCGCCCTCCACGGTCATGCGACCGACGACGTGGTCGTTGACCTCGCCCACCTCGCGCGAGCTGAGCCCGAGTCGGGACAGCAGGTTGAAGCGGGGCGACTGGTACTCGCTGGCTGGGATGCCCAGCCGGGCGAAGGCCGCCTCGCCGATCACGTGTGCGGCGAGCGACTGGCCGACGTTGAAGACGCCGGGTAGCGCCTCTTCGGCTGCCTCGATCTCATCCGCAAGCAGGCCCTTCTCGAGCAGCCAGTGGCGTGAGGCGTGCGGCGCACCGGTGAACGTGTTGCTGCCGCTGACATAGGCGACGATGTCGCCGATCTCGACCTCGCTGTAGCCGGCGTTGCGCAGCGCGTCGGGCACGCTCTGGTTGACGATCTTGAAGTAGCCGCCGCCCGCGAGCTTCTTGAACTTCACCAGCGAGAAGTCCGGCTCGATGCCGGTCGTATCGCAGTCCATGAGCAGCCCGATCGTGCCGGTCGGTGCAAGCACCGTGGTCTGCGCGTTGCGGTAGCCGTGGATCGTGCCGTCTGCGACCGCGCCATCCCAGCTCTCCTGTGCAGCGTCGAGCAGCTCCTGCGGGACGCGGATGCGGTCGTCGCTTCCGTAGCCGCTGCGCTCCACGATGCTCGAGACCGCGTCGCGGTGCTTCTTCATCACACGCAGCATGGGCTCGCGGTTCGGCGCGTAGCCGGGGAACGGACCCTTGGCCGACGCGATCTCCGCCGACGCCTTGTAGGCCTCGCCGCACAGGATTGCGGTGAGTGCGCCGCACATCGCGCGGCCATCGGCGCTGTCATAGGACATCCCGCGCCGCATCAGCAGCGTGCCGAGGTTCGCGTAGCCGAGGCCGAGCGGGCGGTAGTCGTGGCTGTTCTGCGCGATGTCCGGCGTCGGGTAGCTCGAGTAGTCGACGAGGATCTCCTGCGACTGGATCAGCAGGCGGATCGTGTGGCGGTAGCCCTCGATGTCGAAGCTGCCGCTCTCGTCCAGGTACTTCGTCAGGTTGATCGACGAGAGGTTGCAGGCCGAGTTGTCGAGGAACATGTACTCGCTGCACGGGTTGCTCGCGTTGATGCGATCCGTGTTCGGGCACGTGTGCCAGTCGTTGATGACGGTGTCGTACTGCAGCCCCGGGTCGGCGCAGCCCCACGCACTCTCGGAGACCATGTTCCACAGGTCGCGCGCCTTGTAGGTGTCGGCGACCTGGCCGTTGGTGCGGAAGATGGTGCGCCACTCGCCGTCGTTCTCGACCGCCTTCATGAAGGCGTCGGTCACGCGGATCGAGTTGTTGGAGTTCTGGCCGGAGACCGTGTGGTAGGCGTCGCCGTTGAAGTCCGAGCTGTAGCCGGCGGCGATCAGCGCCATCGCCTTCTTCTCCTCGCGGACCTTCCACTGGATGAAGTCGACGATCTCGGGGTGGTCCATGTCGAGGCAGACCATCTTGGCCGCGCGGCGCGTGGTGCCGCCCGACTTGGTTGCGCCCGCGGCGCGATCGAGCACCTCGAGGAAGCTCATCAGGCCCGACGACGTGCCGCCGCCCGAGAGCATCTCCTGGCGCCCGCGGATCGAGCTGAAATTGCTGCCCGTGCCGGAGCCGTACTTGAAGAGCCGCGCCTCGTTCTTCACGAGGTCGTAGATGCTCATCAGGTCGTCGTCGACCTTCTGGATGAAGCACGCCGAGCACTGCGGATGCTCGTAGGCGCTGTCGGTCTCGAAGATCTCGTCGGTCTCGGGCGACCAGGCGTAGTTGCCGCCGCTGCCGGTGATGCCGTAGCGCTGGAACAGGCCACAGTTGAACCACACGGGGGAGTTGAAGGCCGCGTGCTGGTTGACGAGCACGTGGCTGAGCTCTGCCTCGAAGGTGTCGGCGTCGGCCGTGCTGGCGAAATAGCCACCCAGGTGCTCACCGGCCTCGCGGATCGAGTGGGCGACGCGGAAGACCAGCTCCCGGACGCTGCGCTCACCGCGGCTCGAGTCGCCGTTGATGCCCGCCTTGCGGAAGTACTTGCTGACCACGATGTCCGTGGCGAGCTGCGACCAGCCCTTCGGAATCTCGGTCCCCTTGAGCTCGAATACGACCGAACCGTCCGGATTGGTGATCACGCTATCGCGCAGCTCGTATTCGACCTGGTCGAGCGGGTTGACCCCCTCGGTAGTAAAGCGACGGTCAAATTCCAGACCTTTCAGCTTTACCTGCGATACCGCACTAGTCGAACTCACAGAACTCACGCCCCTGGCTACTCGTGTATCTACGCTCACTTACGACCTCCCGCATGGCCATGTCGGGGTGACAATCCACATCTTGTCCCCCTGATATTCACTCACAAACCCCAGCTCATCCACAATATGTAGTGAGCATCCGGCAACCGAACCACAATGGGTAGTGGTCTCGACTTGATAAAGCCGAGTCCCCAGACCCGTCAATAAAAAAGCAAAAGCGCCCCCGCGCTCCCCCCGAAAACTTGACAACCGACACTGTCTACCGCCTTGCGCGCGCCCGTCCTCGGTGCATCATATGAGGGTACCCTTCGTGACAAGCTACGTAGGGCGGGCAGGAGGTCGAGGGTTAGGGACCTGACCCTGAAGCGCAAGCACGACGTGCCTGCGTAAGCGCTTTTCTCGCCCCGGAAACAAGCTCCTGCAGGCCGCCCCAGAGCGATTCCGAAAAAGCTCTACGATTCCGCCGGGGCCCGATGTGGGTTTCCGTAGGCCTCTGAAGGTCGCCGCGATCGGGTAGGAAGATCCGTCGTCGCGCGGTCGTTCGGAAGATCCGTCATCGCGTGTGCGGTGAACTCGAATCGCGCAAATAAAAAAGGCCACCCACAGCATCTGGGGGTGGCCTCCTTCAGGGCCTACAAAATAGCCCTATTGCAACTTTGAGTCCCTCGCCGCGCTACTCGGCCTCTTCGCCGTCGCTCTCCGGGATGAACCCGAACTGCATGCGCATGCCGCCGGTGGAGCTCAGCTTCGCCACGATGCGGCTGCCGTCGAACCGGGCGTCGGTGAACTCCCAGCCAGAGCAAAGGCTGCCCTTGAGCTTGTACTTCTTGTTGTGCGCCTCGCAGAAGGTGCCGATCTCCATTGCGAGCACCAGCTTGAAGCCCTTCTTCTTCGGCGCCTTCTTGAACTTGATCGCCAGCTCGATCGGCCGATCCGGGGCGTTGAAGGCGCCGCTGAACTTCAACGCGTTGCCCACCTTCTTGAACTTCGGGTGGATCTGTTTGGGCGTCGGCCGCTTGCGGGCCCGCTCGAGCGTGACCAGCCGCGAGGACCCGACCGGGAGGCCGCGCGGAAAGAGCATCGTGACACCCTTACCGATATCGAAGATCGCTCCCTTCTTGCCGTCGATGGCGTCGGTGACCTTGCCCTTGCCCGTAAAGATCGGCATTTCCTGCGCCGCGAGCATCAGCGGTAGCGCGAGCAGGGTGGCGATTGTGGTCGCCAGGATTGGAATACGTCGCAGCATGGTTTCCTCCGTATCTCCGATCGACGGCCGACGACGCGTGCGGATTCACGCGCCCAACCGGGTCGAGGCGATGGTGCGCACGAATGGGGGTGGATTCAAGCGTGCCAGGCGTGTGCCTGGGGCGTTCCCCGGCTCAGGTCCCGGCGTCGTCGTCGAGGCCGCCGTCGGATAGGCCGACGCCGGCGTCTGCCGGCTCCCCCGTCGAGTCCATCGGGTCGGGCCCGGCGCCATCGCCGTCTCCGCCCGCCTGTCCGCCGCCGTTGAGCCCGCCCGCACCGCCGCTTCCGGCCGCGTCACCATCGCCGCCCGCGGCTCCGCCGGCCCGGTAGTCGTCCCCGCCGCCCGGGGGCTCCAGGCCCGGCCCCGTGCAGCCGGCCTGCGATAGCAGCGCCAGCAGTAGCCAGCGCCCCCCGGTGCCACTGGGGCGCCGCTCAGACACCCGCATCCTCGTCGCCGATGCCGATGCCGCCGTCGCCGACGTCGAGGGAGGCGTCCCCGTCGCCTGCGCCCGCGCCGCCCGTGGGGGCGCCGTTGCCGCCTGTCCCGCCGCCGGTCGCTCCGGTTCCGCCGGTATTCTCACCGCCGGGACTGCCGGTGGTGTTGTCGTCGTTGAAGAAGCCGTCGCCGTCACCGCCCATGTCCAAGTTCTCGCCGGGCGGCTCGAGCCCCGGTCCGGTGCAGGCGCCGGCGGTGAGCACGATCGTCGCCAGCAGCCACGCCAGTGCCCCGCGGGCCGGCGATCCGCCGCGCTCATTCATCTCCGGCCCCCGCGTCGGCATCCATCTGCGCGTCCGGGAGTTCTGGGCCTGCATCGGTGCCATTGTCACCCGAAGTGCCGTTTCCGAAGGCGTTCGGCTCACCCGAGAGGCCGCCGTCCTGGCCGTCGAATGGCGGCTCGAGCCCTGGCCCGGTGCAGCCGCCCAGGACCAGGGCCGCGCACACGCTGATCGTTGCGATTTTCAAGACAAGACCCCACACCCAGCATTGCAGCGGTGGCTTGTGGGTTCAAGCGGGCGCCGATCCGTGGCCACTACGCTGATCTCGGTAATTGACAGCCGGCCAACGCCCCGTTAAATCGCCCGCTGGCCCCCGCCCACGGTGGGAGCCTGGGCCGATGTAGCTCAGTTGGTTAGAGCGAGCGTTTCATACGCGCTAGGTCCGTGATTCGAATTCACGCATCGGCACCCGTCTTTCAGTAGTCATCCCCGCGCCCCCGCCGCCCCCGCCTCCGGGGGAGGTTGGGCGATTGGGGGCGGTCGTTACGGCAATACGCGGGCCCTGCGGTCGTGCGCGGGTCCCGGCAAGCGCGGCGGTCGAATGTCCGCGGGCGTCGCGCCCGGGGGACGTCTCAGTCGCCGGATGCGAGCGCCGCGTTCGCCGTTGTGACTGCGGCCTGCGCCTGCTTGACCGCCTCGGTGAGCCGGGCCTGCTCTCGCTGCGCCTCGTCGAGGCGTGACTCGATGGACTGCGCCTCTTGCTGGGCGCGCTCGAGGCGACGCTGGGCGACGGCGACCTCGGCGCGCGCACGCTCGAGTTCCTGCGTGGCGGCGCTCACCTGGCCCATGGCCTTGCGGCGCTGGGCGCTGCGCGCGTCGCGGATCGACTCCAGCTCGCGCAGCTGCTGCAGCGTGTGGGCGCGCTCGCGGTCGCGCGGCGTGACCGTTGGCGTCGTCGATCTCACGGCTGGCACAGCGGTGCGCTTGGCCGGTGGTGCCGTGTTCGCGCTCGGCTCCGCCGTCGGCCCGTGTGTCCGCCGCGCCGACTGTGGCGCCGACTGTGGCTTCGAGCGCGGCTCGGCGATGGGCGTCTGCGGACTGAACGCGCCGCCACCGAGCGCGTCGAAGCTCGGGGGGGAGAGGTCCGCCGACAGCTGGCCGGGCGCGGCGCCCTCGACACCTGCACACAGCGCCTCGAGCGTGGCGCGCAGCTTGCCCTCCTGCGCGCGGTTGAGCGCCTGGCCCGCTGTGGCGGCGAGCCCCGGTGCCTCGCGCACCAGCGCGTTCAGCGCCGCGCGCTGCTCGCCCACGAGCGCCTGCATACGCTCCGCCGTCACACCGCCCGCGCGCTGTGCCTCGCGCAGCTGTCGCGCGCCTTCCATCGCCGCCTCCCACAGCTCGCCGCGTTCTCGATGCAGGGCGTTGGCAACCCACGCGGCTGCACTCGGCTTTGCGATCGTCTTGATGCGCGCGGCCGCCTCGCGGTCGCCGCCCTTGCGCAGCTCGCTGGCCGCGGCGTTGCGCAGCGCGACGAACTCCGACAGCGGCGCGGTGAAGAGCTCCGCGCGCAGCGTCTCCTCGCTGCGCTCCCCACCGTCGCTCATGCCCCGGGCGTCTCTAGCCCGTCGCCCTCGAACTCGGCCACGAACGCGCGGTGCACCGACAGCGGGGTCTGCGCGCGGGCTTCGGCATCCGCGCGCTGCAGCTGCTTGCGCTTGTAGCCGCTCGTGATGCCTTCGATGGTGATGCGCCGGCCGTCCTGGACGAAGCGCAGGCGGAAGTCCTTGATCGACAGCCGCATGGCGTCGCCGTCGGGCTTGATACGGCGGTACGCGTGGGGCGCTCCGCCGAGGGACAGCGCGTCCTGCGCGCGTCCGCGCAGCCAGTCGCAGCCGCGGGCCTCGAGGAACGCCAGCTGCGACTGCGCGCGCTCGCTCCATCCGACATCGCAGCGCGCGCCCGGGTCGCTGGCCGCGTCGTCGTCATCGGGCAGCCAGCCGTCGCGCGCGTCGTCCGCGGTGTCCGCGTAGGCCACGTAGGGCTTGATGTCGAGCACCGGGCTGCCGTCGAGGATGTCGAGGTCGACGACGTGCAGCACGTGGCCCTCCACGCGCTCGAGGCGCACCAGGCTCATCCCGATCGGGTTGGGGCGGTGCGGTGAGCGCGTCGACAGTACGCCGCGCTTGGTTGCGCTGCGCGGAGGCGCGACCTTGCCGCGCCAGCCATCGTTGAGATGGAAGACGAAGATCACCCACAGGTGCGACCAGCGCTCGAGGTCGGTGATCGCATCGCTGAACTCGCCGCCACGTCGCAGCTCGATGCGCCCCCGCAGACCGCGCCCCGCCGCCGGCTGCCGCGGCGTCTGCCCGCGCTCGGTCAGCTCGCTGTGCACCACGCCGATCGGCGACAGCTCGATGGACGCGCGCCAGGCCGGTTCGGAGGGCAGGGCGGTCATTCGCCGAAGGTCTCGGGTTGCGCGCGCATCAGGTGACCCATGAGCCCACCCTGGATGCCGCAGCCGATCGCCATCGGGAAGCCCAGCGCCGCGAGGAAGAACCAGCCCTGCATCTCGAGCAGCGCCCCGACGATCACGAACCCCGTTGCGGCAAAGACACTGGCGCCCATGCTGATGAGCAAGATGAAGGCGTACTCGAGCGGCGCGCGCATCAGCGCGGAGACGCCGAAGCCGATGTGCCAGATGGCGCTGGGGCGGTTGCCGAGCGCGGCGGTCGCAAGCGCCATTGGGAAGTACGCGCTCGGCGCCGCCAGCAGCAGCAGCGTCACGGGCGAGGTCACGAACGCGCGCATGCTCGCCGCGTCGTCCCAGGCCTGCAGGGCGCTCCAGGCGATCAGCGGCAGGAAGCCGATGATCCCGAATGCGACGTACTGCAGGGAGTTGCCGAGGTACTCCCCGTAGAGGTGCTCCAGCGAGGGCTTCTCGCTCGGTGCCTCGTGGTGACCGAGCACCGCCCACACGCAGGTGCGGTAGTAGTCCGCGGCGAACGCCACCACCGATCCGGAGAGCCACACCGTCAGCGCCGCGCCCACGATCGCCCCCAGCATGCCCGGGATGACGTCGAAGAGGATGGAGACGCCGCCGACCACGGCCGACCAGGCACTGATCGCGATGATCCACCCGGTGCCGCTGCCCATGAAGGGCAGCATCATGCCCTCGCCCATCGTCGCCCAGAACGGCCGCGTGTCGTGGGCACTGCGCTCGACCTCGCGGTAGCCCGGGTGCGCAGCGGGGGCCAGCGGGCTGTCGCCAGCGGGGATGTCCCCGCTGCGGCCCACCGGGTGGCGGTAGCCCTGCACCGACTCGCTGCTCGGCTGCTCGTAGTCGGTCAAGACCTCCATCGGCCGCTTGCCCGGGAGGCTGACGCCGGTGTCGTCGCGCGGCGCCAGCGAGATGCGGTCGCCGTCGCCGTCGACGCCTAGCGCCAGGTTGCCGTCGGCGCCCTCCACCGGAGTGGCTCCTGCCCGCGCCGCCACTCCGCCGCCGGGTGCGTCCAGGCCGCCGTGCGTGAACCCGGGCGGCGCGTCGTTGGGCTTGCCCACGCGCACGGGCGCCTCATCGTGGTCGCGCTTGATGAAGTCCTTGAACGAGGCGGCCAGGTCCTTGCCCGCCAGCGAGGGGTCGCGAACCTTCTCGAGCGGTGCGGTGATCGCCAGCCCCGCCTCGTCGCGTGTTAGCACCGCGACCTCGGAGGCCGTCATCGGATCGATCCCCAGGGGTTTGGCGTCGGCATGCCCGGGGGCGCCGCCCGCGGGGTTGGGCGCGGTCAACGCGAGCGGATCGAGGGGCCGCTTGAAGGGGTCGGCTGCGGACTGGGGTGCGGTCAGTGCGAGCGGGTCCGCCTTGGGCCGGCCACCGGGCTTGGGCACCATGAGCGCCAGCGCGTCCGCCCCCGCCTCCGGTCGGGCGCTCGGCTGCGGAGCGGTGAGCGCGAGTGGGTCGGGCTTCATCGCGTCGTCCGCAGCCGCATCGCCTCCGAGTACCAGCGCATCGAAGCGCGGCTCGGCGTCCTTGCCGCCGGCCGAAGCGGCGGGGTCGTCCGGCGCGGGTGTGGGTGGGGCAGGTGGGCCCCCCGGCGCCGCGCTGATGTACGACGGGTCCTTCGTGCTCAGTCCGCCCCAGGCGCCTACCATCGACTCGCTCTTGCTGGCAGCCCCGGCGAGGTCGCCGCCTGCGTCCGCGTCCGCGTCGGTGTCGAGCGAGTTGGGAAGGGTGGGCGCGGGGATCGGCGCTTCGGGTGCGCTCGGTGCCGGCAGCTCACCCAGCAGCACGGGCGTGGTCTCGGGCTCTGCTGCCAGCGGTGGAGGCCGCTCGGTCGCGGCCAGCTGCGCTGACACGACGGGTGGCAGCGGCTGTCCCTCCGCGAGCGTGGTCCGCGAGGCGCGCGGTCGCGCGAGGTCATCGCCTCGAACCGCGGCCGGCTGACCGTGACCCGGAGCGCTGACCATCGTCGGCTCGCCTAGTGTTGCCGGGGTGGTCGCCGGAGGGGACGGCGCCGCGGGAGGTGGCACCACGGGTGGCGAGACCGAGGGGGGCGCGTCGGAGGGCATCGCGTCTGCAGGCGCCGCGGCGGGCGTCTCGGGGAGCCCCGGAGCGGGGAGCTCCGGCGCCGGTGGCGACGAGGGGGCGGGCGCCCGTTCGGTAGTCGCCTTCGGCTTCGGCTTCGGCTGCGGCTTCGGTGGGGCCGCTCGCTTCGCGGGCTTTGGCGCCGGCTTCGGCTGCGGCTGCGGCTCGACGGGCAGCTCGATCACGTTGCCCTCGGGGTCGCGGACCTCCACGCGCGCGTCGATCATCCCCAGCGCGCGTGTCAGGTAGCGTGCTCGCACGACGGGCACGCCGCGGGCGATCGTGCTCGGGAGGTTGTCGAGCAGCTTGCGCCCGCGCGCCTCGTCCATCTTGAACACGCGTCCGAGCCCCGCCAGGATCGTCCCGTCGTCGTCGACGTCGAAGCCCACGATGACGACGTCGAGCAGGTCGTTGGGTTGGTCCGCTGGCACGATCGGTAGCCGCTATGATGTCGGGTCGCGCCGGCCCGAGGCAAGCGTCACGGCCGCGGAAGGGCATGTGCGCAGGCCACCCACACACGCGAGCGGACGATGGACCGCCGGCGTGATTATTCGCCCGGCGGCTCCGGCTGCGGCGCCGCGCTGCCGGCGCCCTTCGCATCGCGCCCGAGGTAGGCGTCGGCGAGGCAGTCGCCGGCGCGGTCGCCCGTCAGCTGGCCGTACTGGATCGCGGCGATCACGACTGCGATGACGAGCAGCGCAACGAGGCGAAAGACGTAGCCGCGGTCGCGCTTGAGCGCGAGCTTCTCCAGATCCGCCACGCGCTCGGCGTAGCACGGCGGGCCCCGCTGCGCGCGCCGAAATCAGCGCCCGCTCATGCATATCAGACGGCCGCGGCTTATGATTGCGTCGGGTTACCGTCGAGAGTACACATCGGCACCCCGGAGGACGCGATGGCGCAGACGATTCGAATGCCGCAGCTGGGCGAGAGCGTGGTCGAGGGCACTGTCGGCAAGTGGCTGGTGCAGGTCGGCGATGGCGTTGGCAAGGACCAGGCGGTCGTCGAGATCCTCACCGACAAGGCGGACTCCGAGGTGCCCGCGCCGAGCGCCGGCGTGCTGACGAAGATCCACGTGCAGGAGGGCGACATCGTGGCCGTCGGCGATGCGCTGTGCGAGCTCGATGAGGGCGCCACCGCGGTGGCCGCACCGCCTGCGACGCCGGCGGTGGCATCCGAGCACGCGCCCTCCGCAGCCCCTGCGGCACCCGCGCCCCAGTCCGGCGGCAACGGGGCCACGCGCGACCTGCCCAGCTCACCGTCGGTGCGAAAGCTGGCCCGCGAGCGCGGCGTGGACATTGGGACGGTTCCCGGCAGCGGCGACGCGGGGCGCATCACGCGCGACGACGTGATGCGTGCGCCCTCCGAGCAGCCCGCGGGCGGCAGCATGTCCGTACCGCCAAGACCCCGCCCAGCGGCGCCACCACCTGCACCCGCGAAGTCCGCTCGCGCGCCGGCTGCGCCCGCGTCTGCCGTGGCCAGCGCGCCGACCGGAGGAGCGTTCAAGCCACCGCCGTACGTTCCGCGCGTCGGCGACGAAGTGATCCCGATGTCCCGGCGCCGTCGGATCATCGCAGACCACATGGTCTACTCGAAGCTGACGGCGCCGCACGTGGTGACGGTCGCCGAGTGTGACCTGCATGCGACCAGCAAGCTGCGGGATGCCCACAAGGCTGCGCTGAAGAAAGAAGGCATCAACCTCACCTTCCTCGCCTTCTCGGCGGCCGCGACGTGCCGCGCGCTGCGCGAGATCCGCGCGCTCAACGCGCGCGTGCTGCCGGACTCGATCGCCGTGCTCGGCGACATCAACCTCGGCGTCGCGGTCGACACGCCCCAGGGCTTGGTTGTGCCCGTCATCAAGCACGCCGACGAGCTCACGGTGCGCGGCATCGCACGCGGCATCGACGAGATCGCGACCAAGGCGCGCGACGGCAAGCTCGCGCCCGATGACCTGGCGGGCAAGACGTTCACGATCTCCAACCCCGGCCGCAAGGGCAACATGTTCGGGGCCGCGATCATCTCGCAGCCCAACGTCGGCATCCTGCGCGTCGGTGAGATCAAGAAGCGTGTCGTCGTGGTGGAGCACGAGGGCGAGGACCTGATGGCGATCCACCCCGTCATGCACATCGCCCTGTCCTACGACCACCGCGCGGTCGACGGCGTGGCGGCCAACAGCTTCCTGCACCGGGTCGCCGAGATCCTCCAGAACGCCGACTTCAGCGTCTGAGCGCGCGCTCAGTTCGAGCCCATCAGGACGACCAGGGCCGCGACGCTGACCGCGAGGATTGCGGCCGCCAGTCCGTAGATCACAAGGTCGGCACCGATGGAGCTCTGCGCCCTGCGCGTGCGTGGCGGAGTGGGCGGCTCTTTTGACGCGGGCTCGGGCGCCTCTTCTGCCACGGGCTCCGCTGGCGCCGGGGGATCGAAGGGCACACGGTAGTCGCCCGGCAGGCTGTCGTCGTCGCCGTCGGCCAGCGTATCGAGCCCGGCCTGCGCGGGCTCCTCGAACAGCAGCCGGGTCGCCGCGACGAGCACCTCGTCGCCATCGCGCAGCCGCTGCTGGCTCACGGGCTGCCCCGACGCCCGCAGCGTGGGCCTGTCCTCCGTGTCGCGGAGCGTCACTCCGTCGAGGTCGTGCACCAGCTCCAGCTGGCGAGCGGAGAGCGCCGCGTCGGGAACAGACAGCTGGCAGTCCTCGGCGCTCCCGATCACGTAGCGCGCCGGAGGCGGCCCCAGTGACAGCGTGCGGCCGATGCCCGGACCGCCGATCACCGACAGCGTGGGCGGCTTGGCCCCCGCGCTGCCCTCGCGTCCGCGACGCAGAAGCTGACGCGCGAGCTCGCCTGTGCGGTCGGCGCTCAGCGGCTCGGTCACCAGCGCGTCGGTGCGGAAGGCCAGCAGGTACACGCCGGCCTCGATCAGGTCGCCGTCGTGCAGCCGCCGTCCACGGTGTGGAACCAGCGCCTCGCCGTTGACGCGCGTGCCGTTGGTGGAGCCCTCGTCGCACAGGCTGAAGCCGCCGTGCTCCTGGCTCAGCGTCGCGTGCAGCTCGCTGACGGTGCGGTGCGGAATGCGCACGTCGGCCGATCGGCCGCGGCCGATCACGACGCGACCCTGGTCGAAGGGATAGCCGACCTCCTCCTCGACCGTGCGACCGTCGATGGAGCGGATTACGAGACGAGCGCCCATGGCCCTCGGCGAGCCTCGTTGGCGCGGGGCCTGCGGTCAAACTTCTGCAGAAAATTGGACGATTGAGGCGCCCATCTGCCAACACCGGGATAGGGACTTTCGCGCGATGCGCGTGGCCCCCGCCGCTGAGGCACGGACAGGAGCTTGCGATGGAAACGACCCTCGATCGACGTGAAGAACGCAGCCGCCGTGTGTCCATGCGTGTGGCGGTGGAGCTGGGCCTCGATGACTACGAGGAGCGCTTCGAAGCGGACGCCGTCAACCTCGGTGCCGGAGGTCTGTCGATCCGCTCCAGCTGCTTGCCGGACGTCGGCACGCGCCTGAAGTGCCGCTTCGAGAGCACCCCGGGGGGGACGCCCATCGCGACCAACGCAGAGGTCGTCTGGACGCGCCTCGACGCGGAGCGTGGCGGGGAGTTCGGACTGCGCTTCGTCGAGATGGAGGAGCAGGACCGCGGGCTGATCGAGGAGATGCTCGCCGAGCGCGCCGCGTACAGCGTCACCGGCCTCGATGCGCCGGTGGACGACGATGCCACACTCGAGCTGGGCGCGGCCGGGACCGCGATCCAGGCGCGCGTGGCGCGTCGCGGACGTCGCAGCGCGCGCTTCGAGCAGCGTCTGGACCTGCTGTCGCTGGGCCGCTCGCTGCTGGCGCGCGAGCAGGGACACCGCGGGCGTCAGGGCAGCATCTCCGGCATCTCGCTGCGCCTCGAGGAGGGCACGCCTGTGCTGTCGGTCAACGTCGACTTCGAGGGCGAGCTTAGCTTCGGTGAGTTCGAGTGGAGCGCCGCCGACCTGGATGCGATCCTCGAGGATGGAGCCGAGGCGGCTGCACCGGTCGCGAGCCACGACACGATTCCGGACCTCGAGACGCCGGGCGCGATGGCCGAGGCCGAGGCAGCGGCGAGCACCGGCCACAAGATGAAGCGGGTGACCGTCACCGAGTTCGAGGCCGCGCTGCCGCACCTGGTCGCCGCACCGCCGGACGCCGATACGCTGCTCGACCCGCCCTCGGTGGCCGGTACGGTCGACGCGATGGACCTGGCGGATCGACAGTCCTACCCCGACGAGCTCGCCGGCTACGGCGCTGCGGACGTCGACGATGGCGCGGGCGGACCCGTGCTCAGCATCACCGCCACGGGCGAGTCGTCGCCGGGCACGCTGTCGGAGCCCGGGCTGCTCGAGCGCCCGCTCGAGGACCAGGACTGGGGCGATGTGCAGGACGCCCGCGATGTGCATCCCGAGGACGCGCCGGCCCCCGGGGCCGCGGATGCCGACGAGCACGTGGCTGCAGCCGTCGCGACGCCGGCGGTTTCGGTCAAGCGCCCGAGCGCAGCGGCGCTGGAATCGATCTGGGTGCAGCGCGCGCTGAGTGTCGTGGCGATCGCCGCGCGCGCGACCGAGCGACTGCGCGCTGAGGTGCTGCCGATCGTGCTCGGCTGGCTCGCGGCCGCGGCCACGGCGACGACGGCGTTCGCGCGCCAGCAGTTCTCCACCGCCACACGCATGGCGAAGACGCGGATGCCTGCCAAGCAGCGCCGCCGCACCACGGCAGGTCCCTCGCCACGCGCTGCGGCGACGAAGCGCACCGGCCTGCCGCGCAACGCCGTGCTGGCGACGCTCGCCGCGGGCGTCGTCGCGCTCGGCGTCGTCGCGCTGTCGCCCGGGGAGGCGGCGGAGGTGCAGCCACTGCACCGCTCCATCGATGCGACCGAGGCCCCGGCCGCGCCGGCCCCGGACGCCCCCGTGCTGTCGGCGGGCGCGAAGGCGGCCACCCCCGCGGTCGACCCGGCGTCGGTGCCCAAGCCCGCGTCGGTTCCCGAGGCATCGCCCTACGCCGTCGACGTCAAGGATCCCGCGTCGGCACCGGCCGCCGCGGCCGTCGAGGGCCCGGTCTTCGGCGACGCCGCAGCGGAGGGACGTCGCTTCACGCTCCGCATGACCGCCCCGGTCAAGAGCCTACGCGGCGTGCCGGACGCCGGAGGCTTCACGGTGCACGTTCCCGGTGCGCTATCGCTCGACCGCGCCGGCCCCATCGCCGCCTCGCACCGCGCGGTGCGCCGCTCGATGATCCTCAACAAGGGCGACCATGCGGAGCTGACGATCCGCTTCTCGCCCGACACCACGCCCGCCTACCGCGTGCGCGGCAACGGCACTGCGCTCGAGATCATCATCGGCAAGTGAGCCGGCTGCCCGCCGCGATGCCCCAGGCGCGTACCTAGCAGGTCGGTGAAAAAGGCATTCACGCGCCTGCCTGACGGGGCGGCGCCGTCTTCGCCCATCCACTCAGCTCCACAATATTCGGCATTGCGTCGCTTCGCGGACGGCGAATCCGACGCCGCCGCGTTCCGACAATCACGCAAAGCCCTTTTTCACCGACCTGCTAGCGCGCGCCGAGGGCGATGTAGAACGAGCCCCCCGGACGCTCGACGCGCAGCAGGGCGTGGCCGTCTCGCAGTGCGGCCTGTAGGTCGGCGGGCTTGCGTACACGCTTTCGGTCGGCGCGCGTGATCACGTCGCGCCGGCGCATGCCCGCGCGCCAGGCGACGCCACCGGGGTCGACGTCGACGACAACCACCTCACCGTGCCCCGGGTAGCCCATGCGCCGTGCAGCCCGCGCGGTCAGGCGCTCCACGGTGAACCCGAGGCCCCCGTCCGGCTTGCCCTTGGCCGGTGGCGAAGCGCCGCGGCGCGCGCTGCGCTTGACGGGGCGCTCGGCGGTCGTCAGCTTGAGCGTGATCGGCTTGCCCTCGCGCAGGATGCGCAGCTTCACCGTTGCGCCCACGCGGCTGCGAAGCACCGCCCGCAGCAGGTCGCGGCCGTGCCCGATGGGCTGGCCGTCCAGCTTGCGCACGATGTCGCCGGGCCGCACGCCGGCGCGCGCTGCCGGGCCGCCGGAGGTCACGTCGTTGATCAGCGCCCCCCGCGGGCTGTCGGCGCCGAGGCTACGGGCGAGGCGCTCCGTGAGTTCCTGGAAGGTCACGCCGATCCACGGCCGGTCGACGCGCCCCGCCGACAGCAGGTCCTCGAACACCCGCTTGGCCATGTTCGACGGCACCGCGAAGCCGATGCCCGCGCTGCGTGGGCCCACGATCATGGTGTTGATACCGAGCACGTGTCCGTCGAGGTCGACCAGCGGCCCGCCCGAGTTGCCCGGGTTGATGCTGGCGTCGGTCTGTAGGTAGTCCTCGATCTCCGTTCGGCCGAGACCGCCGCGACCGACCGCGCTGATGATGCCGGCGGTCAGCGTGTAGTCGAGTTCGAAGGGCGAGCCGAGTGCCACCACCCACTGGCCGACGCGCGCCTTGCTCGAGTCCGCGAAGCGCGCAGCCTTGAGGCCCTTGGCGGCGATGCGCAGCACAGCGAGGTCCGTGGCGGGGTCGGTGCCGACGACCTGCGCGCGGTAGCTGCGCCCGCCGCGCACCACCACGTCGATGCGTACGGCGCCCTCGATCACGTGGTGGTTGGTGAGCACGGCGCCGTCCGGCGAGACGATCACGCCCGAGCCCGAGCCCCGCTGCACACCTCCCCGGCGCCGCCCGCGGGAGGCCGCAGCCACCTTGATCGTGACAACCGACGGCGAGATGCGCTCGGCGGCCTCGCTGAAGGCGTTCTCGAGCTGCCGCGCCTGGCGCACCGCGTCGGACTGGGCGAGCGCACTCGGCGCGACGCATAGCGCTGCGCAAAGGATCACCGTGGCGGCCATGCCGTGGATGGCGCCGACGCTGCGCAGTCGCGGGACGTTGGTAGGGAGCAGGTTCATCGCGTCATGTCTGTGACGTCTTGCGAGCCCGATTGATTCCACCGCCGCGGCTCACCCGCAAGCCTGCGGTGCCGAAAAGCGGGCCGGCAGCTACTCCGTATGGTCGTGCCGGGCGGGCAGCACCACGCGGAACGTGGTGCCCTCGCCGACCTGGCTCTGCACGCTGATCTCGCCCCGGTGCTGCTCCACGATGTTGCGCACGATCGACAGGCCCAACCCCGTGCCCTTGCCCTCACCCTTGGTCGAGAAGAAGGGCTCGAAGATGCGCTTCACGTTGTCCTCCGGGATGCCCTTGCCGCTGTCGGCGGTGGTGACGACCAGCGTTCCGCTCTCCCCGGGCTCCGTCCGCAGCACCACCACGCCGGCGCCGAGCGGCATCGCGTGGCAGGCGTTGGTGATCAGATTCACCCAGACCTGCACCAGCTGACCCTTGACCGCGTAGATCGGCGGCAGGTCGTCCGCGAACTCGCGGCTGACCTTCGCGCCGGCGTCCTCGATCACGTGGTCGCAGAAGCTCATCGCCTGGTCCAGCACCTCATGGACATCGACCAGCCTCGGCTCCTCGGTGGAGGGGCGCGCGTAGGCCACCAGGTCCTGCGTGAACCTGAGGATGCGCTCGGCGCTCTCCATGATGCGCCCGAGCTTCTTGATGTCCTGGGCCTCGGCCCCATCCTGTTTGGCCTTCTTGTGCAGGAACTCGGCGTACACAGCGATGCTAGTCAGCGGGTTGTTGAGCTCGTGGACCACGCCGGCCGCGAGCTGGCCGAGCGTCGCGAGCTTCTCCGCGTGGATGATCTGCTCCTCGAGCTCGCGGATCTCCGTGATGTCACGGTAGATGTAGATGACGCCCTCGACGTCGCCGTCGGCGCTGAGGATGGAGGCGGTGTTGACGGCCACGTGCGCGAAGGTGTTGTCGCGACGGGGCAGTCGCACCTCGACGTTGGAGGTGGGCTCGCCGCGCAGCGCGTTGATGAACACGGGCAGCAGCCGTCGGCGCTCCGACTCCGGCAGCAGCGTCATCCACTCCTTGCCCAGCACCTCGTCGCGGGTGAACTCGGTCAGTGCGAGGAAGGCTCGGTTGGCAAAGCTGATCTGCCCGCGCCGTCCGACCACCATGATCGGCGCGTTGGCGTTGTCGAGCAGCTTGCTGAGGTAGTCCCGCAGGTAGACCGACTCGCGGTGGAGCCGCGAGTTGCGCAGCGCGCTGCCGAGCTGCAGCGAGAGCTGCACGATCAGGTGGTGGTCCTCGTCGGGTGGCTCCGACTCGTCGTCGTACTCGACCGCCAGCAGGCCGACGAGCTTGTCCGCGTTCATCATCGGGACATCGAAGCCGGCCACGCCCGCCTCGAAGACAGGCTCGTAGTCGTCGGTGGTGACGATGCGGGTCCGGTGCGCGGTCATCACGTCGATGCTGTGTCGCTGCACCGCCTCCTGGCTCAGCGCGAGCAGCTCGCGCCGGTCGCTGCGCAGTCGGCCGGTCGCGTAGCCGGTCGAGAGCTCACCGGTGTCGGTGCTGACGAGGCGCACGCAGAACATGCGGCCCGGGAAGATGCGCCGGAAGGTGTCGACGTAGGTATGCACCACCTCGTCCTCGTGCAGGTCGACGGTCACGGAGCGGTTGAGCTCGAGGATGGCGTCGAGCACCGTGTTGGAGTCCGGTACCGACAGGGCCTGTCGGGTCTTCGTGCCGCCGTCGCTCACGGTCGCGGTTTGCCCCCTGCCGGATCGTCGGCTGTCGGCGTTGCTGTCGGTGCTGGCGGTGCTCCGGACGGTGGCGTGGAGTGTCGCGTCGGGTCCAGGTCGATGATTTTCTGGCCGCCCACGTAGGACTTGGTCTCGTACTCGGTCAGCTGACCGATCTTCTTCACGATGTCGGCCATGCGCTGCGCCTCGCCGAGGATCATGCCGGCCGCCTTCTCGGTCTTGGGATTGTCGTCGATCAGGCGCTGCAGCAGCTCGCAGTAGCCCATGATGCTGGTCAGCGGCTGGTTGAGCTCGTGGGCGGTGGCGCCGGCAAGCTCCGCGAGCAGCGACTGCTTCTCGCTGATCGCGAGCTGCTCGTGCGCCTGCGCGAGCTGCTCCTCGACGCGGATACGCTCACGCAGGTCGGTGAAGATGCCGAAGGTGTGCGTCGGGACCCCGTCCTCGTAGATGAACGCGGCGGTGAGCGAGATCGGGAAGATCACGCCGTCGGCGTTGACCGCCTCCATGCGTACGGGCTCCAGGCGTCCGGCGCCGCCGTGGGCCTCGCCTCGCAGCATGCGCATGACCTCGCGGGCGCCGTCGCCCGGGTAGAGGGCGCGCGTGTTCATGTTGATCGCGTCCTCCTGGGATCGCGCGTACAGCCGCTGTGCGCCCTCGTTGAAGACGACGATCTGCCCCTGCATGTTCGCCGCGACGATCGCGTCGACGCTGGCGTCGATCAGCGACTTCATGAAGTTGTGGTTCTTGAAAAGCTCGACTCCGGTGCGCCGCTCCTCGGTCACGTCGCGAAACGAGAACAGCACGGCGCCCTGCGTGCCCTTGAGGGCCGAAAACGATCCGTTGACGATCATCGTCTCGCCGCTCTTCTTCACGACCGGCACGTCGACGTTGTGCGGGTAGTTGCCTGCCCGGATGTTCTGCTTGAGCTGGTCGAGCTCCTCCGAGCCCTCCGGTGCGACGACGTTCCCCAGCGTGGCGTCGGTGGGCAGCTCGCCTTGAGCGTAGCCCGTGAGTGCATAGGCACCGGGGTTGCCGAAGATCAGCAGGCCGCGCGCGTCGAACGCGACCACGCCATCCACGGACGACGCCAGCAGGTCGGCGTAGCGCTTGAGCGTGTCGATGCGCTCCTCCGCCTCGCGCCGCTTCTGCGCGTCGCGCGCGGTCTCGTCGTGCAGCGACTGCATCATGCGCGCGTTGCGCAGCGCGATCGCGGTCGCGTTGGCGAGCACCTGGCACAGGTCGAGGTGCTCGGCGTCCGCCCCCGCGTGGGCCGCGGCGCGAATGAAGAGCACGCCCATCACCTGCTGCTCCCACATGATCGGCAGCAGGCTCAACGACCCATGGCCCGCGTCGGTCACCGACGAGCGCACGCTGTCGAGCACCGGGTGCGTGAGGACGTCGTTGATCGTCAGCGCCGCACGCGTCTTGAGTACGTGGCGGATCTCCGGGTACTTGCTCAGCTCGAGCTGCAGGTTCGTCAGCCCCGCATCGTCGCTCGCCGCCACGACGTAGCCGACGTCCGAGTCGTCGGGGACCAGCACGATCGAGACGCGGTCGACCTGCACCACGTCGGCCAGGCGACTGACCATGGTGTAGAGGATCTCCTGCAGGTCGAGCGACGAGACGAGTGACTGGGTCAGCTCGATCAGGACGCGCAGCGTGCGCGCCTGGTCGGATGCACTCGCGTCGCTGCCCTTTTTCACCGATTGCCCGATGGCCGCCTCCTGACGTGCCTCTGTCGGGCGATGCTACCACGACGGCGGATTTCACAAAGTCGCCACCGTGCGATATGCCCCTGAGCATGTCGCGGCCCGGAGCGATCGGCGTGTTTGATTCGGGGCTTGGCGGCCTGACGGTGGTGCGGGCGATCCGCGCGCGCTGTCCCGATGAAGACCTGATCTACCTGGGAGACACGGCACGTGTCCCCTACGGGACGCGCAGCTCGGCGACCGTCCTGACCTACGCGCGCGGCTGCGCGTCCATGCTCGACCGACGCGGGATCAAGCTGCTGGTCGTCGCCTGCAACACCGTGAGCGCGGTGGCGCTCGACATGTTGCGACTCGAGCTCGACGTGCCGGTCCTCGGCGTGATCGAGCCGGGGGCGGGCGCGGGCGTGGCGGCGAGCAAGCGCGGCCGCATCGGTGTGATCGCCACCGAGGGCACGGTGAGCTCGGGCGCCTACGAGCGCGCCGTCGCCTCGCGCGACTCCCGGGCCGAGACCTTCATGGCCAGCGCGCCGCTGCTGGTGCCCCTTGCGGAGGAGGGCTGGACCGACGGCGAGGTGCCGCGGCTGGCCGCGCGCCGTTACCTTCAGCCGCTGGTGGACAACGACATCGACGTGCTGGTCCTGGGCTGCACCCACTACCCGCTGTTGCGCGGCGCCATCGAGGCCGAGCTGTCATCGCTCGCCGCAGGGCCGGTACCCGTGGTGGACAGCGCCGAGGCGACCGCCGCCGAGCTCAGCGCGCTGCTCGATGCCCGCGACATGGGGGCCGAGCCGGGGGCGGGACGGTTGCAGATCCTCGTCACCGACAAGCCTGGGCCGTTCGCCACGACTGCCTCGCGCTTCATCGGTCACGCGCTCGACGACGGCGCCGTCGAGCAGGTCGACCTCTAGCGAGACAGTTCAACGTGCTGCTAGCGATCGAGGGCGCGCAGCCGGGCGATCTCGGTCTTCACCGTCTCGCGGTCCGCCGCCTGCGGCACGGCGGAGAGGTAGGCGCGGTAGTAGTCGATGGCATCGCGAGTCGCGTCGAGCCGCTGCGAGGTCAGCGCCAGGTTGAAGTAGAGCTCCGGCACCTTCGACAGGCTGTGGGCTGCGGTGAAGGCCGCTAGCGCACCGCGATACTGCCCGCGTGCGTACAGTCGTGCACCGCGCTTGAAGAAGCGCCGAGCCTCGGCGCGCAGCTCGTCAGAGGTCGGGGGCGGCTGCTTGAGCATGATGCGCAGCCGCGTACCGGCGGCCTTCAGCGACGCGAGCCGCTGCTCGACCTGCGCCCGGTCATGGGCGTCCTGCCCGGCCTCGCGCAGGTAGCGTTCGTAGTGCGCGATGGCCTGCCGCGCCTGTCCGAGCCGCTCGTACACACGCCCGAGGTTGAACGAGAGCTCCGGCGTCGGCAGCAGCGCGTACGCCCGCACGAAGGCCGCCCGCGCAGCCTCCAGCTTGCCCTCGGTGTAGGCGCGCTGTCCGCGCTCGAAGTGCGCCCGGGCCTGTTGAACATCGCGGCTCCGGTCCGCGGCGGGGCGCTTCTGCTGCGCCTCGCTCTTCGGCTGCGCCGGCTGCGTCTGCGCGGGTGCCGGCAGCAGGCACAGCCCGACGAGCAGTGCGAGCGCGGGCGGCGCCGAGAGGCGGTGTGCCCTGTCGCCCGCGGCACCCACCGCTACCCGTTCCCGTCGTCGCGCTCGGCATCGGCCAGCTGGTCACGCAGTCGGTCGATCTCGCCCCGCAGCTCGTCGACCTGCTCCTGGGTCGCGAGGTTGAGGCCGCGCGCGACGACCGTGGCCCCCGTCTCGACGTTCTTCTGCACCTTCGCGCCGAGCTGCATCGCGCCCACCACGCCCTGCATCACGCGCGGATTTTGCAGTGCGCGGCTGACGCGCGGGTTCTGCATCAGCTTGACGGCCTGGTCGATGAGCTCTCGTTTGACGTCCACCATGGCTCCTCGTTCGGTGATTCCGATCTACGTATCGCCCGGGGCCCGCGGGTACAAGTCGTCGCAGGTCCGACGGCTCGACGGCGCCGAGCTTCAGCCGTTTTGTTCGGGCTCGGAGACGTCGTCGGCGAGGTAGCTCAGGATCACCTCGTCGAGCGACTTCCCGTTCAGCAGCTGTCCCCCGAAGATCGACTGCGGGTTTTGGCCCTCGCCCTGCAACGGCGGCGGCTGTTCGCTGGCGGCCACCGTCTGCATGTAGCGGCCGGCGCGGCGCTTGGGGGGCTCGCTTCGCGCACGGCTTGCGGCCGACTCTGCGGAGCGTGCCGCGGCCGCGCGCTCGAGCGCCTCCACGTCGAGCGAGTCGAAACTGTCGCGTGGCGCCTCGGCCTCCGCCGCGGCTTCGGCGGGCGCTGCGCCGCCGTCCTCGCCCTCGTCCTCGTCCTCGTCATAGACGCAGTCGCGCAGCTCGATGAAGATGGCCTTGTGCTGCTCCTGCATGAGCTTGCGCACAGTGCCTTCGATGTCTTCGCCGCCGAGGAACTCCGCGTAGCCGGTCTTGCGCGACGCGATGATGCGGCCGCCATCAGCAAACAGATGGGTGATGATGTGGGGATGGTTGATCCCCGAGTCCTCTGTCTGGATGTGGTAGAGCTTGCCCTTGTGTCGGACGTTGGTGTTGTATCCGACGAGTGGTGATTGGTGGGCGCGACTCACGGGCAGTTTTCCATTCTCGACGTGCCGATCACAAACATACCAGAAAGTTGCATCGGACTCACCCAAGGTTAGCGGGGGTCGAGGCCGTCGTTCGCCATCCTGGGGCGCTTGACGCTCGCCACGCCCGCCGGTGAGCATGCCGCATGCCGCGTGGAGGCTCGTCGATCGCGCTCTCGCCCGAACGATCTGGGCGCTTGGCCGACCGGCTCGCGTGGGCAGCCGTACTGTGTGGTGCCCTCTCGGTGCTCGCGCTTGCGCTCGCGCTCAGTCCCGACCCCACCGGCACAGGCACGCATACCCAGCTGGGGCTACCTCCCTGCGCCCTGCTCGCGTGGGCGGGGCTGCCATGCCCGGCATGTGGACTCACGACCAGCTTTGCCCACATCGCACACCTGCAGTGGAGCGATGCCCTGCGCAGCAACGCGGCGGGCGTGCCCCTCTTCGCTGCTGTGCTTTCGGCTGCGCTGCTATCGCCGCTCGCGCTGTGGCGCGGTTGGTCGATCGATCACGTGATGCGACGACTGCGGATCGAGCGCGTGGCGGTCGCGCTCGGTGTGCTGTTGGGCGCCGTGTGGCTGCTTCGCATGGGCGCCATCCTGCTCGCTTAAGCCCCTACCTCGCTGTAGCCTGCATCATCGACGGGCACGCATGGGATCCCTAGTACTCGTAGCCGACTCCGATCCTTTCAATCTCCGGCTGCTCTCCGAGCTGTGTCGCTCGCTTGGCCATGACGTCGCCACCGCCGCGGAGGGTGGTCAGGTGCTCGACGCGGTCGCGCGCCAGCGCCCCGACCTGATCCTGATGGAGGCCGAGCTGCCCGGCAGCGATGGCATCCAGGTGTTGTCCATCCTGAAGTCGGACGCGCGCTTCGCTGAGGTGCCGGTGATCGTCGCGACGGCCGATCCCGATCCGGACTCCCGCGAGCGACTGCTCTCCGCCGGCGCGCAGGACTACGTTGCACGCCCGTACAAGACCTTCGAGCTGCAGAAGCGCATCCGCGACGCCATCCGTCTGGGCACCATCAGCGATCGCCCCCTGCAAACGCCCCGCAGGCTGCCGCTCACACTGGACGATGCGGTCAGCGGTACGGGCACGCGCGTGCAGCTGCAGATCAGCCTCGACTACGAGTTCACGCGCGCGATCCGCTACAGCCGACCGCTCAGCTGCGTCGTGGTCACGTGCGAGAACTACGACGAGATCGGCGAGCGGGCCGCCGAGCTGGTGATGGCGCCGCTGTCGCAGGCGCTCTTCGCGTGCATCCGCGGCGTCGACCACCTGTATCGGCCGCGTCCCAACGAGTTCACCATTCTGCTCCCCGAGACCGACGAGGAGGGTTGCAACATCGTCACGGAGCGCCTGCACGCGACGTTCGCCGATGGCGGGCTCTTCGACGGCGGCACCAGCCCGGCACCGCAGCTGCGCGTCAACGCAGCATCCTACCCGCGCTGCGGCGCGCCCGACGGCGAGGGCCTGTGGCGCACGGCGGCGGGTGAAACCTGACATCGGCTGAGGTAGCCTCCCGGCTCCCCGCTCCCGGCACCGCTCGCTGCACCGCCAGGGTGGCCCTCCGCTATGCCCGCCATCTACTTCATCATCATGGTCGGTGTGCTCGTGTTCGTGCACGAGCTGGGGCACTTCGCGTGGGCGAAGGTCTTCGGTGTGCGTGTGCTGCGCTTCAGCCTGGGCTTCGGCCCGCGCGTCGCCGGCTTCCGCCGTGGTGACACGGAGTACGTGGTGTCCGCGCTACCGCTGGGCGGCTACGTGCGCATGCTCGGCGAAAACCCGCTCGACGAGGTCGGTCCGCGCGACCTCGACCGCTCCTTCGCTCGCCAGAGCCTGCTGCGCCGCGTGGTGATCGTCGCCGCGGGGCCCGCGATGAACCTGGTATTCCCGCTGCTGCTCTACTTTGTGGTCTTCCTCGGAGACACGCACCTCACGCCGCCGACCATCGGCATGGTGTTCCCCGGGCGCCCCGCCCATGGCGAGCTGCTTCCCGGCGACCGGATCGTCGAGGTGGACGGTGAGCCGATCGAGACCTTCTACGCACTGACGCGCGCGATCGAGGACAGCCCCGGCCGCGATCTCGACTTCACGTTCATCCGTGACGGAGCCGAGCACTCCGTCACGCTGAAGCCGGTGCGCTCGCGGCGCCAGCGGCCGCTTGAGCGCAGCGACGACGTGGGGCGCATCGGCATCATGCCCAACCACCCGGCGGCGGTGATCGGCATCGCCTCGCCCACCTCGCCGGCGGCGGCCGCGCGGCTGCGGACGTTCGACGTCGTGGTGAGCGCCGGCGGAAAGCCGACCGAACGCTACATCGACCTCGAGGCGGCCCTGCATGGCAACCGTGGCGCCCTGGTGCCGCTGACGTACCTGCGGCCCACGCCGGTGCCCGACGCGCTCGGCGGCCTGGTGGAGCTGGACGTGTACGAGGCGCGCGTGGCGGCCGTGACGCCGGAGCCGGGTAAGGGCAGCGGGGCGGCGCGCGCCGGCATCGAGTCGGCGAACCTCTACCTCAGCCACGTGACCGCCGGCTCGCCCGAGCACCGCATGGGCCTGCTGCCAGGGGACCGCCTGCTCGACCTCGACGGGCGCCGCGTGCAGATGTGGGAGACGTTCCTCGAGGACCTGCGCATCGGTCGCGGCGTCGAGCACACGCTGCGGTGGCGCCGCGGCGGTGAGGAGACGACAGGCAACCTCACGCTCGCGCACGAGCATGGCGTGACCGAGCACGGACAGGTCTACGACCGCTATGCGGTGGGCATCCGCAACTGGGTCCCGACCCGCATCGATCCGCGTGTCGATAACCCCAATCCCATCAGCTATGCGGTGCGGGAGGCGTGGCGTGCCACGTGGGAGGTCGTCGAGCTGACCATCTTCTCCGTCGTCCGATTGCTGCAGGGTCGCCTCACCGTCAAGTCGATCGGCGGGCCGCTGACGATCTTCGAGGTCGCCGGGGACGCGGCGCAACAGGGCGCGCTCAACTACCTCACGCTGATGGCGTTCATCAGCATCAACCTGGGGCTCATCAACCTCTTCCCGATCCCGCTGCTCGACGGTGGCCACATGATGTTCCTGCTGACGGAGGCCGTGATGCGACGGCCGCTGTCGGTGCGCATTCGTGGCTACGCACACATCGCGGGCTTCGTCTTCCTCGTGGCGATCATGTTCGTCGCCTTCAAGAATGACCTGGAGCGCCAGTGGCCTCAAATCGTCGAAACGCTGGGTCGAAGATAGCCTCGCACATCGCGCGCAGCGGGCGCGAGGTGGCGTTCGTCGTGCTGCATCGGGTGTGCGATGACGGTGCCTACGCGATGCGTGCGCTCGACGCGGAGCTGTCGCGCGCACGCGTCGATCCTCGCGATGCGGCGCTCGCTACCGAGACCGTCTACGGTGCGCTGCGCGTGCTGCCCGCCCTCGACGCCGCGCTCAGCCCCTACCTGCGCAAGCCGCTGTCGGGCATGGATGGGCTGACGCGCGCGGTCCTGCGCGCCTCTGCCTACCAGCTGCTGCACCTGTCGCGCGTTCCGCCCTATGCCATCGTCGACGAGGCCGTCTCCTACGTCCGACGCGCCCGCAGTCGCGCCTCCGGCGGCTTCGTCAATGCCGTGCTGCGCCGCGTCGCCGAGGCCCGCCCCGAGCAGCCGAGCCCGCCCTCGCACATAGAGATCCCGGCGTGGCTGCGCGGCGCGCTGACCGAGTCGCTCGGCCCCGAGCGCACCGCTGCGCTCGTCGATGAGCGCGCGCGTGTCCCGGCCCTGGGGCTGCGGGTGCACGGCGTCTCGCGGGACGTGGTTCGCGGGGCGCTGAGCGAGGCCGCCACGGCAGCCGAGATCGAGGACGGCCCGCTGTCGGAGCAGACGCTGCTGCTGCGGCGCGCCGGCGACCCGCGGCGGCTGCCCGGATTCCAGGAGGGGCACTTCGCCGTCCAGGAGGAGGGGGCGCAGCTGGTCGCGCTGTGTGCCGGTGTGGAGGCCGGGCAAGCGGTTGCGGACCTCTGCGCGGGCCATGGGGGCAAGACGCTGGCCATGGCGGCGCAGCTCGGCGGCCGCGGCAGGCTGGCCGCCGTGGACCTCGACGAGCGCAAGCTCGAGGGGCTGCTCGCAGAGGCCCAGCGGCTGGGCGCGACCGAGCCCCCGATCGAGACGCTGCCGCTCGATCTCTCGGTCGGCGTGGGTGACCTGCGGGGTGAGTTCGACCGCGTGCTGCTCGATGCGCCGTGCACTGGGGTCGGAACCCTGCACCGGCGTCCCGAGCTGCTGCTGCGGCTGTCCAAGGACGATCCAGCGCGCATGGCGACGCTGCAGACCGCGATCCTGCGTCGCGCCTGCGAGCTGCTGAGGCCGGGCGGTGAGCTCGTCTATGCGGTCTGCTCCCCGCTCGCCCAGGAGGGCCCCGGCGTGGTCGAAGCCGTGTTGCGGGAGCTCCCCGACTTCTCCCGCGCCGATCCCGCTGGCTGGGTGCCGGGCCTGCAGGCCGACGCAGACGGCGTGCTGCGGATCGGCCCGTGGTCGAGCCCAGGCGGGGCGAGTTGTCCCGACGCGTACCAGGTGATCAGGCTGATCCGCGACGTCGATGAACCTAGCTAACCATATATAATAATAGGTGGTTTTAGGTGATCAGGAGGTCCTCCCCGACCCGCTCCGGTGGCCGCCTGGGGTCCCCGGTCCTGGTCGACATTCCAATGATACTGGACGGAGTTAATCCGGTGTGACTTGACACCGTCCCGCGGCGCACGTACGTATCGCGGCGAAATTTTCACACGGGGCGTAGCGCAGTCTGGCAGCGCGCACGGTTCGGGACCGTGAGGTCGGAGGTTCAAATCCTCTCGCCCCGACCCCCTCGCAGGGGGGCTAGCGAGGTTGTCGTCATGAGCAAAGCCGTTTCGCCGATGCGCGTGTTGGTAGTCGATGATGATCGCGAGATCTGCGACTTCATGGAGACCTTCCTCGCGAAGGACGGCATCGAGGTCAAGACGCTGTCCCAGCCCGAGGCTGTCCCCGACGAGGTGAAGGTGGGCGGTTACCACCTGGTGGTGCTCGACCTGATGATGCCGGAGATGGATGGCGTCCAGGTTCTTCAGAAGATCCGCAAGGTCGACTCCGATGTCGCCGTCGTGATTTTCACTGGCTACCCGTCGCTGGACTCGGCCGTTCAGTCCATGAAGCTGGACGCGGTCGACTACCTCAAGAAGCCCTTCGACCCGGACGAGTTCCGCGAGGTCGTCAGTCGCGTGATGCGCAAGAAGGGTCTGCTGCGCTCCCCCGAGGAGAACCTCCACCGCGTGATCGGCGAGACCGTCCGGTCGCTGCGCAAGGAGAGCAGTCTGACCCTCAAGCAGATGGCGCGCCGCACCGGCCTGTCGGTGTCGCTGCTGTCCCAGATCGAGCGCGCCGAGTCGAGCGCGTCGATCAGCTCGCTCTACAAGATTGCCGTGGCCCTGGACGTCCGAATCCAGGACCTCTTCGGCGACTACTGAGCACCGAGCTCCGCGGCCAGCCCCCCGAGCCCGCCCTGGCGTAGCGACTGATCGAGCACATGGCGGGCCCGTGAGCCGGCCCGGACGGCGTTCGGCAGCGCCGCCGCCCGTGCAGCCGCATCGGCGGGACGGCCCTGCGATAGCTCGATTCGGGCGGCCAGCAGTCCGGCGGCCCGGTCGTCCGGGTGGGTCGACAGGCGCAGCTCGCACAGCTGCGCGGCACGCAGCGGCCGACCGACCCGCAGCTGGGCCTCGGCCGCCACCAGCAGGCCGCCGAGCGCTTCGGCGGGGTGCTCGACCAGCCATGCCTCGGCGGCGGCCAGGCGCTCGCCCTGCAGCAGCGCCTCGAGCATGAGCGCGGGGTCGACGCGCCCCTCCGGAACGGAGCGCAGGACCTCCAGGGCGACACTCACCGCGCCATCGCCGAGCAGACGCGCCGCTGTCGCGTGCAGCACGTCGCGATCGGACAGCGGGCTCGAGAGCGCGCGGCGCGCGGCGGCCGACAGCGTCCGTGTGTCGCCTTCCGCGAGCGCTACGCGCAGGGCGACGGCGCCTGCGGGCTGTCCCTGGGCGTGCTGGTGGGACAGCAGCCGAGCGAGCACGTCGCGCGCGCGTTCCGCGTGCCCCGCCTCGCGCAGCGCGGCTGCCAGCGCATGGGCCGGGCGTTCCGATCGCGGGTGCAGCTGCACCGCCCGCTGCAGCACGGCGATGGCTGCCTGCGGCTCTCCGCGGCCGGTCGCGATCCGTGCATCCGCGAGCGCCACCGCCATCGATGTCGGGCCCGATGCGCGCGCCTCCGCGAGCGTCTCGTCGGCGGCCTCGCGCTTGCCGGAGAGCTCGAGCGCCTCGGCCATGCGCGCGAGCAGCAGCGGGTCCTCCGGCCCCCCGAGCCGCAGTGCGTGGGCCGTGACGGCCATCGCATTGCCACCGCGCTGCTCCGCCTGACCGCGCGCCATCTCGAAGGCTGCGGCGGCCCCCGCGTGGTCGCCACGGGCCATGAGCAGCTCGCCGCGGACGTACCAGGCGTAGCCCCCCGGCGCGGCCGTCAGCGCCCGGTGGGCGTGCGGCGCCACACGCTGGGCGCTGGCACCCCCGCAGCTCAGCCCGACCGAAAGCACAACCACCGCAATGCCCGCCGTCCGCATGGGGCGGAGTCTAGCGTGGATATCCGCTCTCGGCCGCCGTGGGCCCCGAACTCGACTATTGAATGTGTGGCGACGCCTCGCCTATGATGCGCCTCTGACCGCGGGCATTTTTCCGGTTCCGGTCGCGTGATGGAGGCCCGATGAGCGACACCGATGGCAAGTATCTCGACCTGTTCCCCGCGTGGCTGCGCTCCCTCGGGGAGGATGCAGAACAGCTCGGAGAGATGGTGGGCGTTGCCGAGCTCGGGGAGTCGGCGCGCACGCCGATCGCCGGTGGACTCAACTACCTGTTCAAGTCGCTCGATCTCATCCCCGATGGCATCGACGACATCGGCTACCTCGACGATGCCTTCGTACTGCGCGTCGCGGCCGACCAGGCGATCCGCGCGGACGTTACGGGTCTCGACTCCGACCGTCTGCGGACGCTCAATCGGCTCGCGGAGGATGTCGACTCGCTGAAGGAGTTCCTCGGCGACCACTACGAACGCCTCGAGGCCTACGTCACCGGTCTGAAGAACGGCGCCGCCCGCGGACGTTCGGTCTCGGACATCGTGTCGGACGCAGACACCCAGACCGCATTCCTCGCCGACGTGCGCGGCTTCGCGAAGACCTACGAGTCTCCAAGCTTCGGACGTGACGAGAAGAACCTCGTCAAGCTGCGCGCGTTCTTCGACGCCAAGCTGCCCAAGTAGCTGACCGCCGCGGACCGCAACGCGACTCGCGCCGTCCGCGCGATCGCTGCGCCCGAACCCTCAAGATAGGGCAGCCCCTGTGCAGGCTTCGTGCATGGCGGCTTGTTGACTAACCAGCTACCAATTTATAAGTGTCTCGCAGCCCCCACAGGCGCGCTGCGAAAGAAGGTCAGGTTCCATGAATCCGTTTGCAATGTCCGCCATCATCCTCGTGCTGCACATGATCTTCTTTTGGTCGATGGCGAAGCGCACGGTGCTGGCGATGCAGGGACCGGGCGAGCCGCGATTCACGACGACCCCCGAGGACATGCGCGAGCGCATCCGCGGATTCTTCGTCTACCTACTTGGCCAGAAGAAGATGGCGCGCGGCCGCTACACGCTCGCGGGCCTGGCGCACATGGTCGTCTTCTGGGGCTTCATGGTGCTCCTGCTTCGTACGCTCACGCTGTGGGGCCGCGGCTTCGATGCCGACTTCAACTTCTGGGGCGTGCTGGCGCTCGATAACGCGTTCGGTGCTGGCTACAACATCGCCAAGGACGTGATGGCGACACTGGTGCTGCTCGGCGCCTGCGTCTTCGTCTACTACCGCAGCGTCGACAAGCAGAAGCGCATGAGCCACAGCGGCGAGGCGTTCATCATCCTCGGCATCATCATCACGATGATGCTCGCGGACATGCTCTACGACGGCGCGAGTATCGCGCTGTCACACGCGGCGCTGGGCGCTCCGGTCCACTTCGACCTGATCGAGCCCGTGGGGAGCATCTGGGGCATCGCGCTCGGCGGCATGGGACTGTCCGAGGGTGCGCTCACCGTGCTGCAGCACATCGGCTTCTGGTGGCACGCCACGCTGCCGCTCATCTTCCTGAACATCCTTCCGTACTCGAAGCACTTCCACATCATCACGATCTGGGGAAACGTCTTCGCCCGTCCGCTGAAGCCGGAGGCGCTGCCGCCCATCGATGACCTCGAGGGTCGCGTCGAGCGCGACGAGCCGATCGGCTTTTCGACCATCAAGGATCTGTCGTGGAAGGACGCGATGGACCTCTACACGTGCACCGAGTGCGGTCGCTGCAGCGACAACTGCCCGGCCTACACGACCGACAAGAAGCTCTCGCCCAAGCACGTGACGCTCGCCCTGCGCGACCACCTGTACGCGTGCGAGCCTTCGCTGCTCTACGATGGCACCGCGGCGGAGACGGTGGGCGACAAGCCCGAGCCGCAGACGCACGAGCTGCACCACGGCGACCCGCCCCCCGGTGCCTACAACATCCCGGACCAGGTCGTGGACCTGGTGCCCAACGTCATCGACCCGGATGTGATCTGGGCCTGTACCAGCTGCCGCGCATGCGAGGAGCAGTGCCCGGTGATGATCAGCTACGTCGACAAGTTCGTGCAGATGCGGCGCGACGCCGTGATGATGAAGAACGAGTTCCCGGCCGAGCTGATGAATCCGTTCAACGGCATCGAGACCAACGGCAACCCGTGGAACATGTCCGCGATGGACCGCGCCGACTGGACCGACGGCCTCGAGGTGCCCTTCCTGGCCGACAAGAAGGACGCCGAGGTGCTCTACTGGGTCGGCTGCGCGGCGAGCTTCGACGACCGCGCCAAGAAGATCGCACGGGCCACCGTGCAGCTCTTCAACGAGGCGGGTGTGGACTTCGCCGTGCTCGGCACCGAGGAGAGTTGCACGGGTGACCCGGCGCGCCGCGCTGGCAACGAGTACCTCTTCCAGATGGTTGCCGAGGGCAACATCGAGACGCTCAACGGCTACGAGGTCGACAAGAAGAAGGTCGTCACGACCTGCCCGCACTGCTTCAATACGCTCGCCAACGAGTACTCCGACTTCGGCGGCAACTACGATGTCGTGCACCACACGACGTTCCTCCAGGGGCTGGTGACGAGCGGTAAGCTCAAGCCGACCAAGAAGCCGGAGAAGGGTGGCGACGTCGTCTACCACGACAGCTGCTACCTCGGCCGCTACAACGACGTCTACGACGACCCGCGCGCCCTGCTCGAGGCGATCCCCGGCACCAACCTGAAGGAGCCCGAGTACTGGACGCGCAGCAAAGGGCTGTGCTGCGGCGCCGGCGGCGCTCAGATGTTCATGGAGGAGCAGAACGACAACCGCGTCAACACCAAGCGCACGCTCCAGCTGCTCGAGACGGGCGCCAAGACCATCGCCACCGGCTGCCCCTTCTGCATGACGATGCTCACCGACGGCCTCAAGGCCGAGGAGAAGGAAGACGAGATCCGGCAGATGGACGTCGCGGAGCTGCTCGCCGAGTCGATCGAGTTCTCCTCGAAGGAGGCCGAGGACGCAGCCGAGTAGGCTGCGCCCGCGGCTCTGAACGACGGTGTTCGAAGGGGGAACGCTCACCGCGCTGCTGCTGCTGTCCGGGCTGCCGTTCGTGCTGCTCGCGACGACTAGCTTCGTGAAGCTCGCGGTCGTCTTCTCCGCGCTGCGTAGTGCGCTGGGCGCCGTGCAGGTGCCCTCGGGCATGCTCGTGACGCTGCTGGCGGGGCTGCTGTCCGCCTACGTGATGGCGCCCGTCGTGGACGCTGTGGTGCTCGCCGCCGCGGAGCCCGCCCGCCGTGTGGACCTCGAGCACCCGACCGCGGGCGCGAGCCTGGCGGCCCTCGGAGACGTCTGGAAGGCGGCCTCGACGCCGGTGCGCAGCTTCCTCGCAAAGCACGCTGGTGAGCGCGAGCGCGCCATGTTCCAGCGTCTCGCGCAACGCGCACGGGCCGCCGGTGGCACGGCGGCTGCCTCCACCGATGACGACTTCATGGTGCTCATGCCCGCGTTTCTGATCACCGAGCTCAAGGAGGCGCTCGAGATCGCGTTCATCGTCTTCCTGCCGTTCCTGGTGGTCGAGCTCGTGGTCGCGAACGTACTGGCAGCCGTCGGCATGCACATGCTGTCCGCGGCCGCGGTTGCGCTGCCGTTCAAGCTGCTGCTCTTCGTACTCGTGGACGGCTGGTACCTGCTGAGCGAGGCGCTGGTCCTCAGCTACTTCAGGTAGCGAGCCGCGCGCTCAGCTCGGCTCAGTGCGAGTGCCCGTCGTGCGGGCGCTTGTGCGGGAAGCCGTCCGGCAGGCCCTTGCCCTTCGACGAGTCCTGCGGCTCGTCGAACTTGATCAGCGTCACCAGGCGCCCGTCGATCTGCGGCTTGTCCGCGGCTTTGAGCGCCGCGACGTGATCGTCGAGCGTCTGCTGGCGCTTGGCACGCCACAGTCGCATGCGGATCGTCTGGTCCGCCTCTTCGCGGCTGCGCTCCGACGGCGGGCGAATGCCGGTGAGCTTCACGATGCTGAAGCCGCCCTTGACCGCGAGCACTTCGGGCTGCGTGTCGCCCACCTCGCCGAGGGCGAATGCGGCCTTGACGACCGGCGCCTCGACGGTCGGCTGACCCTTGCCCCGCGGCGTACCCTCGGCGTCGAAGAAGCGCAGGTCGCCGCCGCGCAGCTTGGTGCGCTCGTCGGTGCTCTTCTCGCGCGCGAGCTGCCGGAACGCCCGCAGGTCCATGTCCTTCGCGGTGGTGAGCAGCGCATCGGCCTCCTCGCGGGTCGCGAGCTGCACGTGGCTGACGCGCCGCATCGGCGGCTGCACGAACTCGTCCTCGTGCTCGGTGTAGTACGCGGCGATCTCCTCATCGGCGATCGACTCGGCGGTGATCTTGTCGTCGAACTCCGTGCGGATGTACGTCTGTACGGCGTTCTGCTTGACCGCGTGCTGCACCTCGGGGTTGTCGCCGTAGCCGCGCCGCTGCGCCTCGAGCGCGAGCAGCTCGAAGCGGGTCATCTTGCGCAGCAGCTTCTCGCGGGCCTCCGTGGTCAGGAAGCGTCGCCGCATGAACGGGTTCTGCCCGGCGATGTTGTCCTCGAGCGCGCCGATCGTGATCGCGCCACCCTTGAAGGAGGCTGCGGCGAGCTTGCGTCGCGCAGCGTCCTCGGGGCTGAGCTCGGGTCCCGGTGCGGTCGGTGCGGCCGGTTGTGCTGCGGGCGCGGCGGGCGCGGCGCCCACACCCTTGGCCGGGGTCGGGCTGGACTCTTCGGCCACGGCGGCGGTCACGACCAGGGCGCCCATCACGGTGGGGGCGCCCAGCAACAGAGCGAGGTGAACGGTCTTCATGGCGCGATCGATACTACGAAACCCGCGCGCAACGGAAGGCCGGGGCGGCGCGGTCGTCAGCTGACGACGTCGCGCAGCGTCACGAGCGCGACGACGCCGAGCAGGAACAGGAGTCCCAGCGCGTGGATCGTGGCCTCGAAGCGCTCGTTGGGCCGCCTGCGCGTCACCAGCTCGTAGCCCAGAAACATCAGACGGCCGCCGTCGAGCGCCGGGAAGGGCAGCAGGTTGAACATCCCGACAGCCACCGAGATGATGATCAGGATGTAGACGAAGTCGAAGATGCCCTTCTCGACCTGGCGGGCGACGATCTTGCCCATGCCGACCGGGCCCATGATGCCCTGCGTCGTGCGATCGCGGATCAGCCCCTGGATCGCAACCAGCTGCCGCTCCGTGTAGCGGTAGGGCAGCTCGATGGCGAGCGACGCCGCCTCGGCGATGGGCAGCACGCGGAAGTGGTAGTCGACCTTCGGGGTCACGCCGATGACGCCGCGACCGTTGATGTCCCGCGGGGTGATCGTCATCGGCGGCAGCCGCTTGCCGTCGCGCTCGATCAGGTAGCTCGTCGGCTTGCCCGCCCGCGGGGCCGTGACCTTGATCAGCTCCTGGACGTTGGCGACCGCAGTGCCCTGTGCCCGCAGCACGACGTCGCCGGCTTTCAGGCCTGCGGCCATCGCCGGGGAGTCCGGCGAGACCTCGCCCACGACCATCGGGCCCACGGGCTCGACGGGTTCCTGCCAGCCCGTCGTCAGCGCCAGGGCGAAGATCATCACCGACGCGGCGAGGTAGTTCGCGAACGGACCGGCGAAGATGGTGATGATGCGCGCGAAGACGCTCTTGTTCGAGTACAGGTCGGGGTCGTCGGGGTCGACCTCGTCGACGGGGTTCATGCCGTCGATCATCACGTAGGCCATGAAGGGGATGGCGCCCACGAGAAACAGGGTGTGGCTGCCCTTCGGCTGGTACTTCGCGAGCGTCGGGCCAAAGCCGATGCTGAAGCGCGTGACGCGCATGCCGAAGAATCGGGCCGCCAGGTAGTGCCCCCCCTCGTGGACGATCATCAACAGGGAGAGGCCGAAGATTGTGGCGAGTACGCTAACCAACATGATCGACTACCCAGGTAGCATACCGCGCGCGTGGGGGGTGGGCTACGCCGATTTCCGCCTGCGCTGTAAGCGCTCCAGCGGCGCGGCCCGATTTCGCCGGCTCCCGGTCGGCCGGGGGCTATGCTGAGCACCGTGGGAGACCGAGGCGGTCGAGGTGTGGTCGCGCGGGGACGGCCGGTGGTCGTGGCCGCGGCGGCGCTGGGGCTCGTCGCGGTGGCGGTGGGCGCATCGGTGCTCGCGGACGCGCCTGTGCTGCACGAGTTCATCCCCGACGTGGATCCCAACGAGGCGGTGCTGCTGGTCCGCAGCGCGCGCGGACAGGACACGCAGGTGATCTACGAGGGCGAGCTGCTCGATGCCCCCGACCTGGACTCGAGCGCCGCGGTCCCCACGATGACCGGGCGGCCAGACGATGGCGTGGGTCCGGCAAGCGCCGGACGTCGCACCCCCACCTTTCGTCCCGACCGGCTGACACAGCTCGAGGGCCAGCTGTCGTACCACAGTGCCTTCAACCCCGTGGTCGCGCCGTTCAAGCGCGTGACCAGCCTCGACCGGGTCGTGCTGGCCGCCGACGGCCGCACACCCGTGCTCACCGTCTTCGAGGCGACGCGTGGGCCGATCGCGGTCGAGTCGCCCGAGGCGCAGGCCCCGGACCCGCGTCCGCGCGATCGTTTCTGGGGCGAGGTCGAGCTCGACTTTCAAGGGGGGCCGGTGGTGCCGCTCCCCTCGGTGTCACCCGAGTCGCGCATCCTGAGCGTGCGCAGCAAGCCCGAGCTCGCCATCGGCATCGAGCGCGATGGCGCGGACAACTACTACGCGGTCGCGCGCGGTGCGGCGCCGGCGGGTGTCGTGCGCGTGGCCTTCCTGACGGACGCGCCACAGGGCTACTTCGGCATGGAGATACCTCGCGTCAGCACCGGCGGCGCACGCGTGCCACCGATGCCGGACGCGGTGCGCGCCCAGGCGCTGCTGTTCGCATCCGAGCTGCAGCTGTCGCCGGCGAGCGATCTGCACGAGGTGCTGCACACGCTCACGGAGCATTTCCGCAGCTTCGAGGAGAGCGCTGAACCACCGCCGGACACCGGCTCGATCTACCTCGACCTCGCACGCGCCAAGCGCGGCATCTGCCGTCACCGCACGTACGCGTTCGTGATCACAGCGCAGGCGCTCGGCGTGCCCGCGCGCTTCGTGATGAACGAGGCCCACTCGTTTGTAGAGGTTGAGGTTGCCGACCGTGGCTACATGCGCATCGATCTCGGCGGTGCCGCGGGCGGACTGACCGCGTACGGCGCGCAGAACCGCCCTGTCTACCGGCCCGCCGACCCCGACCGCCTGCCGCGTCCGCCTGCCTACGTGCGCAGCTACTCGCAGCTGCGCGACAATGTCTCCGGGCTGCGCGCGCCGCCCAGCGACTCGCAGCGAGGCCAGTGGATCGAGCCCGAAGGCGGGTTTGGTTCGGCGCCTGCATCGAGCGACCCCCACGGGCACAGTGGGCAGGGCGGTCAGGGCGGCCAGCGCGTCGTCGAGGGTCCCACCCAGTCGGCGGCGGCGTCTGCGGGTCAGCGCATGCCGCTCACGCTGACCGTTGAGCAGCAGCGCAGCAACAGCATGCGCGGCGGCGAGCTGGTCGTCAGCGGCATGCTGAGCGACGCCCGTGGCACGCCTCGGCCCGGCCTGCGGGTGGAGATCTCGCTCGCGGCCGCCGATCGCACGGCGCGTCTGCTGCTCGGCGTGACGGTGACCGATGTCGAGGGACGCTACCGCGCTACGCTCGGCTTGCCGGCGGACCTGCCGGTGGGCGACTACAGGTTGGTCGTCGTCACGCCCGGCGACGAGGACTACCTGCCCGCCAGGGCGCAGTAGCGGGCGTCCGTCCGGCTTGGACCCGGCCCCCGTGCCGTGTAAGCTGCCGAGCCCCATGCGCATCGGCCTGTGCCAGACCAACCCGACCGTCGGCGATCTCGACGGCAACCTCGCGCGCATCGTCGAGGTGGCCGAGCAGGCGCTCGCCGCCGGCGCGCAGCTGGCCGTCTATCCGGAGCTCGCGCTGTGCGGCTACCCGCCGGCCGATCTGCTCGACCGCCGCGGCTTCGTCGACGACAACCTCGATGCGCTCGAGCGGCTCGTCGCAGCCCTGCCGTCAGGCATTGCGGCCCTCGTCGGCTTCGTCGACCGGGATGTGGACGGGGCGGGGCACACGCATCTCTACAACGCGGTCGGTCTGCTACGCGATGGCCACCTGGCGCAGGTCTTCCGCAAGCGTCTGCTGCCCGCGTACGACGTGTTCGACGAGAAGCGCTACTTCACCGCAGGCGACTCACCGCTGACCTTCACCCACGGCGGCACCTGCTTCGGCGTGACCATCTGCGAGGACGGCTGGAACGCCGTCGACGGGCCGCTGCGCACGCGCTACCCGCAGGACCCGGTGGCCGACTGCGTCGCACAGGGCGCCGACGTGCTGCTCAACGTGGCCGCCTCGCCCTTCACGCTCTCCAAGCACGTCGCGCGCGACGACATGATGGGGCGCATCGCCGCACTGCATCAGCGCCCGGTCGCGGTGGTCAACCTGGTCGGCGCCAACGACGACCTGATCTTCGACGGCGACTCGGCGCTCTACTCGGCCGGCGGGGAGCGCGTCGCGGCCTGCGCGCGCTTCGAGCAGGACCTGTGCGTCGCGGAGCTGTCGGCGAGCGAGCCCGTGGAGGTGGAGTACGCGTCGCCGGCGTCGGCGGTGCTCGATGCGCTCGTGCTCGGCACCCGCGACTACGCGCGCAAGTGCGGCTTCACGCAGGCGGTGCTCGGGTTGTCGGGTGGCATCGACAGTGCGCTCGTCGCGTGCATCGCGGCGGAGGCGCTGGGGCCCGACCGCGTGCTCGGCGTGGCGATGCCGACGCGCTACTCGTCGAAGGGCAGCCTCGACGACGCGGAGGCGCTCGCAGCCGCCCTCGGCATTGGCTATCGAGTGATCGACATCGACGGCATGTTCCAGGGCTACATCGATCAGCTGCGGCCGCACCTCGAGCAGCTCGGGGAAGCGCCCGACAACGACACGACGTACGAGAACCTGCAGGCGCGCATCCGCGGCACGACCGTGATGGCGATCTCCAACCGCCTGGGTCACCTGCTGCTGACGACCGGCAACAAGAGCGAGGTTGCGGTCGGCTACTGCACGCTCTACGGAGACATGGCCGGCGGCCTCGCGGTGATCAGTGACCTGCCCAAGGTCTTCGTCTACGACGTCTGCCGCGAGATCAACCACCGGGCCGGCCGCGAGGTCATCCCCCAGAGCATCATGACCAAGGCGCCGAGTGCGGAGCTGCGCCCCGACCAGACCGACCAGGACTCGCTGCCGCCCTACGAGGTGCTCGACGCGATCCTCGAGCGGCTGGTGGAGCGGGGCACGCCGGTCAGTGACATCGTCGCCGAGGGCTACGACGCCGACGTGGTGCAGCGCATCGCGGGGCTCGTGCGCACGAGCGAGTACAAGCGGCGCCAGATGCCGCCCGGCCTGATCGTCACGAGCAAGGCCTTCGGCCCCGGGCGCCGTATGCCGATCGCGCAGCGCTACCGGCGCTAGCGCCGCTCTACTTCTTCGTGGCGGCTTGCTTGCGAGCCTTGAGCTTCGCCTTGAGACGCGTTGCGAGCCCGGGCTTGTTGACCTGCCGCGCACGGCCGATCGCGAAGGCCTCCGCGGGGACATCCTGCGTCACCGTCGTCCCCGTGCCCACGTAGGCGCCCTTGCCCACGGTCACAGGTGCGATTAGCTGCGAGTCGCTACCGATGAAGACGCCGTCCTCGAGCACGGTCGTCGCCTTGTTGTAGCCGTCGTAGTTGCAGAAGATCGTGCCGCACCCGATGTTGACGTCCTCGCCGACGATGCCGTCGCCCAGGTACGACAGGTGGCTGGCCTTGGCGCCGCGTGCCATGCGCGTCTTCTTCGCTTCGACGAAGTTGCCGATCTTGACGTCCTCGCCGAGCTCGGTCTCGGGCCGCAGGTGCGAGAAGGGGCCGACCTGTGCGCGCTCGCCGATCGCGCTGTCGGTTGCGACGGTGTACGGCTTGAGCACCGCGCCATCGGCGACCCGCACGTTGTCGAGCACGCAGCCGACGTCGAGGGTCACACCGCTCCCGATGCGGCAGCTGCCGCGCAGCTGGACGCCCGACTCGATCGTGACGTCCTGTCCGATCTCGACGTCGGCGCCGATCACGGTCGACTCCGGATCGCGGATCGTCACGCCCGCGTGTGCGTGTGCGCGCATCAGGCGTCGCTGCAGGATGCGCTCGCGCTGCACCAGCTCGTCGCGATCGTTGACGCCGTGCAGCTCCTCGGCGTCGTCCCAGTGCACCTCGGTGACGCCGCCTGCGCCGGCGGCCAGCTCGACGAGGTCCGTCAGGTAGAGCTCGCCCTGGGCGTTGTCGGTGGTGAGCTTCGCGATCGCGTCGCGAAAGAAGCCGGCCTCGATGGCGTAGATCCCGGGGTTGTAGTCGCGGATCGCAGCTTGCTCGGGGCTGCAGTCCCGCTGCTCGCGCACGGCGGTGACGTTGCCAGCTTCGTCGCGCAGGATGCGCCCGTAGCCCGTCGCGTCATCGAGCGTCGCGGTCAGCATCGCCAGCGGTCCGTCCCCGCCCAGTGCGGCCGACCGTAGCTCCGCAAGCGGCGCGTCCGTCACCACCGCCGCGTCGCCATTGAGGATCAGCAGCCACCCGTCGAAGTCGGGCAGCGCCGTCGCGCCGCTGCGGGCCGCGTCGCCCGTGCCCAGCTGCTTTTCCTGCACTGCGGTCGTCACGCGCGCGTCGAACCGCTCCGACAGCGCTGCGACGACGGCCTGGGCGCCGTGCCCGACCACGACGACCGCATGCTGTGCACCCGCCGCGAGCGCCGCATCGATCGGGTAGCTGACCATCGGGCGGCCCAGCAGCGTGTGCAGCATCTTCGGGGTCTGGCTGCGCATGCGCGTGCCGTGTCCGGCGGCCAGCACGATGGCGGCGAAGTCGGCGTTGTCGGTGCTCATGGTGCTCGCAGTCCCGGTGGAGGTTCGGCAGTCAGGTGATCGCCCACGCGCGCCAGTGCCGCAAGGTCGTGGACGTCGGTTTCCATGGCCGGGATCTCGGCGTAGCCGACCTTCTCGGGTAACCGCTGTTGCAGCTTTTCGATTCCCGCCCGGTCGCCGCGGGCGCGCCCGTTCTGCTCGGCGGCCGCCGCGCGCATGCGCTCGATCAGGACCTCGGCGTCGCCCGTATAGTGCGCGGCGATCGCCTTGCGCAGCGCCGACAGGTCGGTCTCCTCGGCGACCGGCGCGTGCACGCGGTTGACCAGCAGACCGTGGGGCTCGATCCCGTAGTCCCCGAGCTTGTCGTGGAAGTAGAGCGCCTCGGCGACCGCCGCGGGGGCCGGGCTCGTCACGACGAGGAAGGCCACGTCGTCGCTCTGCAGGTCGTCGTAGACCGCCTGGGCGCGCTGCTGGAAGCCGCCGAACATCGAGTTGATCTCGGTGACGAACTCGTTGATCAGCTGCAGGAACTCGGTGCCCGTGAAGCGCGACAGCCCCTTGAGCACCAGGCCCGCGCCCTTGCCGATGAGACCCGCGGAGCCCTCGACCGTCTGCACGAACCAGCGCATCACCGGCGAGTCGATGGCGCTCACGAGCTTGCGCGGCGCGTCGAGGAAGTCCAGCGCGTTGCTCGTCGGTGGCGTGTCGAGCACGATCAGATCCCAGTCGCCATCGCGCCGCAGCTGGTAGAGCTTCTCCATCGCCATGTACTCCTGCGTGCCCGCCAGCGAGGTCGAGACGTACTGGTAGATGCGGTTGTCGAGGATGCGCCGCGCGCGCTGTGGGTCGCTCGCGTGGCGCTCGACCAGCGCGTCGAAGGTGTGCTTCATGTCGAGCATCATCGCCGACAGCTGGCCCTCGCACTCGAGGCCGGCCGCGTCGAACACCTCCGCGCCGATGCGCTGCGGTTCGTGACCGAGCGCGTCGAGGCCGAGGCTGTTGGCGAGGCGCTTGGCCGGGTCAATGGTCAGGCACAGCACGCGCTTGCCGCCGACCGCCGCCCGTAGCGCGATGGCCGCCGACGTCGTGGTCTTGCCGACCCCTCCGGAGCCCACGCACACGATCACGCGGTGGCTCTCCAGGATGTCCGACAGCGGCATGCGCGGGAGTCTGTCTCCGGCCCGTGCCCATGGAAAGCCCAATTCCACGTGCATCGGGGCCCGCGCAGGTCATGACGCCGCTTCTTTGACGCACATTGTGAGGGTCCGTAGGATAGCACCTACCTATGACTACACCTCAAGGATCCCCCATGTCGATGGAAGCCACGATCGCCGACCGCCGCGACCGTCGCAGCGACGAGTTTGGCACGGCACTGCGCTACCAGCTCGAGAGCACGCTCCAAAAGGGCCGCATGGCCGCGTTGGCGCTGACCGACCACCGGGGCCTGCTGCTGGCCTGGGCGGGCGAGGAGGGCCTGTGCGAGGAGCTGGGAGCCGTCGCGCCCCTGGTCGCCCGGGGCGCCCCGCCGCGGCTGCCCGGACCCGAGCTCAAGGGTGACGACGTCAGCGTTCGCGCCATCGAGTGCTTCGGGGAGCCGCTGTTCCTCGCCTCGCTGGGCGGAGGTGTGGCGCGCGATGCCCTGCTGGCCCACTCCGCGCGCGGCGTGCACCGCATCCTGACCGCGAACTAGACCCCCGCCCGCCGCCGGCATGCGGTGGGAGCCACGGGAGCTAGGTCGGTCGTCGCGGGTCGCGGGCGGCCGCCTCGGCACTCTGCCGCGCCTCTTCGATGAGCGCTCCGGCGCCGTCGTCGAGCAGCGTCTGCGCCACCTCGATGCCGAGCTGCCGCGCTTCCTGCACGCTGGCCGTCCGGGTGTAGTGTTGGCTTCCAGCCTGGACCACGCGCGTGTCGTTCACGGCGCCCACCAGACCGTCGAAGCGCATCATGCTCGGCTCCGGGAAGTGCGCGTAACCCGCCAGCGGCGTGTGGCAGTCGCCGCCGAGCGCGCTCAAGAACGCGCGCTCCGCCTCGATGCACAGTCGCGTCGGCGCATGCTCGAGCTTGGACAGCAGCTCGAGGGTCGTCGCGTCGTCGATGCGCGCCTCCACCGCCAGTGCGCCCTGGCCCACCGCCGGCACCGACTCGAGCACGTCGAGGGGCTGCAGCGGGCGGTCCGCGAGGCCCAGGCGTCGCAGCCCGGACATCGCCAGCACGATCGCGCGGTAGTCGCCCTGCTCGAGCTTGCGCAGCCGCGTGTCGACGTTCCCGCGCAGCATCGCGTACTGCAGATCATTGCGCAGGCGTCGCAGCTGCAGCGTACGGCGCAGGGAGTTGGTGCCGACGCGATCGCCCGCGGACAGGTCATCGAGCGCGCAGCCGTCGACCGTCACCAGCGCGTCGCGCGGGTCCTCGCGCTTTGGCACGCAGCCGAGGCAGAGCCCCTCGGCCAGCTCCGCGGGCATGTCCTTCAGCGAGTGCACCGCGATCTCTGCGCGCCCCTCGAGCACCGCCTGCTCGACCTCGGTGACGAACAGGCCCTTGCCGCCGATGGCGTTGAGGGAGACGTCCTGCACCCGGTCGCCGACGGTGACGACATGCACGAGCTCGACCTCGAGGCCGGGTGACAGTGCGCGCAGCTGCTCGCCGACCCAGCCGGTCTGGGTGAGGGCGAGCTTGCTCTTGCGGGTAGCGATGCGGAGTTTCATGGGGTCGTCAGGTCTCGGCGGCTCTTGGCGGCTCTCGGTGGGTCGGTTGGACTCAGCCGCGCTTGGGCGTGGGGGCGCCGGCGAGCTCGGCACCCTGGGCTGAGGGCTGAGCCTCGTCGCTCGCCTCGCCCTGCTCCTGCAGCGCGAACAGGCGTCGGACGGTCTCGACCATCTGGGCGTCGTCCGCCGCCTTGAGCTCGGTCAGCGGCCCGTGCAGCAGCTGGTTGGTCATCGTCTCGCACATGCTTGACAGGGCACGCCGCTGTTCGTCGTCGAGCTCCCCGATCTTCGGCATGGTCTTCTGGAGCTCACGCTGCAGGGTGGCACGCACGTGCGCGCGCAGGGCGACGATGGTGGGCGTGAGCTTCTGCGCGCTCATCCACTTCTCGAGCGCCGACAGCTCCGTGTCGATGATCTTCTCGGCCTCGTCGACAGCGCGCTCACGCTCGCCGAGGTTCTCGCGCGAGACCTTGTCGAGGTCGTCCATGTCGTAGACGAAGACGTTGCGCAGCGAGTCCACGCGCGGGTCGACGTCGCGGGGTACTGCTATGTCGATCAGGAACAGCGGGCGGTAGCGCCGCATCTTGCAGACGCCCGTCATCAGCTCGTGGGTGATCACGAAGCCGTCCTTGGCGGTCGAGCTGATGACGACGTCCGCGTCCGCGAGCTCCGTCGCCAGGCTCTCGAGGGGGCGCGCCACGCCGCCGCACGCATCGGCCAGCGCCTGGGCCTTCTCGGGCCTGCGGTTGACCACCGACAGCGATGCGCCCCGGGCGGTGAGGCTGCGCGCCGCCACCTCGCTCATCTTGCCGGCGCCGACCACGAGCACGCGCCGTCCGCGCAGCTCGCCGAAGATGCTCTCGGCCAGCTCGCATGCGATCGAGCTGACGCTGACGTTGCCCGCGGCGACCCCGGTCTCCGTGCGCACGCGCTTGGCGACCTTGAAGCCGCGCTCGAAGCAGCGCCCCAGCAGCGTGCCGACGGTGCCCGCCTGCTGCGCCGCACCGAAGGCGTTCTTGATCTGCCCGAGGATCTGCGGCTCCCCGAGCACCATCGACTCGAGCCCCGACGCCACGCGGAAGAGGTGGGAGGCCGCGTCGCGCCCGACGTGGCGGTAGAGGCTGCCGTCGACCGTGTGCGGCGCCACGCGCTCGTTGAGCATCTGCTGGAAGCGATCGGCCACCCGGTGCGGCGCGTCGGAGACGGCGACCAGCTCGACGCGGTTGCAGGTGGAGACCAGCACCGCCTCGGAGGCCATCCCATCGGAGCGTAGCTCCTGCAGCGTTGCTGACAGGGCGTCCTCGGCCACGGCCGCCTTCTCGCGCAGGTCCAGCGGTGCGGTGCGGTGCGACAGGCCGGTGAGTACGAGCTTCTTCTCCATCGTCCTGTCCGGGGCGCTCAGCCCTCCACGCCCCGCATCAGATAGCCGACCATGGCCGCCATCGCACAGACGAAGCCCAGCACCGTGCCTATCGCAGCGCGACGCCCGCGCCAGCCGGCGGCTGCGCGCGCGAAGAGCACTGCACCGAAGAAGGCCCACGCCAGGAGCGCGAAGCCCTGGGCGGTGGTGGGGGCGATCGGGTTGCCGCCCAGGCGCACGGTCCACATCGTGCCGGTGAGCACCCCGATGGTGAAGAGCGGGAAGCCGATGGTCACGAGCCGCAGCCCAAGGGAGTCGAGCACGTCGAGCGCGGGCAGGCGCTTGAACACGCCGCCGAGCTGGCGCCGCCGCAGCATGCGCTCCTGGATGATGTAGGCGATGGCCACCGCGAAGGCGAGGGTGAACGCCGCAATGCCGAGCACGTTGACGCTGACGTGCACCGGCAGCAAGGCCGCGCGGGCGCCGTCGGAGACGCGTGCGACATCATCGCCGAGCCCTGCACCGAGCAGCATCAGCAGCGCGACCGGCATCACGAACGCCCCGAGCACGGCGAGGCGCTCTCTGCGCATCGTCATCAGGTGGCCCGTGGTCAGGATGAAGGCGGTGGCGCCCAGCACGTTGTGGATGCCGTCGAGCGGCGTGGCCCCTGTGATGCAGGTGAGGCCGATGAAGAGGAAGTGGGTGCCTACGCCGATCGCCAGGGCGCGCATGGCCCACGGCTGCGCGCGTTGGTCTCCGCGCCAGAGGCTCGCGAACGACAGGCCGCCCGACAGCGCGTAGAAGACCGCTGTCAGCAGCCAGACAGTCGCGCGCAGGGTCATCACGCCTTTCCGAGGAAGAACGCGGTCAGCTTGTCGACGTCGCCGCCGTCTGCCGCATCCCCAACCGCGGCACGCGTGGCGTTGCCGAGGTTGTCGCCCGATGGCTCGCTCTGCTCGAGCGGCATGCCGACGAAGCCCTCGACGACGTCGTAGGCGTTGTCGCCGATGATCACGGACCCCGAGGCGTGCTCCCCGTCGAGCTCAGCGAGCTGCTCGAGGCTCTTGATGCGTCCGACGAGGTCGTGCGGATCGCTTTCCTCCGCCACCTCGGCCATGAAGCGAAGCGCGGTGGACAGCCGGAACCGCTGGCCCTCCGGCATGAGCGCCATGATCTCGCCATCGAGCTCGATGCGTTCCTCGGCGAGCCATATGTCCACGGCATCCTGCGGTAGAAACACTCGGTTTTCGGCCATCGGTTCGTCCTCCCGCTCCGCCCGGGCCGCGCGGTGATCGCGCCCGCGCAGGGGTGCTGCGGCAGCGCCTGCAGCGGTCACGAAGCCTAGCACGGGCGCGTCGGAGGCCGCCAACCCGGCACCCCAGCGTTGACACCCCCAGGGGCAGTCCCTAGGTTGCCCTTTGCGCTCAGAGACGCAGAAGGAGAGCCCCCATGGCAGGCGAAAAGGTCATTCCCATCAACGATCTGAACTTCGAGGACGAAGTGATGAAGTCGGATGTCCCCGTGCTGATCGACTTTTCCGCCACGTGGTGCCAGCCCTGCCGCGCCATCGCTCCGCTGGTCGACCAGCTCGCGGGCGAGTACGAGGGTCGCGTCAAGGTGACGACGCTCGACATCGACGAGAGCCCGGGTACCGCACAGAAGTACGGCATCCGCGGCGTGCCGACGCTGATTGTGGTCAAGGACGGCGCGGTCGTTGGCCAGCAGGTCGGCGCGGTGCCGAAGGTCAAGATCGCTCAGCTGATGGACAGCGCGCTGTAGCGCGCGCTGCTGTGGACAGCGCGCTGTAGCGCGCGCTGCTGTGGACAGCGCGCTGTAGCGCGCGCTGCTGTGGACAGCGCGCTGTAGCGCGCGCTGCTGTGGACAGCGCGCTGTAGCGCGCGCTGCTGTGGACAGCGCGCTGTAGCGTCTCGCTACGCTGCTTTGCGGTGACGCTGCGTACGCTTGCTAGCGATGCGCGCACGTGCCTGTTCCCGCAGCACGCGGGTGACGTACGTGCGGGTCTCGGCACCGACGCGCAGCGGCCCACTGCGCGCGACCCGCCCGGGGCCGGCATTGTACGCCGCCGCAATGCGCCGCGTGTCCCCGGCGTAGCGACGCGACAGCCAGGTGAGGTAGCGCGCCGCACCTGCCGCGGCCTGCGCCGGGTCGAAGGGGTCGTCAACGCCGTACTGCGCTGCGGTCGCGGGCATGAGCTGCATCATCCCCATCGCACCGGCGTGGCTGATGCGGTGCGGACGCAGGTCGGACTCGACGCGCGCGATGGCGATCAACAGCTCCGGGCGCAGGCCGGCGCGTCGTGCCTCCCGTCGCAGGACCGCGCGCGGCGGCTGCTCGTGATCGCGCACGACGTGGGTCAGCGCGTGACGCCCGAGCGCGACGACCGCGAGCGTCTTTTGCTTCATGAAGCGCGGCGACAGCGGGTGGGGGTAGCCGTCGCCGATGCCGCTGACGACAGCATTGATGCCGACGACGTAGATGCAGACGCCCGCTGCCATGCGCAGTGCGAGCGTGCGTGCGCTTGCGCGCCATGTGGCGCGACCCCGCGTGCGCCTACGTCGCCTGCGTCCCATGCCGCAAGCCTATCGCCCGGGCCGGGCCGCGGCACGAAAGCTACCTGCCCGCGGAGTCGCGGAACTCGTAGTAGTACTTGAGCACCTTGCGCACGTAGCGCTGGGTCTCCGCGTACGGCGGGATGCCCTTGTAGCGCCTGACGGCGCCTGGCCCCGCGTTGTAGGCCGCCACGGTCAGCACCAGGTCGCCCTTGAGCCTGTTGGCCAGCACGCGCAGGAAGCGCGCGCCGCCGAGCACGTTCTGGCGCGGGTCGAAGGGATCGACGACGCCCATGGAGTTGGCGGTCCCCGGCATCAGCTGCATCAGGCCCATCGCCCCGTCGCGTGAGACCGCGTCCGCGTAGAAGTTGCTCTCGACGCGCATCACCGCGCGCAGGAAGGACGAGGGCAGGTGGTAGACCCGCGAAGCCTCCTGAATGTACGCGTCGTAGCGCGTCAGCCGGCCCGGGTCGGGCGCCCGTCCACCGCGCCGACGAGCGCGCGCCCACGCCCCCGAGTCCTTGCCGCGCGCGCCTCGGTGTACGCGCTGCCACCTCGATGCCGATGGCTGAACGTTCGTGTAGTGCTCGACGCCCTGGCGATCGACGAAGCGAAAGATGTCCGCGGTGGCCCCGGTCGGGGTCAGCGGAAGCATCAGCGTGGCGATCGCCAGCAGTGTGAGCGCGCGCATCCCCTCGAGTGTACTCGAGACGGCGGAGGGGACCACTTCCCGGCCGGCCGTCGTGTCCTGTCACCCGCGCTTTGCTATGGTCCGCGAACTCCATGCGAATTCGCTGCGATTACCTGGTCATTGGTAGCGGCATCTCGGGTCTCACATTCGCCCTCGAGGCGTCCCGCAATGCCGACGTGATCGTCACGACCAAGCGCGGGCTCAGCGACACGGCTACCAACTTCGCCCAGGGCGGCATCGCAGCCGTGCTCGACCCGGTCGACTCGTTCGAGCAGCACGCGCAGGACACGCTGACCGCCGGCCGCGGGCTCTCCGACCCGGAGGTGGTGCAGGCCGTCGTGCGCGATGGCCCCGGGCGTATCCAGGAGCTGATCGAGCTCGGCGCGGACTTCAGCCGCGCCGCCACCGCCGACGCCGCCGGCGCCGGCGATGCGGCGCCCGCCCTCGATCTCACCAAGGAAGGTGGCCACAGCGCGCGTCGCGTCGTGCACGCCGCGGATATCACCGGGCGGGAGGTGCAGCGCGTGCTCGGCGCTGCCGCCGCGGCCGCACCGCGCATCCGCATCCTCGAGGACCACATGACCATCGACCTCATCGAGGGGTCGACGGGCGACGACCCGCGCGGCGTCCGCGGCGCCTACGTGCTCGACCACCGCGCCGGCGAGGTCCACACGGTCGAGGCCCGCGCGACGGTGCTCGCGTGCGGAGGTGCGGGCAAGGTCTACCTCTACACATCCAACCCCGACGTCGCGACCGGCGACGGCGTTGCGATGGCGTACCGGGCGGGCGCCGAGATCGCGAACATGGAGTTCTTCCAGTTCCACCCGACGTGCCTCTACCACCCGCAGGCCAAGAGCTTCCTGATCAGCGAGGCGCTGCGCGGCGAGGGCGGCGTGCTGCTCGGGGCTGACCGCAAGCCGTTCATGCAGCACCACCACGCGCAGAAAGACCTGGCGCCGCGCGACGTCGTGGCGCGCGCGATCGATTTCGAGCTCAAGCGCAGCGGCGCCGATCACGTGTTCCTGGACATGGGCGCGTGCACGGCCGAGTACATCGAGCGGCGCTTCCCCAACATCCACGCGGAGTGCATGCGCTACGGCATCGACATGCGCCGCGAGCCGATCCCCGTGGTACCGGCTGCCCACTACATGTGCGGCGGCGTGATGGTGGACATGGAGGGGCGCACGAGCTTGCCGGGCCTGTGGGCGATCGGCGAGACGACGTGCACCGGGCTGCATGGCGCCAACCGGCTGGCGTCCAACTCGTTGCTCGAGGGGCTGGTCTACGGGCGCCGCGCGGCCCACTCCGTGGCGCAGCGGGCGACCGACCACGTCGCCGGCGAGCCGCCCGAGTGGGACATCGGCGAGGCCGCGCAGAGCGATGAGGCGGTCATCGTGGCGCACAACTGGGACGAGCTGCGCCGCTGCATGTCGAACTACGTCGGCATCGCGCGCTCCGACCGCCGGCTGCAGCGTGCGGCACGGCGGATCTCGCTGCTCCAGGAGGAGATCCGCGACTACTACTGGAAGAACCTCGTGACGCTCGACCTGCTGGAGCTACGCAACATCGCCGACGTCGCCGAGCTGATCGTCGCGTGCGCGCGTTTCCGCAAGGAGAGCCGCGGCCTGCACTACACGACCGACTACCCGGAGGTCGCGGACGGTGACTACGGTGGCGACACCGTGCTGTCGCGCGACGCCCCACCGGCGCTGCGCTAGCCGGCCGACGAGCCCCGGTGCTAGAGTCCGGCGCCATGTCGACCGCACGTCTTCCGCTCATCGTGAGCTACGCCCTGCTGAGCGCGCTGCTGGCGATCGGTATCTGGATGGCGCTGCCCGCCCGTTGGCTGCCCGTCGACGTGATCGGCAGCGCGCTGTCGCTGGGCTGCGCGGCGGCCGCGGTGTTGCTCGCAATGGGCGCGCCCGTGGCAGCTCGACTCTCCATCGCCGTGTCGTGGGCGCTGCTCGCCTGCGGTGGCGCCGCGACCACCGCGCTCGCCTGGACGGCGGCGCACCTTGCGGGTCTGTACGGCCCGGTGGGCGCAGGCGGTGCGCTGCTGATGGGCGCCGTCGCAGTGCTTGTACTGCCTTACCTCGTGGGGCTGCCCGCTCTGCAGCTGTCCGCACTGCGACGGAGCTGATCGTGACACTTGGGAGGGTCCTGCTCGGTTGGCTCCTGGTCACGGTCATCGGCTGCCTGTGGGTGGGCCATCGTGCGCGCATCACCCCCGACGCGCCGCCATCGCAGCCGCTGTCTCGGTGGGCCATGGGTGCACTGCGGGCGAGCGCGGCCGGCCAGCCTGCACCGCCGGCGCCGCCGGCCGATCACATCGCCAGCGAGCCCGTCGTCGTCATCGCATGGTGGGAGGGGCGGCCCCGCGTACGTCATCGGGGCTCGTCGTCCGTGGTGGAGACGGTGCGCGCTGCGGCCGACACGTTCGCCCAGGGCCCTGGCCTGTCTGCGCGGTCGGGCGGCGCGCCCGTGCACTACACCATCACGGTCCCCTACGGCCGCGCGCCGCTGGTGACGGGCATTCCATACGTCTCGACCCTCGGCATCGTGCCGCTGCTCGAGGGCGCCGCCGCGCGTGTCGGCGCCCACGAGGCCGTGCTCACGCCCCACGAGCTCTGGCAGGGGCGCTACATCGATCGCGCCGTGGTCACGCCGATCCCCGACCTGAGCTTCGGCATGGACATGCCGCGTCTCGCCAAGGCGCTGTCCGGACGGCTGGTGGAGCGCGGCGCTGAGCGCATCGACCCGTCGACGCTGCTGGCGGGCGGCCACATCGAGCGCCTGGCCGCCCACACCCTCACCGAGCAGGACTACCCCGGCGACGGTGAGGTGACCGAGGAGAGCCTTGCGTTGGCTGCGCGTCAGGCGGCGCAGTTTCTGCTGCGGCACATGCGACGTGACGGCGCGTACACCTACCGTTACGACGGGCGGCGCAACCGTCGGCTGCGCGGGTACAACCTGCCGCGCCACGCGGGCACGACGTTCTTCCTCGCCCAGGCGGGCCACGTGCTGGACATGCCCGAGGCGCGTCGCGGAGCCCTGCGGGCCCTGAAGTGGATCGAGAAGAAACACGTCGTCGAGTGTGGCGACACCGGTCGCTGCGTCGCGCAGGGCGGCAAGGCCGTGATGGGCGGCACCGCGCTCACCGCGCTCGCCGCCGCCGAGCTGCTGCGCGGTGGAGACGTCCCCTGGGTGCGCGAGCTGCTCGTCTCGCTCACCGCGCACATTCGCGCCATGCAGCGCTCTGATGGTGAGCTGATGCACGAGTACGACGTCGCGGACGCACGGCCGATCGACGTGCAGCACATGTACTACAGCGGTGAGGCGGCTTTCGCCCTGACGCGCACCCACGACGTGCTCGGTGACGAGCGTGACCTGCAGACTGTGCAGCGGCTCATGGGGCACCTGACGGGGTCCGCGTGGAGCTTCTTCGGCAGTCGCTACTTCTACGGCGAGGAGCACTGGACCTGCCAGGCCGCTGCGGCGGCCGCGGACAAGATGGACACGGGCGGAGCACTCGACTTCTGTCTGCGCTGGCTGGGCTACCAGCGTGCGCTGCAGTACCGATCCGGGGAGACCCCCTGGGAGGCGGAGGGCGCGATCGGCGCCGGCCCGGTTCTGCTGCCCCGCGTGACGACCTCCGCGTCGCGCGTGGAGGCGGGCGTCCCGATCTATCAGCTGGCGCTTGCCCGTGGCGACGACGTCGACGAGCTGCGCCTCCAGATGGTGCGCTCGCTGCGGCTGCTGCTGCGGGTCCGCTGGAACCCGGGGCCGGTGCACATGATGCGCGCGCCCCAGGCCGCGCTCGGCGGAATGCCCAGCACTCAGGCTGGCTTCGTGGCGCGCAACGACTTCGTTCAGCATGCCGGTAGCGCCATGCTCGCGTGGCTCCAGCATCTGCGCTCCACGCGTTGACAGTGGCGGGGCCCGGGGACTACAAGCGGCTGCTGCAAACCCTGCGCAGGAGCGAACAATGGCCGGCTATCTCTTCACATCTGAGTCCGTTTCCGAGGGCCACCCCGACAAGGTGTGCGACGCCGTCTCCGACGCGGTTCTCGACGCCTGCCTGACCGGCGACCCACGCTCGCGCGTCGCCTGCGAGACGATGGTCAAGACCGGCTACGCGATCGTCGCCGGCGAGATCACGACCAAGACCACGCTCGACATCCCGACCATCGTGCGCGGCGCGATCAGGGAGATCGGCTACACGGACGCGGCCATGGGCTTCGATGCCAACACGTGCGCCGTGCTCTCGGCAGTCGAGCAGCAGAGCCCCGACATCGCGCAGGGCGTGACCGCGGGCAAGGGGCTGCACAAGGAGCAGGGCGCCGGCGACCAGGGCTTGATGTTCGGCTACGCGGTCGACGAGACACGCGAGATCATGCCGATGCCGATCATGCTCTCGCACAAGCTCGTCAAGCGGCAGGCGAAGCTGCGCAAGGACGGCACGATGCCGTGGGCGCGCCCGGACGCCAAGAGCCAGGTCACGGTGCAGTACGATGACGACGGCAAGCCGCAGCGCATCGACGCGGTCGTGCTGTCGACGCAGCACGCCGAGGACATCACCCACAAGCAGCTGCGCGAGGCGATCATCGAAGAGGTGATCACCCCCGTGCTCCCGGCGAAGCTTGTCGACCGCCGCACCAAGTACTGGGTCAACCCGACGGGCCGCTTCGTCGTGGGCGGACCCTACGGCGACGCCGGCCTGACCGGTCGCAAGATCATCGTCGACACCTACGGTGGCATGGGTCGGCACGGCGGTGGCGCCTTCTCGGGCAAGGACCCGTCCAAGGTCGACCGCAGCGCATGTTACTTCGCGCGCTACGTCGCCAAGAACATCGTTGCGGCGAAGCTCGCCAAGCGCTGCGAGGTCCAGGTCGCCTACGCGATTGGCGTGGCCAAGCCGATGGGCGTGTACGTCACGACCTTCGGCACCGGGGTCGTGGACGACGCCAAGATCGCACGCGTCGCCGCGCAGCTGTTCGACTTCCGCCCGCAGGCGCTGATCGAGGAGCTGGATCTGCTGCGGCCGATCTATCGCAAGACCGCCGCCTACGGTCACTTCGGCCGTACCGAGAAGACCTTCACGTGGGAGCGCACCGATCGCGCAGCCGAGCTGGCCGACGCGCTGCTGCCCAAGGCGTCCGCTGGCAAGCAGGCGAAGGCCGCCAAGCCGGCCAAGAAGGCGGCCGCCAAGCCGAAGGCCCCCGCCAAGAAGGCCAAGGCACCGGCCAAGAAGGCCAAGAAGCGCAAGAAGGCCGCTGCGCCAGCCCCCGCCTAGCATTGCGCCGCCGGCCGATCCCTTGCAGATAAATCTATCTGTAATGATGGCCGCACAAGATTGGGGCTGTCCGATGGCCGCCGCGGCTACGCATGGTACTCATGCACGTGCGGCAGGTCATGGGTGTACCGGTGCCGCTTGGGAGGTGACCTATGGGTAGGTCCAGAGGCTTGGGTTTCGTGCGGTTGTCCGGTGTCTGCCTGCTGCTACTCGGCGTGGGCGCGGGCTGCAGTGGAAGCGATACGGAGGCGGGCGAAGGGCTCGACCCGTTCGGCGGCGTCGTCGGCGACGGTGACACCGGCGGAGGCGACGGCGACAGCGGCGGTGGCGGTGGCGGCGATGGCGACAGCCTGCTGACCGGCACCAGCGGCGACGGTCCAAGTGGCGGCCTCGTCAGCGGGCCCGACGCGAATGTCTGCAAGCACGTCGACCTGATCATCTCGGTCGACGGCTCTGGCAGCATGACGGAGGAGCTGCAGGCGATCCGCGACGAGGTCTTCCCGGCCTTCGCAGACCGGCTGCTTGAGGTCGGCGTCGGGCTCGACGACTTCCGCGTAGGCACCCTCGATGCGTGCCCGTCGCCCGCCAACCTGCACACGCGCGGCACCGGCGGGCAGTGCAACTTCGAGGGCGGCAACGTGTGGATCGAGAGTTCCTCGTCGAACATGCGCGACGAGTTCGCCTGCGTGGGCGCGATCTTCCAGGACGACCACAACTGCAGCGGCAACAACGACGACGAGCAGCCCGCGTCGGCCGCGGCCAAGGCGCTCGAGAGCGAGTTCGGCGGAGGCGTCAACAGCGGCTTCTCGCGCTACGACTCCCTGCTCGTCGTGATCGCGATCACCGACGAGGACGAGCAGCCGACGGAGACCGACCAGAACGCCCAGGCCGTCTACAACCGGCTGGTGGCCGCGAAGGGCGGCGACGCGAGCCGTGTCGTGTTCCTCGGCATCGGCGGGGGCGGCGGCGGTGGTGGCCAGAACCCGTTCGAGGACTGCCAGGGCCCCTACGGCGGTGCGCAGGAGGCCAGCGTGCTGCGCGGGATCACCGAGCAGTTCGGTCCACGCGGCTTCTTCTGGGACCTCTGCGAGGGTCGGCTCGAGGATAGCCTCGACGAGGTCTTCGCGATCATCGAGCGCGCGTGCGACGACCTGCCGCCACCGCCGGACGTTCCGCCGGAGCTCTCCGACGGCCCCGTCTAGGTGTTTAGCCGGGCAGCTGCGCGCTGTCCGGCTACTCGAATCGCTCTAGCCGCTGCCCCAGCTCCGCGCACACCGATGCGAGCGCCGCGTGGTCCGGTCCGCGGTAGCGCAGGTCCTCGAGCATCTCCGACAGTGGCACGTCGCGTCGCAGGGTGGCCAGGTCGCGGTAGAGCATAGCGTCCTGCCGGGCACCGGCGAGCTGCTGCGCGAGGCCGGCTGCGCCGCGGACCTTCACCTCCCACGCGTCGACGTCGTCGGGGATGGCCTCGACGTGCCCGTAGTGGGCGAGCACGGTGGCTGCCGACTTCTTGCCCCAGCGGGGGATGCCGGGGATTCCGTCCGCCGTGTCGCCGACGAGCGCGAGCCAGTCGGGGATGCTTGCGGGCGGGATGCCGAACTTCTCCACTACGCCGGCCTCGTCGAGCCGCGTACGCCGGATGCGGTCGAGCGTCACCACGTGATCGCCCTGCACGCACTGCGTGAGGTCCTTGTCGGGTGAGCAGATCACGACCTGCTCAACCTGCTCTGCGAAGCGCGCGGCGGCCGTCGCAAGTGCGTCGTCGGCCTCGAACTCGACCATCGGCCAGATGGTGATCCCGAGTGCCGCGATCGCGCGCTCGGCGACCTCGAACTGTCCGCGCAGGCTGGGCTCGATGCCCTCGCCGGTCTTGTAGCCGTCGAACATGTCGTTGCGAAAGGACTCGATGACGTGGTCGAAGGCGCATGCGACGTGCGTGACCTGTGGCTCCTTGGCGAGCCCGTGCAGCGAGCGCATCAGGGCGCGTGTCGCACCGACCTCGTCGCCGCCCGGCGAGGTCGCAGGCGGTGAGCCGAAGAAGCCCCTGAAGAGCTCGAAGGTGCCATCGATGACGTAGAGCTTCATGGAGATGCCCCCCCCGGCGGCGCTGCGACCGCCCCCTGCAGTTGTTCGAGCATGAAGCTGGTCGAGTCGAGCATGCCCGGGGCGATCGCCGTCTCAGTGGGCACGGTGCCGGCCAGAAACAGCTCGTCCACTGCGTCGGGCTGCCCCTCGTACGCGAGCAGGCCGCTCTTCGGATCGATGCGTGCGCTGACGATGCCGCTGGGCATCGGGAAGGCGGTCTTCGGCTTGCCTTTGGTCGCGGCGTCGACGGCCTCGATCCAGATCGGAAGTGCGCTCTTGCCGCCGCTCTCGCCGCGGCCCAGCGGCCGATGGTCGTCGTAGCCCACCCACACACCGGCGACGACCTCTGGCGTGAAGCCCACGAACCAGGCATCGCGGGCGCTGTTGCTGGTGCCGGTCTTGCCCGCTGCCGACCTGCCCAGCTTGCGGGCCGCCCGCCCCGTCCCGTCGGTGACGACGCTCTGCAGCAGGCTCGTCGTCAGGTAGGCGGCCGCCGGGGAGAGCACCTCGCGCGGCATCGGCATCTCCGGTAGCGGCACGTCGCTGCCATCCGGTGCGACGATGCGCGTGACGATGCGGTAGGGCTGGTACTGGCCGCCGGCCGCGAACGTCGCGTAGGCGTTGACCAGCTCGATCGGGCGCACGCTGCTAGCGCCGAGAGAGATCGAGAGGTTCGGCTGCAGCTCGGTGGTGATCCCCAGCGCCTTGCCGAAGTCGGCGACGCGCTGCGGCGTCAGGTCACTGACTACGCGTACCGCCACCAGGTTGATGGACTTGGCGAGCGCCTGGCGCAGCGGCACCGCGCCCTCGTAGTGCCACGTCTCGTAGTTGTTGGGCTTCCACTTGTCGAAGACCTCGGGGGCATCGAGCACCAGGCTCGCCGGCGTGTAGCGACGGCTCTCGAGCGCCAGCGCGTAGGCGATCGGTTTGAACGTGCTGCCTGGCTGCCGGATCGCCTGCGTCGCGCGGTTGAAGCCGAAGCTCGCCTTGGCGCCGCCGACCATCGCCAGCACCTCGCGCGTGCGCGGCTCGAGCACGACGACAGCCCCCTGCGGGCCGAGCTCCATACGTACGCGGGCGTGGTTGCCGTCGGAGGCGGGGCGCTCCAGTGTGACGCGCACGCGTGCGCCGACCTCGGCGAACTCGCTCGGCGACAGTCCATCGGGGTTGAAGCGCGCCACCGCATCGAGTGAGGCGGTGGCCGGCTGCCCCTGCACGTCGAGCGCAAGCGTGCCGCCGGCATCGTCGCTGCCGGTTACGACCGCGTCGTAGGTCCGCCCCGAGCGTAGCTTGGTGGCGGTCTTCGCGGCGTCGCGCTTCTTCGCTTTGCGCTTCGGTTTCTTGAGCGGTCCCAGTAGCTTCTTGCGCGCATCGAGCGCGGAAAGCCCGTTGCGCAGCGCGGCGCGCACCTGTGCCTGCACCTTCAAATCGACGCTGGTCTCGATGCGGTAGCCGCCGTGGGCGGCCGCATCCGCCCCCACGATCTGCTTGAGCAGATCGCGCGCGACGCCGACGATCTCGGGCGCGCCGTCGCCGGAACGTTGCGCCTTCACGAGCGCAACCTCGGTGTTGCGCGCCGTCTCGATCGCGTTCTCCGACAGGTCGTCCCAGTACTGCGCCCGCTTGGCGGAGAGCTGCTGCAACACGTAGCGTTGGCGCTTCTTCGCTGCTTCGGGGTGGCGAAACGGCGACAGTCGCGCCGGCGCCTGCGGGATGCCGGCGATCAGGCTCGCCTCGGCGAGGCCGATCTCGCCGACATCCTTGCCGAAGTAGAAGCGGCTCGCCTCCTGCACCCCGTAGCGCCCGTGGCCGAAGTTGATGTGATTGAGGTAGAGCCAGAGGATCTCGTCCTTGGACAGCTCCTGCTCGAGGCGCCGGGCGAGGATCAGCTCGCGCACCTTGCGCGCGATCGTTCGCTCGGGTGTCAGCAGCAGGTTCTTCACGATCTGCTGCGTGATCGTGCTGGCTCCCTGCATCGCGCGACCGCTGACCACGTCGCGCACGAGTGCGCGTACGATACCCGCGTAGTCGAGCCCCTCGTGTCGGTAGAAGTCCGCGTCCTCCGCGGCGAGCACGGAGATCACCAGTACACGCGGGATCTCCTCCATCGGCACCACCGTGCGGCGCTCCTGGAACAGCTCGTGGATGACCTCGCCGTTGCGATCGACGATGCGCGATGTCTGCGGCGGAGCGTAGTTGCGCACCGTGTCGACGGTGGGAAGGTCGCGGCCGTAGTAGGAGAGGGTCATCGTCAGGGCGAGCACGCCGGCCGCGAAGCCGAAGAGCAGCAGCGCTAGGATGCGTGTGGCCCAGAACCCGCGCCCGCGCCCGCCACCCTTGCCGCCCTTTCTCGACGCCGGCGCCTTCTTCTTCTTCGGCGCGCGCCCGCTCTTGGTCGTCTTGCGCGCATTCTGCTTGGGCGCACGGTCCGACTTGCGCGTCTTGCGGGCCTTGCTGGTCTTCTTGGCGCCCTGGGCCTTGCGCTCGGTCACGTCTGCCGCCTTACATGCTCGGCCACGATCTCTTCGGCGCGATCCACCGACAGCATCATGAAGCGCGCGAGCAGCTGCAGACGTCGGTTGGCATCGAGATCGCCGCCGCGCCCCGTGCGCGCCGCGCGCAGCGTGATGGCCGTCGCCACCGAGACGTTGAGGCTCTCGACGAAGCCGCACATCGGGATGCGGTAGCTGCCGTCCGCGAGCGTCGCCATCCGGCCGCTGACGCCGGAGTGCTCGTTGCCGAAGACCACCGCCACGCGCTCGATGCCCGCCAGCTGCTCGGGCTGCAGCTCGCCGTCCATGGCTGCGACGAAGATGCGATAGCCGGCCCCCCGCAGCGCGCGTGTGCAGGTCTCGGGATCGTCGTGTCGCACGACGTCCAGCCAGCGCTCGGTGCCCTGCGCGACCCGCTGCGATGCGAGAAAATCGAGCTCGCCCGCGATCAGGTGCACCTGCTGGATGCCAAAGGCGTCTGCGCTGCGCAGTACAGCCGCGATGTTGTGCGGGTCGATGAGGCCGTCGAGCACGGGCACCACGCTCTCGATTCGGGCATCGAGCACCGAGTCGATGCGTGCGAGACGGTGCTCGGTGAGCATCGGCGACAGCGCAGCGACGATCTGCTCGGGGGGTGCCGGCAGGCCACCGGCTGCGGGCAGCGGGTGGGCGTCGGGGTGGTCGCGTCGCATGCCAGCCGCGTGTCTAGCACAGCGCGGCGGTGCCGGCCATTTGGCCCGCCGCCGCGCCTATGACGACGCGCTACTTGGCGGCCTTCTTGGCCTTGCCGCTGCCCTTGCCGACCTGGACGCCGATGATCATCGTGCCGCCCTGGAAGCTCTGACCTGCGATGAAGAACGGCTCGGTCGGCGAGGCGATCACCTGCAGCAGTGGCAAGTAGTCCTTCTTCTTCGGCTTGTTGATCGACACCTTGATCTTGAAGCGTCCGTCGGGAAGCGCTTCGACCATGTGCAGCTGCAGCTTGCGCCCGTTCGGTAGCTGCACGTCGACCGGCTTGCCCTTCGTGACTTCCACGTCGTGCTTCTTCAGCACTGCCATCGACTTGAAGGCGTTGAACGGTGGCTTCTGCAACGCCTCGATCTTCTTGAGCGTCGGATCCATCGGACCCGCGTCCTTGGCCAGGATCACCAGCACCTCGGCCCGGGTCGACGTTACCTGTGCACTCGCCGGCTGGGACAGTGCGGCAGCTAGCAGGCATGCCAAGGTCGCCTGCAGCAGCAGGGTGGATCCGAGGGTGCCGTGTCGGTGGGGGCGGTCGTCGCGCGGGGTCATCATGCGGCCTTCGTCATTCATCGTCGTTGATCCAGACGACCGGAGTGCTCGATCCATTCTCAAGCGCGATCTCGAAGACCGTTCCGGCGTTCTGACCGAAGTCCACCTCGACGATCTCGCTGCGCGCGGACGGCGCCGCCGCGAGCTCGGTGGGCTCGTCCGAGGCTGCCTCGTCGGACGCCGGGGCTTCGTCGCCCGCGGCCTCGTCCAGTGCTGCCGGCGGTCCATCGCCGTCCGCGGCGATCTGGGGCTCCGGTGGCACCAGCTCGTCCGGCGTGACGGGCGAGTAGATCGTTAGCAGCACCGCCCCGATGGCGGCGATCGTGCCCGCGGCGGGAATCCAGCCGCTCATCAGCCGCGCCCACAACCCCGGCTGTTCCGGCTCCGCCCGCGGGATCGCCGCGGCCTGCGTCTCGGACGCCTCCTGGGCGATTCCCGCCTCGATGGCCGCGAACATGCGGTCGGGGTCCGCCCCGGCGGCCATCTCCTGGCCCGAGGCGTCGATCATCGTCCGCAGCTGCAGGATCGCGTCGTACTGGGCCTGCGCGCCGGCATCGCCCTCGAGCGTCGACCGCACCGACTCCGCTTCCGAGGCGCTCAGGTCCCCGTCCGCGTAGCGGTTCAGCAGCTCGTCGTCGATGGTTGCGTCGCTCACCTGGTCACTCACCGTTCACTCTACGATCTCGAAGTCGCCGTCGAGGTATCCCGAGAGCATCTCCTGCATCTTCTTGCGAGCATGGAAGAGCCTGCTCATGATCGTGCCCTTGGGCACCTCGAGCACGTCCGCCATCTCCTCGTAGCTCAGCCCCTCCATCTCGCGCAGCAGGATCACCGCCCGATGGTACTCGGGCAGCTCGTCGAGCGCGGCCTGGATGTGCTTGGTCAGCTCGCGGCGGGCGACGGTTTTGCCCGGGCTCTCGTCCATGATCCGGGGCAGCAGGGCGCCGTCACCGGCGGCGTCGCTCTTCTTGATGCCGTCGTCGAACTCGGTGATTTTCTTCGCCTTGCGGACGTGGTCGATCGAGAGGTTCATGACGATCCGATACAGCCAGGTGTAGAAGCTCGAGCTCCCCTGGAACTTGCCGATGTGCTTGTGGACCTTGATGAAGGCGTCCTGCACGACGTCGTTGGCGTCCTGTGGGTTCTTGACCACACCGACGGCGACCGCGAACGCCCGCCGGTTGTACTTGTCGAAGAGCGTCCGGAAGGCCGCCTGGTCTCCGTTCTGCACCAGCTTGACGAGGTTTCGATCTTCATGACCTTTGGCGGCTCTTTCCGCCGGTTTGGACGCCTCCGCGTCGCTTCCATTCAACGCCGGGGCGGCCCCGGCGGCGGGGGCAGCGGCCTCCTTGGAGGTCGAGGTCATGGGAGACTGTGTAGCATGATCGCAGGCGTTTTTGGCTGGCTCGCCTCCCAGATCGGCGGTGCGCTCGCGCGGCCGTCCGCCGGCAATCGTCGGCAGCGGGCCACTTCGGCGTTTTCGCCGTCCGCCAGAAGCGGTACGTAGCTTCCACGGCAATGGGCGATTCGGGCCTCAATGAGCGCCAGCTGCAGGCCGTTCACCACGTTCGCGGCCCGCTGGTCGTCTTCGCGGGGGCGGGCAGCGGCAAGACGCGCGTGATCACGCAGCGGGTTGCCCACCTGGTCGGCGAATGCGACGTCCGCCCCTGGCGGATCCTGGCCGTGACCTTCACCAACAAGGCCGCGGGCGAGATGCGGCAGCGGCTCGCGAGCCTGCTTCCCGAGGGCGCCGAGGACCTCTGGGTCGGCACCTTCCACGCGGTGTGTGCGCGGCTGCTGCGCCGCTACCACGAGCTCGCGGGCATCCGGCGCGACTTCGTCATCTACGACGACACGGACCAGAAGGCGATGGTCACGCGCGTGCTGCGCGACCTCGCCATCGACGACAAGCGCTTCGCACCCAAGGCGGTGGCGGGCGCGATCAACCGCGCCAAGCAGGAGGGCGTCGGTCCGGACCGCTACGAGCCGGCCGACCCCTTCGAGCGCGTCGTGCACGATGTCTACCGCGCGTACCACAGCCGCATGCTCGACTGCGGGGCGCTCGACTTCGGTGACCTGATCTTCCAGCTCGTCGACTCGATGAAGAAGAGCCCGGAGCTGCTGGGTGAGCTGCAAAGCCGCTTTTCGTACGTGATGGTCGACGAGTTCCAGGACACCAACCACGTGCAGTCCGAGTTCGTACGCCTGCTGTGCCAGCAGCACGAGAACCTGTGCGTCGTCGGCGACGACGACCAGAGCATCTACCGGTGGCGCGGCGCAGACCGGCGCAACATCCTCGACTTCCGTCAGCACTTTCCGGCGGCCCACATCATCAAGCTGGAGCAGAATTACCGCTCGACCAAGCGCATCCTGAGGGTCGCCAACGCCGTCGTCGGTCACAACGTAGACCGTGAGCCCAAGAGCCTGTGGACCGACAACGACGAGGGCACACCCATCACTGTGGTCTGCTGCGAGGACGAGCGCGACGAGGCCGACGTCGTCATCAAGGCCATGCTGATGCTCGTCGAGGCCGGCTACCAGCGCTCAGACATCGCGCTGCTCTACCGTGTGCACGCCCAGTCGCGCGTCTTCGAGGAGGCGCTGCGCTTCGCGAACGTCCCCTACCGCGTGATCGGAGGGCTGCGCTTCTACGATCGAGCCGAGGTCAAGGATCTGCTCGCGTACCTGCGTGTGATCCACAACCCGGACGACGACGTGAGCCTGCTGCGCGTGATCAACACGCCGACCCGCGGCATCGGCAAGACCACCGTGGGGCGGCTGCTCGACGCGGCGGCACGCGAGGGCAAGAGTGTTTGGACGGTGCTCGGAATGCTGGATGACGATCCGGCTCACAACGCGGGTGCGCGCAGGAAGCTCGAGGCGTTTCGTGGGCTCGTCGAGGGCCTGACGGCGGATGCCGCGGCTGGCAGCGGCCCCTCGGATCTGGCCCAGAACGTGCTGAGCGAGACCGGCTACATCGACACGCTCAAGGCGGAGGACTCGGCCGAGGCCGACGCTCGACTCGAGAACCTGCGCGAGGTCATCGGCTCGATGATCGAGTTCGAGCGCGACGCCGAGTCGCCGACCCTGGAGGCGTTCCTCGAGCTGGTGACGCTGCAGACCGATGTCGACCGCATGGAGGACGACGACATGGTGACGCTCATGACCGTCCATGCCGCCAAGGGGCTGGAGTTCCCGATCGTGATGGTGGGCGGGCTCGAGGAGGAGATGTTCCCGGGTCGCGGCGGCGGCGTGGGTGACGACCCGGAGGAACTCGAGGAGGAACGCAGGCTCGCCTACGTCGCGTTCACGCGGGCCGAGGAGCGGCTGATGCTCACGCATGCCCAGGTGCGCCGCATCTACGGGGAGGTGAAGTTTCGGCAGCCGTCGCGCTTCCTCACCGAGATGCCGCTCGGCGACCTCAACCAGATCGCCAAGCGGCAGGCCCCTGCGCGACAGCAGCGCTCGGTGGGCGGCTATTCCGCGGACCCCTATTCGGGCACCGCCCGATCCACGCGCGGCTCGCGCTCGGGCCAACCCGCCTGGCAGAGTAACCAGCGGCAGCCGGCCCCCGCTGCCGAGCGGGTCGACGGCGACTCCTACGTGGACACCTCGGAGGGCTCCGATCTCGGCGGCGGCAGCACGGAGCTGTGGGAGGGGCGGCGCGTGCGTCACAAGAAGTTTGGCGTCGGGCAGGTCCAGTCGATCGGCGACGGCATTCCGCCGCGCGTCACCGTGCACTTCGCGGGCTGGGGCACGAAGCAGATCGTGGCCCGCTTCCTCGAGCCGGCCTGAGCGATGGCGGCCCTGCGCTACAAGTTTCTCGAGCTATCCCGCGTCACCGACGTGGACCTCGAGCAGGCCGTCAACGAGTGGGTCGCCAAGGGTTGGAAGCTCGACGACATCCGCTTCGTCGTGACGGCGCACTCGCGGCGCCCGGCGATGGCGTACATCAGCTTCACCCGTGACCACGCTGAGGACGGGGACGACGAGCCTGGCTAGTCGTCCGAGCTGCCAGCGCCCGAGTCCGAGTCACTCGACGAGCTGGAGTCACCGCCGTCGCCGCTGCCACTGCCACCGCCGCTGCTGCTGCCGTAGCCGTCCGAGTACCAGCCGCCGCCCTTCAGGATGAAGTTGCCGCTGCTGATCATGCGGCGCGCCTTCTTCTTCCCGCACTTGACGCATTTCTTGATCGCGTCTTCGGTGATGCGCTGCTCGAGCTCGAAGCCCTTGCCGCAGGCATCGCACTGGTACTGATACGTCGGCATTTTCAGGGGCCAACGTAAGCGCTGCGTGCGCCAAGTCAAGATCCCTCGCACTGAACGCTGGAACAGCCTATTCGCCGGCCTCGCGCGCCTTGAGCTCATCGAGTGCCGCGTCGAGCTCGGCCATCTCCAGCTCCTCTGCGCTCTGCGGTGCCACGCGTGCGGCGACCGGGGCCTCCTCCTCGGTCGGCAGGATTCCCATCTTGCGCTTGAGCGCCTCGAGTTGCTCGTCGGCGCCAGCGCCCTGCTCGAGCTCGGCGAACTTCTCCTTGAGGATGTCGCCCTGGAATTCTTCGTTCAGCTCGCCGGCCGCCTCGGCCTCGGCCTCGGCCTGGACGATCTTGCCCTCCATCCGCTCGAACGCTTCGAAGGCACTCTGGTCGTTGAGGCCCGACATCGTGTCCTGGATCGAGCGCATCGCGTCGGCGCGCCGCTTGCGCGCTATCAGCACGGCCTTCTTGCGGTTGGCCTCTTCGATCTTGTTGTTGAGCGCCTTGAGAGCCTGCTTGAGCGCAGTCGTCGAGTGCAGCTGCTTTTCCCACTGGTCCTTGTACTGCGCGGTCAGCCCGCCGAACTCTTTCTGCCGGCCGAGTGCCTGCTTGGCGAGGTCATCGTCGCCCGCGCGCACGGCGAGCATCGCCTTCTGCTCCCACTCCTCCGACTTTTTCGCCTCGGCCTCGTATTGCTTCTTCAGGCGCTTCTCGTCGGCGATCGCGACGGCGACCTGCTTCTTGGCCTCGACCAGCTGCTCGCGCATGTCGAGGATGATCTGATCGAGCATCTTCTCCGGATCCTCAGCGCCGCTGATGAGCTCGTTGAGGTTGCTCTTGATGACGGTTGCGAGACGACTGAAGAAGGCCATGGTTCGATTCTCCGATCAGGCGCTGAAGCTCTGGAGCATGGAGTGGTGCGTGGTGACCACGAGCGAGAACTCGTCGAGGGTGCCCTGCAGCTCCTCGAGGTCCAGCGTCTCGAGGCGGTGCGCGCTCGTCAGCACCACCTCGTCATCCATCAGCGCGTAGGCCAGCTGCGACAAATCGCTGGCATTGAGCGTCAGAAGCTTCTCGAAGAGCGCTTCGCGCTTTGCGCCCTTCGACAGCGTCATGACTTTCAGTCGGAAGACCACCCAGCCGTCCTGGATGTGAACGACCACGTGGCCCGCGTTCGAAGACGGGTCCGAGACTACATAAGTGTCCTCGGCGACCAGCTCGTGGCGGTAGCTCGAGGCCGACAGGTACGCTTCCAGGTCATCGCGCGTGCGCATCAGTACCCTCCGTTGACGGCCAGTCTACACGGGGAAATTGCCGCCCGCCACAGGCGATTCCGGTGACGCAAGCCGTGCGTCCTCGGCGCGCGTCCTCGGCGCGCGACCTATGCGTCGTCGTCGGCGGCGGGGCCGCCGCCGCTCGGGTCGGCCAGCTTGCGCGACCACAGGATCGCGTCGGTGCGCCCGGTTGGGCTCAGGACGCCCTTCGCGAGCAGGCCGGTCTTGCGGAAGCCGGCGGCGACGAAGGCCGTTGCGAGCTCGACGTTGTCGTACGGGGCGAACGCGAACGCCGATACGATCTCGCGTCGGGTGAGCTCTTCGTTGAAGGAGCGCAGCGCCGCGGTCACGGCCAGGATGTCGGGGTCGGTCTTCGGGATGCGCAGGATCTCGATCAGCGCGTGCCCGAAGCACTCCTGGAACTCGGCGGAGAGGTAGTTGGCCTTGCCCTTCTGCGGCGTCGTCTCGAGGTACAGGCGCAGCGCGTCCCGGCCGAACGAGTCGAACGTGCCGAGCGCCTCGGGCCCCTTCTTCCAAACCGCGTCGCGGGCCTTCTCGGCCGCCTTGACGTCGATGCCCTTGAGGACGACGCCCTTGATAACCTCACCCACGCCCTCGGTGCGCTTCTTGGCGGCGTTGATCGTCCGCTCGACCGCGCGCTGCGTGGCGTCCGAGACCTCCACCGACGCGGTCTTGTCGCTGATGACGCAGCCCACGAGATGCCCGTCGCTGCGCTTGTAGAAGCCGGGCACGGTGCCCTCGCGCACGAAGCCGACGCGCGTCCATGACGAGACCTCGTCTTTCTCGACGAGGATGATGACCTTCTCGACGTTCTCGCGCTGCGCGACCGACTGGATGAACAGGCGCTTGGCGGGCAGGGCGCCGGCACGGAAGTCGATCACGCGGATCTGCTTGCAGCGCCGATTGAGGAGCAGGCACAGGAAGGCGTTGTCGCTCCTGAAGTGCAGCTCCTCCACCATCGGGGAACGCTCCAGATCCTTGTTCAATGCGGCGCCTGCGTTTGCCATTCAGCTGCCCTCCTGGGAAGAGAATCGGCGGACTCTACGGCGTACCTCGGGGGGTGTCAAATGCGCGGCAGGCGTGGTTTCACCCGGGATTCTGGACGGAAAAGCAAGAGCCGCACCCGATGTTTCGAGTGCGGCTCCCGCGCTGTCATCGGCCGTCACCGGCCGGTCCTGGCTGCCTGCTTGGCTGCCCTACTTGGCGGTCAACGCCGCGTCGATCGCAGCCTTGAATGCCGGGAAGGGCTGGGCGCCCTGGAGCAGCTTGCCGTTGATGAAGAAGGACGGCGTGCCGATGCGCGCGCCGGCGGCCTTCACCGCGTTCATGTCAGCATCGACAACAGCCTTGTGCTTGTTGCTGTCGAGCGCCGCCTTGAACTTGGCCATGTTGATGCCGCCAACCTTGGCTGCGTACTCCTCGAGCTTGTCGCGCTTGATCTCGCGCTGGTTCTCGAAGAGCAGGTCGTGGAAGGCCCAGAACTTCTTGGAACCACCCTGCTCGAACACCTCGACGGAGGCCTCCGACGCGAGCGGCGCGTCCTTGTGGAACGGCAGCGGGTAGTGGCGCCAGTTGATGCGCACCTTGGTGCCGTACTCGTCGAGCACCTGCTTGATGGTCGGGTTCACGCGACCGCAGAAGGGGCACTGGAAGTCCGAGAACTCCTCGATGACGACCTTGGCGTTCTTGGCGCCCTTGAAGGGAGCCTTGGGGTTGCTGGCGATCTTGTAGATCTTGTTGGCGTCCGGACGGGCCGGCGTCGGGGCATCGGCACCGCCGCCGACGAACTTCGGCGCCGTGGCGCCCTTCTCGATGATCTTGGCGTAGAGCTGGCCCTTCGGGGTGCCCTTCGCGACCAGCGCCTTGGCCTTCTTCAGCTCTTCGTCGATGACGCGCTTGAACGCCTCGAAGGGCTGTGCGCCGCGCAGGTTGCGGCCATTGATGAAGAAGGACGGCGTGCCGCTCGCACCGAGTGAGCGCGCCAGCTTCTGGTCCGCCTCGGTCTCGGCCTTGTGTTTCTCGGAGCTCATCGCCGTCTTGAACTTCGCGACGTTGAGGCCGACCTCCTTGGCGTACGCCTCGAGGTTCTCGCCCTTGAGGGCCTTCTGGTTCTCGAAGAGCTTGTCGTGCATCTGCCAGAACTTGCCCTGGTCACGCGCCTCGAGGGCAGCCTGCGCCGCCGGGCCCGCGTCCTTGTGGAACGGAAGAGCGTTGTGCTTGAACGCGATGCGCACGTCCTTGCCGTACTCCTCCTGGATCTTGGTCATGGTCGGGTTCACGCGCGTGCAGAATGGGCACTGGAAGTCGCTGAACTCGACGATCGTGATCAGCGCATCCTTCTTGCCCTTCACGGCGCTCTTGCCGACCGGCACCTTGTAGACGGCGTTCGGGTCGGGGCGGCGCTTGGCCTTGTTGTCGGTCGGGCTGGGCGCCTTGGCGGCGGTCAGACCGTTCTTGGTGAGCGCGGCGTAGACCTGGCTCTTCTTGACGCCGCTCTTGATCGCCTTGTCGGCGCGCTTGAGCTCGTCCTCGATGATCTCCTTGAACTTCGGCAGCGGCTGCGCACCCGAGAGGAAGCGGCCGTTGATGAAGAACGCCGGAGTGCCACGGGCGCCGAGCTTGGCGGCCATCGCCTGGTCGGCCTTCATGTCCGCAGCGTACTTGTTGCTGTCGAGGGCCTGCTTGACCTTGGCCGCGTCGAGCCCGAGCTCGGTCGCGTACTTGTCGAGGTCCGCGCGCTTGAGTGCGCGTTGGTTCTCGAAGAGCTTGTCGTGGGCCTCCCAGAACTTCTTGTCGCCGCCCTGGGCGTGGGCCTCCAGCGCGAGCGTCGCGGCGGGGCCTGCGTCCTTGTGGAACGGCAGGGGGTTGTTGCGCCAGACGACGCGCACCTTGCCGCTGTACTCCTTCATGATCGCGTCCATCGTCGGGTTGACGCGCTTGCAGAAGGGGCACTGGAAGTCACTGACCTCCACGATCGTGACGAGCGCGTCCTTCGCGCCCTTCGAGGGCTGCTTGGCGGTGACGGGGACCTTGTAGCGGTCCGGACCGTCGGTCTCCTCGACCGCCTTGACGTCCTCGTCACCGGCTTCTTCGGTTGCAGCCGCGACAGGCTCACCCGAGCCTCCGCCACTGCTGTTGCCAACCACGACGCCTACGAAGAAGGCGAAGAGGATGGATACGAGTGCTGATCCTTTACTCATGACAATTCTCCCTGAGTCGGCCGCGCGCTGTTTCGCGCGCACCGACTGGTTCTTTTCGATACTGCAGTTGTTGTTCGTTGAAGGTTTCCGCGGAGACGGACAGCCAGGGGCCGCCCGCCGCTACGCCCGCGGTGGTCGCTCCAACGAAGGTCCGTGCGCAGGGCGCGGACCGCCCCCCGCCGAGCCACGCAGGCTCAGCTTGGTCTCGAATGGGCCAGGCACGTCGCCGGCCACGTTCGCGTTGGCCGCATCGCGGACCTTGACCTCGGCGCCGCCGTGCCCGTCGTCGACGGGCGAGCAGCGCGGGTCATCGGGCGACAGGCACCAGAGAATGTCCTCGGCCTCGAGCGGCAGCTGGTGGGCGACGCTTCCGAGGTCGACGCTCGGCGGCTCGAGCGCCGTCGTGCGCGCGGCCTCGGCCGGTGTCGACCACGGCTCCGGGCTCGCGCTCGGCGATGTCACGGTCGACTGCAGCGCGAGCGGTCCGGTCCACTCCACCATCTGCCCCAGCTCGTCGCACATGCCGTCGTCGGCATTCGCGGAGGCGCTCCCTGTCTGGAGCAGGGCGGCCACGAGTGTGGCGGCTGTGGTCATTCGGCGCATCGGATCGCGGAGTCTACAAGGGCAAGGGGCGAGGGCAAGTACCCCACCAACGGACGGCTGCCGGTGACTATTCCCTGCGAGGTCAGACACGCACGCACATCACCGTAGAGGTGTGCCGGCGCGCGCGCCCGTTTGTGCGCGCGGCACGCCGACATCGTCTGGGAAACCCGGAATGACGCGTTGCAGCACACCTTCCAGCGCCCCGTAGTCGCCCAGCTGCGCGAGGGCGCGAGCCACGTAGCGAATGCTGCGCGGGAACCACTGCAGGAAGTCGGCGTTGCCGCGTACCTGGTCGATGAAGACGAAGCGGCCCGCGTCCTTGAGCTTGCGCTGCACGGCGACGCGCCAGAAAGCTCGGACGAACTCGTCACGGTGCGCGACTTCGATGCGCGCACGCTCGCAGTAGCGCGCGAGCATCTGCAGCTGCAGCGGCAGGGGCAGCTCGACATAGGAGTCACACAGCAGCGCCACCAGGTCGTAGGTGCGCGGCCCCTGCAGCGCGTCTTGAAAGTCGATCACTATCAGCGAGCCGTCGGGCTGCACCATCAGGTTGCGGCTCTGGTAGTCGCGGTGCGCAAAGCCCTGCGGGTCCTGGAGCAGGCAGTCGACCAGCGCGTCGAAGCAGTCGTCCATCGCACGGCGGTCATCGCCCGCGAGCTCGACGCCCAGCGCCTCGAGGCCCCACTGCCGAAAGTGCTCGAGCTCCCAGCGCAGCAGCCCGCGGTCGAAGCTTCGCCCGTAGACGACGTGCGCTTCGGGGCGTGCACACGCGCCGTGCATGTCCGCGAGCAGATCGATGGCGCGCCCGTAGAGCTCGCCCCAACCCGCGGCCTCGGTGCGATGCAGCACGTCGAAGAAGGTGTCGGCACCCAGATCCTGCAACAGCACGACGCGGCGCGGGATGTCGACGGCGTGGATCTCTGGAACCGGCACCCCGCGGCTTGCCAGCAGCCGTTGCACGCTGAGGAAGGGCAGCTCGCTCACCTCCTCGCCGCCGCCCTCGTCGCTACCGAGCGGGTCGGGTGGCAGGTGCATGACGATCAGCGTCCGCGGCTGTCCCCCGTCGGTTTCGAATCGATAGTAGGTGCGCGTCGACGCGTCGCCAGCCAGCTGGGTCAGCCGGGCGCCGTCGGGCAGCGATCCGTAAACCTCGGTGAGCGCAGGTAGGACGTCGACGCCGTGGGTCTCCATGCCCCTGGCGTACAGCCGGCTCGTAGCGCCGTCCAGTTTGCTTCAGCGGGCTAGCGACGCGGGCGTCGGTCGCGCTGCTGGCGCGCGGGGATGATGCGGATGCGGCGGTCGGCGCCCTGTCCATCGGAGCGTGTGCTGACGCCCGGGAACTTCGCGAGCGACAGGTGCACGACACGTCGGTCGCGCGGCGGCATCGGCTCGAGCGTGATGACGCGGCTCTGCTGCACCGCGCGCTTGGCCTCGCGCTCTGCCATCGAGACGAGCCCCGCCTCGCGGCGCTCGCGGTAGTCGCCCGAGTCGAGCACGATGTGGCGTCGGCCTTCGGGGAAGCGGTTGACGATCTTGTTGATCAGGAACTGCAGCGCGTCGAGCGTCTGGCCCTTCTTGCCGATGGCGCGCCCGGCGTCCTCGCCGGTCAGGTCCAACACGACCTCGTCGTCGTCTTCTCGAATCTCGATGTCGACGTCCAGGTCCATCCGCTTGATGATCTCCTGGCTCATCTCCGCGGCGAGCTCTGCCTTGCCGTCCTCGTTGGGAACCATGTCCTTCGGGGCCGGTGCGTCGTCGTCGCCCAGTAGCAGGGCGCCATCCATCTCGGGGGGCTTGTTATTTTCCACGGCGCGATCTCCGTTCAGCTTTGCTCGGTCTCGAAGTCTTTGGGATGACGGCCGCGGGTGGAGGTTCGGATCCGGCCTCCGACGGCTCGTTGCTTGGCGGGTCTTTGTCGTCTTTGGGTTGGCCGGATGCGGCCTTGAGTTGCGCTTCAATGAGGCGCTGCTGCCCGATGCTCAGGGCCGAGTTCGTGAACATGTATAGGCACAAACCGGTCGGCAAAAAAAGCATGAAGCTCGTGATCATCGCGGGCATCATGTAGAGCATCATCTTCTGCTGGAGCGGGTCACCGCCGGTCGCAGGCGTCATTTTCTGCTGAACGAACATCAGCACGCCCAGGGCCACCGGCAGGAAGAAGACCGGGTCGGGCTGTGAGAGGTCCGTCAACCAGAGCGCGAACGGTGCCCTGAACAGCTCGACGTTGGTCGAAAGCGACGTGTAGAGCGAGAACCAGATCGGGAGCTGCAACAGCATGGGGAAGCAGCCCGCCATCGGGTTGACCCCCTCCTTGCGGTACATCTCCATGATCGCCGCGCCCTTCTTCTCGCGGTCGTCGGCGTAGAGCTCGTTGATCCGGTCCATCTCCGGCTTGAGCTCCTTCATGCGCGCCATCGACTGCATCTGCTTGGCGGTCAGCGGGTAGAGCACGGCCTTGACGATGAACGTCAGCAGGATGATCGAGACACCCCAGTTGCCGATCAGCTCGTAGATCATGCGCAGCAGTGACGTGAGCAGCTCGGCGAGCGCCGAAAACCAGCCGGTGTCGATCGCGTCTTTCAGCGAGTGGCCGGCGGCCTGAAGCTCGGTCGGTGTCTTCGGTCCGAGGTAGGCCAGGGTACGGAAGCTGTGCACGCCACCGGGCGGGATGGTCGCGGAGGGCTGCACCAGGGATGCGCCGATCAGGCTCCCCACCGGCTCCCCGTCGGCCTCGAGCCCACGGTCCGAGGCAGAGATGCTGCAGCGCTCGGCGGGCGCGTCGCCGGCGGCGATGGCATTGAGGAAGTAAGCGTTCTCGATGCCGGCGAAGCGAACACCGCCCTTGAACACGAGCGGCGCGGACACGTCGGGCAGATCGGAGCGCATCTCGCGCTCGACGTCCTCGGCGTGCTTGCAAAGTCCGTTGCTGAGCGCGGGCGGTCGCACGGGGAGAAGCGGGATGGCGCCCTCCTCGGCCTCCCGCTCCACGTAGTGGTGGGTGCTCGTCCGCAGCCCGACGACCCGCGGCGCATCGCTTCGGTTCTTCACCGTTGTCGTCGCCCACAGCTGGTACGGACCCTGGCCCGCTTCCAGCTTGCGCGTGACCGCGACGCCGTCGCCGACCCAGTCGTAGCGCACACCGCGGTCCGACAGCTGCGTCGCCTTCCAGACGGTGTCTGGCCCGATCGACACACCGGCCAGCTCGAATGCGAGCGGAAGAAACTCCTCGTAGCCGGTCGTCACGACGTTGATCGGCTTGCCGTCGACCGCATAGCGCTCGGTCTTGAGGTCGACCCGCGCGACCGCGGTGTTGAGGTTGGTCACCTGGGCGGTGAAGGTGTCCGTCTCGATCGTGCTCAGGATCTGCCGGTTGAGTCGCTGCTTGCGGTCGACCGGCGCGCGCGGCGCGGGTGGCTGCGTCGGCACGGCATGCGTCGGCTCCGCCTTCTGCAGCTCCTCGCCTTGCTGCGCCTGGGCCGTCGACGCGGGCACGTCGCCGCCGAAGTCGAAGAGCATCGGCGCCGCCAGTGCGACACCCAGAAGTGCGAGGTAGTAGAGCGTTCGCGAGCGCGTCATGACAGCCGGTGGGGCCTTGCCGCGGGCAGCTCGGCCGCCTCGGCATGCTGGGGCGGCGGGTCGTAGCCGCCGGCGTTGAAGGGATGGCATCGGCACACGCGGCCCGCTCCCAGGAGCATCCCGCGTCCAGCGCCGTGGATTTCGATGCAGCGCGCCGTGTAGGTGGAGCAGCTTGGCTCGAAGCGGCAGCGCGGACCCAGCAGCGGCGAGAGCCACCGCTGGTAGACGCGGATCGCGGACAACAACAGCGCTCTCATGGCTGCCCGCCCTCCGGGACCTTCGCTGACCGTGCAGCCTGGGCCTGCAGCGCGCCCTGGGCAGAGCTCAGCTCGCGGCGCACGGCCTCGTAGCCGAGCGTCGGGGCGCCGCGTCGTGCGATCACGACCATCTCGCAGCGAGCCGGGAAGAGCTCCCGGTTGCGCCGGAAGACCTCGCGAACCACACGCTTGACGCGGTTGCGGCCCACAGCGTGCGCGATGCGCTTGGTGACCGTGACCCCGAGGCGGGCGCGATCGGCGTGGCACAGCAAGAGCACGAAGTGCCGCGTGTGGACGCGGTGACCGGAGCCCTGCACGCGCAGGAAGTCGCGGCGCTTGCGCAGTCGGCTCTCGCGCCCCAGGCGCTGTCCGGCTGCGCCTCCTGTCTCACGATGCATGGCACACCCCAGAAACCTGCTGACGCCCGGTGCCCATCGGTGTGGAGCAATGACTGACCCACTGCGAGTCGTCCCGGGCGGGCCGCGCCTACTTCTTGTAGACGGAGACCGAAAGCCGCTTGCGGCCCTTGCGGCGCCGGTTGTTCAAGATCTTGCGGCCGTTGGCGGTTTCGTTGCGGGCGCGGAAGCCGTGCGTACGAAGACGGCGAGTACGATGAGGTTGAAAGGTCCGCTTCACGAAAGACTCTCCCGAAGAGGTCCGAAAACCAGGGGCCGGGAAAAGAGCACGGCCCCTGCAGCGTGTCAAGCTGTCTACGCTCCCCGGTCTGAACCCGCGTGCAGCAACCCCGCGTCGAGAAAGCTGAAATAGCGCATGCCGCCGATGATCACGTGGTCCAGTACGCGCACTCCCAGCAGCTCGCCGGTCGCCTGGAGTCTGCGCGTCATCGCCACATCCTCGTCGCTGGGAGCCGGCTCGCCGCTGGGGTGGTTGTGGACGAAGAGCGCGCCGGCGGCAGCCTCGCGCACGATCGGGCGGAAGGCGTCCGCGGGCGTGAGTGCGCAGCTCGAGACCCCGCCCAGCGCCACGGTGACCTGGCGGATCGGGCGGTTCTTGGCGTCCAGCGCCACCGCGAGGAAGCACTCGGTCTCCGCTCCGCGAAGCGCCGGCCCCAGGGCGGAGTCGACATCCCGACTGCTGCGGATCGGTCGTTGCGCGCTCAGCGGATGGGCCGCGGCGCGCACACCCAGCTCGAGCGCGGCCCGTAGCCGGCCCTCCTTGGTGGGCCCCAACCCCGACAGCTCCCACCGGCGGGGGTCGGCGAGGCCGCGCACGCTGCCAGCGCACTGCAGCAGGCGCGCGGCGAGCACTTGCACGGGCTGGTCGCGATGGCCGGTGCCGAGTACGACCGCCACCAGCTCGCTGTCGCTGAGGCTCGGTGCGCCGTACATTTGCAGGCGCTCCCGCGGGCCGCTGTCGGTGTGTGGGATGTTCGGTTGCTCCATGGCGAACGCTCCCCTCGCAGACATCGTGCCGCGGCGCCGCGCCCGTGATCTCGGGTGCTTGCGGCGCCCAGCTGACGGCCGCGTCGGCGACGCACCGGCGGCCGCCGTCCGCGGCCCCGGCCGGGTCGCATGCTGAGCCGTCGGCTGGGCTGGGCGCTTTCGCTCTGGGTCTCGGCCCTGGGTTGCCTCTACGGGCTGTCGGCCCGGGCGCCGCTTGTCCTCGAGCCGGCCCGGGGCCAGCCGTCCTTCGCGCGACCGCTTGCGACCGAGGGTCTGGGCCCGCCCGGCTACAGCGCCCAGGCTGCGCGTCTGGGGCGCAGCCGCAGCGTCGGCCCCGCGTCGGCGGCGTCGGTCATGCGCTACGAGGTCGGTGCGCCGATCACGGCCGCAGCCGGGGTCGACGAGACCGGCGTGTTCGTGGGTGCCCACGACGGGGTCGTCCACGGCCTCGATCACCGTCTGCAGCTTCGCTACCGCAGGCCGCTGGGCGGCGCCATCCGCGGAGGTGTCGTGGGCCTGCCCGGTGGGCGGCTGGCCGTCGGGACGGACCGCGGCCTCTTGCACGTCCTGGGCTCCGATGGCTCGTCGAGCCTCGAGTACGCGGCGGGCGCGCCCATCGACACCGCGGTGGCGCTCGACCGCGGGCTGCTGGTGGCCGCGGGCCGAGAGGTCCGCGCGCTGGACGACTCCGGCGAAGTTCGCTGGAGCTTCCAGGCTCGCGGCAAGGTCTTCACCACGCCCGCCATCGGCCCCAGCGCGTTCGACCCGCTCGGCGCCATCTACGTCGCTGCGCAGGACCACACACTCTATGCGCTCGACCACCGGGGGGTCGAGCGCTGGCGCGTGGAGGTCGACCGCGACATCGATGGCGGCCCGATGGTGCTGCCCGACGGCCGCGTGATCGTCGGCGATGATGGCGGCAAGCTGCGCTGCTTCTTTCCAGGCGGTGAGCCCTCCTGGGTGCAAGACGTCGGTGGCCACGTTCGCGCGCCGCTCGCACTCGGCGCCGGCGACACGGTCCTGGTCAACGTGCACGGACCGCGGGCGCGGCTGATCGGCCTCGATCCCACCGATGGCGGCCTGCGCTGGGAGTACCGCTTCGGTCCAGCCGACGATCCCTCGGTGGGCAGCCGCTCCGGGCCGCGGGTCGATCGCGATGGCAACGTCTACGTCGGCTCCCACGACAATCGGCTGCACGCCGTGGACGCCGGCGGCAACCCGCGCTTCGTGTTCGCGACCGGCGGGGACATCGACGCAAGCCCGGTGCTGGGTCCCGACGGCACGCTGTACTTCGGCAGTCGCGACGGCGTGTTCTACGCCATCCGGCGGTGAGGGCAGCTACCCCGCAGCCTACTTCTTGAAGAGCTTCCCGAAGAGCCCGTCCTTCTTCTTCGTGCCGCCGAGGCTCTGTGAGGTCCGCATGTTGGCGATGCGCACTTCGCGGGCCGCCTCGACATTGTTCGAGTTGATCTTGACGACCGCCTTGAACTCCACGAGCGCCTCGCGCGCCTTGCCCAGACGCCTGAGCACCTGGCCCTTGTAGAGATGCGCCTTCTCGTGCTCGCGGTGCAGGTCGATGGCGGTGTCGAAGGCCGCGAGGATCTCCTCGAAGGGCGCGTTGACGCCGGGCTTGTTCGGGTACTGCTGCAGCAGCAGCCAGCCGTACATCGCGTGGTAGTCGGGCTCGTCGTGCGTGATCGACAGGATGCGCTTGAGCACCTCGAGGGCCTTGTCGTACTCGTGCTTGCGCGAGAACACCAAGACGCGCTCGTACTCCATGGCGCTGTCGAGGATGCGCTCCATCAGCTTGTCGGCGGCGGGTGTGCCACCACCCTCGCGCACGGTCTGCAGGTACTGGACGCGCTCGTCCTCGCTGGAGAGGCACGCGTTGGCCTCGCTGAGATAACCGAAGATGATCTGCACCCACGGCTTGAGTGACGCGAGCTCGGCGGGGAGGCGATCCGGGTGCCACTCCTTGGCCATCCGCAGGAACTGCGTCTTGGCCTCGGCCGCCTTGCTGTCCTTCGGCAGCTCGAGCATCTCGAAATAGTTCTGATTCTCGATCAGCTTGCCCTTGGCGACGACCTTCATCCAGCGTGCGCGCAGCTCCTCCTCGATGCTCTCCGGAGGCGGCGGGACGGACTGCAGGCCCACGCGCGCGCTGTCCGCCGACGGAGGCGGCGTGCTGTCAGGCAGCACTGCGGCGTGCGTGGCAGGTGCGGGGTCGTCCGGGAGCACCGCCGGATGGGTCGGCGCGGGGTCGTCGGGGAGCACCGCCGGATGGGTCGGCGCGGGGTCGTCGGGGATGACCGCGGGGTGCGCCGGCATCGGGGCTGCCGCCGCGGTCGGCGCGGCGTCGGGAGCCGCAGGCGCGATCGAGTTCATCTCGTCGGTAGTCGGCTCGGGCGCCGCCGAGGGGGCCGCCGCCTGGGCGCCACCCTTGTCGGCGTCGTAGGGCGCGATCGCCTTGGTGATGATCAGCAGGTAGAGCAGCCGCAGTGCGTGCATCTGCTCCATGCCCGAGCCACCCACGAGTGCGTTGATGGGCGCCGGCTCCGCCATCAGCAGGTCGACCATCGCGCGCTCCTGCGCGGTCAGGTCGTAGCGCTTGAGGTTGACGTTGCCCGCCATGCGCAGCGGCGCCTCCCCCACGCCGCCGAGCACCTTGGCGACGAAGTCGTCGTGCGCGTCGTCGACGCGCAGCGCCTCGGCGATCAGCGAGACGGGCTCGATGCGTTCCGACAGGCGGTTTTCCGAGCTGCCGAGCAGGTTGCCCTCGTAGAAGGCATAGGGCGCTTGCCGTCTTCCGAACATGCGCAGCATGCCCTCGCGTAGCGAGGCGGCCGGATAGAGCAGCATGCCCGCCATCGGCCGGCCCTTGAGCAGCAGGATGCGGTCCTGGCCCTGGCTGCCGTCGGCGCCCTCGTCGGGCCAGACCGCGAGCGTGCCCGACATGCGCTGTTGCTCCAGGTAGATCAGCACGTGCGCAAACGGTGTCTGCGTGAGCGAGCCTGAAGCGAGCGGTTCGTTGGCCATTGGGCGTGGCTGCCCCGCATGCGGCGGTGGCGTGGAACCCCTTAAGATATCTGCCATTTACGTTGCGATCCATGGGAATCGGACGGTCGGGGCGTCTCCCACATGCGTTGCGCCGTAGGCCGACCACACGGGCCTTGCCCGCTGCAGCCGCCGCGGATACAGAGCCTGGGTGGACGCGCTAGCGAGAGTGGAGGTGGGCCTTTCACGCGTCGTCGGCCGCTGCATCGCGGACTTCGAGCTGATCTCCGCGGGCGACCGGGTGATGGTCTGCCTCAGCGGCGGCAAGGACAGCTACGGCATGCTCACCCTGCTGGAGCGCTTCCGGCGCCGCGCGCCCATCGACTTCTCGCTGCTGGTGGTGCACCTCGATCAGGGCCATCCGGGCTACGACGGCGAGCCGCTCGCGGCATGGCTGCGCGACCGGGGCTTCGACCACCACATCATCCGGGAGGACACCTACAGCGTCGTCACCGACAAGCTGCCCCAGGGCTCGACCTATTGCTCGCTGTGCTCGCGGCTGCGGCGCGGCGTGCTCTACAACGTGGCTCAGGAGCTGGGATGCACGAAGATCGCGCTTGGCCACCACCGTGATGATGCCATCGAGACCCTGCTGCTGAACCTGATGTTCACCGGCTCGCTGCGCTCGATGCCGCCGCGGCTCGTGAGCGACGACAGGCGCAACGTCGTCATCCGCCCGCTGCTCTACGCCGCGGAGGCCGATCTCGCCAGATACGCCGAGCTGTCTAGCTTTCCGATCTTGCCGTGCGACCTGTGCGGCTCCCAGGACAACCTCAAGCGCCAGCAGGTAAAGCGCCTGCTGGGCGAGCTGGAGAAGCTCGCACCCCACGTCCGCAACAGCATGCTGACGGCCATGACCAACGTGCGCCCCTCGCAGCTGCCGGACGCTGGGCTGTGGCGCGCACTGGGCCTCGAGGTCGCGCCCGCCGCGGCCCCGGCACCACCACCGACCCCGGGAGAGGCGGCGACCGCCGAGGGTGGCGACGGTCATTCGCCCCACCGCCTGCCGCTGGTGCCATGAGTACGTCCAAGCGCATGTCGCGTGGTGTCCAACTCGCCCCGTCGCTCCTCGTGTGCTTCGGACTCGCGGGTGTCGCCGCCCCGGCCCATGCCCAGCGCGACGCGTCGATCGATCGGCTGGTGCCAGCCCTCGACGAGACCGGCTTCATCGGGCTGACCGGCACGCCGACGCCAGGCCACCTGAAGTGGGATGCCGCCCTTGCCGCCGGCTACCTCCACCGCCCGCTGGCCGAGGGGGACGTCGAGCTCGTCTCCTCGCGGGCGAGCGCGGACCTGGAGGTCGAGCTCGGCCTCGGGGCGCAGGCGGCGGTCGCCGTCGGCATGCCGCTGGTGCTGCATCAGGACGGCGATGCGCTGCCGGGCCGGGATGGTGAGCTGCCCGGGTTTGCGCCGGGCGACCCGCGTCTGTCGGCGCGCGTGCGCGTGCTCGGAGACGCCGGAGTGGATGGTCGGCTCGCGGATGGGCCGGGCCTGTCGCTGTCGGCCGACGGCTTCTTTCCCGTAGGCGGAGACGACGCCTTCGCCAGCGACGGCGCCGTGCAGACCCAGCTGGGAGTCACTGCCGACTTCCAGCTGCTGGGCGCCGGCGCGGCGCTACACGCGGGCTTTCTACACCGCTTCTCGCCGCACGACGTCGGCGTACGACTGCACGACGCCATGACTTTCGGGGCCGCCATCAAGTCGCCGATGCCGTTCTATCCGAAGCTCGTGGCCGTCCTCGAGTGCCGCGGGAGCAGCGACTTCGAGGGCGAGGCGACCACGCCACTCGAGCTCGACCTGGGCGCACGTCTGTCGGCGGGTGAGTGGACCGTGCTGCTGGCCGGTGGCCTCGGCTTGACCGACGCGCTCGGCTCGCCGGACGGCCGCGCCCTGCTCGGACTCCGGTACACGGCGGCCGAGGACGACACGGACGGCGACGGCATCCCCGACTCGGTCGACGAGTGCCAGCACCTGCCGGAGGACCTGGACGGCTTCGAGGACGGGGACGGCTGTGAAGACCCCGACAACGACAACGACCTCGTGCCCGACGCCGACGACCTGTGCCCGAACGAGGAGGCGCTCGAGGATCGGGATGACGATGAGGATGGCTGCACCGACCCCGCGCGTTGACGCTCCGCACCCGCGCCGACTAGCCTGCCGCCCCATGCCCGCCAACGGCCATCGACTCCGCGCGCTGCTGCGCGGCACCCCGCTGCTGCTCGTCTGTGCATGCACGCCCCAGGGTGATCCGTCGATTGGACCGGACGGCTTTCGTGACAACTTCAACCGACCCAAGCTCGGCGCCGCCTGGAACAAGACCGGCGGCACCTGGCAGATCAAGGGCGGCCAGCTCCGGATCAAGGGGGCGCGCAACAAGCCGCTGTGGCTGAAGCGGACGCTGCCCCGCGACGCGCGCATCGAATTCGACGTGCGCAGCAGGTCGAAGGCGGGCGACATCAAGGTCGAGGCCTACGGCGACGGCGAGTCGAAGGCCGAGTCCAGCAGCTACACCGCCACGAGCTATGTCGTGATCTTCGGCGGATGGGGCAACACCAAGAACGTTCTCGCGCGTATGGACGAGCACGGGGACGACCGCGTGGTGGGTCCTGTGTACCCCGTCACACCCGAACGTACATATCACATGAAAATCGAACGCCGCGGCGCTACGATTACGGCGTGGGTCGACGATCACCAGTTAGTATCAATGACCGATCCGGACCCCCTGGGGGGCCCGGGACACGATCACTTCGGGTTCAACAACTGGCAGTCCGAGCTTTGGTTCGACAACCTTCGCATCACGCCCTTGTAGGCGGTCGCGTCCGACCCCGGCAGAAGCGGGTCGCACAGTGATCTCCGTCAAAGAGTACGACGCGAAGCTCAACGACCTCGACGCGCGACTGCGCCGACTGCGCATCGCCTACGACCAGTGGTTCGCTGGCGTCGAGCGCATCGAGCCCAACCCGATGAAGAAGCAGCTCGAGTCGATGATGCGCAGCCTCGGCACCAGCCAGCCGCGCAACACGGCCTCGCGCTTCCGCTACACGCAAATCAAGCAGCGCTACGCCACCTACACCACGTACTGGTCGCGGATCAGCCGCCAGATCGAGGAGGGCACGTACCGGCGCGACGTGCTGCGTGCGCGCCGGCAGCGCGAGGAGCGCGACATGGAGGCGCCGGCTCAACGAGGCGCGGTGCAGCTGGACGTCGAAGACAGCGTGGACGACGCGCTGCAGGCGGCCGAGCAGGCCGCCGAGGAGGGATCGCAGCGGGCGATCACGCCGTTCGCGCAGCCCACCAAGGACGGCAACACCGCCAAGCGCGCGTTCCCCAAGCCGCCGGGCGCGCGCGCGGCCGCCGCCAAGAACGCACGCAAGCAGGCGGGCGTGGGCGGCGTCAGCCAGGACAAGATCGACTCGGTCTACAAGCGGTTCATCGACGCGCGCGCCAAGAACTCCGAGCGTACCGACAACGTCAGGCCCGAGACGATCGCCAAGAGCATCCAGAAGATGATGCCGAAGCTGCAGAAGAAGCACGCCGGCAAGAACATCGACTTCGACGTGGTCGTGAAGAACGGCAAGGTCGCGCTCAAGCCGATCGCCAAGTAGGCGCGGGCCGTCACGTCCTACTGCACGGCCGGGATCATGTCGGGGTCCCCGTCGTGGGCGCCTGCGTCCGCTTCTGGCTCCGCGCCCTCGGGCCGCAGCGTGGCGGCGATACGTGCGCGTAGCGCGTCGAGGGTCGCGCGGTCCTGGGCGCTGACGGCGACGCCGCCGTAGCGGTCGGCCATGTGCGCGGCCTGCTGCGCGTGCAGCAGGTCGGCCTTGTTGAACACCACCACCCGCGGGATCGCCTGCAGATTGAGTGCCCGCAGGACCTTGTCGGTCGTCGAGAGGTGCAGCTCGTAGTTGGGGTCCGCGGTGTCCACGACATGCAGCAGCAGCTGCGCGCCGCTGGCCTCCTCGAAGGTCGCGCGAAACGCGTCGAACAGCTCTTCGGGCAGCTCGCGGATGAAGCCCACGGTGTCGGTCAGGACCACGGGGCCCACCCCTGGCACGTGGCTGCGTCGCGCGCGCGTGTCGAGCGTCGCGAAGAGCTTGTCCTCGGCCAGCACCCCGGCGCCCGTGAGCGTGTTGAGCAGGGTGCTCTTGCCAGCGTTGGTGTAGCCGACGATGGCGATCACCGGCACGTTGCTCTGCTGCCGCCGCGTGCGCCGCTGCTTGCGCTGCCGTGCACTGTGCTTGAGACGCGACCGCAGGTGCGCGATGCGCTCGCGCGCCCGGCGCCGACCCACCTCGAGCTTCGTCTCGCCGGGCCCGCGTCCGCCGATGCCGCCGGTCAGTCGCGACAGCGAGTCGTCTTTCGCGCCGAGCCGCGGCAGCAGATAGCGCGTCTGCGCCAGCTCGACCTGCAGCTTGCCGTCCAGGCTCTCGGCGCGCTGGGCGAAGATGTCGAGGATCAGCTGCGTGCGGTCGATCACTTTCAGCTCGGTCATCTTGGTGATTCCCGCCGCCTGCGCCGCCGACAGGTTGGTGTCCATGATGAGCACCTCGGCGTCGAGTTGCATCGCGCGCAGCACCGTGTCCTCGAGCTTGCCGCGCCCGAGTACGAACTTGGGATCGACGCGGTCGCGCACCTGCAGGATGGTGTCCGCGACCTCGACTCCGGCCGTGCGCGCAAGCTCGCACAGCTCGCTGAGCGACTCGCGTGCGGTGGCCGCGCTGCGCTTGTCGCAGACGTGCACGAGGATCGCGCGGCCGTCCTTCGCGACCACCTTGCGCGTCCGCGCGGCGCGCGCGAACTCCTCCTCGAGGGCGCCGAGGATGGCGGCCGGGTCGCACTGCAGCTGCCCATGGGGGATCGGGCCGAACGTGCGGAAGGGGTCGTCCTCGCTGCCCTCCGGCACCGGCACGCAGTGCCCGTAGTGCACCTGCTGCGCATTGCCCTCGGGGCTCAGGCAGATGGCGGCGATCATGTCGAGCCGCAGGCGTGTCAGGTCGACCAGGTCGTCGCGGCTCAGCGGCTCGTTGCGCAGGTGCGTGTGGATCAGCCGCAGGCCGCGGAAGCGCCCGCTGCCGCCGCGCGCGCGACCGATGTCGGGCAGGTCGAGCTTGGCGGCGTCGCCGATGATGACGAACTCCACCTGGCCCGACCGGTGCACCATCGCGCCGACCTGCCGGCCCGTGGCGTGGGAGACCTCACACAGGCCACGGCTGAGCTCCGGGGTTGTCAGCCGGTCGAAGGGGACCCGGCGCCGGTAGATGCGCTCGAGCGCCTTTCGCTGCGACGGGGACAGGCCCGTCGTGTTGCCGTGGATCTGCAAGTCGCAACTAGCATAGCCAGCGCGCGGCCGGCCGCAAGGCGCGGACCCTCAGTCGAGCACGCGGCGGTCGAGGACCACGTCGATCGGGCAGTGGTCCGAGCCCATCACCGCGGCGTGGATGCGGGCGTCGCGCAGGTACTCGGCGGCGCCCGGCGATGCCAGCGCGTAGTCGAGGCGCCACCCGACGTTCTTGGCGCGCACCCCGAAGCGCTGGCTCCACCACGTGTAGCGACCCTGCACGTCCGGGTTGAGCGCGCGGAAGGTGTCGACCCAGCCAGCCTTCAGCAGCTGGGCGAAGGCGCGTCGTTCCTCGGGCAGGAAGCCGCTCGTGCCCCGGTTCTGCTTGGGCCGCGCCAGATCGATCTCTTCGTGCGCCGTGTTGTAGTCGCCGAGTACGACGATGCGCCCGCCCGCCCGCATCTCCTCGTCGAGCACGCGGAACAGCCGCCGGTAGAAGCGCAGCTTGTAGGGCACGCGGCTGTTGTCGCGCTGCTTGCCGTTGCCGTTGGGGAAGTAGCCGCTGACGACGGTGAGCTTGCCGAAGCGCGCCATCAGCACGCGCCCCTCGCTGTCGAACTCGGGCTTGCCCAGCGACGTGATGTGCTCGTCGGCGGGCGTCTTCGACAGGATGCCGACGCCGCTGTAGCCCTTGCGCTCGGCGCTGACGTAGTGCGCCTTCCAGCGCCGCGGCTTGCGCAGCGTCTGCGGGATCTGGTCGAGCTCGGCGCGCGTCTCCTGGAGCGCCACGATGTCCGCGCCGCAGCGGCCGAGCCAGCGGCCCAGGCCCTTCTTGTGTGCCGCGCGGATGCCGTTGATGTTCCACGACGCGATGCACAGCGAGTCGTCGTCGCTCATGGCGCCTCGAGCGCGCGCGCGATCGACGTCTGCAGCGCCTCGGTCGCCTGCGCGTCCAGCGCCGAGTCGAGCGCGTCGGCGCTGACCGGTGCGGCCGAGAAGCGCCGCCGCGCCGACAGCGAGCGCGCGGCTGCGCGGGCGAGGGTGGCCGCGAAGTCGGCGTCGCGCTCCGCTTCGGTGATCAGCGCTGCATGTGCCGCCAGCACGCGCGAGAGCGTCGCGCAGATCAGCAGCGCGTCGCTGCCAGCGCGGATAGCGCGGATGGCGGCCTCCTCGATGCCGTAGTGGTCCGTGATGGCGCCCATCTCGAGGTCGTCGGTGAAGACCACGCCCCCGAAGCCGAGTTCCCCGCGCAGCAGCCCCGTCACGCAGCGCTCCGAGAGCGTCCCGGGCACACCCGGCTCGATCTCGTCGAACACCACGTGCGCCGTCAGCATGGCGGGCAGCCGCGGTGCGAGCGCGCGGAAGGGTGCCAGCTCGACCGCCTCGAGGCGCGCGCGGTCGTGGCCGAGGCGTGGCAACGCCAGGTGGCTGTCGAGCTCGGTGTCGCCGTGCCCGGGGAAGTGCTTGCCACAGGCCGCGATGCCCGCCGCAAGCAGGCCGTCGATCAGCGCCCCGCCGTGGGTGATGACGCGCTCGGGCGTCGCGCCGAAGCTGCGATCGCCGATCACCGGGTTGTCCGGGTTGGTGTCGACGTCGAGCACAGGCGCCAGGTCGAGGTTGAAGCCCAGCGCGCGTAGCTGCCGCCCAAGCAGTTCGCCGGCCGCCCGCGTCAGCGACGGATCGTCGATCCGGCCCAGCGCGCCCATCGGTGGCAGCTTCACCAGCGGGGGCCCGATGCGCGAGACGCGCCCCCCCTCCTGGTCGAGTGTGAGCCACGGCGGGTAGTCGCTGTGGCAGGCGTCCACCAGCGTCCGATTGAGCTCCAGCACCTCGGCGGTGCCCACGATGTTGCGACGGAACAGGATGAACCCGCCCAGCTGCCCACCGCTGGCGAGCTCGAGCAGCTCGGGCGGTGGCGGCCCCCCGGCGAAGCCCGCCACGATCACCTGGCCGGCGTCGGTCGCGATCATGGGCGCATGCTGGCGGTGCGAGGGCGGCCCGCACAAGGGCTATCGCCGCGCTGGGAAGTCGCGACATTGCGGCGCGTGGGTCATATTGGTATGAGGTGCTCGGAAGTCGGCCGAAAAACGCGGCGATGACCCCCACGCACCCGCCGCAGCGCCCACGCTCGGCACGGCAGGGAATGTGGGCTGATGTGAGACATGGACTCATCCACTCCAGATCGTGAAGGCTCCGACCCGCCGGAGGAGCGCGCGTATCCCGTGCTCGCCGACGACGGCGTGCCGACCCCGCGCGTGTTCCCCGGGTTGATCTCGAGCGACCAGATCAACCCCGACGGCGTGCGCGTCCTGCGGCGCCTCGCGCGCTTCGATCACACGGCCTACCTGGTCGGTGGCGGCGTGCGCGATCTGCTGCTCGGCAAGGAGCCGAAGGACTTCGACGTCGCCACCAGCGCGCGTCCGAATGAGGTCAAGCGCCTGTTTCGCAACTGCCGCCTGATCGGACGGCGCTTTCGGCTGGCGCACATCCTGTTCGCCGGTGGCCACATCATCGAGACGGCGACCTTCCGCCGCGACCCGGACGCGTCGGGACCGGTCGAGAGTCTCGAGGCGGTGGGCAGCGACGGCGAGACCGTGCTGTCGCCGAGCCCCAAGGAGCGGGAGGGCGACACGGATCTCCTGATCCGGCAGGACAACGTCTTCGGCCTGCCCCACGAGGATGCGATCCGTCGCGACTTCACGATCAACGGCCTGTTCTACGACCTCGCGCGCCAGGAGGTCATCGACTACGTGGGCGGCGTCGCCGATCTCGAGGGGCGCGTGCTGCGCACCATCGGTGAGCCTGACGTTCGCTTCCGCGAGGACCCGGTGCGCATCCTGCGCGCGATCAAGTTCAGCGCGCGCCTCGATCTCGGCATCGCGCCCGAGGTCTACGACGCGATGGTCAGCCAGTGCGACGAGCTGTCGCGCAGCGCACCGCCGCGGGTGTTCGAGGAGGTCCTCCGCCTGCTGCGCGGCGGCGCGGCACAGCGCTCGATCTACCTGGCATGGGACATGGGCGTGCTCGGGGTGATCCTCCCGGAGCTGACGGCCTTCCTCGACGACGAGGCCGACGATGCGCAGGCGCTCTGGGGACGGCTGTCGGCGGTCGACCTGCTGCACAGCGAGGGCAGGCTGCCCAGCGACACCGTGCTGCTCGGCGCGCTGCTCTACGGCCCGATGCAGGAGGCGGTCGTGAGCTCGCAGAACCCGGCGGCGGCATTCGAGGAGTTCTTCGAGGACATGACCTCGAGGCTGCCGATCCCGCGCCGCACGCGCGATCGACTGCGGCTGGTCTTCGCGGCGCAGCGCAGGCTCGACCGCGGGCGCACCAGCGGCATGCGCCGCCGTGAGTTCTTCCTCGATGCGCTGGCGCTCTACGAGTGCCGGCTGCGCGCCGATGGCCAGGAGCTGCCCGAGTGGGTGATCGAGGGTGGCGCCGAGGATGTGCCGCGCGATCCGGGGCCGCGCCCGCGTCGCCGCAAGCGCCCCTCGCGCTCCTGAAGCCCGCTAGCGCGCGCGCTCGAGGTCGATGATCAGCTTGGCGCCGTAGGCTAGCTGGTCTTCGCGCGTGAGCAGCTCGAGCTTGACCGGCAGGTGCGTCACGACGAGCAGCACACTGTGGGTCTCGGCGGTCAGCTCGAGCGGCAGAAAGCTCTTCGGCGTCGTGCGCACGGGCGCGTGCAGCCGCCCCACCTCCGCGCCGTTGGCGGCGAGGCGCACCGCTGACAGCGCCCAGCGCGGACCCTGCTCCGCGCGCAGCCAGACCTTGAGCTGATCGCCCGGCTTCAGGTCGCCCCCCACATGCACGCGCACGTAGCTGCTGCCGAGCGGGGCGAGGTTGTGCTGCAGTGTGACGTGGCGCGCGCGATCGCCCGCCGCAACGCTGGCCTCGAGCTGCACCGCGGCCTCCGGGGGCAGGCTGCGCAGCACCGGGTAGGGCGCCCGCGCCGACCGTCCCGGCGGTCCCGCGAAGTAGCGCGCGATCGCGAAGTCCACCGCCAGGTCATCGAAGCGCTCGTCGGCGTTTTCGAGGCTGCGCTCGAGCACCTCCCACAGGTTCGGCGAGGCGCGCAGCGGTCCCATCTTTCGGGTGCGCTGTCGGGCGAACTGCCACAGCTCGCGCAGGAAGCGTCCGCTGCTGCCGTCCTCCCGATCGGCGAGGATGGCGAGCCACAGCGCGCCGGAGGTCGCGCTCGCCGGCTCGCGCAGCAGCAGCCCGTCGGCGCCCAGTCTCTGCGCGTCCGCGTCCCCGTCGCCATCGCAGCCGAACTCGCCGGTCGCGAGCCATGCCACGTAGCTCGCGGTCGCCCGGCGCCACGACAGCGCTTCCGCGGGGTCGAGTGCGAGCAGGCTCGCCTCGAGCACCGCCGCGAGCACGCACGCCTCGAGGCGTGGCGCGGCGGGGTCGATCACCGCGTGGGTGATCGCGTCGTCGTAGGCGCCGACGCCGCTCTGCACGTCCACGCGCGCGTCGATGTAGCCGTCTGGCGCAGCGGTGCCCGGTTGCAGGTAGAGGTCGAACCCCGGCGTGCCGCCCCGGCCTCCGTCCGGTGGCGGCAGTGGCCAGCCCTGCTCACGCAGCCACGCGACACCGCGCTCGGCGGCCTCGAGGGTCCTGTGCACACGCTCCTCGGTCAGCTCCCGCGGCGCGTGCACGGTCAGCGCCTCGCTCCACGATCGCGCCACGTGGCCTTCGTCCGGGGGGCGCGCGAAGGTGGCGGGGAAGGGGGTGGTCGCCCCCCCCCAGGCCCCCTTCGTCACCACCCAGCGCGCGTAGGCGTCGAAGATGTTGTCCGGCGCATGATGCGCTGGGGTGTCCTGGGCGCGCACGGGGCCGGCCGGCCACAGCGCGCACACCCACAGCAGTGCCCCACACGCGAAACCCGCCGCATGCCGCCCTGATCGTGCTGTCGAGTGGGTGAGCATGGGCTGATCGGGCCGACGATAGGGCGGCGTCCGCCGCCGCGTCCATGGTGAAGGATTTGACACTTTAGGCTGCAGGCACTTAAATCGTAGGCGAACATTATGCCCGAAGCCCAATTCGACCCAGGTGGTTTCTTCCAGTTCGATCTGGCCCACGGGGCGGTGCGCTCCCGCGACGGTGGCCGGGTCATCCTGCTGTCGGAGGCGGTGCTCGCGCCGCTCATCACGACGGCGGTCAATAACGGTGACCTCACGGCCGTGCGCATACTCGGTAGCCAGCTCGGCACGCTGCTGTCCTCCGAGCTTCCCGGCGACCAGGCGGGGCTGCCGGCGGGCACCGTGATCGGACACGCCGCCTCGCTGATGGCCCTCTACGGCTGGGGGCGGCTGCACCTCGAGCGCTGGGGTGACGCGATGGTGCTGGAGGTCGAGGGCCTGCCCCCGCTCGATGACGACAACCTCGCGGTCGCCGCGCTGCTGGGCGGGATGTTCTCGACGCTGTGCAACACGGAGGTCGCCTGCGTGCCGCTGGCGGAGCCGACGAAGTACATCATGGTCGAGCCCGCGGTCGCCGAGCAGGTCTGGGCCTGGTCGAAGTCCGGCAAGACGCTCGGCGAGATCGTCGCCGCGCTGGCACCGGGAGGTGGCCGATGAGCCAGGTCGACCAGTTGCAGTCGCTGCTGCAGACAGTGCAGAAGAACCGCGCCGCGCCGCGCCCACAGGCCGCAGCGGCAGCGCCGGTTGCCGCGCCCGCGCCGGCTGCCGCGCCTGCTGCAACGCAGTCGCGCCCCGCGTCGCTGCAGCAGGCGATCCAGGAGCAGGTCGAGAGCGCCCCGCGCGCGCCCGCCGCGCCTGCCCCTGCGCCTGCCTCGCGTGCCCCCTCCCCGGGTTCGCGTGCCCCTGCCCCCGCTCCGGCCTCGCGTGCTCCGGCTGCAGCCGCCGCGACCGCCACGACCCGCGTCGCGGTGGGCGTGCCCCTCTCCGGCGCCGCGGTCGCAGCCGTCAGCAGCCCCCATCCATCCGAGGCCGAGCCTCCGTTTGGCGAGCTGCTGACGCGGTCGCTCGCCCTTCGCCCGCGCTAGGACTCCAGCCATGCTGTTGGTCGTCGACGTCGGTAACACCCACACGGTGCTGGGTCTCTACGATGGAGACGACCTGGTGCACCACTTCCGCATCCAGTCCGTGAAGGGGCGCACCGAGGACGAGTACGTCGTGCTCATGACGAGCCTGGTGCAGCTGGCTGGCGTCGAGCCGGAGGAGGTCGACTGCAGCATCCTGGCCTCGGTCGTCCCCGCGCTGACCGAGTCGATCGTACGCACGGTCGCTCGCGCTTTCGAGCACGACATGCTGGTGGTTGGTCCGGGCATCAAGACCGGCATGCCGATCCTGTACGAGAATCCGCGCGAGGTGGGCGCCGATCGCATCGTCAACTCGATCGCGGCCTACGAGCGCGTCCGCGGCGGCGTGATCGTCGTCGACTTCGGTACGGCCACCACCTTCGATTGCGTGTCCACGCGGGGCGAGTACGTGGGTGGCGTGATCGCCCCGGGCATCTCGCTGAGCGCCGATGCGCTGTTTGCGCGCGCGGCCCGGCTGCCCAAGACCGAGATCATCAAGCCGCCGCACGCGCTCGGTCGCAACACGGTGCACGCGATGCAGTCCGGCCTCGTCTATGGCTACGTCGGGCTCGTCGATGGCATGGTCGAGCGGCTGCGCAAGGAGATGGGCCATCCCGTGACGGTGCTGTCGACCGGCGGGGAGGCGGCGCTGATCCAGTCGGAGTCTTCGACCATCGACCACGTCGACGAGCACCTGACGCTCAACGGGCTGCGCATCCTCTTCTATCGCCAGCGCTAGTGCCCGGCCGCGGGTGCGCGCGCATCGATCCCGAGGGGCCGGAGGCACTAATTTGGTCGATTTCCGTCCGCCGCCGTAGGCTGACCGGGTGTCCACCCCACGTTTCCACCGAAGCCTGCGCGTCGCCGCGCTGGTACTTGGCCTGTGCGCCCAGGGCGCCGAGGCGCGCGCCGAGGCCCTTGCGGGCTGTCCGGACGACGCGGGGCTAACCCGCGCGGCGGCCCAGCTGTTGCTCGAGGACGACCGTCAGGTCAGCGGCGCGATCGCCCGCGCCCTGCGTGCGGCGGGCAGCGATGCGGTCGGCGTGCGCGCGCTCTTCGTCGAGGAGGGGCGCGGTGATGCGGCGATCGCGAAGTGGCTCGACGAGCGGCGTGCGGCTGCGGATGCGCGGATGATCTGCGGCGAGGCGTTCTCGCAGAAGGGTCGACTCGTGATGGCGACCGCCAGCGGCGGCGGGCTGACAGAGCTGTCGCCCGAGGCGAGTTCCGTGCGCGGCTGGTTGGCGCCCGACTTCCGTGACGCGCACCTGGTCATCATCGACGCGGACGGGGCGCTGTCGCGGCACCACGTGACGCCCGCGTCGCTCGCCGAGGGCGTGCCGATACCGAAGGATCTGGAGCGTCCCGCCCTGGTGCAGCTGATGGCCAGTGGGCGCTCGGGCCCGCGGCCGATCGCCGAGCGCGTCGCGCCAGGTCCCGGCGGAGACACCGCGATTGCGGGCCGCCACGCGCCACCCCCGGCGGCCTCCAAGGAGCACGCACAGCGCTCGATCAAGGGCAGCCTCAACCGCCTGCGCCGCGCGCGTGGCAAGCGCCCGGTGCGGCGCAACCGACTGCTGCGCGATGCGGCGCGCCGGCACGCCCGCGAGGTGTGCGACAGCGGGCGCGTCGCCCACGTGCTGGCCTCCGGCGAAGACCCCTCGGAGCGCCTCAAGCGCTTCGGCGTCTCCGCGGGCCTGGTCGGTGAGACGGTCGCGCGGGCGGCCGGTCCCGGTGCGGCGTTCGATGCGCTGCAACGCAGCCCCGCGCACCTGGCGACCATGCTGGGAGAGCGCTTCACCGATGCGGGCGTGGGCCTGTCGCGCGATGACGCCGGCAAGACCTGCATGGTCGTGGTGCTCGCCTCGTGGCCGCGCTACGTCGGGCGCTGAGCCCGCTCTACAACGGAGCGCTGAGCCCGCCCCAACGGTACGCTGAGCCCGCCCCAACGGAGCGCTGAGCCCGCCCCAAAGGGGCTCCGTGCCCAGGGGGGGGCCCTCAGCGGTCCGCGACCGTGTCCGCGTGTCGGGTGTGCGACGTCGCTGTCGTGGGTGTCAGCTCATGCAGCGTGCGCTCGAGGATGCTGCGCCGCTCGGGCCGCAGCGCCGCCCCGTCCCGATCCGCGGCGACCTGGGCGACCGCCAGGAAGTGCAGCGCATCCTGGTGCTGCCCCAGCCGATAGGCCGTCATGCCCCGCAGGTAGTAGAAGAGCGCCTGTTGGGTGCGCGTCATGCTCGTCGACTCGGCCTCGAGCTGGTCGAGCCAGCGCAGCGCGGCCTCGTAGTGTGCGTCGTCGTACAACGCGGTGGCCGTCTCGAGCTCCGACGACAGGACCGTGCACGCCGACAGCAGCGCTGTGAGGGCGGCCGCGGCCCAGGCTCGGCGAGCGTCCATGGACGCGTATGCGCACACGAAAAAGCCTGAATAGCAAGGTTGCTATCCAGGCCTTCGCGTCCGACTCCCGCCGTCGGGTAGATAAGATCTAAGCCAAGGTTGGCTCTTCGTTAAGCAGGTCAGGCGGTCGAGTTGAGCAAGAAAAGAAATCTAAGTAGGCAAGCCAAGCCCAAGCTCCAGAACTAGTTGTTTGGCGAGGATGCAAGGGCGGTGCCAATTGGTGGCTCAGACGCAGTACTGGCGCCGGAGCGCTGCATTTGTAGTACCTGAGCGTTGCGGGCAGCCGTCGTCGCGGCGTCGCCGGAGGGCTGTCTTGGCGGCCTACATGACATTCGTGTCGCGGTGAGGCCGGGAGCGTCAACGAGGTTGCACACCGGCGTGCCCGCGCCGCCTCGGGATCGGAGAATCTGTTACGGCTACGTACACTTCGAGGTGTTTGGGACCCCGCGCGGCCGTGCGCTATGCTGCCGGCGCCGGCGCGATGTGGTGGCGCCCGATGAGCGGGGAAAGTGGCGACCTGTAGCCAGTGCGGATCTGAGCTCGACGCGCCGGCAGAGCCCTGCCCGGTCTGCCAGCGGGAGGCCCTTGCGGCCGAGCGCCGGGCCGAGCTCAAGGTCGACGCCCGCCAGCTCGATGACGCGCCGGCGTCCGATGCGGCGCTGACCTCCGGCGACTGGGGACGGGCCGACGACGCTGCGGCAGCGCCCCAGGAGCTGGCCGAGGTGCGCCAGCTGCGGCCGGTCTCCGATCTCGACGCCGACGGCGCACCCGAGGGTGGCGAGAGCGCGCCCGATCGGCCGGCGGACGTCGTTTACCTGCCCGGGGCCGAGCGCGGCGACGTCAGCCGCGAGGCGGCTGCGTCGCAGCCGTCGGGCGTCCTGCCCCCAGTCGTCGAGGAGCCCGCCGCGCCGGAGCCGCCCCCTAGCGCCCCTGCGTCGAAGCCGGAGGTCGAAGCGCCCGCGCCACCCGTGACCGAGGGGCCGCCGCCGCAGGACCCGGACACCGCCCCCGACGAGGCCGAGCCCGCGCGCTCACGGGAGCGGGTCGCCCCGCCGCTGCTCGCCTCCGACGCGCTGCGCCATGAGCTGGCGCCCGCCGAGCCCCACAGCCTGCTGTCGCGCGTGGTCGCAATTGTGGCGGCTCTGCTCGGTGCCGGCGCGGTTGTGACGCTCGTCGGGACCGGAGGCGTGGCGCCCGCGCTGCTCGGTGCCTTCGTGGGCTTGGCGGTCATGGGCGTGGCCCCGATGCCCTACGGCGTGCGCGCGACGGCCCTGTCGGTGATCGCCAGCGGTGGCCTGTCAGCGACGCTTTGGGCGCGCGCGGTGCGAGGCGGTGAGCGGGACGAGGCGCTGCTGGCCGCGGTCGTGGTGGTGTGTGCTGCGGCGCTGCTGTTCCGCAGCTGGCACAGGGGCTCGTCGCTTGCGCGTGCGCTGGTCGCCGTGGGCATCGTGCTCGGGATGGGCTGGCTTTCGGCGCGCGGCGGGCTGCGCGACCTCGATGCGCTCGGACTCGCGTGGCAGAGCTGGTCGCCGCGCGTGCTGCAGCTCGTGCTGGCCGTGCTCCTGCTGCTGTCGATGCTCGCGTTCATGGACGCGCGGACCACGGGCGCCTGCTCCGTCTGGGCGCTCTCGCTGCTGCTCTGGTACGTCGCGGACGTCGGGCTCAAGTGGCTCGCACAGCTGTGGCCGGTGGGTGCGGCGCGGCCGGACCTCTCGTCGATGCCGCCGGTGATGTCGCTCGCGTACGTGACCGCACCGCTGCTGGCCGCCGTGCTCTCGGTGAGCATGGCGCAGCTGTTCGCCGCCGCGCAGGCCGTTGAGGCGCCGCGGCGATCCTGAACGCGAGCGCGCGCCGTATCCCTAGTTGTCTTCGAGCAGACCGCTCAGTGCGTCCTTGGCGGCCAGCTTCTGCTTCTTGAGGTTGGTGATGTGAAACTGCTGCTTGGGCGTGAGGTGTCGGTGACGCTCGAGCTCGTCTACCTGTTGACTCAGCGTGTGATGGCGCTGCTCCAGGTGTTCGATGCGTCCGCGTTCTCCTCGAGCTCTATCTGGCATGGGCGTCTCCTAGCTGCGTGACAGTCACTGCAGGTCAAGCGAAGCCATGCTGATGCTAAGGAGGCCGCCGCCCGGGAGCGCCGGAGATACCGCACCAGAATAGGGGCCGGCGCCGGCAAAGCAACGGCGCCGCGGCACAAAGCGCGGCTTCGTTGCGCAATTCACCGAACGGAACTACGTACTGTGCCCGTCGACTGAATACGCTATAGGCACAACCGGTCGGAATCGCTGAGACAATTCCGAGGAGGCACGAGGGTGCGACCCCTGCATACAAGACCCCAGCTGCTGGCTGCCATCGCGCTGACCGCGTTGATCGCGGTGGGCGTCACGGGCGCCCGCGCCCATGCGCAACAGGTGGCCGATGCGCGCGCGGTCGCCGCGACGGTGCAGAGCTTCTACAACCAGACCACCGACGTCAGCGCGAGCTTCTACCAGACCTACGTGCACAAGCTCTACAACCGCACCGACACGTCGAAGGGCGCGGTGGTGTTCAAGAAGCCCGGCAAGATGCGCTGGGACTACCTGCGCCCGGCCGGCAAGGTGATCGTCGCCGATGGCAAGAAGGTGCTGATCTACGAGCCCGGCGAGGAGGGCGAGGTCGACCAGGTCATCGAGCAGAAGCTGACGCAGTCGCAGCTACCGCAGGCCATGTCGTTCCTGACGGGCGGCGGCAAGCTCGAGGACGACTTCACGTTCAGGCTGCTGGACGCGAAGAAGCAGGGCTACACCTCGGGGCACGTGCTGGAGCTGATGCCGAAGGTGCCGACCACTCAGTACGAGCGCATCCTTTTCTACGTCGAGAGCAACCCCAAGGTGCGCGGGCTCGTGCGTCGGTTGCTGATCCTCGACGCCAACGGCAACCGCAACCGCTTCGACTTCAGCAAGCTGAAGTTCAACAGCAGCGTCGGCGAAAAGCCCTTCCAGTGGCAGCCGCCTGCCAACGCGCGTCGCGTCAAGATGTAGCGACCGGTCGCGGGTAGTGGTGCCTCCCGCCGCCGGCGATCAGAATACGTAGGCGCTGCACAGCGCCAGCGGGTTATCGTCGGAGTAGTCCCCCACCGTGCATGTGGTTTGGGGGCCCGACGGGTCGACGAACTCGCAGTCCTCGGGTCCGAAGGGGCCATCGCTGTTGTTCCGGGCCCGCAGTTGCTCCAGCGCGTCGGCTTCGCTGACCGCGCAGATGAACGAACAGCCGTCGGAGCTCCCGGAGCCGCCCGCTCCGGCGTTGAAGCCGCCGCCTGCGTTGCTGCATCGCAGCAGCCACGCGTCGCCCGGCTGGCCGCTTCGATCGACCTGGCAGTAGCCGTCGTCGCCCTGGTAGACGGCGGAGCAGACGAGCGGCGCGGGGCAGCGGTCGGTCCTCCCGGAGGTGCAGGATCGGGCACACACGTCGTCCCGGTTGCACGTGGTCTCGTCGCCGAAGCGTATGACGCAGGCGCTGCTCGTGTCGCAGAACATCGTGCACTGGCCCGAGAGTGCGCCGCCCCGGGCGCAGAAGAGGTCGTCGTCGCAGTCGCCGTCGTCCGCGCACGGCGACGAGAGGCTGCCGTCGCCTCCACTGCCGCTGCCGCCTCCGCTCCCACCCAGGCAGCCGCTCAACAGCGCCAGCAGCAGAGGTGCAACTGGGCCGATCTGGCGTACGATGCCAAACGTCCAAGCGAACATCCCGCGACCCTAGCATTTTCCAGGCGCCGACGACGCGGATAGAAGGCACAACTTCGATGCGGCTAACCGTGTGCGTCTTACTGCGCGGACGTGCTGAACGACAGGGCGAAGGGTGCGGCGCTCACGCCCTCCTCGTCTTTGAAGTTGTCGTGGTCGGCTGAGTTGATCCAGATCAGGTAGTCGCGCCCCGGTTCGAGATGCACCGGCAGCACATTGATGGTGCGCGCGTCGTCCTCGAAGTAAGGATCGCCGGTCACCTCGGGCGGATCGCCCGCGTCCGTGGATGCCCACGACCAGTTGTTGTCGCGCATCGTTCGGTCGAAGACAGCGCGCAGCTCGGTGAGCGACGGGTCGACGTCCACCGCATGATCCATCGGCTCGGTCGCGATCACCTGCGGGCGTGTGTCTGCGACGCTGACCGTATTCGGATCGTCGCTGCCGCAGGCGGCCACGACCGACCACGCGCACAGCGAGACCGCCGTTGCCAGGGTTGTGTTGCCCATCGCTTCTCCCCCGGGGCCCCGCCCCACGATTGCTGCTTGCAGCATAGCAGGCCCGCTCGTCCGCTACCGCGCCTAGCCTGTCAGCATGTCCTCGGCCTGCGCTGCCAACCGGGGCCAGGCGAACTGCCGGGCGTGATCGGCGGCCGCCGCACCCATCCGCGCACGCTCGCTGGCAGCGTCGCGCAACCGAGCCAGGGCCTGGCCCAGTAGCGTCGGGTCGCCCGGGGGGATGATGCGGCCGTGGACGCCGTCACGCAGCAGGCTCGAGACGCCGCCTGTGTCGCTCGCCACAACCGGGAGTCCGGCCGCCATCGCCTCGATCACCCCGGTCGGGGCGCCCTCGGAGCGCCCGCTGTCGAGCGTGCGGGACGGCAGGCACAGGACGTCTGCGCCCGCCAGCAGCCGCGCCTTGTGCTCGCCCTCCACGTGCCCGACGAACTGCACATCGGCACCGAGGCGTCGTGCCAAGCTCGCCAACGCATCGCGCTGCGGGCCCTCACCGGCGACGGTCAGGCTCACGCCGGGCAGCCCCGCGATCGACTCGATCAGCACGTCGAGCCCTTTGATTGGCACCAGGCGCCCCATCGACAGCACACGCAGGCGACCGGCCATCGCCTCGTCGCGTCGTGTCGGCGGTGGGGGGGCACATCCCATCGGGCCGACGTGGACGCTGCGCTGTGCGGGGCGCCCGGCGGGTAGCAACGCCTCGAACTGATCGCGCAGATGGGGCGCGACGAACCACATGCGCGTCTGCGCGCTGGCGATGCCGTGCGCCAGCGCTCGCCGCCCCGGCAGCCGCGACAGCAGCCACATATCCGCGGAGTGCACGACGCACAGGTGCGGCAGTGCGGCCAGGCGCGAGCCGATGACTCCACACGGAAGAGCCCAGTGGCTGACGACCGCGTCCCAGCGGTGGCTGCGACGCAGAGCGGCCGCGGCGAGCGCGGCGGTGAACGGTGCGATCCCGAGCCAGGCCGCGGGGTCGCGCCTCAGGTTGTCCGGCACCCCGGCGCCGTAGAAGGTCCGCGCGAGCCCACGGGGTCGCATGTACGGCACCCACGACAGCTCCATGCCATCGAAGCATGGCGCCGCACCCTCGGGCGGTTCCGGCGCCAACACCTCGAGCGTGTGGCCCCGGCGCGCGAGCGCGTCGGCGAAGCCGTGTACGAAGTGCCCCGCGGTGTCGCCCTCGAAGCGCGGGAAGCTCGTCGTCAGAAGCCCGATGCGCATGCGGAGTCCGTGTCGCGTGCGTCGGCCTTGCGCATCCGTCGCAGCAGCACGCGCAGCAGCACATAGGGGATCACCAGCAGCGCGTGGCGGATGCGGATACCGCTGACCTCGTCTGCGTACACCGGGCGAACGACGACGTCGCGCACGCGCGCTCCGCTCTGTGAGAGCCAGCCGAGCAGGTCGTTGGGGTAGCCGTAGCCGCGCCACACGCTTTGCCACGGTAGGCTCTCGTGGGCGGCGCGGCTGATCGCCGTGTATCCGCACTGGGAGTCGGCGACGCGCAGTCCCGTCACGGCGCGCGTCGCATAGCTCAGCAGCTGGTTGCCGATCCAGCGCTGCGGCGGCATGTGGCGGTACGCGTCCGGGTAGTGCAGGCGGTTGCCCTTGGTGTATTCGGCCTGCCCCGTGAGGACCGGCCCCAGCAGACCCTCGAGATCGTCCGGGTGCATCTGACCGTCTCCCGCCATCACGGCGGTCACGTCCGCGCCGCCCTCGAATGCGAGCCGGTAGCCAGTGGCCAGTGCCGCACCGACGCCCCGGTTCTCGTCGTGCTCGACGATTCGTACACGCCGCTCGTCGATGCTGCGGACGACCGCGGCCGTGCCGTCCTCGCTGGCGTCGTCGACCACCACCACGTCGTCGACGTAGCCGGGCATCGAGCCGAGCACCCGGGCGATCCGGGGAGCCTCGTTGTATGCGGGCACCACCACCGCGACGCGTCGACCGTTGAGCATGGCCGGCGTCTACTCCACCGTCACGGTCTTGGCGAGGTTGCGGGGCTGGTCCACGTCGGTGCCCTTGAAGTCGGCAACGTAGTACGCGTAGAGCTGCAACGGGATCACCGACAGAAACGGGATCATCTCCTCCGCGGCCTTCGGAATCTCGATGACCTCGTCGCTGATAGCGTGCACGTCCTCGTCGCCCTCGGTGGCAACCACGATCATGCGCCCACCGCGCGCCTTGGCCTCCTGCAGGTTGCCCATGCTCTTCTCGCGGCTGCTGTCGGCCGGCGCCAGCACGACGACGGGCACGCTGTTGTCGATCAGCGCGATCGGTCCGTGCTTCATCTCGCCGGCGGCGTAGCCCTCGGCGTGCACGTAGCTGATCTCCTTGAGCTTGAGCGCGCCCTCGAGGGCGATGGGAAAGTTCAGCCCACGGCCGAGGAACAGCACGTCGCGGGCGTCGCCGTAGCGGCGTGCGAGGTTAGCCACCAGCTGCCGGGTGCCCTCGAGCACGTCCCGCATCTGGTGTGGCAGCCGCGCCATCTCCTCGACGAGCTCGCCGGCGCGCTGCTCCGAGAGCGTGCCGCGGCGGCGGCCGATGTAGACGGCCAGCATGAGCAGGCCCGCCAGCTGCGCGGTGAAGCACTTGGTCGATGCCACGCCGATCTCCGGCCCGGCCCGTGTGTAGAGCTCGCCGTCCGACATGCGCGGGATCGCGCTGTCGACGACGTTGGCGATCGACAGCAGCCGCGCGCCCTTTGCCTTGGCGACCTTGGCACCCATCAGTGTGTCGAGGGTCTCGCCGGACTGACTGATCGCGATCACCAGGTCGCCCTTGCCCACGATCGGCTCGCGGTTGCGAAACTCGCTGGCGAGCTCGACGACCGTCGGCAGCTTCGCGAGCTGCTCGAAGTAGTAGCGACCCGTCATCGCGGCATGATGGCTGGTGCCGCAGGCGATCAGGCAGATGCGCTCGATGCCTTCCACGTCCTTCGGCGACAGCCCGATCTCCTCGCCGGTGATGTCGCCCTGCTCGCGGTTGATGCGTCCGCGCAGCGTGTCCTCGATGGCCCGCGGCTGCTCGAAGATCTCCTTGAGCATGAAGTGCTTGTAGCCGGACTTCTCGGCCATCACGGGCGACCAGTCGATGCGCCGCTCCTGCGCCTCGAGCACCTCACCCTCGAGCGTCGACAGCTCGATGCGGTCACGGTGCAGCACCGCCATCTGGTCGTCCTCCATGACGATGATGCGGCGCGTGTACGGCAGCAGCGCCGGGATGTCGCTGCCCGCGAAGTTCTCCCCGTCACCGATACCGAGCACCAGCGGCGATGCGTTCTTCGCGACCACGATGCGGTCGGCGTCGGTCTTCGATGTTACCGCGATGGCGTAGGCACCCTCCACCTGCGAAAGCGCCGCACGCACGGCCGCTACGAGGTCCTTGCCGTCATTGCACTGCTCCTCGACCAGGTGCGCGATGATCTCCGTGTCGGTGTCGCTCTGGAAGACCGCGCCGGCCTTCTCGAGTCGCGCGCGCAGCGGCATGTGGTTTTCGATGATGCCGTTGTGGATGAGCGCGACGTCGCCGGCCACGTGCGGGTGGGCGTTCTCCTCGGAGACGCCGCCATGGGTGGCCCAGCGGGTGTGGCCGATGCCGAGCGTGCCCTTCAGCGAGGTGCCTGCGGTGGCCGCCTCGAGGGCGGCCAGCTTGCCGACCGCGCGAACCACCTCGATGTCGTCGCCGTCATGCACGGCGAGCCCGGCCGAGTCGTAGCCGCGGTACTCGAGCCGCTTGAGGCCGTCGATCAGGATCGGGACGCTGGGCTTGTCACCGACGTAGCCGACGATGCCGCACATGCTACTTGGCCTTCCCGGCGGGCGCGGCTTGCTTCGCCGCTGCCGGCTTGGTGGGCGTCTCTGCCGTCGGCTGCACGACCACCTCTCCCTTGGTGTCCACGACCGTGACGGGGCCGTACTTCGCCAGCGCCTCCTTGACGGCGGCGGCCTTGCCCACGACGACGATCACCGAGTCGTCCTTGCGGATGTAGCGCTTGGCGGCCGCGAGTGCGCTGTCCGCGTCGACCTTGGAGATCTTGCTGGCGAAGCTGTCCCAGTAGTCGTCGGGTAGGCCGTAGATGCGCAGGTCGGAGACCAGCCCCGCGATCTTGCTGGCCGTGTCGATGCGCAGCGGGAACTGGTCGACCAGGAAGCGCCGGGCCGCCTCGAGCTCGGCGGCGGGCGTCGGCTCGGTGGCGATGCGATCGAGGTGTGCCATGAACGCGGTCATCGCCTGGTCGGTCACCTCGTTGCGCACCGCCGAATAGGCGCGGAAGGGCGCGATGCCCACGCTCTCGTACACGCGGCTGTAGGCGCCGTAGGTCAGGCTCTGCTTCTCGCGCAGGTCCATGAAGAGCCGCGACGTGGCCGAGCCGCCGAGCACCTGGTTGGCGACCAGCAGCGGGATGTAGTTGTCATCCTTGCGCGGGAGCGCCAGGTTGCCGACGAAGATCACCGACTGCACCGACTCGGGGCGGTCGATCAGCAGCACCTGCCGGCCGGCGGGTTTCGGCGGCGCGGGGTACTCGGTCTGCTTCACCTTCTTCTTGCGCCAGCCCCGGAACGCCTTGTCGACCGAGCCCTTGACGGTCTCGGCGTCCACGCTTCCAACCACGACGAGCACCGCGTTGTTCGGCACGAAGTGCTGGCCGTGAAACTTCTTCAGGTCGGCCTCGCGCACGAGCTTGACGACCTTCTCGCTGGTGTCGACGTTCGCGTACGGGTGGTCGCCGTAGAGGTGCTTGAAGAACTCGCGGAACACCAGGAAGTTCGGATTCTCGTTTTGCAGCGCGAGCCGATCGATCTCACGCTTGCGCAGCTTCGCCAGCTCGCCCTTGCTGAAGCGCGGGCGCACCGCGAGGTCCGACACCAGCCGCAGCGCTTCGTCGAAGTGCTCCGACAGTGCGCGCATGTTGATGTAGATGTTCTCCTCGTCGTTGTGGACCGACAGCCGGGCGCCGAGGAAGTCGACCTTCTCCGCGATCTGCGCGCTGCTGAGCTTCTTGGTGCCCTCCTTCAGCATCCTGGAGACGAGGTGCGCGAGTCCGATGCGGTTGCCCGGGTCCGCGGCGCTGCCGCTGCGGATGACGAGCTTGATCGACACCGTCGGCAGCTGCGTCAGCTGCACGCTGTTGATCTCCAGGCCCTGGGTCGTGACACTGCGCTCGATCTTCGGGAAGCGGATGTCGCGCGGCGCTGCAGACGGCGGCGGCGATTGCTTGGCTGGCTTCGCCTGCTCGGGCGACGCAGCAGGCGGCGGGAGCTCGACGGGCAGCGGTGCGGGTGGCGGCGGCGGTGCACCACCACAGGCAGCGAGCAGGCACAGCGCGGCGGCGGCGCCCGCGGTCTTCGTCAGGCGGGCCATCACTTCTTCCCTCCCTTGCCGGGCTTCTCGTCCTCGGCGGGCTTGTCCGTCTTCGCGGGCTCGACGTCCAGCACGGTGCGGTTGGTCGGCGCGAAGTACTTCTTGGCGACGCGCTTGATGTCGTCGTTTTCGACCTTCAGGTAGCGCGATGCCTCGTCGCGCAGCAGCCGTGCATCACCGAAGTACATCTCGTACTGCGCTAGCTGCTTGGCTCGTGCGAGGTTCGACTCGAGGCCGAAGACGAAGGCCGAGCGCACGCGATTTTTGGCCTTCTGCAGCTCTCGCTGCGTCACGCCGACCTTCGCGATCTTCTCGAGGTGCGAATAGAAGACCTTGCGCGCCTCGGCGCCCTTGTGGCCGCGCGCGCAGATACCCCAGACGCTGAACAGGTCGGGTCCGCGGCGGCCGTCGGTGCTGACGTCGATGTCCTGCAGGATCTCCTTGTCCTTGATCAGCTCCTGGTAGAGCCGCGACGACTCGCCGTCGCCCAGCACGATCGCCAGCAGCTCCAGTGGGTAGTGGTCCTCGGAGCGATCCGGCGGGATGTGGTAGGCGATGTGGAACGCCGGCAGCTCCGCTAGCGGGTCGAGCATCGTCTCGGTGCGCTCGGCCGTCTGCGGTAGCAGCGCGGGCGGGTCGAACGCGGGCACGGTGCGCTTCGGCAGATCACCGAAGTACTTCTGTGCCATCGCGAGCGCCTCGGCCGGCTCGAAGTCGCCGGCGATCGAGAGCACCGCGTTGTTGGGCGCGTAGTACGTGTGGAAGAACTCCTGCACCGCCGACAGTGGCGCCTTGATCAGGTCCTGCATGTCGCCGATGGTCGAGTGCGCGTACGGGAAGTAGTCGCCGTAGGTGAGCTCGTTGATGCGCAGCATCGACTGCATGTAGGGGCGGTTGTCGATGGACTGGCGGCGCTCCTCCATCACGGTCTGGCGTTGGTTTTCGAAGTTCGCCTGGGTGATCTCGAGCGAGCGTGCCCTGTCGGCCTCGAGCCACATCCCCAGCGCCAGCTCGTTGCTCGGGAGCGTCTGGTAGTAGTTCGTGCGGTCGTTGCTCGTCGTGCCGTTCACCGAGCCGCCGCGGTTCATGACCAGCTTGAAGTGCTCGCCCTTGCCGACGTTGGCGGAGCCCTGGAACATCATGTGCTCGAAGAGGTGGGCGAAGCCCGAGCGGCCCCGCATCTCGTTGCGCGAGCCGACGTCGTAGTACATCGCGACGGCCACCGTCGGGACGGTGCGATCGGGGTTGAGGACCACGCGCAGGCCGTTGTCGAGGGTGTAGCGCTCGACGGCGATCTGGGCCGACCCCTGGGGGGACGTGGCGGCCTTTGCGGGCTGCGCCTCGGCGGCCTTCGCGGGCGGGGCCTCGGCGGCCGGCTTGGCCGCGGGCTTGGCTGCGGGTGCAGCGGTCGGAGGGGCCTTCGCGGGCTGCGCCCCGGCCCCTTGGGCGGCTGCCAGGCACAGGGCCGCCGCGGTCAGAAACGACTTGGTAATTGGCATGTTTTCCTGCCCCCGGGGGGAATGGCGCCCCACCTTAGTGCGCAGCCCTCCATGTCACAATCGCGGCCTGCTGACAGCGGCCAATCGGTCGAAATCCTTGACGCTCGATCTACCTGTACATATGCTCAGCCTCCCATGGACGCCGCGATTCTCGCCATCGGTACCGAGCTCACCCGCGGGGAGCTGATCGACAGCAACAGCGGCTGGCTGTCCGCCCGCCTGCACGAGCTGGGCGTGGACGTGGTCGAGCACTGCAGCGTCCCGGACGACGAGAGCCGCGTTGCCAGCGCCCTGGTCCGCCTGTCGGGCCAGGTCGAGCTGCTGCTGTCGACCGGTGGCCTGGGGCCCACCAGCGACGACCTGACCACCGCCTGCGCCGCCGTGGCCATGGGGGTGCCGCTGCAGCGCGACCAGGGCTCGGCCGAGACCATCCGCGAGCGATACCGTCGCTACGGCGCGGAGATGGCCGAGGCGGTGCTCAAGCAGGCCGACTTCCCACGCGGCGCGGACGTGATGGCAAACGATGTGGGCACCGCTCCGGGCTTCTCGGTCACGATCGGCCGCGCGCGCTGCCACTTCATGCCCGGCGTGCCCGGCGAGATGCAACACCTCTTCGAGCGCCACGTCGCGCCCGATCTGGAGCGGCGTGTACAGCGCACCGACCACCAGATCCACCTGCGCACGTGCGGGCTGGGCGAGTCGGCGATCGCCGAGAAGCTCGCCGACCTCGACGCCGGTGGCGCGCGTGCCGTGCCCGGTGTGACGCTCGGCTATCGGGCGAGCCCGCTCGAGGTCGAGGTCAAGGTGCTCGCGAGGGCCGAGTCCGCCGAGGCGGCGCAGCGGCTGGCGCAGCCGGTCGCGGACGAGATCGGTGCGCGGCTGCATCCGTACGTCTATGGCGGCAAGGGCGACAGCTTTCCCGACTACGTGGGCGGGCTGCTGCGCGACCAGGGGTTGTCGCTGTCGCTGGCCGAGTCGTGTACCGGCGGGCTGATCGGCAAGCTGCTGACCGATCTGCCGGGCAGCTCCGACTACCTCAAGCTATCGGCCGTCACCTACGCCAACAGCGCCAAGCGGGACGTCCTGGGGGTCGATCTAGATCTGCTCGAGCGCTGCGGCGCGGTCAGTGAAGAGGTCGCCGCGGCGATGGCCGAGGGCGCCCGTCGCGTGGCCGACAGCGACCTCGCGGTGGCGGTGACCGGCATCGCCGGGCCAGGCGGCGGAAGCGACGAAAAGCCTGTAGGAACAGTCTGCTTCGGCCTCGCGCAGCGCGACGCGGAGGTGACGACCGAGCGCAAACAGTTCGGTGGTAGTCGGGCGCGCGTGCGCCTGGTTAGCGCCTACAACGCCCTTCATCTGGTGGCCGGCGCAGCGCGCCGTCGCTTGACCGACGAGAGAGCACAGAACTAAACCGGGCACGACCCGCAACCGCAACCACGGGGCGCTTCCGGGGGAAGCGAGCAGGAGAAACGCACATGGCCACCGATACCAATCGCAACAAGGCACTCGATCTCGCGCTGTCGTCGATCGAAAAGCAGTACGGCAAGGGCTCCATCATGCGGCTCGGCTCGCAGGAGGTGGTGGCGACGCCGGTGACGCCCTCGGGCTCGATCTCGCTGGACCTCGCGCTCGGTGTGGGCGGCTACCCCGTGGGGCGCATCCTCGAGATCTACGGTCCGGAGTCGAGCGGCAAGACGACGCTCACCCTGCATGCGATCGCTGAGTGCCAGCGCGCCGGTGGCGTGGCGGCCTTCATCGACGCGGAGCACGCGCTCGATCCCATCTACGCGCGCAAGCTCGGCGTCAACATCGACGAGCTGCTGGTATCGCAGCCCGACTACGGTGAGCAGGCCCTGGAGATCGCCGACACGCTGGTGCGCTCCGGCGCGGTCGACATGATCGTCATCGACTCGGTCGCGGCCCTGGTGCCGAAGGCGGAGATCGAGGGCGAGATGGGCGACACCCACGTCGGCCTGCAGGCGCGCTTGATGAGCCAGGCGCTGCGCAAGCTGACGGGCAACATCCACCGCTCGAACACGACGATGTTCTTCATCAACCAGATCCGTATGAAGATCGGCGTGATGTTCGGCTCGCCGGAGACGACCAGCGGAGGCAACGCGCTGAAGTTCTACTGCAGCGTGCGCCTGGACGTGCGCCGCATCGGCGCGATCAAGGTGGGCGACCAGGCGATCGGCAACCGCACCCGCGTGAAGGTCGTGAAGAACAAGATGGCGGCGCCGTTCCAGATTTGCGAGTTCGACATCCTCTACGGCGAGGGCATCAGCCGCACCGGCGACGTGCTCGACCTCGGCGTCGAGGATGGCGTCATCGACAAGTCCGGCGCCTGGTACTCGTACAAGGGCGAGCGAATCGGTCAGGGCAGGGAGAATGCGCGCGGCTACCTGAAGGAACACCCGGACATGCTCAAGGACATCGAGGGGCAGGTGATGACGAAGCACGGCCTCTCGAACGGTCAGGCGCCGGCGGCCGAAGCAGCACCCGCTGCTCCGTCGAAGGACCAAGCGCAGGCCTCCGCCAAGCCGGCGCCCGTCAACGGCACAGCCTCGGCCGACAAGGCACGGTCGGGTGGGCGTAGCCGCCCGCGTGCGTAGCGCAGCGCGCACCGTAGTGTCGCTGCCACTGTCGTTGTCGCTGGTAGCGTTGTCTGCCGCCGGCTGCGCCAGTGCGCCGCAGCCGGCGAAAACGCCGCCGCCCATGCGCGACCGCCCGGTGGTGGGCCACGTGCCGGTGGGGGCGAGCTGGGTGCTGGCGCTGCGCCCCGATCGACTGCTCGCTGACCCGGCTGCGCTCGAGCTACTGCGGGCCACCTTTCCGCCTGACAGGCTGGAGCGCTGGCTGAGCTCGACCGCGATCGACCCGGGCGGCGAGCGCACTGCCCACGCATTGCCGCGCGCCGCCGTGGCCCAGTACCCCGGGGGCGTGCTTTTGGTTGTGTCGCGGCTCCCGGGTCGGCTATCCGCGTCCACCACCGACATGTGGTTCGGTGACCATGTCGGCGCCACGGCGATCGCGGGCGAACCGGTCGCGTGGAAGGGTCTGTCACGTGCCCTGCGAGACCGGGACGATGCTCGGCTGGACCGAATCGAGGACCATGTCCTGCGCGACCTCCACGCCGCGCACGGTGATGCCCCGGTGGCGGTCTATTGGCCCGCCCCCCTGGGACTACCCATCGACAGCGGCATTGGTGTGCTGATGTCGCACCAGAGGGCATTGGTGGTGACCCTCTCGCTGCCGAAGGACGGCCGGGTGGCGGTCGCCATCGATCTGCGAGGTGAGTTCCCACCGGGCGCGGATGAAGGGCTGCGCAACTTGTTTAGTGCTGTCGCCGCCGACGAACTCGGACGCGGATTCGGCCTCGACACAGCCGTCGATCGGCTACGCATCGATCCACACCCGGAGGGCTTTCTCGTTTCGTTTCAGCTAGATACGGAGCGTCTACGCGACGGCCTGGCCCGCTTCCTCGGCGAGCATCTCTGGCCGACACCCTCCTAATATGGGGGCCCTGGTTGAATGTAGGGGCGGGTATGTGATTGGGTTCCTAATTGCCACCGTCACCGATCAGTGCTAATTGAACTAACACTGAAACGGCAGCGCCGCCGCCCCCCCCGGCCATGCGGCGCGTTGTATCCAGTTGGTTGGGAGCCGCTTCCAGAGATCCCCCGCCTCGCGGCGGAAGGAGGCAAGTAGTGTCAGTTTCGAGTCAGTTCAAGATCGGCGACAAGGCCGTCTACCCGGCGCATGGAATTGCGCAGATCACCGGCATCGAGAGCCGGGAGATCGCGGGCCAGAAGAAGGAATTCTACATCCTTCGCATTCTGGACACCGAGATGAAGCTGATGATCCCGACCGACGGCGCCCAGCGCGCGGGTCTGCGTGACGTGATCTCGAAGCGCGATGCTCAGAAGGTCATGAAGATCCTGAAGGACCCCGAGGTCGCGGTCACGGTACAGCCGTGGAACAAGCGCTACCGGGAGTACACCGAGATGCTCAGCAGCGGCTCTGCATTCGAGGTGGCCAAGGTGCTGCGCGACCTCCACCGCGTGAAGGGCGAGAAGGAGCTTTCCTTCAGCGAGCGCCGTCTGCTCGAGCAGGCGCGCCAGCTGGTCGTCACCGAGCTCGCGCTGGCGAAGAAGCAGGACATCCAGAAGGTCGAGAAGGAGCTCAACACCGTCCTGGGTTGAGCTTGCCGGGCTCGACCGCATCGTCGGTTGAGCAACCCAGCGGCGCTGCTATGCTGCCGCCGCCATGGAACTCGATGCATTGAAGTGGGATGCGGCCGGTCTCGTGACCGTCGTCGTACAGGACCGCATGAGCGGCGAGATCCGCATGCTCGCCCATGCTGACCGCGACGCGGTCGCTGCCACCATCGAGACGGGCGAGGCGCACTTCTACAGCCGCTCGCGCAAGGCGCACTGGCGCAAGGGTGAGAGCAGCGGCAACACCATCGCGGTCGCGGAGGTATGGGCTGACTGCGACGCAGACGCGCTGGTCTACATGAGCGATCCGCGCGGTCCGTCTTGCCACACCGGCGCGCAGAGCTGCTTCTTTCAGCGGCTCGACGCCCCTGACGCATCGCCCCGGCAACGCGCGCTGCCCCTGCTGCCGCGGTTGTTTGCAGAACTCGCGGCGCGTCGCGATGCCGACGAGGGCAGCAGCTACACGCGCAAGCTCTTGACCGAGGGTGCCGCGAAGATCGGCGCCAAGGTTCGCGAAGAGGCAGGCGAGTTCGATGACGCGATCCAGTCGGAGAGCGACGAGCGCGTGGTCTCGGAAGCAGCCGACGTCGTCTACCACCTGCTTGTCGGCTTGCTCGCCCGCGGGGTCGAGCTGCGGGACGTCGACGCCGAGCTCGCGCGGCGCTTCGGCGTCAGCGGTCTGATAGAGAAGGCCAGTCGCCCAAAGCCCGCCGGCGACGACGGCTAGCGCGTGGTGCCGAGCAGCGCGTCCAGGGTCTCGGCGAGCTTGTCGATGCCCGGTCGGAGCACGAAGGCAGAGGCGCCGGCGTCGAGCGCAGCCTCGCGGCTCGACTGCCGGCTCGAGTAGGCGACCACGCGCACGTGCCGGGTCGCGTCCAGCGCCTGCAGCCGCTCGATGCAGCGGAGGCCATCGATCTTCGTACCGTCGGTGTCGAGCACGACGACGTCCGGCTTGTCCGTGCCGATGGCGACCAGCGCATCGACCGGCTCCGCGAATCCGAGCACCTCGAAGCGTCCCCCGATGGCCGCGGCGACGGCGTTGCGCGACGCGGCGTCGTCGTCGACCACGTGGACGGTTGGACGTCCTTGTTGTAGGACATCAGGAACCGGGTAGCCGTACTTCCTCAGGAAGTCGAGCACATCGACGCGGCGGAAGCGCAGGTGGCGGCCGGGGGTCCGGAAGTGCCGTATTTCCCCGCGATCTGCCCAGTTGTGGATGGTCTTGAGGTCCACCTGACAGAAGCGGGCGACCTCGGAGGCTGTGAACAGCTCCTTCGGTTGTCCCCTCTTGGCCATACTTAATTCATAGTCTTCCGGGCTTCCACTGTCGAGGCGTAAAATTCCAGGTTTGTCAGGAATAGCACGTACCTGGGCACACCCCGGCCGCCCGCGGTCGTCCGCCCGCGGCGAGCCTCGTGCGGCGTTACCCGAGTGGGGCGGCCCGCGGCTGTGCGATCACTCCTCGGCGAGTACGCGCGTGGTCGGCACGCCGATGGCGTGGGCCAGGCGTGCGAGCGTCTCGAGCGAGGGCGTGTGGCGACCCGCCTCCACGCGCGCGATGTTCGGCCGGTGGATGCCGGTGCGGCGCGCGAGCTCGGCCTGCGTCAGGCCGGCGGCCAGGCGCAGTGCGCGCAGCTTTGCGCCGAGCTTGGCTCCATCGACGACGCCGCCGCTGCCGCTGACCGAGCCGTTGACGCCGGTGATGCCGCTGCTCGCGCGGCTGGCGACGTGGTCGGCGCGCACCACGAACTCGACCCCGCTGGCCAGCGTGAGCGCCGCGGTGCGTGCATCGTCGGCGAGGCTGATCGAAGCGACCTCGCTGCCGTCGTCACCCTTGTCGATCGGTCGCTTGAGCAGCGCAGAGCTTCCATCGCCGAGGATAGCGAGCAGCTCGTTGGGACGCGGCGAGACCGTCAGGTATTCGAACCGTCGAGCCCGCTCCGCGTCGCTGCGTCGCCCAAGCGCGAGCGCGATCCGCTCCACGTCGGCGGCGGTGCGCGACACCAGGCCCGGGCAGACGTCCGACAGCACGTCCTCGATCGCGTTGAGCGAGCTGTCCACCGGCAGCGCGACGGCCACCGTGCTGCCCACCGCGCGCGCGAGTCCGGCGGTCGCCAGCAGCTCGTCCTCGTCGAACACCTCCGAGCCGCCATCGATCACCACGACATCGCCCTTGGACACCGCGGTGCCGAGCGCTTCCGGGTGGACGAGCTTGGGAGTCAGGCCGGCCTGCGACAACGCATTGCGCCACGTTTGTTCGAACGTGGGCCGGTCGGTGACGAGCAGCGAAGAGGGGGGCATTCGGACTCCGGGGCCGCGTGAGGGAGCCCCTTATTGTCACAGCCGATACAGCGGCTCAAGACCCAAAATCGGAAGAATGGGCGGCTGCGGAGGGCCTGGTCTGCGCCCGCCAATAGCGCCGCAGGCGCGGCCATAGAACGGCGACGAGCCACATCGCGAGGGTCAGTGTGGCGAGCCCCGCCCACCAGGCCCCGAAGCCGATCTGGCGGCGGATCGGAGTGGCCGCGGCCCCGAACGCGAACTCCAGATGCACCCAATAGACCACCAGCGACGCGCTCCCTAGCGTGGCGAGGGGCCGGCGCAGCGGAGAAAGGCGGTGGCACAGGGCCATCGCCACGCCAGACAGCGCCAGGCAGATCCCGACCCGGTAGGCGACCCGCACCGGGTGCACGACGGGGGGCAGGTCGTTGATCAGCGCGTAGACAGCCGGTGAGGTCTCGCGGGTGCACAGCGCGAGCACGACGCCCAGCATCGACAGCCCGACCACGCGGCCCAGCAGCTTGCCCCGTGCCTGGGCATCTGCCCAGTAGACGCCCAGCACCGCGCCGACCCCCGCGTAGGCGAGCCAGGGCAGCAGCGGGAACATCCCTGCGGGGCGCTCTGCGGCTGCGACCGGCCACTGTGCCACGTAGGCGGCCACCGGTGGTGGGAAGGGTCCTGGCAGCGCCTCGCGGGCCCAGTAGGTCGCGAGTGCAGCAAGCGGCGCCAGCGCCCCTGCCACCGCTGCCCGGCGCCATGGTCCGCCCAGCCTGTGTGTCAGCAGATGCAGCACGATGAGCGCCGCGCCGATACCCTGCAGCACGTCGACCCGCAGCAGCCCCTCGAGCTTGCCCGGCTCGACCACGCTGACGCCCCACAGGCCCGCGCCAAACAGCAGACCCGCCGCCGCCACGCGACCGATGCGGGGTGGCTGCCCCTGCGCCAGGCGCTCGCAGGCGAGGTACGCGAGCACGTAGGCCGCGACGAGCGTGCCTGCCGCGGGCAGCTTTCGGGGTTGGTACAGCGCGCCGCCGTCGATCAGCCACATCTGCACCCGCAGCGCGTAGCCGAGTACCACCAGGGACAGCCCGCGACCCAGGGCCGCTGACAGCCTGCCCCCTCCGCCTCCCGTCGCATGCCACTGGAGGCCCACACCGGCGCCCGCCAATAGGAAGAAGAGGGGGGCCGCCATGCCGCCGAAGCCAGTGATCCACACCCAACCGGCCGTGCCCTTCGTGGCGGGGGCGAGCCAGCCATGGGCCGTGTGCAGGACGAACATGAAAAGCACGGCCAAACCGCGCATCCCATCCACGAACTCGATGCGGTCTGCTCGGGGTGCTTTGGTTGACACTCGGGGGCCCGTTAGCTAGAGATCCGCGGCCCTGCGTGCACCAGGCGGGCCCGTGGAGCCACGGTTATCGAGGAGTCCACTGATGTTCAAGTCCATCAGTATTTTCACAGGGACCGCCAATCCCGAGCTTGGCAAGGCGATCGCCAGCTATCTGGAGCTGCCGCTGGGCCGCGTGACCTCCACGCGCTTCTCGGACGGCGAGCTGTTCGCGCGCATCGAGGAGAACGTGCGAGGGGTGGACGTCTACGTCGTGCAGCCTACTTGCACGCCGGTCAACGACAACCTCATGGAGCTGCTGGTGATGATCGATGCGTTCAAGCGCGCGTCGGCCGGCTCGATCACTGCGGTCATCCCCTACTACGGATACGCGAGGCAGGATCGCAAGGTCGCGCCGCGTACGCCGATCACGGCCAAGCTCGTTGCCGACCTGGTGCACACGGCGGGCGCCAGCCGCGTCGTCTCCGTCGACCTGCACGCCGGTCAGATCCAGGGCTTCTTCAACTGCCCCGTGGATCACCTCTACGCGAACACGGTCGTGCTCGAGTACCTGCAGAACAAGTTCCAGGGGCGCGAGGTCGTGTTCGTCTCGCCCGATGCTGGCGGTGTGGAGCGCACGCGGGCCTACGCCAAGCGCCTCGACGCCGACCTGGCGATCATCGACAAGCGCCGCGAGAAGGCCAACGTCAGCGAGGTCATGCATATCATCGGTGAGGTGAAGGGCCGCGAGGCGATCATCCTCGACGACATGATCGACACCGCTGGGACGCTCTGCAACGCCGCCAGGGCGCTCAAGGAAGAGGGCGCGACGAACATCTACGCCGCCGCGACCCACGGTGTGCTCTCGGGCCCCGCCGTCGAGCGCATCATGGAGTCCGACCTCGAGGAGGTCGTGATCACCGACACGATTCCCCTCGGCGATGAAGCCCGCGCATGCGGCAAGTTCAAGGTCTTGACGATCGCACATCTGCTCGGCGAGGCCATCAAGCGCATCCACCACAGCGACTCAGTCAGCTCGTTGTTCGTATAGACTACCCCTACAGGATCGAACGTCATGGACGCACACACACTGAACACGCAGGCCCGCACCGGTTCGGGCAAGGGCAACGCCCGGCAGCTTCGCCGCGACGGACTCATTCCCGCGGTCTTCTACGGGCCGGCCACCGACACGACCTCGCTGCAGGTGTCGCCGAAGGACCTGACGGACGCGCTGAGCACCGACCACGGTCGCAACCAGCTGCTGAAGCTGCAGGTCGACGGCAAGGAGCAGCTCGCGCTGGTCAAGGAGCTGCAGGTGCATCCGGTGACGCGCGCGCCTCTGCACGTGGACTTCTACTCCGTGAACCTCGACTCGGTCGTGGAGCGCGAGGTGCCGCTCAAGACGACCGGCCGCGCCCGGGGTGTGCTCGCTGGCGGCGAGCTGCGCGTGATGTTCCGTCACCTGCCGATGCGCGGCGCGCCGAACCTGATCCCGGCGGCGATCAGTGTCGAGGTTAGCGAGATGGACCTGGGTGACTCCGTCAAGGTGAGGGACATCAGCATCGAGGCGGGGGTGGCCATCGCGATGGCCGAGGACAGCAACCTCGTGGCCGTCGTGACGAAGCGTCATCGCCCGGAGGACGACGAAGAGGAAACCGAAGGCGCAGCTGCAGGCGATGCGGCGGCGGCTACCGACGCCGACGCGCCCGCGCCCGAAGAGAGCAAGTAGGCCCCGGTGCACCTGGTCGCGGGCCTCGGCAACCCGGGACCGAAGTACGCGGGCCACCGTCACAACGTCGGCTTCATGGTCGTCGACCGCCTGGCTTCGGCTCGGGGCTTGTTGCCGTGGCGCGAGAAGTTCAAGGCATCGATCGCCAAGGGCCGCCTGGGCGACGGCGAGGCGGTGCTGATCAAGCCGGGCGCCTACATGAACCTGAGCGGCGAGTCGGTCGGCCCTGCGGCCAAGTTTTTCAAGATTTCCATCGATCACGTGGTGGTGATCCACGATGAGCTGGACCTGCCGTTCGGGACGGTGAGGATCAAGGTCGGCGGCGGCACCGCGGGCCACAACGGGCTGAAGTCCATCGTGGCCCACGGTGAGGGTCCGGGCTTCGCGCGCATCCGCATCGGCATCGGTCGTCCCCGGGGCGGACCGGTCGAGCGCTGGGTCCTCAGCGATTTTTCGTCGGACGAGCGCACACAGCTAGATTCTGTGCTAGAAAGCGCCTCCGCCATGGTGGAGGACGTTCTCCAGCATGGCACCCAAACCGCGATGAACCGTCATCACACGGCTGAGCCGTAGGTTCATCGCCCCCCCCCAACTTTCCTCGCTCCGACCGCGTGTCGGGGCCTTTTGACCGGGAGGAAGTCAAGTGTCAGCAGCAGCCGTAGAGACTAAAGAACTGCGCGAGTACGAGATGATCTACATCTTGCGCTCGAGCACCAATGGCGAGGAGGCCGAGCGCGTACTCGGCCGCATCCGCGACGTGATGGACCGCATGGGCGGGACGCTAGCGCGGGTGGACAACTGGGGACGACGCAAGCTCGCCTACCCGATCGCCAAGTCCCCGCGCGGGGTGTTCGTGCTGTTGAGCTTTGTCTCACCAGCCGACGTGATCGTGGAGGTCGAGCGCACGCTCGGTCTGATCGACTCGGTCATCCGCACGCAGACGATCCTCATCAAGCGCGCCGTGAGTCTCTCGGACTACGCGATCGAAGCGGAGGAGGTCGCATTCGCTCCGCTCGAGGACGAGCCCGATTCGGAGGAGCCGACCCTGGCATCGCGCCTTGGCCTGGTCGACCGACCGAAGCCGCCGCGCGAGGGCGGCTATGGAGATAGCGGAGGCGGAGGCGGAGGCCAACGTGACGCGGCACCCGCGGCACCCGCGGCACCCGCGGCCGACGGCGACAGCGCCGCCACGGCGGCACCCGCTGCAGAGGCAGCACCCGCTGCAGAGGCAGCACCCGCTGCGGAGGCAGCACCCGCTGCAAAGGCGGCCGAGGCGGCACCCGCTGCGGAGGCGGCAGCCACACCGGTCGCTGACGGCGAAGCCGGCAGCAAGGAGGACGCATCATGAGCGACTTCGATCAGGGCGAGCGCGGCGGTGGCGGTCGCGATGGAGATCCCTTTGGCCTGCGCCGGCGCGGCGGCAAGCGCAAGATGTGCCGCTTCTGCGCGGACTCGGAGCTCTTCATCGACTACAAGGACTCCGCATCGCTGCGCTACTTCATCAGCGACCGTGGCAAGCTCGTGCCGCGGCGCATCAGTGGCAACTGCGCCAAGCACCAGCGTGAGATCACCCTGGCGATCAAGCGCGCTCGCAATGTGGCGCTGATGCCCTACACGTCGGAGGCATAGCGATGGCCAGTCACGTTCAGGTAATCCTCAAGCAGGATGTGGACAAGCTCGGGCGAGCCGGAGACATGGCGCGCGTGAAGCCGGGCTACGCCCGCAACTTCCTGGTGCCACGTTCGATGGCGGTGGTTGCAACACGCGGTGGCATCGCCCAGGTCGAGCATGAGCAGCGCGATGCCCTGCGGCAGGCTGCCAAGCTCAAGAAGTTTGCGGAGGGTCAGGCGATCCAGATCGACGGTCTGACCGTCGAGGTGAGCGCCCAGGCCGGGGAGGGCGACAAGCTCTTCGGCTCCGTGACCTCCCGCGACGTCCATGACGCGCTGCTCAGCCAGGGCGCCGATGTGGACAAGAAGAAGATCGCGCTGGCCGAGCCGATCAAGACGCTTGGCGATCACAGCATCACCGTGAAGTTCGGCAGCGATGTCACCGCGACCTTTACGGTTCGCGTCGTCGCCGCCTAGCAGCTGGGGTGACAAAGAGGACGGCGACCGCTCTCGGCGGTTGCCGTCCTTTCTGTTTAAACGCAATGTCGTCCTTCGGCACGGCGAGCGAGGGACGAGATGGCGGAAGGTGGCGGCGGACGGGTTCCGCCCAACGACTTGGCGGCGGAGCGCGCGGTTCTCGGGGGCATCCTGCTCGAGAACGACGCGCTGAATGTCGTGGCCGAGATCCCGCTGTCGGCGGAGGACTTCTACAGCGACGCGCACCACAAGATCTACGACGCCATGGTGGGGCTCTTCGCCGGCGGTCAGCCGGTCGATGGCGTCACACTGCGCGAGCGGCTCGCCACCGCGAGCAAGCTGCAGGCGGTCGGTGGCGACGAGTATCTGCTGGGGCTGACCGACACCATACCCACGGTCACGCATATCGAGGCGCACGCCAAGATCGTGCGGGAGAAGGCGGTCATTCGGCGCCTCATCACGTCATGCCACGAGGTGTCGGCACGCGGCTACGGTGACTACGGCTCGATGGAGGAGTTCCTCGACGAGGCCGAGCGCAGCATCTTCGACGTCGCGAAGCATCGGCTGCGCAGCCCCTACGAGCACATCAACAAGGTAGTGGCCGCCTCGTTCGAGCAGATCACGCTGGCGGCGGAGCGCAAGGAGCACATCACGGGGCTGCCCTCGGGCTTTGCGGATCTCGACCGCTACACGGCGGGCATGCATCCCGGTGACCTGATCATCGTCGCCGGGCGTCCCGGCATGGGGAAGACCTCGTTCGCGCTCAACGTGGCGGTCAACGCGTGCCGCGTACGCCGCGAGACGGTGGTCTTCTTCTCCCTCGAGATGCCGAAGGTCCAGCTCGCCAACCGCCTCCTCTGCGGCGAGGCACTGGTGGACGCCGGCAAGCTGCGTACCGGGCGCCTCTCGCGCGACGACTGGCCGCGGCTCGCGAGCGCCGCGGGGACGCTCTCGGACATGCCGATCTGGCTCGACGACACGCCGGGCCTGAGCATGCTCGAACTGCGCGCCAAGGCACGTCGGCTCAAGGCCGAGGAGGGCCTGTCGCTGATCATGGTCGACTACCTTCAGCTCATGCGCTCGGGCGGAAAGAACGACAGCCGTGAGCAAGAGATCAGCGAGATCAGCCGGTCCCTCAAGGGGCTGGCCAAGGAACTGGAGCTGCCGGTCGTCGCCCTGTCGCAGCTCAACCGCGGGGTCGAGACCCGCGGCACGAAGGACAAGCGGCCGCAGATTTCCGACCTGCGCGAGTCCGGCGCCATCGAGCAGGACGCCGATACCATTCTCTTTGTCTATCGTGACGAGGTCTACAATCCGGAGAGCTCGGACCGGGGCCTCGCCGAGATCATCATCGGCAAGCAGCGCGCGGGGCCGACCGGGACGGTGAAGTGCGTCTTCCGAAAGGAGTACACGCGCTTCGAGGACTACGACGGCGGCCACGATACGTCGGATCCGACCTATGGCGACGGCTACGCCCCATCCTGACGACCCCAATAGACCCCAGCTGGTGAGGCACGTCGGGGGGCGCCGCGGCGGCTGACTATCCAGCTTCACTATTGCGGGGCGCCATTGTACGCTCCGCCCGCCTGAGGGTTGGTACGGGTGGAGGGACCGATGGTCCGCGTGGGAAGAGCTTGTGCAGTCGCAGTCGTCGCGCTGGTCTGCTTGCCGTCGATGGCTGCGGCCGGTGGTGGTGAGTTTCCGGCCGACGGCGTGATCGGCATCGGCCGTGGCGGGACCTCATTCACGCGCGCCGACGACGGCAGCGTGATGCTGCGCAACCCGGCGCTGCTTGCCGACCTGTGGGGCGACCAGCTGATGCTTGGTGCCCACATCTTGGCCCACGACTCGTGCTTCCAGGCGACGGGCGCGCACAAGACGCGCGGTGACAGCGTCGATTACGGCAATGGCGTCGTGGTGCTCAACGCCGACCCGGGGTCGACGGACCTCGATGGCAACCCGCTTCCGTCCAACCTCGTGGATGACGATACAAGTCTGGGCCAAATGGAGGACGGTCGCTATTTGCCGTACCCCGAGGTCTGCTTCGAGGGGCCGATCCCGTACCTTCCGCAGCTCGTACTCAGCATGAAGCTGGCCGACGACATCGGTGTTGGGCTGGCGTTCTTGCCGCCGGAGACCAGCGCGGCGGGGCAGTTCGGAAACCGCGACGGCACCGTGGACACGGCAAACGGCGTGGAGCCCAGCCCACTTCGCTACACGGGCTCCCATGTCAATGCGAGCTACTTCAGCGTCGCGGCTGCGGCTGGCTGGCGGATGAACGACTGGCTGCGTGTGGGCGCGGGATTCCAGTGGGCGATGGTGGCCGTCAACAGCGTGGGGTTCGCGCCGGGTACCGACCGCCTTCGGGGGCCATCGGGCGACACTCGCATCGACACGTTCCTGCGTGACCTGTTCATTCCAGCCTTTGTTGCGTCAGTGCACGCCGTTCCGATGGACGAGCTCGACGTCGCGGTCGGTTTCAAGTGGGCTGACAGCGTCCGGGCGCGGGCCAAGCTGGACATCACGACCCGCGTGTGGGGCACCGGCGAGACGTTCACCTACCTCGACGAAGACGGCGAGGAGGTCGAGGTCGGCAGCGGCATCCCGACCACCACACACAACGTCGAGGGGCGAGTCAGCGCGCCGCCAATCTGGCACCCACAGCTTTCGTTTGGCGTTCGCTATGCCGACCGGCTCAAGCCACGTGTCCGCGACTGGAACGCGGCGAAGACGGCGTCGCGTGGCGCCGTCGAAGACCACATGTCCATGGAGCGCTGGGACGTCGAGCTGACCGCCGTTGTCTACTTCAGTGAGGTCCGCGACTTCATCGACTTCGTCAACGACGGCGAGACCGCGGACGCGGCGGAGATCATTGCGGGCGGGGTGACCAACGATGTCAGCGGCCCGGTCGGCAAGTGCATCGAGGACGATCCCTCGGGTGGCTGTGCCGCCGACAATCCGCTGCGGCGCTCGCGCACCCCTCTGCATGGCCAGACGCAGTATTCGCTACGACTCGGCGGCGACTACAACGTTCTGCCCGGGATCTTCTCGGTGCGGACGGGCGTGTCCTACGAGACCGAAGGGTCCGACATCGCGTACTTCGACCCGAAGGCGTACGACCAGGAGCGCATCGGCCTGCACGCGGGCTGGACCTGGCGCATCGCGCAGGTGACCGACCTGAGCTTCGGCTGGGCGATGTTCCTCCACGACGACATCTGGTTGGGCGCGGGCTACCAGGGTGAGGATGGGCTGGGCGTCGAGTACCCCGAGAAGTACGAGCTCTCGTCGCTTCACTGGAATGCGGATGCTCCCGATGGGCTTGCCAAGCGCAACATCGGCAGCACCAACAATGATCCCGAAGACGGCCCGCAGTTTGCCAACGCCGGCAAGTTCAACTCGAGCTTGCAGGTGTTCTCCATCCAGCTAACCCAACACTTCTGAACGGCATCGCCTGGTGGCCGATACGCGGCACCATGCACGGTGCGCGGCTGCGGTGCGTGCTCACGTACTGAAGTACGCTCTGCGCGCTCCTCGCCGCGCACTGCACCTGGCACCACGTCTCGGCCGCCATGCGACGCCGTTGCGCCGGGCCGAACGGTAGCGCCGCGGGGAATTGCATGCACGCCGCGCGGCTGCGGTGCGTGCTCCCGCGCACCGCACCTGGCACCACGTCTCGGCCGCCTTGCGACGCCGTTGCGCCGGGCCGAACGGTAGCGCCGCGGGGAATTGCATGCACGCCGCGCGGCTGCGGTGCGTGCTCCCGCGCACCGCACCTGGCACCACGTCTCGGCCGCCTTGCGACGCCGTTCCGCCGGGGGGAAGGTGGCAGCATGCACGCCGCGCGGCTGCGGTGGGTGCTCACGTACTGAAGTATGTTCAGCGCGCTGCCTGCCGCGCACCTGGGCACTGGCACCACGTCTCGGCCGCAATGCTACGCCGCTCCGCCGAATCGAACGGCGTCGGATCGGGCGTCAGGTGCCGTGCTGAGTGCGGCGGGTCCCGAGCAGCGCGCGGAGCGTACGCATGTACGTGAGCACGCAGCGCAGGGTCACGGCGTGCCCAGTGCGGTGCATGGCGCCCGAGGCTCCGCCGTTCAGAGTTCTTTGAGCTCGGTGGTGACGCCCTGGATGACCTTCTTGGCGTCACCGAAGACCATCGTCGTGTTGTCGGCCTCGAACAGGCTGTTCTTGATGCCGGCGTAGCCAGGGCTCAAGCTGCGCTTGACGATGAAGACGCTGCGGCCTTCGTGGGCGTTGAGGATCGGCATTCCGTAGATCGGGCTGCCCTTGTCATCGAGCGCGGCCGGGTTCACGACGTCGTTGGCGCCGAGCACGATCACGACGTCGGTGGTCCTGAACTCAGGGTTGATGAGATCCATCTCGAGCAGCTGCTCGTAGGGCACGTCCGCCTCCGCGAGCAGCACGTTCATGTGGCCCGGCATGCGGCCCGCCACGGGGTGAATGCCGTAGGTGACCTTGCAGCCGCGTGCGATGAGCAGGTCGGCCATCTCGCGCACGATGTGCTGGGCCTGGGCCACGGCCAGGCCGTAGCCGGGGACGACGATGCAGCTCTCGGCGCTCTCGAGCACCATCGCGACCTCTTCGGGGCCGCACGAGGTCACCGAGGTGTACTCGTCGGCGCCGCCGCCGCCACCGCTGCCGCTATCGGTCTCGCCAAAGCCGCCTACCAGCACGTTGAGCAACGAGCGGTTCATCGCGACGCACATGATCTGCGTGAGGATGAGACCCGATGCGCCGACCAGGGCGCCGCCGATGATGAGCAGGTTGTTGCCAAGCACGAAGCCCGTCGCGCTCGCGGCCATGCCCGAGTACGAGTTGAGCAGTGACACCACGACCGGCATGTCGGCGCCACCGATCGGAATCACGAGCAGGACGCCGAGCAGCAGGCTGATCCCTACGAGCAACAGAGCGGCGTCGCCCGCGGCGATCCCGTCGGCTGCGGTCATGAATTCGGCCGTCAGGGCAACGGCGCCGGCCGCAAGCGCGAGGTTGATCAGGTGCCGCCCCGGCAGCATGATCGGCGCGCCGTTCTTCAGCGAGCCGTTGAGCTTCATGAACGCGATGAGCGAACCGGTGAGCGTGATGCCACCGATGAGGACCGACAGCCCGATCGTGAACGCCTCGCTGCTTCCGAGCACGCCCATGGCGGTGTCGCCCGCGCCCGGCTCGACGAGCCGCAGCCACACGACCGCCAGGGCGATGAACACCGACGAGGCGCCGCCCGACCCGTTGAAGAGCGCGACCATCTCGGGCATCGAGGTCATCGCGACGCGGACCGCTGCGATCGCGCCGACGATGGTACCGAGGACAGCACCTCCGATGATGAACCGATAGTCGACCGTTCCGACGTCGAGGACTGTCGCGATCACCGCCAGGAGCATCGCGACCGACGCCATCTGGTTGCCGTCGCGTGCAGTGCGCACGCGGCCGAGTCGCTTCAGGCCCAGGATCAGCAGGACCGCCGATGCGAGGTAGAGGATGGGGATGTCGTTTGCGGCGAGCCAGCTCATTTCTTCTTCCCGAACATCTTGAGCATGCGGTCAGTCACCATGAATCCACCGATGACGTTGACGGTGGCGAAGAAGATCGCCGCGCCGCCCAGGAGATTGCTGAGCACGGGGTCCGTGGTGGTGGCGTCCTTGAAGACGATCAGCGCGCCCACGATGGTGATGCCGCTGATCGCGTTGGCGCCGCTCATGAGCGGCGTGTGCAGGGTCGGCGGCACCTTGGTGATGACCTCGAACCCCACAAAGGAGGCGAGCACCAAGACGTAGATTCCTATCAGCAGGGGATCCATCGTCAGTCTCCAGTTCCTGCGAGGGCTTCGTGGGTCGGCGCGTGCCGAACCTCACCCGCATGCGTCAGGAGCGCGCCGGCGATGACCTCGTCCTCGAGGTCCAGCGACAGCTCGCCTTCCTTGTTGATGAGCTTGATCAGTGCGTGCACGTTGCGCGCATACAGTGCGCTCGCGTCCCGCGGCATCGAGGCCGGCAGGTCGGAGTAGCCCAGAATCTTCACGCCGTGCTTGACGATTTCCTTGCCGGACTCCGTCAGCACGCAGTTGCCGCCCGACTCGGCTGCGAGGTCGACGATGACAGCGCCGTTGCGCATCGACTTCACCATCTCCTCGGTGATCAGCTTCGGCGCAGGGCGCCCAGGCACCTGCGCGGTCGTGATCACGACGTCGGCATGCGCCACCCGCTCGCTTACGATCGCCTGCTGCTTCTCGAGGAACTCCTTGGTCACTTCCTTGGCGTAGCCGCCCGCGTCCTCGCCGCCCTCGAGCTCCGGGAGATCGATGAACTTGCCGCCGAGCGACTCGACCTGCTCCTTGACCGCAGGCCGGATGTCGGAGACCTCGACCACGGCGCCGAGGCGTCGGGCGGTCGCAACCGCCTGGAGGCCGGCGACACCCGCGCCCATGATGATGATCTTGGCTGGTTGGATCGTGCCGGCCGCCGTCATGAGCAGCGGAAAGTACTTGTCGAGGCGCGTCGCGCCGAGCAGCACCGCCTTGTATCCGGCGATGTTGGCCTGCGACGAGAGCGAGTCCGCCACCTGCGCTCGGCTGATGCGCGGCACCAGCTCCATCGCGAGGCAGCTGACCTTGCCGTCGCGCAGCGTCTTCACCAGCGGCAGCTCCTTCGTCGTCCACACATGGGAGATGACGATGGCGCCCTCCTTGAGCAGGCTGCCCTCGTGCGCCCCGAGCGCGGCGTTGTCCGCCGGTGGCCCCACCTTTAGGATCAGGTCCGCGCTCTGCCACTGGGCCTTCGCGTCGCTGGCCACCGTTGCGCCGGCCTCGGTGTACTCCCCGTCGGAGATGTTGGCCCCGTCGCCCGCCCCAGCCTCGACGGTGATGGTCATGCCCTCCTTGACGAGGCGCTTGACCGTCTCCGGCGTAGCCGCGACGCGGGTTTCGCCGGCCGCGCATTCCTTCGCTACGAATAGGTTCGCCATGGCGCCCGCTGTACCTTTGTTTCCGGCTAGAAACAAGCTTGGCCCCGGCCGACACAGGGTGGCTGCACAGGCTCGCAGCTGTGTGATTTCATCACACTGGAGGCTGCCCGACCCCGCTTACCCGATCCGCAAGGGCCCCCGCGGTCGCAGCGTGGGCCGAGCGCGCGATATCTATTCGTCGAGGATGATGGTGTCCTCGCGCATCCAGCCGGTCGTGCCGTCCTGCACCTTGACCTTGTGCCACTCGCCCATCGTCTCGAGCACCTCGACCTTGGCCTTGCGCGGCACCCGCATGAGCCGCTTCTTGCGCTTGCCCGGGCCGTCGCGCAGCGCCGCACGCTTCGTCGAGACAACGGCCATCTTCTTCTTCGCGACGGGCGGCGGGGGCGGTTGCACCTCCTTCTTCGGCGCTTCGGCCGTCAACGGCGCGCCTGCGAAAGCCGGGCCGGCCAGCGGCTTCACCACGCGGTCGAGCAGTGTCCGCACGACCAGCGCCAGGGTGGATTCCTCGCGCATGAAGTCCTGGTAGACGAAGTTCTGCGACAGCACCTCGCAGTCCTCGTCCACGTCCGCGACCCAGTCGTCCTTGATCACATGGATGGTGGACTGCGCACCGGAGCCGACCCACAGCACGGTGCCGCTCTGGGCGTCCAGCAGCTTCGCCTCCAGGCGCACCTCGTAGTACGGCACGCTGTGCAGACACGCCTCGGTGTCGGCGTGGTAGGGCCCGTCGTCCTCGTCGATCTTCACGCGTGCCGTGTCCACCTGGACCGTGGCCATGTCCTCGATCTGGTAGTAGTTGGTGTGCCCGCGCAGGCTGATCTTCTGCAGCACGAGCACGGCGTCGGCCTTGGACTGCTTGCCGAGCACCATCGCCTTCTCGGCTGCCGACATGTCCTTGCCGCCAGCGCGCGCCACGATCTCCGAGGAGATGACCTCGAAGCCGTCGGTCAGCAGCGCCTTCTCGACCAAGCCCGTGTAGTAGTCGGGGCCCTTCTCCTTGACGGCCGGCGCATTGACCTCCTTGAGCTCGATCGACTCGGGGGGCAGCACGAGGATCTTCTTGTAGGCGTGCTTCGACAGCGGCGCTGCCGGGATGAGCTCGGGCGGTGGCGCGGTCCCGGGTCGCACGGTCAGCGACAGGCTCGAGCCGCAGCCCGCCGAGAGCGCTGGTGCGATGATGAGCAGCATCAGCGCGCGCACGGCGCGGGCGCCACGGTGTTGTCGTCCGGTTCCCATTGACAGTCGCTCCCCTCTCGCCGGCGTGGAAGCCGGTCCTGTTGGCGCCAAGATAGTACAGATCGCGGCCAGACTTCGTGGCCGCTTTGCTCCGGCGGGCCCAAATCCCATCCAGTCGCGCACAATTCCGCCTACGCCGGACCGGCGCGTGGGCTCCATGCTGGACTGGCCCGAGCTCAGTTGGCGACGTCGAAGCGGAACAGGAACTCGCTGCTCATGTCGCTGAAAATCTCGACCAGGTGGTCGCCGCGCCCCTCCACGTCGAGCTCGTACTCGATCAGGCCGTCGTCGCCGGCGTAGTCGAACAGATCCTGGTCCTTGGTGGTGCCCTCGGCGAACGACCCGCAGCTGGTGCTGTGCACGCGAACCAGCAGCTCGGTCCCGGGCGCGCGCGGCTCGATCAGCAGGAAGCGCGCGAACATGCGGGTGTCTTCCTCGTCGGTGCGGATCATGAATATCTTGCCGCCCGGGAAGTGGTCGTGGAGGTACTGGTCGTCGAGCAGCACGCAGCTGGCCCTCTTGTTGCAGATCGGAACCGTGTCGTTGCAGCGCTTCTCGATGCGACCCTCGGTGAAGATCGACTCCGCGTCGCCGCACCCGCCCCCCGTCAGCGAGAGCGCGACCGCGAGCACGGCGGTGACGGCGCGCGTGATCGCGCTCATGGCCCCGCGTCTCCGGCCATCGCGGCGCCGGGCGCGTCTGCCGGATCGGGCAGCTCCGGGGCCCTGGGCCAGTCGACCAGCTCGAGGGTGGTGTCGAACTCCCCCCGGAGGCTGAGCGTGTCGCGCACACCGTCGAAGGTGCCGGTGAACACGCCGACGACCGCTGCGCCCTGTCGCGGCCGGTAGCTGTCCAGCGTGAGCTTGCCGTCGATGAACGGCGGGATGCTGGTGCCGTCGGCGAGCTGCCCCGTGATCGAGCCGTGCTCGCCCAGGTCGTAGGAGTTGCCCGCCTCCGGCGAGACGTCCTCGAGCCGCAGCGAAACGCGTACGGGCACCGAGCCGTCGTCACGGGCGTACTCGATGGAGAGCGCCGAGTCGTAGAGGCGAGCGCGCACGTCGTCGTGGCCGAGGCGATAGACGTCCGAGACGCTGCCCTCGAGCTCGCCCTCGCCACCGCAGGCGGCCAGCAGTGCTAGCGCGAGGGTCCCTATCGCGCGCTTCGTCATTCTGGGGGCACCCGCGTCCATCTTTACTAGAGCGCCTCGCGGCGCGCCAAGCGGACCTGCTCGATCAGTGTGTCGCCGTCGCGGCCATTGCAGGCGTACGCGACCGCGGGTCGCCCACTGCCCTCGAAGATCAACGAGGCCGAGCGGCCGCACTCGCCGATGTCCTCGCCACCATCGACTTCCTCGATCTCGAAGTCGTCCGCGCCGGCCGCACGGTGCGCCAGGATGAGCCCATCCTCCTGGGCATCGCAGCTGCCGAGCCGCGTCATGTCGGTGCGGGCGCAGCGGTAGTACGCCAGGCCCAGTCGCCCGTCGGCGTCCATCGCGAGGCTCGGGTCATAGCCCTCGTCAAAGCGTGGGTCGCCGATCGTCTCCTCCTGCCAGCCGTCGTTGAAGGACGTGAACATCGCGTCGTCGAGCAGAGTTGCGAGAACCGGGACGCCGCGCCCCGGATCGTAATACGCGACCTGCAGCTGCCCGTCCGCGTCGAAGATCGAGCTCGGCGGGTTGATCAGCGGTGCGCTGAAGAGCCGCACGTGTTCCCAGGTGCTGCCGCCGTCCTCCGAGCGCGCGACCCACAGCCCCGTGCGGTTGTCGAGCTCCTGCATGACCGGGTTGTAGTGGACGATGAGCGGTCGGCCCTCGGGGTCGAAGTGCAGCTGGTTGAACTGCCCGGCGCCGACGCCGACATCGACCGGTCGGGCGCTGCCGCCGATCGAGATCTCGAGGTCCGCGCGCTCGAAGTCATCGTTCTGGATGCCACCGAAGTGCACGTCGCGGTAGGCGACCGCAGGGTTGCCGCCCCCGTCGAATGCGAGGGCAGGCCAGTAGCCCACGATCTCACCGGCATCGCTGGCGGGCTCGCCGGAGGCCGCCTCGCCGCTCGTTACCACCAGCGTCTGCTCGCTCCAGCTGTCGGGTGCATCGCGCGTGAACAGCCCCAGGTCGTGCGCCCCACAGTACATCGGGAGCGTGATCGGTACGCCGGTGATCGCGGCGATCGTCGGTGTGCCGTCGGCAGCCAGCTGCAGATCGAAGCCGCGCGGGTCGCTCTGCGACAGGGTCTGCACGACGGTCTCGAATTGCCAGCCGCCCATCTGCTCCTCGCCGTAGACGAGGTTCCACAGCCGACGCGTCGGCACGTCGATACCGTCGCCGATCTCCACACAGGGCCCGTCGTCGATGCCCGTCATCGCGTAGTACGCGAGCACCGGGCGGTCCTCGCCTTCGTCGTAGCGCAGGCGCAGGAACTGGCCGGCGTTCTCGTCGGCGATCACCTCGTTCGACCACTCCTCTTCGCCGACCGGTACGTCGCGCGGCGTCGAGGGCGGTGGATCGTCCCCGTTGTCAGACGAGCTGTCGTCGTCGCCGCCGCAGCCGATGAGTGACGCCCCGAGGACGAGGCAGGTCACTCGCAGGGCGGCGGTGCAGCGTGTGTGGATGGGCATCCTAGGGTCCACCGCAGTCGTTTCCTGGTTCGCAAGGTGGGCCGCAGCCGCCGAGGGCCTCACCGTAGTCGTGGCAAGGGGGGCCGCAGATGTCGGAGGCACGCTCGAGGCAGAAGCGGTACGACTGATCGGAGTTCCACTGGCGTCCATCATCGGCCTGATCGACGATCATGATAGTGTAGTCCGTGTGGCTTCGGTAGGCGAAGAAGCACTCGTTGCCCGGGCTGACCCCGCCGAAGGAGCCTGACGTGCCGGCCGCCAGCGGGAAGCTGGCGAAGGGGTTGTCACCGTCGTAGATGACGATCGCTGGCTCGACCGCGCCCGCGTCGACTTCGTAGTTGAGCTTGAGCAAGCAGTCGCCATCGCCCGGCAGCGGATCGGCCACCGGCGGCGGGCACGGGTGGTCGTAGCGGAAGAAGTCCATGTCGTTCTCGTAGGACAGCGCGCCACTGCTCCACGCTCCCCCGGCGCAGCCGCCCGCGTCGTTGACGAGCACCGTCGCGGCCAGTGGCTTGCTCTCGTCGAACGGTAGCGCGTCGTCGGTGAGCCGGTTGCCGTAGAGGTTGTTGGGTGCGGGGTTGCCGTCGGCCGGGTCCGGGTCGATGCGGACGCGTGTGCGTAGCGTGTAGAGCGCATCGGGGTCGCCGCCGTCGGCCTGGAAGTCACTCACCCGCAGGTAGTAGGTGCCGCTGACCTGGATGGGGGCGCTGAGGCGTGCGGTGTTGTCCGGGGGGTCGACGATCGGGCTGGGCGGCATCTGGGCCTCGTACGAGCGCTGCGTCTGGTTGGCCCCGCAGGTGCCCGTCGGCAGGCAGACCGTTGCGCCGGTGCACAGCCCGTCCATCGCGCACGAGTTGAAGTAACCGGCACAGTCCCAGGAGATGAGGATCTCCGGGTCGTTGTCGCAGGCGATCGTCAGCGAGCGGCACGCCTCGTCGTCGCCCTCCGCACATGGGCTGCCCGAGTGCTCGCGCACCAGCGTGACCGATGCCTGCACGCGCTGTTGCAGCTCCCACCCCGTGTTGGCGCCCAGGTCGGCACCGAGCTCGACCGTCGCCTCGATCACTCCGCCGACGCATCCACCGATGGTCACCGCGTACCAGTCGTTGTCGCCCGGTGAGCCGACCGTGCCGACCATGTCGGGCAGATCGATCCAGCCCGGCGTGCAGTTGACGGATCCCAGGTCGGTGGCCGTGAAGGGATGATCGTTGGGCTCGTTCTGGTCCCGGTCCTGCACGACCTCGATGAGCAGCTGGTACGGGACCTCGGAGCTGCCGTTCATCATCGCGTAGTCGTTGACGACGACGTAATACGTGCCGCCCTCCGCGAGCACGCGCACGATGAGTAGCTGCGACTCCGAGCCGTTCGAGGAGCGGTCCTGCTTCTCCTCGATGAGCTCTCCGCTCGGATCCAGCAGTGCGACGGCGGGCTCGACCTCGCTGTCGGCCATCGTCAGGGTGACGCGGATGACCGACCCCGCGGGCACCTCCACCGCGTACCAGTCCTCGTCCGCCGAGCTCGCCACGTAGCCGGTGACCTCTTCGCCGTTGGTGACTGCGGTGGCCTCCTCCTGCGTGTCGTTGGGCTCCATGCTGTCCGGCTGTCCCATCAGCGTGGCGGTCAGTCGGTAGCTGTTGCGCAGGTCCTCCATGTCGTCGCCCTGGTCGCGCACGACGATGAAGTAGTCGCCGGCCTCGAGATGGTAGGAGTTGTCGAGCGGACCGCCGACCGCCTCCGGGTTGGGCAGCGCGATGGCGGTGTCGGGCTCGCCGCCGCTCGTCGACCACAGGTCGTAGGTGATCTCGATGGGAGAGCGGGCGTTGTCCATCGCGAGGCGAATGTGGACGATGGGCGTGTCGGCGCCGACGCTGAGCACGTACCAGTCCTCATCCTCCTTGGGGCAGATCGTCCCCGTGGCCTCGCCGCTCAGTGCGACCGCGGTCTCGAAGCCCTCGCTGTCGTCGTACTCGCAGCGCACGACGTCGGCACCGCCGGCATCCGGGTCGGGCGCCGCGTCCTCGCCGCAACCGGCGGAGGACAGGAGCGCACAGCACAGTGCGGCGCTAGGGCCAAATGCAATGGAAGTCCGGATCGAACTCGCTGGCGTCATGGAAGTCCTCGTCCTGCAGTTGTACGAGCCCCGAGGGGGGTGATTTGAGGTTGCCGTCGACCTCGTAGGCGGCCATCACACAGCCCACGCGGTAGGCGGCGAAAGCGTTGGGGTCGTCGAAGGAGACCTCCCCGATGTAGATCAGGACGCGGTTCCAGCCGTTGCCGGGGAACGCCGCCTCGGTGTTGTGGGCGGTGGGCACGAGCGTGATGTTGCGAACCGAAAAGTCGTAGCAGCTCTGCCCCTCGCGCAGTCCCAGGTCGTTGACGTCGTATCGGTAGGCCACCCGCGAGCGCAACGCGGAGTCGTCGCACCACGGGTCGGTGTTCGACAGCACCTCGATGCCGGTGATGGTGTGGTCGAGGTCGCCGTCGTCCATACGGTCCATGTCGGTGGGGTTGGCCTCCATGCGCGCCTCCACCCAGTCAGGCAGGCCGTCCGCATCGCTGTCCATGCCGAGCTGCGAGGTTCCGAACAGCACCTCCTCGCAGTCGTTGAGGCCGTCGCCGTCGCGATCCTCATAGTCGCAGTGGCCGTCGTCGTCCGCGTCCACGCAGTCGCAGAAGCCGTCCATGTCCTCGTCTCGGCAGTCGTGGCCGTCGTCGTCGACGCAGCGCAGCTCGGGGTCGATCACGCAGTCGCAGACGCCGTCGAGATCGAGATCGACGACACAGTCGCAGTAGAAGTCGCCGTCGTCGTCGATGCAGGGCGGCGGGATGTAGCAGCGCGCGTCCCCTGGATCGAGTGGGTCGAGCCCGTCGGTGCGCCACTCGAGGCGGTCGGACAGCCCGTCGTCGTCGGTGTCGTCGAAGAAGGGGTCGGTGAGCAGCTGATGCTCGACCAGGTCGGACAGGCCATCCGAGTCGCTGTCCACCAGCGGCTCGCCGCATGCCGGGTAGCCGTCGCCGTTGAGGTCGACCATCAGCCGTGGGTCCACCGTGGCATCGTCGACGGGCGGCAGCGTGCCGTCCGCGGCACCGCTCAGGAACCGATCGAGGAAGGCGCGATCGTCGCCGGTGTCGGGCAGCGAGCCGGTGCTCGCCTGCTCGAAGAAGCGCTCGAGGAAGCCCGTCTCCGTCTGCGCGAGCGTGTCCGGCGGCTGGAACATCAGCGTCTGGTCGTCGTCCAGCACGGAGTTGCTGTTGACCACCGAAAGGCCCTTGAGCGTGAAGACGCGGCGGATGACGGTGAAGTCGACGAACAGGAAGTTGAGGGACTCACCGCTGGGGAAGCTGCGGAACGTGCCGTCGCCGGCCTCTGCCATGCGCATGAGCAGCTCCTGTGCGCTCTGGTCGCGCACCGGCCCATCACCCGTCGACAGGTAGGCGGTGTGGAACTCGAACTCGCCAACCCGGAACTGCCGCGCGAGCTCCCGGAACTGCACCACCGTGTCGATGATGTTGTCGAAGGCGTTGGCGCGCTCCTCGCCGGTCTCGGCATCCGGGATTCCGTCCGAGACGAAGACCACGATGTACTTGCTCAGCGGCAGCGACTCCTGGTCCGCCCCCAGCAGCTCGGTGCGCATCTCGAAGGAGGCCTCGTTGAGGGCGGCGAGGTAGTTCGTCGTGCGATCGGTGACGCCGAGCGACTCGGTGCCGGACACGAGAAGATCCCGGTCGGCCGTGAAGTAAGTGTCCTCGAGGTCGTCGCCGTCCGTGTCCTCCGCGGTGCGGGGTTGGGCCTCGGCCGAGAAGCGCACGATACCGATGCGCACGCCCTGCGGCTCGTCCATGAGCAGCCGCTCCCAGGTCTCGCGCACGGCGCGCTCGCGGCCGGTCTCGAGCGTGACCGGGTCGGGCGGGTCGGTGACCTGCATCGAGTCCGACGCGTCGACGACGAAGAGCACGCGCAGCGGAAAGACGCGGCTCTCCGGCGGGATGGTGCAGAAGTCGCCGACGATGGCGAGCTTGTCGTCGCGGAAGGGCTCGGGCTGCGGCAGCGGATCGAGGTCGGCCTCGGTGCATGCGGGAAGTGCCGACGCGAGCGCCAGCACGAGCATGCCAAGTGGTAGCGCCGACGATCGCGCGCAGGGCGACCTGCCCTCGCTGGGGGCGCGCACGTGACACCGAGGGCGGCTTGCAGACCGCGGCTCAGGATTAGGGGTCAGCGGGCTCCTCCTCGCCGCACGTCTGGCATGCCTCACGCGTCAGACGAAAGAGCTCCGAGAGCCTGTCGAGCTCCCAGGGCCGGTAACAGTGCCTGTTGGGGTTGAAGCTCTCGAGGGGCACGAAGAGCTCCGACGAGGGGGTCGGCATGTTGACCGCGCCGTTGGTGGCCACGTACTTCTCGACCAGCGCCACCGCATCGTCTGCGCTCACCTCGAAGCCGTCGAGGGGGATGCCCTCCGGCAGGCAGTCGCGCACCGCGGCCACGATTGGATCGCGGTTGTCGATCAGCGCCGGGAAGTCGGGGCACTCCGAGAGGCTGTCGATCTCCCCCTGCACCTCGGACAGCGTCTGCTCCCAAGCCTCCTCGCGCACGTCGATGATGCCGTCGGCCGGAGACTTGGCTGACTCGCCGTAGAGGAACGCCTCGAAGCACGCCACGTAGGAGACCGAGCGCGCACCCGCGAGCATGTTCGGACCCTCCATCGAGTGCACCAGGATCCGGTTGAGGCCGCGGTCGGGCACCAGCGGTGTGACGACCAGCTGCATGTCGGCGACCTCGAACTCGTAGCACTGTCGCTCCTCGACGTCGTTGGTGCCGAAGCGCGTGATGTCCTTGCGGCCCAGCTCGCTGCGTTCGTACTGGATCGGGACGATGCGGTTGCGCTCGGCGTCCGGGATCAGCGGGTCGCTGCCGGCGAGGATCTCCGCCTCGTTGAGCAGGCCGTCGAAGTCCAGGTCCACCTGCACGTCGTCTTCCAGCGGGTCGGTTCCGCGCTCGAACTCCACGAAGTCCGACAGGCCATCGCCGTCGGTGTCCGCGTGCCTCAGATCGGTCCCGAGGAACGACTCCTCGCAGTCCCGCAGCCGGTCGCCGTCGAGGTCGCCCGTCTCCGTGCAGGCCAGCGCCGGTACCGTGTTGTCGAGCGCGTCGAAGCCCACGCCCACGAGCCGCTGCTCGAAGAGGTCGGTGTAGCCGTCACCCCCCTCGATGTCCGAGTCGGGGTTGTCCGGGTCGGTGCCCGCCTCGTCCTCGTCCGCATCCGACAGGCCGTCGCGGTCGGTGTCGGCCGACCAGCCGTTCTCGGTGAGCACGGCGTGGTGGTTCTGCGCAGTGAGGCTCATCAGCGTCTTCTCGGCCTGCAGCGAGCGGAAGTCGAACTGCAGGAAGTCGTCGCCCTCCATCGCGAGGTTGGCATCGCGGAAGGTGCCGTTGCCCTCGGCGGCCATCGCTTGCAGCAGCGCACGGGCCGAGTCCTGCTCGAGCCCGAAGGCGGCGGCCGCGTCGGGGCAGACCGACTCCACGACCGGCTGCGGCGAGAACAGCAGCACCGTGTTGAGCGAGATGCCGCCGACCGAGTAGAGGTCCTGCAGCTGCAGCAGGTCGCGCACGCGCTGCAGGATCTGCGGCGTCGTGTTGTACGCAGGGCACACCCCGCTGAAGTCGACGTAGACGTCGTCGGGGATCTCCTCGTCCGTGTTGCACACGCCCGACAGGATGTCGGGGTGGATGCTGGCGTTGTTGATGTCGGCGCAGTCCGGGTCCGAGCCGTCGCTGAGTCCGTCGCCGTCGTTGTCGCGCCCGTCCGTGCAGTTGGTGATGTCGTCCTCGCAGCCCGCGAGGCACAGCGGCATCGGCGAGCCATCGCTGACCATCACGATCACGTAGCGGGTGCGCGCCCGCTCCGAGGGGTCGGTGTCGAGGATGTCCTGCTCGATCATGCGCAGGATCGTCGCCAGCGTCCCCTGGTAGTCGGTCGCCGGACCGAGGCCGCCGGCCGGGTCGAGGAAGGGCGCATAGGCCGCACGGTCGCGCGTGAAGGGCAGCTCGCGCACCCAGTTGGCGAACCCGAGGAAGCCGACCTGCGTGCTCGGCGACTCCCGCAGGTCGTCGATCATCGAGTTGAGCGCGTCGAAGCGGCGGTTGCGGTTGTCGGTGCACTGCAGCGAGTTGCTCTGGTCGACCGCCAGCATCACCTTGACCGGGAAGACCACCTCGGCGTCGGGCTCCGCGCAGTACTCGCCGCGGATCGTCAGCAGGTTGTCGACGCGCTCGAGCTCATCGGGATCGGCGGGCTGTAGCGGGGTGTCGCTGCAACCCGCTACGCACGCGAGCGCGAGCAGCGCGAGCAGACCGCACTGCGTTCGAGTCTCTCCCAGGGGCCACCTTCCGGGTCGTGTCGACATCACCGTCCCGTTCATAGTGAACCAGTCCCAAGCGTTGGCAAAGGCCCGTGATTTTTCGGGCACGTTAAAAATTGCGGGCCCGTGCTGCAACACGGGCCCGCGCTCCCCACCGGCCACCCCACACCCCTGTGGGGCGGCTGATTCTCCTAGCGGCGGCGCCGAATCGCCAGGCCCACGAGGCCCAGGGCGATGAGCGCTAGGCCGGAGCCCGTTCCCCGCTGTCCAACACTCGCCACCGAGCAGCTACCTGAATCGCTCGCGAGGCGCACGATGTCGCCATCGGCGATGATCGTCATCTCGTGCTCCGCCTCGGCCTCGATGCGGCTGGTGACGTTGTCGGCACCGACCGTCGTGACGTGCACCAGCAGCGTGTACTCACCGGGGTAGTCAGCGACGAACTCCGACACCGAGTCCTCCCCGTAGATGTACTCGTAGTCGATCGACTTCTCGACCTCGCCGCGCGGGTTGGACACGGTGGCCCTGGAGCCGTCCGGCGCGCTCTGCACGATCCAGCTGTACTGAAGCTGCTGGTCGTCGCGGTTGACGAAGAACGGGACGCGGAAGCCCTCGCCGGTCTTGGCGAGCAGGCGCGGCGCGTAGACCTGCAGCTCGGCGTCGGGGTCGAGGCAGTTGCTGTTGTCGCCCATCACGACGTAGCAGAAGTTGGAATCGCAATCGTTGCCCTCACCGTCGTGGTCGTCGTCTTCCTGGCCCTCGTTGAGCGTCAGGGGGCAGTTGTCGAGGCCGTTGATGACCAGGTCCGAGTCCATGTCGCTGTCGCAGGCGTCGCCCACGCCGTCGCCGTCGAAGTCGCGCTGGTCGGGGTCGAAGACGCCGGGGCAGACATCGACGCGAAGCGGGTCGACCTCACTGATGCCGTCGCCGTCCATGTCGGGGAAGCACTCCTCGCGCTGGTCGGCGGTCGGCTCGAAAATGTTGGCGTTCATCGGGCACGCGTCTTCGAGGTTCAGCAGCGCGTCGCCGTCGATGTCGTCGTCACAGGCGTCGCCCAGGCCGTCGCCGTCGAGGTCGGCCTGCAGATCCTGGCCGCTGCGCATCGGGTTGGGCACCAGGCTGCAGTTGTCGCTGCCGTTCAGGATGCCGTCGCCGTCGCGGTCAGCGTCGCAGTCGTCGCCCTCGCCGTCGCCGTCGAGGTCGTACTGGAACTCGTTCGCAAGTCCGAGGCAGTTGTCGCAGGCATCGCCGACCGTGTCGCCGTCCGCGTCGGCCTGGTCGAAGTTGTAGGCGCGCATGCAGTTGTCGTAGTTGTCCTCGTACCCGTCGTTGTCGTAGTCGTCCGAGAACTGGTAGGTGTCACCGAGGTCGGTGTTGGCGATCAGGATCGATCCGCCGCCGCAGCCACCGCCGCCGCTGAAGTTGGGTGCACCGCAGGCGCCGAACGTGCCATCGCACTCGAAGCCGGGGCTGTCCTGCCCGAGGGCTGGATTGGCGATGGCGATGAGTCCGCCCGCCAGGGTGTATGCGAACAATCGAGTCATGTGGGATGGTGTGTTCATTGTCGGTCCTCAACGCTCCGAGATTCGAGTCAGCGAGTGGGTAGTCGCAAGAACGGGGCCAATCCTCAAATGGGGCATTCGGCTGCGATCCGATTCGAGCCCGGGGGTGCTGCGCCCCCAGGTGGGGCGGTGCGACCCCATCGGCCTGGGGTCCGCCCACACCGATCGCGACCGCGTCCCCGACTACCGTCGCTCGCCCATCCGGGGCCACGCGTTTTGTGGCAGGATGCCGGTCATGCGTGCGTGGGTCTGTACGCTGGCATTCTGTTTGCTCCTCGGCTGTGATGAAACGCGCACCGTGGAGATTCGGGTTTGCAGCGATGCGGTGATACCTCCGGCTGGCGAGGAGTTCGTTGTCATGGACGGTGAGGTCGTGGCGATCGAACCAGATGCGTCTACGCCCGACGATGCCGACTACGATCTCGAGGTGCAGATCGACACGGTGCGCATCGTCGCCCGCGATGCCGACTTCGAGGAACTCAACAGCGGCGGCCGGGAGCTCGACTCCGGCCACGAGGCGCCGGAGCGCGGCTTCACGCTCTCGGTCGACTTCCCGACCCGCGATGCGATGCGCTTCATCGAGGTGGAGGGACTGTTGCGCGGCGTCGAGGTGGCGTCGTTCACGCGCGCGACCGACTCGCCCGGTGGGCTCCGGTCGCTCGAGATGCCGCTGACCGAGGCGTGTCACGGCGTGAGCTGTGGAGTGGGGCTCACCTGCATCAAGGGCAATTGTGCGCTCGCGCCAGGTCGCGGTGGTGCGGTGAGCTGCAGCGGGGTCGGACCGTGATCGGTACACGCGCTCAGCTGTCAGCGGCTTGTGCACTGCTCGCCTTCGGTTGCTCGGAGGCCGAGCTCTTCGGGCCGGGTGGGTCATCGGCGGAGGCCGACCGCGTCGCGTTCACCGGTCAGGTCTGCGCGCGCGATCCGATCTCCAACGAACTTCCGCTGCGTGTCGTGATCGTGGGCGACCGCACTGGTGGGCCCTTGTTTGCGAGCTTCGATCCTGCGGCGCAGCGCGTGCAGCTGCTCGGCTCCTACGTGAGCTCGGCGCTGGCGTCGTCGCAGCTGACAGAGTTCGCCGTGGTCGGCTTCGCAGGCCGCTCGCGCAAGCTCGCCCCCATCGAGGGCAACTTCACACGCAACCCCGGCGAGCTGCTCAACGGCATCAACCAGCTGTCGCTGCCCGAGCCCTGCGAGGTCGGCGGGCAGTGTCGCGACTACCTCGAGGGTCTGCGCACCGCGCGTGCGTTGATCGAGGGGGACCTGGCGGAGGCCGAGGCGGGCAGGGCGGTGGTCACGCAGTACCTGATCGTGCTGGTCGTCGGCGGCCCCCAGGACCCGCTCGCGCGTAACGTGGACTGCTGCGACAGCTCCGATGCGGGCTGTCTGGACCAGACCCCGTCGCCGGACGCCGCGTGCCAGGCGCAGCGCGAGCAGCAGGAGGTGGCCGCGCTCAAGGAGGCGGTCGCCGCGCAGGGTGCACTCGGCGTCAAGCTGCACGTGGTCCACTTCGCGGCCGACCTCGACATGAACGTCAACATGGGCGTCCAGGATGCGATGCGCTCGCTGGCCTTCTCCGGCACCGGTTCGTACCAGCGCTACGACAACCAGGCGGCGTTCAACCCGGCCGCGTTCGACGTGCTGCGCGAGCGCACCAGCCTGCGCGCCAAGGCGCTCTTCGTGGCGAACGTGAACGCCAAGCCCACGCTCGACGGCGCCGCCGTCGACTCGGACGCCGACGGGCTGTCGGACGCCGAGGAGGACGAGATCGGCACGCTGCCGACCAACCCCGACACGGATGGCGACGGCCTGTCGGACTTCATCGAGTCCGTGGTCGAGTTCGACCCGCACACGCCCGACATGCCAGCGGCGTGCATGGGCGTCGATCCGGCGGCGGACAGCGATCTGGATGGTCTCAACGACTGTGAGGAAGCGTTGCTCGGCACGGAGCCGACGCTCGCCGACACCGACGGCGACGGCGTTCCCGATCAGCTCGAGCTCTACGGATTCACAGACTACCTCGAGCCGGACGCGGAGCAGGACTCGGACGGCGACGGCGTCAGCAACGCCGACGAGGTCCTGCAGCATACCGACGCGCGCTCCACGGATAGCTCCATTCACCTCAGCTATGGCTATCGCTACGACGTCAGCGACGAGGGCATCGTGCGTGAGCTGTTTGCGCCGCCGCTCAAGCTGCTCACGGGTGTCGAGGTGCTCTCCACAAGCGAGGGAACCACCCCCGGACTCGGCGTGATGAGATACGACGCAGCCGCACAAACATTGCAGTGGCAGGACGCGATGGACGGTGGCTGCGGTTCGCCCCCGTGCCTCGGGCCTCCAATCGATCTCAGCGAGGACGGCGAGCAAGAACTGTGGTCGTCGTCCTATTCGCCGCTCCAGGGCGACGACGGGCGACTCGTTGTCGTTCGTATCGACGCCGCTGGACTGCCGCCGGACGACGTCACCGAGAATGTCCGAATCCTCTATCGAGAGCGTCAGTGTCTGAACTACACTGTTCGCAACGTGCGCCTGATGGATACGTTAGCGCTCGACGATGGAACGGAGGCGGGCCGCAACCGCGTGGTGCTGTTCTTCGCCGAGACGCCCGAGGGGCGGATCACCAGCCCGGGGCCGTTCAGGATCGCCGAGATCCCGATCATCTTCAGGCCACCCGGCACGCGCATCCCGAAGGCGCCGCGCCTTCAGGTTCTCGACGAGGAGTTCGTGCGACCGCGTTAGCGTGCCAGCGTGGAGCGGTAGCGTACGGGGACAAGCAGATGAGGAATCCGATCGACATGAACAAGACTCCAACAGAGACGATCATCGGCCGACGGCTCTCCATCGCGGGCGCGATGCTCGTGCTCGGCTGGGCATCGAGCGCCGCGGCCGACGGCGGTGGTGGCGGCGGCGGCATGTTCGGCGAGATCATGAGCGACGGCGGGCCGGTGATGTGGGTCATCTTCGGGCTGTCGATCGCCGGCACGACGCTCTTCCTCGAGCGCGCCTTCGACCTCTACATCCTGCGCAGGCTCAGCAGCGCGTCCTTCATCGACACGGTCATGCGCCACCTCGAGGCGCGGCAGTTCAAGAACGCGCTCGAGGCGTGCAACCTGAGCACGCGCCACCCGCTCGTCGCCGTGGTCCGCGCCGGCGTGCTGCGCGCGAACAAGCGTGAGAAGGAGATCGAGCGCGCGATGGAAAAGGAGATGCTCGAGGCCATCCCGGCGCTCAACAAGCGCATCGGCATGATGGCGCTGCTGGCCAACTCCGCGACGCTGGTCGGCCTGCTCGGCACGATCTTCGGCCTGATCACCGCGTTCAACAGCGTCGCGGCCGCGAGCGCCGCGGAGCGTCAGAGTGCGCTCGCCGCGGGCATCTCGCAGGCGATGTACACCACGGCGTTCGGCATCTCAGTCGCCCTCCCTCTGCTGTTCTTCCATCACTTCGCATCACAGCGCATGGAGCGCATCCTGATGGAGGTCGAGAGTGGTGCCAGCAGCCTGCTCGTGGCCCTCAGCGGCAAGGGCGAGGAGGGCTAGCGAGCGATGTTCGAGCGCTATCAGAAGGCCACGACCGAGGCGCAGGAGCTCGATCTGCTCCCGGTCATGAACCTCTTCATGGTGCTCATCCCCTTCCTGCTGATGGGGGCGGCGTTCTTTCACATTGCCGTCATCCCCACGTCGCTGCCGACCCACACGCCGCAGGCGTCGGACGTACCCAAGACGCCGACGAGCGTGTCGGTGAACCTGGCGATCACGGAGACGGAGATGGACCTGACCGTCTCCAGCGTCAGCCTCGACGAGGCGAAGCTCGCGGAGCTCGGCGCCACGTTCAAGAAGACCCCCAAGGGGCACGCGGTCGACGCGATGATCAAGCACCTCAAGGGACTCAAGGCGAACTACCCCACGAGCAACACGATCATCGTGCTGCCTTCGGAGAAGGTGAAGTACGAGCAGCTCGTCGTCATCCTCGACGGTGCGCGCGACTACCTCACCGGGAAGAAGGACTCGCAGGGCGACGACGAGCGCGTGGACCTCTTCCCCGTGGTCGTCTTCTCGCGCTTCATCCAAGCGGAAGCCGAGCCCGTCGGTGAGGCGCTGGAAGGCGAGGCGCCGGAAGGCGAAGCCGTCGAGGAGGCCGCGCCATGATGTCCACACGCCGCCGCCGCAAGAGGCCGCCGGGCCTGATGCTCACGTCGTTGCTCGACATGTTCACGATCATCCTGATCTTCCTGATCGTGAGCTTCGAGGCCGAGAACCACGAGTTCAAGCTCAACCCCGACCTCACGCTGCCCGAGAGCTCGGCGCAGGCGCCGCTCAAGCCTGCGGTCAACGTCGTCGTCAATCGCAAGGGTGTGCTGGTCGATGACAAGCAGGCGGTCACGTTCGTTGGCGGCAAGCCGTCGGCCGAAGCTGCCTCCGCGGGTGAGCTGACCCAGCTCGTCGACGCCCTCAAGGCCATCCACGAGCTCAAGTACGGCGAGGACCGGATCGAGGTCGGCGACGACACCGAGCCGATGATCGTGGTGCAGTCCGACCGCAACCTGGACTACTCGACCCTCTATCTGGTGCTTCGATCCGCGGCCAACGCCGGGTTCTTCAAGTACCGACTGGCGATACTCAAGACATGACCCATCTCCAGACATGTGCCCTCGCTGCGCTCGCGCTGTCGCTGACCGTGCTCAGTCCGACTGCGCCGGCTAGCGCCCAAGAGGAAGCCGCAGCCGAGGCCGCCCCGAAGAAGGCGAACGCGAAGGCCAAGAAGAAGCGCGGCAAGCGGCGCGGCAAGAAGCGCGGCAAGGCCAAGCCGCGCGCGGCCGCGGTCGCGCCAGCTGCCGACGCGTCGGGGGAGGACGGCGCCGCAGACGACGACGCACCGGCGGCGACATCCACCGCCGCCGCGCCCTCCGGGAGCCTGCGGCGCTCGAACAAGATGGAGTTCGACGCGCGACTGGTCCGTGGCGAGACGGCCGGCACAGGGGCGGTCGTGCTCTTCGACCGTGGCCAGCGCGAGCTGCCCTCGCTCACCGAAGAACGCACCGGCTTCCTGGACGCGACGATTCGCGAAGTCTATCGGGGCAAGCGCCCGAAGCAGGTTGGCGATGGGCGACGCGGCAAGTCGTCCCCGGCCGCGTCGCGCAAGGCCGCGCACCGCGGCAACGGCAAGGCGGTCAAGGGCAAACCCAAGGCAGCGGCACCCGCGGCGAAGCCGACCGAGGAGGCGCCCCCCGCGGACGCCGCCCCCGCGGCGGAGAAGGACTGAGGCGAGGACGGCGTGGAAGCTGACACCAAGGACATGGTGCAGCGGCTGCAGCGGCGGCCGGCTGACCTCGCGCTGTTCGAGGAGGTCAAGACGCGGCTGCGCGCCGAGCGGCGCTACAAGAGCTTCGTCAAGGTGCTGCGTTGGTGGGCCAAGCGTGCACCGACTCCGCCGCAGGGTGCGCAGGCCATGTTCGAGGCTGGCGAGGTCGCGCAGCGCAAGATCAAGGACATCGACCAGGCCAAGGAGCTGTTCGAGGCAGCCCTCGAGATTGACCCCACGCACGAGGCCGCCACAGCGGCGCTCGCCGGGCTCTCGTCTGACGAGGAGTTTGACGACCTGCTCGATGGGCTCGACAGCGAGAGCATCCGACCACCGTCGATGCGCCCGTCGGACCAGCCGCCGTCGGAACCGCCCGCCGGGGCGGCGCTGCCAGCGGTCGGCCCACCCGCCCGGCGCCCATCGGTGCGCCCGCCCGCGGCCGCTCCCGCGGGGAGCTTCTCACCGCCCACGTCGCAGCAGCCCTTGCCGGCGCCCCCCCCGTCGCTCGGCGCGGTCCCGCCGCCGGCAGCGCCCGAGCCCGCACCGGCCGCGGCCGGCGACCTCTTCAGCACCAGCCAGGACGACCTCTTCAAGGTCGATCCACCACCGGCCGCGCCAGAGCCTGCCGCCCCGGCACCCCCGGCACCCACAGCCCCCGCCGCGCGGCAGGTGCTCACCGGTCAGGAGGACGACCCGACGGGCCGCTTCGCATCGGACCGGCCACCGGCCCTGGCGGTGGAGGCCGCATCGGAACCCGGACCGCCAGACGAGCGCACACCCGTGGCCCTGCCCGCCGATGGGACCGAGCCCGCGCTGTATGACGACGACGAGGACGACGAGGATGATCTGAAGGCGGCCCACTTCCCGGTCGCATCGATCCTGGGTGACGGCGGCGAGCCCGCTGCGTCGAAGGGCGGGAAGGCTCGCCTCGAGGTGGTACGCAGACGCGGCGACACGGTGGTCGGAGCCCGCAACATACGCTTCATGGGCAGCGCCGGCGGCGACGCTATCCGGGCGCGTCGAGCGGGCATGGCCAGCTACAGCATCAAGCTCGCAGACGGCGCGTCGGGCTGGGTCGTGCGCGCCTCCGCCGGTCCGGGTGCGGGCCGCGAGGGCCTGCCCGAGGGCCCGCTGAAGCTCGAGGTCGGCGACCAGGCCGAGGTGACGCACGAGGGCGTGATCAGTCAGCTGCGTGTCGCGCGCCTCACCCCGCCGCCGATGGGTGCGGCGCGGACGGTGCCCTACAAGCGCTACGTCACCGTCTTCATCTCCGCGTTCGGCATGCACGCGCTGGGCCTCGCCCTGATCGCGTCGCTCGCATCGGTGGGCGTGAACTTCCGCGTCGAGACGCGCAGCCGCGACGAGATCTTCGCGGAGGCGCGGCTGAAGCCCGAGGAGCAGCGCCCGAAGCCGAAGCTCAAGAAGCCCAAGCCGGTGAAGCTACGCAAGCGCAAGGCGCCGAAGCCACCCCCGGAGGAGGCGAAGGCGAAGATCCCGAAGTCGCTGCGCAACAAGCTCCGCAAGATCGCACGCAAGCGCGACACCAACACCAGCGCCGTCGACCGCCTCGTCAACTCGCTCAAGTCGCCGGTGGAGGGCGAGGGCAAGACGCTGAAGGACGTCGTGTCCAACATCGACGCCGTCAAGGGTGGCGAGGCCTCGGGCGCGTTCCGTATCGGAGGCACGCTCGCTGCGCTCGACGGCAAGGGTCCCAACATCGTCAGCGGTGGCGGCGGTGACATCGGCACGCTCGGCGGCAAGGAGGCGACGGGCAACCTCGCCCGTCTCAAGGGGAAGAAGAGCGGCGGCGTTCGCGGCAAGGTCACCAGCGTCAAGGCGCTCGCCAAGGTCCAGGGCAGCCTCAGCCGCGGCGAGGTGCTCAAGGTGCTCAACAAGCACCAGCACAAGATCCAGCGCTGCTACGAGCGCGCGCTGCTCGCCAAGCCATCGCTGGCAGGCCGGCTCACCTACACCTGGTCGATCAAGACCAGCGGAAGGGTGGGTTCGGTGCAGAATACCGGCAACACGCTCGGCGACACCAAGGTCAGCAAGTGCATCGCAGGCGTGATCAAGAAGATGAAGTTCCCCAGGCCCAAGGGCGGTTCGGTTTCCGTGACGTTCCCGTGGATCTTCAAGCGCGCGATGTAGGCGCGGCACCGACTTGCCGCGCATTTCTTGCCGGGCCCCGGCATGGGCTATCATGGCACTGGTCACCGGCGGCGCGCCGGTTGTCAGGATGATGTCGCCTTGGCGCAGAAGCCCCGCAACACCCTGAAGCTGGTTTCCAGCATCGGCATCCCGTCGCTGGTCGCGATCGGGTTGCTCGGCTACGGCGTGCGGCTCGGTGACATCCACCGGGCGGAGGTGATCGCTTTCGAGGAGCGCTTCCTCGGCATGGCGCCGCAAGCGGTGCGCCCCGCGGCTGACGTGCCCACGCCGGCGCCGGCCACGACGGCGCCCCTGCCGGGGCCGCTGCCCGCGCTCGAGCCCCCGCCGCTGCATGAGGCGGGTCTCGATGTCGAGCCGCTGCCGGCTGACGCGGGTGTGGCCATCGCAGTGACGGACGGCGGTGTGCTCGACCCGTCGATGGCCCCCGTTGTCGGTCCCGACCTCGCTGCCGCCGAGGCGGCCCTGGCGCAGGCTGCGGCGATTGCGCAGGCCGCGGCGATTGCGCAGGCCGCTGCTGGGCCCGCGCCGGTGGTTGCTACGGGCGTCCCGGTCGTCACCGCGGCACCCGCGCCGCGCGCTGCGGTGGGTGACGGTCCGGCGGTCACCGTGGCGGTGCGCGTCAAGGTGCTCGTCGACGAGCGCTTCGCGCGCGCCGAGCCCCGCTGGGTCTCGGTGTTGCAGCAGACCATCGCCGAGGCGTCGCGCGCCTACCATCAGCGCGTCGGCATCGATCTGGTGCTGGTCGGTATCGTGCGCTGGCCACGCGCGCTCGAGGGCCTGTCGGCGCCGGCGCTGCTGGCCGATCTGCATGGACGCCCGCGGGAGGGCGCCGACGTGCTGCTGGGCGTCCTCGCGGTCCCGCTCGGTCCAAGCTCGCGCGCGCGGGCCGCGCCGGCGCCGATCGGCGCGCGCAACGGCGCCTACGGCGTTGCCGGCATGGGCGAAACGGAACTGCCGCACCTGCGCGGTGTGCTGTGGGCGCTCGGTCGTCTCTTCGGTGCTCGGCCGCTGGGTGCGGGCTCCGACGACGAGATCTCGCTGGGCAGCTGGATGGGCGATGGGCCCGCGCCCGCGGACGGCCGCCCGTGGCTCGACCTCGAGAACATTCAGCGCATTCACGTGCGGCGCGGTCGCCCCTTCGAGCCGCCGCCCGAGAGGGCCGCGGCCCGCGCCCGCGCCCGCAAGCCCGGCAAGCCCGGCAGGAGACTGCAGTGACGGACCCGGTGGATGACGATCCCTTCTTCACGTCGAGCCCCGGTGCGGCGCCCGCACCCAAGCCTGCGCCCACGCGCGAGCGGCCGCTGCGCCCGAGCGCCGGGCGCTTCGTGTTCGGATGGTTCGTGATGCCGGTGGCGGTGATCGCCGGGCTCATCCTCGCGGGCATTCACTTCGGGGCGCGCAACTCGGACGCCTGGTACAGCAACATCGTGCGCTGGCTGGCGTCGCTCGAGTAGCCGCCGAGCGCGAGCGATCCCGCGACGCGTCAGCGCGACCAGCGCACGGTGGAGACCGTGCCGCTGATCACCTTGATCTGGTTGAGGCCCTGCGGGTTGCTGATGAAGATACCGCCGCGCGACGACGCGAAGGCAACCATGCGGCAGTCGGGCGAGAACGCGGGGTCCTGGTTGGTGCCCTGGCCCTGCGTCAGACGCGTCACTTTGCCGGTTTTCAGGTGCACCGTGAAGATGTCGTAGCCTGCACCATCGCGCCCGGAGAAGGCGAGCAGCGGGTTGTCCGGGTCCATGCAGAACGCGGGCGTCTGGTTGTGCCCACCCTTGTAGGTGACCCGCCGGACACCCGTGCCGTCAAGCTTCATGACGAACACCTGCGGGCCGCCGTGGCGCGAGGAGACGAATGCGATCTGCCCACCCGGACCGCAGGCCGGGCTGACGTCGATGCCGCGGTTCTTGGTCAGGCGCTTGACGTCCGTGCCGTCCGGCTTGGCGCTGTAGATCTCGGAGTTGCCGTCGCGGGTCGAGCTGAAGTACGCGCGCCCGCCGCACAGGGTCACGCCCATGTTGAGCCCGTTGCCCTGGATCATCGGCTTGCCCTTCGCGTTGCTGTGCGTGATGAACATCCCCGTGTCCGAGAGGACCGAGAACCAGACGCCGCCCGGGCCGAAGTTCGGGAGCATCGAGGTGCCCTTGCCGCTCGACACGCGGCCCTGCCGGTGGCCGTCGAAGTCCGAGACGTAGATGTCCTTGCGCCCGGGGCCGACCTTGCGCGCGAACGTCAGTCGCGAGCCAAAGACGCCCGCGGTGCCGGTGAGCACGCGCAGCACCTCGTTGGCGAACTCGTGCATGAAGCCGCGCAGCTGCCCCTTGGTGCCGCGGTAGCGCTTGCTCAGGATCGACTTCTCGCCGCGCGCGACCTCGAACAGCCGCATCTCCACGTCGATCTTGTTGCCCTTGGCCTTGAGCTGTCCCTTGATGACGCCCTGGGCGCCCACGCTCGACCACGGCGCCTTGGTGATGCCGAGGCCCTCCTTGTTCAGGTCGGCGATGAACGAGCGGCTCTCGAGCACCTTGAACAGCGAGATCAGCCGCAGGTCGTTGCGGATGACCTCGGCGCCCTGTGCGCCGAGCTTGCCGCCCTCGAGCAGGTTGGGGATGGCGATGCGGTAGAGGTCGCGCTCGGCGGAGTCGACGTCGATGACGATGCGCGTCGGCAGCGGGTCCTCTTCGCCCTTCTTCTTCTTCTGGGCCGAGGCTTGCGTGGCCGCGAGCGCGGTCAGCAGCGCGATGCACAGCGGCAGCACTCGGTCGAGCCGAGGCAGGGGGCTCATTGGCGGAGTTTTCAGCCTGTTCATGGTGGTTCCTGTGACGCGATGGGGCGCGGGATTATTCCGACAATCGCAGGTCTAGGGCCTGAAGCGAATGGTGATCTTCTGCCCGAGAAATTTGCCGGCAACCTCGGGCGGTGGCTCGGGTAGCGTGGTTCCCTGGGCGCGTAGCTGATTGAAGCGGTCCTCGACCGACTGGTCGAAGAGCGGCACGCCGCTGCCCTTGATGATGCGGTGCGGCCCGACGTGCAGGTCACGCGTCAGCTCGACCGTTGCCACGGTCAGCAGGCCGTCGGTCTCGGTGAGCGTGTTCGGGATCGTCCAGCCGCGCTTGAAGAAGGAGACCAGCTTGCCGAGGTAGAGGTCGCCCTCCTTGCCCTCGGTCTCCGTGCCCTCGACGATCCCCTCGGGGTCGCCCTCGCGCTCCTGCGCCTCGGCGATCTCCGCGAACGCCTTGGCGCGATCGCCCAGCCGCATCAGCAGGTCCTCCTCCGCTTCCTTCGGCGTCTCCTCCTTCTCCTTGTCGGGCTTCGGAGGGTCCATGTCCTTCGACACGGCGATGCTGTCCTTCGGCGCGGTCGTCTTGCGGGGCACCTTGCGCTGCGGCAGCTTCTTCGGGTCCGGCGGCTTGCCGAGCTGCACGAACTTGGCGGCGATCACGTGCTCCTCGATGTAGCTGCGCGCCGGCTCCTCCGTCGACGTGACCTGCGCCATGCCGATGGCGACGAGTACGATCAGGCCGTGCACGCCGATCGCCGACAGGCCTCCGGCAAGCGTTGCGCCCGGCGACAGATGCTGCGCATTGAGCAGGCTCGACGGCTGGAGGTCCTGGGCCTGCAGCTGCATCACTCGCTCGCCAGCGGGTCGGTGACCAGCCCGAGCTTCTCGATGCCGCCGCGGCGTACCAGCGCCATCACCTTGGCGACGAAGCCGTAGGGGACGGTCTCGTCGGCCTGCAGGTAGAGCTCACGCTCCCGTTGCAGTCGCTCGTTGTGGACCAGCGCGTCCTCGAGCTTGTCGTACGGGATCTCCGTCTCGCCGAGCAGGACCTTGCGGTCCTTGGTGATCGTGAGCAGGAGCTTCTCCTCCTCCATCTCCATGCGCGGCGCGTGCGTCTTGGGCAGGTCGATCTCGATGCCCTTGGTCATCATCGGCGCGCTCACCATGAAGATGATGAGCAGCACGAGCATGACGTCCACCAGGGGCGTCACGTTGATCTCGCTCAGCGGTCCCTTGCCGCCTCCGCCGCCACCCATGCCCATGCTTCAGCCCGCCAGGAAGTGTCGCCGCACGATGTTGAGGTAGTCGCTGGCGAAGTTCTCCATCTCGCTGGACAGCACGTTGATGCGCTGCACGAAGTAGTTGTAGGCCATCACCGCGGGGATGGCCGCCGCCAGTCCGATGGCGGTCGCGATCAGCGCCTCCGCGATGCCGGGCGCAACGACGTCGAGGCTCGCGTTCTTCTGTGCGCCGATGCTGATGAAGGAGTTCATGATGCCCCACACGGTGCCGAACAGCCCGACGAAGGGCGCGGTGGAGCCCGTCGTCGCGAGGAACGGCACCATGGCCTCGAGGCTGGTGACCTCGGCCGCAGATGCGCGGCGCATGGCGCGTGCGACGTTGTCGATGTCGCCGCCGAAGTGCTTGTGGTCGACGTTCTGGTTGCTGCCCAGCACGCGCGCGAGCTCGACGTAGCCGGCGTGGAACACTTGGCTGACGGGCGAGCTGCCGCCCTCCTTTGGCAGTGAGCCGTACAGCTCTTCCAGGCGCTGGACGTTCCACACGTTGCCCTGCTCCGGATCCCAGAAGCGGTCGAGGAAGCCAGCGCTCTCGCGCGTGGCCCGGTTGATGCGAACCAGCTTCGCCCCGATGATGAACCAACACGCCAGGGACATCCCCACCAGTGCCAGCAGCACCAGCGTGACCACGGTCGACGCATTGAGGATGAGCTCCCAGGGGTCCAGCGCCTGCTGGCCTGCCGCTGCCGTGTTGCCCTGCAGCGTGACCAAGTTGGCGAAGATCACATGACGCATGTCCAGTGCCTCCCGAGGCATCGTTTCAACACGGGCCCCCGATCCTGTCAATCCATCGACATGCGGGTGCGCCGCGACTCAGTGCGCCTGTGCCCGCGCGAGCGCGTCTCGCAGCTGCTGCTCGTCAGCCACGCCGGCCCGCGCAAACACGACCGTGCCGTCGGCGGCGATCACGAACGTGCTTGGCACGGCGTGCACCCGGAAGCGCTGCACGAGATCCTGTCGCCCGGCCACGACGCGGTAGCGGATGCCCATGTCGCGTGCCTTGTCGATCACGCCGGGCATGTCGTCCGGGTCGAGTGAGACGCCCACCACCATCGCGCCCGACGCGTGCAGCTCGTTGAGGATCGGCGCCTCCACCCGGCACGGAGCGCACCACGACGCCCAGAAGGTGAGTACCGTCGCCTGCGCCGACAGCTCGAAGCGGCTGCCATCGTCGAGTACGGCCATGAAGTCCTCGGCTACGTGCCCGGTCTCCATCTGCGAGCCGCCCGTGGCGGCGCGCATCACCATCGTCGCCATCGCGACGACCATCGACAGCGCGATCAGCCTGCGCAGCCACATGCGGGTGGTCTGGGGCATGCGGCGCAGCTTGGGGACTGGCGTCGCGACGCGCAAGCACGCGGCGTCGACGATAAAACGTAGACAGGCAGGTCAGGCTCCCCCCCCCGGAACGAGCCCGACCCACCGTCTACCCGAGGACCACCACTTCCCGCCGACCGCCGAAGTGGGCGGACGGCCAACCCGATGGACCGCAGTCTCGAACACTCTTGTTGGAGGCGGTACGGAGGCCACCATGGGGACCGGCCACGGTTCTGCGACGCGACCGGTCCGGTGGCTGGCTTGGGCGCCCGGGTAAGGCCGCCGACGGCGACCCCACTAGCAATATTTCCGGGAAAAACGAGCGTTCAGCCAATCTGTACTCACCAAATCGTCCCCGCGCACCAGGCGAGGACGATTTGAATCATAACATAAAACTGAACTTCTGCTAGAACAAAATGACCTCAGCGGGGCATTTCGGATCCGAGAGCCAATCAGGGCAGCGCGGCGTCGATGGCGGCCGTCAGCACCGGGTCCGCTGGCTCCACCTGGGGGTTGAAGCGGCCCACGACCTCGCCCTCGGCGTTGATCAGGAACTTGGCGAAGTTCCACGCCACCTCGCCGGCCGGGTCCGGTTCGGTGGCCTGCGAGGTGAGGTATGCGTAGAGCGGAGACTGGGCGTCGCCCTTGACGTCGAGCTTCGAGAAGAGCGGGAAGGTCACATCGAACTTGCTCGTGCAGAAGCCCTTGATCTCCGCGTCCGTGCCCGGCTCCTGCTCCATGAACTGGTTGCAGGGGAAGCCGAGGATCGTCAGTCCGCGCTGCGAGTAGCTGCGGTAGAGCGCCTCGAGACCCTCGTACTGCGGCGTCAGCCCGCAGCGCGAGGCCACGTTGACGACCAGCGCGGCCTTGCCGGCGTAGGCGCCAAGGGATTGCTCGTCGCCGTCGATGGTCTGCACCGTGAAGTCGTGGAAGTTGGCCATGTCCGCCTTGATGCCAAAGCGGCGGACGAATGACAAGCGACCCCGGCTTGGGGTCGCCGCCGACAGTGCTAGGGTGCCGGCCCATGGAACTGGGCGAGCTGACCGATGATGCGCTGACGGGCGGCTTCCGGCTGTGGCAGCGCCGGCGCGGCCACCGCTACTCCCTCGACGACACGGTGACGGCGTGGGAGGCGGTCCGCCGCTGTCCCGGGGCCACCCGCTGCCTCGACCTCGGCTGTGGCATCGGCTCGGTGCTGCTGATGGTGGCGTACAAGCTGCCCACGGCGGCGATGACGGGCATCGAGGCGCAGGCCCAGTCCTTCGAACTCGCGGGCCGCAACGTCACCCGCAACGAGGTCGCCGCGCGGACTACGCTTCTGCACGGCGACCTGCGTGACGAGGGCGTGTTGCGACAGGCCGGTGTGGGCTTCGATCTCGTGACCGGCACGCCTCCGTACCAGCCGCCCGGCCGGGGGACGGTCTCACCCGACCCGCAGCGCGCCCATGCACGCGTGGAGCTGCGCGGTGGCGTGGAGGACTACCTCGCCGCCGCCGGTCGCGTGGTCTCGGACGACGGGCTCGTGGTCGTGTGCGGCGACTCACGTCACCCCGATCGCGTCGAGCAGGGCGCCGCCGCCGCCGGGCTGCGCGCGATCAGCCGCCGCGATGTCATCCCAGCGGCGGGCTACAAGCTGCCGCTCTTCAGCGTGTGGACGCTGGGGCGTGCGGGCGCGTCGTCGGAGGCCATGCGCGCGGAGCCGCCCTTCCACGCACGCGATGGCGGCGGCGGCCGGACCGACGACGTCCGCGACCTGCGCGCGTTCTTCGATTTGCCGATGGACCCCGCGGAGGAGCCCAGCCCGCGTGAGCGCGAGCGCACCCAGCGCACTGGGGAGCGCGGCTGATGGCGGAACGTCGGCTGCGTCGCTCGCTCAGCCACCAGGGCGGGCCCGTCGAGGTCGCGGGGGAGCCGGCCATCGCGCGCGCGCTGCAGGAGGCGATGTCCGCCCCGGAGCGCTACCCGCTCGACGACCTCACCCACGGCTTCCACAGCTATCCCGCGCGTATGCATCCCGCCATCGCACGCGTGGCGGTCGGGCAGCTCAGCGGCGCTGGTGCCCAGGTGCTCGACCCCTTCTGCGGTAGCGGCACCGTGCTGGTCGAGGCGATGGCTGCGGGGCGCCGGGCGCGGGGGGTCGACCTCAACCCGCTCGCCACCCGCATCGCGGAGGTGCACTGCGCCATCGTCGGGCCGCGTGCACGGGCCCGCTTCACCGCGACCGCCAGCGAGATCGCCCAGGCATCGGAGGGCCGCGTGCGGCAGCGGGTCAAGGTGCGTGCGCCGCTGTCGCCGAAGGAGCGCGCGCTGTACTCGCCCCACGTACTGCTCGAGCTTGCCGGGCTGTGGAAGGAGATCGGGAGCGTCGATCACCGCCTCGATCGCCGCGCGTTCGAGGTGGTGCTGTCGTCGCTGGTGGTGAAGTTCTCCAATCAGGAGTCGGACACCTCCAGTGGGCAGACCGAGCGGCGGCTGCGCAAGGGCCTGGTGACCGAGGCGTTCCACGACAAGGCGGCGGAGCTGGTCGAGCGCTGGCAGTCGCTCGCCGACGTCGTGCCGCGGCGCACCGCCGCCGTGCGCCTGTTCGACGGCGATGCGCGCGATCTGCCGCAGCTGATGGACCGCCGCTACCGCGCCGACCTCGTGCTCAGCTCGCCGCCCTACGGCGGGACGTACGACTACCACGCGCACCACGCGCGCCGTTACCCGTGGCTCGGCCTGTCGTCCCATCGCCTCGAGCGCGAAGAGCTGGGGGCGCGTCGCCACCTGTCGCGGGCGTCGTCGGGCGGTGCTGCACGCTGGGATGCGCAGCTCGCCGCGGCGCTCGGCTCGGCGGCCGCCGTCACCGCGCCTGATGGTCTGGTCGTCTGGCTGATCGGCGACGGTCACGTGGGGGGCAGGCGGGTCGATGCGCTGCGGCAGCTGCACGCGCTGTCCTCCGGTGCGCAGCTACGGGTCGTGGCCTCCGCGTCGCAGCGTCGGCCGGACCCGCACGGTGGCCGAGCGCGTCGTGAGCACCTGATAGCGCTGTCCCCGGCCTAGGAACGTCCGCGCCGCCCGTCGTTTTTTTGACGGGTTTGGATCCACGCCCGAAGGTTGGGTCGTGAGCACTGCAGAGCGAGACGAACTGATCGGCTGCGTCCTGGACGACCGGTACCGGATCATCCGGCGCATCGGCATCGGCGGGACCGGCATCGTGTTCGAGGCAGGCTGCACCGCCGATGGCAGCACGGTCGCGATCAAGACGCTGCGGCCCTGCTTCGTCGACCACATCGACCTCGGCGCGCGCCTGCAGCGCGAGGTCGAGGTTGCCCGCGCCGTGCGCCACCCCGGCATCGTGCAGGCGATCGACGACGGCGTGTTGATCGACGGCAGCCCCTTCATGGTCATGCCGCTGATGCACGGCGAGAGCCTCTCGCGCATGCTGCTGCGCCGACAGCGCATGGACGTTGCCGAGGTCGCGGTGATCGCCAGCCGCACAGCCGCAATTCTTCACAGCGCGCACTGCGCCGGCTACGTGCATCGCGACGTGAAGCCAGAACACATCCTGATGAATCGCAGCGCCACCGGCGACCTGACGGTCCACCTGCTCGACTTCGGTGTGTGCTCGAGCGAGGGCGCACCCGACGAGGAGCGCAAGCGCGAGAAGGGCAAGGTCTTCGGCACGCCGACCTACGTCTCGCCCGAGCAGGCGTCGGGCGAGGTCGACATCGACGGACGCGCGGACCTGTTCTCGTTGGGCATCGTCATGTACGAGGCGCTGACCGGTCGCGTACCGTTTTCGGGCGCCACCGTATCCAAGCTGCTCGTGCGCATCATCCGCGAGAACGCGCCCCGCGTGAGCGAGGTCGTCCCGGAGGTCGACTCCGATATCGATGCACTCATCGCCGGCCTCATGGCCCGCAGGCCCGGCGACCGTCTGCCGAGCGCCCGCGCCGTCGCGCGTTCGCTGGCTTCCCACATTGGGGACCGCAAGCTCGTGGAGCGGCAGCTCGCCAAGACGGTGCACGCCTCGGCTCGCCACACCGACACCTCGCCGACCGTGCGCTGCAAGGCGCTGCCAAAGCGCAACGTCGCCTGAGCGCTGCGGCGGTCGCTGCCGCCGCGGTTAGATCTACCTACATCGTCGCTCCTACCCATGCGTATAGGTTCGTCGTCGGCGCTTGCGTCCGCAAAGTCCAGCCCGCTACGATATGAGCCCGGCGCAGCACCGGAAAGCGGACCGGCTTCCGTCCTCGGTATTGCGCTCGCTTCGACTCGAGTGCTGTCCGCTGCAAGCGTGAAGGCCCCACGATGATCAAGGACATCTTCCAGAGCAAGACCCTGTCGCCAGCCTTCGTCGTGCTCCTGCTCGGCGGGTTGATCGCCTGGCAGATGCCGGAGACCTGGATGGCCGGCATCATGGGCCTCATCTCGGGCGTTACTGCGGTCGTCGTGGCTGCCTACGACGTCGGCATCAAGCAGGAGTTCCTGCTCGATCTAAAGACCGCTGCCCGCGCCGCACAGCGCGGTGAGCAGCCCTCGCGGCCGGTGGAACTCGACGGTGAGCTGTCGGGTATCTTCGACGCGTTCGACGACATCGCCGCCGACGTGGAGTCCAAGGGCGCGCGCATCGCAGAGCTGGTGCAGACGGTCGATGGGCTGCGGGCGGAGCTCGAGAAGGGCCAGCGCGACTTTGTCGGCGCCGAGCAGGAGCTGGGCGCGCAGGTCGACGACTTCTCCAGCAGCGTGGGTGAGCAGGGCGCGGCCGTGGAGCAGGCCGCCCGCGCCGTCAACGACACCGCCGAGGTGCTGCGCAGCGTGGCCGAGAGTGTGGAAGTGCTGGCCGCGAGCGCCGAGGAGTCCTCCTCGTCGATCCTCGAGATGAAGGCCACCAACGACGAGGTGGCGGAGAACATGTCGAACCTCGCCAACAGTGTGCGCGACACGGTCTCGTCGATCGAGGAGATGGCCTACAGCATCAAGGAGGTCGCGCGGAACGTCGATGCGCTGTCGCTGATGACCGAGGAGACGTCCTCGTCGATGAACGAGATGGACGTCTCCATCGACCAGGTGCAGACCAACGCGACCCAGACGGCGCGGCTCTCCGAGCAGGTAGCGAGCGATGCGGAGCGCGGCGCGGACGCCATCACCCGCACGATCTACGAGATCAACCGAATCAAGGAGTCGTCGTCGGACGCGGTCAGCGCCATCGTCTCGCTCGGCACGCGCATCGAGGCCATCGGTGACATCCTGAATGTGATCGACGACGTCGCCGAGCAGACCAACCTGCTGGCGCTCAACGCCGCCATCATCGCGGCGCAGGCCGGCGACTCGGGCAAGGGCTTCGCGGTCGTCGCCGACGAGATCAAGGAGCTGGCGGAGACGTCGGGGACGTCGACCAAGGAGATCGCCTCCCTGATCAAGACGATCCAGGAGGAGACCAAGAACGCCATCCAGGCGGTCGAGCGCGGCGCATCCACCGTCGACAAGGGCGTCGACGTGAGCGCCGAGGCGGAGCAGGCGCTCAAGAAGATCCTCGACTCGTCACAGAAGTCGACGAACATGGTGGCGGCTATCGCGCGCGCCACCGACGAGCAGTCGAAGGGCAGCAAGCAGGTCACCGATGCGATCAGCCGCATCGCCGAGACGGTTCAGCAGATCGCGTCGGCCACGGCGGAGCAGGCGCGCGGCTCCGAGCTGATCATGACGAGCGCCGAGAAGATGCGCATCATCACTCAGCACGTGGAGCGCAGCCAGCAGGAGCAGTCGCGCGGGGGCCGGCAGATCACCAGCGCGATCGAGAACATCTCGCAGATGGTCAATCAGCTGCACCAGTCGCAGCGACAGCAGACCAAGGCATCCGAGGAGACGCTCATCCTCGTCGAGCGCATCAAGCAGCTGACGCGGGAGCACCAGCAGCGCCTCGGCGGCCTGACCTCCGCGAGCGAGCAGCTGCACGCCCTCGCGAGTCGTCCCGAGGCGTGAGCCCAGGCGCCTTGCGGCGCGTGTGGCGCGTTGCGAAAGCCCAGAAACCCTCTAGTATGCCGCCGGCCTGGGCCGCACTTCGGGTAGGCTGACCACCTGCGGCCATCTGCGGCCACTTGCGGCAAGGCCCCCCAGACATGTTTGGCATCGGCTTCGGCGAGTTCGCAATCATCTTCATCGTGCTCATCGTCGCGGTGGGCCCGGAGAAGCTGCCGACGCTGATGAAGACCGTGGGGAGAACGATTCGCGGGCTGCGCCAGGCGAGCCGAGACATCCGCACGGCGGTCGGCATCGACGAGATGATGCGGGAGGACTTCAACCTCCACACGCCGCCGGCGCGCAAGCCACAGCCGCCCCAGGGACAGCCGCAGCAGCGTGAGGCGACGCCCGAGCTGAGTGCGAACGCGCCGCCGCCAGCGCCGGCCACGGACGGGCCAGTGGCCGCGGACGGGCCGGTGGCCGCCCAGCCCCCGGCTGCTGCGGATGCTCCGCCCGTGACCGAAGCGGGAGATGCAGCGGACGTTGCCGGAGCGACCGCCGCGCCAGACGACAAGGGCGGTCGCGGCGATGGCTAGCGCACAGGACGCCCCTGACGCCCCGGACGTGCAGCCCGGCGAGAACGCCGAGCAGGACACGCCCATGACGGTCATGGAGCACGTCGGCGAGCTGCGCAAGCGCATGACGCTCGCCCTGCTCGGGCTGATCCCGGGCTCGGCACTTGGCTGGATGTACCGCGAGGTCCTGCTCGACGCCTTCCTCAAGCCCTACAGCGACGCGTTCGTTCGGCTCGGCCTTGGCGAGCCAACGATCCACTTCGCCAGTCCGATCTCGCCGCTCATGGCGTACTTCAAGATCGCGCTGGTCACGGGCGTGCTCGTCGGCATGCCGTGGATCGCGTGGCAGGCGTGGGGCTTCATCGCGCCCGGCCTCTATTCGCGTGAGCGGCGCTATGCCGCGCCGTTCGCTCTTGGCACCACGTTCTTCTTCACAGGCGGGGCATGGTTCGGCTACGCGATTGTCTTCCCCATGGCCTTCGACATGCTGCTCGGGATGAGCGGCTCGATCGGCAACGTGACCGTCACGCCGACCGTGATGATCGACGAGTACCTCAGCTTCGCGACGCGCATGCTCCTGGCCTTCGGCGTGGTCTTCGAGATCCCGGTGGTCGTCACCGTCATCTCCGCTGCGGGTTTGGTGAACTGGCAGCAGCTGCTCGATTTCGGCCGCTGGTGGATCCTCGTGGCCGCGGTGCTCTCGGCCCTGCTGACGCCGCCTGACATCGGCTCGCAGATGCTGATGATCATCCCGCTCATCGTCCTCTACTTCGCGTCCGTGGGCGTCGCGTATTTCGTCGGGCCGCCGGTGGAGCCCGATCCCGATCAGGACCCGAAGGCGTGAGCGGCGCGCGGCCTGGCGCCGTCCTGCGCACTGCGCTGTCGCTCGTCCTCGCCCGCCCGCTCGCGAACATCGCGCTTGGCTCGGCGATCGTCGTGTCGCTGGTCTCGGTCTGCTGTGGGCTTGGCCTGCTGACGACGCCATGGTTCATGTGTGAGCTGTCCGCCCTGCAGCTGTCGCAGCTGCGGCAGCGCGAGGTGCTGCGGCGCCGCTCGTGGGTGTGGGCCGCGGCGGTCCAGATGGGGGCGGTGCTGCTCGTCAGCCTGGTCGGCTCGCTGGCGGTCGTTGGCATGAGTCCGGATCTACCGGCGGCGGCAGCGGCCGGGCCGCCCCGCCCGGCGACGCTTCCCGAGGTGATGCAGAGCGGCGGCTCCTACGCGCTGCTCGCATCGGCGGCGACGCTCACGCTCGCGCTGCCCTTCCTGTTCGTGCCGCAGTTTCTCATCGAGGGTCGCGTCGGGCCGCTGCGTGCCTTCATCGCCAGCGTGAAGGCGGTCGGGCGCGGCGGGCTGCGCGTCCACCTCACCATCTCGCTGCTCGCCCACGCGCTGCAGATAGGGCCCGTGCTCCTCGCAGCCCTGGTGACCGCCCTGTGGGTCGACCCGGACGCGGCGCCGCTGTCGGTCCTGCTCGCGCTGCCGCTGCTCGCGCTCACCGTGCCGGTCGGCCAGGCGATGATCTGTGCAGCGTACGCGGAGTCGTCGCCCGACGATGCTGCCCTCGAGGCGATGCCGCGGCCGTCGCGCTCGCTGACGGGCGCCTGGGCGCTGCTGCTCTCGCTGCCGCTCATCTGTCTGTTCCTGGTCTCCACCGCGCTCGTCCGTCCATCGATGCTTCAGCCCGGGCGTGCCGCCGGTGACGAGGTGGGCGCGTGGCACGCGGGCCGCGGCGCCACCGTGCTGCCGATCGTGGACACGGCGCTGTCGATCGACTGCGCGCCTGCGTCCGTGGTCGTCCAGGCGAGTGATGGTGGTGGCGCCGGTGCGCTTCCGCTCGCGGACCCGGCGCCGATCGACGCGGTACGGATCGTGCGGCGCCGTGATGCCTACGGCATCGAAGTCACGCAGGGCAGCCGCCACTCGCTGGCGTGGATCGATCGGGCCGGTGTGCGGCTCGACGACGACCTGCGCCGTCGCTTGCTGAGCCGCGCGCCACTGTCGCTCTGGGTTGGGCTCGCCGCGCTGCTCGTGCTGACAGCCGCCACCGCGCGCGCGGCCCTCGCTCGTCTGTTCTCACCCGAGGCGGCACAGCGCGCGCGTAGACGCGGCTGGCAACTCGCCGGGCTGCTGTTTCCCGTCTCCGCTTACACCTTCGTGCTCAGTCTCCGCGTGGCGCTGGGGCTTTAGGGTCGCCCGCGGTAGGCTGCTCCCATGACGACCAGCGATGCGAGTGACGCGCAGCCGGCGGGCGCCGACGATGGCCCCGCCAGCCGGTTGCAGCGCGCCCAGGCCGCCCACGATGCGGGCAACTACGGGGCGGTGGGCGAGCTGCTCACCGATCTTGGTGAGGGGCTCGGCGACGGGCTCGACGATGCGCAGCGCGCCCAGCTGCAGCTGCTGCGCGCGCGCACCGAGGTGGACCCGGTGCAGGTGGCGGTCCTCTGCGCTTGTCTGGCGGGCCTGTGCGTGGTGGCGTTCACCTATGTCCTGTAGCTCCACGATACGCGCGCTCGTCTGTGTGGCGCTGGCCGGCTGCGGTGGCGGGCAGGCGGCCGTACGTCCCGACAGCGGTCCGCCCGGCCCCGATCAGCTCTACCCGTTGGCGGTTGGCAATGCCTGGTCCTACGACGTCGACGCTGGCGAGGGCGACACGGTGCTGGCGGTGGCGCGCGTCGTGTCGGTCCGCGGCGCGGCCGTCGAGGTGCTCTCCGGCGGCGGCGAGGTCCTGCGCTACGAGCGCCGCACCGATGGCATCTACCGACCGCACAAGAGTGGCTACCTGCTCAAGGCGCCCGTCCGCGCCGGCCAGACGTGGCAGAGCGCCAACGGCGTGACGGCCGAGGTCTCACGCATCGTCGACGTGCTCGAGACGCCCGCGGGGCGCTTCGAGGGCTGCGTCGAGGTCCACGAGTCGGGCCTGCGGGGCGGCCAGCACGTCGAGACGACCTATTGCCCGGGGGTCGGCCCTACGCGCGTCGTCTCCCGCATGGACGTGCGTGGGCGCAGCCTGCGCGTCGTGGCGGAGCTCCGGGGCTACGCCGTGGGCCCACCCGCCGCCGAGTGACCCCACGCGGCGGCGCCGAATAACACTGACAGCGGATTATTCTATTGCGTTGTAGGTGAGTTTAGGCTAGATTGTTAAGGGTCGGAGCCATCGTCCGTTCTGCTGTTTGACACGCGATTTCGGGCTTTCGACACCCCAACGCAACCCACCCTGCCGCGCCACGGCGCGCGACACCGCACAGGAGTCTTCCAAGCATTGTGATTCGCCTATCCACACCCCCTGCGCACCCAGACGCCTGCAATTACTTGCTGTTGTCCGACGTGCATCTGGGGGCGGACCTCGTTCAACACGCGGCTCCGTGGACAGCCGAACGCCTCGACCGCGTTCCCGAGATCGATCACAAGCTCGCTGGGCTGCTCGACCACTACCGCGCACACGCCGAGCCGGGTCGCCCGTGGAAGCTCGTGCTCGCGGGGGACTTCGTGGACTTCATCGGCATGTCGATCGCCCCCCGCCCCGAAACGGACCTCGGGCGGCCGCTGACCGAGGATGAGAAGGTCTTCGGGCTCGGCAGCGCACGCGATCGCGCCGGTCTCAAGATGCGACGCGTGGCCGAGCGCCACGACCTGGTGTTCCGCAAGCTCGCCGAGTTCATCGATGCGGGGCACTCGCTGGTCGTCATCCGTGGCAACCACGACGTCGAGTTCTACTTCCCCGACGCCCGCGAGGCGTTCGTCGAGGCCCTGCGTGCGCGCCGCGCCCCCGACGCCATGCACTCGGACGAGGACTTCGAGGGCCACGTGGAGTTCCGGGCCTGGCTCTACTACGTCGAGAACGTGCTCTACGTGGAGCACGGGCACCAGTACGACGAGAACTGCGCCCACCCCCACGTGCTGGCCCCGCTGTCGCCCGAGGATCCGCGGCACATCGACTACAGCTTCGCCGACATCCTGCTGCGCTACATCGTGCGTCCGACCCGCGGTCTCGGCACCGAGGGGCACGAGGACCGCGCGATGATCGACTACCTTCGGCTGTTCGCGCGGCTCGGCATCATCGGTGGCCCGCTGATGGCTTACCGCTTCTTCCGCTCGATCGTGCGGCTCTTCCGCAAGTGGCGCGCGCACGCCGGCGCCAGGGCCCGCGGTATCCGCGAGGCCCACGAGCGTCGGCTGCACCAGGTCGCCGACCGCTTCCGCCTCAACGTGGACACGCTGCGCGCGATCGGCTCGCTGTCGGCCACCCCCATCACCACGCGGGCGCTGATGATCATGCGGGGCGTGTTCCTGGACGGCATGCTCGCGATCGTCGCTTCGGTGCTGCTCGTCTCCGGGCTCTCCGCGAGCGATGGGGTCCACGCCGCTCTGATCGTCCCGGTGGCGCTGCTGTCGGGGCTCGGGATCTACCTCTGGATGAAGTCGGTGCGCGTCTTCGACCCCAACGAGTCGCTGCTGAAGGGCGCCCGGCACATCGCGGAGAAGCTGCCCGCCCGCTACGTCGTCATGGGCCACACGCACATCCCTCGCATCGAGCGCGTCGCAGAGGGGACCGACTACGTCAACATCGGCATGTGGTCGACTGACGAGCTCGACGACGACGTGGTGCCGGCGCCGTGCAGCCACCTGGTGATCCGCACCGGGGAGGGCGAGCCCGCGGCCACACTGTACAGCTGGGATCTGGGCGAGGGTGCGAAGCCGATGTTCGACTTCAGCGTCTCGGGGGTGCACCCCAAGCTGCCCGCCTCGCTGCCCGTGCCGACGCCCGCCGAGCACGTTGCAACGGGCGCCGAATCGGAGTCGCGATCCGCAGTCTCCGGTGCTGCCGAAGAGGTCGCCGAAGAGGCCGATCCGGCGAGTCGATCGGCCGGCTGAAAACACCTCAAAAACCGCGGCGATTCGGGGCGATTTGGGGCCGTCCGCGGTTGCCTCCGTAGGGCCGAAAAGCTATGCTCCGCCCAGTCTTGGCGACCCCCCGGGGAAGCTCCTCGCCGGCGCCTTCGCGGGCCCGCGAGAACTCCCGAATTACCCCCGAATTGGCCCCCGGGTCACGCCCCACAAAACGAGTGTCGAACTTGTCCACGAACCCCCGGGTTGAGCATGGCGTCTGAGTACGGTGAAGGTTCCATCCAGGTCCTCGAGGGGCTCGAAGCGGTCCGCGTCCGGCCGGGCATGTACATCGGCGACGTGCACGATGGCAGCGCCCTGCACCACCTCGTGTGGGAGGCAGTCGACAACGCCGTCGACGAGCACCTGGCGGGGCACTGCGAGCTTCTGAAGGTCACGCTGGTGGCCGATGGCTCGGTGATGGTCGAGGACGATGGGCGCGGCATCCCCGTCGGTATGCACGAGAAGGGCGTGAGCGCAGCCGAGGTCGTGATGACCGTCCTGCACGCCGGTGGCAAGTTCGACAACGACAGCTACAAGGTCTCCGCCGGGCTGCACGGCGTCGGCGTCAGCGCGGTCAACGCCGTCAGCGAGCAGCTCACGATGGAGATCTGGCGCGAGGGCAAGAAGTGGCGTCAGCAGTACGCGAAGGGCGTGCCGCAGGCGCCGCTCGAGGCGGTTGGCGAGACCGACCGCACCGGCACACGCATCACGTTCAAGCCCGACACCGGGATCTTCACCGCCACCGAGTACTCGTTCGATATCCTCAACGTGCGACTGCGCGAGATCTCGTTTCTCAACGCAGGCCTGCAGATCATCTTCGAAGACCAGCGCACCGGCCGCACCGAGCGCTACCGCTTCGACGGCGGCATCCGCGAGTTCGTCTCGCTGCTCAACAAGGGCAAGCAGGCGCTGCACGACGACGTGATCTACGTCGACGACGAGAAGGACGATGTGGTCGTCGAGGTCGCCCTGCAGTGGTCCGACTCGTTCAGCGAGCAGATCTTCTGCTACACGAACAACGTCAAGAACGGCGACGGCGGCACGCACCTGACGGGCATGCGCGCGGCGCTCACCAAGACGATCAACGGCTACGGCGGTTCCCACGGCCTGCTGAAGGACATCAAGCAGGGCCTCGGTGGCGATGACGTGCGCGAGGGCCTGACCGCGGTCCTGTCGATCAAGCACCCCGATCCGAGCTTTGACTCCCAGACCAAGTCCAAGCTCGTCTCGAGCGAGGTCAAGGGGATCGTCGAGACGGTGCTCAACAACCGGCTCAGCCAGTACCTCGAGGAGAACCCGGTCGATGCCAAGCGCATCGTCGACAAGGCGGTCATCGCGGCCAAGGCACGTGACGCGGCTCGCAAGGCGCGCGAGATGGTGCAGCGCAAGGGCGCGCTCGACATCAGTAGCCTTCCGGGCAAGCTCTCGGACTGTCAGGAGAAGGACCCCTCCCGCAGTGAGATCTACATCGTCGAGGGCGACAGCGCCGGCGGCAGCGCCAAGCAGGGGCGCGATCGCAAGAGCCAGGCGATCCTGCCACTGCGAGGCAAGATCCTGAACGTCGAGCGTGCACGGCTGGAGCGCATGCTGGCGAGCGATCAGATCGGCACGCTGATCACGGCCCTGGGCTGCGGGGTCGACGGCGGCGGCAACTTCGAGATCGACAAGCTGCGCTATCACCGCGTCATCATCATGACGGACGCGGATGTCGACGGTTCACACATCCGCACGCTGCTGTTGACGTTCTTCTATCGGCAGATGGGCGAGATCATCAAGAACGGCTACCTCTACATCGCCCAGCCACCGCTCTTCAAAGTCAAGCGCGGCAAGAAGGAGCGCTTCCTCAAGGACGAGGCGGCGCTGGATGCCGACCTACTCGACAACGGCACCGACAGCCTGCAGGTGCGGGCCGGTGGAACGGACCAGGTCCTGCAGGGTACGCCGCTGCGTGCGCTGCTCGACGAGCTGCTGCACTGGCGCGAGCACCTCGGGCGCCTCGCGCACTTGGCCGACCCCCTCGTCGTGCAGTCGCTGGTGCGCAGTACCGACCTGACCGCTGAGGACCTGTCCGACCGCGACAAGGTGGAGGCTGCCGCGACCGCGCTGGCGGCGCGTCTCAAGCTGGCCGACCCCGACCTTCGGTTCCAGACATCGATCGCCGCGGACCCGCAGCACGAGTGCTTCAAGTGCGACGTCTACACCGAGGCGGGCGTGGCGAGTCGAACCTCGAGCATCGACTTTTCGTTGCTCTCGACCACTGACTTCAACCGGCTGCGCGAGATCCACGAGACGGTGCAGCAGGTGGGACGTCCGCCCTTCACCGCCAGCGACCTGGACAAGAGCGGTGAGCCCACCGGTGAGCCCACCGAGCTGGCCGACGCCGACGCGCTGTGGAAGCACGTCGATGCGCGCGCCCGCAAGGGTCTCTACCTTCAGCGCTACAAGGGCCTCGGTGAGATGAACGCGGAGACGCTCTGGGATACGACGATGAACCCGGAGTCGCGCGTTCTCTTGCAGGTACGCATCGACGACGCCTTCGAGGCCGAAGAGATGTTCAGCATCCTGATGGGTGACCAGGTCGAGCCGCGCCGCGAGTTCATCGACCAAAACGCGATGCAGGTGCGGAACCTGGACATCTGACGGCGGGGTGCTCGCCCGCGCCCGGTCACGAGCTCAGGCGAGTGCGCCGAGCAGCTTGTCGTAGATCCCGCCGAACGCACCGTTGGACATCGCGACGACGGTGTCGCCTGGCCCGGCCAGTGTCTGGATGCGGTCCACGATCGCGTCCACCGAAGGTTGTGCCTCGGCCCGGGGGCCGCGCTCCGCGATGCGCTCCGCGATCGCAGCCACGTCCAGTCGCTCGTCGTCGGCGATCTCCGGGCGCCCGACCGGCGACAGCAACACCACATCCGCGCTGTCGAACGCGGCGGGGTAGATGTCCTGGTGCAGGTTGCGCGAGGCGGTGGCCGAGCGGGGCTCGAAGATCGCGATGAGCTTGCCATCGGGATGCCGTGCGCGCAGGCCGTCGAGGGTCTCGGCGACCGCTGTCGGATGGTGGGCGAAGTCGTCGTAGACGCGCACGCCGGCCGGCGTGCCGCGCAGCTCCTGGCGCCGGCGCACACCGCCGAAGTCGGCTAGCGCGTCGGCCAGCTGCGGGAGCGGAACCCCCGCGCCCGCATGCGCCATGCCGAGCGCGGCGAGCGCATTGCGGAGGTTGTGCGCGCCGCTGAGTGGCAGCGACAGCCCGTCGAGATGCTGGCCTGCGAAGTCGAGGTCGAAGCGCTGCATGCCGTCGTCGTAGCCGCGGGGCGTGGCGATCACGTCGGCGGCCACGTGGTTGCCGCCGTCGGCCGACAACGCGAAGCCGAGCGCGCGGCAGCCGGCGGTCCTCGCGAGCTGCGCCGCATGGGTGTCCGCGGCGTTGAACATCAGCAGCCCGTCGTCGGGTAGCAGCGCCACGAAGCGGCGAAACGCATCGAGGTAGCTCTCCATGTCCGGGTAGATGTCGATGTGATCGTGCTCGATGGCGTTGATCGTCGCTACCTGCGGCTCGTACTGCAGGAACTTGGCGTACTTCTCGAAGAACGCACTGTCGTACTCGTCGCCCTCGACGACGAAGGGCGCGTCCTGCGCGTCGCTTCCGGGTGCCTGGAAGCTGTGGTCGAAGTCCACTGGCAGTCCGCCGATCAGGAAGCCGGGCTGCAGACCGCAGCGATCGAGCAGGTAGCTCAGCAGTGCGCTGGTCGTGGTCTTGCCGTGCGTGCCCGTCACGACGAAGCTTCGCGCCCGGCTCAGGTAGAGTTCGCGCAGTGCCCCCGGCAGCGAGCGGTAGGGCATGCCCGCATCGATCGCCGCGCGCGCCTCGACGTTGTTGGGTCGACACACGTTGCCCACGATGACGAGGTCGGGGCGCGGCGAGAGGTGTGCGGCGTCGAACCCCTCGCGAGTCTCCACCCCCCACCGCAGCAGTGCATCACCCATGGGCGGGTAGAAGGCGGTGTCGCTGCCGCTGACGCGATGGCCCGACGCGCGCAGCAGACCGGCCAGCGCACCCATGCCCGTGCCGCAGACGCCGATCAGATGGATGTGCATTGCGACGTCCTCTTCCCGGGACAGATGTGCGCATGTGCCGACACAATTCGTGCGCGCATGTCATGCGCACACATACTGAATTGCCGGTTATCGGTCCCCATCTTCCTCATCTCATTGACACCCCCGGTCCCGTGTCCATACTGGAAATGTAGTCGATAAGCGTGATTTTCTGCATGACCGACGATCGCAACGAACCCCGTCCCCTGTCCGAGCGCCTTTCCGAAGTGAAGGAGCATCTGGGTAAGGTGGCCGAGGAGTTCTTCGACGCGGTTGCAGACGCTCTCAACCCGCCGCGCCCGGTGCCGATCCCGGTGCGCAAGCGCCAGCCGCGGTACTAGCGCCAGCCGCGGTACTAGCGCCAGCCGCGGTACTAGCGCCAGCCGCGCTCTGCGTACCGGCTGCTCTACGAGAGGGCGACGAAGACGAACTCGCCATCGACGACGTCGACCTCGAGCGTCGTGCCCGGATCGTAGCCGCCGCGTAGCAGCGCCTCGGCGAGCGGATCCTGAAGCTGGCGCAGCAGCGTCCGCTTGAGCGGGCGTGCGCCGAAGGCCGGGTCGTGCCCGAGCTCGACGAGCGCGTCCTTGGCGGGATCTGTCAGCTGCAGCGTGATGCGCTTCGGGGACAGCAAACGCTGGAGCTTCGCCAGCTCCAGCTCGAGGATCGCGCCGAGGTCGTCGCGGTCGAGCGTGCGGAAGACCACGGTGTCGTCGATGCGGTTGAGGAACTCAGGCCGCAGACTCTCCAGCAGCCGGTCGCGCATCGCGTCTTCAAGCGTCGGATCGGAGGCGCCGCGCTCGAGGATGAGCTCGGAGCCGATGTTCGACGTCAGCACGATCACCGTGTCGGCGAAGTGTGCCAGCTGCCCGCGTGAGTCCGTCAGGCGGCCGTCGTCGAGCACCTGCAGGAGGATGTCGAAGACGTCGGGGTGGGCCTTTTCGATCTCGTCGAAGAGCAGCACGCTGTACGGGCGCTGGCGCACGGCCTCGGTCAGAAAGCCGCCCTCCTGCGAGTCGACGTAGCCGGGCGGTGCGCCGAGCAGCCGCGCAACCGTGTGCTTCTCCATGAACTCGCTCATGTCGAGGCGGGTCAGCGCGTGCTCGTCGTCGAAGAGGAACTCCGCCAGCGCCTTCGCCAGCTCGGTCTTGCCCACGCCGCTCGTGCCGAGGAAGAGAAAGGAGCCGATGGGCTTGCCCGGGTCACGCAGCCCCACGCGTCCGCGGCGCACAGCGCGACTGATCGCCCCCACCGCGTCCGGCTGGCCGATGACGCGCCGACCGAGGCTTTCCTCCATGCGCAGCAGCTTCTTGGCCTCCTCCTCGAGCATGCGCATGACGGGCACGCCGGTCAGCTCCGCGACCACGGCGGCCACATCCACGTCCGTCACCGAGTCGCGCACCATCGCCTCGCCATCGGCGGCGAGCTCCCCGTGCAGTGCCTCGGCGTCCGCCAGCAGCTTCGGGATGACGGTGAATCGCAGCTCGCTCTCGCGGTCGGGCTGGCCCGCATCGTGCGCCTCGGCTGCCTCCTGCTCGGCAGCCGCGGAGCGCGCCTTGAGCTCACGGATCTCCGACAGCCACCCGCGCTGCCGCTCGAGGCGCGTACGCTGCTCCTGCACCGCGGGCAGCAGTGTGTCGCGCTCCTGCTGCAGCTTCTCGCGCGTGCTCGTCGAGTCGTGATCGTTGTCGTCCGAGAGCGCGAGCAGCTGCAGCTCCACATTTTGCAGGCGGCGCTGCTGTTGGTCGAGGCTCGCCGGGACGCTCTCCATCTCGACACGCAGCCGGGCGGCCGCCTCGTCGACGAGGTCGATGGCGGCGCGCGGCAGCTGCACCGAGGGGATGTAGCGTCGCGCGAGCGACGCCGCAGCCACGAGCGCGGGGTCGGTGATGTCGAGGCCGTGCTCGATCTCGTAGCGGGGCACCACCCCGCGCAGGATCGCCACCGTCTCCTGCACATCGGGTGGCTCGATATCGATGGGCACCAGCAGCTCACGCAGCTCGCGCGCCTCGCTGTCGAGCTTCTGCAGGCCGCTCGGATCGGTCACGCCGATCAGGCGTAGCTGGCTGCGCAGAAGGGCGTCGGCGATTAGCTGCCCCAGCATGCCCGAGCTGCGGTCCGCTACCAGCGTAGCCAGGTCGGGGCTGTAGACGAGGACCTCACCGGCGCTGTCGCGCACCGCCGCCAGCCAGTCGCGGATGCGATCCTCCGCCTCGCCGCGCAGTCGCGCACCCGCCAGCAGCTGGCTGGCCGAGAGCGTGACGATGCGCTTGCCCTCGAGCATCGAGGGGACGTCGTTGCGCGCGATGCGCCCGGCCAGTGCATGCACGACGCTGCGCCGGCCCACGCCCGTCTCGCCGACCAGCAGGGGATTGTTCTGGCGGCGGCGCGCCAGCACCTGCAGCACGCGTCGCAGTTCCGCGTCGCGTCCCACCACCGGATCGAGCTTGCCTTGCAGCGCCTGGCGGGTGAGGTCGGTGCCGAGCAGCTCGCCGCCCACCTCGGTGGCGGGTCGCGCTGCCGTACCCGCACTCGCGGCCGAGTCGGCAGAGCGGTCCGGGGCACCGATGGCCGCACGCAGCGTCGGCGCGGACAGGCCGCAAGCGCGCAGCACTCGCCACGCCGGTCCCTCGGGCGTCTGGCTGGTGGCGAGCAGCAGGTGGCTCACCTGGACGCGTGAGCCCCGGGCGCGCGCCGCCTCGCCCTCCGCGCGCCCGAGCAGGTCGAGCATGCGGGGTGACAGGTAGGCGTGGCGCCCGTTTCCGTTCGCGCGCTTGCGCAGCAGCAGTTCGCTCTCGATCAGCACATCGTCGGGATCGACGCCGGCCTTCTCAATCGCGGCGCGCACCTCGTCCGACTCGCTCGTGAGCTCGACGAGCAGGTGCAGCGGGTCGACCTCGGCGTGACCGCGCTCGTCGGCGAAGCTCTGGGCGGCGGCGACGTGGGTGCGCGCCGGCTTGTCGTACGACTCCAGCCGCAGCGTGACCTGCGAGGTCATCCGGAGGTTTTCTTCGCCCGGTCGGAGTAGCGCATCCTCAGGTCGAACAGGACCTGCCCGACGAGTCGCTCCTCGGCGCCCGTCAGGTTGCCGCGCGTCTTCTCCTCGAGCATCGTGAGGATGTCGATGGTCTGCCTCGCCATCGGCAGGTTCTCCCGTAGCTCGCCGGCGGGGTCCGGGTCGGCGCCGAGGTGAACGAGCGCGGAGGTGTTGAGCGACAGCACGAAGATGCTGAAGTCGATCGGTGGGATCGCCTCATCAGCATTCGTGTTGTCGCTCGCCTCGCTGTCCCCCTGCGGCGTCATGCGCGCTCTAGGCCTGCTCGGGGGCCGGCGCGGCCGCCTCTTCGTCGCTCTCGGGTGGGGCGATGTTGTCGGCGACGTCCGGCAGCGCGTCGATGGCTTCGATCAGATCGGCCTCGTTGAGGCGACCACGCTCGAGGTCGCGTCGTACCGTTCGCTTGTCCAGATCCCGCTCAGTCATTTTCATGTCGTAACTCCTTGGGGTCGAAATGTAGGATCCTGGGCGGCGCTGTCAACGTACCTGCCCAGCCGGGCGCAGGCGCCTCCACAGCACCCAGCCGACCACCGGGACGAGCATCGGCACCATCAGCCCGGGTCCCGCGAGGCCCCCGGGCAGCCAGGCGGCGCCGTGGGCGGCCATGGCTCCCGCGTACACGGCATTGCCCGATGCCAGTGCCACCAGAAACGGCAGCGGCCGGGCCCGATGCACGCCGGCGGCCAGCGTGACCGCCTCCGCCAGCACCGGCACCGGGCGGCTGAGAAAGACCACGGCGGCGGTCGGCGCGGCGGGCGCATCGCCACCCCAGCGGCGGGGCGCCAGCCGTCCGAGCCCGTAGCCGACGACGTGTCCGGTCATCAGGCCGATGAAGGCCCATCCGAAGCCGGGCAGCGCGCCGAGGCGGCCGCCCAGCATCGCGCCCACGAGGCTCGAGGGGATCGGCAGCAGGAGGTCGGCCGACAGCAGCGCGGCCGCACTGAGTCCGAAGCGCCAGCCCTGCTGTCCGCCTGCCTCGAGCCAGCGGTCGCCCGGCAGCTCGCCGATGAGCGCGAAGGGCACGAGCGGCACGAGCGCGGCGACGCCGAGCACGATCGCGATGCGCGCGAGGCCGCCCGTGCGCGGTGTGGCCGGCCGCTGGCTGGGATCGCCCGGCATGCGCTCGCTCAGAAGAGACCGATCGAGAAGTGCAGCGTCCCGAAGGGCTCCGCGAGCTCGCGCCGCCGCCTGACGATGATGCCGTAGTCGACCGCAACGGGTCCCACCGGTGTGGCCAGCCGCATGCCGAGACCGACCGTCGGGCGCAGCCGGGTCGGGTTGAGCCCGTCGGCATCCGCCCACAGGTTGCCGAAGTCCGTGAAGAGGCCCGCGCGCAGCTGGCCATAGATCGGGAAGCGCAGCTCGCCGCGCGCGAGCATGAAGGTGTCGGCCGAGCGGACGATGCTGTTGGGCGTCAGGTCGGGGTCGTTGACGATCTCCTCCGCCACGTCCTGCGGGACCATGGAGTCCTCCGGGTAGCCGCGCATGGTGTCGACGCCGCCGAGGAAGAAAGCGCGGTTGGGGTAGGTGCGCGACTCCTCCACCATGTGGAACACGCGGCCGACGCGCGCCTGCCCCGCGAGCACGACCGCCTTGCCGATGGGTGCGTAGGCGCTGGTGGTCACCGTGACCTTGAGGAACTTGCTGACGAACTCGTCGACCATCACCGACTCCTCGTCGAGCTGCCGCGCGGGCGTGAGCGTCTGCGCCAGCTCGCCGTTGACCGAGGCGAAGTAGCCGCGGGTCGGCACGAAGGGGTTGTCGCGCTGGTCGAGCGATGCGGTCGTGCGCCCCGCGACGAGTGTCGTGTTGCCGGCCGGCACGCGCAGCAGGCGCCGCAGCCGCGTGTTGCTCGTGCCCGCGAGGTAGTCGTCCAGCTCCTGCTCCACGAACAGCTCGACGTTGTTGTTCTCGAGGTCGCCGCCGAGCGTGAGCGTCAGCGGCTTGACCGGCCGGTACGTGAAGGTGAGGCCGACGCCGTTCTTGTCGAGGCCGAAGTCGCGCTCGTTGTCGCGCAGGTGCACGAGGTCGACGTTGGTGCGCACGCGGCCCAGGCCGCGCAGGCGCGGGGCGACGAGGCCGAGCGAGATGTTGCGCTCGATGCGCTTCTCGAGGTCGGTGAGCCGCTTGAAGCGCTCCTCGACCTGCTTGTCGACGAAGAACAGCTGGTGGGCGAGGTGCACCCGCATGGTCAGCCCGATCGCCTGGCCGAAGAGGTTGCGGTAGCCGTACTCGAAGCCGCCGCGGATACCCTGGCCGGTGCTGATGCCGGCGCTGAAGTCGAGGAACTGGTTGTGACGCTCGGAGACGCGCACGATCACGGACTTCGCCTGCGCCGGCAGACCTGGCTCCTCGAGGCCGACCGAGACGCTCTGGAAGACGCCCAGGGCCATGATCTCCTCCTCGCTCCTGCGCGCGAGGGAAGGGCGGTAGAGGTCGCCCGGCCGGAACTCGAGCAGCCGCCTGACCAGCACCTCGCTCGTGCGGTCCGCGCCCTGAATGACGATCTGGTCGACGTGTACCGGATAGCCCTCCGTGATCTTCACGGTGAGCTCGGCGCGCGTCTGGTCGCCGGAGAAGCGCACCAGCGGCTCGACCGTGACGAACATGTGGCCGCGCTCCATGTAGGCCTCGGCGATGCGCCGCCGCGCCTCCTCCATCGCCAGGTAGCTGAAGGGCTGGTTGCGTTGCAGGCGGGCGGCGATCAACAGCTTGCGCGATCCCACCAGCCGTGAGCCCTCGATGACCACGCTGTGCAGTCGCGTGCGCGGGCCCTCCACGACCGGGACGTTGACGGTCGCGCGCTGCTCACTCAGGCGCTGCAGACGTGCGGGCCCGACCTCGGCAGAGAGGAAGCCGTCGGCGTTGTAGAGCTCGGTGATGTGCTTGACCGCGTCTTCGTAGGTGTCCTCGTAGTACGTCTTGCGCGGCGCCTTCTGCAGTGGCCGCGGTAGCTTGCGAGGGCGCTCGTCGCCGACCTGGATTCCGTCGGCGACCTCCGAGTCCACCGCCGCGAGCAGGCCCGCGTTGGGCAGGTCCTCCTCCAGGTAGCTGAACAGCTGGTCGCGCAGGAAGTCTTGAGCGAAGTGCTTGGCGCCCATGAACGAGACACCGAGCACCTCGAGGTGCGCCCCGGGCGCAACCTGGATCTGCAGCACCGCCGTTCCCGGCTGCTTGCCCTCGAGCCGCAGCACACGCACGCGCGCCTGCGGGAAGCCGTGACGGCGGTAGAGGTCGACGACGAGGGCCGCGAGCTCATCGCGACGCCGGCTGCGCGTCAGACGATGATCGTTGAGCTCCAGCGCCTCCTGCACCTCGCGTGCGCCCAGCGGCGCATGCCCCTGGATGCGCACCTCGTAGCGCGGACCGAGCCGCGCCGGGATCGAGACGCGCGCAGCGTTGTCGCGCACGGTGACGAGCGGCCTCTCGAGCCGGGCCTCGTAGAAGCCCTGCCTGCGCAGGTAGGCCTCGGCGGCTGCCACGTCCTGTCCGAGGTTTTCGCGGTTGAGCACCTCCCCGCGCGCGATGCCGATGGTGTCGAGCAGGCGCGTCGGATCGAGCGGCCGATCGCCCGTGAACGAGACGCCGCGGATGCGCGTCGGCGGCCCCTCCTCGACGCTGACCATGAGCACCTTCGTGGAGGGGTTATCGGTGTCGCGGTAGCTGACGTCGACCACCGCGCCCATGTAGCCGTGCTCGGCGTAGGCGCGGCGCACGTTGGACTCGAGCTGCCCCGCCTGCTCGGTGCTGACCTCGCTGTGGTCCGCGACGCCCAGCGCGTCGCGCACCGCGTCCCGGGACACCTCGCGCGTGCCGGTGATCTGCACGCGCGAGACGACCACGCGCGGCTTGATGTGCACCAGCAGGTGGACGCCGCCTTCGCCAGCGTACGCGTCGATCTGCACGTCGGTGAAGCGCTCGGTGGCGAGCAGCCGCATGATCGTGTCGCGCACCAGCTCGCGGGTCAGCAGGCTGCCCGCCGCGACCCCCACGTCGGCCGGCGACATGAGCGAGGCCGACTCGCCCGAGACCTCCACTGCGACGATGCGCTTGCCATCGAAGAAGCTCGGGATCTCGGCCCGCGCCGGGGCTGCGCTGGCGACCGTGCCCACGAGGCAGAGCGTGACGAGCACCGCGCGCACGAGCCCTGCGGGGCGCACAGTGCGGCCTGTCTGCCGGCGACGTCGGCCGTGCTGTCGTCGGGCGAGCTCCAAGGGCGTTCGATCGGGCTACGGTCGAGTTGCAGCTCCGAGCCCGAGGGTGCTCGGAGCCCCGGCGTCAGTCAAACTCCAAACGCCACTTCAGGTCGACGCCCACGTCGCCGAGGTTGGACGATCCCGATGTGTTCTGGTTGTTGTATTTGGCCTCGACGCTGGTCTGGTCGCTGACCTGGAGCTCGACCCCGGTGGTGAAGTCCCGCGATTCGCCCACACCGGTGGCCGCGGACAGTCGCACGCGCTCCGCCACCTTCTTGCCGATGTAGACCTGTGGCTCCGAGCGGCTGCTGCGCGCGGAGTAGGCGCTCTGGACGCCCACCTCGTCGATCGTCGGCACGGCGCGCTGCACCTCCCGTTCCACGCCCGTCACGGTGGCGAGGGCCTCGAGGGCGGCGGTGCCCGTCAGGTCGCCGGTCTCCATCTGGGCCAGCTCCGCGTGCGTCATGCCCATGGTGAGCAGTAGCGCGATGTCGTCCTTTGCGAGGTAGGGGTCGCTCGAGAGGTCGAACTGGAACTCGTCGCGCGAGCCGTAGGCGTGCAGCTGGATGTTCCAGTCCGCCTGCGCGAGGCCCTGGCTGCGCTGCACGACGGTGGTGGCGCGGATGTCGAACGCCGGCGCGATGCGCGTCTCGTCTTCGAAGTGAAACTCGCCGTGCCGGATGTCGAAGGTCGTGCCGCGGTAGCGCAGTGTGCCGCGCTTGACCGCCATGCTCCCGAGCACGCCGTAGCGCTGGTCGGTGCCGACGATGCGGAACCCCTGCTCGTCCTTGTCGAGGGTTAGCCGCGCGTCCATGAGGTTGTTGTCGATGTGCAGCGGCTGGCTCTCCGTCACGCGCAGGTTGAGCGCGAGCAGGTCCTTCTCCGGGTCGTAGATCTGCACCACCGCGCGCTCCTTGCGCACCATGTCGCCGAGCGAGCGGCCGACCTGCACGTCGCGCGCGTAGCGCAGCTGCTCCACACGCAGCAGGCCGGTGAGCCGCGGCAGACGCTCGCCCTTCTTCCACGACAGCTCGGCGTCGGCGCCGACCACGAGATCGATGTCCTCACGCGGCGAGACCTTGAGGCTGCGCCCATCGATCTCCAGAAGGTAGCTGCCGATCGTGCGTCCCTTCAGCGTCGCGGAGCCACGCCATGCGAGCTCACCGCCGGCGACCTGCGCGCGGAAGTCCTCGAGCAGGACGCGCTGGTCGGTAAACGTCACGTTGCCGTTGACGTTGCTCATCGGCGTGGGGAACGACGCGATGCGCAGCGCGCCCCCGCGCACGTTCGCGTAGCCGTGGACCGCGGGCTTCGCCATCGGCCCCGAGACCTTGAAGCGCAGGTCCACGCGACCCATCGCCGACGTCACCGTCTGGGAGAGACTCGATGCGAGGCCGAGGTCGATGCTGCCGTCGAACGTCAGGTCGAGCCCGCGCCTGTGCGAGCCGCCGCCCGAGATGTAGAGCTGGGAGTCCGGCCCGATGAAGCTCGCGCTCTCCACCTCGAGCTCGCCGCGCTCGATGCGCACGATGACCGGCCCGCTGTTCTGCAGCTCGACGTCGAGCTGCCCGGCGCGCAGCTCGGTGAGGTGCACCTCGCCACCGAGGCTGCGCGGGCGCTTGAGCGCGCCCTCGGTCAGGCTCACGTGCCCGCTGAGGTGGCCGCGCAGCGGCGCGCGGTGGGGGTTCTGCGGCAGGAAGCGCCCGAAGATGAATTTGTCGAAATTGTAGCGGCCGCGCAGCGGCAGCACGTCGGTTTGGCCCACCGCCACATCGGCCGTCAGCTCGCCGCCCATCAGCTGCCCGCACACGACCCACGCCATCGGCTGGTCGAGCACGGGCTGCGGACCGTCGATGGTCTTGAGCGGCGGATCGGCTGGCCACACGCCACGCGCGAGCCCCTCGCGGCCGTGCCCGCACGTCGCGTCGGCGGGCGGCTTGCCCTTGGTCCAGCTCAGCGCCTCTGCGATCCACGGATCGCTCTTGTCGGTCAGCCGCGCGTAGCCACGTGACGCACCCAGGGCCTTGCCGCGGAAGTGCAGACCGCTACCGACCAGGTCCATGTTGACGCGCGGCTTCGAGACCACACCCTTGATGCTGCCCGTCACGCCGTAGGTGCCGCCGAGCCCGGGCATGGACTCACGCAGGCCCTCGGTGTCGCGCACGGCGACGCGATCGCCGATGACGACCATGTCGAGCTCGCCGCCCTGCAGCATCTTGCCCGAGACGCTCACCGTGCCCTTGCCCTTGTGCAGCGAGAAGCGATCGATGTTCATCTCGCCGGCCTCGTAGCCGACCTCGTGGTCGAACCAGTGCCAGCTGCCCTCGAAGCGGCCGTCCGTGAAGGCATAGCCGTTGAGGTCGGCCTCGGGGATGTCGAGGCTGATGTCGGTGTGCATGGTCCCGTTGTCGCCGTCCTCCGGGAAGTCCTGCGTGTACGTCATGCGCGCCTGACCCGAGACGTTGCCCTGGTACGGCAGCCAGCGCTCGTCATCCTGGTAGTGGAAGACGTGGTAGAAATCCGCGAGCGTCATCTTGCCGATTTCGAGGTCGCCGCCGATGAACAGCCGGTCGTCGCTGAAGTCCATCAAGAGGCTGTCGGTGGAGTAGCGGCTCTCGTTCTTGCGCCCGTGGACGTCGGTGAAGCGCACCGCCATCGAGTCCTTCTCGAGCTTGAAGTCGGCGTCGATGTCGCCGAAGGGGAACGTCGCGAACTCGAACTGCTTGTAGGCCAGCTTGCCGCTGACGATCGGCTCGGAGTAGGTGCCGCCGATCTCGACCTCGAAGCCCCCGTTGCCGGCCATCTCGAAGCCGACCAGCGGCGTCGTGTCCGCCATGTCGTGGGCGATCGTCTGCGCGCGAACGCGCGCCGAGTTGTCGTAGCCGATCCACACCTGGTCGACGTTGAGGCTCGTGCTGGGCATCGTCGCGAGGATGCGCTCGAGGATGAACGCCTGCTCGGTGATGCGCACATGGCCGTCGAGCTTGGCGTCCGGAATGCTCAGGACGTGGCGCTTCGGCCGCACGTGCCACGCGTCCTGCGTGACCTCGAAGTCGGTGTTGTCGAAGTGAAGCGGCCCGCCGAGCGCCAGCGGTGACAGCGTGCCGGATAGCTCGAAGCGGCCGTTGAGGATCCACTCGACGATGGCGTCGGGCGAGACGTCCAGCTGCTTCATGAGCTTCGAGAACTGCACTTCGTGCACGTAGCCCTTCGCCCGCAGCGGTAGGCCCTCGGTCAGCTCCACCGAGCCCTCGATGTCGACCGTGCCGCCGTCCTCGATGGCGGCGACGTTGCCGTTCCAGCTGATGGCGTGCTTGTCGCCCGTGACCTCGAGCTTGCCGTACTCGGTGACGCCGTAGCCGTCGATCACGATCTTCGACAGCTCCACCTCACCCGTGCCCGCGACCTCCATCGCCTTGCCTTCGATGGCCGCGTCGAGGGAGACGCGGCCCGTCAGCGGCGGCAGCTCCACGCCGTGGGGCCACTTCATCAGCTGCGCGAGATCCACGCTCACACCGAGCCGCCCGCGGTAGGCACTCTCGCGTACCGGGAAGCCGACCTCGGTGTCGCTCAGCTTGACGCTGACTTCGGGTGTCGAGACCTCGATGCGCTCGACCTCGAGGTGATCGGGCGTGAGCGCGAGCTGCACGTCGAGTCGCTGCAGGTGGTCGGTGCCCGTTCGGTGCTTGACGTGTCCGCCGGAGGCCTTGATGTGGACCTCGGCGCGGTCGCCGTCGGTGGCATCGAGCAGGATGTCGATGTGTGACAGCTCGCCGGTCGCGATGGGATCGGCGTCCACGACGACCCGCGAGTCGCGGATGTCGAGGAAGCTCAGCGGGAGCTCGACCTCGTCGCTGCCCTCGGAGCTGACGGGCACGTCGGGGAAGTTTACGATCACGCCGTCGCGGATCTTCAGGTGCACGGTCGCCTGCTCGATCGAGATGATGTTCAGGTCGACGCCGCCGGTCGCGAGCGCCCACCACGAGGGGCGGATGCGCAGGCTCACCGCGTCTACGAGTCGTCCGTGCTCCGGGTGATCGATGCTGATGCCGCGCGCGACGAGCGACAGCCTCCCGGGGTCCAGGTCCACGTCGCGGATGTAGGCGACCAGCCCGAGCTCGCGCGCGATGGCCCGTGACGCCTCGTTCTTCGCGTAGGCGCGGGCGAAGGGGCTGCGCGCGACGGCCGTCACCATCAGCGGCACGAGGACGACCAGAAGGGTCAGCCAAAACGTGCCCCAGCCGAGGGTGCTCCATACCTTTAGTCGCCGCTTCGCCAAGTCTTACCTACACACACATAATCCTACCATGCAGCCCGCCGTCCGTCGGCTTCCTGACGGGGAAGACGCGGGCCCGCTGCACCGCACTCAATGTGACGATTCGGCGGGCCCCTGGCTACCCGAGGTCTCGACGGTTGTGCTGCAATAACACGTAAATACTGGAAATTGAGTACAGCCCACAGCGCTTGCGCCTGCCGGGTGCCGGTCCCAAGATGCCCCGCATGGATCCTGCGGGCTTTTTGAAGGGCCGGACGCGCGAGACGACCATCCTCCGCGATGCCGAGGGCCGGTGGTTCCACGACGGTGAGCCGCTGGACCACCCGAACCTGACGCGGGCCTTCGACAGCTGGGTCGAGCTCGCCGACGACGGCCGCTACTGCCTCAAGAACGACATCAACTGGGCCTACATCACGCTGCAGGGCGCCGCCCACTTCGTGCGCTCGCTGCGCATCGACGGCGATGACGTCTACCTGTCGCTGTCGAGCGGGCGCGAGGAGAAGCTCGCGCCGCAGACGCTGCGGCAGAACGAGCACGACGTACTCTACTGCGATGTCGGTGGTGGGCGGCTGAGCGCGCGCTTCGATCGTCACGCCGCCACGCAGCTGTCGGAGCTGCTTGGCGAGGACGACGACGGCGTGTATGTCCGCATCGGCGGCCGTCGCCACCGTCCCCCCGTGGTCGCCGACCCGCTCGCGTCCACGCAACCATGAGCGCCCTCAGATGACTCAGCAAGCAGTGCAGAGCGCACCCGAGCCGGCAACGGCAACGTCCGCGAGCTCCGCGCTGTGGGCCGGGCTGATCGTTGCTGCATTCGGCATCCCACTGCTGTGGTCGTTCGCGGGCGCCATGACCGATGGCGAGCAGCGCCGCGTCGAGGCGCCCATCCGCGCACTGATCGGCGACGAGGCGTTTTCGCGGCTGCAGGCCGGTGAGCGGACGGAGACGCACTACCTCGGCGACACCCTGTCGGCGCCCGACTTCACGTTGAAGGATCGGCACGGCAAGCCGTGGCGGCTGTCGGACGCGCGCGGCAAGGTGGTCGTGATGAACTTCTGGACGGTGACCTGCCAGCCGTGCCTCGAGGAGATGCCGAGCCTGATCGAGCTTGCGGCGATCGCACGCAACAACCCCCAGCTCGAGGTCATCGCGGTGACCACGGACGAGAACTGGGATGCGATCAAGACGATCATGCCGCCCGAGGTGAGCCTCAAGATCCTCTTCGACCCCGACAAGTCCGTGGTCGAGAAGAAGTTCGGCACGCGCATGTTCCCCGAGACGTGGGTGATCGATCCCGATGGGGTCGTCCGGTTGCGCGTCGACGGGCCGCAGCGGTGGTCGAGCGCGGTGGCGATCGACGCCATCGAGAGCTTCATGTAGGCGCGCGGTGCACAGCGCATCCGCTGTGCAGGCAGCGCGGCGGCGTGCCACAATTGGCCCATGGTGATGCCGCTGCTCCAGAACGTCGTCTGGGTGCTCTTCATCGCACTCGGTGTGCGGCTGGTCGTCGTGGGTGTGCGGGAGAACTCCGTGGCGGAGCGCTGGCTGGGCGTCGCGCTCGTGCTCTCGGGTCCCGGTGCGGGGCTGCTGCGCTACGGCGTTCAGACCCAGACCCCCTACCTCACGACGCTGGGGATCGCGATGATCTCCCTGGGCGGCAGCTGCACGCTCGTGTTCGCATACCTGGTCTTTCGTCCCGGGGAAGTGTGGGCCCGCTACCTGCTGGCGGCGCTGATCGGGAGCTACGCAGTCGGGTTCTGGCACCAGGTCGAGGTCGTCGGGATCTGGGGCGGGAGCAGCGGGCGCCCGAGCTTCGTGCTGCTCGCCGCGCGGGCGGTGGGACTCGGCTGGTGCGCGTACGAGTCGCTGCGCTACCGCCGCATGTACGTGAAGCGTCTCGCGCTCGGGCTGGCTGACCCTGTCATCGCCAATCGCTTCCTGCTCTACGCGATCTGGACCGGGGCGCTCGCCGCCCTGCCGGCGTTCGTTGGCGTGGTGGCCGCGATCTACACTGACACGGAGACCTGGCGTGCGGCGTTCCTGCTGCCGACTCGCATCGTGGGCGTCGTCGTGTTCGTGAGCATGGTGCTGATCTTCGTACCGCCGAAGGTCTATACCGACCTCATCGAGCGGCGCTACGAGCGACGCACGGCCGGGGCTGCACCGTGAAGGAGTCCGCGATCTTCGGCTGGGTGTGTCAGGCCCTGAGCAACTGCACCGCCCTGAGCGAAAACGAGGCGCGCGGCACGGTGCGCCTGGTGCTGAAGGACGCGGGCCTCGACCCGAAGCTGGTCAACCGCAAGCAGATGTCGGTGGTGCTCACGCGCCTGCTGCCGGGCGCCCTCGGCCGCCTCAAGGTGCAGGAGCCGAAGGAGCTGTGCGTGAACCTTGAGATCGAGCTGCAGGCCGCCGAGCTCGACTCGCCCATGCTGACGGTGCCCGAGGACGTCTTCGGGCGTCTCGCACGGTAGCCGCGCGGTGGCCGCTGCGGCTCAGTCCTGCATGAGCGGCTCGAACAGCAGCGTGCCGGCGGTCAGGAACGCGATGTCGAAGGCCGCGAGGATGGTCAGCCAGTCGATGATCTCCGAAAAGGGCGCGCCCCCGAGCAGCTCGCGCGTCGCCACCACACCGCACAGCAGCGCGGGCGCCACGATCGGAAACAGCGCCACCGCGAGCACCATGTCGCGGGCACCGGTGCGCACGCCCATCGCCGCAAACAGCGTGCCGGCGGCCACGAAGCCGACCGTGCCCATCAGCAGCAGCAGCGACAGCGGTAGCAGCACCTCGAGCAGCGCGAGGTTGAAGAGCACGGCCACCGCCAGCACCAGCAGCGCCTCGACCACCGCCAGGAAGAGCAGCGTGGCGCCGGCCTTGCCGAGGTAGATCGCCGCGCGCGGCACGGGCGCGGCCATCAGCGCACGGATCGCATCGTTGTCGCGCTCCCGGCCCCAGCTGCGGCCCATGGCGAGCACGCCGGAGAACGTCACGGCGATCCACAGCACGCCGGGCGCCACCATCGTCGCGCTGCGGCTGTCGACGTAGAACGACAGCGACGTCAGCACGGCGACGAGCAGCGCGAACATCGACGTCGTCACCACCACCTCGCCGGTGCGCAGCTCGATCCGCAGGTCCTTGCGCAGGATCGTGAGGCTCGCGGACAGCACGTTCATGAGGGCTCCACCACGCGGCCCGCGCGCAGGCGCATCTTCGCGTCCGCGAGCTCGTCCGCGAGCGAGGCGTCATGCGTCACGATGGCCACGATCGCACCGCGCGCCTTCTCCTGGGTGACCGCGTCGACGAGGCGCCGGCGACCCGCGTCGTCCAGGCCGGTGGACGGCTCGTCGAGCAGGAGCAGGCGCGGCTTCGGCAGGATGGCGCGGGCGAGGGCGACGCGCTGCAGCTGACCCCGGGAGTAGGTGCGGGTCGGGCGCTGCGCGAAGCGCCCCAGCTCGAAGCGCTCGGCGGCGGCACGCACCTGCTCGTCGACATCGCCCAGGCCGTACAGCTCGGCGGTCAGCGCGAGGTTCTCGAGGGCCGACAGGTCGGGGTAGACCATCGGCGCGTGGGCCAGGATGCCAACCCTCCCGCGCAGGGAGATCTTCCGCCGGGCGTCGTGCTTGCCGAAACGGATCTCGCCCCTGCTCGGCCGCGTGAGCAGCGAGAGGACCGACAGCAGGGTGCTCTTGCCGGAGCCGTTGTCGCCCTCAATCGATGTGATCTGGCCGGCTTGCAGCCGCACGTCCACGCCGGCGAGGGCACGCGTGGGGCCGTAGAGCTTGACCAGCCCCGACGCCTCCACCGTCTCGAAGTCGAGCGCCACGCTGCGAGCGTAGTCACGAAGGTCGAGTTCGGCTAGTGCTTGTGGGCCGCTGTCGCTACACTCGCGCGATCGGTGGGGAGGCAGCATGAGGCAGTACCTCGATCTATTGGAGCACGTGCTCGACAAGGGCCGGCCACGACAGGACCGCACGGGCACGGGCACGGTCGGTGTCTTCGGCTATCAGATGCGCTTCGACCTCGCCGACGGCTTCCCGCTGTTGACGACGAAGAAGGTGCACCTGCACTCGATTGTCCATGAGCTGCTGTGGTTCATCCGCGGCGACACGAACGTCGACTACCTGAAGCAGAACAAGGTATCCATCTGGGACGAGTGGGCGACCGAGGAGCAGTGCGAGCGCTTCGGGCGCAAGGCCGGCGAGCTTGGCCCCGTCTACGGCCACCAGTGGCGCAACTTCGGTGCCACCCCGCACCCCGGCGGTGGCTACGGCGAGGACGGCGTCGACCAGCTGGCGCGCATCGTCAACGACATCCGCGAGGACCCCTACAGCCGGCGGCACATCGTGACCGGGTGGAACCCCGTCGATGCGGACCAGGTCGCGCTGCCCCCGTGCCACACGATGTTTCAGTTCTACGTCCAGGACGGCGAGCTGAGCTGCCAGCTCTACCAGCGCAGCGCGGACATCTTCCTCGGCGTGCCCTTCAACATCGCGAGCTACGCGCTGCTGACGCTGATGGTCGCGCACACCTGCGACCTGAAGCCCGGGGCGTTCGTGCACACGCTCGGGGACGCCCACCTGTACAACAACCACCTCGAGCAGGCGAAGCTCCAGCTCTCGCGCGAGCCGCGGTCGCTGCCGAAGATGTTGCTCAACCCCGGCGGCCCGGAGCTGTTCGAGTTCGAGTTCGACGACTTCAAGCTCGAGGGCTACGACCCGCACCCCGCGATCAAGGCGGCCGTCTCGGTCTAGGCGAGCTCTTCGCTGGCCGTGGGCCGTGGGCGGTGGACCACATGTCGGGCATCCGGCGGCGCGCGCGTACTCAATGCACGGCGCACACGCGCGCTCGAACCCGCCGCGTCGAGCGACCGTGATAAACAGGGACCCTGGAGGGCTCCGAAGACATGAAGCAGGGACCGTGGTCTTGGTTGGCGTGCGTGTGCGTCGTCGGTGTGCTGGGGTGTGACGAGGCAGGCGAGTTCGCCGCGTGTGATGATGACACGCAGATCGCGTGCACCTGCCCGGACACGGGGCTGACTGGGCTGATCGACTGCAACGATGGCGTGCTGGGCGCGTGCATCTGCGTGCTGCCCGACGGCGGAACGAGCTGCACCGAAGACGTGCAGTGCGACGACGGGGCCTTCTGTACGGGCGCGGAGCGCTGCCTGCCCGAGTCGCCCGACGCGGACGACCGGGGCTGCGTCCAGGGCCTGTTCCTCCCATTCTGCGAGGACGAGATCGACTGCACGATGGACAGCTGCAGCAACGACCTCGACCGCTGCGTCCACGAGGCGCAGGACGCGGACCAGGACGGTCACGGCGACATCCTGTGCGTCGACGCCGATGGCTCGCCGCTCGGCGACGACTGCGACGACCAGGACCCCAAGAGCTTCCCGGGTGCGTACGAGGTCTGCGACGACGAGGACCGCGACGAGGACTGCGACCCGACGACCTTCGGCGATCGCGACAGCGATGGCGACGGCGCCATCGACCACCTCTGCTGCAATGGCGACACCTGCGGCGACGACTGCGACGACAGCCTGCTGTCCCGGCGCCCGCTGCAGCCGGAGTTCTGCGACGAGGTCGACAACGACTGCGACGACCGGGTCGACGAAGATGCCGCCGAGGTGCCGTGGTACGCGGACGCCGACGGCGACGGCTTCGGGCGCTTCGACGACGAGGTGCTCCGCAGCTGCGTCCCGATCCCCGGGCGCTCACTGGTCGATACGGACTGTGCCGACCAGAACGCCGCTCGCCACCCGGCACAGCTCGAGCTGTGCGATCTGGTCGACAACAACTGCGACGGGACCGCGGACGAGGGCGGCCGCTGCGGAACCCCGATGGGCTTGCCGACCGGCGGCGACGGCGACGGTGACGGCGACGGCGACGTCAGCGCGGGAGACGGCGACGGCGACGGCGACGGCGATGGAGACGGCGACGGCGACGGCGACGGCGATGGAGACGGCGACGGTGACGGCGACGGCGACGGCGACGGCGACGGTGACGGCGACGGCGACGGCGATGGTGATGGCGACGGCGATGGCGACGGTGATGGCGATGGCGACGGTGATGGCGACGGGGGTCCCCAGCTGATCCCCATGGAGTGCCCGGTGGATCGCGACCTCACGGGCGCGACCCAGGTCTCGGGCAACATCAGCGGCGACGTGACCTGGTCGGGCAAGGTGCAGCTATCCGGGACCGTCTACATCCTCACCGATGGGCACCTCACGTTGGAGCCCGGCACGACCGTATTCGCCGACCCGGATGCACGACTCATCGTCGGCAACGGAGCGAGCGGCGCTCGCATTACGGCAGCCGGGACCGACCAGCTCCCGATTCGCTTCTGCGGCCGCGCGGACCTCGCCGGGTATTGGCAGGGCGTGGACGTGACCGCCGCGGCCGACCCCGCCAGTGTGATGAACCGGGTGCTCATCGCCGACGCGGGTTCGGTCGGGCGCGGCCTGTGGATGCGCAAGGCGGTCACGTTGACAGACGTTCACGTGCGCAACTCGGGGACCACCGGCATCGAGGCGTCGACCTTTGGGCTCGGGAGTGCGAGGGTGCTCGCGAGCGACAACGTCGGCGCGCCCGTGCGCGCGACCCACGAGCTCGCGCTGACACGACTGCCCGGCGACAGCCAATGGACGGGCAACGGCGACGACGTCATCGAGATCGTGGACAACGCTTGGGACTCGGGCGTCACGCTCGCCGACGCGGGCGTGCCCTATGCGGTGACGGCGCAGCTGCTCATTCTCGGCGCGGAGACCTACACGTTCGGGCCAGGTGTTCGCGTGCAGGCGGACGCGGACACGCTGATCGAGATCGGGTACAACAGCTCGACGCCGCTGCTGCAGATCGACGGCGAGCCGGGCAACCCGGTGTCGTTCGAGGGGCGCGACGCGAGCGCAGGCTACTGGCAAGGGCTGCGGATCATGCACGCGGTCCGCAGCTCGTCGACCATCCGGCACCTCGAGGTACGCCACGCCGGAGCCTCGGACGTTCCGGCCCTCGACGTGCGTACCGCGCTCGAGCTCTCGGACGTCACGCTCGACGACAACGCGTTCGTCGGGCTCGATGTCGGTACCGCGGGCCTGAAGCCGAACAGCACCGGCCTCGCGATCTACGGCACCCTCGGGACCGCGGCGCGGATCCACGTCAACGCGCTGACGAAGCTCGGTGACAGTGCCGACATCGTCGGCAACACGAACGACTGGATCGAGATCAAGGCCAATGGTCTCGTGGAGGACCCGGGCACCGTGCGCAACTTCGGCGTCCCGTACTATGTCCCCACCCGGTTGCTCACCGGCCACACCGGCAACCTGATCATCGAGCCGGGGGTGGAGTTCCTGATGGGCTACAACATCGAATTCCTGATCGGGTACAACGGCAGCCCCGGGACCTTCGTCGCGGTCGGCACCGAGCAGGAGCCGATCGTCTTTCGTCACGTCGATAGCATCCCCGGCGGCTGGTACGGCGTGGAGCTCGGGAGCGCGGTGACCATCGGCACCCGCTTCGAGTACGTCTCCTTCGAGGACGGGGGAGGGGATGGCAACGGCAACCTCAACGTGCAGATGGGTAACGCTCTGCCGATGGGGGCGATCGTCAACTGCAGCTTTGTCGACGGCGCCGACTACGGGCTCAACCTGCGGTCCACGCAGAGCGCCGACTTCTCCGGCAACGGAAACTACTTCGACAACAATGTGCTGGGGCCCATCGGCGGCCCGTGAGGCGAGGGGCATCGCCCCGTGGTAGCCTGATCGCAGATCGTAGACGCGGGCCAGCCAGCGATGGCGGCGTCAGGGTGGGGAGAACGCGGATCATGGAACAGCCGCTTGGCACGACACGTATGCGTGGGCAGCTGTTGCGGGCGATCGCGCTCGTGGCGGCTCTGACGACGGCATGCTCGGACGATGCGACAGGCGATGCGCAGGACGACGGCGGTGCTGATGCCCCGGAGGGCGACGCTGGCGGCGGCGGCGGCGACGACATCTTCGTCACCGGCCTCGGCGATGGCTGCGACCTCAGCGGCAGCTGGGCCAGCCTCGGCGTGACCTTCACCACGGCGGATACGCCGCTCGCGCCCGGCGCGCAGAAGACCAGCGCGTGGTCGCTGGTGGAGCTCGAGCAGGACGGCGACGAGGTCACGGTCGTCTCGGATCTCCCCTGCGGAATCATCACGACCGGCGCAGCAGTGGTGAACATGCGCGGTCCGGACAACGAGTTCGCGCCGCCGACGTACAAGGAGCGGACGAAGACCACCGGGCGCGTCGGCACGTCGGTGGAGGCCGGCGGCGAGTGCGAGGTGGCGTTCGAGCGTCTCTACACCGCGATAGGGACCACGGTGCCGGGTGCCGAGCCACCGGGGCGCATCGACGGAAACCCGGCGCTCGATATGCTCCCGGCGCTGATCGAGGACGACGCGGAGGACTGGGACGAGGACGGCAACCCCGGCGTAACCTTCATCATCACGGAGACGCCTATCGGCAGCGGCACGCGCTCCGCGATCCAGCGCGGCTGGTCCGAGCTGGCAGGCACCATCGCCGCAGACGCCGACGAGTTCATGATCCCGGTCGCATGGGCGCTCGACGATCTCATCCTCGCGTCCTCGAGCGCGCTGTTCGCGACCGAGGCGGTCGTCCGGCAAGCCGACCACGTGGCCCAGTACCGCCGCGTCGACCGCGATGCGATCGTCGGCGACACGGACGTCGACACCTGCACGACGCTGCGCGAGGCGCTGCCGTACTCGGCGGAGCCGGCCGACTCCTTCTGACACCCGCTGTCCGCGGGCGATCAGCGAGATCAAGTCGCTCGCCGACGGCCACTGCGGCTAGCTGCTGTCGACGGGCCCGCGCGCACCGCGGCGTAGCCGGCGAAACCGGCACGTGGCCATCTTGCTGCGGGCCGACCGTTCGCTATAGTCGCAGCTCACCGCCGCCGATCTGGAGAGACCATGAAGCGCACTGCAATGCTATCGATCGCCATTGGCCTGTGTCTGTTCGCCTGTGGAGACGACTCGGGGGCCGGGTCCATGTCGGATTCCGGCGCGGGTGACGGCGACGGCCAGCAGGGTGGTGACGGCGATACGCCGGGCGACGGCGATGGCGACGGTGACGGTGACGGCGACGGTGACGGTGACGGTGACGGCGATACACCGGGCGACGGCGATGGTGACGCGACCGGTGACGGCGACGGCGACGTCGACGGGGGGACGCCGTGCATCGGTGCCCTCGGCTGCGACTGCACCCCCGGCGGCGGCTGCGACCCCGGTTTCGTGTGCGACGGGCAGACGTGCATGACCCGGCTGCCCGTGTGCGGCGACGGTGTGATCGACGGGGATGAGGAGTGCGACCTCGGCGAGGTCATCAACTCGCTGGGCACGATCTGCAAGGCCGACTGCACCGCCCAGGTCTGCCGCGACGGGAGTCTCGGCCCCAACGAGGCGTGCGACGATGGCAACGACGTCGACGACGACGGCTGCACCAACGCGTGCACGCTGCCCACCTGCGGCGATGCGATCACGCAGGATGGTGAGGCGTGCGATGACGGCAACGACATCGAGACCGACGCCTGCCCCGACAGCTGCATGAGCGCGCGCTGCGGCGATGGCTTCGTGCACCAGGGCGTCGAGCCGTGCGATGACGGCAACGAGGACGAGAGCGACGACTGCCTGTCCTCCTGCGCGCTGCCGACCTGCGGCGACGACTTCGTGCGGCTCGGCCACGAGCAGTGCGACCAGGATGCGGCCTGGTGCACCGACTGCGAGAAGGACTGCAGGGCCGAGTGCGATGCCGTCGAGTCCGACTGCGAGGCGTCCTCCGTCGACAGGAGGGACACGTGCGTCGCCGGCTGCGGGGGCAACGGCACCTGCGAGCAGAACTGCACGTTCGCGCACAACCAGCGCCGGATGCTGTGCTCGAACCGAAATGGGGCGTGCCGAGTGGATTGTGTCTGCGTCGATGCCTGCTGGGCAACGCAGAACAGCTGCATGGCGGGCTGCGCAGACGACGCGGTGTGCGCGGCGGACTGTGCAAGCGCTTACGCCGATTGCGAGTCCGGCTGCTGACCGGTCACGGTGCCGTCCAGGCATCGCGACGCGCACCGGCCGCGACGCGCACCGCCTCACTGGCGGGCAAACAGGGTCGCGACGATCGAGTCCAGGTGCAGCCAGCGGTCGTGGGGCACGTGTAGCCGGTCGCCGTCGAGGGCGAGGTTGCCGAGCGCGCGCTGCGCATCGATGTCCGCGCGTCGGTCGTCGAGTAGCGCGACGCCGGTTCGCGAGTGTAGGGCGCCCACGTCCACACCCTCGGCCGTGCGCAGGCCGAGCATGAGCGCCTCGTTGACGAGGTCGCCCGCGCCGAGCGTCTCGTCGAAGACCTCCGCGCTGCGCGCCTGCGGGGCCGCGAGGTAGTCCTGCGGCTTCGGCTGGTTGCGGTAGCGCCGCCCACCGGTGGCACCATCGTGCAGCATGCCCACCGCGCCGGCGCCGAGCCCGAGGTAGCTACCGCCGCGCCAGTAGTGGAGGTTGTGCAGCGAGCCCTCGCCCGCCGCCGCGTAGTTGGAGACCTCGTAGTGCTCGAGGCCCGCCTCGGCCATCAGCGCATGCGTCGCCTCGAAGGTGTTGGCGAAGTCGCCCTCGGTCGCGAGCTTCAGGCGCCCCTTGCGGTGCAGCTGCCCGAACTGCGTGTCGGGCTCGATCGTCAGCGCGTAGGCCGAGATGTGCTGCAACCCCATCTCGAGTAGGCGCCGTGCCTCGCCGGTGAAGTCGCCCGCGGTCTGCCCCGGCATGCCGAACATCAGGTCGCCGCTCACGCGCGGCATCTCTGCCAGCGCGTCGCGCAGGGCCGTCAGTGCACCGTCGGCGCTGTGCAGTCGCCCCAGGAAGCGCAGCCGCTCGTCATCGAGGGACTGCACGCCAATCGACAGCCGCCCAACGCCCACCTCTCGCAGCGCTGCGGCATGGCGCTGATCGAGCGAGGACGGGTTGCACTCGACGGTGACCTCCGGATCATCGTCCCCCGGCGCCCGCGCGGCGAACGCGCCGCGCACCCCCGACAGCACGCGCCCCAGCTCGGCGGGCGCCCACAGCGACGGCGTGCCGCCGCCGAAGAAGACCGACACCAGGCGGTGCTCCGACAGGCCCGCGGCACGGCTGGCCAGCTCCGCGAGCACAGCGTCGGCGTACTGCCGGTGCGCGACCTCGTCACGGCGGATCGCTCCCGAGGCGAAGTCGCAGTACGGGCACTTCTGCAGGCACCAGGGGAAGTGCACGTAGGCGGAGACGTCCACGCAGTGGTTCCTAGCACGGCCCCTGCGCCCGTCGCACCGGCGCCGGCGGGGTCAAACCGGCCGCCATTGCCGATTTTTCCCCCGAATCGACCGCCCACAACCCCTCTGCATCCCTTGACCGGGGCTGCGGAAGACTTATGTTGCGCGCTTCGATGGCGAAGCGAGATTACTACGAGGTGCTCGGGGTCCAGCGTGGCGTCTCCACCGCGGACCTCAAGAAGGCCTATCGCAAGCTCGCCCTCGCGCTGCATCCGGACCGCAATCCCGACGACCCGGAGGCGGAGGACAAGTTCAAGGAGGCGTCCGAGGCGTTCGCCATCCTGAGCGACGACAAGAAGCGGCCCGTCTACGACCAGTACGGTCACGAGGGGCTGTCGGGGGCCGGTGGCGGCGCGGGCTTCAACGACATCGGCGACATCTTCAGCCAGTTCGGCGATCTCTTCGGCGACATCTTCGGCGGTCGGCGCGGGCGCAGCTCGGGGCCGCGGCGTGGGGCCGACCTGCGCACCGCGGTGGGCCTGACACTCGAGGAGGCGGCGTTCGGCGCCAAGAAGGAGATCGAGCTCGCCTACCCGGGTCCATGCGAGCCGTGCAAGGGCACCGGCGCCGAGGACGGCAAGGTCAAGAGCTGTCCGCGCTGCCAGGGCAGTGGCCAGGTGACGCACCAGCGCGGGCCCTTCCTGATGCAGACGCCGTGCCCCACGTGTCAGGGCGCGGGCAGCACGGCGGAGACCGCGTGTTCAGAGTGCCGTGGCGCGGGCACCCAGGAGGTCGAGCGCAGCGTGAAGGTGACGTTCCCCGAGGGCATCGACAGCGGCCAGACGCTGCGCGTGCCCGAGCAGGGCGTGCCCGCACCGAACAACGGCCCGTCGGGACACCTCTACGTCGAGGTCGAGCTCGAGCAGCACGAGTTCTTCGAGCGCTCGGGCGCGGACCTCGTCAGCGCGCTGCCGCTGAGCTTCCCCGATGCCGCCCTCGGCACGAAGGTCGAGGTGCCGACGCTCGAGGGCGACAAGACCTCGGTGGACGTCAAGGCCGGCATCCAGCACGGCGACACCATCACGCTGCGTAACAAGGGCGTGCCGCATCTCAACCGCGGCGGCCGCGGTGACCTGATCCTCGTCGCCAAGGTCGAGATCCCGAAGAAGCTCTCGCGCAAGCAGAAGAAGCTCCTGCAGCAGCTGCGCGAGCTCGACTGACGCCCGACTGACGCTCGACTGACGCCCGACTGACGCTCGACTGACGCCCGGGCGCGCTACTTCTTCGAGCGCTTCGACTTCTTCTGCGGCAGCGCCTCGGGCAGCGCGGGCAGCTTGCCGTCCTGCAGGAAGGCGTAGATGCCGTACGACTGCAGCACGCGGCGCGTGTAGCGGCGCGTCTCGGTGAACGGGATGGACTCGATCCACTCGTCCAGCTGCTGGCCGGGGCGCGCGCGCAGCCAGCGGTCGGCGGCGCCGTGGCCTGCGTTGTAGGCAGCCGGCACGATCGCCGGGTTGTCGCGGTAGCGCTGCCACAGGTACTGGATGAAGCTCGACCCGATCCGCAGGTTGATCTCCGGGCGCTTGAGCGACGCCGGGTCACTGGGCAGCCCCAGCGCCTTGGCGTGGTGACGCGCGGTCGGGCGGATCAGCTGGATCAGGCCGTAGGCGTGCGCCGACGAGACCGCCGCCGGGTTGAACGCGCTCTCCTCGCGTGCCACCGCCCGCACGTAGGCAGCGGGAACGCCCGCCTCCGCAGCGGCCTGCTCGATCAGCGGCGAGTAGGCATCGGGGAAGGCGATGCGCCACAGCGCGCGCGCGCGGCCGCTCGGCGCCGTGTTCATGAACGTGCGCAGGCGCCGTCGCACGAGGTTGCTCGCATCCGCGTGCGCGCCGGTCGCATCGTAGAGCGCGGCCACGAGCCACAACATGTCCGCGTCGGTGCGGTCGCCCACGGCGCCCAGCTCGCGCAGCTCCGCGCGTGCGAGCGTGGTCTCGCCCACGCGCAGTAGCGCGACCGCGCTCTTGAAGCCCGGGTGGTCGAGCTCCGGTCGCCAGCGGAAGCGAAGGGGCTCGCTGCTCGCCTGACCCAGCTCCGCCGTGAGCGCCTGCGCAGCGGCCGGGTCGAGCTTGCGCAGCCGCGACAGCGCCTGCTGCGCGTGGTAGCTCAGCGGCCCGCCGCGTACCGTGCGTGTGTAGGCCTCACGCCCCTCGGCCTGGCGTCCCAGGGCGACCAGGATGCGACCGCGCCAGTAGAGTGCGCGGCCCTCGACGCCCTCGGCGCGCTCGTCGGGGCCGTCAGCGAGCAGGCGGTCGAGGATCGACAGCGCCTCCGAGAGCTCACCGCGCGCGCGCAGCCGCCAGGCCAGCGTGAACAGCGCCTCGGGGCGCATGTCGCCGTGGGGGTAGCGGTCGACGAACGTGCGCAGCCGGCTGATCACACCCTCCCCGTCGCCGACGTCCTCCGCAGCCAGCGCCGCATGCAGCAGCGCGTCGTCGGCCAGGCTGTGGTCGGGCGCCTCCTGTTCGATCAGCGCGTACTGCGCGATGCCCCGGGTGGGCTCGCCCAGCCGTACGTGTGCGCGTGCCGCGTTGAAGCGCGCCTTGGCCTTGATCTCCGTGTCGGCACAGCGCTCGGCAACCTCGACCAGCAGCTTGGCGCCCTCGCGCCGCTTGCGCTGCCGCAGCAGGGCACGCCCGTGGTTCAGCTGCGCTCTGCAGTGGAGCAGCGCGTCGTCCCGGGTGCGCTTCGCGAGCGCCGCGAACAGCTTGGCAGCCTCGGCGTAGTCGTGGGCTTGGTAGTACGACAGCCCGTGCTGCAGCGCGTCTCCGAAGGGTATCTCCGCGTGTTGGCGTCGCGTTGCCTTCGGCAGGCGCGCCAGCAGCTCCTTCGCCAGCGTCATCGCCCTGCGTCCGGCACGGCTCCTGGGCGCGCGCGTGGCGACCCTGCGGTAGAGGCCGAGCGCCTCGATGTGCGATGCCTCGTCCGACCGCTGCGATAGCAGCTTCGCCAGGGGCATCGCTGCCGTGCCCGCGGCGAGGTGGGCCGGCGCCTCCGCCACGAGTGCGCGCAGCCGCGGCTCGGCCTCGTCGAGGCGCCGCAGCTTGTGCAGCGCGATGGCGTGCAGGTTGCGCGCCTTCTTGGCACCAGCCCAGCCACCTAGCAGCGGCTCGAGGGTGGTGACCGCGGCGGCCGCGTCTCCGTCCATCACGCTGTCGGCCAGGCGTAGGGTAGCCCAGCGCGACAGGGGGTGGCGCGTCTGGCCGATGGCGCGCAGGTGCTTGGCGTCCTCGGGTGGCTTGGCAATGCTGGCCAACAGCCAGTGCAGCCGTCCCAGGCTTGCGGGGTCGGCCGCGGGCAGCGCGGAGGTCAGGGTGCGCCGTGCGCTGTCGGCCTTGCCGGCCGCGAGCTCGGCCCGGGCGCGCCGCTCGGGGCTGTCTTCGGGCAGCCGGGCGGACAGCGGAACGAAGTCAGGGCGCCCCGCCGCTGGACGGGCGTGGGCCCTGTGGGGGTTGGCCACGCCGGGCTGCAGCAGCAGTGCCACCGCGAGCAGCAGGCTGTGGGTGAGCAGGCGCATCTACTGAGCCTAGGGTCCGACCCGATACCGCGCAAATTCCTGTGCCCGGGCGGCGGCTCGCTAGCGCGGGCGATGTGCGCGTGCCGCCGCCAGCTCGTCGAGCTCATCGTCCACCGCCGCCCCGCGTTGCCGCTGCTCGACGCGCGCGCTCGCCTCCGCGCGCTGCCTCACGACCCTGTGCTCCGCATCCGCGCGGCCGACGTCGGCACGCGCATCCCCCAGTCGCTTCTCGGCTTCCGCGACCTGGCGGCGCGCCTGTGCGATGGCGGCCCTCAGGCGTGCGCGGCGCTGCTGCTGACCGCGCTGCGCGGCGCCGTCCCGCCGCAGCGATGCGCCGCTGACGAGCGCGCGCGCCTGCGACGGCGGCATGGCGTCGTGATCTTCGAGCGCGGTGAGTGCGGCGACCAGTGCGGCCTCGGCGGCGGCGAGTTGCGCGCTGCAGTCGGCGAGCTGCTGGCGCGCCCGCTGCAGCGCGACGCTGCGCACCCGCTCGAGGGAGGATAGCGCCGTGGACCGGGGCTGCATCCCCGGGAGCCTACCGTCCGATGAGGTTGAGCAACACCTCGCCGCTCGCGGTGCCGTCGAAGCGCTCCGCGTCGCCATCGGGGGCGTCGTTCCACTCTCCGCGCAGCGAGTCGACCGCCATCCGCTCCACGGCGAGGTCGCCGGTGTCGTCGTGCAGCGACAGGCTCCCCCACATCGTCACGGTGGGGCGCGCCTCGTCGACCGCGATCAGATCGGCGCTCGAGGCGTCCACCATCCGACCCAGGGCGATGCTGCAGGCCTCCTGCGCGCAGTCCCCGTCGCAGCCATCGGTGAGCAGCGGCGTGGCCTCGATCCACGTCGAGAAGACGTCGCAGCCGAAGCGCCTGCGCAGACTCGAGGGCTCCGCCTGCGTCTGCTTCGTGAGGATCGACAGCAGCACCTCGCTTGCGAGCGCACCCCACGGCAGCCCGAAGCGTGCCTGCTGGATGTCGATGCTGTCGTCCTCCTGCAGCAGCGTTGCGCTCACCTCGGCCAGGCCCTGCGACGAGAGGTCGACGGCCGGACCCGGCTCGTCGGCATCCAGCACGCCGGTGCCCACGGACAGCGGATCCCACGACAGCGGGGCGTCCGGGTCCTCCCCGTCGATCGTCAGCTTGGCCACCAGCGTTACCGTCGACAGGCTCTCGGTGGTGTCCTCGGCGAGGTCGGCGGCGGCGATGCGCGCGCCGGTCGCGGGGGTGGCGTAGTCGAGCGCCTCCTGCAGCTGCGCCTGCAGCGGTGGCATCAGGCTTGGCATTGCCCGCTCGGCGGTGACGCTGTCGGCCAGTACGGCACCACCCATCATCGCGTAGGCGTCGCTGCGCAGCAGATCCTCGAGCGCATCGAGCAGCAGCCGCGCGTCGGCGCCGTCGGCATCGCGCACCTGGTCGCGGTCCGTCTCGACGTGGGCGATGGCGCTCTGCCGCAGCAGCTCTCCGAGCGTCTGCGCGGGCTCGCTGGACGACAGCTCTGCCTCGAGCTCGTAGTTGCCGCTCGGGTGCAGGATGTGGTCGGTGAAGCTCACCTCGACTGTCGTCTCCTCGTCCGCGGCGACCGCCTCGAGCAGCGTGCAGCCGAGGGCCAGCACGGTGTCGTCGAGGCCGTGCGCGAAGGCGACGACCGCGTAGTCGGTCTCGGCGGGCAGCAGGAAGACCGCCTCGTCGCTGGGCTCGGCGAGCAGCTCCATGTGGTCGCCGGCGTTCGGCTCCGCGTCCGCGCACTCCACCTCGGGCACGATGGCGATACGCCGCCGCCGCACCTGACGCTCGCCGGTGTACGGCGCCTTGACGATGACCGTGCCGAAGCCCGCGTTGCCCACCGAGACCTGGACCGTTACCGAGGCTGCGCCGGGCGCCGAGATCTCGACTGTGAACGTGCCGACGAACTCGCCGACCATCAGCGTGTTCTCGGCGAGGCCCTCGGCATCGGTCGCGACGTCGAGTGACGACAGCGACGAGTCCTGGGCGATGCCCTGGAATGCGAAGCTCACGTGCGCGCCCTTGACGACCGCATCGTCGTTGCTGCGTGTGAGCGCCACGCGCAGCAGCGTCTCCTCGCCGAACGCCAGCCCGACGCGGCGCTCCGAGAGCAGCTGCAGCGTGCGCGACTCGGTTACCACGGCACCGGCGTTGTCCTGGCCGAACACGGGCTCGCCGTCGCCGTCGTCGCGTCCCGCACTGGCCTCGTCCGCGCAGCCAACGAGGCCGGCGGTGCACCCGATCAGGGCGCCCAAGATAAGTCGCAAATACATCGCTCTCCAAGCATAGTCCGCGGCCACGGGGCGGGCCAGCTAACGGCCGGTCGAGTCGCCGAAAAGCCTGTCATTGCAGGCACTCCCGCGCCTGACCCGCGACACGGAGATCATACCCGCGCCTAGGCGCAGGAAGGGCCGTGTGGTAGACGACCGGCGGTGTCTTACGCCCTCGATGTGGGTCTGCGCTACCTCAAGTCGAAAAAGCGCGCGACCGTCTCGGTGATCTCGGTCATCGCGATCACGGGCGTGGCCCTGGGCGTCGCTGCGCTGCTGTCCGTGGTGTCGATCACGTCCGGCTTCCAGCAGGAGTTCCGCGACAAGGTGCTGGGCGTCAACGCCCACGTGCTGGTGCTCAAGTACGGGCTCAACTTCGAGGAGTACCGCGACGTCGTCGACCTGGCGCGGCAGCAGCCGGAGGTGCGCGGCGCGGCGCCGTTCATCATCAACGAGATGATGCTCGCCAAGGACGACCGCCTCAGCGGCGTGCTGATCAAGGGCGTCGACAGCGAGCTGATGCGGAGCGTGCTCGATCTTCCGGCGCAGCTGCTGTCCGGTTCGCTCGACGGGCTGCGCAGGCCGGGTGCCGCGCCGCCCATCCGCCCGGAGAACCTCGAGACTGAAGTCTCGGATGGACAGGCGCAGGACCTCGACGCCTTCCTCGAGGGGCTCACCGACACGACGGACGGTGTCGACCCGCTCGGCAACGCGGGTGCCGATGCAGGCGCGGTCGATGTCGAAGGTGCGCAGGACGGCTCGCCGGATGGACAGGGCGTCGAAGGGGAGGGCGCGCTGCCGACGGTGGCGGTTCCCACGCCCGAGGAGATGCAGGCCTTCCTCGATGGCAACGAGCTCGACGCGCTGCTCGACGATGGCCGCGAGGAGCAGCTCGTGGAGGACAGCGCGGTCGGTGCCGGCGAGGACGCGCAGGACGACGACCGGCAGCTACCGGGGCTCGTGGTCGGTGTGACGCTCGCGAAGAACCTCGGCATCGAGACCGGCGATCAGGTGAAGGTGATCTCGCCGCTCGTGGGGCTCGATACGAGCATGTTCCAGAAGGAAGGCGCCAGCCCGCGGCAGCCGGCATCGCGCGACTTCAGGGTGATCGGGATCTTCGAGGCGGGCTTCCAGGAGTACGACAGCCGCCTCATCTACATGGACCTCTACGAGGCGCAGGGCTTTCAGGACCAGGGCGATACGGTTGTCGGCGTGGAGATCACGCTCAACGACATCGCCAAGGCGCCCGACGTTGCGGTGCGGCTCGAGCGCCAGCTGGGCGGCGGGCCGTTTCACACGATGGACTGGCAGGAGCTCAACCACAATCTGTTCACGGCGCTCGAGGTGCAGAAGGTCATCCTCTCGCTCGTGATCGCGACCATCATCCTGGTGGCGGCGTTCAACGTGATCGCGACGCTGATCATGGTGGTGCTCGAGAAGCGACGCGAGATAGCGATCCTCAAGGCAATGGGCGCGCGCGACCTGGCGATCCTGAAGATCTTCGTCGTGCAGGGCGCGGCCATCGGGATCATCGGGACGGGCATCGGTCTGCTGCTCGGAGGCCTGGTCATAGGCTACCTTTCCGTCTTCGAATTCCCGCTCGACCCGAAGGTCTACCTGATCAACCACCTGCCGGTGCGCACCAGCCTCACCGAGTTCCTGGTGACCATCGCGATTTCGCTGCTCATCTGCATCGGCGCCACGATTATCCCCAGCTGGTGGGCCGCCCGAATGCTCCCGGCCGACGGCATCCGCCCGCAGTAGAGCCCTCCCGACCCCGTGGCCGGACTCTTGACAGGTCACCGGCCCTGGACTAATTCCCCGTTCCCCAAGCTGATTTGCGGGAGTAACTCAGTGGTAGAGTGCAACCTTGCCAAGGTTGACGTCGAGGGTTCGAATCCCTTCTCCCGCTCCAACGCCATCCTATCTAGGGTGGCGTTTTTGTTTGGGTTTTAGTCCACCTCCCTGATGTCGCCGCTGCCCGTCTCCAGTATGTCTCCAAGAGCAGCGTTGGCGTTGTGGGGTTCCAGCAACCGGATGGCGCTGTCGAGGGCCGCAGGCGACAGGTGCATGTAGCGCTGCGTGGTGGACAGGTCTCGGTGACCTGCCAGCTGTTGGATGGCCGTCGCGGGTGCGCCGCGCATCGCGAGGTGGCTGCAAAACGAGTGGCGCAGCTTGTGTACCGCCCCCTTCGCCTCGAGTCCTGCGCGCCGCTCGGCCTGGATGAGCAGTAGACGCATCGTCTGCCGTGTGTAGGGTGCGCTGTCATCCCGGTACAGCACCAGGGGACCGCGCAGGTGCCGATGCGCATGCAGCGCCTTGGCAAGTCGGGTGGTTAGATTGACGCGGCGCGATCGACCACCCTTGGGTTGATCGATCTGACCGCGCCAGTTGTTGCGTTGCACTGTGAGAAGGCCGCGCCGGTGATCTACATCGCTTTGCTGTAGCGACAGCAGCTCCCCTCCACGACTGTCCTCAACGTCGTGCTGAGCACGGTGCGCACGTTGTTGACGGGTCTACTTCACGGCTTGGATGGACAAGCCCCACGGCGGCCTCATGTACCAGAGCGCCCAGAGCGACAGCACGGAGTACGTCCTACCAGACCTGCCCCAAGAGGAGTGAGCCCACGGGCAGGCGCTGACTTGCACTGCACGCCCCGTGTCCACGGGTGTTCAACGGGTCATCTGCATCCGAATGCAGGCGAAGAAGGCCGCCTGCGAACCGTGGCAGTACCCCTCCCGAATGGCCGCGGTGTTGCCATCGCTGCACTCCCAGTGCGCGACGGGCTCCGCGGTCGCGCAGTCGACGAAGCCGCGGAACTCGGTGCCGCAGGGACCCTCGGCCATCATCTCGTGGCAGGCGGCGACGCACACATCGACCGGGCCGCACTCGAGCTCGCCCGTGGGGACGCACAGCCGGTCGCAACGCGCGTGGTCCCCGGGCGATGCTGTCGCGGTCTTCGCGGCGCGCTCCCCGGAGGACGCTTCAGGCTCGGGCTCCGGGTGAGGCTCGACGGCCGCTACCGGGTCCGCCGCGAGCTGCGCGGAGGCGACGCCGGAGCCCGCGGCGTCGGTGTTCTGCGGCGGAGCGCAACCGAACATCACACCCGCGACCAGGTTCCATGCCAGCACACGACGTCCACTCACGACTTCACCCTCACCCACAATCGGAGACAAACGGAGACCGTGACCTCTCCTGGCACTGCATGTTGCTGCGCAGGCAATCCCGCTGTTCCTTACAGACCACCGAGCGCAGGTCGGACTCGCTCAGGTGTTCGCACACATCCATGCAGCGGGTCGTGACGTAGCGCCCGTAGCACGGTGCACCCGCAATCTCGCAGCTGGTCTGCGTCAGGCAGCACAGCTGACCCGGACAGTCCTCGGGGCCGTCGCACTGGACCGCACCGCAGTCGCTCGACGTGCAGTTGTCGCAGATCTCGCCGGGCGTCACGCACTGGCTCCCGCCGTCGACGACACCGGACGGGCAGCACTGCTCACCCACGCCGCAGGCAACCGGACCGCCGTCGTCGCCCTGGCAAACGACGCCGTCGGGGGCGCCGATGTCATCGCGCGGGTTCTCGGGCCGCGCCGGGGCATCGCCGCCGGTGCCCATGCCCGGCACCGCGCTACCGCCGCTGCCCACCGCGCCACCGGTGCCCGAGGAGCCTCCGGTGCCGGGGCCCGTGCTGCCCCCCGAAGCGGTGTCGCCATCGCCCGCGGTGCCCGCGCCATCGCCGTCGTCGCCACAGCCCATCAGCAACGCCAACGTGAACACGCCGAGCGTGCAGGCCTTCCGGATACCAGAGCTCTTCATTGCATACCTCAGTGCCGAGTTCCCGCGCCGCACCCTAGCCAGCATCCGGGGCCGATGCCAGCAGCGCGGTCGCCTGACGCTGCAGCTTCGGCTCCGCATCGCTACGCCCGATCTCCTCGAGCACCGGTCGCAGCTGCGGGAATTTTCCAACCCACTTGCCCATCGCAGTGATCGCGGCATAGCGGACGTGGGTGTTGGGATCCTTCGTAGCGGCCTGCGCGAGCGCCTCGACGGCCTCTGCGGACGGCGCACGATGATCGTATGCACGCACCACCGCGGTACGCACCGACGCATGTCCCTCCTTCGCCAGCTGCTCGACGAGGACGCGGTCGACATCGACGCCGGGCATCCGCTGCAAGGCGAACACGGCCGCCTCACGCACGCCGAATGCCTCGCTCTGCAACAGCGGCTGTGCGCTGCCGAGCAGTGCCGCGTCGGCCGCGTTCGCGATGCCGCGCAACACACGCATCCGCTGGGGGTCGTCGGTCGCTTCGCTGAGCAGTCGCCGCAGTCTCTCGCCGATCGCCGCCGCGCGGTCGGTGGCGCCCGCCCCACGCAGGCGTCGTGCTGCGGTGCCGAGCCCGTAGATGCCGTGCTCCCGCAGTGCCCTGTCCCGCGCCAGGCGCACGAGCAGGGCGACCTGTGCTTCGATCGGGTCGCGGACGCGGATCAGGCTGCGTGCCGCGGCGCGCCGCTGCACCGCATCGCTGCCCGGCGTGTCAACCACACTGATGAGCGCCTGCTGAGCCTCTGGGCTGCCCGCGCTCGCAAGCGCATCGAACAGACGTCGCGCCTGCTCGGGGGTCTCGCGTGCGCGTTCGATGATCTCGGTGACGTGGCCGGGGTCCCTGCGAGCGAATGCGACCACCGCCGAGAACGCATCCATCGTCGTGTCGTCACTCGCGCCGGCGCCGGCAGCTAGCGTGTCGAGCACCTGCGGCAGCGTCCGATCGCCGATCCGCACGTCGTCGAATCGGTCCTTCGATAGCGCCTGCCCAAAGGGCTCGTCGGCCGCGACGTCGAGTGCGCCCTCGGCGAGCTGCGCGAGCGCACCCGCCGCGGCCACGCCTGTGGCCGTCACGGTCAGAACGTTATCGACGAGCATCTTCGCGCCGGTCGGGAGCGTCATCTCATATCGCTCATCGATCTTGGCGGAGGCGATCGCGCGCCCGTCGGTCAATCGCACGCTGGCTGTCCCGCGCAGGATGCGGGGCACGAGCTTCGAGTCGAGCCCGCCGCCAACCGTCAGTAGGCGCAGGTAGCGGAGCTTGGTTCTGTGGACCACCGGTCCGGTGCGCGCATACCGGGCCTCGTACTGCCCCGTCGCGTCATGCTCGACGACCTTCTGGGCCTCGCCACCACTCGGCACTTGCAGCGACGACACCAGCGTGCGGAGCAGCGCCATACTCTGACCGCTGACTTCGGTGGACACCTTCATCGCGCCGACCCCACCGTCGTCGAGTCGAACGGCAAAGGGCAACGACAGCTCGGCCTCCATCGGCTGCAGCGCTGCCTCTTCGATACTGTCGGACGTCACGTCTGGCGACCGCAGCAGACCATGCAACCACGTAGTCTGCGGCGTCCCCGTCACCGGCTCGGGGGTCAGTTCGAGCTTCGCAGACAGGGCGAAGCCCCACGCCGGAGCCGGGGCGCCCGAAAGCTCGGAGGACGCCTTCATCTGCACGTCGAACCGGTGGGTTGTCCCCTGCTCCCAGTGCACGCCGGCTTGGGGGGCCGGCTGTGGCGTGAGGGATGCGCGGTGAGTCCCCTCGCAGCCGGTGGCCGCGGCGGCCACCAGCGTGCATGCGAGCGTTATGGCGGGTCGAAGCCTCATTCGATGGGCACCGAACAGGTCTTGTAGCCCGCATTGTTGACCTCGAAGCACTGGACGTTCGCCTGACAGCAATCGCTGGCGTCGTTGCAGCTCGCGCCACCCACACGACAAGTGCGGCAAGCCTGGACCCCGCCGGGCTCAGGATCGCTGAAGCATGTCGCAGCCACCGAGTCACTGGGGTGATCGAAGTCGCAGCAGTCCTGGTCCCGGAAGCATCCCTCCTCCTCGTCGTCGGTCGCCGAGCAAGTGCACAGCGAGTCGAAGAACAGCTCCTCGATCTGACCCATCTCGAGGTTGGCCGTGCCCGGTGTCACGGTCTGGCCCAGCAGAAATCCGGGCTCGATGAGCGCGGGGAACGGACTGGGCATGCGCACCCCGCCCCAGGCCGCGGACTTGGGAAGCTCCACGCTGCCGTCGGCGGCGAAGAGCCTGTAGTTGCACTGCCCTGGCGGGCAGAAGCCCGTCCACGCGTACAGCTCCTTGCGCCAGCTCTTGCTGAACCAGAAGAACTTGATCTTCAGCCGCGCGTTGACCGAACCCGAGAGGATGTCGGTGATCTCCGCGCGCAGCTCCAGGGCGTAGCGGACGCGGGCCTGGTACTGCTTGGGCGGCAGCAGGTAGTGCTGACCTACGATGGCGGTCAACAGCGGGTCACCGAGGTCGTCCGGTGCATCGCGATCGTCGACGAGGGTGCCCAGGCCGATGCCTGCGCCGGCGGTCAGCGGCAGGGTGATCTTCGCGAGGCTCAGCTCGGCTTCGATGCCGAGCTTCGCCGCCACGGGACCGAAGCTGAAGCCCACCCCGGCGAAGACGCCGACAAATGCATTGGCGTAGGGCTTGCCATCGACACCGAAGAACGCGACCTCGGTCTGGGGCGTCGGGCCCGGGCTCAGCGCACCCTCTACGAAGCTGCCGGCGTTCATGCGGTAGACCGCGTCCACCGTCACGCCGTAGTTCAGCGCGGAGTAGACCTCGAGATTCGCCGGGATCGGTCCGATGAAGAACTGAACCTCGACGATGGTCTCCTCCTCGTCGCCATGCAGGCCGAAGAGCTCGATCTCGTCGCCGGCCTGCAGCAGGCCCTCGGTGTAGGTGTTCAGTTGGGCGGCTGCCGAGTGGATGCTCGGGACCGAGGGGTCGGGGAAGCCCTGCACCTGGCGCCGGTAGTACTCGATGAAGCGACCGAGCGTCTTCTCCGGAGCCTCGTTGGCGCACGTGGTCGTGCCGTCGAGCGGCAGCGGCGGGAACCCTTCGGGGATCTCGCCGGGTCGCGCGATGTCCAGGCACAGGTTGCCCAGCGCGTTGTTGGACTGCGCGCGCTCGTAGTACTGCTCGAGCATCGCGCGCGCATCGCGCATCGCCTTGTTGGCCCGGTTGGCCGCCTCCTCGACGAGCGCGAATGCCTCCTCACACTCCTCGGAGTTGAGCGCGACCTCACCGGGCGGGCCGTCGCCGGGTACGAAGTCCATGTTGAGCAGCTGCACGACCGTGCGGCTGGTGTCGACGCCGCAGCGGCTTCCGTCGACGGCTCCGCGCACGTTGACGATGGACAGGGTCTGCTCGCTGGGCAGGATCGCGTCGCTCACGATGATCTCCGCCTTGAGCCCCGCCTCGGCGGTCAGCTCGGGCTTGGGGAGTCCGAGCGGGCCGATCTTGGCATCGAAGTCCAGGTTCAGCGCCGGGTCGAACACGAAACTCACCAGCGGCTGATCGCCCGTGTCGGCCGCCCGGTCATCGATGACGTCGGCGGGCTTGTCGAGCGCCTGGTCCGAGGCGTACTTGCACCAGGGATGCCCCTGCCCGCGGTTGCAGTCGCCGTTGCACGGCGTCTGCGTACCGGCCGTGTAGGGGACGTCCGGAAGCGGGTCGGGCTCGGGGAAGTGGGTGTTGGGGTCGAAGTCGACCGGGTCGAGGCCGCTGGGGTCGGCCCAGTCCGTGACGGTCTGCTGCTTGTCGTCGTCGGCACAGATCAGCGCCGGCTCCTCGCAGTTCAGGTTCGCGTCGGGATCGGGGACCGGAGGACAGCTGGTGTTGCGGATGCCGCACATGCGGCTCACCGGGCCCGTGTCGCCTATCTGGTACAGGCCACACGAGTACCCGCCATAGACCGCGGCGCAGTCGGCGTCGTCAATGCAGCTGACGTCCTCCGATCCCGAGATCGCGCCGGCCAGACCGCAGTCCAGCCGGTCCTCGGCGCGCCATGGCTCGCACAGTGCGCCGGTGTCGGCGGGCGCCTGGGCGAATCCCTGGCAGTGGTCTCGACACTCTTGCTCGGTGTTGTTGCTGTCGCTGCAGAAGGCGTGGCAATCGTCGCGATCCTGCTCGGCCTGCACCGTTGCCGCGTCGCGCGCCGCCTCGGTGCTGAGGTCGTAGCCGGGGAAGACGGTGGACTCCTCCACGCACGGCTCGTCGGTGCCCCTGCAGCTCCCGCCGCGTGCCTCGGCCAGACACGATGGCCCGGTCGGCACGAACTCGTCGCAGTAGCCGCCGGTCTCGACCTCACAGACGAAGCCGCGGAGGCTGCCGCAGGGGAGCGCTTCCCACGTCCCATCGGCGTCGGAGACCGCGCCGCAGTCTTCGCCGGTGCCCGGGCTGCTGCTCGTCCACCCGGTGAATGCACCGAAGTACGCCTCGCCGTCGGCGTCCCCCGTCCAGAGTCGGTCACCGCCGTCGTCACCGTGACGCGCCCAGCGCCAGATGTCGTCACCGTTGGTGTCGTTGGCGCCGGTCCACGACTGCCCGGAGGCGACGACTGCGACAAACAGGTTCTCGAGGGCACTGTTGACTTCGACGAGGCGGCGCCCCTCCTGCAAACGGCACGTGCTCGCGGCCTCGGCCCAGGTGCTGGCACCATCACAGAACCAGTAGTCGCTGCCCAGGAACTGCCTGAACTCGCACTGGCCGCCACCGGCCGGCGGGCAGTTTGCGTCGCCGCAGTGGCCCGCTCCGTCGCAGGTGAACACGCCGCAGCACGCGCCGTCGTCGCAGGCTGTGCCCGCGGGGGTCGGGTTGGCCGCAGTGCCGCAGGAGCCCTCGACCTGCTGGGTCGGGTCGTTGGGTGCGTCGTCGATCGCATCGGGAACGCCATCGCCGTCGGCGTCGTTGTCGGGGGTGCCGCACTTGCCGAACCCGGGATCGGTCTTGAGCGGGTCGTCCTTGCAGCGGTCCTTGCAGTCAGGCGTGCCGTCGTTGTCGCGGTCGGTGTCCGGAATGAAGCAGCCGCACTCGCCTGGCGTGCTCTTGTTCGGGTCGCCCGCGCACTCGTCGTACCGGATCAGCAGCTTGGGCGGCGCGCCGCTCTCGCGTGAGCCGAAGTTCACGTACTCGCCGCTGAGCAGATCCACGCTGCCCATCACGATCCAGCCGCGGTTGACCCTGGTGCCGTCGAGGTAGGCCTGGACGTCGTCGGTCACGTTGAAGCGCAAGGTACCGGTCCCGAACGTCTGCAGACCCCTGCTGGCGGTCGGTGTCGCTTCATAGGGGCGGGGGGCGAAGTCCCACGGCTGCATCCCCCAGGACTGGCCCCAGGGACAGTTGTTGAACAGGTTGCCGAACCACGAGGTGTTCCTGTCGTCCGGGCAGACCCAGCTCGGTCCGTGCCCGCCCCAGACCGTGCCGGTACCTTCGGGCCAGTCCACGGTCATCTCGTGCAGCTCGACTGCGCCGCCGAGCCAGTCGAGGCTCATCCCGGCGATCGAGAGCTCGACGTAGGCCTCCGTGATCTCCGTTCCGCCGAGGGCCGCCTGGATGGCGGCGGTGTCGAAGCGAACCAGACCACGCTCGAGGGACGCGATCGAAGCGGACGTCACACCCAGCAGCTGACCGGTGCCGTCGTTTGCGAACGGCGTCACCTGGCGAATGGTCGTGTCGGCGGTCGCCGCGACCACCGCCTCGTAGCAATCGGCCACGCCGTCGTCGTTGGTGTCCCGGTCGGGCGTGCCGCACCCGCACGCGCCGGCGACGCCCTTGTCGGGGTCCAGCGGGCACTCGTCGTGGCCCATCTCGATGAGCAGCTGGGGTCCGTTGCCCGACTCGCGCGACTCGAAGTTCACGAGCTGTCCGCTCCAGATGCTCGCTTGGCCCTTGAGCATCCAGCCGTCGTTCTGCGCGCCGTTGAGGTAGCGCTGCACGTCCTTGGTGACGTCGAAACGCATCGTCCTCGGTGCGCCGGTGAAGAGTGCGACGGAGTCGGTTGCATCGGGTGTGAAGGCCAGCGTGCGGGGGTCCGTCGGCAACATGCCCCACTCGTCGACGGTGCTGCAGTCGTCTGTCAGGTTGCCGAGCAGCGTCGTGTTGGTGTCGTTGGCACAGACCCAGCTCGGTCCGTGGCCAGCCAGCCCCGTGCCTTCGGGCCAATCGTGGGCCATCGGAAGGATCTGGATGCGTCCGCCTGCCCAGCCGACGGGGATCGTGACGGCGGTGAGCTCGATCTCGGCCCTGTGCAGCACGTTGCCGCCGACGGCGGCCTGCATGTCGGCCGTGTCGAAACGGATCAGGGAGCGCTCGAGGTCGGCCACCGACGCGGACGAGACGCCGAGCAGGCTCCCGGTACCGTCGTTGCCAAACGGCACCGCGAGGCGCAGCGTCGTGTCAGCTTCCGCATCGATCGGCGCGGCGATGAGCGGTGCGGCCTGGAACTCCACATCGACGCCCGCGTCCGTCCCGTCGCCGTCGCCGAGGTGTTGCGGCGCACACGCACCCAGGATGACGAGCAGCGCAGCGAGACCGTGTCTGACATTCCACATCGCGAGACTCCAACCGAGTCACGACTCCTGACGAGCGCTCGAAGTGAGCGTGGAGCGCGACTGCGCACCGGCAGATAGCAGCACCGTCGACGCGTGCGAACTGCGACCGTCGTCCCATCCCCCAAAGTGACCACACCGACGTCGCGCATCGACTCGCCCGCGACCGCTCCAGATAGACAGTGTTAACGGCGTCGGTCTCGACCGATCCGCAGGCAACCCAATTGTCGGCAATTGCGTGGTGGGACGTGCTCGGTCGACACAGGTATGCGATAGAGAGCGGACGCAGCCACGGGATTCCGCAGTCCCTGGCTGGTTCCCGTCACAACGAGGTGTCCATGCATACGCGCTCACTGTTGCTCGCCCTGTTCTTCCTCACCGCGTGCGGCGATTCGTCGAGTTCGAGTGGCGGTGGCGACGGTGACGGCGACGTGTCGCGGAGCGATGGCGGAGGGGACGGCGATGGCGTCGCGGGCGATGGCGATGGTGACGGCGATGGTGATGGGAATGGCGACGGCGACGGCGACGGCGACGGCGACGGCGACGGCGACGGCGACGGCCCTGCGGGTGGGGCGCGGTTCACGTACCTGGCAGCGGGTTGGGACCACACCTGCGGCGTTCTGCAGGACGGGACGATCTCCTGTTGGGGCGCGGACGACGAGGGTGAGGTTGGGGGCCCCAACGCCGATACGAGCAGCGACTTCATTCAGGTGACGGCCGGTAGGGCCACCACGTGCGGCCTGCGGCCTGACGGCACCGCGACCTGCTGGGGCGACGATTTCTCCGGGCAGGTGAGCGGCCTGGGCGCGTACATGGGCGCGGACATCGCCGAGATCGCCGCTGGGTTGGACCACACGTGCGCGCTGCGGAGCGACGGCACCCTGCTCTGCTGGGGCAACCACGACTCAGGACATGTCTCGGGACCCAACGGCGATGGGCGCGCGGGTTTTACGAACGTGGTCGCGGGTGCGCTCGGTACCTGCGCGCTGCGGGACGACGATTCGCTGACGTGCTGGGGCGACGATCGCTACGGTGAAGCGACGGGCGCCAACGCGGATGGCGGCAACGACTTCGTCCAGCTCTCGACGCGCAACTACCACACCTGCGCCGTGCGTCGTGGCGGCGCGGTCGTCTGCTGGGGCGACGACGGCGAGGGCCAGGTGTCGCTACCGAACGCGGACGCCAGCGGCGACTACGGACAGGTTGCGACCGGTGGCGCGCACACCTGCGGGCTCCATCTCGACGGTTCGATCAGCTGTTGGGGCAACGACGGCTTCGGACAGGTCGGGGGGCCCAACGCCGATACGAGCAACGACTTCATTCAGGTGACGGCCGGCACGCTGCACACCTGTGGTCTACACCGTGACGGCACCGTGACCTGCTGGGGGGGTGACAGTGACGGGCAGGTGGGCGGCGCCCCGTAGCCGCGAGCGCGAGCGGCGAAGCCGGGCGATCGGGCAACAGTACGAATGGGCCGGCCCGTTTGAGTCACTGCACTGGGCGGACCCGCGCGTGCCGTGTGGCGACGCGCCCTACAGCAGCTCCCAGGATCTAGACAGAGTGAATCCGTGACCCATGCAGCCCTGCGACGGATGTCGCATGCGCTGTAAATCGCACCCAGAAATCACGACGCGTACGGGTAGCGACGCACGCGGCCACAGAAAGATTCCCGAGGCGTCGCGCTTCGTCGTTGCACGGGCGCAGCGTGCGCGGAATAGCAGCCTACCCACCATGCGGCGAACGCCCATGGACGGTGCTGCCCATTCAACCCAAAGGATTCTTCCATGCTTCGCAAACCACTCGCGTTGTGCATCTCGCTGGCCACGCTCGCCGGCTGTGAGCACGAATCGACCGTCGACGATGCGGCGGTAGGCCTGGCGACGGCGTCATTGACCGCCGCCCCCATCACCGCGACCCACGACACCACACTGCGTAGCAGCGTGCGCTACGCCAACGACGGCACCGGCGCACGACTCGGCGTGAGCGCGGCCTCGGTGGCCGGGCTCGAACGCTCCTTGCTTCGCTTTGACACCTCCGACATCCACAACGCGGTGGCAGGCCAGACCCTCCACAGGGCGACCGTCACGTTGAGTGTCGCGTCGTGGCAGACCGAGTGGCTCGGCGGCCAGATCGAAATTCTCCCGATGACCGAGCCCTGGGTCGAGGGCAACGGACGCGGTAGCTGGTTCAATCCCGGCAGCGGCCCGAGCTGGGTGTGTCGCCACGACAACAACACGTCGTTCTTCGGCAACTTCGCCAACCACTGCTCGACGGGCGACGACTGGGGAATGCTCCCCACCGACTCCGACCCGATGCCATTCGCGACGACGGCCACCGACATCGTGCCCGTGTTCACCGGCCTGGGCACGGTGGAGTTCGACGTCACCGCAGACGTCGCCGCATACCTCTCCGGCGATGCGGACAACCACGGCTGGATCCTGCGCGGGACCCACACGTTCACCAGCGGCGAGCTGGTCCAGTTCGACTCGAGCGAGTCGGGCAATCCGCCGGTCCTGAACATCGAGTACGGCAACGACGGGTGCCCGGCCGATCCCCTCAAGGGCGCACCGGGCGCCTGCGGCTGCGGCGTGTCCGACGCCGACCTCAACAACGACGGAGTCGCCGACTGCGTCGGCCCCGTCCTCGAAGCAAACGCCGACACCACGGTCCGCCTGGCGGTTCCCTTCGGAAACGACGGTACGGGCGCGCTGCTCGGTGTGACCTCCGTCTCCGTGGCGGGCCTGGAGCGCTCGATGGTGCGCTTTGACCAGGCTGAGATCGAGCAGGCGGTCGGCAACCAGGCGGTCGTCTCCGCGAAGCTGCAGATGACCGTCGCCGGGGTTGCGCTCGGCTGGGGCGGCGGCACGCTGGCGGCCCACGCGATGACGCGCGACTGGCCCGAGGGCAACGGCCTTGCCGGTCACGGACCGAGCTGGTTCTGCCGGGACGACACCAACACGACCCTGCTGGGACTGCTCACCAACAACTGCGCGCCGGGCGACGCGTGGGCCATGTCGCCCGTGCCCGGTGTGGCAGCGCCGTACGATGGGTTCGCAACGGATTCGGTCCAGACGTTCGCGACCGACCGGGTCGTCACCTTTGACGTGACGGCCGACGTCGTCGACTTCATCCACGGGTCCAAGGACAACAACGGCTGGCTCATCAAGGGCGAAGACGCCTTGCTGTCCGGTGAGTGGATCAACTTCGGCTCGCGTGAGAGCGGCACGCCGCCGCGGCTCGTGTTCGAGCTGCAGTCCGCATGCACGGCCGGTTGCCCCGCGTCCGCAAACCCATGCGTCGATTCCTTCTGCGATGAGCGAACCGGCCAGTGCCGACTCGCTCCCAAGGACGGCGCCACATGCGACGACGGCGACCCATCGACTACCGACGACATTTGCGTCGCCGGTGGCTGCCAGGGCATCGCCCTCGCCGGCGTCGCTCCGGAGCAGTGCGCCGCGCAGCACGTCTACGAGCATGCGCTTCGAACCCGGCCCGACTTCGTGGACGAGCGCAAGAAGATCGCGCGTGGCCAGGCCGGCTATGCGGCGCAACGCGAAGCGGCACCGATCGACAACCTGCGCACGGGTGTCGTTCAGATCCCCGTCGTGGTCCACGTGATCGGCGATCAGGCCATGGTCGACTCCGTCGACATCGCCCAGATCGATGCCCAGCTCGACACGCTCAACGAGGACTACCGCAGACTGTCCGGAGGGACGGTGCCCGCCCAGTTCCAGCCGTTCGACTCGGACCTGCAGTTGGAGTTCGTACGTGCTCGGCGGTCCCCCATGTGCACGGCGAGCAACGGCCGCACGGAGTCGGTCCAGGCAGGTGATCCCACCTGGTGTGCCGATCCACAGGACGCGACCTGTGCGGATGTCGACGCGATGAAGAAGTCGGCAACGGTGCCGTGCCAGGGTGCTGGCTGCATGGGTACGCAGACGGGCGTGGATCCGTGGGACACCGACCAGTACCTCAACATCTGGGTCGTGAACCTGACCGCCGGTCTATTGGGCGTTGCGCAGTTCCCCGGCGACGACCCGGCGACTGATGGCGTGATCCTCGACGTGGACTACTTCGGACCCACGGCGGACTCGTCGTTCGGTCTGGGTCGAACGCTGACACACGAGGTCGGCCACTACCTCGGCCTGCTGCACACCTTCCAGCAGAGCTGGGTGGCGCCCTACGGGCAGTGCAACGGATCGGCGCCGGCCGGCGATACCAACGGCACGAACACGGGCACGCCCGAGGGTTCACAGCCCGGCCTCGATGACGCATGCGATCTGAACGGCGACCTGGTGTGCGACACACCGCCGCAGACGCAGTCCAGTTCGGGTTGCCCCGCAGCCGGAACCAACACCTGCAACCATTCGAGCGAGGTGCCGGACCTGGATAACATGACCATGAACTACATGGACTACTCGGACGACGCCTGCATGGCGATGTTCTCGGCCGGGCAGAAGGTCATCGTGGACTTCACGATGAACAACTTCCGCCAGGGCCTGCGCAACTCCGCGGGACTCGTACCACCACCGCCCGTGGTGGGTCCGGACCTGTGGATCGCGGACGGGAACGACGATGTCGGCAACGAGCCGAACACCGAGACCGGCAAGATGTACAAGAGCGACGACATCTGGGTGCGTCACAACCACGACGAGTTCTTCAACGAGGCACACCAGAACCCGCTCTACCTCGCGCCGGGCGAGACCACGCCCGACGGCAGCGATCACAACCACGTCTACGTCAACGTACGTAACCGCGGTTGCGGCGGCGCGACCGAGCCGAGCTACGTCGACCTGTACTGGGCGAAGGCGGGCACGAACCTGAGCTGGCCCGATCCCTGGGATGGCAGCCGGACGATACCGGATGCGCTCGGCGGCGATGACGTCGCGATGGGCGGCTACGTCGACTTCAAGGAGGTTGGCGCGCTTGCCGAGGGGCAGTTCGATATCCTGAAGTTCGACTGGACCGTCCCCAACCCCGCATCGTACGCGGACATCGGCGGTGACGAGACGCACTTCTGTCTGCTCGCCGCGGTCGACCCCTGCACGGTGGCCGACTACGACGACGTCGAGAACCTGTGCCCGGACACGGACGGCGACGGCGACGGGGGCGAGATGCCATCGCCGCTGGTCGCCGGCGAGCTGAGCCGCAACGTCAAGAACAACAACAACATCGCCTGGAAGAACGTATCGGTGACGGGCGCTGCGGCTGTGGACGGATCGCGAGGTGCTTCGGTCACGATCGGTGGCAACGCCGACGGTTCGGACGTGCGCCTCGTCCTCGAGGAGCCGGAGGAGCCCGCGCGCGCGGACTCGGTGTTCGATTGGGGTAGCGTGCGCATCGACCTCGGTCCGGAGCTGCTCGGTCGCTGGCAGGCCGAGGGCTCGCAGGGAACGGGGGTCACCCACGTCCCGGGCACCACCGAGCTCGTCCTCAGCGGCTCGGGCGCGGTGGTGAGCGGGTTGCCCATGCAGAGCGTCGAGCTCTTCACGGTCGCTGTCCGGTTCGTTCCCATGTCGGGCAGCGAGTACGCGCCTCAGCGCGTCCATCCCGACGCCTACGTGATCGACCTGGAGCAGTTCCGCGGCAGCACGTTCGTCGGCGGTGAGTCCTTCGTGCTCAAGACGTTCCGTCCGCCGACCGAGGTGATCGTCCCGCAGTAGAACGACAGCATCGGCGACACCGGCCCGGGGGCGTGCGCTCCCGGGCCGCTGTCCAACGTGTCCACCCGCCTTGGAGGTTTGGCCTGTGCCTGCGGCGTACCTGACCATAGCTCGTCATGCAGACACACGAGCACGCCCGCATGCGGGTCTCCGCGTACCCCCCGGCATCAATCCTTTGCTGCACTGCGGTCCGCGACGAGCTACATCGTGTTGCGTGCCACTCGATCGATCGCAACGGGCCCCGTGGAAGATTGCGCGACACGCGCTGGTGATCGTGCTCGGCCTGTCCGCGATGGCATGCCATGAGGTCAATGGAGGCCAGCCCATCGAGCCGTCGGGGCAGCCATCCTCGACGACTGCACGCCCGCCCGCACAGCCCGCCGTACCGCAGGCGACGCCAGTTGAGTCGGACGAACAGGACAGGCAGGACAGGCAGGACGAGAAGGTTCCGCCCGTAGCGCGCGCGGAAGAAGGCGCAGTCGCCACAGGTGACCCGCCGACGGGTTCGCAGGAAGCGCCACAACGCCCGGCGTCCCCAGCGCGCAATCCCAAGCCCAAGCCCAAACCCAGGCCACAGGCCGCGGCCGGCCCGACGGCGCCACAGGACTGCGCAGCGGCGATCGCGCGCGCCGCCAAGGCTGCGGTCGAGGCCAACGGTGCGTGCACCGCGGACTCCGACTGCGTACGCGTCGCGCTGGATTGTCAGCGCGGCTGCGGCTCGTACGTCCGCGCGGACCGGGTCGAGGTTGTGCGCCGCGCCGTGCGCGACGCCACCGCCGGTCGCCCGTGCAGGTGCCCACCCTCGAGCGTGCGGTGTGCGAAGGCCGCGCCCGCTTGCATCGTGGGCCGTTGTGGTCACCAGGAATAGCCACCCATGCAGGCCAATCACGTTCCCGTCTGGATCCTCTCCGCGCTACCGCGCGCCCCCCTGCTCGCCATGCTGGTCTGCGGATGCAGCGCGGCGGCCGCGCCAGGCGGCGCAGGCGGTGCAAGCGGCGCGGTTGCCGGGTCGGCAGCGCCCTCGACACAGTCGGCCCCCACCGCGCTCGCAACACAAGACGCCGTCCCGACGCGGATGCCCGGCCCGCCACCTGCCGAGGCCGCCGAAACGCATTCCGGTCTCTTCACGCTCACGCTGAGCGAGGGAACGGGCGCGACCGGCCCTCGCTCGGACGACTCCGCCAGCATTCGCTACACGGCCTGGGCCGCCGACGGCAGCGTGATGAAGCGAGTCGAGCCGTCGGCCCGACCCCACCGAGTCTCGATGGCTGACCTCCCGTTCGGCTGGGCCCAGGGGTTGCGGATGATGCGGGTTGGGGAGACCCGACGGCTGTGGATCCCCGCACCGCTCGGCTACACCGACCCGGGAGACGACCGCGCGGGGAGGTTGCTCGTCGACGTCGAGCTCGTCGGCGTGCATCGCAGCGCAGCGCGCCCGCGCACGCCGCGCAACCTGGCCCAGCCTCCGGCGGACGCGACGCGCCTGCCTTCGGGACTCGCCTACGAGATCGTCACCGGCGGGCACGGCACGCGCAATCCAGGACCCGACGATCTCGTCCGACTCCAGTACACGGCGTGGACGCAGCAGGGAGTCGCCTTCCGGAGCTCCCATCGTCGTGGATCCGAGCGCATGCGACCGCGTGACCTGATCGAGGGCTGGGGCCAGGCGATCCAGCACATGGTCGAAGGCCAGCGGATCCGGGCGTGGATCCCCGAGTCGCTGGCCTACCGCGGGCAGGCCGGACAGCCCGCCGGGACGCTCGTGTTCGAGCTGCATCTCGAAGAGATCCTCGAAGGGGAGCCCCTCCGATGATGCGCATGGGCAAACCAGGCACGCTGGCTACCGCTGCCCCGTGGGCGCTGCGGGGAGTCGCACTGGCCGCGGTCGCGCTGTCGTTGCTCGGTTGTCATCGGTCGAATCGGCGCGCGCCATCCGAGCAGGCGCAGACGTCGACCCCCGACGCGGCGACCGGCGGCTACGATGCCGGGCCGGTGGCGGATGCGGGCTGCGACGATGACGATTGCGAGGCCTGCGACGATGGCTGCCCACAAGCTCCGTTCGTCGATATCGCCGCGGGGACCCACCACACGTGCGCACTCGACGAGGCAGGCGCCGTGCATTGCTGGGGGCGAGACGACTTCGGGCAAGCGACCGCGCCCGCGGAACTCACGGGCGCCACCGCGATCACCGCAGGTGAGTCGCACAGCTGCGCGCTCGATGGTCAAGGCGCCGTCCGGTGTTGGGGCCACCCGGGTCAGGTCGCCGTCGTGATGGGGCTCGGTAGCTTCGAGGTGGTCGCCGCCGGGCACCAACACACATGTGGAGTGGACGACACGGGCACAGTCGGCTGTTGGGGAGGCAATCAGTTCGAGCAGGGCACGGTCCCCCAGAACCTCGGCGCAGCAGTGGGCTCCGTGGTCGGCGTTGCCGCCGGTGAACGACACACCTGCGTGGTCGATAGCGATGGCGTCGTGGTGTGCTGGGGGTCAGGCGGGTGGGGGCAAGGCACGGTGCCGCCGGACCTCGCGAACACGAGCGCGCTCGCCGCCGCCGCGGAACACACCTGCGCGCTCGACTTCGCGGGCGCGGTCGTCTGCTGGGGCCGGGACGACCTGGGCCAGACGGACGGTCCGGCGACCCCGGAGCCGGTCGCTGCCATTGCAGGCGGTGGGCAGCATGCATGTGCGATGGACCTCGAGGGCGCCGTGTCGTGCTGGGGCGACAACGATGCGGGCCAGCTGGAAGTACCAGCCGACCTTGCACCCGCCATCGCCATCGCCGCCGGTGCGAGTCACGTTTGTGCCCTCGATGCGACGGGGCACATCGTTTGCTGGGGCGACAACACCCACGGGCAGAGTGCCGCTCCGCGTTGAGATCAGGCGGGCGCCGCCCGCCACGATGGGAGCTCCGTCGGCGCCACCGCCCGCGGTGAGACCCCGTTGGCCAGGGCTTGATAAATATATCGATTCAATTGGGTTTCTATTCACCACTCTGTTATCTGGTTGGAATTATGTGTCTTGTTGTAGCTGGGTTTGAAGATGCTGCTGTCGCCAGCGCCTCGATGGAGGCCACATGAGAGTGGGCGAAGGCGCGCGCGATGACAGCCGCGGCGTGGCTTTGGTCATCGATCGTGACGTGCGGGCGGGTAGCACGATCGCTCGCCACCTCTGCGAGCGGGGTTATCGGCCGGTACACCACGTCGCGGACATCGGTGTCGCCGAGAAGCTGATCGATTCGTCGCTTGCGGTGGTCGTCGTCGACCTCGACTGCGGCGATGGGCGCCGCGCACTCGATCTCATCGCCGCGCTGGCGGCACACCGAGACGCGCCTCGCATCGTGGCGACGACCTCGCCCAGTGAGGGGACGACGATCGCTGAAGCGCTCAAGCTCGGCGCGCAGGCCTTCGTCCCCTACCCGGTGTCGGCCGACGAGCTGCTCGCCCGGCTTGGCGACACCGACCGTCCGAGCGTCGCCGTACGGAGACTCGCCCGATCGATCGTCGGACGCGTCGGCGTCCTGCAGGCGATGGCCATGCTGCGTGGAGAGATGGTCAACCTCGGAATGGAGCGCGAGAACCACAGCCGTCGTGCGACCGCGAAGCTGCTTCAGGTGGACCGGAAGGTGGTTCAGCGTGTGATCGCGGAACAACGACTCACCGGCCAGCGCCCGCGTACGCAGAGCGGCACTCGCCGAATCGAAACGTAGGTCGTCTCGCCACGGCTGCGCGTAAGGGCCCAAAACCAGATCGACGTCACGCGCCCTCGCGATAGTAGTGGTTGAGCATGCCCCCGAGACGCTGTCGTCTGGCAACCGGGCCGCTCTCGACCACGAGTGCGGGCCCCGCGATCAACTCGTTGTCCAGACCCTGATGGTTCCGCTCCAGATGGTAATGCTCCATGTACTGCTGCACGGTGATGCGCAGATGCCGCTCACCGAGTAGCACCATACGTCCGAGGCACTCCTCCTTGATGGAGCGCACGAAGCGCTCCGCGTATGCGTTGAGGTTGGGGCTGCGTGCCGGCAGCTTCACCGTCTCGACATGACCGAGCGCCAGAGTGTCCTCGACGTGGCTGTAGTGCTCGGTCATGCGTTCGGTGACGTGGCCGGTGATCGAGCGGACCACCTCGCCCGTCGCCACCTGGCGCATGAGGTTGTTGAGCGTGCGGCGGAACCCGTGGACGGTGAAGTGGTCCTCGACGCCAGCCGTCGTTAGCGTGCGCTCGAGGGGCTTCTGCAACGAGGAGCCCCTGACCAACGTGCCCTTCGCGGATGGGAACACCCAGCCTTCATCGAGGCCGAGTGCTTGTTCGTGTACGAGCCTGCGACGGTACTCCTTCAGCACGGTCGCGAGCTCGTCGGGCAGGGGGACTGTGCGTGTGGTACCGGTCTTGGTGGTCCCCACGATGCCCTTCCAGTGTGCGCGTCGAACATGGATGACGTCGTCTCCGATGTCCTCCCACTTCAACGCCGTGGCCTCACTAACCCGCGTGCCGGTGAGGGCCAACACGAGGAAGAGAGGATACCAGTGCGGTTCGTCGATGCTGAGGACTTCGAGCGCCCGCAGCTTGCCACCCAGCTACGAGCTTGGCCTGTTGTCCAGGACGGCGACCCTTTCGGTCGCATCGGGCCTTCCACAGGGACGGCCACCTGTGGTCCCCTGCCCCATGGACTGTGATGGACGAATAGTGGGGTTGGCGGTCCTCGCCTGCCTCGGAACCCTGGGTTGCTCCTCCGAGGACGCCGACACCGACCCCGACGCCGACACCGGCCCCGAGCCTGGCTCCGATTGCGACGAGACCCGGCGCCCTGTCCTGTTCGTGCATGGTGGTTTCGGCGCTGGTGACAACTTCGAACTCCAGGGCATGCGCTTCAGCTCCAACGGCTACTGCCGATCTTCGCTGCGCGTCCACGACTACGATTCGACCGGCGTCCAGTCGATGTTCAACTTCGGCGGAGATGCCCAGCAACTGTACGACGACAACATCGAGCTGATCGATGACGCCGTGGACCGGCTACTCGACGACACCGGATTCGATCAGATCGACCTGGTCGGCCACTCATTTGGTACCGGGGTTAGTGCGGACTACCTGAGTGAACCCGGGCGCGCCGCGAAGATCGCGCACTACGCAAACGTGGCAGGCGGGCAGTCAGCGGCGCTGCCAGTGCCCGTGGTTAACATCGCCTCCGACGGCGACAAGGTCGTCGGAAACGCCGACGTTCCCGAGGCCGAGCAGCCGGACGTGGGCTACCTCGATCACATGGCGATTCTCACGGCCGAGGCCCCCTTCGTCGAGATGTACAAGTTCTTCAACGACGGCGAGATGCCGGAGTTCACGCAACCAGTTTCCGAAGAGACCGTCGAAGTGTCGGGGTTCTTCCGCAACTTTGGCGACAACGCCTTCCGCCCTGGGGTGATGGTCTCCATCTACCCGGTGGATGCTGCGACCGGCGAACGGCTCGATGCCGACCCCGAAGCCACCAGCGAGACGGGCGACGATGGCAGCTTCGGGCCGGTCACATTGAGTGCGGGGACGCACTACGAGTTTCTGTTGCCCGGCGCAGGCGAAGCCGGGCGCGAGATCCACATGTACCGCACGCCGTTCGTGCGCAGCACCCACCTGATGTACCTCAAGGGCATGCCCTCGAGCGGGATCGCCTCGACGCTGCTGTCGGGACTCGTCAAGTACGATGACGACCGGGCAGACGCGATCGTACAGCACAACCACCGCGCGATGATCGCCGGCCAACACGTCCTGACCGTCGACGGTGAGGAGCTACTGACACCAGAGGTCGCCGGCGAGGATGCCACCCTGATCGCGCTGTTCGCAGTTGACGAGGACGCCGACGGTGTAGCGGACCTGACGCCCCTGTCGCGCTTCGTCCTTCCCATTCCGTTCCTGGGCGGCATCGACATGTCGATCCCGACCGATGCCGAGGGACCCATCGAGTTCGTGTTCGAAGGCGAGACACTGCACACGCCGCGCTGGAAGGGCGACACCGAAGGGACCGTCGTGGTGCTCTTCGACAACTAGCTTCGGCTTGGTTGTCTTGAAGCACCCTGATCCTGCTCGAAGCGCGAAGGCGAGAGGCCAGAGATTGAACAGGGTAGCAGGCGAGATCAGCGTTGGTGCTGCAAGCCGCCCGCTGTGAACCGCGAGGTCACCAGGCCATGGGCAGCCACATCGACACCAGTGAGGTCACTGGCGAAGAGCTCAATGCGGGCTCCTGGCGACGCTGAGGCCACTTTCCGTCGCCGCGGAAGGTTCACTGCTCGGGTGCGGCAACGCAGACGCCACGCTGTGAGAAACGCTGTGAGACACGCGACCTTCCTTGTACGGTCCGGGCATGGTCGAGGAAATTCTTGGCGACGAACGCCGGGCCCTCGAGGTCGCCAGGCCACTGCCCAAGCGGCTGGCCTCGGCCTGCCTGCTGTTGAGCGCGCTGTGCTTCATGGGCAGGCTCGGCTACACGGGATCAATGACGCTCGTCTGGATACACTGCGTGCTGCCGGCACTAAGTGTCCTGGCGCTGACATGTGGCGTCGGTGCATTCCTCACGGGTCCACAGCCCGGTCTTGCCAAGTACATTCTCTATGCCCTTGCCGGCCACGCAGCCATGGCCCTCGTCGTGGCACCGCCACTCGCGTCTGAGCTGTTGCGGCTGCTTGCGAGCATCGCCATCGGCGCGTTTCTCGTCCGGCGTTCGAGATGGAAGGTCCCATCGATCGGAATCGCCATGGCGCTCTTCCAAATGGGCGACTCGCTCATCGACACGTTGCACACCGGCGTCGAGCACGAGACGGCATCCATGATGTCTCCCGCTCCTGCCCTGCGAGAGCGCGAGACCGACGAGGGTCTCGCGCCCAACGCGGACTCGGTTCGCGCGGTTGAGGAGGGCTGCGACGCCCCCTACAACCTCACTCATCACGGCGACACGGGGAAGCTGGATATCTGCACAATCGAACACACCCTTGGGCAGTTCAAAGTCTTGACCAATTGGGGCACGAAACCGGAGTGGCTGAACGAACGGCAGCTTGTGTTCTTGAGCAACCAGATTGGTAACGTGTACCTGATGGACCTCGAAGAAGGGACCGTCAGGAACCTCACCGGTCAGTTCGCCCACGCCGGCTATACCCGCGCCCACAAGCTGAACACCGGCGACCTCCTGCTCGTCGGCCCAACATCTGGCCCCCGCCCGCCGAATGATCCCCTGGTGATATATGACGAGGGCCAGTTCGTCGGAAGCCTGTGGGTATTCGAGTCCCCTTTTGACAGGCCGCCCTATCTCCTGAAGATGAAGACCGCTCCGGGTCCGATGGAGACCATCCCTGCATGGGAGGGCATTGCGGTCTCAAGAGAGACCAGCCGGATCGTCTGGTCCGATACCCGAACCGCCTTCTTCGGCAGCACGATCATCGAGACCGGCTGGAACTACTTCTTCGAGCCATCGAACCTGTGGATGGGTGAGTTCGTTCATCGTCCTGGTGCCAGCTACATCAACGAGCCCAAGAAGCTTCTATCCAAGTATTCGATTGGCGCCGTCTTCCTGGAGCCTCAGAACTTCGTTGGCAAGGATGACAACTACGTGTCGTTCAGCGCGTATGGTCCATCCTCAACCGGCTCGGGCAACACTTTCCTTTATGACGTCGGGGAAGACCGAGTCATGCGCATACACATTGGACAGGGCTACGAGGAGTGGGAAGGTGTCGCGCCCGACTATCAGAGATCTTTCGTAGAGAACGAGGCAGACGCATCACGATTTGTTGGCCCCCAAGCCGTGGAGCTGCACCTCCACGACTTCGCCACTCATCAAACCACGCGCTTCTCGTTCTTCCGGGACGATCACCAGCGTGACGACGGCTTCTACTTGCACGAACCGGTCTTTTCCCCCGATGGGACGCATGCGCTCTTTGCAACCGGAGGGGGAGGCGGCTGGGAAATCAACTCGCCCGGATACGGCATCGGGATTGTGCTTCTCGATCTAGAGGACTACCTCGAACCCATGGATTGAGAAGGTGATTGGATTTCGTGAATGGTGTTGGGCGGCCTCGAAGGCTTGCCAGGGTTGACGTCGAGGGTTCGAATCCCTTCCTCGGTCCAAATAAGACGAATGATTACAGTCGGTTAGGTTTTCGCCTAGCCGGCTTCTTCTTTGGGAGCACCACCTGAAAGTGCCGGAGCACCACCTACGGTCTCCTCGGTTTCTGGTTGTCGATTCGGCGTGTGTGCGGCGCCCCCGAAGAGGTCGATCACCCGTGCGATGCTCTGCGGCTGCTCGTTGGGATCGACCGTCGAGTAGTGGTCTTGCATGCGCTCGGTGAGGTGTCCGCTGATGGAGCGCTTGACGATCGACTCGACGTCGGCGCGACGTGCCAGGTCGTTGAACGTCCGGCGCATCCCGAGGGCTTCTTCTTTGGTGCTGGCGTCGTGACCGCCGCCCGCCGTGTGGAGGCAAGCGCGCGGCCCGCGCCGTCGATGCGCGCACGCCCCTTCCACGGATGCATGCCGCCGCGGAACGCCTGCGCATGCCTCCCGAACCAACGCCCGCGGTGATCGTACCGGCGCGCGTGGTGATCGAACCGAGGCACGCCGTCGCGCTACGCGATCTCCATCCAGTGAGCCCCGGCCACACGCTTGTCGCCACACGTCGCCGTACTCCGACGTGCGTCAGCGATGGAGCCGGCGGGCAGCCTTTGTGCAGCCCGCCGGCCTCTCCGTGACCAGCGATGATCTGTGGGACGCGCTCGCGCGGGGTGGCACTGCACGACTGCTCACGGGCGACTACCTCAACGCGACATGTCCAGACGAGTCGACCATGTTCCTGCAGATGCGTGCAGGCTAGCTGCTACGGGGGTTCGAGGGCACGCTCATTGGCCTGTCCGCGGTGCAGTCCCGGCAACTAGCGGCGACCGGGGATTAGCTTGCAGGCGGCCTCGTTGCCGGTGGGGCAGCTGTCGTCTTCACCCTTCATGACGGCCATCCAGCGCTTGGCCGAGGCCTTCGTGCTGTCGTGCTGCTGCGCCCGGTGGAACGACTGCTGCGCGGCCGCGCGCTGTCCGAGTTCATACTGGCTATTGCCCAGTAGCAGGTAGGCCGTGCCCGTGTCCCGCAGACCGCCTTTCTTGAGCGCACGCTGCAGTGACTGCTGCGCGGGACCCCAGTGCTCCCGCTGCATCTGCAGCTGGCCGAGACGAAGAAACGGCTCCCCGTCCTGAGCCACCTGCGCCGCCTTGGCAAGCGCGCCGGTCGCCTTGTCGGGTTCACGGGCGGCCATCCAGCTGTTGGCGAGCAGCTCCAGGTGCTTCGCTGAACCGGGCACGCGATCGCTGGCCAGCTCACGCTCGAGCAGCTCCGCGGCCTTGTCGGGGAGGTTCATGTGCAGGTAGTGCCGGGCGAGGCGCACGAGTTCGTCGCCCTGAGTGAGCAGGCCCTGTCGATGGGCGAGCTCGAGCACCGCGAGCGCGCGCCTGTCGTCTCCGAGCTGGCTGTGGGCCGCCGACAGCTGCAACCAGTAGGTCTTCTTCGGGAAGCGCTCGATCAGCTCCGTGAGTAGCTCGACCATGCGCTCGGGGTGGTCGAGCTGGAAGTGGATCGCGAGCTGCAGCCGCAGGAGGTTCTCGTCGGCGGTTGGGGTCGCCTTCGCGAGGGCATCCGCATACACGAGGGCGCGGTCGAATCGCCGCAGCTGCACATGGGCATTGGCGAGTATCTGCTGGATCTCGCGCGGCGGGTCCTTCTCCTCCCGTTCGAGCCATGCCTCCAGACGCACCACCGCGTTTGCGTAGTCACCGGTGATCGCGTGAAGCTGGCCCAGGTTGTACTCGACGGTACGCCGCGCGGCCTCGGGCAGGGCGTCGACCTGCAGGCACTTCGACAGCGCGTCGACGGCCTGGTCGTATTGTTGCTGCTCGGCGTGCATGTTGCCCTCGAGCTGCCACATCAACGCCCGCTCGTGCGCGTTGAGCTCCTCACTGGTGTGCATTTCGGCGAGCTTCACGCGTGCCTTCGCGTAGTCGCCCTTGCCAAAGGCTTCCTCGGCCGCCTCCAGCCGTCGAAACGCCCAGCGGCCCACGATGAAGCGCTTCTCGGCCTCCTGCGCCTGCGCGTCATCCTGCCGCTTGAGGCAGCCGGGCAGGACAGCAGCGGTTGCGAGTAGGCAAGCGACGACGAGGCAGGGGGCGTTGGCGAGCATCACTTCTCCGGCACCTTGAACACGAGCCTGACCGTCAGCCCGTGCCGCTGCACCTGCTGACCGTGGACCACCCGGGGTTGGTACTTCCACTTGCGAACTGCGTTCACCGCGGCTTCGTCGAAGACAACGGCGGGCTTCGAATCGATCACGCCGACATCCCGTGTCTTGCCGCCCTTGCCGATCCCGAACCGTACCCGTACCCAGCCCTCGACCCCGTCCTGCAGCTGGGCCGGCGGGTAGCGGGGCTCGACGCGCATGAGTGGCACGGCATCGGTGTCGCCGACCGCTGTGCCCACCGAGGCCCCCAGCGCCATCTTGACCGACGTACTCACCCTGGGCGCCGCGATATCCAGCGTGGGCCCGCTGACGTCACCCGGCGCGGGCGCATCGGGCGTCATGTCCGTCGTGGGGGGCGCTTCGAGGGGGGGAGGGCGCTCCGGCATCGCCTGCTCCAGCGGCGGTGGCGCGATGTCTCGCTTCAGTCGCACGAAGCCGACGACCTTGCCCGATGGGGCCGCCTGTACCTCGCCCTCACGCAGGGCGATCAGTGCCTGCATCGCGAAGAAGAGCACAAAGGTCATGCACGCCGCACTCGGCAGGGCGATCAACCAGCGCGACATCGCTCTACTCCGGTGTCGCCGCGATGGCGACGTCGGTCACGCCAGCCAGGCGTGCCGCGTCCATCACTTTGACGAGCAGTCCGTTGGTGGATGCCTCGTCGGCTTGAATCACGACGGTGCCCTGGGGGTTTTCCGCGTGCAGTCGCTCGATGTTGGCGCGCAGGGCCCGGGGGTCGACCTGTCGCTTGTCGACCCAGATGTCGTCGCCCGCTGTGATGGCGACGAGGATGTTGCCGCGCTCCTTGAGCTCCGCGGTCGCGGCCGGCGGGCGGTTGACGTCCATACCGGACTCCTTGACGAAGGAGGCCGTGACGATGAAGAAGATCAGCATGATGAAGACGATGTCGAGCATTGGCGTCATGTCGACGCTGCCCTCGTCCTCGTCGCTCGCTCGGGAGTAGCGAAATGCCATGGCCTTGTCCTGCCTACGCCTGCCCCTCAAGCGGTGGACAGAGCGTCCTCCAGTCGCCGCCGCTCATTGCTGGCGTGCCGCTCGAGCTGGGTTGTGATGAAGACCCCCGAGAGCGCCGCGACCATGCCCGCCATCGTGGTGATGGTGGCCTGTGAGACGCCCGCTGCGAGGGCCCGTGGATTGCCATTGCCGGAGAGGTTCATGACGTCGAAGACGTGAATCATGCCGACCACGGTCCCGAGCAGCCCCAGCAGCGGGCAGATGGCAACGAGCGTTCTCGCCATCGGAATGCCGGCATACAGCCCGTGGTAGAGCTGACTGATGATCATCGATCGGACCTGGCGCGCGTACCAAGAGCTGCGATCACTGCGGGCAAACCATGCATCCAGGGCAGCTTGGCGCCGTCGACGATGCGGGAGCAGCGAGTAGAGGCAGCGTTCCACGATCAGCACCCACATCACGCAGGTGGTGAGCAGGATGGCCCACTGCACGTCGCCGCCCTGCTCGATGAAGGCCAGCACACGCTCGGTGGTGTACCGGAGCGTTTCCACCTTACTCGCCACCCGCGGGGCTGAAGTCTCCCGGGAGCAGCGGACTGCCTGCATCCGGTGTGGGGTGCCGGTCGCGCGCCCTCGCCTGCACTGCGACGAGGCCCGCCGCCTGCTGCTGCAGCACGTCCCCCAAGCGGCGGGTGGTGCTGCGCAGCACACTGTGCATGAGCACCAGCGGAATCGCGACGATCAGCCCGAGCATCGTCGTGACGAGTGCCTCGGAGATGCCGCCGGCCATCAGCTTGGGGTCGCCGGTCCCGAAGAGCGTGATCTGTTGGAACGTGCGGATCATGCCGGTGACCGTACCGAGCAGCCCCATGAGGGGCGCCACCACGGAGACGACCTTGACCGCCCACAGCATGCGCTCCAGGGTGCTGCTCTCGCGCAGGACGGCCTCGTCCAGCTGGCGCTCCAGGGTTTCAGCGTCTGCGCCGGGTACGTCCTGACCAACCGCTAGCACGCGGCCGAGGGGGTTATCGTCGCGCGGGTTCTCGGGCGAGCGGACCTGCCCGCGAACCATGGCGCTCACGACGAGCAGGTAGATCAGACGCAGCAGTGCGAGCACCGCGGTGACCGCACCGAGTGCGAGGATCGCATAGCCCACGACGCCACCCGCCTCGAGGCGCTCGCGAGCGTCCGGCGTCTGCACGAGCAGCGACAGCAGCGATCCCCGCGAGGGATCGACACCGAAGGCGACATGCCCGGACTCTCCGCGCTCGAGTCCGGCGATCAAGCCGGTGAAGCGCGACGACGGCTGGCGCGGCAGCACGATGAGGCTGCGCGTCTCCGGCAGCCAGCTGAGGTACTTGCCACCGGAGACCAGGTTGAATGTGCCGACCCGCGTGACGGTCCGGGTCTTCTCCTGGCCGGCAGCGTCGGTGACCGGTGCCTCGAAACGCACGACGCGCCCCTGCTCGGTCATCTCCTGCTGCAGCGCAAGCCAGAGCTTCTCGAGCTCACCCAGCTTCGGCAGGGCCTTGCTCTGACCTAGCGCGTACAGGAACTCGTGGCGCCCAGGCAGCTCGGCGCTGACCAGCGAGTCACGCACCAGCGCGCCCGTATCTCCCGCGACTTGTCGAACGACGCCGAAGAGCTCGCCCAGGTCACCCATGCGCTGCTTGAGCAGCACTTCCTGCTCCTCGATGCGAAGTCCGTTGGACTCGAAGAGCGCCTCGAGTCGCTCGCTCTCGGCCACCGCGGCGGCCTCGGCGGCGCGCGCCTTGTCGACCAGTGCGACCTGCTCTTGGGTCCTCGCCTCGAAGGCCCGCACGCGCTTCTGCTGCTCGACCTCGCCGTCGGAGACCTCCTGTTCGATCTGGTTGAGCAGCGCGCCGAGACTGGTCGCCTTTGCGCTCGTCTTCGGGGTGTCCTTGGTGCCCTTGGTGCCCGGTGCCGAGTCCTGTGCAGAAGCGTGCCCCGCGAGAAGGCACGCGGCGGCGGCCACCGCGGCGAGGCCGGCTGCTCGATAGACGGGGGTCGACGTCATCGACTCGCCTCGGGAACGGGGACCGGCACGCGGATCAGGTTCGGGGCTGCTTGCTCCCTGGCGATGCGGAGACCGGCGACGATCTCGCGCTCGTAGCCCGAGGTCATCGCAGTCCATGCGCGCTTGTCCGAGTCCCACTGGCCGTATCGGAGCCCGTCCAGCGTTCGGTAGATCAGCGTGACCCGACCGATGCGCAGGAACTCCACCGACCTGTCGCCGCCGTCAGCGGACACGCGACCCTTGTAGGCCTCGATCGTCCGGCCGTACTCGTTTTCGATCTGGTAGGCCTCGAGCACACGGCGGTACTTCTCGGCGTTGTTCACGTCGGCGCGGGTCAACAGCTTGCGCAAACTCGCCACGCGCTTGTTCCGCTCCTCGAGCAGAAACGGCACGTCGAGCGCCACGAAGCTCGCCAGCGACTCCACCATGCGCTGCATGAGCGGCAAGACCTGACGCCCGACTACACTCACCTCGCCGAGCTGGGTATGGAGCTTGTTGCTCTCGATCTCTTGATTGCTGAGCAGCGTGCGGAGCTGGTCGTTGTAGACGTCGAGCGAGGCGATGCGCCGCTCGAGGTTGCGGTACTGGGTCGTCAGGTCGAGGGCCCGGTCGCTGAGCTGCTCCACTTTCTTCTGCGAGTGGCTCGCAGCCTCGTGGGCCGTGCTGACTGTCGTGACCGCCCGGTCGACGCCTGTTTGGCCGGCCGCATTCGCCGCGTCCTGCGCCCGTGCACCCTGCATGCACGGGACCGCGAGTCCCGCGAACCCGAGCGCCATCACTGTCCAGCGCATCTGCTGCGTCATACTCATTCCTCGTGCTACCGCGTTGTGGCGATGTCGCCCTGCGAGGGACCGGCGACGAACGCCGCGGCCACCCTCTGGAGGGGGTGGCCGCAGTGCCGTCACGCCTTGCACTCACATGCCGGCGTCTGATTCGCCCTCGCCGGCGCCGGCGTCCACCATGGGTCGCTCGATCTCCGACTCCGGCGGGTATACGTCGTCCTGGCGCGGTGTCCCGTTGTGGTCCTCGCAGCCGCCCACAGCGAGGAGCAGAACTAGCGCGAGGGGCGCGGTCCGCCGATTCCATCCTTGATGGGTCATGATTGGCTTCTCCATTGTGTGCTGCTCAGAACTTGTGGGTCAGGTTGGCGTAGAGGACCCGGCCACGGGGATCGTGGGTGAAGATGTCGTAGCCAAAGTTCTCGTTTTCGACTGTGGGCGGGCTGGCATCGAGCATGTTGTTTACGCCGACGCGCACCTGGGTCTGGCTGCCGACTGCGCTGTCACCCAGTCGGTAGCCGTAGCTCATGTCCACGGTGCCCCACGAGTCGATGGTGTTGAGCTCGCCCGTCGCGGTGTCGAAGTTCGCGTCGTCGTCGTAGGCCCCGATGTAGTTGAGGGCGACGTTGACGATGTGGCCGTCGAGCAGCCAGGCGATGGAGGGCCGCATGCGCAGCCGCGGCAGCGGGCGACCGAAGTTGTTCTGGTTGCGCTTGCCCGCGATGTCGCACTCGTCGCCCTCGCAGCCGTCCTGCGCGATGCGCTCCGCCGGGTTGGTATCGGCCGGGTCGTCGTCGTCGAGGGTGAGCTCGGGGACGGCAGTGGCCGGAACCATGTAGCTCAGCACGTAGGTGCCGCCGACGCCGAAGTTCAGGTCGCCGCCGCCACCCGTCTCCAGGGTGTAGTTGACGGCGAGGTCGATGCCGTTGGTGCGGATCTCGTCCTGGTTGGCGTACGTGATGTTCATCGACTGCCAGCTGTTGGCGTCGCCCGGGACCGGCTCGAAGGCTCCGCCGCAGCCCGGGACCTCGGTCAGGGCCACGCCGCTGTCGGAGGCCTGGGCCCGGCACTCGCTGAAGACCTGCTGCGCGTTCTGGCGGATGATCAGGTCGGTGACGTTGTATTGCCAGTAGTCGACGTCGACGTTCAGACCCTTGTGGATCCACTCGGCGCCCACGCTGTAGGCCAGCGATTTCTCGGGCTTGAGCGTCTTGTTGGGGAGCGTGCGGGCGCCGCGGAAGACCGGGCCCGGGTCGAAGAACTGCTCGAGGTTGGTGACCGATCCGTTGGACTGCACGAGGTTGGGAGCACGAAACGCCGTGCCCACCGAACCACGGAAGCGCAGGCGCTCGAGCACGGCTGGCATCTCGAAGACACCGGAGGGGCGCCACGAGAGGGCTGCGCGCGGGTTCACCGAGGTCTCGACGTTCTCGTAGTGTTCGGCGCGCACGGCGGCCTGCAGCTCGGTGCCCTTCATGAACGGCACCGACAGCTCGACGAAGCCAGCCACAACGTCCTGCTGACCGCTCCAGTCTTCGTCGCCGATGACGAACGCGTAGGCCTGCTCCTCGGAGTCGTTGTCGTAGTCGATGCTCTGTGTGGTGCGTCGGAACTGCCCGCCCACGGCCACCGCGAGGTCACCACCCGGCAGACTCATCAGCGGCCCAGACATGGAGGCATCGCTCACGAAGAGCTCGACCTCGTTGAGCGTCTTGAACTGCCCGCTGATGCGGTCGACCACCTCGGCAGAGTTGGTCGTCCCCGTGCCATCGACGGCCGAGTAGTAGGGGTTGAAGCAGTCCGAGAGGTCGTTGGGGTCGCTGCAGCTATTGACCGCGTCCTGGAACTTGTCGAACAGGATGTCCGAGTTGCGTCGGGTGTGCTCGTTGCGATGCCACGTCATGGCAAGCTCCCAGGACCAGTCGCGCATGCCAGCTTCATCGAGCTCACCGCGCAGGCCACCGATGGCGCGGTAGCCGTCCACGTCGATGCGCTGCATTCCCGAGCCCGCGGCGCGGCCAAGCGGGCGGCCGAGGAAGACCGCCGGGCGGCCGTCGAGGTTGTCGACATGGTCGCCTGGCACGATCACGCTGCGAAGCAACGGGTACGAGGGCGACTGGGGCGCGTTGGTCTGCTTTCGCGCGAAGCCGAATTCACCGAAGATCTGAAACAGGTCGCTCGGGCGATGCTCGGCGGTCACGTAGGCGAGGATGCGCTGCTCTTCGTTGAAGAGGTTCCAGTCCTTGCGGTAGTCGAAGAGGCAGCGATCGCCGGCCTCGTTGAGCATCGAGTCCGAGCCCGGTGCGCCGCAGCCCGCATCCGGCATCACACCGACAACGCCAACGTCCGCGGCGGGCCACATGCCGGGATCGTCGGGGAACATCGCCATCGCTTCGCCGATCGCCTGACCGTTGCGGGCACCGAGCGGTAGGAAGGTTCCGGGGCCGCCGACGGTGCTGGTGAGTGTGTCCTTGGTGAAGTCCCTGTCGGACGCCGCGAGGGGCGAGCGCTTGAAGTAGCTGAACTGGGCGACCACCGAAGACTTGTCGGACTCGGCGCCGAAGATCGCCGCGACCTCGCCGTCCTGCTGGTCGAACTTGTCCGTGGTGAAACCGGTCGCGCTGACCTCGAAGCCGTCGAAGTTCTTGCGCGTGATGATGTTCACCACACCTGCGATGGCGTCCGAGCCGTAGATTGCGGAGGCTCCTCCCTTCGCGATCTCGATGCGCTCCACGAACTGCAACGGGATCTGGTTCACGTCCGAGAACGACGCGCTGTTGGCAACGCCGAACGAGTCCGGGTACGGCACCAGGCGCCGGCCGTTCACGAGGACGAGGGTGTTGGCGAGGCCGAGGCCACGAAGGTTGAACTGGGCAGAGCCGGTCGAGCCCTGGCCGAGACCGAACTGGCCCTCGGAGCCCGAGTTGGCAGTCATGATGCGGATGAGGTCAGCCATGTTGCTCGCGCCACTGCTGGCGATTTGCTCGCGGTTCATGACCTGCACAGGCGTTGGCGTATCGAAGCTGTTGCGCTTGATGCGCGAGCCGGTGACGATGATTTGTTCCTCGTCAGCCTCCGCGGGCGCAGCGATCTCGGTCCCGTCGAGTTCGGTCTCGGGGGGACCGGACTCGGACTCGGGGTCGGAGCTGCCCTCGGGGTCGTCCTGTGCTGGCGCCCCCTCGTCCACCTCTTCATCTGGACCCTGCTCGGCAGCGTCCTCGCTTTCATCTGCGTCCTCCGCGTCCTCCGCGTCCCCGGGTGGGGTAGGCGGCGCTTCGCCGATTGGAGCGTCGTCAGATTGGGTATCCAGGGACGGGTCGGCGGACTGGGCGGTTGCCGAAGACGCCGCCCCGAACAGTACGGCAGCAACACAAAGTGTTCGCAGACGAAGATTGCGATTCATTGAGACCTCTCCACTCACATGTACGGCCATGTGATTCGGGGAGGGCATCGCACGGGCTGGCCACCGCTGGTAACCGAAAAGGATCAGATGGGGTGCCAGGGTTTGTTTATGACACGTGAGGCTACACTCATGTCCCAGCGAGGGTACACGCAGGCGCTGTGGTCGCCCGTCGCGACCTGCGGGCGGAGGATAGACAAGGCAAACGGAGCACCGTGTCGCCGCACGCGTCGACACTCGCCCATCACGGGCGAGCCGCGACCGAGTTCGTCCGGGTCACCTGCGAATACCCACAGCGGCCACGTGGCCAGCGGGGGTAGTTCATCAGCCCAGGGACAGCGGGACCGTCGCCACTTCGCCCACGTGGTCGAAGAAGGCTGCGCTGGGTGTACCCGCTTGCCGCTGCCTGAAGACCTTGGGTGAGACGCCGTGCCAGCGCTTGAATGCGCGGTAGAATGCGGTCTGGTGGGCGAAGCCGAGCTTCCGGCCCACCTCGCCCAGGTTGAGCTGCGAGTCGGCGAGCAGCACCAGCGCCCGGTCGCGCCGCACCTCGTCGAGCAGCAGGGTGTGACTGGTCCCTTCGGCCTGTAGCCGACGCTGGACGGAGCTGCGGCTCAGGTGCAGTGACTGCACCACGTGGTCGAGGTCGGCGGCGGCGGGGAGGTTGCGCTGGAGCACGCTACAGACCCGGCGGGAGAAGGGCCGTGCGCTCGGGATGCGCGCAAGCTCGAGCTCGGCGTGGTGCGTCAGGATCTCCAGCAACGCGGCGTCGGCCGTCACCAGGGGCAGCTCGAAGGCGGCGGTCGGCACCACGATTGCGGTGTGGGAGCGGTCAAAGTGCACCGGCGCCTGGAACATCTGCTGATATGCCGCGATGTGGGCCGGCTGCGGGTGGGTGAAGTGGACCTCTGTCGGGGGCGCGGAAAATCCGAGCCCGTTGCATGCGCCCACGCGGAAAGCACTGAGCACGTACTCGTCGATCGCCGCTGACCTCGCCACTCCATCGACAAAGTCATACCGCCACACGGCCTGGTCACCCTCCACGATGAGGTCGACCACCGCTCCATCGTGCAGCAGTGGGATGTAGCGCGCGCCGAGCTGCAGCGACTCGCCGAACGTGGATGCACTCAGGATGAGGAGGTCGTACAGCCCAAAGTCGCCGCGCTGGGTCGCAGCCCCGGCCCGCAGGGCGAAGGCGGGATCGCCGGTGAGCACCAGGGCATTGTCGAGCAGGGCGAGGGTCACATCGTGGGGTACGCGCACCCGCCGGTCGCCGAGGCTCTGCACCGGGCAGCCCGCCGCGGCAAGGATTGCGCAGCCATCCACGGCCGCCTGTTCGGAGACGGCGTCCGGCAGCTGCTTGAGCGCCCTCAGGTGGGGCCTGAACACATCCGAAGCGACTGAGGCCATGGAGGAGACCCTAATCGAACCCGCACGAATACAAAGACCGCCAAACGGGCGACACCAGGTGGGACCGCGGGTGGGCGGCTTGACTGACCTGCCGGGTTTCCTCGGGCCGCGAGTTCGTTGAGGACCGTCTCCGCGAGGAGTGAAGGCCACCATCGCTTGCAGGCCGGGCCAATCCGTCAGCGAGGGCGACCGCATCGCGTATTGCCGCGAGCACTTCGCTCCTTGCAAGTATCCACGTGCCGTCGAACTCCGCGACGCGCTGCCCAAGTAGGCCCTGGGCCGGCGGGGCCTCGAAAGCGAGCCCGTGGGTGCGTCATGCAAGCCCTCGACGGGGCGCATGTCGCCCCCTCCGAAAACAGGAGGCGTTTGGGTTAGGATCGAGCCCCTCGATGCCCCAACCAGCGAGCCTCGCCACGGAACTGTTCGTCCCCACGCTGCGCGCCCTTTCGCGGTGTGGGGACGAGGTGCAACGTCGTGCGCAGGAGACCGGGCTCGCGATTCTCGCCGAGCATGGGATCGCGATCGACAGCTTCGCCGACGTCGCGGAGCGTGTGCCTTTCGCGGTGGCCATCGAGCTGCTCGAAAACGCGGTCGAGGTCAGCGGCGACGATGCCTTTGCGCTGCGCTCTGCCAGGGTGCTGCAGCATGGTGAGCTCGGCATGTTCCAGTTCCTCGCCGGTAGCGCGGCCACCCTGCGGGACTCCATTCAGCTTGCCATCGAGTACATGCCGTTGCTCAACGACGGTGTGCGTCTGGAGCTCGCGGAGGCCGGGGATGTGGCGCACTGGCGCCAGCACCCGGCACAGGGTGTCGAGAGCCCGCAGGTCGCAAGCGAATACCTGATGGCGGCCTTCCTCGCTGGCGCGGGCCACATGCTGGGCACCGACGCACCGCCCCACGAGATATGGATGATGCACCCACGGCCTCGCCACGCCGCCGCCTACGAAGAGGTCCTGGGGGCGCCTGTCCGGTTCGGTCGCGAGTGCAATGCAATCGTCCTTCCCCGCATCGCCCTCGACGTGTCGCTCGCGACGGCAGACCCGCACCTGCTGCGCGTGCTGCGGCCACACGCCGCAGCACAGCTCGTCGCAATACACAGTACGCAGCCTTTCCTGCAGCGCGTGCGGGCGCTGATGCTCGAGCACCTGGCGGAAGGGGCCACGCTGGTGCAGCTCGCCCAGATGCTGCACATGAGTGAGAGCAGCGTGCAGCGCCGGCTGCGCGCGCTGGGGACCAGCCACAAGGAAGTCCTGGATGACCTGCGGCGCGGGCAGGCCCTGAGCCTGATGACGGACCTCGAGCTGAACCTGAACGAGATCGCGTTCAAGCTTGGCTTTCGGCACCGCTCCGCGCTGCACCGCGCGTTCATGCGCTGGTACGGCTGCTCGCCTTCGGAACACCGCGAGCGCGCCCTGCAGAGCGAGTTCTACCGCTTCTATCGCGGCTGAGGCGGGCGGTGACCGGGCGCCCGTTGCCTGGGACGTCAATCACGTAGCCGCACGCGTCACCGTGTAGTCGCGGTGCGCCGAGTGTGCGAGTCCGAACGCTTGGACGTGAGGTGTATGTATGGACTCGAAGCATGTGCGGGTGAAGTGGGTCGGCGCGCGGCAGCTGTCCGCCGTCATTGAGCGTGCCCAGTCGACTGCAAGCAACGCCTGCGGATCGACGGGCAAGACCGCGCTGGGAGCGCTCCTTGTCGCGCTTACCCTGGCGACTGGCTGCGCCGATCCTGGGGCGATGGGCACGGGCCCCGGCGGCATGGGGTCCGGCGACCAGGGGACGGGTGGCCTGGGGACGGGCGGACCGGGAACCGGCGGCGCCGGGTCCAGCGGCGTCGGCTCCGGTGGGTCCGGCGGAGGTGGCGACGTCGGGTCCAGCGGTAGTGGCTCCGGCGGTAGCGGCTCCGGCGGCAGCGGCTCCGGTGGCGGCGGTGGCCCTGATGCTTCGGAGCGCCCGCTGCAGCGCGCCGACGGGTTCATGGATGCTGCGCCCCCAATCGGCGCACCGCTGCCGAGCGCACCCAACGGCACCTGGACGTGGGTCGACCTGCCGGGTGCGACCTGTCGCGACGGGTCGGGCGGAGGCCTGTACGTTCGGTACAGCAGCGCGAGCCCCAACTTCTTCATCTACCTCGAGGGCGGCGGTGTCTGCCTCAATGACTTCTTCTGCGGCATCAACCCGAAGAACGTCAACGAGACGCTCAACGCCGAATCGATCTTCGCAGGTGTCACGGGGAAGCTCGCAGTGGAGCAGAAGCCCGGCAACGACGGCATATTCAAGAGCGATCCCAGCAACCCGGTGCGCGACTGGAACGCCATCTACGTACCCTACTGCACGGGCGATATCTGGGGCGGCAACCGACCGAATGCGACCTTCCCTCCGGGCTTCGAAGGTCTCGCCGGACACACCGGCGGTCAGCACCAGTTCGTCGGCTTCGATTACACCTCGATCGTTCTCGGTCGTGCCGTCGCGACCTTCCCCGACGCCAAGAAGGTGCTGCTGTCCGGCTCGAGCGCAGGGGGCATCGGGGCGCTGCTCAACGGGCACCGGCTCGCCGACCTGATGACGAACGCGGGCATGCAAGCGCGGGGATACGTCGTGTCCGACTCTGCGGTGCCATTTGCGGACCAGTACCTCGCAGCGTGCACGCAGAAGACGTGGCGCGACCTCTGGGGCCTGGACGCCTCTCTCCCCGCCGACTGCCCGGACTGCTTCCCCAACGATGGTGGCAACATGGCGCCGGCGCTCGCGGCGTACTTCAAGCGGAAGTTTCCGGACAACACGCAGGTGCTGGGCGGCCTCATCTCCGCCAGCGACGACGAGGTCATCAAGCTGTTCTACGAGTCGTCGCTGCCCGCCTGCACGCCCAAGAGCCTGCAGGGCGGGAACTACCTGAAGGCGCTGCAGGACTTCCGCGACAACGTCGCCGGGCGCGAGCGCTTCGGCACCTACTACATGACCAGCACGCTGCACATGCACCTGTGGCGCCCGCGCTTCTATGAGGACAATGGCACCGGGACCACGATCGCCGACTGGCTGACGCGCATCCTCAACAACGAGGCCGCGCACGTGGGCAACTGATGCAGACACCGATTCGCACCGCACGATGGCGCCGGCGGTAGAGGTCGATGGGGCGCTCGCGCAGCTGCGTGGCGGCGACACCGAGCTCCTCCACGCACACAAGGGCTTGTCTACAAACGCGCGACCGCGCTGACCGCATGAGCGCCTGAGAGGCCGTCGACTTTCGGCGCCGCGCCCTCGCTTCCAGGCATCCGGGCGCAGGGCGCTACTAGATCGTGCAGGACATCAGGCAGGCCATCCCGGCGACGGGATGAGCCAGGCACACCGTTGCCGGAAGATATCTTCTGCCAGGTAGCCTTTCGGCCCTACCCTAGGCCGCTGGTGCCACCCCCCCCCGGCGCGCGGCCCCTGTACGTATATGGGCCTCAGGAGCTACACTGATGCCGTCGGCACGGAGCCAATCGCGTGCGCGGGGGTAGGAGTTCGCAACTAGAATGTCACTGGAGGAGATGTCGCGCAGTCACGGAGAGGAAGCCCGCGTCCGTGGCGGCTGGTGCGCGATCTTGCGACGCGAGCTCAACTACCTCATGGAGCACGAGCGCCGCGCGATCGGCGACTCCGGCATCGATGCGTTTGACGACGCCATCGCAGCCGCGGGCTGCGTCGGGTGGGTGCCGGCGGCGTCCTTCTCCGACTTCATCGAGAGGGTCGTGGCAGCCACGGGCGAGGAGAGGTTTGGCGACTACTACCAGCACGTGACCTTGCAGGGGATGGGCAGCCCTCTGCTTCGGGCGAGCACGTCTGCGATGGTTCGGTTGCTCGGCCGAAAGGCCATGGTTCGCTCATTTGCACCCGCATGGGAGTTGGTGGCCCGCGGGTGTGCACGGATCCAGATCGCGCAGTCGGAAAGCATGGTCGAGACCACGGTCGCGTTCAGCGATTTGCCCCCGTCGCTGCAGGGCAGCCGCGCATGGACCTGTGTTTGCCTGGCGTCACTGCGCGCCAGCATCGACTTCGGCGGATTCCATGGGCGAGTCACCGAGATCGACAGCGGCGACCCAACCGCCCTTCGCTTCCAGATGACGATGCACGCGAAGGCAGACGATTCGAGTGAGCTCACGTGAGCGGGAGGCCACGCGGCAGTCGGTCTTCAATGCCTTCTTCAGGGGATAGGAAACATAAACCGACCCCTCCGCCTGAGGACAAGGCGGCGACGAACACCCTCACCGCATCCCATGTAGCTGGTCACGGGCGCCGAGTCGGTGCGCCCGGCGCACGTCGCCGCGCGGCACTGCACGGGGCCACCATCGGAACCGCACACACGGACTTGTCTATAGACGCGCGACCGCGCTGACCGGATGAGCGCCCGAGACGCTGTCGACTTCGGCGCCGCGCCCTCGCTTCCAGGCATCGGGGCGCAGGATGCTAGATCGTGCAGGACATCAGGCAGGCCATCCCGGCGACGGGATGAGCCAAGCACACCGTTGCCGGATACTGCGCGCATTCGGTGCCGCCCATCGTGCACGCCGGGGGCACGAACGCGCCGACCTCCGCGCAGAATGGCGAGTTGCCGAGGGGGTCGGTGCACACGAGCGGGTCGGGGCAGCCGGGCGCCATCTCACCAGGAGCGGTGCAGTTGGATAGGCACATGAGCTGACCGCCGAAGTCGAGGCAGTTGGTACCCGAGAACGCCGCGCATTCATTTCCGTCCATCGTGCACTTGGGAGGCGTGCCTGTGCTCGGACATGTGCAAGTCTTGTTGCCGACGCCCGTTGGATCCGTGCAGTTGAGGCCGGACATGCACGTGCTGCCGTCGCCGGCGACGCCCACGTTGCCGCAGGCAGTGTTGTCCGCCATTTGCGTTGTGCCGCCCGTGCCGCCCGTGCCGCCCGTGCCGACGTTGCCAGTACCGACGTTGCCGCCCGCTCCAACGTTGCTGTCTGCGCCGAGGTTGCCGCCCGTACCGACGTTGCCACCCGTACCGAGGCTACCGCCCGCACCGGGATTGCCACCGCCACCACCCGTGCCGCCATTGCCGTTGTCGTTGCCCGCTTCTTCCTGGCAGCCGCCGAGGGCCACGCCACCACAGAGCGCCATTGTGAACAGTGCCACGTATCGGTTTTCCATTCGTCCTCCCACGACATCACTCACAGGGCCCACCGGGTTCATGCGCGGGAATCTGCCACGGTCGGCGGCCCGAATGGTGCCACGACCTCCGCGGCTCCTTCTTCGACGCCCGAGGCAACGCGTGGGACTCTGTTTGGCCCCGTGTGCAGTGGTTGGCAGGTGATGGAGTGACCGCAACCTGGTCGAGGGCGCCGCGATCTTCCGCGGGGTAGACGCGAACCACCGGCCGCACCCGCTGATTCTCGCGTGCCGAGCAGACCTTCTACTCGAGGACCGGCTCCACGTACTCGCCGCACTCGAAGACGACCTTGATCCCCGCGCCATCGTCAGCCCTTAACCGATTGCACGTGGCATCGCACAGGTTGATGGCACCCATGGAGATGTAGAACGAGCTCGCATCGCAGTCAGCCCGCGCAACCCTGCCGAGGGCAGCGGGGGGCTGCGTTATCCGATCTGTGCTGCCATCGACCAGGGCGGCTCGGGCTCCTTCGCGAGTACGTGTCCCACGACAACGCGGAGCGGCCGCACACAACGGCCGACTCGGCGGCATGCTTAACCACTACCATCGGGAGGCGGCGTAGCCGTGTTACGACTTTAGAGACGGCACTACCACCGGAAAGCAGCGTGAATCGTGGGCGTTCGAGTATCGGAACAGTACGGGCAACAACCAGTACGGCCAGAGCATGGTTGCATGAACCATGATCAGCCGGTCATGAGGTGGGTTTGAGCGACGACCGAAGCGATGAGCAGCCGCCCGGGGATGTGGATGGATCTCGCAAGGACCCCACGGCCGAGGATCTGCTCGGCCACCCCGAGCTGCACCCCGTGGTGCATCGCGTCCTGTCGGCGACACTCGAGCGCGCACTTGCGGCCGAGGACTCGCTGCTACGAGGACAGGCCGAGTCGCTCAACCAGCGCAAGCGGCTCGAGCGCGAGCAGGAACGACGCGTTCAGCTCGCCAACGAAGAACTCATCGTGCAGATGCTGCCGGCCCTCGACAACCTGCGGCTGTGCCTGGAGCAGGCCACGGGCGTGACCACCGACCCCCTGGTGCTCGGATTGCGGGCGACGATGGACGAGCTCCAGGGCGCGCTCATATCCGCCGGCGTCGAGTTCATCGAGGCGGAATCCGGCACGGCGTTCGACGCGTCGATCCACGAGGCTGTGGTCCAGGATCGCAGCTCACAGCTGCCCGCAAACACGGTGACCCGCATGCTGCAGGTTGGCGTCCTGTACCACGACCGAGTCGTGCGCCCCGTGCGCGTCGCGGTGGCGATGGGCTGAGTCGTGCATACGGCGCGCTCCATCGGGGAGACGCTCAGCTCGCAGCCGCGTCGGCGTCAACGGGGTCGACCCCCTGTTTCACGAAGTGGGCGACAATGTCGTGCTCGGTCACGATGCCGACGAGGTTGTGGTCGCCATCTATGACCGGAAGGCAGCCAAACTTGTGGGCGACGAGGATCTTGGCGGCGTCCCGGACCGAGGTGTCGGGGGACACGGTCGACACCTCGCGGTGCATCACCTCCGCCACAAAAGTGCTCTCCCGCCTCTGCCGCTCGACCCGGTCACCAAGCGGGTTGGAGCCCAGATCGCTGCCGTGCATCCGCAGGACATCTCGGTGGCTGATCAACCCGACGAGGCGGGTGCCATCGACTACGGGCAGGTGGCGAAGTCCAAACTGCGCCATCGATGGCTCGAGGTCGGCGAGGTTGTCCTCCTCATTCAGGGTGATGACGTGATGGGTCATGATCCCATCGACCAGATCCACGCTCCCCGCTGGCGCGCACTCGTGGTCAGGGTGCTCTGCATGCGCCCCATACAGCTCGGTCAAGAACCTCCGGCGTTCGTCGTCCGGCATGGAAGCAACGCCGCGTTTGATGGCGGCGTCGATCTCCGCGAGTTGGTGCTTGAGCACGCGAGCCTCATCGTCATCGTCGTGAGCCTTGGCGCGCAGCGCCGACACCGCCCGAGCACGATGGTGGGTCAGATCCAGACTCTCGAGACTCGGGTACGCTCGTCTGCCAACGCCAATCATCGGTTACCTCCCATTCGTTGGGATCCGCCCCAAGTTGTCACAGGAGTACTCGCAAACGACGTGCCAATCGCAGTAATCGCTGAGCTACGATGACTCTCTCTCCGACTCCCACGTTGTCCCTGCGCGGTTGCGTGGCGGGTGGCCCATCGCACCAAGCCGCGCGACAAGCGCGCTACCTTTTGCGTGGCGGCGCCAGCGACGCCGCAGGTCGTTCGCTCAAGCAGAGTTCGCTCTGGCGCAGACAGCGAGGCGTGCATCGACCGGTCGTGCGCCCGTGCTCGCCACGATGGCAGGGCGGTGAAGTCGGACGGGCAGCCGGGCGTGCGGTCGCAGGCTTCGCCGGTATCGACGACGCCGTCGCCGCAGCGGGGCGGGGCGCAGTCGGTGCGGCACGCGCCCACCGGTGTATCCGCGTTGGCCGCGCCGTCGTGACACTCTTCGCCGGCTTCGACCGCGCCGTTTCCGCACAGCGTCGTCACCCGCGCCGTGCCCGGTGGTCGCAGTGATCAAACCCATAACGTGCGGGCGCGACCTGATCGCGCCGCGATTCGCACGTTCATGACGCTGCCCAGCGCTCCGCTGACGACGACCCCAGGCGATCGTGCAGCTGTTACGCGCGCGGACGGCCCAGCGTGATCGCTGGGAAGACCGCACCTACACCCTCGGGTAGTGGTGCCTGAACAGCGGCGCAGACGATTCGTAGTTGTGAGGTGCCACGCCAAGATTGCAGGTGCCCGAAGCACTGAAGTCATTGCAAGATCGAAATGCGAGTCCCGGCAAATGTAGCTACCGCCATCCGTGTGTGGGCCACCTGCAATTAACGTACACCGGTCGACGGCCGGAAAAGTGCGCTCGCAGCGGCCGTCCAGTTCAATTTGGGAGGCGATCGCCTTGCGCTGGTCGAAGCCGGGTTGTGCGCGGAGCGTCCTATCCCATGTCGGTGGCATGTTGATTGCTTTGGGGTACGCGAGACGGCGCGGACCCACTGCGCCGATTCGAAACCACGCCACCCGATGTGAGTAGGACGTGTTGCCGCCCGACCGATCGCCGCCCACTGCGGCGCCAAGGTGGGTGATGGCATCACCCACGGAGGAAGTCATGACGAAGAAGTCGAAGACCGGGGACCAGCAGACGCAAGACCAGCCCCTCGAGCGCACCGGACGTCGGCAGTTCGTGGTGGGAGGTGTTGCGATAGGTGCCAGCATTGCCGGCGCAGGCGCCCTCGGCTGCGCCGGTGGAGCCCCCGCAGCTCCTGCCGATCCTGCTGCACCCGGCGCCGCGGGTCCCGCGCCCGCCGCACCCGATGCCCACGGACCGGCAAGCGGCCTGTCCGCCCACGTGGCGCCCGGCAAGCTGGACGACTACTACGGGTTTTGGAGTGGCGGCCAGTCCGGCGAGATGCGCATCATCGGTGTTCCGTCGATGCGCGAGCTCAAGCGCATCCCCGTCTTCAATCGCGACGCGGCGACGGGCTGGGGTCGCACCGACTTCTCCAAGAAGCTGTTGGGTGGCCGCCTGTCCGGTGACACCCACCACGTGCATCTGTCCTACACGGACGGCACGTACGATGGCCGCTATGTCTACGTGAACGACAAGGCCAGTGCGCGATTGGCACGCGTGAGCATCGCGACGATGGAGGTCGATGCGATCGTCGACATCCCCAACTCCCAGGGCACGCACGGCATCTTCCCCCAGCGGCACAAGACCGGCCTGGTCTTCTGCAACTCGGAGTTTCGCACGCCGCTGCCCAACACCAGCGCGATCGAGGACGCCAGCAAGTACGGCGCCATGCACACGGCCATCGACGGCGAGACCATGGAGGTCAAGTGGCAGGTCATGGTCGAGGGCAACATGGACCTGTGTGCCACCGACTACGAGGGCAAGTACTCCTTTGCGATTTGCTACAACTCGGAGGGCGCAGTTGACCTCGAGGGCATGATGGCCTCCGACCGGGACCATCTCTATGTCTTCAACCTCGAGGCGATCGACGCGGCGGTGAAGGCCGGCAAGACGATCAAGGTGGGAGACTCCAGCGTGCCGGTCGTCGACGCGCGGGGCGAGGACGGCCCCTACGTGGTGCGCATCCCGATACCCAAGAGCCCCCACGGCGTGAACATCGACCCCTCGGGTAAGTACGCTTGCTGCAGTGGCAAGCTCTCGCCGACCGTCTCGGTCGTCGAGATCGGCAAGCTGGCCGACGTCTTCAAGGGCAGCATCAAGCCCCGCGACGCGGTCGTGGCCGAGCCCGAGGTGGGCCTCGGGCCGCTGCACACCTGCTTCGACGGTCGTGGCAATGCATACACCTCGATCTTCATCGACTCGGTCATCACCAAGTGGAACATCGCCAAGGCGATCGAGGCCCACGGCGGCGCGAAGGTCGATCCGATCATCGACAAGATCGACGTGCACTATCAGGTGGGCCACACCAATGCGTCGATGAGCGAGACGAAGGATGCCGACGGTCAATGGCTGATCGCGCTGTGCAAGTTCTCCAAGGATCGATTCCTCAATGTGGGGCCGCTGCACCACGAAAACGATCAGCTCATCGACATCAGCGGGGACAAGATGAAGCTCGTCCACGATGGGGCGACCTTCCCGGAGCCGCATGACTGCGTAATCGTCAAGCGCGACCTCATCAATCCGGTCAAGATCCCGCCCCGCGAGGGACCACGCATCGAGCTCTACGAGGCGCTGGCCAAGGAGGATGGCATCGACCTCACCAAGGACAACAAGGTCATCCGCAAGGGCAAGGATGTTCGCATCTACATGACCAGCCAGGCGCCGAAGTTCGGGATGAACGACTTCAAGGTCAAGAGCGGCGACAACATCCAGCTCATCGTGACCAACCAGGACAACGTCGAGGATCTGTCGCACGGCATGTGCGTGTCGCTGCACGACGTGAACTTCGGCGTCAATGCCAACGATACCAACGGCATGCAGTTCGTCGCCGGCAAGCCAGGTGTCTACTGGTACTACTGTCCGTGGTTCTGCCACGCGCTCCACCTGGAGATGCGCGGCCGGATGTTCGTCGAAGCCTGAGCCGCCCTCCGGTCTCCTGCGGCGATCCAGCCAGGGTGCCGCAGGGGTCGCAGGACCCGTCCGAGCCCAGCAGCGTGCGTACTCCGCGGGTGACCGTCACCCGCGGAGCGGCGCAGGCATGCGGCCGAGCGCCGCACCGAGCCATCACCGAAAGCGAGCCGTGCCCAAGCGTCCACACCTGCTGATCATTCTGAGCTTGGCGTTCAGCAGCGCCCTGGCGACTCGCCCACCGCAGGCCGATGCGGCCAGTCCGCCGCCCAACGTGCTCGACTGCACGACGATGCCCTGCGCGGTGGTCGCGCCGGGCGCGTCGCGCTTCGAGGCGGTCGAGGGCAAACCCTACTGGCTCGCGCTGGGGGCCGATGGCCAGACCGTGGGCTGGGTCGTGATGTCGACGGACCTCGTGGACGTGAGGGCCTACTCGGGAAAGCCACTGGTGACGCTCGTCGGGCTCGACTCGGCGGGCATCGTCACGGGTGCCCGGGTAGTTCATCACAGCGAGCCAATCCTACTCGTGGGCATCCCCGAAAAGGAGCTGCACGACTTCGCCGACTTCTACGAAGGCAAGAACGCGATCGACCGAATCGTCGTGGGACGCGCACGCAAGGGGCACGCCCTGTCCGTGGACGCCATCTCGGGCGCGACAGTCACCGCGCTGGCGCAGAACCAGACGATCCTGGGGGCCGCTCGGGCGTTGGGTGTGGCCGTCGGCGTAGTGGATGTCACCGCCATCCGCCGCGGACACTTCGTGCAGGCCCCGCAGCCCTCGAGCTTCGAGCAGCTCGTCGCGGGCGGTGCCCTGCAGCGCCTGCGAGTGACTGAGCGACAGATGGGCACGTCCGCGAGCGACGCCGCCTTCGTCGATCTCTTCTTCGGTATTGCCGATGCACCCCACATCGGCCGGGCGCTGATGGGCGACAACCACTACCGCCACCACATGGCGCTGCTGGAGCCGGGTCAGCACCTCTTCGTCGTGTTCGGTAGTGGGAGTAACTCGTTCAAGGGCTCGGCCTTCGTGCGCGGCGGGCTCTTCGACCGCATCCGCATCGAGCAGGGACTGCGCGAGATCAGCTTTCGCGACACCGACTATCGGAACTTGCCCGACTGCCACGCCGAGGGCGCGCCCGACTTCAAGGAGGGCGCGATCTTCATCACGCGCGGCGGCATCGTCGACCCCGGCGCGCCGTACGACCTGGTCTTCCTCGGAAGTCGTTACGATCGACGCACGGCATTCAGCCGCGAGTTCCACGAGTTCAAGGTGACCCATCAGATCCCGGAGTCGGTCTACGTGGTCGACGAGCCAGCGGAGGACCCGCTGTGGGTGCAGGCCTGGTACAACCGCACCACGGATGCACTGCTGCTCGGCTTGTATCTGCTGGCCGTCATGTCGGTCTTTGCATTCCGCCGCTGGAGCACCGCCACTGTCGAGCGCATCACGCGGCTGCAGCTGGCGGCGATGGTTGGCAGCTTCCTGCTGGTCGGCGTGTACATGGGCGCGCAGCCGTCGGTGACGCAGATATTCACGCTCGTGGACTCCGTCGCCGGTGAGTGGCGCTGGGAACTGTTCGCCAGCGAGCCCCTGATCTTCATGCTCTGGGTCTTCATCGCAGTGGTGACGATCGTGTGGGGCAGGGGGGTCTTCTGCGGCTGGGTCTGCCCCTACGGTGTCATGACGGAGCTCGTGCACAAGCTGGCCGCCACGCTGCACCTCCCCCAGCGCGAGCTCCCTAGCGCCTGGCATACGCCACTGCGCTACGTCCGCTACGGCGTGCTGGTGGTACTCACGGGCGTCTACCTGGTCGACAGCATCCTTGCGGAGCGGCTGGCGGAGATCGAGCCCTTCAAGAGCACCTTCCTGGTGCCCGCCTGGGAGAGGCAGCTGCCGTATCTCACGTGGTGGCTCGTGCTGCTGGCCGCATCGGCGGTGACCTGGCGACCCTTCTGTCGCTACCTGTGCCCGCTGGGGGCGGGGCTCGCGCTCTTCGGGAGCTTCAGGCTGTCGGGACCACGTCGGCGGTTGTACTGCGATAGCTGCAAGATCTGCCCACGCGGCTGCGAGCCGGAGGCTATCCGCGACGACGGCTCGATCGACCCACGCGAGTGCCTGTCGTGCATGACCTGCGAGGCGAACTACCGGAGCGAGGACGTGTGCCCGCCGCTCGTGTCGATCGGCCTGCTCGAGAAGAATGCCGAGCGCACCGCGGCCGAGGACCAGAAGCTGCAGAAGATGCGCCTGCGGGTGGTGGACCGATGATGGACGCACTCACTGTCACTGTCCGGATCGCGACTGCGCTGCTCGCAGTGGGCGCGCTGCAGCCCGCGCCTTGCCAGGCGGAGACCTTCGTCGTGGGTCGCGATGCGCCCGGCGTGCAGGCGGCGCTCGACGGGGCGAAGGCCGGCGACATCGTCGAGGTCCCGTCCGGGATCTGGGCCGGCTCGGTCGTCGTGCGCGCCGCGGTCGTTCTGCGCGGCACCGGCGGGATGATCGACGGCGGCGGCGAAGGCACGGTCGTGCGCGTGGAGGCACCGGGCGCGATCGTCGAGGAGCTCACCATTTTTCACAGCGGGGACGACCTGCGCGGGCCCGACAGCGGCATCTACGTGACCAAGTCGGCGGCCGGCGCGGTGCTGCGCAACAACTCCATCAAGCAGTGCGCCTTCGGCATCTGGATCCACGAGACGCCCGGCGCGCAGGTGATCGGCAATCGAGTGCACGGTCGCCCGGAGCTGCGCATGACCGATCGCGGCAACGGCATTCACCTGTTCAATGCGTCGAACCTGGTAGTGCGCGGCAACTTCGTGACCGAGGCGCGAGATGGCATCTACGTGGCGGCCACCGAAGACAGTCTGATCGAGAACAACCGGACCGAGCGGCTGCGCTACGGCTTCCACTACATGTTCTCCTATCGCAACACGCTCAAGGGCAACGTGAGCGACGACAGCACCGTCGGGCTCGCGCTGATGGAGAGCAAGGAATTGGTCGTCATCGGCAACCGCGCGACGGGCAACGAGCGCAACGGCCTGCTCTTTCGGGACGTGCAGCGCTCGACGATCCGGCGCAACGTCCTCGAACACAACGGCAGCGGGATGTTCTTCTTCTCGAGCACAGACAATGTCATCGAGGACAACCGCGTGGCGCACAACGAGGTCGGGATGAAGATCTGGGCGGGCACACGGCGCAACCGGATCAGCCGCAACGTCATCCTCGGCAACCGCCAGCAGGTCTTCTATGTCGGCGCCGAGGACCAGATCTGGGGGCAGGACTCGCAGGGCAACTACTGGGGCGACTACCTGGGCTGGGACCAGAACGGCGACGGCGTGGGCGACCGGCCGCACCGCGTCGACAGCTTCAAGGCATCGCTGCTCTACCGCTACCCGTCGGCGGTGCTGCTGCTGCGCAGCCCCGCGATGGAGATGCTGGCCCACCTCGCTGAGAGCCTGCCACTGCTGCGCGTGCCGACGGTGGTCGACGTATCGCCGCTAGCCATGAAGGAGGGTCCATGAAGGATGTGTCCGCAAGAGGAGTGTCGGTTCGTTTCGGAGCGCTGCAGGCACTCGACGCGGTCGACATGACGCTGCGCGCGGGCGAGCCGACCATGCTCGTGGGGCCCAACGGTGCCGGCAAGTCCACGCTGATGCGCGTGCTGCTGGGGCTGGTGCGGCCCGATGCCGGCGAGCTGCGGATCGATGGGATCGCCCAGACCATCGACAACGACTGGAAGCGGCGCATCGGCTACCTGCCGGAGGCGGTCGCCTTCTCCGACAACCTCAGCGGCCAGCAGGTGCTGCGCTTCTTCGCCCAGGCCCGCGGCATCGAGCGCGCACACGTCGATGAGGTGCTGCGTCGCGTGGGTCTGTACGATGCGCGTCGGCGCGCGGTGCGCGGCTACTCGCGCGGGATGCGGCAGCGCCTGGGGCTTGGCACTGCGATCCTCGCGTCGCCCGACCTCCTGATCCTCGACGAGCCCACCGGCGGGCTCGATCAGGAGGGCCTGGCGGTGCTGTGGTCGGTGCTGCAGGAGTGGAGGGACGCCGGCAAGATGGTGCTGATCGCGACCCACGACCTGGCGCTCGTGGAGCGGCGTGTCGACACCGTGTGCATCCTGAAGGGGGGCAAGGTCGTCGCGAGCGGCACCTCACAGGAGCTTCGCGAGGCGGCGCAGATACGACACCGCGTGCACTTCGACGTCGACGAGCGTGACGACCGGCGGGTGGTGCACTTCTGCAAGGCGCTGGGCCAGTGGGGGCACGCCGAGGTGACCCGCGAGGATGGTCGGGTGACCGTCGAGGTGACGGCCGACGCGATGCTCGAGCTGATGACCATTCAGACGAGCTTCGCGGGCGTCATCCGCAGCATTCGCGTCGAGGAGCCAACGCTCGACCTCGTCTACGACCGCATCCTGGGGGCCGCATCATGACACGCGTTGCAAGGGCCCTGGTCATGCACGAGCTGCTCGAGCGAACCCGGGACCGCTGGGTGATCGTCATCAGCATGCTGTTCGCGCTGCTATCGACGGGCGTGACGCTGTACGGGCAGAGCGCGGGGGCGGATGCCACCAAGCTCACCGGGCCGAGCCTCGTTACGCTGGCGAGCCTGCTGGTGCCACTGGTCGCGCTCGTGCTCAGCCATGACGCAATCGTGGGCGAGCGCGAGCGCAACACCCTGGGGCTGTTGCTCTCGCTTCCGGTCGGCCGCATCGAGGTGGTCTTCGCGAAGTACATCGGTCGCGCCCTCGCCCTCGTCTTCGCGGTGGTGGCGGGCCTTGGTGTGGCTGTCGTGGTCGGCGGTAGCGAGCAGGCGCAGACACTGTCGAAGCTCGTGGGTCCGACGCTCTTGCTGGGCCTGTCTTTCCTGGCCCTGGGTATGCTGATCTCGTCACTGGTAGAGCGTCAGGTCACCGCCGCCAGCGCAGTGGTCGTGGTGTGGTTTCTGCTCGTGTTCTTCTACGACCTGGGACTGCTGGGGCTCCTGGTCATCACGGACGGGGCGGTCGGGCAGGACACGGTCGCCATGCTGGTGGCGAGCAACCCTGCGGGCCTCTACCGCGTGGAGATGATGCACGCGCTGGCCGGACCCGAGGTGCTCACGGGGCTGGGCATGACCGCGTCGCTGCCATCGCAGGCAGCGAGTGCGGGCATCTGGGCGGGCTGGCTGCTCGGTCCGGTCGTCGTGAGTGGGCTGCTGCTCAAGTATCGGAAGGTGGTGTGATGATGACTCCCCGTACCGTGCGTGCCGCGACTTGTCCAAACGCCCTCTTGGTGGCGCTCTGCGTGATCATCTGGGCCGGCTGCACAGGCGAGGGCAAGCCGCTGGAAGCCGGCTCGCTCGCCGCCCAGCCGCTGGGTTCGCATGAGTGCGCCGCCTGCGGGATGATCGTCTCGGAGCAGCCCGCACCACGGGCGCAGCTCGTTCACCGGGACGGGACGCGGAGCTTTCTCTGCTCGGTGGGTGACTTGCTCGCGTATGCGGACGCGCCATCGCCCTCCGGTGCGCCGGTCGCCATCCACGTCGAGACGCTCGACCCTGCACAGGACGCCGTCCGCACCGATACGGGCGAGCGGCCCTGGCACGCGGCGGAGCAGACGCGTTTCGTGGTGGGAGTGGCGCGCGAGGGCGTGATGGGCGAGCCCTACGTGACCTTCGTGGAGCAGGGCGATGCGGAGCGTGTCGCCGGCCAACATCCGGGGGCGGAGGTGATGGGTTGGAAAGATGTCAATGCGCGTTGGAAGGCGCGCCAGCGGTCCGGGGACGGGCCACGCTAGATGGAGACCATGATGGAACAATGGAAGCGACTTGCGATGGTATGGATGACGGTCGGCGCGTCCCTCGGTGGCTGCCAGACCGAGACGCCGGCGCCGGCGGCCGCTGCGGAAACGGCGGCGACACTGGCCGCTGCGCCCGAGCCGCCGCCGGCGGGCGGGGCACCCGCACCCAAGGAGGAGGCACCTGCGGTTGCCGCACCGGCAGTCGAAGAGCCGCCGCCCGGGGACGCCAGCGCGGGCGAGGCGGTCTACAAGAAGACGTGCCTTGCGTGTCACGCTGCGGACGGTCGCGCCAACGGCGGCGTGACGGGCGCGAGCTTCGTCGATGACGCAACTCGTCTCGCCAAGCCCGACAGCGCGCTGGTCCACTCGATCAAGGAGGGCATCACTGGCAAGGCGCTCGTCATGCCACCGCAGAAGGATCTGCTGAGCGACCAGGAGATCCTCGACGTCATCGCGTACATCCGCAGGGAGTTCGGGGCCAAGTAGACGTCTGGAGACTACAGAGCCGCCATCCTCTGACTGGCGCCCGGCGGCGGGGCGGGGCCTCGCGGGGTGTCGTAGAGGACGAGGATCACGTACTGACCCCATGCTGCGCCCTCGGGCTTGTAGTGGCCCACACCGAGTCCGAGCCGCAGCTCCGGTGCACGCAGGATCTCGTCGGGAAGCTCCAGCGTGTCCATGGAGAGGGCCTCCATCCGCAGGCCTTGCATCGATCGCCGCAGCTGCTTGACGGCCGTGGTCAACGCGCGATCGAGCGCGGCGTGTGGCTGGAGCTTGCCGGCCGTGACGGCGGCCAGCTGCTGGTGGAGCGGTCGTGTCAGTCCGTCGAGCCGCTGTGGCGGGGTCAGTCCCAGCCGTTGCCGCGCAGCCGCGATGCGGTCGAAGAGGCGCTGCTCGTCCGCGGCGTGGCCCGCGTCATCATGGAAGCGGTAGGCCGTGACGGTGGCCGCCAGCAGCGGAGGCTCATCCGATGTCAGCATGCCCACCGCGACCTGCGTGGCCTTCGGGTGCATGAGTCCGACCCTCCCCGACGGCGAGCTCAGCGCACTGCGCAGCCACTGAACCACATCCGGATCGGGCCCGACGACACGCGCGAGAAAGCTCGCGTCGCGGATCGTTCCCCGTACGTACCAGCCGGCCATCATCCCGAGCGCCACCACATCGGTCACGTCGGCCGTGGCCGCATCCGCGCGGAACGTCGCATCGAAGAAGTGCGGAGTGACGCGCTGCGCGGTCTCGGACTGCTCCTGCGCCAGGGCCACCGGGGACAGGCCGCCGCGTTTGCGTATCGTGTTGAGGTGGCGAACCAGATCGGAGACGAGGTCGTCGGTGGCATCCCCGGAGGCCAAACCGAACGTCTCGAGTTGAAACTCCCTTGTCAGGTCCGGGCCCCGGCGGGTCGCAACGGACGCGAAGGTGCGTCCGAGCGCGCGCTGTGGCTGGATCGACACGAGCTCGATGGCCGCCTCCTGGTCCTCGTCTGCCATCGGACAGGAGACCTGAAACAGCGGCAGGCGCATGCCCATGTCCACGTCACACGCCGTCGCACCGTACAGCCCCTGGTTGATGAAGCCCACGACGGCGCCGACGGGCTGCAGCATGCGGCCCTGGATGACGATGCGCCCGGCGGCGTTCGGCACCGGATCGATCGGCTCCAGCTCCGCGCGCCGCGCAGCGGATGCGAACATTGCGGTTGCGTTCCCGTCATCCGAGCGCCCGATCCACAATCCGACGGAAGCGGCGTGGCTGGGCAGCATGCGCGGCAGGTTCGCAGACAGTGACTCGCGCCAGTCCGCGAGCATGCGCGCATCATCCCAGTCCGCCGGGACCTGCGCCGCCATCACCGACATCTGTACGGCGGCGGCCGTGGACCCGCAGCGCGAGGCGATGAACCGTTGCAGCGCCGCGCCGGGGTAGGCCTGCTCGGTGCTGAAGAAGCGGCCCGCCTCCTTCGCGATGCAGCGTACCGATTCGCTGAGCACGAGGTCGCGTCTCGACCCGATCGCCTCGACGAGCACCTGCTCGATGGGTGACGCCTCCGCGACCGGGCGCTCGGCGAGGTGACCCGCCGCGACGGGCTCGGCGAGGAAGCCCAGGCCGATGGAGCGCGCCGGACCCTGCATGCCGCGCAAGCCCTTGCGGCCGGCGATGGCCTCGAGCTTGTCGCGTGCGGGGAACATCGCGACGGGTCTCGAGCCGCCCGCCGATTCCGCCGACGAGGCGTTCGAACCCCCGCTCGCCCCGCTCCCGCATCCGGGGGCAAACCCGACAGCCATGCACGCCGCGAAGATGGCGATGCCCCCCACTCGTCTCGTTGTGCTCGGCAGCCGGACAGCCGCCGCGTCCCAGTCGACAATCATTGCAGTCCCCTCTCGAAGCCGATCTTATGCCTCTGGGCCAAGCGCGTGGACGAAAGTTCGCTCTTCCCGACGTCGGGGATGCAGGGTCCGGGGTCGGAGCTTGGGCTGTCCAGATGCTGCGCCGCCGGGAAATGCGATGTGGCGGTCCAGTGCGCGCCGTGATGCACTGCTCCCGGCGGCTGGCAGGCTGCGTGGGCCGCGGGCCGTGAATTGTGGCACCATGCCCCGCGATGCCGACGAGGGTCGTTCACTTCCAGCGGCGACCGGGCCCCGGGGCGTTCAGCATGGAGCGCCTGTTCGAGGATGTACGCGCGCACCTGCCCTCCGACATCGCTGTGGAGGTGCAGACCAACGCGCACGTGAGTCAGGGTGTGCTGGGTCGATTCAGCGACACCGTGCAAGCCTTCCAGCATCGCGGCCCGGTCAATCACGTACTCGGGGACGTGCACTACCTGACCTGGCTGCTGCCCACGGCACGCACGATCCTGACCGTTCATGACTGCGCCTCCCTCGAGCGCCTGCAGGGATGGCGGCAGCGCGTCCTGTGGCTGCTGTGGTTCTGGCTTCCCGCGAAGAAGGCCGCGCGCATCACCGTGGTGTCGGAGTTCAGCCGCGACAGCCTGCTGAAGTGGGTCGACTACCCGAGCGAGCGCATCGACGTCATTCCGCCGCCCGTGTCCGAGGAGTTCGTCCCCAGCGAACCGCGCGCACGCGGCGACCGGGCACGGTTGCTGCAGATCGGGACTACGCCCAACAAGAATGTGCCGCGTGTGCTGCAGGCGTTGGACGGCCTGCCCGTGAAGCTCGTGATCGTCGGCGTGGTCGACGACGCCATGCGTGGGCAGCTCGAGGCCTCGGGCGTCGACACGGAAGTCCTCGTCGGGCTCAGTCGAGAGGCCATGGTCGCCGAGTATGCGAAGGCCGACGCAGTGTTGCTCGCGAGCACCTACGAGGGGTTCGGCATGCCGATCGTCGAGGCGCAGGCGGTCGGCCGACCGGTGGTCACCAGCAACGTGTGCTCGATGCCGTTTGCCGCGGGAGAGGCCGCGTGCTTCGTCGACCCCTTCGACGTCGCAGACATTCGTCGCGGCGTGCAGCGCGTGATCGAAGACGACGCATACGCGCGGGAGCTGGTCGAGGCAGGCTTCGAAAACACCAAGCGCTTCGCCCCCGAGAAGATCGCAGCGCAGTACGCCGCGATCTACCGCGCGCTTGCGGACGACGCCGCTCCCTGAGGGGAAGCCAGGCCTCGAGCACGCGATACGCCTCCTCGCGGTTGTCGACGCGAGAAGTGCTGCTATCCGCACGAAATGGTGGCGGGGATGGCGATTCCCCGGGCTGACGGGGCCGCGATTTAGGTGGCCCATCGGGGCTATCCGGCAGGCCTACGCCGCGCGGCAGTCGACGTCCCCAAACAGGAGTGTCAGAATGACGGTTGTATGCAGATCTTACGCCCATTTCTCGGTTCGGTCGTCGCGCTCTCCTTCCTGATGCTTGCCTGCTCCGACAGCGACTCCGACGCTGACGCGGGCCCTGGCGATGCGGCCGTCGACGGCGGCGACGGCGGCGACGGTGACAGCAGCGGTGATGGGGACGGGGACGGCGACGGCGACGGTGACCTCGACGGCGGCACGGCTCCGGATTCCGACGGTGACGGGCTCTCGGATGCGGACGAGGAGATGTACGGGACCGACCCCGACGATGCCGACTCCGACGACGACGGCCTGAGCGACGGCGACGAGATCGCTGCGGGCACGGATCCCAACAACAGCGACAGCGACGGAGACGGCTTCACCGACGGCGAGGAGGTCTTCCTGGGGACCGACCCCAACGCCGCTGACGACACGGGGTGTGCGGCCCAGGAAGCGGGCGCATCGCCCACCTCGCGTCCGGTGGACATCATCGTGATCATCGACAACTCCTCGAGCATGGACGGGGAGATCGCGGCGGTCGAGCAGCGCATCAACGAGGACTTCGGCGACATCCTCAATGACGCTGGAGTCGACTGGCAGGTCATCATGCTCTCGCGTCACGGCGCCGTCGGCCACGACATCAACGGCTGCGACGACAACGGCATCTGCATCGAAGGCGACCTGACCGGCAACCAGAACACCTGCGACCCGAAGGCGCCGCAGGCCCACACCGAGCGCTTCAAGCAGTACAGCATCTGCATCAACAGCCGCGATGGGCTGGCGAAGGCGGCTGCGAGCTTCGACGACAGCCCTCCGGGCTGGGCCGGCGGGTTCGAGGACAACGAGTACTTCACCGGAAACAACGACGGCTCTGCGGTCAACCCCGGCACGGCTCCGACCGGCTGGCACGCCTGGCTGAGAGCGGGCGCACTGCGCACGTTCCTCATGATCACCGACGACCGCTCCGACGACCCCGCAGGCGAGTTCACGGACTGGATGTACTCGAAGGACGTCTCGTTCTTCGGCAGCGCGAACATGCCCAACTGGGTCTTCCACTCGATCATCGCCGTGCAGGCCAAGCCCGATGCGGCCGAGCCCTGGCTGGCGAACGAGCCCGAGCTGGACATGGACTGCGGCAATGGCTCCCAGGCCATCGGCTACGACTACCAGGAGCTGAGCATGGCGAGCGGCGGCCTGCGCTTCCCGATCTGCGAGAACGACAACTTCGATGCGGTCTTCCAGGCCATCGCCGAGCAGGTCGTGGAGAGCTCGACGGTCCCCTGCGCGCTCGTGCCCAGGCTCGACCCGAGCGCCGGCATGCCGGACTACAGCCGCACCACGCTGATCTACGAGGCTGGCGACGGGCAGCGCACGCAGCTCGATGCGGTGGCCGACATGGGCGCCTGCGACACGGGCGACTACTACGTGGCGATGGGCGGGACGATCCAGCTTTGCCCGGACCTGTGCGCCGTGGTCGAGGCCGACCCGCAGGCGGTCGTGCGGCTGCGCGTGGCCTGCGTTCCGGTCTGCGGCAACGGCAAGATCGAGCCCGGCGAGGTGTGCGATGACGGCAACACGGACGCGGGCGACTCCTGCAGCCCGAGCTGCACGCCGACCGACGGCTGTGGCAACGGCGTGGTCGAGAACGCCGAGGAGTGTGACGACGGCAACCTGGAGACGGGCGACGGCTGCAACGCCGGCTGCGGGGTGGAGTCGGGCTGCGGCGACGGCGAGCTGAACTCGGGCGAGGAGTGCGACGACGACAACCTCGAGGACGGCGACGGCTGCGATGCCAGCTGCGAAGTGGAGTCGGGCTGCGGCAACGGCGTGCTGCAGGCCGGCGAGGGCTGCGACGACGACAACCTGACCCCGGGTGACGGCTGCAACGAGCTGTGCCAGATCGAGCTCGAGTAGCGCTACCGGACTGGCACCTCGAGCACTCCGCCCTCCACCGGTAGCTCGAAGTCCAGCTCGACCACCTGCAAGCCATCGATGGCCTCCGGCGTGACCGTGTCGTAGGTGACGATGGCAATACGATAGGGTCCCGGACCGGCAGTCGCTGCAGTGAGGCACGTCCGTTCGGGCGTGCGTGTCTCGACGTAGTGAGCGCCGTCCCAGACGACCGCAACGGGCGAATCGGAATCGATGGGTAAGGGATCCAGGAGGCAGGCGCCGCAGAACGCAGCGCGATCGGGTTCGCTGCAGGGGACAGCGCAGTTCGTGTCGAGCGGCAGCACCTCGGGCTCTCCCGTGGCGAGCGAGTACAGCGAGTAGCCGATGTCGCATCCCTGGCTGAGGTGAACGCCCGTTGTCTCGGGTACCGTGAAGACGAAGGTCACGCCCCCCGCGGGCGGCGCGGGGTGGGGGCCGCCAGGGATTGTGGAGGCGGCCTCCGAGTCCGCCGGGTCGGAGCTCCTTGCGTGGGTGCCGAAACAGCCCGCCACGCACAGGACGCACAACACGCACGACAGGGACAATCGATGCAGCACGATCACAGGGTGCGCGCGGCACGATCGCAAGGCAACCGGTCCTCTCATGGCCAATCCGGGCCGCACTCGACAGGTGACGCGGGGGTCTACGTCACATGTTGCGGCCTGTGTTGACCGGATGGACTGGGCCGCCGCCAGCGTCCATGGTTGCGCGCGGCGTTCGGGCGTAGGGTCGTCGCCGGCGGTAAACGATTCAATGGAGGCGGGGTGGCATGAAGAAGATCCTTTCGATCGACGGGGGCGGCATTCGCGGTTTGATTCCGGCACTCGTGCTGGCGGAGCTCGAGCAGCGCGCGGGTCGTCCGCTGCACGAGGCCTTCGATCTCATCGCAGGCACATCCACCGGCGGCATCATCGCACTGGGCCTCACGAAGCCGGGCGCAGACGGCAAGGCCGAGCACAGTGCCTCGGACCTGGCTGACCTCTACCGCAGCCACGGTCGCACGATCTTCACGCGCTCCTTCTGGCGCGGGGTGACGTCGGTTGGCGGCCTCGCCGACGAGAAGTACGACGAGGACGGGCTCGAAGACGTGCTCCAGGAGTATCTGGGCGACGTGAAGCTCGCCTCCGCACTGCAGAAGGTCTTCGTCACGACCTACGACCTCGAAGCGCGCAAGCCGCTGTTCCTCAAGAGCTGGAAGGACGACCGCAACCAGGTGGAGATGTGGCGGGCGGGGCGCGCCACCTCCGCGGCGCCCACCTACTTCGAGCCCGCGAGGGTCAAGGTGCAGGGCGAGAAGCGCGCGCTCATCGATGGGGGCGTCTTCGTCAACAACCCGGCGCTGAGCGCCTACGCCGAGGCCAAGCGCCTGTGGCCGGACGAGACCGACTTCGTGATCGCGTCGGTGGGCACGGGCGAGCACACGCGCCCGATCAGCGCGAAGGAAGCATCCGGCTGGGGGCTGGCCGGCTGGGCCATCCCGCTGCTGAACGTGGTGTTCGACGGAGTGAGCGACGCCGTGAACTACCAGCTCGACCACATCGTCGGCGAGGACCGCCACTTCCGCTTTCAGACGGAGCTCGACAAAGCCAACGACGACATGGACAACGCGTCCCGCGGCAACCTCCTGGCGCTCGAGGCCGAGGCCCGGGACATCCTCGACGCCCACGGGGGCAGGCTGTCGGTGCTCGCCGAGCTGCTGAACACCCCGTAGTGACGGTGTGCAACGCGCCTCAGTCGTCGGCGCACTCGCTCTGACATGCCCGCAGGTCGCCGTCGGCGGCGTTGGCGATCATGCACTGGTCGAACGAGGCGATCGGGTCCGTCAGGAAGGCGGCCAGGTCGGCGGGGCACATCTCCATGATGCAGGCGACCTCGTCGCCGAACGTGTCGAGCAGTGTGCACGGGCGCGCGCACTCGACCGCGGCCCAGCAGTCGGCGTCGCAGGCGCTCACCTCGTCGGGGCACACGTCGCACATGCACTGGGCGCACTCGACGCTCGAGCCCGGGTCTGCGGTCAGGCAGGCGGCACCGAACTGGGGGGCCGCGTCGGCGCGCTCTGATGCGTCGGCGACATCGTCGGTCGCGTCCATACCCCCATCGCCCGGCTCGTCGCCGCCGTCGCAGCCCCACAGCGGTGCGACGAGCAGCATCGCGAGGGTTGTCCATCGGACGGCGCAGTGGTGGTCGTCTTGTCTGTACATCGCGTTCCCGAGCTGCGTCGGACACCGCGTCCGACCGGGGCGATGGTAGGTGGTCGGCGCGCCGCACGCTCTTAGGCGTGTCTTAGCGCTACGTTAGCTCCATCATCGTCGAGAGCGTGGGCCCCGAGCTGCTTGTGTTCGCCTCGGACTGTCCCCATCCTGAGGCGACGCGTACCATGGTGGTGATAATGGACCCGCAGCACTGACCGGTGACCACTTGAAGACGACGCAGTACCTTCGCCGCACGCTCGGCTACCCGCCCCATTCCCTCTGGCGTCTGCGCGGCCTCCTGGCGCTGGTCGCGGTGGTGGCCCTCGGCTGTTCCTCCGACGCGGACAGCGCAGCGACGGGAGAGGACGCCGGTGGCGGCACAGACGTCGCGGACGTCGAGCTGATCGAGTTCGACCGGTCGGACTACACCGACGTGGGGCTGGGGCCCCTCGACTACTCGGATCCGGCGCTGTGGGCATGCCGTCCGGACGCTATCCCTAACGTATGCGACGCGAACCTCGATGCCACCGTCGTGCACCCCGACGGGACCTTCACGTTCGAGGCGCACGAGGTGGCGGCGGATCCGGGCTTCGATTGCTTCTACGTCTACCCGACCGTGAACTTCGCCCTGACCCTGACCCCCAGCAGCGGCAACGAGACCGACTTCGCGGACATCGCAGCGGTCAGCGCCGCCGTGGAGACCCAGGGCGCTCGCTTCAGCGAGGTGTGCCGCGTGTTCGCTCCGCTCTACCGGCAGTCGACCTCGGGCGCCGTGGCAGGGGGCGAAGAGCTCGAGCTCGCCCGGCAGGACGTGCGCGACGCCTTCGCCTATTACATGGACGCCCACAACGGGGGGCGGGACGTCGTGCTGGTCGGCCACTCGCAGGGGACCCACGTGTTGACCAGCTTGACGAAGGAGACCTTCGACGTCGATGCGCAGCTGCGACAGCAGCTGCTGTCCGCGCTACTCATCGGCGGCGACGTCACGGTTGCGGACGGCGACGTCGTGGGCGGTACCTTCGACAACGTCCCGATCTGTACCGCCGCCGGGCAGCGCGGGTGCATCGTGGCCTACTCGAGCTTCGCCGCGGAGTCGCCGCCGGGGGACAACACGCGGTACGGCGTGGCCGACGCTGGCCTGCAGACCGCGTGCACCAACCCGAGTCTGCTCGCGGGGGGCGACGGGCTGCTCGACAGCATCTTTGCCTCGGCTGAGCTCCCCGGTGACGTGGAGCAGCCCTGGGCTCGCTATCCCGGCATGTTTCGGGCCGAGTGCGTGGGGACCGACGAGCTGAGCTACCTGGAGGTATCCGTCGCAGGCGGCGACGGTGACGTGCGCGAGCCGCCGACCTACCGCACCTTGGCCACCGAGTTTGCCGGATTCGGCCTCCACACCGTGGAATACGAGCTCGCCCTGGGAAGCCTCATCGAGCTGGTTGCCCTGCAGGCGCAGTGATCGCGACGCGGCCGGGGTGTCGCATCTCCTTCAACCGGGAGCGCGCAGCCACCACTGTTGGAGGTAGTGGGATTGCGCCGGGGTCTCGGCGTCCAGGAGGTTTCGCGATGAAGCGGATCGGTGCTCCACTGTGGGCGGTCGTGTTCTCGAGCGCCGTCGTCTCGATGGGTTGCGCAACCGCGGGTAGCGGGGCTTCGGGCACCGAGAAGGCGCCTGCCCCGGGCAACGCGCGCGCCGGCGAGGGCAAGCGCTGCGACTACGGCGGCTCGAGCGACTTCACTTGCACCGGTGGACTCGTCTGCTGCTATGGACCCGGCGAGGACGAGTCGCCCTACGGCAGCTGCGAGTCCGACTGCGACTGACCGGTGACCGGCGGGCCCTCCCTCACCGCTCTTCGCCCGACGTGCGGCCGCTGTGTCGGGTGGCGACGCTGTCGGTGGCCTCGGTAACGAGCTCGGAGGTCGCGACCTCGGTCCGCGGGCTACGCTCCTGCAGCTGCGTCGCGAGCTGCGACAGCACCTCATCCGCGGGTTCGACGCCGGTGGTTGCGCGTTGCGTACGCGCGGCATCCGACAGCGCCTCGCATCGCGCAGCGAGCACCGCGCCGCTGCCGCGCCCGTAGATCGCCGCGGTCGCGCGGGCGTGGTGGTCGAAGGCCTCTCGATCTTCGGCCGCGAGTGCCACGCGCGCCATCGTCTCCTGTACCAGCCCGCGCTGCAGCCCCTCCACGCCCACCTGCTCGAGCGCGTCGTCGGCCGCCCGCAGCCGCTCCATCGCGCGGGCGTGGTCGCCGACTTGCGCCTCGGCCAGCGCGAGCTCGCGCCGCAGGTCCGGATACCACAGGGCCTGCAGCTCGGCCTGTGCCACCGCGCCGCGGCCGAACTCCACCGCCCGATCGAGTGCACCCAGCTCGCGCAGCGCACCGATGCGCGCCGCCGCCGCGAACGCCCACGCCCCGTGGTCGCCGGGCTCCGCGCCCTTGAGCGCTGCCTCCAGGTGCGTGATCGCGCCGCGCGCGTCGCCGCGCAGCAGCTCGTAGGCTCCGCGCGCGAGATCGTGGAAGGGGATGACGCCGGGATGCAGGCGCGCGCCGAGCCGCAGGTACGGGATCGCCAGCTTGACTGCCGTGAGGTCTCCGGCCGCGATCTGCGCACCCAGTGGCGACAGGATGTTCTGCCCGCCTGCGAAGGCCTGCCGACTGCCCCGCTCGAGCAGCTTCGACTCCCCCTGCTGCTGACAGCGCGCCGCGGCATTGAAGTCGCCGATGCTCACGTAGTACGTGCGCCGCACGTCCCAGGCGTTGGCCTCGTAGGGCGCCGAGGTCTCCAGCAGGTCGGCCCAGCGCAGGCAGTCGCCCAGCCCGAGCGAGGCTTCGGTCATCCCGATCCCCGCGCGCAGGGCATCGCGGGAGTCGTCCAGGTCGCCGTGGTTGAACGCCTCGAGCTGCCGCAGCGTCTCGCGGAAGGCGACCCGTGCCTGCGGCGGGCGACCGACGATGAAGTCCGTATTCGCCTGCGCACAATCGACGATTGCTCTCAGCGGGGCGAACAGCTCGACGAAGGGCTCCACGAGCGCAGCGACCGATCGCAGCATGCGCGCGTCGCACATCACGGTGCAGGCCGGCAGCAGGAACATCGCGTGGATGGCGAGCGCGCCGAGCGCCTGCTGGGGGTCGAGGACCTGCTGCGCGGCGTCGCGTGCGCGGTGGTCGGCGGCCGCACGCTTCATCGCCGTGCGCAGACGTGTCTCGGCCGGTTCATCGGCGAGCGTCGCGTGGTGGTCGAGGCCGCTGTCGCGCGTGAGGTGGGCCCGCAGCCGCGGCTCGTACTCCGTGAGCCCGACGTAGAGCTCGAACATGGAGCCGCGCACCAGCGCCTCGAGTACGCGGTACTCCTGCATCGCGGGTCGCCCATCGCGCTCGACCAGCTGCAGCGCGCGGCCGAGGGTGGGCATGGCATCAGCGCTGAGCGCACGCATGAAGCGGGTCGTGCGCTTGCGCGAGGGAAGCAGCTCGAGCAGCGCGTCCAGCCCGCGCGCGTCGCCCGCGAGCAGCCGATGGGAAATCGCCTCCGCGTCCGCGCCGTCCTCGGTGTCGAACATGTCGGCGAGTCGTGCGTGCAAGCGGCCGCGATCTGTCTCGCCGAGCTGCTCCGTGAGCGCCGTCGGCCAGCCTCCGTGCTGGAAGCGGAAGCGCTCGCCCTCCGCGGCCAGCACGTTGGCGGTGACCAGCTCGGACAGTGCCGCGTGCAGCTCCCCACCCGGTCGGTCGTGCAGTAGCTGCGCGCACTGTGCGACGGAGAAGCTGCGCCCGGGGCTCAGGGCCAGCATGCGCGCGAGCTCGAGCGCCACCGTACCGACCGCCTCGGCGCGGGCTGACAGCGCATCCGTCATCGACGCGGGCAGCTCGCTGTCGTCGATCACGGGCCGGATGTGCCACAGCCCGCGGTCGTAGCGAACCTGACCGCGGCCGAGCAGGTGCTCCGCGACCGCCATCACGTTGCCGGGGTTGCCAGCGGTGACGCGGTGCACCTGGTCGGCCAGGCGATCGAGGCCGGGGGGCTCGCCGAACACCGAGGCGAGCAGCGCTCGCACCTCGTCGGCCTGAAGCCGCGACAGCGTCCAGCGCCTGGCTGCCGCGCGCAGGAGGGACAGCTCGCCACCGGCCTGGACGTCGCTTGGCGCGGTGCAGAGCACGACCAGCGAGCGCTTGGGGCTCGCCTGCGCGAGCGCGACCAGAAGGGCGACGGTCTCGGCGTCCAACAGGTGCACGTCGTCGGCCGCGATGCACAGCGCGTGCTCGGCGCAGACCGCATCGAGGAACTGACGCAGCTGCACGAGCACATCCGCGCGGGTGGGCCGCTCCGCGCCCGCCTGGGGAGGCAGCGCGGATGGCCGTCCGGACTGCAGCCGCTGCTGCAGCTCGGGCAGCATGCGCTGCAGCGGTTCACGGTGGATCGTGGCCGCCGCCAGCGACAGCTCCTGGGCGTGCTCCAGCAGCTCGGCGACGAGTGCGGTCGCCGCAGCGAAGGGACGCCGCTGCGCGGGGGCATCGACCCTGACTACCAGGCAGCCTTGCAGCTGGGCGTCGAGGGCGCACGCATCGAGCATGCGCGAGCGGCCGATGCCCGCGGCTCCCTCCAGCAGCACCGCGCCGCCACGTCCATTGCGTGCGCCCGAGAGGATCGCCTCGAGCCGCCGCAGCTCGGTCCCGCGCGCCACCAGCGTCGGCGTCGTCAGGTAGGCGCCCTGCTCGGCGAGGTCGGCCAGGTCGGTCACCGGCGACAGCTCGGCGATGGCCGCGAGTCGCTCCATCACCTCGCCGGCGGTGGATGGCCTCGCGTCACGGTTGAGGCTCAGCAAGGAGAGCACGAGCGCATCGAGGGCGGCGGGCACCTCGGGGTTGGTTGCCGATGGCACCTCGGGTCGCTCGGCCCAATGCTCCGACAGGTCATGGAACCGGCGCGCTCCGTAGGCATGGCGACCGGTGAGACCGCGGTAGAGGGTCGCCCCCAGCGCGTAGAGGTCGACGCGGCCGTCGAGCTCCTGGCGCTGGACCACCTCCGGCGCGACGTAGGGCGGCGTGCCGACGATCTGGCTGGTCGGTCCCATCGGCGACATCACGCCGAAGTCGATCAGCTTCGCGGTGCCGTTACCGGTGAGCTGGATGTTGCGCCCGCCGATGTCGCGGTGGATCAGGCGCCGCGAGTGGAGCAGCGAGAGCGCCGAGCAGATGTCGCGCGCGTGCTTGCACAGCGCTTGCCAGGCCGGCCGCGCGCGCGACAGCGTCGGGCCCTCGAGCAGCTCCATCGTGTAGTAGGTGCCGTCCTGCGTACCGAAGTCGTACACCGAGACGATGTGCGGGTGCACCAGCTGGGCGAGCGTGTGGTACTCGCGCTCGAACAGCGCGGCGATGGCGGCCGGATCGCTCTCGTCGGGGGACTGCTCGAGCCGCTTGAGCGCGAGGTGTGCGCCGTTGCGCTCGTCGACGACCCCGTAGACGACGCCCATGCCACCGCGCCCGAGCTGTCGCTCCACGCGGTAGCGGCCGGCGATGGAGGAGGGGGGCGGCGGCGTCTCCGCATCCTCAGCCATCGGCGCTCCCGCGAACGGTCATCCCCCGATCGTACCACCCCGCGGCGGCGCGGGCTCCCGCCCTGAATCGCTGCTACCGCGACGCCCGCGCCCGCTCAGGGGTGCTGACTCTCGCACACGTAGTCGCGGTTGCCGCCGCAGCCGGCGTCCTGCCACAGGTTGTTGAAGTCGTACTCCAGGCAGTCGTTGCCCGAGACGTCCGGCTCACTGTTGTCCCAGTGGGTGTAGAGGCCCGGGGGATGGGTGTCGCATTGCGTGCCGTCCGCGCAGGTGCGGTAGCCGTTGGAGTCGCCCTCCCAGAACTGATCGTCATTGTTGGACCAGCGCCAGGTGCCCTCGTTGGCATTGTCGCGCGCGCCCATCCACGAGTCCGAGACGATGTTGCTCGCGACGAAGGCGTCTTCGGTGGCGTCATCGATGCGCACGAGGTCGAGGCCGCGCGCGGTGCAGGCGTTGCGCGCCGCCTGCCAATTGGTCTCGCCCGTGCAGAACCAGTAGAGGTGCCCGCCCTGCACCTGGCTCGTGCAGTTGCCAGTCGGCGCGTCGCAGCCGTCCGCCTGGCCGCAGATGCCGGCGCCGTCGCACATCGTGTTGGCGATGCAGCCCGCATCGGTGCACGCGGTGCCGGCAGCCGCCGGGTTGGGGTCGCTGGGGCAGCCGCAGCCGTCGTCCGCGTCCTTGGTCGCGTCGTTGGGGCACGCGTCGTTGCAGTCGGGCGTCCCGTCGCCGTCGGAGTCGACCTCCGAGACGCCGCAGCCGCAGGCGCCGGGGACCAGCTCCGGGTCGCCCGGGCACTCGTCGTTGGGCACCTTGCAGACGTAGGCGCTCGTGTTGCCGCAGCTGCCATCGTCCCACGGCGCGTTGTCGTCGACGTCGTACTCCAGGCAGTCCTGCTGGATGAAGATATTGCCGTTGTTCGGCTCGCCGCTGTCCCAGTTGTTGTAGAGCACGTTCGGGTCGCCGGTGCAGTCGCTGCCGTCCGCGCAAGTCGGGTAGCCGCCGGCGTTGCCCTCCCAGAACTGGTCGTTGCTGTCGAGCCAGCGCCACTCGCCCTCGACGGCGCTGTCGCTCGCTCCGATCCAGACGGTCACGTCGCGGATCGACTCCACGAACGCGTCCTCCTGGGCGTCGACGATGCTCGCGAGCTCCGCACCCGGGAGGTTACGGCACGCGTCCACGGCGCTGTTCCAGTTGAGTCCGTTGGTGCAGTAGTAGAAGCCACTGGCGGTCGCGCCCGGATACGGGTGATAGGTGCAGCCGTTGTCCGGCGCGCAGTCGGCGGGGTCGCCGCAGGTGCCGGCGCCGTCGCACTGCGTGTTGGAGTCGCAGAGACCGTCGTTGCAGGCGGTTCCACCCGCAACCGGGCTCGACGGACAGCCGCAGTCGCCGGCCTGAGCGTGCGTCGCGTCGGCCGGGCACTCGTCGTTGCAGTCCGCGATTCCGTCACCGTCGGTGTCAGTGTCCGCGGTGCCGCAGCCGCAGATGCCCGGGTCCTGCTTGCCGGGATCGTTGATGCACAGGTCGATGCAGTCGGCGGTTCCGTCGCTGTCCGTGTCGACGTCGACGACGCCACAGCCGCAGTCGCCCGGGTCCTGCTTGCCGGCGTCGCCGGGGCAGTTGTCGATGCAGTCAGCGAAGCCGTCGCCGTCGCCGTCCGTGTCCGCGACGCCGCAGCCGCACATCTCGGGGTCCTGCTTGGCAGGGTCGTTGATGCAGCCGTCGATGCAGTTGGCAAAACCGTCGCTGTCGTTGTCGGTGTCGGCGTTGCCGCAGCCGCAGGTGCCGGGGCTGGTCTTGTTCGGGTCGCTGTCGCAGGCGTCGATGCACACGGGTGAGCCGTCGCTGTCGGCGTCCGTGTCAGGCGTGCCGCAGTCGCAGATGCCGGGGTTGTTCTTGCCCGGGTCGTTGATGCACCCGTCGACGCAGTCGGGCCAGCCGTCCACGTCCGTGTCCGTGTCGGGGTCGCCGCAGCCACACACACCCGGACGCGTCTTGTTCGGGTCCGCCGGGCAGCCATCGACGTTCTGCTCGCAGAAGTAGTCGTTGCCCGAGAAGATGCCGGCGCATGCCAGATCGCCGAAGCCCATCACGTCGTTGACCACCAGGCACTGGTTGTCGTCGGCGCCGTCGCCGTTCCAGTTGACGTAGAGGCCGCCCTGGCCGTCGTTGCACGACGAACCGTCGGGGCAGGTCTGGAAGCCGGACGCCTCGTCACCCTGCCAGAACTGCTCCACGTCGCCGAAGGACTGCCAGCGCCAGCGTCGATTGGCGGTGTCGTCGTCGTCGCGACCGCCGACCCAGGCCGTATCCTCGTTCCACGCCGTCAGGAACATTTCCTCCATCGAGTCGTCCACGCGCGCCAGGTCCATGCCGTTGGCGGTGCAAGCGTCGCGTGCGGCCTGCCAGTTGAGCTGGTCGGTGCAGTACCAGTACTGGTGACCGTCGTAGTCCATCGACGTGCAGTTGCTCGCGGGCGCGTCGCAGGAGTCGGGCTGGCCGCAGACGCCGGTGCCATCGCACTGGAAGGCGTTGAGACACGGGCCGTCGCTGCATGCGATGCCGGCGGGGAAGGGCGTGTCGGCGCAGCCGCAGTCGCCGGGCTCCGTGCGGTTCGGGTCGCCGGGGCAGTTCTCCTGGCAGTCGAGCGGGCCGTCGCCGTCGCTGTCGATGTCGGGCGCGCCGCAGCCGCACGTCCCGGGCACCGTCTTGTTGGGATCGGCGTCGCACTCGTCGTTGCAGTCGAGCGTGCCGTCTGAGTCGGTGTCGGTTTCCGCCACGCCGCAGCCACACGTGCCTGGGGTCGTCTTGTCCGCGTCCGCGGGGCAGCCGTCGAGGCAGTCGAGGCTGCCGTCTGAGTCGGTGTCGTCGTCCGCCACGCCACAGCCGCACACGCCGGGGTCGGTCTTGGTCGAGTCCGCCACGCAGCCATCGATGCAGTCGGCCGTGCCGTCGCCGTCGCCATCGTCGTCGGGGACGCCGCAGCCACAGACGCCGGGGTCGGTCTTGTTCGAGTCCGCCGAGCAGCCGTCGATGCAGTCGGCCGTCGCATCGCCGTCGCTGTCCGTATCCGGGACGCCGCAGCCGCAGACGCCCGCCATGATCTTGTTCGGATCCGCCGCGCAGCCGTCGTCGCAGTCTGCGGTGGCGTCGCCGTCACTGTCGGTGTCGGCGATGCCGCAGCCACAGACGCCCGGGTCGACCTTGCCGGTGTCGGCGGGGCAGCCGTCGTCGCAGTCGAGGGTGCCGTCGCTGTCCCCGTCGTCGTCCGCGACGCCGCAGCCGCACACGCCCGGGTCCGTCTTGTCCACATCGGCTGGGCAGCCGTCGTTGCAGTCGACGGTTCCGTCGCCGTCGCCGTCGTCATCGGCGGTGCCACACCCGCAGACGCCGGGGTCGGTCTTGGCCATGTCGGCGGGGCAGCCGTCGTTGCAGTCCTCGACGCCGTCGCCGTCGGTGTCGTCGTCGGCGACGCCGCAGCCGCAGACGCCGGGGTCGTCCTTGTTCGGGTCGGCGGGGCAGCTCTCGTCGCAGTCCGAGTTGCCGTCGCCGTCGGTGTCCACGTCGGAGACGCCGCAGCCGCAGACGCCGGGGTCGGTCTTGTTGGGGTCCGCCGTGCAGCCGTCGTTGCAGTCGGGTGTCATGTCGCCGTCCGAGTCGACCTCGGAGACGCCGCATCCGCACATGCCGGCCGCGACCTTGCCCGGGTCGCCGGGGCAGCCGTCGTTGCAGTCGGGTGTGCCGTCGCTGTCGCCGTCGTCGTCGGGTACGCCGCAGCCGCAGGCACCAGCCGCGGTCTTGTTCGCGTCCATCGGGCAGGCGTCGTTGCAGTCGGCGGTCCCGTCGCCGTCGCCGTCGTCGTCGGGTACGCCACAGCCGCAGGTGCCCCCGGCGGTCTTGTCCGGGTCGGCGGGGCAGCCGTCGAGGCAGTCGAGCGTGCCGTCGCCGTCACCGTCGTCGTCGGGTACGCCACAGCCGCAGGTGCCGGCGGCGGTCTTGCTCGAGTCCATCGGGCATCCGTCTTCGCAGTCGGCGGTGCCGTCGCCGTCGGTGTCCGTGTCGGGCGTGCCGCAGCCGCAGACGCCGGCGTCGGTCTTGTTTCCATCAGCGGGGCAGCCGTCATTGCAGTCGGCTGCACCGTCGTCGTCGGTGTCGGTGTCCGCGATGCCGCAGCCGCAGATGCCGGGGGCTGTCTTGGCGGCGTCGACCGGGCAGTTGTCGTTGCAGTTGGGCGTGCCGTCGCTGTCGTCGTCGTCGTCGAGGACGCCGCAGCCGCAGACGCCGGGCGCCGTCTTATTCGGGTCGTTCTCGCAGCCGTCGTTGCAGTCGAGTGAGCCGTCGCCGTCGCTGTCGTCGTCGGGCACGCCGCAGCCGCATGTGCCGGGGAGCGTCTTCTGGTCGTCGGCGGGGCAGCCGTCGTTGCAGTCTGGCGTGCCATCGGCGTCGCCGTCATCGTCGGCGATGCCGCAGCCACACACGCCCGGGTCGACCTTACTCCCGTCGGCGGGGCAGCCGTCGTTGCAGTCGAGCGTGGAGTCGCTGTCGCTGTCGATGTCCTCGACGCCGCAGCCACAGATACCCGCGTCGACCTTGTTGGGGTCGTCGACGCAGCCGTCGAGGCAGTCCAGCGTGCCATCGAGGTCGGTGTCGTCGTCGGGCACGCCGCAGCCGCAGAGGCCAGGCGCGCTCTTGTCCATGTCGGCGGGGCAGCCGTCGTTGCAGTCGGGTGTTCCGTCGACGTCCGTGTCCGTGTCGGCCGTGCCGCAGTCGCAGACGCCCGGCGTGGTCTTGTCGATGTCGGCGGGGCAGCCATCGATGCAGTCCTCGGTGCCGTCGCCATCGGTGTCGTCATCGGGGACACCGCAGCCGCACACGCCCGGCGCATCCTTGTTCGGGTCGCCCGGGCACGTCTCGTCACAGTCGGGCTGGCCGTTCATGTCGAGGTCGTCGTCGGGCACGCCGCAGCCGCAGGCACCCTCGGCCGTCTTGTTCGGGTCGCCCGGGCACAGGTCGTTGCAGTTGGCCGTGCCGTCGCCGTCGGTGTCGTCGTCCGCGGTGCCGCATCCGCAGGTGCCCGGGGCGATCTTCGCCGCGTCAGCCGGGCAGCCGTCGTCGCAGTCGGCGGTGCCGTCGGAGTCCATGTCCGTGTCCGCCACGTCGCAGCCGCAGATACCGGGCATCGTCTTGTCGGGATCGCCGGGGCAACTGTCGTTGCAGTCGGGCGTTCCGTCGAGGTCGGTGTCCGCGTCAGCGACGCCGCAGCCGCAGGCCCCGGGCGTCGTCTTGTCCGGGTCGGCGGGGCACGCCTCGTTGCAGTCCAGGGCGCCGTCGCCGTCGGAGTCGTCGTCCGGTGCGCCGCAGCCGCAGATGCCCGCCATCTGCTTGTCCGGGTCAGCGGGGCAGTCGTCGAGGCAGTCGGGCGTGCCGTCACCGTCGGTATCGCCATCCGGCGCGCCGCAGCCGCAGATGCCCGGCTCGTGCTTGCCCGCGTCGAAGGGGCAGCTGTCATTGCAGACCGCGAACCCGTCGTCGTCCACGTCGGTGTCGGCCACGTCGCAGCCGCACTGGCCGGGGTTGATCTTGCCTGGGTCGCTCGGACACAGGTCCGGCGTGATCTCGCACACGTATCCGCGCATCACGTCGCATGCGTCGTCGGACCACAGGCCGTCGGCGCTGGCCTGCACGCCGCAGGCCTCGAGGTGCAGGCCGTCTGGCTGGCCGTCGGCCCAGCCCTCGAAGCGGCCATCGAAGGCGGCGCCGTCCGCTTCGCCGAGATAGAAGGGCGCGTCGTTGCTCGACCACGTCCACACGCCGCCGGTGTTCAGGTCGTTGGCGCCGATCCAGACGTCGAACTGCAGCTCGCCGTGGACGAAGTCGTTCTCGTCGCTGTCGCCGATCTCGACCAGCTCGCCCATGCGCATGGCGCGGCAGCGGTCGCGTGCCTCCTGCCAGCTACGGTCGTCGCTGCAGAAGAAGTAGTCGTGGTCGTCGCGCGTCACGAGCACACAGTTGTCGTCGGGCGTGCAGGGGCCGTCGATGCTCTGCTGCCGCTCGCAGCCGTTGGGGCCGTTGCCATCGCAGTCCAGCCAGTCGGCATCGCAGGCGACCACCTCGCATACTCCGGAGCCACAGTCCGTGGATGCGTGGGGCAGGCCCTGGCAGAGCATGTTGTCGCCGGTGCTCTCGCAGCCGCCGCAGTCGACGAGGGTCGTCGTCGAGGTCTCGCAGCCGTTGATCAGGTCCGAGTCGCAGTCGTCGAAGTCGGGGGCGCAGTCGATCGCCTCGCACACGGCGCCGGGGCCGCACGCGGTCGTCGAGGCGCCGGGCACGAGTGCATCGCAGTCCGTGCCGCAGGTGCCGCAGTTGTGGTTGTCCGAGGTCAGGTCGGCCTCGCAGCCGTTGGACGCATCGCTGTCGCAGTCGCGGAAGTCGCCCTCGCATTCGATGACCACGCAGGCGCCGGAGGCGCACACGGTCTCGGCGTTGGGCGCCGCGCAGTCGTCGCTGGCCTCGCCCTCGTCGACCATGAGGTCGCAGTCGTCATCCTCGTCGTTGCACAGCTCGGGGCAGATCTCGGGGCAGCGCTCGTCGTTGGGGTTGGGGTTGGGGATGCATCCCGTCAGGGGCGCGCCGTCGCCGCCGCTGCCAATGTCGACCGCGCCGCCGGAGCCGCCGCCGCCGGTGTCGCTGCCGCCCGCGCCGCCCATGCCGCTGTCTCCGCCCGGCCCGTCGCCAAGGTCCGGGTCGATGCGGGGCCGATCGCTGGCGTCGTAGGTCGGCAGGTCGCTCGGATCGACCTGGGCGTCCTCGCAGCTACCGCCGGTGCAGGTCTCGGCGCCGTCGCAGTCGAGCACGCCGATGCAGCTGTCTTCGAGCACGAGGTGCAGCTGCAGGCTCTCGCCCTTGATGTAGCCGGTGAGCCCCGCGACGCGCGCGACCGGCTCGCCGTCTCCGTCGACCGCGGTCGCCGTGACGAGAAAGACCCGCGAGGTGTCGTCGCTGCTCGGCTTGATCACCAGGTCGACCGGCCACTCGATGGCGCCTGAACCCGACGGGAAGCTGTGCGTGGCCTGTTCGGTGAGCGAGTCCGCGTCCGCGCCGCCCTCGACGACGATGTCGAGCGACTCGGACTGGCCGCGGACACCGGACTGGGCGTCCACGATGACCACGACATAGGTGCCGTCCTTCGTTTCGCTGCAGCTGACGAGCAACAACAGGGCAGCGCAGGCCGCGAGCAGTCTCTTCATGGCATCTCCAGCGCGGTGAGCACGACGCCCGAGTCGGTCGTCGGCGCTCCAGCGGTGCTGTCCGACCCGGACGAAGCGAGCGCGATGATCACGACCGCGCCCACCACGACGGCGGCGCCCGACCCCCAGAACCACCACTGATGCAGCAGGTTGTCGTCTCCGTCGCCGGTGTCGGCGACGATGGATAAGGTCGGGTCCGGGTCGGCAGAGGCTGCCGTACCTTGGATCCGCAGCGAGGTTGACTCGGGCATGTCCGCGTCAGCCAGCTCCGACGTGTCGAGGTAGACCGTCATCTCGAGCGGATCCTCACCGCCCACGAGGATCTGCTGCGGCTTGGCGGTGGTGCGGCCGCGGCGCAGGTTGATCGTGTGTCGCCCTGGATCGACGGCGATGGGCACGCCCGGGGCCCACGGCCGGCGCACGCTGTCGACCTCGACCTCGACGTCTTGTGTGTCGCCCTCGATGTCGACGGTGACGCGTCCCAGCCGTGGTTGCAGCTCGTCGAGTAGGATCTCGGAGACGATCCGGATCTGCTCCGAGGTGGGAGAGCCCGTCGGGTCGGCCTCCGCCTCCGTGATCACCTTCTTGAGAAGCTGGCCGGCTCGCAGCAGCTCACCGAGCTCCACGAGTGCGCCGGCATGGTTGTACGCGATCTGCATCGACCAGCGCGTGTCCAGCAGGCGCTCGAAGATGTCGGCGGCATCCTGATGGCGACCCTGCCCGGCAAGGTCCATCGCCTCCTCGTACATCGATCGCGCGGTCGACGCGTTATCGCCACGTACCGCGTCGTAGCCCTCCTCATTCTGGGCGAGCGCCGTCGTCGGCACGCACACCATCGTGAGGCAAAGCGTCATCGCGCTCAGGCGCGAACGGCGCCATCGGCCAAGGTCTCGAAAACACATCGGCAAACCACCCATTTATCCCCAGATTAGGGTACCACGCGGCCGGGCTCAGATCTCCAACTGCAGTGACCGGAACGCGGCGTGCGGCGAGTACACGCAGACCACCGGGAGCCAGGTCGGAGGTGGACACACCTGCCCCGACGTCTACGGTCGTGGACGCGGGAAGTCCGGGGGACTTATGCTGGCTACCGCGTCAGGTGTGCGCAGCGTCGACGGTGACGGCCGATCCATCGCGGTCTGCGCGATGTCGTACATGTGACCGAATGTGCCCCTCGCCGTCCGACTTCGACGGTTGATTGTGAGGGTTTCTCCCCTCTATGCTCCGTGCCCGGTGGGTGTTGGGGTGTAGATCTGATGCGGCTCGGAGTCTCGAGTCGCTACCGGGGGAACGAATGAGTCCGCGACTGAGTCCGTGGGGAGTGAACATCGCAGCGTGCTTGCTGCTTAGCGGCGTGACCGCGCGTTCCGCTGCGCAGGCGCCCGCGCCGCCGGCCGATCAGCCGCCGGTCGAGGCCCCTGCCCAGGCGCCCGAGGCGCCACCGGCGGCCGCACCCGATGCGCCACCGTCCGACGCGGCCCCGCCGGCCGACCCGGCACCGACCCCCGGGGCCGAGCCCGACTCACCGCCCAGCGGCGAGCAGCCGCCGGCGACGGACGCGGCGCCCGCTCCACCCGCTGACGCCGCCGAGGCCGCACCGCCGGCCGACCCGGCGCCGACCCCCGAGGCCGCGCCCGCCGAAGAGGCACCGGCCCAGGACGCCCCCGCTGACGACTCCGGCTTCGAGGAGGCCGAGTTCGAGGAGAGCGAATTCGACGATGCCGACTTCGAGGAGGCCGCGCCGGCGGAGGACGAGGACGAGGAGGAGATCGTCGTCACCGGCTCGCGCATCAAGCGCTCGATCTTCTCGTCGTCCGCACCGGTCCAGATCGTCAGCCGCAAGGACCTCGAGTACAGCGGCGCCAACAACATGGGCGACGTGGTGAAGTACCTGAGCGTGAGCAGTGGCGCGGCGTTCTCGGGTCGCGGCCAGTTCAACGGTGGCGGCACCTCGCAGGTCAACCTCCGCGGGCTCGGTCCGGGCGCCACGCTCGTACTGCTCAACGGGCGGCGCGTCGTGACCACCGGCGCAGGCGTGGGCACCTCCTACGTCGACCTCAACACCATCCCGGTGAGCGCGATCGAGCGCGTCGAGGTGATGAAGGGTGGCGCGTCCGCAATCTATGGCGCGGATGCGGTCGCCGGTGTCGTGAACATCATCACCCGCAAGAAGTACAACGGGGCGCGTGGCCACATCAACGGCATGGCCACGATGCCGAACTCGAGCAGCGGCGGCGAACTCTTCGACCAGACCGAGGCCGACGCGAGCCTGGCCTTCGGTGCGGCCAACGACAAGAGCCGCGTGACGGTGGCTTTCAGCGCCCTGCGGCGCAACCCGCTCCCCGCGAGCTCCCGCGACTTCACCGACGGCACGTTCAGGAGCACGCTCGGCTGGCCTGGCGTCTACCTGCCGTACAGTGAGCGCAACGGTGCGGGGCCCCTCGGCATCAGCCGGGACCCCGGCTGTGAGGACCCCGACAGGCCCTACTCCGAGTTCTCCTCGGTGGACGACGGCGGCTTCTGCGCCTTCAACTACGGCAAGGACTACGAGCTCGTGCCCAAGGGCGAGGGGCAGAACATCTACGCTCACGGCGAGCACGACGTCAGCGACTACACGACGATCTGGTCGGAGTTCGGCTACGCCCGCTCGAGGGGCGTGGGCAAGGGCTCTCCCTCATCGCCCGTGCTGGCGCAGAACGTGTGGGTGTCCGACGACCACGTCGACAACCCCTTCGATGGCGAGCAGCGCTACGTCGGGCGCGCGCTGGGCCACCGCTTCGGGCCCTCCATCGGCGCGGCCAGCTCGGACACGGTACGCACCGCGTTCGGCGTCCGCGGTGAGCTCGAGGACGCCGCCGCCAACACCATCGCGGAGAGCTGGTCCTGGGAGCTCTACGGCTCCTGGGGCGTCAGCCGCTACCGCTCGGAGGGCAACGACACGTTGCTGAATCCGTTCCAGACCGCACTCGACAGCTGCGACGACCCCACCGACCTCAGCGGCTGCTTCAATCCATTTGCGAGCGCCTATCCGAACGGGCCGGGCACGCAGAGCGACGGGACGCCGAACTCGACCAGGGTTATCAACGGCTTCACCAACCACTGGTATTCGCTCACCGACCAGTCGCTGGTCACGGCAGATGCTTCCGTGAGTGGCCATCTCTTCGAGCTCCCCGGGGGTGACTTCGGCTTTGCCGTCGGCAGCCAGTACCGCCACGAGGCGCGCTCGATCATGCTCAACAGCGAGATGAACAACTTCGCGTACGGCTTCGTGTACGGCAACACCAACGCGCACAACGACCGAGACGTCATCGCGGGGTTCGCCGAGGTGTCCGCACCGCTGCTCGATGGTCTCGAGCTGTCCGTGGCCGGCCGCCACGAGAACTACACGGACGCGGGCTCGGCGTTCAGCCCACAGGCGGGCATCGTCGTCGTCCCGGCCTCACTCGTGGGTCGCGACCAGGTGGCCGACGAGCTGCACACGCTGCGCTTCCGGGGCAACATCGCCCGGGCATTCCGCGCCCCGAATCTCTTCCAGCAGTTCGCGGGCTCGACGACGATCCCGACCTCGATCACCGACGTTGGTGCGACCACGCCCGCGTTCGTCCCGATCAACACCGCGGGCGATCCGGACCTCGAGCCCGAGGACGCGCTCGCGATGAACGCGGGCTTCGAGTGGTTGCCCATCGACGAGCTGGGGCTGGAGTTCGACTACTGGCGCTACGACTTCGACAACATCATCGTCTTTCCCGACGCCCAGGGCCTCGTGGACGGGGGTGGCAACTCGAGCTCACGGAACAACGTGGTCCGCGATGACAGCGGCATGCTGCTGCAGGTCAACAGGCAGATGCGCAACGCGGCCAACATGACCAAGCACGGCGTCGACTTCGGTACGGTGGTCCGGCTGCTCGACGAGGAGCTGACCGTCGCCGTGTCGGGCACCTACGTGATCAGCACGAAGATCCCGCTCGACGAGGTCCCTGACAACGTCGTCACCGGCGAGGCGCCCGAGGGCTGTGACGGCGACGAGTGTGAGATCTCCGGCCAGCTCAACGCTCGCAACTTCGGTTTCCCTGAACCCAAGCTCAAGCTGAACCTGCCGGTCCTCTACCGGATCGGTGACCACATCATGGGGCTCACCGGGCACTACATCCACTCGTACATGGATGATGACAACGTGAAGGACAGCGGCGACTACACGAAGATCGACGCCATGGTGACGCTCGACGCGCAGTACACGTACGAGTGGGCGATGAGCGAGGACGCGATGATGAAGCTGAGCGCCGGCGTGCTCAACGTCTTCGATACGCAGCCGCCCGCCGTGGGTGGCGATCAGATCTACGGCTACGATCCGCTGACGCACGACCCACGCGGAAGACTCGCGTTCGTCCGCATTGAGCAGGAGCTCGAGTAGGGCATCATGAACACCAGGACGCACTTCATTCTGTGTGGCGCTGCCCTCTGTCTGCCGGGCTGTGTCGACAACATCAACGAGGTCACCTCGCTCAACCAGCCGCCGGTGGCGAGCGCGAGACTCGAGAACCCCGATGGCGATCTCGAGGCTCGCGTCGAGCTGCCCGCACCTGCTGCCGGGGGAACAGTCACGGTCGAGCTCGACGGGACCGGCTCGTTCGACAGCGATGGCACCGTCGAGGCGTACGATTGGCGCAGTGCGGTGGTGATCTCGCAGGAGTGCCCGGCCGACGACCTGCCGCGACCCGAGCCGTGGGATGGTGCGAAGCCCGAGGTCGAGCTGCCCCAGGGTGTTCACGTCTTCCACCTCTGGGTGACCGACGACGACGGCGCCGTCAGCGACGCCGACCGTGTCGTGATCGCGGTCGGCGAGCCGCTTCCGGAGGAAGGCGAGGAGCGCGAGGTCGTCATCGAAGAGGACGCGGGCATGTGCCCGGCCACCGAGGCGACCTGTCTCGACGGAGAGACGACCAACGGCATCAGCGACGAGTGCCGCGCCTGCACCTGCGCCGCTTGCCCGGCGGAGGCCATGGACTGCGACGAGGCGTGCTGGGGCCTGGTGAACTGCGTTGCAACCGACTGCGGCGGGGACACCGGCAACATCGACTGCATCACGACGATGTGCGCGGAGCATCTCGCGGGCGCCACCCCGGCGATTGCGATCGGGCCGTGTGCGGTCGGCTGCACCGCCGAGTGCACTCCCTGAGAGCAAACTGAGAGCGTGATGCGTTCGGGCTCAGGCGGCTTCGCCGGCCTGCAGCTCCACGAAGCGGCGGTAGGCCCCGCCGTCGATTGCCATCAGCTCGGCGTGGGTGCCCTGCTCGCGAACGCGGCCGTCGTCGATGAAGACGATCTGGTCGGCATGGCGAATCGTCGACAGCCGGTGGGCGATCACCAGCACCAGCCGGTCCTTGGATAGCTCCTGGACCGTCTGCGCGAGTTCGAACTCCGTCTGCGGGTCGAGGGCGGCCGTGGGCTCGTCGAGGACGAGCACCGGTGAGTTGCGCACAAGGGCCCGCGTGATCGACAGCCGCTGCTTCTGGCCAAGGGAGAGGCGCGCGCCGTTACGCCCAAGGGGCGCGTCGAAGCCGAGCGGGTTGCGATCGATGAACTCCAGTGCACCGCCCTTGCGGGCGGCCTCACGCATCTCGTCCTCGGTGGCGTCCGGCTTGGCCATGCGAATGTTGCCGGCGATGGTGTCGTCGATCAGCACCGGCTCCTGGAACACGAAGGAGACGTTGTCGCGCAGGTCGTCGAGGTCGATGCTCATCAGGTCCTCGCCGTCCAGCAGGATGCGTCCGCCCGACGGCAGCACGAAGCGGGGCAGCATGTACGCTAGCGTCGTCTTGCCCGCGCCGGCGGGGCCCACGAGCGCGATCATCTGCCCGCGCTCGGCCGACAGGTTGACGTTCGACAGCGCCTCGGTGCCATCGGGGTAGCGGAACGACACGTCCTCGAAGACGAAGCCCCGCTCGATGGTCTCGATGTGCCTTGGCTCGTCCGGCTGGTGGTCACCCGGCATGTCGATGATGGCGAACACGCGCTTGAGCCCGGCGACGTTGGTCTGCAGCTCGATCCACATGCGCCCCAGCCGCGCGGAGGCAAAGAGCGCTGTGATGTAGAGCGCGGAGATGGCCCCGATGTCGCCGACGGTCAGCTCGCCGAGGAACACGAGGTCCGTCAGCTCGAAGTAGACGAAGAGCCCCAGCCCGATGCCCCCGCTCCAGCTGATGGTGTTGACGAGGATGCTGAGCAGCCGCCAGTTGAGGTACTCGCCGAAGGAGCTCCAGCTGTCCTTGTCGAAGCGGTCGCGCTCGAGCCCCTGGGCGCCCAGGCTCTGCACTGCAAGCAGGTTCGTGGAGGCCTCCTCCATCGTGGTCGTGGTGAGCGCCCCGGTCTCGCGCGCGGCCTCGGCCTGGCGCCGGATGCGCCCGGCGAGCGGCAGCGTGACGAGAAACGCCAGCGGCACCCAGGCGAGCACGACGTAGAGGATCACCGGGAAGTGCCCGTAGCTCAGGGAGAGCACCCAGAGGATCATCGCGATCTCGAGCGGTGCCACCAGTGGCACGAGGACGCCCTGGTAGACGACCTCCGAGATCATCGGCGTGTCGTACATCACGCGGTAGATCGCGTCGCCGATGCGCTGGTTGTCGAGCGTCGTCATCGGCAGCCGGCGCAGGCGCTCGAAGAGGTGGCTGCGGAAGAGGTGGTTGAACGCCTGGGAGAGTCTGAGCGTGAGCCGGAACTCCAGCCACCCGAGGATGCCGCCGCAGTAGCTGTAGGCGTAGTTGGCCTGGTACTCCGTGCGCGTCGCGGCGTCGTTGCCCTGGCTGAGCCGCTCGATCGCCATGTCGCGCCCCACGCTCGACCAGGCGCCGAAGATCAGCAGCGTCACCATGGTGAAGCCCAGCATGGCCATAGCCACGGTCATCGGGCCCTCGTCCTGAACTGCCGCGATGATCGGCTCGAAGAAGAAGGGGTAGCGCGTCGGTGAGTCGGCCAGCGAGATGCCCTGGATCACCTGGTCGGCGAGCACCTTCACCGGCCAGACCACAAGCAGGACCGGAAGGTGGCTGAGGAAGGCGAACACCGCCTTGGCCGCCACCGCGCCCTTGAGCGTGCGCAGGTAGCCGAAGACGCGCAGCAGCAGCCGCAGGGTCTGTCGGTTGGTGAGTGGGCGTTCGGCGTTCATCATTCGGCCCCCGCCGGCGCGACCGCTGGCATGGCGCCCGAGGGCTCGGCACGCTCGAGTTCGACGAAGCGCCGGTACGCACCGCCGGCGCGGTCCATGAGCATGTCGTGGGAGCCGTCCTCGACGATCTGGCCGTCGCGCATGTAGACGATGTGGTCCGCCCGGCGAATCGTCGACAGGCGGTGGGTGATGACCAGGATGGCGCGCCCCTTGCCCCACTGTGCGAGGTTGCCCAGCACCTTCATCTCCGTCTCGGCGTCGAGCGAGGCGGTGGGCTCGTCGAGGATCAGGATGGGCGTGTCCTTGATGATGGCGCGCGCGATCGACAGCCGCTGCCGCTGCCCCGTGGAGAGCTTGCTGCCACGCTCGCCGAGGGGCGTGTCGTATCCCTGGGGCTGTGCCTCGATGAACCCGTCGGCGCAGGCGATGCGAGCCGCCTCGCGCACTTCCGCGTCGCTTGCGTCAGGCACTGCATAGCGGATGTTCTCGCGAATGGTCGTCCCGAACAGCAGGTTCTCCTGCAGTGCGATGGCGATGTTGCTGCGCAGGCTCTCGAGCGTGACGCGCTTGATGTCGACGCCGTCGATCGCGATCTTGCCCTCCTCCGGATCGAAGAGCCGGAGCATCAGGGTGACCAGGGTGCTCTTGCCGGAGCCCGTCGGCCCCACGAGTGCAGTGACCTCGCCGACCTTCGCGGTCAGCTCCACGTTCTGCAGGACGGGCACATCCGGCTGATAGGCAAAGCTCACCCCATGGAACGAGACGTCGCGCGTGAACGGGGCCAGTGGCGCGCCGTCCTCGGCGTCCTGCACCTCGGCCTCGAGGTCGACCTCGCGGAACGCCCGGTCCATGCCCACCGCCATGTCCTGCAGCTCGCCCCACATCTTGAGCAGCCCGTGCACGGTCGAGGTCGTGCCGCTCGCCCGCCCGGTCGCGTAGGCCTGCGAGGCCAGCGTCCACATCTGATAGCCGAGGAATGCGGCGGCCGAGCCCGCCGCCAGCGCCCGCTCCTCCGCGGCCCACACCGCCATGAAGCAGACCGCGATGGTCGTCGGGATCGCCGACAGGGTGTAGCCGAGGATGCCGTAGGTGGCGACCCGCAGGCGTGCGGTGTACGCGGCGTCGAATGCCTCTTGCGACGCCCGCTCGAAGCGGGCCTGCTCGGTCGCCCCGGTCCCGAACGCCTTGACCAGCTTGAGCGAGGCCATCGTCTCCTGGATCGTGGAGGTGAGCTGCGCGTTCGTCTCTCTCGCGTGCTTGAAGTCGCCACGCAGCAGCCGGCCGTAGTGCCACCCGAGGCCCGCTGCGAACATGCTCATAGCCCACAGCGACAGCGAGATCCTCGGGTCGAAGAAGAGCAGCATCGCGGGCATGTACAGCAGCCGTAACAGCGGCCAGACAGGCCGCACGAGCATCGTCAGGATGTTCGTCACCATGGCGCTGTCCTGGTACGTGCGGTAGATCGAGTCGCCGATCTGCGCGCCCGCGTGGTAGCGCATCGACATCGCCTGCACCTGCTCGACCATCTGCACGCGCAGCACCTGGTTGATGCGCTGCATGGTGCGCAGGACGTAGAGGATGAGTCCGACGCCCACCGGGGTCGCGACCGCGGCGATCACGCCCGCGTGGATCAACAGCTGTCCCCTCAGGATCTGCTGCGACGCCACCGTGAGCTTGTCCACCTCGACGAAGCGCTGGGGGTCGAGCAGCAGCACGGTCGCTTGGAACGACGTCAGCGGCTGACCGAGCAGCATGCGGTTGATCATCAGGTCGTAGGCCAGCAGGCCGACGGTGATCGCGAGCGGGAGCACCGGCGCCGCGATCAGCAATAGCCGAAGCAGGTCCCTGCGCACCTCCTTGAGGTAGGGCACCGAACGCCAGGCCAGCTGGACGATGCGGCCAAATGTCATCGAGGTCGGTTCCATGGGCGGCGCGGAGGCGGCGAGTATAGCCGCGCGGCCTGCCGATCGCATCGTTGGTCCCACGACCCAATGCGCCAGGGGTGACCCAAAGTGTCGCGTCCGGCCCTTCAATTTTGCGCCAGACAACGCTAGACGGAATGACCGACCGGTGGAGAACCCGACATGTCCCTGGCTTTGAACGAAGAACAAACGATGCTCCGAGACAACGCGCGTGACTTTGTCACCTCGCGTACGCCCGTGAAGCACCTGCGCGCGCTGCGCGACGGCGACGAGGCCGATGGCTTCTCGCGCGAGATCTACAAGGAGATGGTCGAGCTCGGCTGGCCTGCGATCCCGTTTCCCGAGGAGTACGGCGGGCTGGGCCTGGGCTATCGGGAGCTCGGTATCGTGCTCGAGGAGTGCGGTCGCATGTTGGTGCCGACCCCTTTGCTGTCGAGCGTGGTGCTCGGTGGCGGTGCCATCCTCGCAGGTGGGAGCGACGCGCAGAAGCAAGCGATGCTCCCCGGCGTGTGCGAGGGCTCGCTGCTGCTGGCGCTCGCATTCCAGGAGCGCTCGCGTTTCCACCGCTATCCGACTGCCACGCGTGCGAAGCGCTCGGCCGCCGGCTTCACCCTCGATGGTGAGAAGTGCTTCGTGGTCGATGGCAACTCTGCTGACAAGATCATCGTCTCGGCCCGCACGGGCGGCGAGGGCGAGGACCGGCAGGGCGTGAGCCTCTTCGTCGTGGACGCGGGCGCAAAGGGCGTGTCGATCGAGCGCACGCGCATGGTCGACAGCCGCAACGTGGCCCGCGTCGTGCTCGAGGGCGTCGAGGTCGCCGAGGATGCGGTCGTCGGCGCACTCGACGGCGGAGCCGACGTGCTCGACCAGGTGCTCGACAGGGCCGCCATCTCGTTGTCGGCCGAGATGCTCGGGTTGTGCGTTCAGTCGTTCGAGACCACCGTCGAGTACCTCAAGACACGCGTGCAGTTCGATGTGCTGATCGGGACCTTCCAGGCCCTGCAGCACCGGGCCGTCGACATGTTCAGCGAGCTCGAGCTGGCACGATCCGTCGTCGTCGATGCGTTGAGCGCGGTGGACGAGGGGCGTGACGATGTCGCCGTAATGGCGTCCGCCGCGAAGGCGCGCTGCACGGACCTGTCGCGCATGGTGACGCGCGAGGCGGTGCAGATGCACGGTGGCATCGGCATGACCGACGAGCACGACATTGGCTTCTACCTCAAGCGGGGCGCGACCACCGAGCTTGCCCTCGGCGACTCCGCGTACCACCGCAGTCGCTTCGCGACGCTGAAGGGGTACTGACATGCGCTGCCGCGAGACGAAGACCGCCAAGATCGCCAGGACCGCCAGGACCGCCAGGACCGCCAGGACCGTCACGGAGATGATGAACCATGAGTGAGCTCGACGACTTCCGCAGTGAGGTGCGCGCCTGGCTAACCGAGAGCGCACCGGAGAACCTCCGCGGCGTGCCGCTGCTAGCGGGCATGGGTGGCGGCCCGGCGCTGGCTGCCGAGATCATCGAGTCGCGAAAGAAGTGGCGCACGTTGATGGCGGAGCGGGGATGGACGGCGCCCACGTGGCCGAAGGAGTACGGTGGCGGGGGCCTTGCCGCGCCGCAGGCCAAGGTGCTGCAGCAGGAGATCGGCCGGCTGCAGCTTGCGCCGCCGCTCATGGGCATGGGCCTGAGCATGATCGGCCCGACGCTGCTGGTGCACGGCAGCGAGGAGCAGAAGCTGCGCCATCTGCCGAAGATCGTAAGCGGCGAGGTCACATGGTGTCAGGGCTTCTCCGAACCCAACGCGGGCTCGGACTTGGCGTCGCTACAGATGGCCGCGGTGAAGAGCGGTGACAACTACACGCTCAACGGCCAGAAGGTCTGGACCAGTGGCGCCCAGCTCGCGAATTGGATCTTCCTGATCGCGCGCACCGACCCGAGCAACAAGCACATGGGCATCACGTTCATGCTCGCGCCGATGGACACGCCCGGCATCGAGATCAAGCCGATCCGGCTGATCAGCGGTAACTCTCCGTTCTGCGAGACGTTCTTCTCGGACGTCGTCGTCCCGGTGGAGAACGTCGTTGGCGGCGAGGGCCGGGGCTGGACCGTTGCCAAGACGCTGCTCGGGTTCGAGCGGTCTGGCATGGGTGGCACCGCCGGTGGCGGCCCGCGGCGCGCGGGCGGGGCGGACGCCGGCGGACTCGCCGCTGCGGCCAAGGACTCCATCGGGGTCGACAGCGAGGGCCGGCTCGCCGATGGCGGCATCCGCGATCGGCTCGCCCAGCTGCATCTCGACCAGATGGCGCTCGGCCTCACCATCAAGCGGGCGGCCGACGGTCGCAAGGCAGGCGGGCCGCCGGGTGCGGAGACGTCGATGTTCAAGATCTACGCGAGCGAGCTCGGCCATCGGCGCGACGAGCTCACGATGTCGATCCTCGGCTCGAGCACCCTGCACTGGGGTGAGGGTATGGACGAGGGCGACGTGGCGCGGGCGCGCGGGTGGCTCGCCGCCAAGGCGACGACCATCTACGGCGGCACCTCGGAGATCCAGCGCAACATCATCGCCCGGCGCGTGCTGCAGCTGCCGACCAACAAGTAGCTCGCCGCGGAGCGCCGCCGTGCGCTACGTGCGCTTGTAGGTCAGCTTGAAGCGGATGGGCTTGGTCAGCTTCTTGCCCTTGATCGTGACGAAGCGGTGCAGCGTCTTGCCGTCGGCGTCGAGCTTGTAGACGGTGGACATGCTGCCGCGGTCGCTCTTCATGATCTGCTCGAGCTTGCCGCCCTTGAAGCGGAAGAGCAGCTTCACTTCCTTGCCCTGCGGGTTCTTGATCGTCTTGGGCGTGTCGAGCTTGGCCTCGGCGTCGAACTCGTCGAGCCTCACCTTGACGGTGTCCCCGGCGACGATGCGCACGCTCTTGATCAGCAGGCTGCGGCGCTTCATCGCTGCCATCGCCAGCATGCGCTTGGCGACGTTGAGCTCCGCGAGCGCACCCTCGAGGGCCTTCTCCACGACCTGTTCCCCATGGGAGGTGGACTGCGCGTAGACGTAATTTCCGGCGAAGCGTTTGAGGTCTGACGGTGCGTCCGCGGCCGCGCTGTGGGTGAGGAGCGCGCCGAGCGCGAGGCCCAGCACAACCAGGCTTGTTCGAACGTGAAGTCGCTTGCTCGTCTTGGTCATCTCGCTGTCCTTCCGTGCCCTCACTGGGTAGCGCCCGTCTGCGTTCCCGCGACCACCGGTGTCGACCCGACGGCCGGCGCCCCCGGAGCTTCCGCTGTCTGCGGATCGGCGCTGCAGTCGCTCCCCTCGCAACCCTCGACGGCGACGCCGAGGTTGCCGAGCCACTCGCTCGCAGATCGCTTGGTCGCCTTGTAGCTGGCGGCCTTCCGAAACGCCGTGATCGCCGCGCCGCGTCGTGCGCTGCTGTGCTCCACCATCCCGAGCAGCAGGTACGCCTCGGCACCCGCCTCGTCCGGCGCGCGCTTCAACGCCTCCTGCAGCGCCTGGCGCGCATCGCTCCACTTCTCGCCGTCGACGTAGACGCGTGCGATGTGCACGTGCAGCTGGGGACCGGGTGCGAGCGCGGCCGCCTCTTGCAGCAGCGTCAGCGCGCGGCGCTCCTCGTGGGCTAGCAGCAGCGCGTTGGCCAGCAGCTGCAGGCTCTCCGCGTTGCGCTCGACGCGCCCCGCCGCCAGCTCTTTTTCGACCAGCCGCACGGTCTTGATGGGCACCTGCGCGGCCAGGTACATGCTCGCCAGGTTGAGCAACTCCTTCGGCTCCGTGAGCATGCCCTGGGTGTAGATGAGCTCCATCACGGCGAGCGAGCGCTCCGAGTCCCCGAGGTCGCCCAGCGCGGCGGCGAGCTGCAACCAGTAGATCCTGTTGTCCGGGTAGAGCTCCACCATCCGCTTGAGCAGCTCCGCGACCTCGGCGGTCTGCTTGAGTTCGAAGCGCAGGCTGAGCAGCAGCTGCAGCCACGGCTCGCGGGTCTCCTTCATTCCCTCGACTGCCTTCAGCGCCCACGGTAGCGCCTCGGCGAAGGCGGCGCTCTGCGCGTGGGCGGTGGCCAGGATGTAGTGGTCCTCGGGTGTGGGCTCCTTCTCCTCGCCCATCCACTTGGTCATCACCGTCGCCGACTTGGCGAACTCGCCGACCACCAGATACGCCTGCGCGAGGTTGCGCTCCATGTCGCGGCGCGTCTGCTCCGGCAGGGCGTTGAGCTCCAGCGCGCTGGCCAGGCTCTCGGCGGACTTCTCCAGCTCTTCCTGCAGGGCGTAGATCATCGCGAACATCTGCCACATCAGCGCGCGCTCGTGGTCGCTGAGGTATTTGCGACGCTTCATGCGCTCCATTTCTTCAAGCGCCTCGACGTACTTCTTCTTCTCGATGTGCTGCCCGGCCTTGCCGAGGTGGACGTACGCCTTCTTCGTGACAGTGAAGCTCTGCTTCTCGGGCTCATCCGCTCCGGTCTGCGCCTTCTTGACGCAGCCGGTGGTGACCGCGAGGCATAGCAGTGCGATCCCCAGGTGGGTGCCCAGCCCGCCGGACCGGCGCTGCGGTTGTGGGGTCGTGCTGGGGTCGGTCGGGTCCATCGGTCTTGCCTTCACGTCGTTCATCATCCCGCCAGGTTGAAGGTGATCTTCTCGGCCACACCACGGCGCCAGATCGCAGCGCCCTTGTTCGTCTTGGGACGGTACTTCCACTTCTTGATCGCACGGATCGTCGCCTGTTCGAACACCCCGCGCGGCTTGGCGCCGATTACGCGCACATTGCGCACCTGGCCATCGGGGTTGATGTCGAAGCGCACCCGCACCCAGCCCTCGACGCCGTCCTGGGCAGCGATGCGCGGGTATTGGGGGTTGATGCGGACGAGCGGTACTTCGCTTCGGCTGCGCGACCCCGGCCTCGCGCCGAGCTTGGGGCCCGCACCCATCTTGAACTCGAAGTCCGCCTTCGGCGCGGCGATCGCCATCGTGGGCGCGGCACCCTCGCCCCCCTTGGGGTTGCTCAGCTTGAACTCGGGCGGCGGCGGCTGGTCGGTGGGCGGCGGCCGGTCAGGAAGCTCGCGCTTCTTCTCCGCGACCTGCACGTCGCGCTTGACGCGCACGAAGTCGATGACGCGCGTCTTCTTCTGATCGTCGAGCGGGGCGTCGCCCATCGCGATCAGGAACTGCATCCCGAAGAACAACCCGAAGGTGATCCCCCATGCGGCCGTTGCCGCGACGCTGTGGCGGACGATCCACATCACGGTCTAGCGCACCTCCGCCGCGATCGAGACGTTGAACACGCCCGCGAGCCGCGCAGCGTCCATTACCTGGACGAGGTCGCCGTTCTTGGAGGCCTTGTCGGCCTGGATGACCACCGCGCCCTGGGGGTTCTCCGCGTGGAGCCGCTCGATGTTTGCGCGCAGCGCGCGCGGGTCGACCTGGCGGTTGTCGATCCAGAACTGGCCGGTCTCGGTGATCGCGACCAGGATGTTGCCGCGCTCCTGCACCTCCGCCGTCGCGGCGTTTGGGCGGTTCACGTCTACGCCGCTCTCCTTAACGAAGGAGGCGGTCACGATGAAGAAGATCAACATGATGAAGACGATGTCGAGCATCGGCGTCATGTTGATGTCGTCCTCCTCGATGGCGCTGTGCCTGGCCCTACGCAGTGCCATCGGCTGCCTCCGTAAGCGTCAGGCTGTCGTCGAGGCGTATGCGCTCGATCTGTACGAAGCGCCTGAACTGCGCGCTCATGTAGACGCCGGAGAGCGCCGCGACCATGCCGGCCATGGTGGGAATGGTCGCCCGCGACACGCCCGACGCCATCGCGCGCGGGTTGCCGCTGCCGTCCGCTGCCAGCACGTCGAAGACCTCGATCATACCGGTCACCGTGCCCAGCAGGCCCAGCAGCGGGCAGACCACCACGAGCGCCTTGATGAACGGAAGCGAGTGCTGCACGCGGTCCATCACCTGGGCCGCAAGCATCCTGCGGATCTGCTTGGCGTTCCAGCTGTGCCGGTCTTCGCGCGCGTTCCACTTCGCGACGACTTGCCGGAAGTGCCGTCGGTGGGTGATGCGCGTGTACCAGAGGCGCTCGATGATGAGCGTCCACAGTACGACGGTGACCCCGAAGATCACGAACAGAATGTCGCCGCCCAGCTCCATGAAGGCGACGACGGCCTCGGTGGCCTCCTGCAGGTCGGCGGGCGTCATCTACTCCGCCTCCACCGGGGCCGGCAGGGCGGCGCGCTCGGCGCGCATCGCGATCAGGCCAGCCGCCTGCTCGTGCAGCACGTCCACCACGCGCCGGCAGAGACTCGCGAGCCCGCTGTGCAGCAGCACCAGCGGCACCGCCACGCAGAGACCGAGCATGGTCGTCATCAGGGCCTCCGAGATGCCGCCAGCCATCATCTTGGGGTCGCCGGTGCCGTAGAGCGTGATCTGCTGGAAGGTGTTGATCATGCCCGTCACGGTGCCGAGCAGGCCCAGCAGCGGGGCGACCGCGCTGACGACCTTGATCAGCCACAGGTAGCGCTCGATCTTGCCGCCCTCCTTGAGCACCGCCTCGTCCAGCTTGCGCTCGAGCGTCTCGATGTCGCCCTCGGCCCCGGGCGGCGCCACGGACATCACGCGGCCCAGCGCGTTACCAGTCTTCGGCTCGTCGGGCTTTGCGAGCTGCAGCCGGACGCGCGCCGCCACCACCAGGATCCACAGCAGCCGCAGGATGCCGAATCCGAAGGTGACAACACCCAGGACGATGATGATGTAGCCGACGGTTCCTGCCTGCTCGATGCGCTCCTCGTTGCTAGGCGCCTGCACCACCAGCGAGAGGATGGAGCCGCGCGAGGGGTCCACCGCGAAGCGGACCTGCCCGCCCTTCGCCTGCTCGAGGTCGCGGACTGTCGAGAGGTAGCGGGTGGGCGGCTGCCGACCGAGCACGGCCAGCTTGCCGGACTCGGGAAGCCAGCGCAGGTACTTGCCGTCGGCGACCGCGTTGAACGTGCCGACGCGCACCACGTCTCGCTTCACCGACTTGCCACCGGGCTCCACCACGTTGGCCTCGAAGCGCACGACCTTGCCGGACTCGGTCATCTCCTGCTGCAGCGAAAACCACAGCTTCTGCAGCTCGTCGATCGACGGCAGCTGCTTGCTCTGGCCGAGCTCGTCGAGGAAGAGGTGGCGGTCCGGCAGCTGCGCGCTGACGATCGAGTTGCGCACGTGGCCGCTGGTGTCGCCCGCCACCTGGCGAACGACGCCGAAGAGCTCGCCCGTCGAGCCGAGCCGCTTCTGTAGCAGCGCTTCGAGCTCGGCAGCGCGTCCCTCGTTGGCTTCGAACTGCGCCTCGAGTGCCGCGCTGCGCTTGCTCAGCGCCTCCTCGCGGGCGAGGGCGGCGTCGAGTAGCTGCTGCTGCTCGTCCTTCTTGGCGACGAATTCCGCTTCGCGGGCGCTGACCTCGCCGTCGAGGCCGATGCCACCGCTCTGCACCTGCTTCAGCAGGTCGTCGAGGCTCTTGGCCGCGGCGGCCTTGGCCTTGGCCTTGGCCTTCGTGTCGGGCGCCGGCTCGGCGAGTGCACCGGAGGCGAGGGTCGCGAGACAGAGGGCGGCGAGTGCGAGTGTGCGCATCTCAGTTCACCGCCTTGGGTGCAGGCACGAGCATGCGCAGCAGCGCGGGCGGGTCCTGCTTGCGCGCCACGCGGAAGGCCTTGGGCAGCGTGCGGTAGTACTCGCGTGGCAGTGGCTTCCACGTCTTTGCGTCGGCATCCCAGCTACCCGCCTCGTCGCGGTCCATCGTCATGTAGAGCAGCGCCACGCGACCGATGCGCAGGAAGTCCACCGTGCGCTTCTCGTCGTCGCCCGGCAGCTCGCCGCGGTACGCCTCGATGGTGCGGCCGTACTCGTTTTCGATCTGGTACGCCTCCATGAGGCGCCGGTACTTCTCCGCGTCCTCCACGTCGGCGCGCGCCATCATCTCGCGCAGCGTCTGCACGCGCAGCTTGCGCTCGTCGATCAGGAAGGGGACGTCGAGCTCGACGAACGCATCGAGCGCGTCGATCATGCGCAGCAGCAGCGGCGTGATCTGCCGGCCGATCACGGTGACGTTGTCGATCTGCTTGCGCAGCGAGTCGAGCTCGCCCTGCTGCGCGGCGAGCAGCGTCCCGAGCTGCTGGTTGTAGACGGCCAGGCTCGCATTGCGACGCTCGACGTTGCGGTACTGCGCCACGAGGCTGTAGGCCTCGCCGCTCGCCTCCTCGATGCGCTGCTGCGACTCGGCCATCGCCTTGTTCTTGTCCGCGAGCTTCTCGAGCGTCTTGTCGAGGCTCGACTGCGCGGCGGCGACACCGAGCAGGCCGAACGAGGTCAGCAGAAAGATCAGCGGGGCCCAGCGACGGCCGTTGCCGTCGAGTCGTTGTCGTCTACTCACCATCTGCTCCCGCCCTGTTGCTGTCTCGGCGCGGACGCCCCCACGGCGACCCACCCAGTACTACCCATCCCACCTCCATGAATCCTCTACAGTCGGCGGAAGGTCAACGGCCAGTTCGGCCCATCGAGGCCGAAATTGTCCTCCCGGTTACACTGCGTCACGGCGGCGTGTTGCGCGGGGCGGGTTCAGTTCCCGGAATGGGTTTTCGGCCCGGGGTCGCCGGGGGCGTCAGCCACCCGGCGGGGCGCCTTGCTGGCGCCTATCCCTCGCAGCCCGGGTTGATGCAGATCGCGCTGCCGCCTGCGGCGTCCGCGCTGTTGTCGCAGACCCAGTCGGTGGGGCAGTCGGCGTCCGCGGCGCACCGGCGCACGCAGCGCAGGCTGTCGGGGTGGCAAACCATCCGGTCGTCGAGCTCGGCGCGGCGGATGCGGCACAGCACGTCGCGGTCGAGCTGACCGCACTCGCCGTCGAGCCCGCAGTCGGTGGCACTCGCGTAGGTCGGCTCGCCATCGTTGCGCAGGCTGTCGTAGTAGGTGCCCTTCGAGTTCACCCGGTCGGGCACCTGGCTGCAGTAGCTACCGAGCGCGGGTGGCTCCGCGTTCAGGCTGCTGTAGAAGGCGTCGTCGAGGTCATCGACGACGACATCGGTCGATGTGACGAGCGTGCACCGCAGCAGGACGGTCGCGCCGGGGGGTGGCTCTGCGCCTTCGCTGTAGGCGATGTTCTGTGGCTCGCTCGCGGCGCACGCGCTCGTGACGTCGACGGAGAAGTCGTCGTAGTACCAGCCATCCCCGGAGGCACTCACCTCGGCCGTGAGTGCCATCTTCTCGGCGTCGCCAATGCCCTCCCGCTTGGCGGCGCTTCGCAGCTCGGTGGGGACCGCAAGCTGTGGCACGCCGCACAGCTGGCCGCCGCGCTCGCCGGTCTGCGGCTCGTTCGCGCGCGGCCTGTCGAGGAAGTCGACCTGATCGCAGCTCGTGGGCACGCCGGGATTCGCGAACTGTGAGGTCGGCAACTCCCAGCGCATCTCGCAGTCGACACGGCCTGCGCCGTCGGGAAACAGCTTCCGGGGCAGGCAGGTCATGCCCTGCTGTTTCGCCACGATCTCGATGAACGGATCGACGACGCTCGTGAAGTCCGCCTGGCAGATCGACTGCACGATCCCGTTGCCTCCGAACCCGCGTGCGACCTCCAGCAGACGCCGTGCCGGCGTGGCGCTCGCTGTCGCGCTCTCGCACGCAGCTGTCTCTGTTCCTCCCTGCATACGGGGGTCGGCAGCGAGACGCGCGTACCACTGCTCCCGTGACTCGCCGTCGTCGAGATCCACGGTGGGGTTCCCGTCCTCGTCGCGCAGCGTGACCAGGTCCGGCGGTACGCCCGCGACCGCCGCGAATACGATCTGATTTTCCTCGCCCCGTCTCAGCTCGCGCAGCCCCTCGATGTAGCGCTCGACCGGAAAGAGGTCGCCGCCTTCGCAGGACGGGTCCACGTCCTGCGCGTTCGGCGCGGAATCACGCTCCGACGAGCAGTCGTCCTCGTCCGTGAAGATCATCACCCCTAGCAGCGATGTGCCGAGATTGGGATCATTGCGGAGGTAGTCGTCTGGAGCCGCCGTGAGCGCTGCCAGCGCTGCCTCCAGCGGCTGCTCGGTCCCACACCCATCGGTGCCGACGTCGCCGAGGCAGGACGCGGCGTCCACGACCGCCTCCGCGTCTTCGCCGATCCTGTACGCGAGGAACTCTGGCCGCGCGCCGTCCGCGCAGCCGTCTGCGCCCCGGAAGCGCGCGCCATCCTCGGCACCTCCGCAGTCCGCGCCCACCGAAGTCGTCACCACCGCGACGTGCAGGTCTTCCACGGCCGGAAAGGTGCTCCGAATGCTCCCGTCGGGATTGAGCTGCTCGCCGGTGGTCATCGTGCGCACGATCGCTGGCAGCTGGTCCCGCAGCGTCGCCTGCTCCTCGGCCATCGACGGCGAGTCGTCGATCACGAGCAGCAGATCGGTCCGGTCGAGGTGAGACGAGATCTCGACCTCGTACTCGATCTCCCCCACCAGACACACGCCGCCGGTGTCGGTCGGGTAGGCGACCTCGCAGCCGGTCAGTGCGCAGACCAACAGGGGGCCAAGCGTGCACGAGCGCGCCCACCCCATCATCCTCGGCTGCGGTCTCCCCATCGCGCGCACAATTCACCGTACGCGACGTTCCATCGCCTCGCCATTCGCGTCCCTCGTTCGCGAGCCAGCGCATACATTTCGTGTACGGTCGCCGCCTGTGGCCCTTGCCGCGCTGTGGACGCGGCCCCAGAGGAAGGGGCACGCTTTCTGCTAAGCACACCACGATGACGCATCCCCCCCACGATCACGTCGACCCCGCCGGCGACCCGGCGATCGATCCCGTGTGCGGCATGACGGTCAAGCCGACCACGGCGCATCGCACCGAGCACGCAGGCACCGAGGTGCTCTTCTGCTCGGCGGGCTGCCGTACGCGATTCGAAGCGGACCCTGCCAAGTACGCGGACGGCCCGCCGGCTGCAGCCGATCATTGCGCGCACCACGCTGATCACGCGCCCGCCGCCCACGCCGGCGCGCCGGCGGGTACGTACCTCTGCCCCATGCATCCCGAGGTCTCCGAGGCGGCGCCCGGCGATTGTCCGGACTGCGGGATGGCGCTCGAGCCGGCGCTCCCCATCACGACCACAACCACCTTCACGTGTCCGATGCACCCGGAGGTCGTGCAGGACGGCCCCGGCGACTGCCCGGACTGCGGGATGGCGCTCGAGCCCGTGACCGCAACGCTTGGCGACGACGCCGACAATCCCGAGCTTCGCGACATGACGCGACGCTTCGTGCTGTCGGCCGTCTTTGCGCTGCCGCTCTTCGGCGTCTCGATGCTCGACATGCTGCCCGGTCAGCCGATCTCCGCGGCGCTCGGCGGTCAGCGCGCGCTCGTCGAGCTGCTGCTCGCGGCGCCCGTGTGCCTGTGGGCCGCCTGGCCGTTCCACGTGCGCGCCGTGAACTCGGTGCGCAACGGCAGCCCGAACATGTTCACGCTGATCGGCCTCGGCGTCAGCGTCGCCTTCCTCTACAGCCTCGTCGCGACGCTGGCCCCCGGTCTGTTCCCCGCCTCGTTTCGCGTCCACGGCGGCGAGGTCGCGGTCTACTTCGAGGCGGCCGCCGTCATCGTCACGCTGATCCTGCTCGGTCAGGTACTCGAGCTGCGCGCCCGCGGTCGCACCCAGGGCGCGATCAAGCAGCTGCTGGGCATGGCGGCGACGACGGCGCGCCGCATCGACGACGACGGCGCAGAGCACGACGTGCCGCTCGAGCAGGTCGTGGCCGGCGACCGGCTGCGCGTACGTCCCGGCGAGAAGGTTCCCGTCGACGGTGAGGTGCTCGAGGGTGACAGCAGCATCGACGAGTCGATGGTGACGGGCGAGCCGATGCCCGTCCCGAAGGGCGCGGGCGACGCGGTCATCGGCGCGACCATCAATGGCACCGGCACGCTCGTCATGCGCGCTGATCGGGTCGGGGCCGAGACCCTGCTGTCGCGCATCGTGGGCATGGTCGCGGAGGCGCAGCGCAGCCGCGCGCCGATCCAGCGGCTCGCCGATGTGGTCGCCGGCTACTTCGTGCCTGCGGTCATCCTCGTGTCGATCGCCACGTTCGTGACCTGGGCGCTCGTGGGGCCGGAGCCGGTGATGGCCCACGCGCTGATCAATGCGGTGGCCGTGCTGATCATCGCCTGTCCCTGCGCGCTGGGGCTGGCGACGCCGATCTCGATCATGGTCGCGACAGGCAAGGGCGCGTCGGTGGGTGTGTTGTTCCGCAGTGCCGAGGCGATCGAGGTGTTGCGTGACGTGGACACGCTCGTCGTCGACAAGACCGGCACGCTGACCGTGGGCAAGCCGCGGCTGGTCACGGTGGCTGCGGAGGCCGGTTTCGACGACGCGCAGATGCTCTCGCTCGCCGCTGCGCTCGAGCGGGGCAGCGAGCACCCGCTGGCCGCTGCCATCGTGGCAGGCGCCGAGGAGCGCGGGGCTGCTGCGGCCGCGGCCGAGCACTTCGAGTCGATCACCGGCAAGGGTGTGGTCGGCGACGTCGGGGGGCGGCGCGTCGCGCTCGGCAACGTCGCACTGATGGGCGCCGAGGGCGTTGCGCTGGGCGAGTCGCAGCGCACGGCGGAGCAGCTGCGTGCCGAGGGGCAGACGATCATGTTCGTGGCGGTGGACGGTGCGCTCGCCGGGCTGCTCGGCGTCGCCGACCCGATCAAGCAGACCACGCCGGAGGCCATCGAGCAGCTGCACGCCGAGGGCCTGCGCGTCGTCATGCTGACGGGGGACAGTCGCACGACCGCCGAGGCGGTTGCCTCGAAGCTCTCGATCGATGCGGTGATCGCCGAGGTGCTGCCCGACGAGAAGGCCGCGGCCATCGAGCGACTGAAGGCCGATGGGCACGTCGTCGCGATGGCGGGTGATGGCATCAACGACGCACCCGCGCTCGCGCTCGCGCACGTGGGCATCGCCATGGGGACGGGCACCGACGTCGCGATGGAGAGCGCCGGGGTCACGCTGGTGAAGGGCGACCTGCGCGGCATCGTGCGAGCGAGGCGCTTGTCGCGGCAGACGATGGCGAACATCAGGCAGAACCTCTTCTTCGCCTTCGCCTACAACTCCGCCGGCATCCCGATCGCCGCCGGCGTCCTGTACCCGGTCTTCGGCATGCTGCTGAGCCCGATGCTTGCGGCCGCCGCCATGAGCCTCAGCTCCGTGTCGGTGATCGGAAACGCCCTGCGGCTCAATCGCGCACGCATTTAGCAGGTCGGTGAAGAAGTCATTCCGCCCATCGCACCGCGCCTTGGGCCGCGTACGGCCGTCCGAGTGCGCTGCGAAAACAATCATGTTTCCTCGGCACTCGGACGCCGTCCGCGAACCCAACTCACGGCACGCTGAATCGAAAGCCCTTCTTCACCGACCTGCTAGCGCCTGCCCGAGACCATCGAGTAGAGTCGCGGGCGGGGCCCAGCCCGACGTGCCATGACCTTTGCGAGCGCTTCAGCTGACCAGACCGAAGATGCGCGGGCCTTCCTCCAGCGCCGCGTCGCGGGCGCGGGGCTCGCGGGGGCCGCGGGCTTTGGCGGCTTCCTCTCGTTTCGCGTCGTAAACGAGATCGGTCACGGTGTCCGATCGGTGTTTCAGCCGAGCATGCTATGGCACGGCGCCGCCGCGCTCTCGCTGCTCGCGATGTGGGGTCTGTGCCGCGGCCGTCCGTTGCAGGTGCCGACCGTGCGCGGCATCGAGGCGGCCGGCATGCTCGGCGCGACCCTGGCGACGGTCGCGATGGGCCAGCACCTGCCGCTCTGGTTGCGTCCGGAGATGACCGTTCACTCGGCGCTCACGTTCGGCTGGATGGCACGTGCCATCTACGTGCCGAGCTCGGCGCGGCGGACGCTGTGGCTGACGGCTGCCGGGGGCGTCCCAATGCTGATCGGCACTTACGTCAGCTGGCTGTCGTATGTGCCCGGGCAGTGGGCGAGCCTCGACGCAACCCTCGGGACCTACGCCGCGTCGGCGGCGGCGCGCGCCTTCACCACCTCGGTCTTCGTCTGGTGGCTGCTGACCACCGGCCTGTCCACCGCGGCGTCGCGCGTCATCTACGGGCTGCGCCGCGAGGTCCGGCAGGCCAAGCAGCTGGGGCAGTACACCCTCGAGTCACTGCTCGGGGAGGGCGGCATGGGCCGGGTCTACCGGGCGAGCCACGCCATGCTGCGGCGTCCGACCGCCGTGAAGCTGCTGCTGCCGGAGAAGGCTGGCGCCGAGAACCTCGTGCGCTTCGAGCGCGAGGTGCGCATGACCGCCCAGCTCAGCCACCCGAACACGGTGCGCATCTACGATTACGGTCGCACGCCGGAGGGGACGTTCTACTACGCGATGGAGCTGCTCGAGGGCGCGAACCTCGAGCAGGTGGTCGACGTCGGCGGCCCGCAGGCGCCGGCGCGGGTGGTGCACATCCTCGAGCAGATCGCGAGCGCGCTGACCGAGGCGCATGACGCGGGTCTGATCCACCGCGACATCAAGCCATCCAACATCATCATGTGCGTGCAGGGCGGCATGGCCGACGTTGCCAAGATCGTCGACTTCGGTCTCGTGAAGGACATCGAGGCGAACACCGAGGGCGCGGAGCTGACCAATCCGGAGATCGTCACCGGCACCCCGCTGTACATGCCGCCCGAGTCGATCACGGATCCCGGCACGGTGGATCGCCGCGCCGACCTCTACTCGCTGGGCTGCGTGGCGTACTACCTGCTCACCGGCACCCACCTGTTCGAGGGCAACACGCTGGTGGAGATCTGCAGCCAGCACCTGCACGCGGTCGTGGAGCCTCCGTCTGCGCGGCTCGGGGCACAGCTCCCCGACGATCTGGAGCAGCTCGTGCTCGCTTGTCTCGCGAAGAGTCGCGACGATCGGCCGGTCGATGCCGTCGAGCTGCTGCAGCGGCTGCAGGCGTGTGAGGTGAGCGGTCGCTGGGACCAGGCCCAGGCGCGCGCCTGGTGGAGCGAGCGGCAGGGGGCTTTCGCGAGTGTTCGCCGCGCGCAGCGCGTGGCCGGTGCGGAGACCGAGCTCGACGTGGACTTCACCTCGCGCGCCGGCTGACCGGCCATGGCGGCGTGGACACCGCCTAGTCGCCTGTGGTCGAGCGCTGCAGGTCGGCGACGATCTGCTTGGGGTCGCGCTTGCCGCGAGGGGTCCGCGCTGCGCCAGCGCCGCCGGCGGGCAGCTTGTCCAGCAGAGCCCCATAGAGCTCGGGGGTAAGTACGTTCTGTAGGTATTCGAGCGCCGTGCCGCGGCCCGCCGCGTCGTCCCCGTGCAGGGCGGTGAGACACAGCCGCAGCGGCTCGCGATCCAGCCACAGCGCCATCGTCGACACGACGTGCTCGAGCGCGTGGGGAATGCGACCGTGCGCGGCGGCGTCGAGGAACACCGGGCCGTCATCGAGCAGCGTGACCCGGCGGGCGCCGAAGGCCGTCTGGGGCGCCTGCAGCTCGCGCAGCGCCATCGAGGCGAGCAGCGACCGGTCAGGGGCCAGCTCCGGCGCCTGCTCCACCTGTGTCAGCAGTGCCTGCACCGCGTGGTAGCGCAGTTCGAAGCTGTCGGATTGCAGCGCCTCGACCAGCGCGTCGCGGGAGCGCGTGGTAGCGCAGCGCCCGAGCAAGCGAGCGAGTCGCACGCGGACCGTGAGCGAGTGCGTCGGGTCGACCACCGCATCGCCGAGCTGACCGGTGGCCTCGCCGGCGACGCGCGCGAGCGCCTGCAGGGCCGCGTCACCTAGCTGCTTGTCCTCGAGCAGCGGGATGCTCAGCGCCACGACCGAGGGGTGCATCGAGGAGCGCTCGAGCACCTCCGCAATCGACGAGGGCTCGCTCGACAGCAGCGCATCCACCTGCTGCCGCAGCCCGTCGGGCAGCGCGGAGGAGGGGCGCGTCAGCTGGTCGTCGGCGCGTCGCTGCTCCTCGCGGAGGATCCCGATCTCGCGCAGCAGCTCGTCGCGGTTGATGGCGGTCGCGGTGTCGGCGAGCGTCTGCATGGTCGTCGCATCGACCACGCCCTGCGGGTCCAGCTCGATGGCGCCGCTACGCAGGCTCCGCGCGAGCTCGCCCACGTAGTCCTTGTGCAGCTGCAGTGAGACGATCAATGCGAACACGGCGGCGACGCCAGCGGCGAGCAGTGCGACCGGTCTTGCGTGCTCCGGCATCAGCGCGACCACTACCAGCAGCAGCCCGGCGCCGAGCGCGTCACCGAGGCGGTCGAAGGCCACGTCGATGAGCGCCTTCGCGGGCCGCTTGCGGGCGGGCGCCATGGGTGTGTACAGCAGCTCGTAGCCGGCCCGGTAGACCGAGCTGCGCAGCACCTGCTCGGCGCCGGCCGCGACGACTGCGCTCCACAGCCGCTGCACGGCCGCGCCCAGGACAGACGACAGCAGCACCGTCGCGGGTAGCAGCGCGATCGTCGCGCTGAGCCCGAGGTTACTGAGCAGTCGCTTGCCGACCGAGGCCTGGACGACGAACGTTAGCAGGCCGACCACGGTGTAGAACGCTGCGAAGAAGCTCGCGAGCTGCTCCGGCGTGCCGAGGGCCGCGTCCGCCTCGGCCTTGAGCGTGTAGTCGAAGATGGCCGCGGTGATGCCCGTGAGCACGACCAGCGCGACGATCTTTCGCAGCAGCGGTGTCGTCGCCATCGACGCGAGCGTCTCCATGGCCGTGACCTGCGCGTCGTCCGAGGCGCGCTGCACCGTGCCGCGCCCGAGCGCGAGCACGAGTCCGGCACACAGCACGTTGAGCGCGGCCAGGACCGGCAGCAGGCTCTCGACGCCGAGCGAGCTGCTCACGCGCTCCGCCAGCAGGCCACCGCCCACGCCCCCGACCGTGGCACCCGCGCCGATCGACGCGATCGCGCCCTTGGCCGCGTGGGGATCGAAGCGCTCGTTGACGACGGACCAGAACCCGCTGATCGCGGTCGCTCCAAGGGCCCCAACGTGGAGATAGACGACGATGGCTGCCGCGCCGGGGTCGGCGCCCACGAGCCACCACTCCAGCATGAAGAGCGCAGCGTGGGCCAGGAAGACGGCCGGTACGACGCGCGCGGGGCCCATGCGCGAGAGCAGCGCGGCCATGGCCATGGCGACCACGCCACTGAGGGCGGCGGTCGCGAGCATCGCGCGTAGCAGCTCATCGGCATCGAAGTGAGACAGGAAGAGCGCGTCGCGCGTCGCCTTGGCGGCAACCTGCTGGGCGATCATCACGCCCGAGGTGGCTATGCCAATGCGGGTCGCTGCGGTGGTGGTCTCGGAAGCCATGGTCGGGTCGCGGCGTCTGCGGACTGTAGCATCCGACCGTGGAGACAGGCGCGGGTGCGCCGGACGGGCTCAGAACTGCCGGATGTACTGCACGCCCATGCGATCGCGGTCGGCGACCGGCACCCAGGCGCCGCCGGCCTCCCCGTCACCGTCGAGTTGGTAGTGCAACATGTATGGCAGCAGGAACCCCGATGCTGCTCCGACGCCGAGGCCCATGACGACGTCGCTTATGTAGTGCATGTCGCCGACCAGCCGCAGGGTCGAGGTCGCCAGGGCCACGCTGGCGGCGCCTGCGCACGCGAGCTGATCGGGCAGCCCGCCGCCGTACAGCGGGACGTGCAGGTGATGGACGCAGGCGAGGGCGGCGGCCGCGGTGGAGACGGCCGTGTGGCCACTGATGAAGCTCTCGTTGGGGCGGCCGGGCGGACAGAACCCGTGGTAGCGGTCGTCCGTCGGCTCGCACTCCTGCACGTAGGGCCGCTCGCGTCCGACGAGCTTCTGCCCGAGCCGCCCGAACAGCCCCGCGGTGCCGAGGGCCTGGGCGTTGATCACGAGCAGCTGCCAGGTGGTGTTGGCGTCACCGTGCACGAAGCCGCCGACGACCATCGCGTCGAGGATCGGATACAGCAGCGAGCTGTAGAGCCCCACGTCGCTCAGCTCGACGGCGGTGTCGCGACCCTCGGTCGAGTCGGCGACCACGACCGAGCGCACCACGCCGTCACCCGGAAACTCACCATGCAGGCGGCGCGGCGGCGTCTCCACCAGCGTCTCCATGCCGTAGAGACCGGCGATCAGGCCGGTGGCCAGCGCGTAGTTGACCGGACCGACCTCGCGCCAGCCCGGCTTCCACTCGATGCTCGACGATGCTTCCTGCGCTGCGGCGGCGTGTGGCGTCAACAGACATCCGATGCTCGCGAGCACGAGCACCGCCGGGCACAGACAGCTACTGCGCACCGTGGCGCTCCGACTGCGTCGCATTCTCGGTGACGATGCGGCGCGCGAGCCACAACCACAGCACACACAGCGCGACGTTGATGATCGCGAACGCTCGTACCTCGAGGTGCAGCATGCCTGCGCCGACGAACACCAGCAGGCCGCTGCTGACGTCGCCGAGACGGACCATCACGGTGTCGACCACCTGCTTGGCCTTGTACTTCATCGCGCGTGTCGTCGGCAGCCACAGCATGTTGCGAACGGTGTTGTTCAGCGAGTAGTCGGTGGCGTTCTCGAGCGTCTTGGTCACGCGCAGCAGTGCCAGCAGCGGGAGGGCGGCGACGGCGATCGAGCTGACCAGTACGAGCACCGGAAGCACCATGAAGGCGATGCGCAGGCCGCCGTGCTTGACGATGCGCGAGACGGCGAACATCTGCAGCAGCACGCCCACGACGTTCACGTAGAAGAAGAACTCACCGTAGAAGGCTCCGATCCAGCCGGGCTTTTCGTCCTCGGGCACGGCCTGGAATGCGGCGGTCACGAGCTTGCTCAGGATGTACTCACCGTTGCTGTTGACGAAGGTGAACAGCAGGCTGAACGCGGCCAGCAAGATCAGGTAGCGGTGCGACAGCACGAGGGCGAATCCGCCGCGACCCTCGTCCTCGGGGGGCGCGTCGTCTGCCGCGGCCTCGCCGTTCGTCGCCGGCCCCGCCTCGCGCACGTGGACCCACTGCGTGATGAAGATCGTCAGCAGCAGCAACGAGGCGCTGACCAGTATCAGCTGAAAGACGTCGAGCTGCGGCAGCGGCGACCAGCCCGGCGGCTTCAGCAGCCAGCTGGTGACGATGCTTCCGGTCGCCGCGCCCACGGATGCACCCAGTCCGACGATCGGGAACAGCCGCTTGCCCTGCTCCTCGTCGTAGACGTCGTTGGCGAAGCCCCAGAACTGAGCGACGAGCATCATGCTGAAGACGCTCACCCATAGATAGAACGGGATACCCAGGGCGCCGCGAACGCTCTCGGCAACCGACGACCAGATGTGGAGCTCGACGGGCACCAGGCTGCCCAGCCACTCCAGTCGGCCGACGGCGAAGAACCCGCCCATGCAGAGCGTGAAGAAGACGGTGACCAGCGCGATCAGCCGGTTGCGCGGCATGGCGTCGACCGCGCGCCCGTAGATGGGTACCGCGATGAAGAGCAGCAGCGCGGAGCCCGCGCTCGCGTAGGATTTGAACTCCGCACCCGACGGTGCTGCGAGGATCAGCTCCTCGCGCACGGGCTTGATCAGGTAGTAGGCGCTCAGGAGCAGGAAGACATTGGCGGTCATGGCCAGTGCCGTCAGGCCCTCGCCCGCCCGGACCGGCGCGAGCGCCGCGAGCGCGGTCTCGAGCGCGCTGCGCTGTGCTTTGCCCGCCTCGGGATCGCTGACCATCGGCGGTCACCCTACAGGGGCGCGCCACCGAGTCCAAGAAGCGGCCACGCGCCTGAGTCGAAGCCGCGCGGCCCCTTGCGCGCCCGTCGTGGCTGGGGCCTACTGCCGCCGATCATGCCCCGTCCGGCGCAGTGCGGTTTTCCGCTCATCACGATTGTGGCCGTGCTCCTGGGCGCGCCGGGTCTCGGCCGTGCGCAGCCAACCGCAGAGCCACAGCCGCCGGCCACAGCGGCGCCCGCGGTCGAGACGCCTGCGCCGGAGCCGTCCGCCGTCCCGACGCCCGAGGCCGCGCCCGCACCCGAGGCCACGCCTACACCCGAGGCCACGCCTACACCCGAGGCCGCGCCTGCACCCGAGGCCACTGCCGCGCCACGCGCGCCCATCACCGAGCGTCGCGCGGAGCCCGACTACGACGGACGCGAGGACGGCGTCACCGTCGGAGAGGTCCTGCTCTGGGTTCCGCGCATCGCGGTCTCTCCCATCTACCTCGTCAGCGAGTTCGTCATCCGGCGTCCGCTGGGGTTTCTGATCTCGACCGCGGAGGAGGAGCACGTCGCGGAGAAGCTGCTCGAGGTCTTCACGTTCGGCGACGAGGGGCAGTTCGCCATCGTGCCCACCGCCTACGTCGACCTCGGCTTCCGGCCTCGCTACGGCTTGTACGCCCGCTGGTCGGACGTGGCGGTCGACGGCAACAAGCTCAAGCTCAACGCGACGCTCTCGACGGGCGACCAGTTCTCCATCTCGACGGGCGACAGCTACCGGCCACCGGATGCGATCTACAGCGTCAGCGTCGCCAACACGTACAGCCGCGCCGACGACCGCAGATTCTACGGCGCCGCGTCGCGCGACGCGACCAGGACGCTCGGCGACGACCGCTTCGGCTACTCGCTGGAGAGCAACAACACGCGGCTGAACCTGAGCTTCGATCTCTGGCGCAGCAGCCAGGTGACCGCGACCGTCGGCGTGCGAAGCATGCGCTTCGACGACGACATCCGTAACGGCACGGCACTGACCGACCCGGCCAACGGCTTCGCGACGCCGCCGGGCTACGACGACGGCTACACCGCGCTGCACTCGCGGCTGTCGGCGGCGCTGGACACACGCCGTCCCCGCCCGTTCGCGGGCGACGGGGTGCGGCTGACTGGCAAGATCCGCCACGGCGTCGACCTGCGCGACCACGCCACCGGCGAGGCGCCCAAGTGGCTCGCCTACGGAGGCTCGCTCGGTGGCTACCTCGACGTGAGCGGCGTCAACCACGTGCTGGGCCTGATCGGTCACGTCGAGCTATCGGAGGCGCTCGACGGTGCGATCCCGTTTACGGAGCTGATCGACATCGGCGGCTCCGGCCCGCTGCGGGGCTTCATCCCGGGGCGGCTCTACGGCGACAGTGCCGCGGCGCTCGTGGTCGAGTACCGCTACCCGGTGTGGATCTGGCTCGATGGCTCGTTCCACAGCGCGCTCGGCAACGTGTTCCCCGGACACCTCGACGGACTGAAGCCGTCGGCACTGCGTCACTCCTTCGGTCTGAGCCTGCGCACCGCCGGCAGCCGCGACCACAGCTTCGACTTCACGCTGGCCTTCGGCAGCGAGCCCCTCGGCGACGGCGGCGCGATCAACGCCGTGCGCCTGGTGATAGGAGGCAACAGTGCGTTCTGAGCTCACCGCCATCACCCTGTCCGCGATCCTGCTCGCCGCCTGTGGAGGCGCGGACCGCTTTCCGATGCGCGAGCCGATGTCGAACGACGACGACAAGCAGCCCTTCGCGCCGATGCCGCAGGAGTACTACTCGCCGTTCGCGTGGGATGGCGCCAACCAGACGATCTTCTACCCCGTCTCCCGCTTCTGGGCGGTCGATCCGGGGGGCGAGGCGACCAACGTCAACGCGCTCGGCGAGGTGCCCGACTCGAGCTGGTTCATCAACCGTCTCGGGACGACGACGATGGATCTCGAGACGCTCGCGAACGCGGCCTGTGGCGACGAGCCACCGCTCGACGCGCGCGGTCCGTGGACGGCGGTCAGCGCCAAGGCCAACGGCGCCAACCCGGGCTTCGTGATCGCCGACCCCGGTGGCCGGCGCTTCGTGATCAAGTTCGACAGCCCCAACCAGCCCGAGCGCGCGACCGCCGCGGACGTGATCGGGTCGGTGCTCTACTGGGCGGCGGGCTACCACGCGCCCTGCAACCGCGTGCTCTTCTTCGACCGCGCGATGGTCGGGATCGATCCCGACGCCAAGGCCAAGGACGAGCTCGGCAACGAGGTGCCGCTCGCGCAGCACCACCTCGACAACGCCTGGAACAAGGGGTTCGTGCTGCCCGACGGGCGCAACCGCGCCAGTGCCAGTCAGTTCATCGAGGGCCGCCCGATCGGCCCGTGGAAGTACCAGGGTACGCGCGACGACGACCTCAACGACGTCGTGCCCCACGAGGATCGCCGCGAGCTGCGCGGCGCGTACGTGCTGGCGTCGTGGATCAACCACTTCGACTCGCGCGAGCAGAACACGCTCTCGGCGTGGATCGACGAGGACGGCACAAACGGACACGTCCGGCACTACTACATCGACTTCGGTGACTGCTTCGGCAGCATGTGGGCGTTCGACGGGATCTCGCGCCGGCTCGGCCACTCCAACTACCTCGACGTCGGCGACGTGGTGGGTGACTTCCTGACGCTGGGCCTGCTCGATCGCCCATGGCACCAGGCGCGCCTCGGTGCGACGGGCAACGTGCTGGGCTACTACGGTGTGGAGCGCTTCGAGCCCGATGCATGGGAGCCCGGCTACCCGAACCCGGCGTTCTCGCGCGCGACCGAGCGCGATGCTGCGTGGATGGCGCGGATCATCGCGCGGTTCGACGAGCCGATGGTGCGGCGGGTGGTCGATCGCGCGCGGCTCGACGACCGCTTCGTGCACGGCGAGATCGTGAGGCTGTTGCTGGAGCGCCAGCGACTGATCCTGACGCGCTGGTTCCGCCGTATCTCGCCGCTCGCGAGCCCGCGCATCGTCGATGCGCCCGAGGGGGCGGCGCTGTGCCTCGAGGACCTGGCCGTCACGGCCGGCGTGATGTCCCCGCGGGCGCGGCTGTACAGGGCGCAGGCGTGGGTCGGCGAGCGTCGCGAGCATCGTCCGCTGCAGTTCGTGCCCGCAGCCGACACGCGTCACGCGTGCGTGGCGCTACCCGACATGGACGGCGTGTCCAGCGACCGCCCCGGCTACATGATCGTCGACGTCGCCGGCCTTGGTGGTTCCGATGACGACCAGTCGGGGCCGGCGCGCGTGCACGTCTACCAGCGCGGTGCGGGCCTCTACACCGTCGTCGGCCTCGAGCGCCCCTAGCTGCGTCACGCGGCGTCACGCAGGGTCACGCAGTGGGCGCGGTTGCCGTCCACAGGCGGTGCTTGCAATCGCATCGTCGTGATGGGACAGCAGGGTGTCCGCGTTGGGGCGGGCAGGGGAGACGAGCGCATGGGGAAGATCTCAGGTCCAGGGGACGGGCCGGTCGCGGTGACCGGCGCGTCGGGGTACATCGGCTCGCACGTGGTGCGCTGCCTCATCAGGGACGGCTACACCGTCCACGGCTGCGTGCGCGACAGGTCGCGCGGCGACAAGACCGCGCACCTGCTGGCCATGGGCGAGCAGGGTCCGGGGAGCATCGAGATTTACCAGGCCGACCTCTTCGAGGCGGAGCAGGGCGCCTACGACGAGGCCTTCGACGGCTGCGCTGCGGTGTTCCACGTGGCGGCCGACCTCGGGAGCGACCCGACCTACGGCAAGCCCGACCCCCAGCGGACATTCGACGCATGCATGACCTCGACGCGCGGCGTGCTCGACTCGGCGCGCAAGGCGGGCAGCGTCAAGCGCGTGGTCTACACGTCGTCGACGTCGGCGATCATGGGGCTGCGCGAGGGCGGCAAGGACGCCGTCGGTTACGAGTACAAGGACGACGACTGGGCGGGCGAGGGCCCCTACGAGACAATCGAGGCGCGCTGGACCGTCACGAGCCCGCGCAGCGGCAAGGTCCACAAGCTCTGGACGCTCGACAAGCAGGCCTACGCGATGGGCAAGGTCGAGGCCGAGCAGTACGCCTACCGCTGGGGCGCAGAGCACGGCATCGACGTCGTCTCGTGCTGCCCCTGTCACGTGCTGGGGCCGCTGCTGGCGAAGGCGCACAACGCCACGTGGCAATTGCGCATCGGCCGCATGATCGAGGGGCACAGCGGCCACGCCGGCCGGCCCAACATGCTGTGGAACATCATCGATGTGCGGGACATCGCCGAGTCACAGCTACTCATGGCGACCAGCGATGCCGCGGTCAATGGCTCGCGCTACATGCTAGCGGCCACCGACCGCTCCGGCGAGCTGACGGTGCAGGAGCTGATCGACACGCTTCGACAGCTCTACCCGGAAGTGAACGTCGCCGGCGACTACGAGCCGCCGCCGACGCCGGACCAGCCACGCGGGAAGTGTACCAAGGCGATCGAGCAGCTGGGCCTGAAGACCCACAGCGTACGCGACACCCTGCGCGACACCTGCGAGTCGCTGATCGCGGTGGTGGGCATCGAGCCGGCCCGCCGCGCCTGAGCCTCGCGCGCCCCCCGGGCGGCGCGCGTCCTTTTGTTTCAACCGGGCACCGCGCACCCGCCACCATTGGGGTGCGTGTGGACTGGGGGCAGGAGAAGGACTTGCAACAGCATCCCGCCGACGACCGGCTCATCGAGATCTGGCGGTTGCTGTGCGAGCACATCGCCACCGACGCCGACCGGTCGCAGATCAGCGAGCCACTCAAACGCAACGTGCTGTGGGCCCTGCGCGAGGCGTGGGATCAGGGCTGGGCGGCTGCACACGAGGACGACACCCGGCAGGTCGCGCTGCCCGGCGACGAGATCCGCACCGACAGCGACACCCGCGAGCTTCGGCCGCGCTGACCCTGCCCTGCAAGCACGCGGCAGGCCCCGCTTGTTCCAAATCCAGGTCATCTGCTGCCGATCCGGCGGTGAGGGGTTTCGGGCGCCATCCGTCTGCGTTATTTGTGAGCGGGTACTCGGGTGTGTCGCGTCCACGGGTGGGACGCGCGGCCCCTGGCTGTGTTGGGAGGCGTGCATGTGGACTCGGCTTTTTCTCGCGTGTTCGGTGCTTGTGTGGTCGGGCGGCTGCTCCGATGAGAGTGGCGACGATGGCGGTGGCACAGGCGGCATGGGCGGCACCGGTGGCGTGCTCGGAACCGGTGGTTCCGGCAGCGGCACGGGCGGCACGGTGGGCACAGGCGGCACGTCCGTGGGCGGCACCGGCGGCAGCGACGGCAGCGACGGCAGCGGTGGTGACGACGGCAGCGGCGGCAGCGACGGTAGCGGCGGCACAGTCGACGGCAGCGGCGGCACGGACGGCAGCGGCGGCGACGACGGCAGCGGCGGCGACGACGGTAGCGGCGGCATGGTCGGCAGCGGCGGCGATGACGGTAGCGGCGGCATGGTCGGCAGCGGCGGCGACGACGGCAGCGGCGGCATGGTCGGCAGCGGTGGTGACGACGGCAGCGGCGGCATGGACGGCAGTGGTGGCATGCCCGCCGACACGATGGGCTGCGGCAACCAGAGCCCGCCCGGCTCCGGCACCTATTCGATGGACATCGACGGCACCTCGCGCGAGTACCGCGTTGGCGTGCCGTCCGGCTACGACCCCGACGTTCCGCACAAGCTGATCTTCGTGTGGCACGGCCTCGGAGGCACGGCACAGCAAGTGGAGCAGACCGCCTTCTTCGGTGTCGAGCGCGAGTCCGACGGCAGCGCGATCTTCGTCGCCGGTCAGGGGCTGCCGACGCAACAGGGTGGCGCGGGCTGGCCCAACGAAGGCGGTCGCGATGTCGCGTTCGTGCGCGGGCTGCTCGCCGAGATGCGCGCCGAGTATTGCATCGACGACAACCGCATCTTCTCCACCGGCATCAGCTACGGCGGCATCATGTCCAACACGGTCGGCTGCGCGCTCGGCGACGAGTTCCGCGCGATCGCTCCGGTGATGGGGTCAGGCCCGGACACGGCGTACATGTGCACGTTCTACCGGCAGGCCAGCTGCGTCGGTCAGGTTGCGGCCTGGCTCACGCACGGCACGGCGGACCAGGTGGTCTACTTCTGCGACGGCGAGTACAGCCGCGATCACTGGCGCGAGGAGAACCACTGCCAGGTCAGCAGCTCGCCCATCGGCCAAAACGGCTGCGTCAGCTACGCCGGCTGCGATGCGGGCTACCCGGTGGTCTGGTGCGAGACCAACCTCGCGCACCAGGCACCGTCGTTCGCGGCCGCAGAGGCCTGGGACTTCTTCGCGCAGTTCTGAGCGCGCGAGTCGCGGTCACGCGGTCACGGCCGTCATCCATCGCCGTCTGACCGCGCTCGGCCGCGACCTCAACGCCTACCGGCAGCTCCCGAGCAGCGGGTCGCAGCCGCACGTGTACGCATCCACGCAGCACTCGCTGCCCCCCAGGAACCCGCAGTCCGGGCAGTTGCCGGCAATGCACATCGGCGGCGGGGGTGGCGGGGGTGGTGCGTCGCCATCGCCGTCGCCATCGCCGTCGCCATCGCCGTCGCCGTCACCCGAGTCGTCGCCGTCGCCATCGCCGTCGCCTGCGTCGTCGCCGTCGCCGTCGCCGTCGCCTGCGTCGTCGCCATCGCCATCGCCCACGGCATCGCCGTCGCCATCGCCGGGAGTGTCGCCGTCTCCGTCGCCGGGCGCGTCTCCGTCACCGGTCGAGTCGCCGTCGCCGTCGCCGTCGCCCGTCGAGTCGCCATCTCCGTCACCACCGGTCGACGCGACGCCACCGGACCCGGCCGCCACGACACCGCTGTCGACGGCGGGTGCGGTGGGCGTACCCTCGGCGCAGGCCACGGCGCACGCGAGTGCGACGATAGCCAGCCATCTAACGTCCCCCAGAGGCATCCTCGAATAGTAGGGGTATGCGAGCGATCGTCAAATCTCGTCGTGTCGATCGTGGCCAATGCGCGATGATCCGGGCTGCGCCGCCGCCGCGCACTTACCTCTACTCAGGTGTCGGTAACTTTCCCTGCGCGCGTGCAGCGACTCGGACGGTGATCGCAGTCAGTGGAGATCCAGACCGAGCGTCTCTTGCATCGCGCGCAGGAATGCGTCGTCGTCCTCGATGGCGTGGACCGCGGTGATCCCTTCGGGCGTTCGCCGCTGCATCGCGCTTGGTGAGCGCATCGCGCGCCCGCGCGCTACGGCTCGCCGTCGCCGAGGTAGTGGAACGTGTCGCGGCCGGCGGCCTTGGCCCGGTAGAGCTGCGTATCGGCGCGCGCGACGAGCGTGCTGGGCTGGACGCTCTCCTCGAACGACTCCGTGGTGGCGCCGATGCTCACGCTGACCACACCGAGGGGGGCGTCCCCGTGCTCGATGGCGCGCGCGCGGACTGCCTCGAGCATTCGCTTGGCGACACGGGCGGCGCCCTCCCTGTCGGTCCCGGGCAGCACGACGCCGAACTCTTCGCCACCGATACGACACACGACATCCGCCGTGCGCGTCGCCTGCTGCTTGATGACGCCGGCGACTTCGCGCAGGCAGCCGTCTCCCGCGAGGTGCCCGTAGCGGTCGTTGTACTTCTTGAAGTGGTCGATATCGATCATCAAGAGCGACAGCGGTTGCTGCGTCCTCGAGGAGCGCAGCCACTCCTGCTCGAGGACGTCGGTGAACATCCTGCGGTTGTACAGCTGGGTCAGGCTGTCGGTCAGCGAGCTCTCCAGCAGCTGCGTCAGCATCTTGCGGTGGCTGATCAGCTGCTGGATCTTGTGCAGACCGATCTCGACCGAGCGCTCGAGGGCGAGCACCTCACTGCAGCCGGCGCGGTACAGCGCCATCTCCCCCTCGTCGTCGAGCGTCGATGTGAGTAGCAGTGTGGGGCAGCGGTTGCGCATCGCCAGGTCGGTGACCGTCGCGAGCTCTTCCAGCTCGGTTTCGCCGAGCTCGGGGAATGTGACGATCACCAGGTCTGGAGTCGATGGCTGCTCGAATGCCCGCCCGAGCGAGGCTGACGTCGCGTGGTACAGGATGTCGCAGTCGCCACGCAGCCGCTCGCCGTAGGGCCAGAAGCTGGACCAGTCGCCGAGCACCGCGACCGTCACCCGCTCGACGTAGCTGCAGGCGTCGCCGGTCGTGGGCGGCCTCGACGACCGATCGATCAGGTAGGCCAGCGTGTCGGCCTTCGGTGACAGGCCGAGCAGGCTGTCGGACGGCGACCTGCGGATCGTGGGGATGCGCCGCTCGTACGGGCCGTCGTTCCATTCGCGCGTCCATTCCGCGAGCGTGGACTTCGCTTCCTCCGGCACGCGCACGTCGTCCACACCGACGTCGGCGGCCAGCTGCTGGAGCACCGAGGGGCTCTCGATGTCGAGCCCCTCCGTCCAGTAGGCGCGGTAGATGCGCGTGCGCAGCGCGCCGTACATCGAGGGTCGCTGCTGTTTCACCGTGCACAGCAGTGCGCCGGCATCGAGCACGTTCGAGCGACCCCTGGGCAGGTTGACGGTGATGTCCGGCGCTCGCTGCCGGATCGTGAACACCTCCTGGGTGAGCTCCACCAGCTCGGTGTCCGTGTACGAGCGATACGAGGCGCGCGGGTTGTGATCGATGACGCGCCAGTCCAGCGCGTCGTCGAGCTGCGCCTCCTGCACCCACTCGTTGAGCGCGTAGCAGAACGGGCAGTTGATGTCGGCGTAGACGCGGATCACAGCGCGCCGAGCCTAGCATGGCGAGGATCACAGTGGCGTGGCCCAGCGCACATGTGGGTCGTAGCGAATTGGCCGCGTTCGCTGACCTCCGGTGGCCGCGCGATCACTATCTTGAGGGCGGCGTGCTCGCAGCTTACGATCCGAGGCGTACCTGTTTGGCCCGGCTGCGGGCGTGGAGCGTGTCATGGGCCTCAGTGTTTGGAAGACGATCGGCGTGCGGTGGATGATCGCGATGTGCGTGATGGCTCTGGGTGCCGGCTGCCTCTCGGGACCGGGCAGCGACAGCGGCGACGGTGGCGCGCAGGGCGACGGTGACAGCAGCGGCGACGGTGACAGCAGCGGCGACGGTGACAGCAGCGGCGACGGCGACAGCAGCGGCGACGGTGACAGCAGCGGCGACGGTGATGGGGACGGTAGCGGTGGCGGAGAGACCGCCGGCGTCTCGAACGACATCCTGCTCGGTGAGCTCACCCAGGAGCAGACCACCGAGCTGTGCATGCACTTCGACTCGCGTCTGCAGTTCGACGACTCCCGCGGCTGTTGCGTCGCAAACGGCGTGTACGGCGAGATGAGTGGCCAGATCTGCGAAGAGGTCATCGCGGAGTGCGAGGCGGACCCGTCGCTCTTCGACTGCCAGAGCGAGGACGAAGGGGAGTCCTCCGACTGTGCCAACGAGCCGCCCCCGACCTGCGAGGGTGACACCACGGTCGGCGAGGTCGCCGCCTGCTTGAACGACCTCGTTGCCGAACAGACCGCGCTGTTCGAGGGCCTCGACTGCAGCACGACGATCGAGGAGTTCGAGACGCTCGGCGAGTCCGAGGTGATGCCCGAGTCCTGCGATGTGGTGATGGCGAACTGCCCGGAGGTCCTGATGGGCCCCGACGATATGCAGCCCTGAGCTGAGGCCGTCCGGCCGCGCCTACTCCACCACGATCGGCGGGTACGCCATGCATTGGGCATCGGTGATCGCCCCGTTGATCGGGTTGGCCAGTCGAGCACGGTGGCGAATCGGGTGGGCCCAACACGCCACGTTTCGAGTCGGCGCGCTCTGATTCGTGGCCACGGGCGCCCCGTCGTTCGATGGCGGGACTCGCTTTGTCGGTGGATTGCCATAGGCACGGTGCGTGCAAAGGGATCGTCTCCAGGAGGAGATGAACATGAACCCAACCAGGCGCCTGCTGGCGATCCTGTTCGTACTCGGGGCGACCTCGATCGCCTGGATGGTGCTCGGCGCCGTGACGTCGTCGCGCGAGCATGACAGCCGCGCCCAACTCGAGGGCGCTGTCCAGCAGCTGTGGGGGCGGCCCCAGGTCCAGAGCGCGCCCCAGCTCACGCACACGTGGAAGACCCAGCACGAGGTGCAGCGCACCGAGGAGGTCGACGGCGAGCAGCGGCAGATAACCGAGCTCGAGACGCGCGAGCACGACCGGGCGGTCGCGCTGTCGGGCAGTGACATCGACGTGGCGCTCGGCTCCGACCTGCGGCGAAAGGGCCTCGTCTGGTACTCGCTCTACGACGTCGCCTTCGACGCGCGCTGGACCTATACGCACCGCGAGGAGACCCCGGGCGAGGTGACGGTTCGCTTCGCGTTCCCCGACGCGGCGGGCCTGTACGACGACTTCCGCTTCACCGTGGATGGACGCGACCATCGCGCGGCGCTCGATCCCTCGGAGGGGGTCGTCACGGCCACCGTGCCCGTCGACCCCGGTCAGGTCCTGCGCATAGCGGGCAGCTACCGCAGCAGGGGCCTCGACGAGTGGCGCTATGCCCCCAGCGAGGGCGTCGCCTTGCTGCAGAGCTTCGACCTGCGCATGACGACCGACTTCCCCGACATCGACTTCCCCGCGCAGACGCTTTCACCCACCTCGCGGCGCCGCACCGATGGGGGCCATGCCCTGCGCTGGCGCTTCGATCAGCTCGTCAGCGGGCTCGCCGTGGGCATGATCACGCCCACGCGCATTCAGCCCGGCGAGCTGGCGGCGGCCATGTCGGTCTCAGCGCCCATCTCGCTGTTCTTCTTCTTCCTCGTCGTCTTCGTGCTCGCCACGCTGCGGCGCATCGACATCCATCCGATCAACTACGCGCTCATCGCGGGGGCGTTCTTCGCGTTCCATCTGTTGTTCGCGTACTCGGTCGATCACCTCAGCGTGGAGGCCGCGTTCGCGCTGAGCAGTGTCGTGAGCGTGCTGCTCGTGACGAGCTACCTCCGGCTGGTCGTCTCGGATGCGTTCGCGTTTCGCGAGGCAGCCGCTGCGCAGGTCATCTACCTCGTCGGCTTTTCCCTCGCGCATTTCTGGGCGGGCTTCACGGGCCTGACCGTGACGGTGCTCTCCATCGTGACGCTCTTCCTGCTCATGCAGCTCACCGGGCGCATCCGCTGGACCGAGGCGCTGCAGGCTTCAGCACCTCGCATCCCTGGCGTCACAGATGCCCCCGATCCCACAGCACCGGCGTAGCGTCCCGACAATACCGCGCCGGCGTAGCGCCGCGGTAGCGGCCTGCAGCGGGGCGTGGTAGCTCGCGACCATGTCATTCGATCTGTTCGTGAACGGGACGTTGATGCGTGGCCTCGCGCTCAACGGCAACCTGGACGGCGCGGAGTTCCTCGGCGAGGCGCGCACCGTGCCGCGCTACCGCATCTACACCGTCGACGACGTGCACCCGGGCATGTTCGAGGTCGACGAGGGCGGTGTGTCGGTGGCCGGTGAGGTCTACCGCATGCCGGACGACGTGTGGCAGCGCGTCGAGGCCGGCGAGCCACCGAACCTCTATCGGGGCCCGGTGAAGCTGCAGGACGGCCGAGAGCTCGACGGCATCCTCTACCCGCGAGCGCTCGCCGAGGGCGTCCACCGCGACATCTCCTCCTACGGCGACTGGCGCGCCTACATGGCCGATCGCAAGCGCGAGCTGGACGAGGGCTAGCTCAGCCGACCTCGACCTCGACCGTGAGGCTGTCACTCACGGCGCCGCTGCGGTCGATGACGCGTACGCCCAGCAGATGGAACCCAGGGTCGGCTTGCCAGTCGTGGGCGTACGGGGTCCAGACACCCAGCCAGGGATAGGGGAATCGCTCGGGCTGCTGCGCCTGCAGGCTCTCGGCGGCTGCCGGGACGCGCGACAGGAAGGCGTCGCGTCCGAGCAGCACCGAGGGCACTGGCCCATCGCCGTCGATGGTCACCTCGACGCGCTCGATGCCTGCCGCGCCGCTCATCGCGTGGCCGCAGATCTGCAGCGGTCCTGGAGCGAAGCGCTCGGGCGGCCGCGGCGCGGCGATCGACGCGGCGGGGCCCACCCGGCCGACATCCGTGGCGTCGCCAAAGCGGTCTGCCTGGTACATCCCGAAGGCAGAGTCGTCATCGGTCAGCTCGATGCGCTGCAGCCACTTGACGTTCTTGAAGCCGTAGCGGTCGGCGAGCACCAGGCGTAGGGGAAAGCCGAGCTGTGCGGGCAGCGGGCGGCCATCGATGCGGTAGGCGAGCAGAGGCGGGAACAGCTCCGAGGTGTCGTCGACGCCGTAGACGTCGTCCAGCCTCAGGTTGTCGGTGTAGCCATCGGCGCCGTAGAGCCGCAGCCGCCGGGCGCGCTCGCGATCGGGTTGTGCCTGGTCGATCAGCGAACGCAACGGTACGCCCGTCCACAGCTGCGTGCCGGTGGGGCCGAAGGCGCACAGCAGCGAGTTCACCACGGTCGTGACATCCCCGGTCCGGTCCTCGAGCTGCGCGAGCGTCCACGAGCGCGGCGTCTGCACGAGGCCGTCGACGCGCAGCGTGAAGTCCGCGGCATCGATGGACGGGACCTCCCAGTCGCTCACCATGCCCTCGCCGCCAAAGATGGCCGGGAACTGCTCGACCTCGGTCAGCGGCGGAGTGCAGGGCTCGAAGTCGCCCATGGCCAGCGGCGAGCTCGGATAGGGGCCCGCGTCGGATGCGGTCGCGGGGCCCGGGCCGCCGTCCGGTAGCGCCGACGACTCGCCACGCTCCAGGTTGCAGCCCGGCCACAGCGCGATGGCCGGCACGGCAGCCGCTCGCCTCAGGAAGAGGCGCCGCGACAGGCGACTGCGGTGACCGCGTTCCATGACTTGAAGCTAAGCACTTGAGCTGCCAGTGCAAGACCGGGCGGGCCTGCGGCCGAGTGGGAACACGCCCGGGAAGACGGGCTCAGGGTGTCTTGCCCGCCACGATGCCATGGAATGCTGACCGCACCGCTGCGCCCGCGCCCGCCGGCAGCGCGGCCAGCTCGATCTCCAGCGCGTCGTCGGCCACTTCGATGGCGGTGAAGCCCACGAGGCTCGTGCCCACGGCCAGCAGGGCGCGCAGGTGGGGGTGCTCCGCAATGCGCGGGATCGCGAGCAGGTCGATGACGATGCGGTCGGCGACCGCTTCGGTCACGTAGGCGGGCGGCCCGAAGACGCGGGCGATGAGGTCGCCGCCGTCCTCGGTTCTGGCCTCGCTATCGCGGATGGCGGTCGCAAGCGGTCCCGTCGCGTCGTCGTCGGTCGAGAGCGTGACGTCGCGCAGTCGAAGATGGAGTCGGCGGTGGTCGCCGTCGTAGTCGATGCCCTCGACGACCACGAGCGCCGAGAACGACAGCGCGGTGCCGGATGGCGTGGCGTTGCCCTGCAGCCGCAGTCCGGGCGGGGCCGCCTCGACCCGCACCGCGAACCGGTCGCTGTCGGGGATCGCTGCGCGCAGCACATCCATTGGAACGTGCAGGTGTCCCCCGAGGGCGCGTGCCACCGAGCGCAGACCGTCGAGCATCTTCATCGGTCACCCACAGCGATCACTCGCGCGGCGTGGCGCAGGCTGGAGCTTCTGGTGTCACGGATCCGCACGGGTTGCCGGGCTCGAGAAACGAGTGTTATCTGCAATAGACGATCGTGATCGACGCAGCAAGCACAGCTCACGAGCAGACCCGTCCGGGGGCGGAGAGATGACCATGGACTACAGGGGCGAGTACGGCAGCTGGGCGTTGATCGTCGGTGGCAGCACCACGGTGGGCGAGCAGTTCGCCCGCCAGCTCGCCGCCGGCGGCATGAACGTCGCCATCGTGGCGCGTCGGGCGGAGCGGCTCGAGGCGATCGCCACGGACATCCGCAGCGAGTGTGGGGTGGAGACGCGCTGCATCGCGCTCGACCTCACGCACGAGGCCGCAGTGGAGCAGCTTCAGGAGCAGACCGCGGACCTCGAGGTGGGCTTCCTGGTCGTCAACGCGAACCTGCACCGCGTGGAGGCCTTCCACACGATGTCCTACGCGGACAAGCACACCATGCTGCGCATGAACTACGAGCTGCCAGTCAAGCTCGCGCATTTCTACGGCGCACCGATGGTGGAGCGGCGCCGCGGCGGCATCGTCTTCATCAACGTGCTCAACTCGCTGACGCCGATCGCCATCGACGCGGTGTTTCAGGGCACCAAGGCCGGGCTGCGCATCTTCGCCGAGAGCCTGTGGCTGGAGTATCGGCAGCACGGCGTGCGCGTCGGCGCTGCGCTGGTCAACGGCATCGAGGGCTCGGAGAGCTACGAGGCGAAGATGTCCCCGGGCCGGCGGCGGTTTGCGAAGCTGATCGGAGGCTCGCTTCCGCCCGAGCGCATCGTTGCCCAGTCGCTGTCGCAGCTTGCCCGGGGCAAGCCCGTGCTCCTTCCCGATGGGTTGCTGCTGATCGGCCACTGGGCGGTCAAGACGTTCGATCTCTCGCGCTTCATCGGCGGCCGGCTGCTGCTGCGCTTCTGGTCACGCGTCTTCGTGTGGTTCCTCGATGGCGACGAGGTACGCGACAAGGCGCTGCCGCCGGACGCGTCCTAGCTAGCGCCCTAGCACCGGGTGCGCCGGTAGCCGTCGAGTACCGGCCGCGTCCAGCCGCGCACGACGGCCCGCAGCTGCTTCCGCGTCCGCGGCGGGCCGGGCTCCTGGAGAAAGGAGAGCAGCAGCCTCAGCAGCAGCTCGGCCAGCTCGTCGATGCGCGCGTCGTCCAGGTCGTGCTCGCCGTCGGTGAGCGACGCGAGGTCCTCGCGGACGAATCGCAGCACCAGCAGGAACGGCAGCTCGGCGGCGACGTCGCTGCCCACGAGCGCACCGAGGTAGGCGTCCTTGGGGATCTCGGTGACGGCGAAGACGATGGACTCGGCGATGCGGTCGGCGAGCGTCGTCTCGCGCAGCACGCGCTTACGCAGTCGCTCGTGGAAGCCGCCGGATGCGAGCACCGCGGCCGAGCGGAACAGATCGTCGGTGTCCTCGAAGTAGCGATAGACCGTCTGGCGAGTAACGCCTGCGCGCTGTGCGACGTCACCAAGGCTCGCGCGGGCGCCGCCGCCTTCGTCGATGCAGGCGCGCGCGGCCTGCAGCAGCTTGTGCCGCGCCTGCTCGTCGTCCTCCGGCGGGTCGCCGTTCCAGCCCCTACGCCCCGCCATCACGGCCTCGATCGAATTGCCCGCCCACAGTTGACATCATACACCGAAGGATAGAGTGTATGATAGCTCGAACGGCGAGGGAGAGACTTGGAAGCGATCGATTGGCCATTTCTGACGTTGTGCCTGGTGGGCTCCGTGCTCGTGGGGCTTTTGATCTTCCACGCCGTCGCCGGCTACTACCACCAGCGCTACTACGTCCGCCGCAAGGATGAGGGCGGGCAGTGGAAGTGTCAGCCGGAGCGTTGGCTGCGCCCAGAGCAGCAGAAGGAGGCGGCCCTGCTGTCGACCTTCAACCTGACACTGGGCGGTCTCAACTCGGGCGTGCTGATCTACGCCATCGTGCACGGCCTGCCCACGCAGCTCTACTACGAGGTCTCGGAGTTCGGCTGGCTCTACACGCTGCTGAGCGTGCCGGTGTACTTCTTCCTGATCGACGGTGGGGCCTACTACGTCCACAAGCTCCTGCACATCAAGGTGCTCTTCAAGCACATCCACCGTCACCATCATCGCTACATCGCGACCAGTCCCTACGTGACTGTCGCGGTGCATCCGCTCGAGCTGATCGCGCTTCAGATGAGCACCATGCTGCCGCTCTTTCTGATGCCGCTGCATCCGGCGGTCATCGGCGGCGTGCTCATCTACGTGCTGATCTTCAACATCATCGACCACTCCGGCGTGCGCCTGTACTCGATGTGGCCGTGGCAGGCGTCGAGCCTCTACCACGATGACCACCACAAGTACTTCCACTGCAACTTCGGCCAGCACCTGATGGTGTTCGACAAGATGCACGGCACGCTGCGCCGCGAGAAACGCGCCTACGGCATCGAAAACTTCGGTGGCCGCGGGAAGACCGAGGGCGGCGAGGCTGTGCTGCCGGACTTCATCAAGTACTGATCGGAACCGATGGACACCACTCTTCCCTGGAACCTCGCCCCGGAGCTGCCGTGGCGGATGCTCAGCAGTCCTGCGCAACAGTGGGACCGCTTGCCGTCCTTTCTCGTCGGCGAGTACCTCTTCATCGCGCTGGCGCTCGTGGCGCTCTGGCACGCGCGGCGCGAGGGCAGGGCGCATCTGCTCGTGTGGGTGAGTGCGATCGTCGCCGGTACGATGAACGACATCATCTTCATGGCGCTGCCCGTGGTCGACAACTTCTGGCAGTCGCAGGCGACCATCATGCTGACGCCACGGCTGCCGCTCTACATCCCGTGTGTCTACGTCTGCTTCATGTACTACCCGACGGTCTCGGTGTGGCGACTGCGCCTGCCGCAGCTACCTCGGGCGACGCTCACGGGGCTGTCGGCGATCATCTTCTACGCCCCCTACGACATCATCGGAGCGAAGTTCCTGTGGTGGACGTGGCATGACACGGATGCCCCGATTGCCGATCGACTGGTGGGCGTGCCCGTCGGCAGCACGATCTGGGTGATCACGTTCGTGGCAACCTTCGCGTTTCTCGTCGGGCGTGCGGTCGACCGCGACCCGGAGATGCGACCCGCGGCCTTCGCGCGCACGCTCGCGACCGTGGCGGCGCTGTGCACGTTCCTGATGGTCGTGCAGATGACGGTGCTGCAGCAGGTCGATGGGGGCACGCCGGGCTACCTGACGCTGATCGCCGCCGCGGTGATCTACGCGGTCGTCGTCGCGCGCGGCTTGCGCGCCGCCAACCCGCAGCTGGTGAAGCCGACGCACCGCGTGTTGCATCGGGCACTGGTCGTCTACTTCGCCACGCTCGTCGGCATCATGGCGCTCTCCGACCCGGAGGCGCACCGAGCCGAGAGCCTGCACCAGACCTACGGTGCCTGCGGCGTCAAGGCCAAGGACCTCATGGGCAACATCCGGCACAAGTACCTCTGCGCGGAGGACTACGACGAGGACTTCAGCTTCGCGTGCGTCGACTCGCCGCCCGCGGCCGGCACCCAGTGGTACACGGTCTGCGGCAAGGCCCACTCGAGCTTCCCCCTGTGGATGGGGGCGGTGGGCGGTCTCGGGGCTGTTGGCGTGTTGCTGTATTCGCTGCTGCTGGGCGCCCTTGCGCCGCGGCGTGAGAGTGCAGTGGACTCACCGTCCGCTGGCTGACGGCGAGGCGTCCGCACCCCCACCTGCCGTTCGCCGAAAGTGGTGAAGAGGCACGGGCCTGCTCCGCACCGAGAGCGGTGAAGACGCCCCTCCGCGCGAGCCCATCGAGCAGACTAGCTGCCGTAGACCTTCTGGGGTTCGACCGCTTCTTCGATCAGCTTGTCTACCGCTCCGCCGACGTCGTTCGAATCCCAGCGCTTGCCGTTGTCGATGGCCGGGCCCTTGCGCCAGCCGTCGGCAACGCTGATCTCGCCCCCGCTGATCTCGAATACGCGGCCGGTGACGTGTTGCGAGCTCATGCTGCCGAGGTACACCACCAGCGGTGCGACGTTGTCCGGATCCATGGCGTCGAAGCCGCTGTCGGGCTTCTTCATCATCTCCGCGAACGGGCCCTCGGTCATGCGCGTCCGCGCAGCCGGTGCGATCGCGTTGGCCGTGACTCCGTAGCGCCGTAGCTCGGCTGCCTGCACCAACGTGAGCGCTGCGACGCCCGCCTTGGCGGTCGCGTAAGTGGCCTGCCCGATGCTGCCCTGCAGGCCCGCGCCGGAGCTCGTGTTGATGATGCGACCGCTCACCTCCTCGCCCGCCTTCGACTGCGCGCGGAAGTACCCCGCGGCATGGCGACCGACGCAGTAGTGGCCCTTGAGGTGGACGCGGATGACCGCATCCCACTCGTCCTCCGAGGTGTTGGCGAACATCCGGTCGCGAAGGAAGCCGGCGTTGTTGACCACGACATCAAGCCGTCCGAACTCCTTGACGGCGGCCTCCACCATCGCGGCGGTCTGTTCGAAGTCCGCGACGTCTGCGCCGTTGGCGATCGCCTGCCCGCCCATCGCTCGGATCTCCTCGACCACCTCGTTGGCGGGATCCTTCGAGGCGCCCTGACCATCGCCGCTGGCCCCGAGGTCGTTGACGACCACGGCAGCTCCTTGGCGCGCGAACTCCAGTGCGTGCCCGCGGCCGATGCCGCGACCCGCGCCGGTGACGATGACGACTCGACCCTTGCAGAGCTCTCCCATAGCGCTCACGTCGCCTTGGAGAGGTCGGCGTGCACCGCGGTTACCGTGTCGACGTACTCGCCGACCATGTCCTGCATGACCGACGCCACCGTGCGCTCGGCGTTCATCTGACCGACCACCTGGCCGACCGGCGAACCGACGAGCTCGCCGGCGCCCTCCTTGCCGGTCTCCGCGTGCCGGTGGATGCGCTGGGTCGCCTCGGCGGTCGCCATCCACTGCAGCGGCATCGGCAGCGTGCCGGGCGAGCCCTCCTCGTCCCACGCCTTCGTGTACGTCGTGACGAGCTGCCGCGCGGGCTTTCCGCTGATGCACTTGCTGCGCACGGTGTCGGAGCTGCTCGCCTCGATCAGCTTCTGCTTGAGCTGCGGGATGGTGTCCGACTCGGCGGTCGTCAGCCAGATGGACCCGGTCCACACGCCCTGCGCGCCGAGCGCCATGCCAGCCGCCATCTGCCGGCCCGAGCCGATGCCACCGGCAGCGAGCACCGGCGTGGGCGCAACCGCATCGACGACCTGGGGCACCAGCACCATGGAAGCGATCTCGCCCGTGTGGCCGCCGGCCTCGTAGCCCGAGGCGATCACGATGTCGACGCCGGCCTCCTTCTGCTTGATCGCCTGTCGCACCGAGCCGCAGAGCGCCGCGACGAGCACGTCCTGCTTGTGCGCGCTCTCGACGATGTGGGCCGGGGGCGGGCCCAGGGCGTTGGCGATCAGCTTGATCGGGTGGTTGAGCGCGACCTCCACGAGTGCGCCACCCATCGACTGCGACCAGCCGAGCAGGCTCTCCGTCTCCTCGATGCTGTCCGGAAGCTCGGGCACCCCGTGCCTCGCGAGCAGGTCCGCGAGGAACTTCCGGTGCTGCTCCGGGATCATCTTGTCGAGCGCATCCTTGCCGATGTCCGCGCCCTCCTCGCTCTGCACGTACTTGGCGGGGATGACGGTGTCGACGCCGTAGGGCTTGCCGTCGATGTTCTCGTCGATCCACTTGAGCTCGACCTCGAGCTCCTCGGGGCTGTACGCGACCGCGCCCAGTACGCCGAGGCCGCCCGCCTTGCTGACGGCCGCAACGACGTCGCGGCAGTGGCTGAACGCGAAGATCGGGAACTCGATGCCGAGCTGTTCGCACAGGGGGGTCCTCATGACGCGGCCTTCTCCGGGCTGTACTTGACGAGCATCTTCGAACACGTGCGTACGAGGGGGTTGGTCTCCAGGGTGGGCCCGTCCTCGGCGTACTCCATGTCGGGTAGCCGCCTCAGCAGCTCGGTGAACGTCATGCGCATCTCCATCCGGGCGAGGCTTGCGCCGAGGCAGAAGTGCGCGCCGATGCCGAACGCGAGGTGCGTCGGGTTGCGGTCGATGTCGAAGGTCTCCGGGCTGTCGAACTCGCGCGAGTCGCGATTGGCGGAGCCGTAGACGATCAGCACGACGTCGTCCTTCTTCATCTTCTTGCCGCCGAACTCGACGTCTTCGACCACGGTTCGGCTGAAGCTGCGTACGGGCGAAGTCAGCCTCAGCATCTCCTCGATCGCCGCGGGGATGAGCGACGGGTCTTCGACCAGTCGCTTGCGGGCCTCGGGGTTCTCGATCAGCAGCTGCATACCGCCGCTGATGGCGTTTCGCGTGGTCTCGTTGCCGGCGACCATCAGGACGACCAGCAGCATCATGAGCTCGTTGGTGACCAGCGCCTCGTGTTCGGCGCCCTTGTTGCCGGCCAGCGAGTCCACATCGGAGTCGAGGGTGCCGAGGATGCCGCTGGCATCGGCACCGGAGAGGATCGAGATCAGGTCATCTTGCGGAGTCGCCTTCCGATCCGCGATGATGGCCTGCAGGTGGGCTGAGTATTCCATGAAGGCCACGGCGGCTTTGCCCATGACCTCCTCGTCTTCGAGGTTGCCCTCGGCGGCGATCATCGCGTCCGACCAGCCATGAAATCGCTCGAAGTCCTTCGACTCGATTCCCAGCATGTCGCCGATCATCAGCAGTGGTAGCGGTACGGCGATGTCGTCGACGAAGTTGCATGCTCCCGTGCTCGCGACCTTGTCGAGGGTGCGCTTGACGTGCTTTTCGAACTCCTGTTCGAGGCGGCGCACCATGCGCGGGGAAAAGCCCTTGTTGATGAGCTTGCGCAGGTTCATGTGGCGGGGCTCGTCCTCGTCGATCAGGCCGAACTTGACGACGTTGCCGGGCCGCACGCCCTTGGCAGATGTGAACAGCTCCTGGTGCTTCGAGACGTACTGGACGTCGTCGTAGCGGGTGACCACCCAGATCTTGTCCACCTCGGACCAGAAGACGGGCTCGTTGTCGCGCAGCCACTTCATGCGCGCGTGGCAGTCTTCGTCGAAGGCGTCGCCGCTGACGAAGCTCACGTCGATCTTGACGGGGGCCCCCGACACATCCCGGGTCTGCTTGGACTCGCTCGTCTGACTCGTTTCCATGCGTCTCTCCTGTTCCCCTGGCCTCAACTCGCCTCAACCCGCCTGCTGGTAGAACTGCCGGTACCACTTGCGCAGCTTCATGATCGGCCCGTCGCCATCGCAGAGCGACGGTTGTGCCAGGAAGCGCTTCGTCTCCCAGATGCGCACGTCCTCGAGGAAGCCGTCGCGCATGTTCGTCACGAAGGCGTCCGCGTACGTCTTCGTCTTCTCGTCGTCACGCTGCTCGATCATCACGCCGAAGCGCAGGTGCAGCCGGTCCTCGTCGATCGGCGTGTGGGCGTTGACGAGGATGCCCTCGAGGTTGGCGTGCATGAAGCTCAGCTGGTAGCCAGGTCCGTAGTACGTCGCGTCGATCGAGTAGCTGTCCTTGCCGCCGCCGACCGGGTAGGCGACGCCGCTGTTGACCTGCTTGGCGGTGTGGCCGTCGTAGACGTTCTCGAAGCTATCGACGTGCGTGCGGTGGATCGGGATGAAGTGGGCCGTGTCCGCGACGTTCTCCACGATCGCGCTCGGGTGCGTCTTGATCTCGAGGATGCTGTGGTTCCAGGCCGTCCACTTCTCCTGGCCGAACTGCTCCACGACCGGGATCTCGTACTCGGGCTCGCCCTTGTTCGGGTCATGCCAGACGAAGATCATCCCGTTGCGCTCGGCGACCGGCCAGCAGTCCACCTTGGCCTTCGGCGGGATCTTGTCGGCGTACGGGACGTTGACGCACTTGCCGCTGCCGTCGAACTCCCACGCGTGGAAGGGGCACTTGACGTTCTCGCCGAGTACCTCGCCGCCGTAGCCGAGGTGCGCGCCCATGTGCGGGCAGTGCGCGTCGAGGATCTTCGGCGCGCCCGACTCCGTGCGGAAGAGCACCAGGTGCTTGCCGAAGTACTCGAGCGGCTTGACGTCGCCCTTCTGCAGCTCGTCCGAGAAGCTGACCACGAACCAACCTCGGGCAAAGCCTTCGCAGTCGAACTGTGGGAGTCGTGTGGTCATCGGAAACTCCAAGTGTACAGGCAATCGCCTGTCGTAGAACGGGTTCTACTCTTGAATAGAACATGTTCTAGTTTGCGGCAAGGCGCAGTTCGACAAAAGCGCGTTCCGTGACACGCCCGTGAAAATCCTGCGGCTCAGGCGTTGAGCTCGGCCAGCAGGCGGACGGCCTCTGGCTGCTGCGTACCGACCAACAGGGTGCTGATCCCCGACTCCTTCCAGACCTGGAAGCGGTCGCGGATGCGCTCGGCGCTGCCGACGAGGTTGAGGCAGTCGATCATCGCGTCCGGCACCGCAGCCATCGCCTCATCGCGCTTGCCCTCGTACCAGAGGTCCTGCACCTGGTTGGCCTCCGCCTCGAAGCCCGCGCGCATCAGGTACTCTTTGTAGAAGTTCTTGTTCCGCGCGCCCATGCCACCGAGGTAGAGCGCCAGCTGCATGCGGTAGGGTGCGCGGCACGCGTCGAGGTCCGGGCCCATGTTCACGGCGACCACTGGCGCGATCTCGAAGCTGGACGCGTCGCGCCCATCGGTGCGCCTCGCGAAGCCCACGTCGAGGTTGTCCTGCACGACGTCTGGCCGCTCCGGGTTCATGCAAGTCAGTAGGATCCCGTCGCACAGCTCGGCGGCCAGCGCCTGCCCCTTGGGGGCCATCGCGCCGGAGAAGATCGGGATGTCCTTGCGCCCGTGCAGCATCGACTTGAGCGGCTTGCCCAGGCCCTTGGAGCCCTCGCCCTGGAACGGGATCTGGTACTTCTTGCCATCGAACTGCAGCGGCTCCTCGCGGGCGAGGATCCTCTTCACGATCGTGATGTACTCGCGCATCCAGGTCAGCGGCTTGTCCCACGCCTGCCCGTGCCAGCCCTCGACGACCTGTGGTCCCGAGGTGCCGAGGCCGAGGATGTGGCGCCCACCCGACAGGCCGTCGAGCGTCATCGCGGTCATCGCGGTCATCGCCGGCGACCGACCCGGCAGCTGCATGATCGCGGTGCCGAGCTTGACGCGCTCGGTCTTCGCGCCGAGCCACGCGAGCGGGCTCACGGCGTCGGACCCCCACGCCTCGGCCGTCCAGATCGAGTCGTAGCCGAGGCGCTCCGCCTCGAGTACGCCGTCGACATCGAGGCCCATCTGCGCCCCGGAGTAGCCCACCATCAGTCCAAGCTTCACTTTGCGTCCTTCCCGCCGGTGTCATCAGCAGCCGCGTCGAGGAACGCCGGCTTCTCGCCGCCGCCGTGCAACAGCAGGCTCGCGCCGCTCATGTAAGCCGACAGCGGCGACGCCAGGAAGAGGCACAGGTCGCCGACGTCGCGCGGCTCGCCGAGGCGCCCCGCGGGGATCGTCGCGGCCACACGTGCGACGCCCGCCTCATCGCCGAAGTGCAGCTCGGCTTGCTCGGTGAGGATCGGCCCGGCGGTGATGATGTTGACGCGCACCCTCGGCGCCCACTCCACCGCGAGCGACTGCGTGAGGCTGAGCAGGCCCGCCTTCGCGGCGCCATAGGCTGCCGTGCCAGGTGAGGGCCGCACCGCGCTGACGCTGCCGATGTTGATGATGCTACCGCCGCCGTCCTGCTGCTGCATGAACCGGTTGGCTTGCTGCGCGAGGTTGAGGGGAGCGATCAGATTGAGGCGCAAGATCGCTTCGGAGAAGCGGGGCGAGGCGGTGGCGGCGTCCGCGAACGGCGCGCCGCCGGCGTTGTTCACGAGGATGTCGAGACTGCCTTGCCGCTTCACCGTCTCGTCGACCAGCGTCTGGGCTTGCTCCACATCGCGCACGTCGGCGCTGACGAAGCTGGCCGTGCGTCCGCCGCCGGTGGGCAGCGCCTCGGGCTGCTTGCGGCCGCAGACGACTACCTGGGCGCCCGCCTCGAGCAGGCGCTCGGCGATGCCGCGCCCGACGCCGCGGGTGCCGCCCGTGACGAGTGCGCTTTTGCCTGTGAGATCGAGAGGATCGGCCATGGACATCGCAAGTAGAACGTGTTCTATTTTGCAATGTGCCACGGACCCCCGGGTCTGTCCAGGGCCGGGAGAGACAAACGCCATGCGCGAGCTAGCGGGCCGCACAGCGGTCGTCACGGGGGCGGGCAGCGGAGTCGGCCGCGGCCTGTCGCTGGCCTTCGCGGAGGCGGGCATGAACGTCGTCGTCGCCGACATCCGCCTCGACGCGGCGGAGGAGACCTGCGCGCTGCTCGAGCCGCACGGCGGCCAGTCGCTCGCCGCCGCCACAGACGTGACCGACGCCGAGGCGATGACGGCCCTGGCCGCGCGGACAGCCGATGTCTTCGGTGACACCCACCTGCTGTGCAACAACGCGGGCGTCTGCCTCTTCGGTCGCTTGGAGGAGATGTCGGCGGCCGATTGGGCGTGGCTGATGAGCGTCAACCTGCAGGGCGTCGTCCATGGTCTCGACGCGTTCCTGCCTGGGATGCGCGCCCATGGCCAGCCGGCGCACATCGTCAACACGGCATCGCTCGCGGGCCTTGCGAGCTTCCCCAGCGTCGGCGTCTACACGGCGTCGAAGTTCGCGGTCGTCGGACTGAGCGAGGTACTCGAGCAGGAGCTGGCGGACACGTCGATCGGGGTGTCCGTGCTGTGCCCGGCGGCGGTCGAGAGCGAGATCTTCGAGAGCGACAAGACGCGGCCAGCTGCGCTCGGCGAGGCGGGAGCGGGCGCGCGCATGGTGAGCGAAGATCACGTGAAGAACCACGGCATGCCGCCACTGACGGTCGGTCGCGCCGTGCGCCAGGCGGTGCTCGACGGTGACCTCTACGTGTTCACCCACCCGAACATTCGGCGTCACGTCGACGCGAGGCACGCGCGCATGGTCGAGGCCTTCGATCGGTGGCAGGCCTACTTTGAGGCTTGCGCCCCGGAGTGAAACGTGTTCTATTTTTTCCGAATCTCCGCGGCAGCAGCCGCATTTGGACCCCATGTACCTCGACTACACGACTGAGCAGAAGGCGCTACGCGACCGCATCCGCGCGTACATGGTGGAGCTCTGCACCGATGCCCTCATGGACGAGCTGAGCGCCACCGGCGGCGGCGGCCCCCTCTACCACCAGGCGATGCAGAAGCTCGCCGCCGACGAGTGGCTGGGTATCGGCTGGCCGAAGGAGTTCGGTGGCAAGGGCGCGGGTCCCATCGAGCAGTTCATCTTCTTCGACGAGGTGCAGGGCTCGGGCTTCCCGGTACCCATCCTGACGCTCAACACCGTTGGTCCCATCATCCAGAAGTTCGGGACCCCCGAGCAGCATGCGAAGTACCTACCGCGCATCCTCGAGGGCAAGTGCCACTTTTCGATCGGCTACAGCGAGCCGTCCGCCGGTACCGACCTCGCATCGCTGCAGTGCCGCGCGGTGCGCGACGGCGACGACTACGTGATCAACGGACAGAAGACGTGGACGAGTCTCGCTGACCACGCCGACTACCTGTGGCTGGCCGTGCGCACGGATACGGAGGCGGCGCCGCACAAGGGCATCTCGATCATGATCGTGCCGGCCGATGCACCGGGCGTCACGATCACGCCGATCGATGCGCTGGGCGACAACAACCTGCACACGATGTTCTTCGAGGACGTGCGGGTGCCGAAGAGCGCGCTGGTCGGCGAGGAGAACAAGGGCTGGACGCTGATCACCACCCAGCTCAACCACGAGCGCGTCGCGCTCAACGCGCTGGCACCCATCCAGTCGCTCATGAATGACACCGCCGGCTGGGCCGCCGAGCAGCCTGCGCCCGAGGGTGGCGTGCTGCTCGACCTGTCCTGGGTACGCGCGAACCTCGGTCGCGTCGACGCCAAGCTCGACGTGCTGCGGCTGCTCAACTGGCAGCAGGCCTGGGCGATCCGTGACGGCTCCCTGAGCCCCGCCGATGCCTCGGCGCTCAAGGTCTACGGCAGCGAGCTCTACGTCGAGGCGTCACGGCTCTTGATGGAGATCCATGGAGCGGCCGGCGCACTCAAGCGCGGCTCGCCAGGTGCGGTGCTCAAGGGACGACTCGAGAAGTTCTACCGCGTCTCGCTGGTGCTGACGTTCGGTGGCGGTACCAACGAGGTGCAGCGCGACATCATCTCGATGGTTGGACTGCGCATGCCCAGGCAGGTGCGCTGATGGACTTTGCGCTCGACGATTCGGAGCAGGGCGTCCAGGCGCTCGCCAAGAAGATCCTCACGGACCTCGTGACGGAGGAGAGCCTGCGCGGCCTCGACCGGTCGCGCTTCCTTCACGAGGCGGCGTGGAAGGCGCTCGCCGAGGCCGGGCTGCTCGGCGTGGCGATGTCGGAGAAGGACGGCGGTGCCGACCTCGGCGTGCTCTCCCTGTGTCTGCTGCTTCGACAGGTCGGGCGCGTGGCGGGACCGCTCCCCGTGCTGCCAACGCTTGCGATGGGGGCACTTCCGCTGGCGCGCTATGGCACGGACTCGCAGCGCCAGAAGTGGCTGCGACCGGTGGCCGCTGGCGACGGTTTCCTGAGCGCTGCGCCGGGACCGGCCGTCCCCGCGACGTCGCAGGACGGCGGCTTTCGTCTCAACGGTGCGTGCACGCAGGTGCCCGGGCTACCGCTCGCCCAGCGCGTCCTGGTGCCGGCCCGTGCCGACGGCAAGACCGTGGTGCTGCTCGTGGACCCACACGCGGATGGCGTCGAGGTCGTGCGCGCGACGGCTACCAATGGTGAGCCGCTGTGCGAGCTGCGCCTCACGGACGTGAAGGTCGTTGCCGAGGATGTACTCGGCGCGCCAGGGCAGGGCGACGAGGTGGCGAAGTACATCGAGGACTGCACGCTGCTTGGCGTGTGTGCACTCATGCTCGGCGTCGCCGAGCGGGCGATGGTGATGACGGCCAACTACGCCACCGAGCGCCACCAGTTCGGCAAGCCCATCGGCAGCTTCCAGGCCGTCGGCCAGCGCACGGCCGACTGCTACATCGACGTCGCGGCGATGAAGGTCTCCCTGTGGCAGGCCGCGTGGCGTCTGCAGGAGGGGCTCGACTGCACGCGCGAGCTCGCGATTGCGAAGCTCTGGGCTGCGGACGGTGGCCACCGCGTGGTCGTCGCGGCGCAGCACATCCACGGCGGCATGGGCTTCGACCGCGACTATCCGCTGCATCGATCGTTCGTGTGGGCCAAGCGACTCGAGTTCGTGCTCGGCGGTGCGGCGGCGCAGGTGGCGCGTCTGGGTGACCTTGTTGCCGAGCGTGCACGGGCCGGGGTCGCTGCCAAGGCAGCGGAGTAGGGCGGGGTGACGGGAGGTGGCTATGAAGATCATCGTGGACTTCGATCTGTGTGAGGCCAACGCGCTGTGCGTCGGTGCCGCGCCCCAGGTCTTTCACCTGGATGACGACGACAACCTGAAGGTCTTGATCGAGGCGCCCGGCGAGGAGCGGCGCGCCGAGGTCGAGGAGGCCGTGCGCCTGTGCCCGCGCGCCGCCATCACGCTGGAGGAGGGATGATGCCCGACCCCGAAGAGGTGCTCAGTGCGCCCTACACGCTGCAGTACGAGTACAAGCGGTCACTGGGGCCGATCATCGGCCGCTTCCTGACGGGGCTGCGCGACGGGCAGATCTTCGGGGTGCGCACGCGCGATGGCCGCGTCATGGTGCCGCCCGCCGAGTACGACCCCGAGACGGGCGAGACGCTCAGCGAGTGCGTGGCCGTGGGCGACAGCGGTGAGGTCGTCAGCTGGTGCTGGGTGAGCGAGCCGCGACGCGCGCAGCCGCTCGACCGGCCGTTTGCGTTTGCGTTGATCAAGCTCGATGGGGCCGACACGGCGCTGCTCCATGCCGTCGACGGTGGCGAGTCGTCGAACATGCGCACGGGCATGCGCGTGAAGGTGCGCTGGCAGGACGAGCGGGTGGGGCGCATCGAGGACATCGCATGCTTCGAGCCCGCCGAGGGGGCGTCATGAGTGACTCGAGCGACCCGACCGCGCCGATCACGCGCATCAAGACGCCGATGCGTCTCGACTACCGCGTCACGGCCGGCAGCAACCGCGCGCGCTTCCTGCGCGCGCTCGTGGACGGCAAGATCTTCGGGCAGCGCTGTACGCAGTGCAAGAAGGTCTACGTGCCGCCCCGTGGCTGCTGCCCGACGTGTGGCATCTCGGACAGTGAGAGCGTCGAGCTGGCCGACCACGGCACCGTGACGACGTTCGCGCTGATCAACATCCCGTTCGACAACCAGGCGTTCCAGCTGCCCTATGGCGCGGCGGCCATCCTGCTCGACGGCGCGGACCTGCCGCTGCTGCATCTGCTCAACAACGTGCCGGTCGAGGAGATCCGCATGGGCCTGCGTGTGAAGGCGGTGTGGGGCCCGGACCCGAAGCCCACGCTCGAGACAATCCAGTGGTTCGAGGCGAGCGGCGAGCCCGATGCGGACTACGACTCGTACAAGGAGCACCTCTGATGGCACGGGACGTCGCAGTCGTTGGCTTCGCCCAGCTGCCCGGCAACCGCGCGTACGAGGACCGCGAGGAGGTGGAGCTCGTCCAGCCCGTGGTGCAGGAGCTGCTCAAGGGCGCGGGCATCACCAAGGACCAGGTCGACTTCACCGTGTCGGGCAGCGCCGACTACCTGATCGGTCGGCCGTTTTCGTTCGTGAGCGCGCTCGACGCCGTCGCGCCGTGGCCGCCGATCTCCGAGTCCCACGTCGAGATGGATGGGGCGTGGGCGCTCTACGAGGCGTGGGTGCGGCTGCTGCACGGCGACATGGACGTCGCCCTGGTCTACGCCTACGGCAAGTCGTCGCTCGGCGATCTGCGCGACATACTGACGATGCAGCTCGACCCCTACAACGTCGCGCCGCTCAACCCGGACTCGGTGAGCCTCGCCGCGCTGCAGGCGCGCATGCTGCTCGACCAGGGCAAGTGCACCGAGCGGCAGATGGCCGAGGTCGCCGCACGGGATCGAGCCAGCGCCAAGGACAACCCCAACGCGCAGCTCAGCGGCGACTTCGATCCCGATGAGCTGCTGTCGGACCCCTACCTCGTCGAGCCCCTGCGGCGGCATGACTGTCCGCCGATTACGGACGGCGCCTGCGCGGTGCTGCTGGCGGCCGGTGACCGCGCGCGGGAGCTCTCCGACCGCCCGGCGTTCATCCGCGGGATCGATCACCGTGTCGAGGCCCACTCGCTGGGCCTGCGCGAGCTGACCGACTCGGTGTCCACGCGCATCGCCGCGAAGGCTGCAGGACTCGGGGATGGCCCGGTCGATCTCGCCGAGCTCCACGCGCCGTTTTCGCACCAGGCGATCATCCTCGAACAGGCGCTCGGGCTCGGGCAGGGCGTCTCGATCAATCCCTCGGGCGGGGCGCTGTCCACCAACGCGATGATGGTTGCGGGGCTGACGCGTATCGGTGAAGCGGCGACGCGCGTCAGTCGCGGCGATGCGAATCGCGCGCTGGCGCATGCGACCTCGGGCCCGTGCCTGCAGCAGAACCTGGTCTGCATCCTGGAGGCGAGCTGATGGAACACTGTGCGGTCATCGGTATCGGTCAGACGCAGCACGCTGCCAAGCGGTCGGACGTGTCGATCCCCGGGCTGCTGCGCGAGGCGGCCCTGCGGGCGCTCGAGGATGCGCAGCTGACGTTCAAGGACATCGACTCGATCGTCATCGGCACCGCCCCCGACATGTTCGAGGGCATCATGATGCCGGAGCTCTTCCTCGCCGACGCGCTCGGCGCGGTGGGCAAGCCGATCCTGCGCGTGCACACGGCGGGCAGCGTTGGCGGCTCGACCGCCATCGTCGCGGCGCACCAGGTGCAGGCCGGCGTCCACCGGCGCGTGCTCACGGTTGCCTTCGAGAAGCAGTCGGAGAGCGATGCGATGTGGGCGCTGTCGCCGACGATACCGTTTCAGCCGCCGTGGGTCTCGGGCGCTGGCGGGTACTTTGCACCGCTGATCCGCGCGTACATGCGCCGCTCCGATGCGCCCAAGCACATCGGCCACCTGGTCGCGGTGAAGGACCGGCTCAACGCGCTGAAGAACCCGTACGCGCACCTCAAGATGGACGGCATCGACCTGCAGATGGTGGAGGAGTCGCCGATCCTCTGGGACCCGATCCGCTACCTCGACACGTGCCCGTCGTCCGACGGCGCGGTCGCGATGGTGCTAACCGACAAGGCGGGCGCCGACGCGGCCAACGCCCCGGCAGCGTGGGTGCACGGTACGGCGGTCCGCAGCGAGCCCGTGCAGTTCGCCGGGCGCGACCAGGTCAACCCGCAGGGCGGCATCGACTGTGCGAAGGACGTCTACGCGCAGGCGGGCATCACCGACCCGCGCAAGGAGCTGGACGTGGCGGAGACCTACGTTCCGTTTTCGTGGTTCGAGCCGATGTGGCTGGAGAACCTGGGCTTCTGTGAGCCGGGCGAGGGTTGGAAGCTGACGGAGTCGGGCGCGACTGCGCTCGACGGCGACATCCCCACCAATCCGTCGGGCGGCGTGATGTCGACCAACCCGATCGGCGCGTCCGGCATGATTCGCTTCGCCGAGGCGGCCATGCAGGTCCGCGGTCAGGCGGGCGCCCATCAGATAGACGGTGCGAAGAAGGCGATGGGCCACGCCTACGGTGGAGGCAGTCAGTTCTTCGCCATGTGGGTAGTCGGCGATCGCCCGCTCTGAGTCGCTTCGTCTGCGCTCGCACAAAGCGGAGTGAAACGTGTTTCATTTTGTGTCCTGCTCTGCTAGCAGAGAAGGATGGTAGCCGGAGCGATCGACATTCCGCAGCGACCTGCGACGCAAGCGCAGGGCACGCAAGACAGCAGCGACATTGACGCCGTGCACGTGGCGGTGACGGCTGCGCGGGCGGCGCAGCCGGGGTGGGAGGCGCTCGGATTCGAGGGCCGCGCCCGCTACATGCAGAGCGTGCTCGCGCTGCTCATCGAAAACCAGGAGGCATACCTCGACATCTTCCGCGAGGAGACCGGGCGCAGCGACGCCGAGTCGACGATGCTGGAGATCCTGCCGACGGCCGACTCGCTCGCGTACTACAGCAAGCGCGCCAAGAAGCTGCTCGCCGATGAGCGGCCGAGCCTGCATCTGCTCAAGATGAAGAAGGTGGTGATCCGCCATCGCCCGCTCGGCGTCATCGGCATCATCACGCCGTGGAACGCGCCGTTCACCCTCGGCAGCGACGCGGTCGTGCAGGCGCTCATGGCGGGCAACTCCGTGGTGCTCAAGCCTTCCGAGGTCACGCCGCGCTCGGGCGGGCTGATCGGTGAGCTCTTCGCCGAGGCCGGGCTGCCCGAGGGCGTGCTGAGCGTCGTGCAGGGCGACGGTCGCGTGGGCGCCGCGTTGGTCGACGCGGGTGTCGACAAGATCTCGTTCACCGGAAGCGTGAAGACGGGCCGCAAGGTCGGCGAGGCCTGCGGGCGCAACCTCATCTCATGCACGCTCGAGCTGGGCGGCAACGACGCCTGCATCGTGTGCGCTGACGCACCGCTGACGCGGGCCGCATCGGGTGTCGTCTTCGGCGCCTTCATGAACTCGGGGCAGGCATGCCTCGGCGTCGAGCGCGTCTACGTGGTGGACGAGGTCGCCGACGAGTTTATCGAGCGTACGGTCGACGTGGTGCGCCAGCTGCGGCTTGGCTCTGTGGGCCAGTACGACCAGGGCCGCATGATCTGGGAGCCGCAGCTCGCCATCATCGAGCGCCATGTCGCCGACGCCATCGCGCGCGGGGCGAAGCTGCTGGTCGGTGGCAAGCGCAGCGAGGAGCATGGGCCGCTGTTCTACGAGCCCACGGTGCTGACCGACGTCACGCACGAGATGGCGATCATGCGCGAGGAGACCTTTGGCCCCGTGCTCGCGATCATGCGGGTCGGGAGCGAGGGCGAAGCGCTCGAGCTGGCCAACGACTCGCAGTACGGGCTGTCGGGCACGATCTGGACGCGCGACAAGCGCCGCGCCCTCGAGCTCGCAAAGGGCATGGACACGGGCTCGGTCTGCATCAACGACAGCTCGGTGACGCCGGGCATCCACGAGATCCCGTTCGGTGGGCGCAAACAGAGCGGGCTCGGGCACAACCACGGGCCCGACGGCCTCAAGGGCTTCTGCTTCCCGCAGCCGGTGGTGCTCGATCGCTTTGTGCTCGACAGTGAGATGGTGTGGTATCCGCACGCTGCGGACACCAAGGACAAGCTGCAGGGGGCGGTCAAGTGGCTCTTTGGCTCTCGCCTGGGCCGACGACTGCTCTGATAGGGGGATGAGATGGCCAAGGGCGCCACGCAGACCGGGGGCTTGTCGCAGCCCGCTTCGACAACGCCGGGGGTGCTCGCACGCATGCGCGCCCTGGGCACCGAGGTGCTCGACGCCGAGCGCCGCGCCTCCAACCTTCGCATGCTCGGCTTCATGGCGAAGGCGGGCTACTACAGTGGCTACGTGCTGCGCGACGGCACGAAGCAATCGCCCGCGACGCTGGTGGAGGAGCTGGCTGCTCGCACGCCAGACAGCCGCGCGCTCTGGTTCGAGGGGCGCTGGCGGACCTTCGCCGAGCTCAACGAGCAGGCCAACCGCGTCGCCAGTGTGCTGGTCGCGCGCGGCGCAACCGCCGGTGACTGCCTGGCGCTGATGATGGACAGCCGGCCCGACTACCTGGCGGTGGCGGTGGCGTGCAACAAGCTCGGCATGGTCGTGTCGCTGGTCAACACCTTTGTGCGGGGCGAGCAACTCGAGCACGCGATGCGCGTGTGCTCGCCGAAGTTCATTCTCTGCGGCGGCGAACATGTCGAGCCGCTCGCTGCGCTCGACGCGATTCCGTCGGGCAAGGATGCGGTGCTGTCGCCGGACCACGTCCTCGTCTGGCACGAGGACGGCGTCGAGCCGACCGCGCAGCTCGAGGGCAGCGTCGACCTGGGCTCGCGCCTCGCCGATGCATCGCCGGACAATCCGGACAGCACCGGAACCTTCGATGTCTCGCAGCCGTTTTGCTACATCTACACCTCCGGCACGACCGGCCTGCCGAAGGCCGTGCCTATGACGAACAGCCGCTTCCTCAAGGGCGCGCACATGTTTGGCAACGTGCTGACCGGCCTCGGCCCGAGCGACGTCGTCTACAGCGGCGGGCTGCCCTTCTATCACGGTAGCGGGATGATCTCGTCCTGGGGCTCGAGCCTCGTGACGGGCGGCGCGTGTGCGATGCGCCGCCGCTTCTCGGCGAGCCGCTTCTTCGAGGACTGCGCGGCCAGCGATGCGACCGCCTTCGTCTACGTGGGTGAGTACTGCCGCTACCTGCACGCCACGCCGCCCTCGCAGCACGATCGGGCGCACAAGCTGCGCATGATCATGGGCGCGGGTCTGCGTCCCGACATCTGGCACGAGTTCGTCACGCGCTTCGCGATCCCGCAGGTCTACGAGTTCTACGGCGCGACCGAGGCCAACACGGGCCTGTTCAACCTCGACAACCGCCCCGGTATGCTCGGGCGCAGGCTACCGGGCCAGGCGATCGTCGCGGTGGACGAGGAAAGCGGCGAGATCCTCCGCGACGATAGCGGGCACTGCCGCGAGGTCTCGGTCGGTGAGCAGGGCATGTTCATCGGCCGCATCCGCGGGCTCAACCAGTTCGATGGCTACCTCGACTCGAGCAAGAACGACTCGAAGGTGCTGACCGATCCCCTGGGCGATGGCGACAACTACTTCAACTCTGGCGACCTCGTCATGCTGCACGAGGGCGGCTGGCTGAGCTTCCGCGACCGCCTCGGCGACACCTACCGCTGGAAGGCGGAGAACGTCTCGACCAACGATGTGCAGGACGTGCTCACCGGCTGCCCGCATGTACGCGAAGCCAACGTCTACGGCGTGCAGGTGCCGCACAACGACGGCCGCGCGGGCATGGTTGCGTTGGTGGTCGAAGAGGGCTTCGACTACGCCGAGCTCGCTCGCCACGTCGAGGAGAACCTCCCGGCGTACTCGCGGCCCGTGTTCGTGCGCATCGAGGAGCAGCTCGAGCTGACCGCGAGCTTCAAGTACGTCAAGACGCGCCTCAAGAACGAGGGCTTCAGCCCCGCGCAGTGCGGGCGCCCTGTGCACTTCCTGATGGGCGGGCAGTACGTGCCGCTCGACGGTGCGCTGCTCGCTTCGATCGACAGCGGCACCCGGCGCCTGTAGCGCGGCGCGGCATTGCCTCAGGTCAGCTCGAACTCCGCCATGTCCGGTGCAGCCGTCATCTGCCAGTAGTCCACGAGTCGCCACGGTGAGACCGAGACGATGCGTCCGCCGTCGTTGCGGTACCAGGTGTCGACCCCGGGGTGCGTCCAGACCATCTGCGCGTGCTCGGCGTCGACGCGCGCGTTGTAGGCGTCGTGCACGTCGCGGCGTACCTCCATCGCGCGGTGGCCACCCTCCCGCATGCGCATCAGGCACTGCGTGATGTAGCGCGACTGGCACTCGATGTGGAAGATCATGCTTCCGCCGTGCGCCAGGTTCGTGTTGGGGCCGTAGAAGAAGAAGAGGTTCGGGAAGTCGGGCGCGCTCATGCCGAGGTGCGCCCGTGCGTCGTCGCGCCAGGTCTGCGCGAGGGTCGCCCCCGACCGCCCCGTCACCTCGATGGGCCACAGGAAGCGGTGTGCATGGAAGCCGGTTGCGTAGACGATGACATCGGCGGCGTGCTCGACACCGTCGTCGTCCACGACGCCATGTTCCGTGATCGACTGCACGCCGCTCGTGAGCAGCTCCACGTCGTCGCGCTTGAGCATCTCGCACCAGCGGTTGTCGATCAGCATGCGCTTGGCGAACGGAGGGTAGTCCGGGATCACCTTGGCCATGAGCGCCTCGTCCCCGTCGAGCGCCTCGGTGAGCTGGCGGACGAAGATGCGCCGGTGCCGGTCGTTTTCGGCGTTGAGCGAGTGGTGCGGCTCGCGCCAGTCCGGGTCGCGGTGCAGGGAGTCCCAGATGCCGTCGCCGTAGCTCCAGAACAGCTTGAAGCGATACCAGCTCTGGTAGTGCGGGACGTGGCTGAGCAGCCAGCGCTTCCCATCGCCGACCCCGCGGTGGTAGTCGGGCTCGATCCGCATCCAGTGGGGTGAGCGCTGGAAGATGGTGAGCTGCTCGACGCTGTCGGCGATCGCGGGCGCAAACTGCATCGCCGAGGCGCCTGTTCCGATCACAGCCACGCGCTTGCCGTCGAGCGCGTGGTCGTGCTCCCAGCGCGCCGAGTGGAACGCCGGCCCATCGAAGCGCTCACGCCCGGGGAAGTCCGGGATCCTGGGCCGGTTGACCTGTCCGACGGCGGACAGCACCACGTTGGCCGTCTCGGTCCACTGCCGCCCGTCTGCGCTCCGCAGCGTCGCCTGCCACATCGCCTCGTCCTCGAGGTAGCGCAGCGCAACCACCTCGGTCTCGAATCGCACGTGCGGACGCACGTCGTACTTGTCCGCGACGCCATCGATGTAGCGGTGCAGCTCGTCGCGCTTCGAGTAGAAGCCGCCCCAGTCCGGGTTGGGCTCGAACGAGAACGAGTAGAAGTGGTTGGGCGTGTCGACGCCGCAGGCGGGGTAGGTGTTTTCGAACCAGCTGCCGCCGACGTCGGCGTTCTTCTCGACGATCGCGTATGGGATGCCTGCTCGCCCCAGGTGGATGCCCGCGCTCACGCCGGAGAGCCCGGCGCCGACCACCAGCACGCGGAAGTCGTCGAGCGGTGGGGCGTCGCCGTCCTTCCAGGCCACGCGGCGCTGCGCACCGTCGGTGAAGCCCATGTCTTCGAGCATCATGGGGACGTACTCGGCTGCCACCGGCTCGCCGACGCAGACGCTGGCCATGCGCTGGAGCACCTCGGCCGAGGGAAGCGCGCCGGCCGGGCGCTTGCCGGACAGCACATCGCCAAGCACCTCGAGGGCCAGCTCACGGATGGCCTGCTGACGTGCCTCGGACATGCGGTACACGCCGTCGACGTCACCGCGCGACGGCAGCTCGTCGCCCTCGAGCAGCGACAGGTCGCCCGTGATGTGTGCCAGCACGACGAGCAGCGTCGGGATGTTCGCCTCGCGCAGCGCCGCCTCGAGGGTGCTGAGGTCGACAGTCGGCGGGGTCGTGTCCGGCATGACGACGCTCTAGCCGATCGGCTCTGGACGCACGAGCTCCGCGCACCGCTCGCCGATCATGATGCTGGCCGCATTGGTGTTACCCCCTGTAACGCTCGGCATGATCGAGGCGTCCGCGACGCGCAGCCCCTCGATGCCCTTGACGCGCAGGTGGTGGTCCACCACGCCGTCGTCACCCGGCGCCATCTTGCAGGAGCCCACCGGGTGGTAGACCGTGTGGCAGCGCAGCTTGATCTCCTCGGTGAGCTCGGCGTCGGTCTGCCGATCCGCACCGGGCGCGGCCTCGCCGTTGAGCTGCGAGGCGAGCGGCTCGGTGGCGGCGATCCTGCGCGTGAGCCGGCAGCCGCGGATCAGCGTGTCGATGTCGGCCTGCTCGGTCAGGAACGCCGGGTCGATGATCGGCGCCTCTCCCGCGTTGCTCGACCGCAGCCGCACCGTGCCGCGGCTCTTCGGGTACAGCATGGTCGGCAGCAGCGTGAGGGCAGGTGTCGAGTCCGGCCACGCTCCGGGAACGTCGGAGTTCGGTTCCGGGTAGGCCCAGGGTGCCGCGTGGTACTGCAGATCCGGCAGCGGCTCCTCGGGGCGCGTCTTCACGAAGGCACCGCCATCGATGAAGGTCTCGCCCATCCACCCGCGCCCCAGCACGAACTCCTGGAAGATGCCGGAGGCCATGTGCCGGGCGTTGCTGCGGTGCCCGGCCTGCGGTGCGAAGAAGCGCATCGGTACGTAGAGATGATCGTGGAAGTTGTCGCCGACGGGCAGCTCCGAGATCACGTCCACGCCAACCGACTGCAGGTGCGCCGCCGGCCCGATGCCAGAGAGCATGAGCAGCTGCGGTGAGCCGACCGCGCCCAGGCAGCAGATGACCTCGGCGCCGGCCGTCGCGCGCTTCGCCTCGCCGCCGTGCTGGTACTCGACGCCCACTGCACGGCCGCCCTCGATCACGATGCGCGTCGCGAGCGCGCCCGCCTGCAGCTCGAGGTTGTCCCGCTCGAGCGCCGGGTGCAGGAACGCCGTGGAGCTGCTCGAGCGCTTACGGTGGGCGGCGGTCTGGTGGTAGTAGCCGGCGCCCTCCTGGGAGGCACCGTTGAAGTCGGAGGTCATCGGGACGTCGCAGGCGTGGCTGACCGCCTCGACGAAGGCCTCCGATGCCGGACTGATGTGCTGCTGGCGCGTGACCTTCAGCGGGCCGTCCCCGCCGTGGAACTCGCTGTCGCCGTCCTCGTGCCCCTCGGAGCGTCGGAAGCACGGCAGCACGTCGTCGTAGGACCAGCCCGGGTTGTCGGCGCCCCAGTCGTCGTAGTTCTGACGGTTGCCGCGCACGTAGAGCATGCCGTTGACGGTGCTGCAGCCGCCAACGATGCGGCCGCGCGTGTACGGGATCTCGCGGCCGCCGGTGGCGGTCTGCGGCGCCGTCTTGTAGCCCCAGTCCGACTTCTCCTTGAGCTGCGGGACCTGGAAGACGATGCCGAGCAGTCCGGGGGTCTTGTAGAAGACGGAGTCGTCCATGCCGCCGGCCTCGAGCACGAGCACGCGGCACGCGGGGTCTTCCGACAGGCGCGCCGCGAGTACACAGCCGGCACTGCCTGCGCCGAGGATGATGTAGTCGTATCCCTTGTCCGACACGTCAGCTCCGATCGAAGACGACGGGAAGCGTCTCGAGCCCCCGCACGAAGGAGGACGTCGAACGCCCGATCTGCTTGCCCGGTGCCACGCGCATGTTCGGCAAGCGACGGATGATCTCGCCGATCATCACGCGCGCCTCCACCTTCGCGAGGTTGGAGCCGAGACAGAAGTGCTGGCCGTACCCGAAGGCGATGATGTGCTTGTCGCTCTTGCGCCGTACGTCGAAGCGGTGGGGGTCCTCGTAGGCGCGCGGGTCGCGACAGGCCGCCGGGTAGAGCATGAGGATCTCCTGGCCTTCCTTGATCGTCTGTCCGTGCAGCTCCACGTCGCGTCGGGCGGTGCGGCACATGCGGACGAACGGGGACGAGTAGCGGATGATCTCGTCGACGGCGGCCGGCAGTGCGTCGGGGTGGTCGACCAGGTATTGCCGCTGGTCGGGGTGACGGATCAGTTCGTAGACGCCGTCCGAGATTGCGTGCCGCGTCGTCTCGCTGCCGCCGGCGAGGATCACCGCGTGGTCGAAGAAGATCTGGTCGTCGCGCAGCTTCTCGCCGTCGATCTCCGCCTCGATCCACATGCTCAGCAGGTCCGTGCCCGGGTTCTCGCGGCGCTCCTCTACCAGCTTCGCGTGGTACGTGGCGAAGTCGCCGAAGGTCGCGGTGATGCTTGGGTCGGCCGCGAGTGCCTTTGGACCGTTGCCGCCGACCATGAATAGGTCGATCCACCGCAGCACGCGATCGTAGTCCTCGCGCGGATACCCGATCATCTCGGCGATGATCTGCATCGGCAGCATCTTGGCGAGGTGCTGGACCACATCGCACTCGCCGGCCGCTGCCACCGCGTCGATCAGCTCGCGGGAGATCGCCACCGCCTTGTCCTCGAGCGTGCTGACCTGGCGCGGCGTGAACCCCTTGCTGAGCAAGCCACGGCGCTTGCCATGGGCCGGGCCATTCATGTGCAGCAGCGAGCTGTCGGGCGGCATCTGCGGCAGGTTGCCCTCCTCGGAGGTGAACGTCTCCCAGTCGCGCGCGACGCCCATCACGTCGTCGTAGCGTGAGACCGCCCACAGCTGGTTTTCCTCGTCGAAGTAGAGCGGTCGCTCCTCGAGCAGCCAGTCGTAGAAGGGCCATGGGTCGACGGAGTGGGTTGCCGGATCCATCAGATCGGTGTGCTCGAAGTTCTCGCTCATTGCCTGCCTCCTGGCCCCTGCGGTGCCTCGGCGTCCTCGTAGAATTGCGCGTACCACTTGCGAAGCTTCATGATCGGGCCGTCCCCATCGCAGAGCAGCGGCCGGTCGCGCCACCGCTTGTGCTCCCAGATCGCGACGTCCTGGCCGAAGCCGGTGCGGATGTCGTCGACGTAGGCGTTGACGAAGCGCTGCGAGCGCGGAGTGCGCTCGATGGTGACGCCGAAGTAGAGGTCGAGCGCGTGCTCGTCGACCATGGTGTGGGCATTGAGCAGCACCGACCCGATCCCCCTCGCATGCATACGCGTCACCTGGAAGCTCGGCCCGTGATAGGTCGCCTCGGTGGTGAACTTGGACGTCGGGTACTTGTCCGAGCCGCCGCCGGTGGTGCGCTGCGTTGCCAGGTGGCCGTCGAATGCCGTCGCGAAGGTCTCGAAGTGGGTGCCGTGCACCGGGACGAAGTGGGCGCGGTCGGCCACGTTCTCGACGATCTCGCGCGACTGGGTCGCGATGCGCATGCGCTCGATCGAAAACGGCTCCCACGCGGCATTGTCGTGCTCGGGGAGCACCGGGACCTCGTAGTCCGGTGTGCTGCCCGCCGGGTAACCCACCAGCACGCATCCGTTGCACTCGCGGGTCTCGAAGCCCTCTGCGCAGGCGGTGCCCGCATCGTCGCGCTGCAGTCGGATCGGCCCGCCGAAGTAGCGCACGTCGTGGTGCGCTCCGGGCAGGACCTCATCGGACATCGCAACGACGAACCATCCACGTGGGTAGATCACCAGGTAGCTCCTGCGCTCACTTCGACGTGCGGTCGATGGTCCCGAACAGCAGGTCCGGAAGCGGGGTGATGGAGGCGAAGTTGCCGGCGCGCATGCTCTTGTGGTGGATGTCGTGCTTGCGCGCCATGGAGGTCAGGATGCTCAGCGGGAAGCGGCTCGGCGCGAGCCCCCAGTGGATCGTGACGTTCAGGTGGGTGTGGAGGAAGATCACGATCGCGAACGAGCCCATGTGCATCGGCCCCATCGCGAAGAGGCTGCCGAGCAGCACGGCCACCCCGAGGATCGTCTCGACCGGATGGATGTAGAGCGCGTCGAGCGCGGTCGGGTACTTCCCGGTGTGATGCACCGAGTGGTACTTGATGAACGGCTGCAGCCCGTGCAGTAGATCGCGGTGAAGGAAGTAGTAGAGGAAGTCGTAGATCAGGATGGTCGCGAGCCCGACTGCCACGATGCGCCACAGGGGCTCGTCGGCCACGTAGAAGAGCCGGTTCTCGAAGAGCGCGACGAAGCCGAACATCATGCCCGTCGACCACAGCGTGTTGACGATCGTGCTCCTCCGGTAGGAGGCGCCCTGCATGACCTTCGGGTTGTCCTCGTCGTGCAGCTTCTCCGAGCGTGGCAGGCGCTTGAACGCGTACCTGCTCCCCGACATCACGAGACCGGCAGAGGCCATGCTCGCGATCAGCACCGCGTAGGCCGTCAAGCGCTCGCCCTCTCGTCGACGAGGCCGGCCACCGACAGCAGCTCCTCGATGCGGTCGTGTGGACAGAAGGATCGGATCAGCTGCTTGAGCGCCTCGCGGCTCAGCTCGGCGGCGTCTCCCTGCTGCCCGCGCTCGACCCACAGCGCCAGCCGCACCTGGTGCATGCCGAGCATCGTGCGCGCCATGAGCTCGGTGTCGTCGGCGAGGAAGATGCCCTGCGCGATGCCCGCCTCGAAGCCGGTCATCGTCATCGCGATGCCCGCTTGCCAGGCTTCGGCTTGCTCCGGGCTGCGAAGTCCGGCGTCGCTCGTCCACGCGTTGCCCTCACGCAGGTGCATGCGCAGGTAGTGGGGGTATTGCATGTGGAACGTCAGGTAGGTCTCGACTCCGCGCATCATCGCGTCGAGCACGTCGTCGCCGTCGAGGCGCGGCGAGCCGATCGTCTCCATCAGCTCGGCGAGGCGACGCGCGTGCACGGCGCGGTAGACGTCCCACTTCTTCTTGAACACGGCGTAGAACGTCGCGAGCGAGACCCCCGCCTCACTCGTGATGTCCGCGACCTTCGTCGCCTCGTAGCCGAGCTCCGCGAAGATGCGCTCGGCGGCGTCGAGAATGGCTTCGCGATAGAGGTCGCGCCGCGCGCCCATCAACCGATCCTTCGCGCCGCCGCTCCCCATGCGATAGAACCCTACTTCTGCCTAGAAGAATGTCAATTCTGTTTTGAGCAATAGCGAATCTACACGCGTTTTCCCGCGTGCGCGGAGCACACGCGGGTCTTCGTGCCGGCGCGGGCGGCTAGCCGAGTTCGATGCCGTTGAGCAGGGCGTCGGCGGCGTCGCGCATGTGCTGGATCGCCTGGGGCTGGTTCGTCAGGCCGGCGGCCCAGCCGACCAGCGACGCGAACCAGATGTCCTGCAGGTAGGTCGAGCACTTCTGCTCGGCCTCCGAAGGCGGCTTGCCGTCCTCGCCGCATGCCTCTCCACGCAGGGCCGCGATGACCATGCGCGTGATGTGGCCGCGGTAGCTGGCGAGACTGCCTGTCACCTCGGGCTCGCCGGACGCCATCGCCTTGATCACCGAGCGTGCGTAGTGTGGCTTTCGGCACATCGCCCGCGTCATGAAGTCGAACAGGTTGCCCACGCGCTCCGCGGGGGTCGCGCCCTCCATGGACTTGTTCGCGAAGCGCTGAACCACGCTCTCCGCTTGCCGGTCGACGGCCGCGACGAGGATGTCCTCCTTGCTGCGAAACGCCTTGTACAGTGTGCCGAGCGCCACCCCCGCGGCGGCCGCCACGTCGCGCTGTCGCACGTTGTCGAAGCCACCCTCCATCGCGAGGTTGATGGCGACGTCCATGATCTTGTCCCTGCGTTCCTGCTTCACTGTTGCGTCCGAAGAAAGGGCTGCGTTGGGTTGTCGCCGGTTTCGGATTCCAAAGCCAGCGCGGCGGATTCTTGCCACGGGGTCGCTTGACTCACCGCAGTAGAACGTGTTTCACTGTAACACGTTCACCACTGTTTTTGTGGGCCTTTTTTCATGGATCTCGAATCCACACCCGAGGAAGACGCCTTTCGGGGCGAAGTTGCTGACTGGCTCGAGGCGGAGCTGTCAGATCGCTTTGCCGCGATCCGCGGGCGCGGGGGCCCGGGCGACGAGCACGCCATGGTCGACGAGCGCCGGCAGTGGGAGCGGGCGATGGGCGAGGCTCGCTGGACGTGCGTCGGCTGGCCTCGCGAGCACGGCGGGCGCGGTGCGTCGCTCAGCCAGCAGGTCATCTTCCACGAGGAATACGCCCGTGCGCGTGGGCCGGGGCGTCTCGGTCACATCGGTGAGGGCCTGATCGGCCCGACGTTGATCGCCTTCGGGACCGAAGCGCAAAAGCTTCGCTACCTGCCGGCGATTCGCAGCGGCGAAGCGCTGTGGTGTCAGGGCTACTCGGAGCCAGGCGCGGGCTCGGACCTCGCGGCGGTGCAGACGCGGGCTCGGCTCGAGGATGGCACCTGGCACATCGACGGCCAGAAGATCTGGACCTCGGGTGCGGCCCACTCCGACTTCTGCTTCGTGCTGTGCCGGACGGACCCCGAGGTGCCGAAGCACCGCGGGCTGTCGTACCTGCTCGTCGCGATGGACCAGCCGGGCATCACGATGCAGCCGATCGAGCAGATGACCGGCAGCTCCGAGTTCGGCGAGGTCTTCTACGACGATGTCACCACCGACGCGGACAACGTCGTGGGCGAGGTCAACGGTGGCTGGAAGGTCGCGATGGGCACACTCGCGTTCGAGCGCGGGGCTTCGACGCTCGGCCAGCAGCTGTCTTTTCAGAACGAGCTCGACCTGATCGTCGAGACCGCCAAGCAAAACGGCAAGCACCGCGACGGCGCCATCCGACAGCGCATCGCCGACGCGTACATCGGGCTGCGAGTGATGCGATTCCACGCGCTGCGGACCCTGGGCATGGCGGAGCAGGGCGCGCTCGCGCCCGAGGCGATGATCAACAAGCTCTACTGGGCCAGCTGGCACCGCGACCTCGGTGAACTCGCGATGGACGTGCTCGGCGACGAGGGTGAGCTGACCGCCGGACCCGACTACGCGCTGCACCCGCTGCAGCGGCTCTTCCTGTTCTCGCGTGCCGACACGATCTACGCCGGCACCAACCAGATCCAGCGCAACATCATCGCGGAGCGCGCACTCGGGCTTCCGCGGGAGGCATCGAAGTGAGCGCACCCGACTACCCGTCCCCCCGCGGTCTGCTCAAGGGCAAGACCGTCCTGATCACGGCGGCCGCCGGCACCGGCATCGGCTTTGCGACCGCCAAGCGCTGCGTCGAGGAGGGCGCGCGCGTCATGATCAGCGACCTGCACGAGCGCCGGCTGCAGGAGGCGACCGAGAAGCTCGCCGCCCTCGGTCTCGAGCAGCCCTGCTCCCAGCTATGCGACGTGACCGACGAGGCGCAGGTGCAGGCGCTCTTCGCAGCCGCGGCCCAGACCCTTGGTCACGTCGACGTGCTGGTGAACAACGCGGGCCTCGGCGGCTTCGCGAAGGTCGCGGAGATGGAGGACGCGCAGTGGCAGCGCGTGATGGACGTCACGCTCACCGGCACGATGCGGATGACGCGTGCGGCGCTCAAGCACATGCTGCCGCGCGGCTCGGGTGCGATCGTGAACAACGCCTCGGTGCTCGGTTGGCGCGCCCAGGAGGGGCAGGCGCACTACGCGGCGGCCAAGGCTGGCGTGATGGCGCTGACGCGCTGCAGTGCGGTCGAGGGTGCCGAGTCGGGCGTGCGCGTCAACGCGGTGGCGCCGTCGCTCGCGATGCATCCGTTCCTCGAGAAGGTGACGCCCGACGGCTTGCTGCAGGAGCTGCAGGCCCGGGAGGTGATGAAGCGCGCCGCCGAGCCCTTCGAGATCGCCAACGTGATCATCTTCCTCGCGAGCGACCAGTCTTCTTTCATGACCGGCGAAGTGCTGTCGGTGAGTAGCCAACATGCCTGACGGGGACGACACATGAGTGCGGGACTGACGACAGAGATCTCGAACGGCTTCGCCGAGGTCGTGATGTGTGCGCCGCCGGTGAACGCGCTCACCGTCCAGGGCTGGTTCGACGTGGCCGACGCGGTCACGAAGGCCGGGCAGAACCCGGACGTGCGCGCGGTGATCCTCGCGGCCGACGGCAAGGGCTTCAACGCCGGCGTCGACATCAAGGAGATGCAGCGCACGGAGGGCTTCGAGGCCCTGGTCGGTGCGAACAAGGGCTGCTACGCGGCCTTCAAGGCGGTCTACGAGTGCGAGGTGCCCGTCATTGCCGCGGTGGGCGGCTATTGCCTCGGCGGCGGCATCGGCCTCGTCGGCAACGCCGACATCATCCTCGCCTCCGACGATGCCACCTTCGGGTTGCCGGAGGTGCGCCAGGGGGCGCTCGGCGCCGCGACGCACCTCGCGCGGCTGGTGCCGCAGCACAAGATGCGCGCGATGGTCTACACCACGCAGACCGCCACGGCCCAGGAGCTGCATGCCTATGGCTCGGTGTTGCAGGTGACGACGCGCGACGAGCTGCGCGGTGCGGCGCGCGACGTGGCGGCCCAGATCGCGCAGTTTGACGGCACCATCATCCGGGCCGCCAAGCACTGCCTCAACGGCATCGACCCCGTCGACGTCAACCGCAGCTACCGCTTCGAGCAGGGCTACACGTTCGAGCTCAACCTCACGGGCGTCTCCGACAAGTCGCGAGATGCCTTCGTCGGCAAGAAGTAGGGACCCGATCCAGTGTCGCAGGCCGAACCCAGTCCACCCGAGAGCTTCAGTGAGGAGCAGGAGCGCGCCTGGGCGACGCTCGTCTCCACACTGCGGCGGGTGATCGCGCAGACGGTGCAGCTGGACGGCGGGGTCGCGGATTATGTGGAGGCCAACGAGAAGGCGGAGGCGCTCGAGGCCAGGCTCGCAGAGTTCTCCGGCGGCAAGCCCGTGCCGCGCTTTCGCATGCCGATGGACAAGGAGCATCCGACCGAGATGCTTCCGTACAGTGCGATCTCGGGGAAGCTCAACCCGCTGGCGCCGCCGGTCTCGCTGCGCTGCGAGGGCGAGCGGTTGGTCGCCGAGGTGTCGCTGGGCGGGCCCTACGAGGGTGGCCTCGGCTTCGTGCACGGGGGGATGGTTGCGATGATCTGGGATCAGGTCCTCGCACTGACGCTCGTGGCGGTGGACCACGGCGGTCCCACCGTCGAGCTCACCGTCCGCTACCGTGCGCCGACGCCGATCAACGTGCCGCTGCGTTTCGAGGCCTGGCTCGAGCGCGACGAGGGCCGCAAGGCGTTCCTGAAGGGCCAGTGCTTCGCCGGCGAGACGCTGCTCAGCGAGGCGAGCGGCGTGTTCGTGCGAATCGCGAGCATGAGCCGTGAAAAGGGTTTTGGATCCGCGACACAGCGTGCAGGGCGCGTTGCCGAGCGTCGCGTGAAAGAAGGGCAAGAGTCATGAACACCGAACTGTCACAAATCCGAAGCAAGCGTCCCCGCTTTCCGCTGCCGCGCTATCCCACGGGCTGGTTCTTCATCGACTTCAGCGCCGAACTCGAGGCGGGCCAGGTCAAGCCGGTGCAGGCCTTCGGCCAGGAGCTGGTGCTCTTCCGTGCGGAGGACGGCACAGCAGCCCTGCTCGATGCCTTCTGCCCCCACATGGGCGCGCACCTCGGCCACGGTGGCACCGTCGAGAGCGGTGGCGTGAAGTGTCCGTTCCACGCGTGGGTGTTTGGTCAGGACGGCAACTGCAAGGACATCCCTTACGCCAAGAAGATCCCGCCGAAGGCCAAGGTCAAGCCGTGGACGATCCAGGAGGTCAACGGGATGATCATGGCCTGGCACCACATCGACGGCGAGGCGCCCGGCTGGGAGGTCCCGGTTGTTCCCGAGCTGAGCGACCCCGAGTGGTCCGAGCCGGTGCGCCGCAACTGGAAGATCCGCACGCACAACCAGGAGATGGGCGAGAACACCGTCGACGTGGCGCACTTCCGCTACCTGCATGGAACGAAGAACTACCCCGAGGCGGTCGTGGAGTTCGGCTATCCGCTGATGCACATGCGCGCCGAGACCCTGATGGCCACGCCCAAGGGCGACGCCACGGGCGTCATCGAGTCGCACGTCTACGGCTTCGGGATGGCTCTCAATCGCTTCCTCGGTCTGGCGGACACCCTGCTCATCGCGACGCAGACGCCCATCGACGACGAGATCATCGACGTCACCTTCAACTTCTACGTGAAGAAGATGGGCAACGACGACATCACGCGTGGCGTCGGCAAGGCGTTCGTAGACGAGGTCTCGCGTCAGCTCGAGCAGGACATCCCGGTCTGGGAGAACAAGATCTACGTGCACCCGCCGATGCTCGCCGCGGGCGATGGACCCGTGGGCAAGTACCGCAAGTGGAGCAAGCAGTTCTACCCGGAGCACTACATCCAAGAGGCGGTCGCCGCCTTTGAAGGCCGCTGAATGATCGACAAGGTCATCACAGAAGACGACGTCGTCGCCGAGCTGAAGGACGGCATGACGCTCGGTATCGGGGGCTGGGGTTCGCGGCGCAAGCCGATGTCGCTGGTGCGCGCGATCCTGCGCTCCGACGTCAAGGACCTGACAGTCGTGAGCTACGGTGGACCCGACATGGGGCTGCTGTGCAAGGCGGGCAAGGTCAAGAAGGCCGTGACCGGTTTCGTCTCGCTCGACTCGATCCCGCTCGAGCCCCACTTCCGCGCGGCGCGGCAGGCGGGCGCCATCGACAACGTGGAGCTCGACGAGGGGCTGCTGCAGTGGGGGCTCTACGCGGCTTCCAACCGGCTGCCTTTCCTGCCGACGCGGGTCGGCCTCGGCTCCGATGTGATGACGCTCAACCCCGACCTCAAGACGGTGAAGTCGCCCTACGACGACGGCGAGCAGCTGCTCGCGATGCCGGCCATCGAGCTCGACGTCGCGATCATCCACATGAACCGCGCCGACATGGGCGGCAACGGGCAGTACCTCGGCCCCGACCTCTACTTCGACGATCTCTTCTGCATGGCGGCGAAGAGGCGCTTCATGTCCTGCGAGCGGATCATCGAGACCGACACCTTCCTCGAGCACGGGCCGCTGCAGACGCTGCGCATCAACCGCACGATGATCGATGGCGTCGTCGAGGCACCGATGGGCGCGCACTTCACCGAGTGCACGCCGGACTATCCGCGCGACGAGGAGTTCCAGCGCACGTACGCGGCCACGGCGAAGGACCCGGACGCCTACAAGCGCTTCGAGGAGACCTACGTGCTCGCCGAAAACCATGACGCCTACCGCAAGGCCGTGGAGGCGGGACGATGACCGACACACCTGAGCTCAAGCGCGCCGACTACTGCGCGGTCGCCATCGCCGACACCTTCCGCGGTGACGGCGAGACCTTCATCAGCCCGATCGGCCTCATGCCGATGCTGGGCGTGCGGCTGGCCAAGCTCACCTTCGAGCCCGGTCTGCTGATGACCGACACCGTCGCGCCGCTGATCGCCAACTGCCCGCCCATCGGTCCCATCGCGGAGGACGACAAGCTCATCGAGGGCTGGCTGCCCTACCGCGCCGTCTTCGACCTGCTGTGGGGCGGCCGTCGCCACGTGATGATGGGCGCGAGCCAGATCGACTCCTACGGCAACCAGAACATCGTCTGCATCGGCGACCCGAAGAAGCCCAAGGCGCAGCTGCTCGGGATGCGGGGAGGCCCGGGCAACACGCTGTGTCACCCGACCAGCTACTGGATCCCGAACCACAGCAAGAAGGTCTTCGTCCCGAAGGTCGACGTCGTGTCCGGCGTCGGGTACGACCGCGCGCGCGAGCTCGGCGAGCAGACCTCGCGCTTCCACGAGATCCGTCGCGTCATCAGCAACCTCGGCGTCTTCGACTTCGCCACCCCCGACAACCGCATGCGCCTGGCATCGGTGCATCCGGGCGTCAGCGTCGATGATGTCGTCGAGGCGACTGGCTTCGAGCTGGTCGTCGGCGACGACGTGCCCGAGACGCGCACACCGACCGACGTCGAGCTAGGCCTCATGCGCAAGCGGCTCGACCCTGACGGGCTTGCCGCCAGAGAGGTCCGCTGACGTGACCGGGGGCGCGCACGCGAGCCTGCACACGCCGATCTGCGATCTGTTCGGGGTCCGCTACCCGATCGTACAGACCGGCATGGGCTGGGTCTCGGGCGCGCGCCTGACCGCCGCCACCAGCGCAGCCGGCGGGCTCGGGATCCTGGCGTCGGCCACGATGAGCTACGAGGAGCTCGAGCAGGCGATCACCGACGTGCGCTCCCGGACGGACATGCCCTTCGGCGTGAACCTGCGCTCCGACCAGGACGACGTCATCGAGCGCGTCGAGCTCATGATCAAGCGTGGCGTCAAGGTGGCGAGCTTTGCGCAGGCGCCGTCGAAGGACCTGATCAAGCGGCTCAAGGACGGCGGGCTCGTGACGATGCCGACCATCGGCGCACCACGGCACGCCGAGAAGGTCGCCGAGTGGGGCGTCGACGCGGTGATCGCACAGGGCCACGAGGGTGGCGGGCACACGGGCGCGATCGCCACGACGCTGCTGCTGCCCCAGGTCTGCAAGGCGGTCGACATCCCGGTGCTCGGTGCGGGCGGATTCAACAGCGGGCAGGGCCTGGTTGCGGCGCTCGCATACGGCGCTGCCGGGATCGCGATGGGCACGCGCTTCCTGCTGACGCGTGAGAGCACCGTGCCCGACGCCGTCAAGCAGACCTACCTGGGTACACCGATGACCGGCACCGTGGTGACGCACGCGGTGGACGGCTACCCGCAGCGCGTGATCCGCACCGACCTCGTGGAGCACCTCGAGCGCGCCGGGACGCTGTCGCGCATGCTGCGGTCGATGAGGCACGCCCTCGCATTCCAGCGCCACACGGGCATCGGCTTCATGACGATGCTGCGCGAGGGGCTCGCGATGCGCAGCAGCCAGGGGTTGACCTGGGGTCAGATGTTCATGGCGGCCAACGCGCCCATGCTGACGCGCGCGTCGCTGGTGCAGGGTCAGACCGACAGCGGCGTGCTACCGACGGGCCAGGTCGTCGGCGCGATCGAGGAGTTGCCCACGGTCGAGGAGCTGATCGGCCGCATCGTCGACGAGGCGAGACAGACCCTGGACCGGCTCGGGGCCCAGGACACACCCGGCAGTGACCGAAGGAGCGCATGATGAGCGAGGCAGACAACGGCAAGTCCGAGCTGGTGAAGTACGAGGTCCGCGGGGCGGTCGCGATCGTCACGATGGACCGCGAGGAGTACCGCAACGCGCAGAATGCGAAGATGACCTACGCGCTCGACCGCGCCTTCAACCAGGCGATACAGGACGACGCCGTCAAGGTCATCGTGCTGGCGGGGCAGGGCAAGCACTTCTCCGCGGGGCACGACATCGGCAGCCCGGGGCGCGACATCCACAAGTCTTTCGAGCGTGTGGCGACCAACTGGTGGGAGCACGAGGACAAGGCCGGGCCGGAGGCCATCTACGTGCGCGAGCAGGAGCTCTACCTCGGTATGTGCAGGCGCTGGCGTGAGACGCCGAAGCCGACCATTGCGATGGTGCAGGGCGCCTGCGTGGCGGGCGCGCTGATGCTGGCGTGGACCTGCGATCTGATCATCGCCTCCGACGATGCGTTCTTCGCCGACCCGGTCGTGAAGATGGGCATCCCCGGCGTGGAGTACTTCGCGCATCCGTACGTGATGAACCCGCGCCAGGCCAAGGAGTTCCTCTTCCTCGGTGAGAAGATGAGCGCAGAGCGGGCGCAGCAGATCGGGATGATCAACCGCGTCGTGCCACGGTCCGAGCTGGAGTCAGCGACGCTGGAGATCGCCGGGCGCATCGCCGAGATGCCGCGCTTCGGACTCGCGCTCACCAAGAAGGCGATCAACCAGGCGGAGGACCGCATGGGCCTGCGCGATACGATGGACTCCACGTTTGCGCTGCACCACCTGGCGCACGCGCACAACGACCTGACCAGTGAGGACCACCTCGCGGGCCAGGACGCCAAGAGCATGGCCAAGAGCCTGAAGTAGAAGCGATGGACCTGACCTACAGCGAGCGGGAGGAGAACTTCCGCATGGAGGCGCGTGACTGGCTCGCGCAGAACGTGCCCGAGCAGCCGCTGCCCTCCGGCGACACGCGTGAGGGCTTCGCCCTGCATGTGCAGTGGGAGAAGAAGCTGCACGAGGCCCGCTGGGCGGTGGTCTCGTGGCCGAAGGCCTACGGCGGTCGCGAGGCGACGCTGTGGGAGTGGCTGATCTTCGAGGAGGAGTACTACCGCGCCGGCGCTCCGCAGCGCGTCACGCAGAACGGCATCTTCCTGCTCGCGCCGACGCTCTTCGCCTTCGGCACCCAGGCGCAGCAGGACCGCGTGCTACCGAAGATGGCGGCGGCGCAGGAGCTCTGGTGTCAGGGCTGGTCGGAGCCGGGCGCCGGCAGCGACCTGGCGAGCGTGCGCAGCAAGGCCGAGCGCGTCGAGGGTGGCTGGAAGCTCACCGGCGAGAAGACCTGGTGCACACGCGGCGCCTTCTGCGACTCGATGTTCGGGCTGTTCAGGACCGACCCCGAGGTGAAGCCCCACAAGGGCCTGACGTACTTCATGGTGTCGCTCGATGCGCCGGGCGTGGAGGTCCACGGGGTGGGCCGGCTCGACGGGGACGAGGGCTTCAGCCAGGTCTTCCTCGAGGACGTCTTCGTGCCGGACGACGCGGTCATCGGTGAGGTCAACGGTGGCTGGAAGGTCGCCATGGCGACGACCGGATCGGAGCGCGGTCTGACGCTGCGCAGCCCGGGGCGCTTCAAGGCGACCGCCAAGCGTCTCGTCGAATGCTATCGCGCGCAGGGAGCGAACACCGACGCGCTGCAGCGGGACGAGGTCACCCAGGCGTGGATGGATGCGGAGGCCTACGACCTCTACACACTGCAGTCGGTCACGCGCATGCTCGACGGCGAGTCGCTGGGCGCCGAGTCGAGCCTCAACAAGATCTTCTGGTCGCAGATGGACGTGCAGATGCACGAGGCGGCGCTTTCGCTGCTGGGGCCCGCCGCCGAGCTAGAGGCCCAGGCGCCCGATGCGGTCGATGCGGGCAGCTGGATGAAGGGCTACCAGTTCGCGCTCTCCGGCCCCATCTACGCCGGTACCAACGAGATCCAACGCAACGTGGTCGCCGAGCGCGTCCTCGGGCTGCCGAAGAAGTGAGCGGGCTGTAGCGATGCGATTTGCTTTCTCCGAAGACCAGAAGCTCCTGCGCGACGGCGTTCGCGACATGCTCGCGACCGAGTGCACTGCCGACCGCGTGCGCGACGCGTGGGGTGCGAAGCAGGGCAGGGTGGAGGGCCTGTGGGCGAAGCTCGCGGAGCTCGGCGTCGTGGGCCTGCGCGCCTCGGAGGCCGCCGGCGGGATGGGCCTCGACGAGCTCGACCTGGTGCTGCTGCTCGAGGAGACCGGGTACGCAGCGCTGCCGGAGCCGATCGTCGAACACACGGCCGTCGCGCTGCCGCTGCTGGAGTCGCTGCGCGGAGGTGACGCGCAGGTGAAGGCCGCCGCCGAGGGTGGCCTGCTACTGACGGTCGGGCTCGAGTGCTCGCCGCACGTCAATCATGCCAGCAGTGCGGACCTGATGATCCTGCAGAAGGACGACAGCCTGCACCTGCTCGAGCGTGACGCGGTGGAGACGCGTGCACAGCGCTCGGTCGACCACAGCCGCAAGCTCTCGACGGTGCAGTGGCAGCCGACCACCGAGTCGCGGCTCGCCCGCGGCCCGGAGGCGGAGCGTGAGATCGCACGGGCGCTCAACCGCGGCACGCTCGGCAGCGCGGCCCAGCTCGTCGGACTCGCCCGCCGCATGCTCGACATGACGGTCGAGTACGTGCAGCAGCGCGAGCAATTCGGGCGGCCCATCGGCAGCTTCCAGGCGCTCAAGCACATGCTCGCCGACACGCTGCTCGGCATCGAGGTGGCGCGCCCCGTGGTGTACCGCGCGGCCTACACGCTCTCGGGCGACCGCTCGGAGCAGGACGTGCACACCTCGATGGCCAAGGTCTATGCCGCCGAGGCAGCGCACCGGGCCGCACGCACGGCGCTCCAGTGTCACGGCGCCATCGGCTACAGCTTCGAGCACGACCTGCACCTGTGGATGAAGCGGGTCTGGGCGGTCAGCAGCGACTGGGGCGAGCCCCGATGGCACCGCGAGCGCGTCGCCCGCGCCAAGGTGGATGGAGACAGGACATGAACGAGGCGTACATCATCGATGCGGTCCGCACCCCGATCGGCAAGAAGAAGGGCGGGCTGCGCGAGGTCCACCCTGCCGACCTGGGCGCCCACTCGATCAACGCGCTCATGGAGCGCACGAAGATCGACCCGGCCGCGGTCGAGGACGTGATCTTCGGCTGTGTGGACACCATCGGTCCGCAGGCCGGCGACATCGCGCGCACCTGCTGGCTCGCCGCCGGTCTTCCGCACGAGGTGCCGGGGACGACCATCGACCGCCAGTGCGGCTCGTCGCAGCAGGCAATCCACTTCGGCGCCCAGGCGGTGCTCAGCGGCACCAACGACATGGTTGTCGCCGGTGGCGTGCAGAACATGAACGTGATCCCGATCGGCGCCGCCTTCTATGTCGCCGACCGCTTCGGCTGCGAGGAGAGCCCCTTCAACACATCGAAGGGCTGGGTCGAGCGCTACGGCAAGGCGCCGTTTTCGCAGTTCGACTCCGCCGACAGGATCGCGAAGAAGTGGGATGTCAGCCGCGAGGACATGGAGGCGTTTGCGCTCGAGAGCCATCGTCGTGCGCTGCACGCAATCGACGAGGGACGGTTCGAGCGCGAGATCGCGCCGCTCGAGGGCATCGAGAAGGACGAGCCTCCGCGGCGCGGCGTGACGCTCGAGAAGATGGCCGGGCTCAAGACGCTGGTCGAGGGCGGACGCACGACCGCCGCACTCGCCAGCCAGAACGCCGATGCATCGGCTTCCCTGCTCATCGCCAACGAGCGCGCGGTCAAGGAACATGGGCTGTCGCCCCGCGCGCGCATCCACCACATCTCCGTGCGTGCCGACGATCCCATCTGGATGTTGACCGCACCGATGCCGGCCACGGCCTACGCGCTGAAGAAGACGGGGATGACGATCGATCAGATGGACGTCATCGAGATCAACGAGGCGTTCGCCTCGGTGGTGATGGCGTGGGCCAAGGACACGGGCGCGGACCCCGAGAAGACCAACGTCAACGGCGGCGCCATCGCACTGGGCCACCCGCTGGGGGCGACAGGCGCGCGGCTGATGACGACGCTGCTGCACGAGCTCGAGCGGACCGGCGGTCGCTACGGGCTGCAGACCATGTGCGAGGGCGGCGGGCAGGCCAACGTCACGATCATCGAGCGGCTGTAGACGACGATGGACCTTTCGTTCACGGAGGAGCAGCAGCACCTGAAGGACACCGCGCGACGGCTGCTGGCCGAGCGTGCGGGTTCGGCCTCGCTGCGCACCACGATCGAGGGCGAGGCGGGGCGCGACCCCGAGCTGTGGCAGGAGCTCAGCGAGTCGATGGGCTGGACGGGCATCCTCGTGCCGGAGGCGCACGACGGCCTCGGCCTCGGTCCCGTCGAGCTGTGCGCGATCATGGAGGAGATGGGGCGCGCGCTCTACAGCGGGCCGTTCTTCTCCAGCGTGTGCCTCGCACAGAACGTGTTGCTGGCCTGCGGAGACGAGGCGGCGCACGCACGCCACCTGCCGGGCCTGGCTTCGGGAAGCACGCGGGCGGCCGTCGCACTGACCGATGCGGACCCGGAAGCTGCGGCGTCTGCCCGACGCGACGGGGACGGCTTCGTGCTCGATGGGCACAAGTGCCACGTGGTCGACGGCGCCAGCGCCGAGCTGCTGCTCGTGACCGCCACGCTCGACGGTCATCCCGCTGTGTTCGCGCTCGACGCCACGGCGGCCGGCCTGGAGCGCACCGCGACGCCCACGATGGATCAGACACGGCGGCAGGCGCGTGTCGTGCTATCGGGGGTGCACGCTTCGGGCGACGCGCTGATCGCCTCGGGCGCCGGGACGGCAGCCGCACTGCAGCTCGCCCTCGACCGCGCGCGCATCGCGCTGGCCGCCGAGCAGGTCGGCAGCGCGCAGGCGTGTCTCGACACGGCGGTGGAGTACGCCAAGACGCGCACCCAGTTCGGAAGGCCAATCGGCTCGTTCCAGGCGATCAAGCACAAGTGCGCCGACATGATGACGCAGCTCGAGTCCGCCCGCTCGGCTTGCTACTACGCGACCGCCGCCGCGGCCCGCGCCGACACGACGGCCGACGAACTCACCGAGCTGGCGTCCCTCACACAGGCCTTCTGTTCGGAGGCTCACTTCTTCTGCGCAGGTGAGAACATTCAGGTCCACGGCGGCATCGGCTTCACCTGGGAGCACGACGCCCACCTGCACTTCAAGCGAGCCCGCGCCAGCCAGACCCTGCTCGGCGACCCCGCAGCGCACCGCAGCCGCATCGCCGAGCGCCTGCTTGGATGAGCGCGCGCTGCGCATGAAGGCAGCGAATACACCCATGGCGAACTTTCACCCCGGCGTGTCGCTTCTGGCGCTAGGCTAGTCCCACCCACAAGGCGGTACATCATGGAAGCCACTTTCGAATACGGCGTCGTCTCCGCGGACTCCCACGTGACCGAGCCGCCCGACTGCTACGCCAAGTTCATCGACCCCGCCTTTCGCGATCGGGCGCCCTTCATCCGGCGCGATGAGAAGCGCGGCGACCTCTACGTCATTCCGGGCCTCGAGAACATGCCCGTGCCGATGGGCTTGGTGGCGGCTGCGGGCGAGGAGTCGAGCTCGATGACCTTCAGCGGTCGCAACTTCGAGGACTGGCACCGCTCGGGTTGGGACCCGTCCAAGCGTCTGGCCGACCAGGCGCGGGACGGCGTGGTCGCGGAGGTTCTCTACGCGACGGTCGGCATGCAGCTGTGCCAACACGATGACCTCGACTACCGGCGCGCGTGCCTCGAGGCGTACAACCGCTGGCTGCAGGAGTACTGCAGTCACGCGCCGAACCGGCTGATCGGCATCGGACAGGCGGCCATCAAGGACCCGGCGGGCGGCGTCGAGGAGCTACGCGCGATCAGGTCGATGGGCTTCAAGGGCGTGATGATGCCGGCGATGCCGGGCGAGGCCGACTACGACGACCCCGCCTACGACCGGTTCTGGGCGGCCGCCGTCGAGCTCGACCTGCCGCTGTGCTTCCACATCCTGCCCGGCCGCGGAAACAACTACCGTGGGCCGCGCATCACGGCGCTGCTCAACGTCATCCGCGGCTGCCAGGACATTCTCGGCATGCTGATCTTCTCCGGCGTCTTCGAGCGCCACCCGAAGCTCAAGGTGGTGTGTGTCGAGGCCGATGCCGGCTGGGTCCCGCACTACGCCTACCGCATGGACCATGCGTACAAGCGCCATCGCTTCTGGAACCGCGCGCAGGAGCTCTCGCGTCTGCCATCCGAGTACTTCTTCGAGCACATCTGGCTGACCTTCCAGGACGACTGGACCGCGTTCCGGAGCAAGGACCAGCTCAACGTGGAGCGCATCATGTGGGCCAACGACTTCCCGCACTCGGACTCGACATGGCCGTTGTCGCAGCAGCTGCTCGCCGACCACACCGCTGATCTGGATCCGGGTGAGTGCAGGCGCATCCTGCGCGACAATTGTGTCGAGCTGTTCGGTCTCGATGCCCCCGAAGCACCCGCATCGCAAATCAGCTAATGACCTACGATCTCAAGATCGCAGGCGCCACGATCGTGGACGGCACGGGTAGCGAGGGCTACCGCGGTGACGTTGGCATCACCGATGGCAAGATCACGGCGCTCGGCAATGCGCCCGGCGACGCGACCGAGACGATCGATGCCGGCGGCTGCGCGGTATCGCCGGGCTTCGTGGACATCCACACGCACTACGACGCCCAGGTGATGTGGGACCGCATGTTGAGCATCTCGCCGTGGCACGGCGTGACGACGGTCGTGATCGGCAGCTGCGGCTTCGGCGTCTCTCCCATGCGCCCCGAGCACCGCGAGGTGATCATGCGCACGCTCGAGAAGGTCGAGGGCATGGCCTACGACTCGCTCAAGGCGGGCCTCGGCGACGACTGGCCGTTCGTCACGTTCCCGGAGTATCTCGACGCGCTCGATCGCCGGGGCACCGCGATCAACGTCGCCTCCTACATAGGCCACTCGCCGCTGCGGCTATTCGTCATGGGCGAGGAGGCCAGCGAGCGTGAGGCGACCGACGCCGAGGTGGCGCAGATGCAGCAGCTGGTGCGTGAGGCGATGGCTGCGGGCGCGGTCGGCTTCTCCACCTCCCAGGCAGCCACCCACCATGGCTACGGCGGCAAGCCCGTGCCGAGCCGACTCGCGGCCTTCTCCGAGGTCGACGCACTGGTCGGCGCGATGGCCGAGAGCGGTCGCGGCATCATGCAGACGGCAGCCGGCAAGCAGCTCTTCAACGACGAGTTCTCCGAGCTCGCGCGTCGTCACGGGGTGCCGATCACGTGGACGGCGCTGCTCTCGGGCCTGGCCGGCCCTGGCTCACACCACCGCTACCTCGCCATCGCGGAGGCGCAGCGCGCAGAGGGCCTCAACATCGTGCCGCAGGTCGCTTGCCGGCCGATCATGTTCGACTTCCACCTCGACGAGCCCTTCCCGTTCGAGGTGCTGCCAATCTTCAACGAGACGATGCGCACCGATCACGCGGGCCGGCTGCGAATCTATGCCGACCCGGCGTTCCGCGAGCGCTTCAAGGCCGACAGTGCGTTGGGCATGAAGAACCCGGTGGCGGGCTGGGCCGAGCGTGCCGAGGTCTCGCGCTACGCCCCCGACGAGTCGCTGCAGGACCGGCCGCTGATGGACGTCGCCCGCGAGCGTGGTGTGCACCCGGTCGACCTGATGCTCGACATGTCGCTCGAGACGGACTGCAGCGCGCGCTTTCGCTTCGCGTTCCTGAATCACGACGAGGACGAGGTGCAGGAGCTCGTCACGAACCCGGACACCGTGATCACGCTGTCGGACGCGGGTGCGCATGCCGACCAGCTGTGCGACGCCTGCTACTCGACGCACCTGCTGGGGCACTGGGTCCGTGACAAGGGTGCGATGACGCTCGAGGCCGCGGTTCACGCGCTCACCCAGCGTCCGGCTGAGCTGATGGGCATCACCGATCGCGGCCTGCTCGCCGAGGGCAGGCCCGCGGACCTGGTCGTCTTCGACCCCACCACCGTCGGTGCATCCAAGCTGCGGCGCGTGCAGGACATGCCCGGCGGTGCGGACCGGCTCGTCTCGGATGCAATCGGCGTCGAGGCGGTGATCGTCAACGGTCAGCAGGTGCGACGTGGCAACCGCGATGCGGTGGACCCCGAGGGTGAGCTGCCTGGCGGTGTGCTGCGCGGTGGCCGGGCCTCTTGAGCGGTCGCCGTACGTGATGGACGCAGTCGAGCCGCCGCCGCCGCCGCCCGTGCCCGTACCCACGGCTGAGGAGCGTGGCGCGGCCGCGAAATGCGGCATGGGCCTGTCGCTGTGGGCGCGGCTGCAGCCCGACGCCCTCGCGATCGCTTCGCCCAGTGGCGACCGCAGCTTCGGTGAGCTCAACGCGTCGGCGAACTGCCTGGCCCGGGCGCTGCGTGCACGCGGGCTCGCACAGGGCGATGCGGTCGCGCTGGTGTGCGGCAACCGCCCCGAGTTCGCCGAGGTCGTCCACGCGTGCATGCGCGCGGGGCTGCGCTACACACCGATCAATCGGCACCTCACCCCCGACGAGGTCGCCTACATCGTTGAGGACTGCGAGGCGCGGGCGTTGATCGGTGATGCGCGCTTCGGGGACATGCTGGCCGACGCTGCGGGCCGTAGTCCGGCCGCGACGGTGCGCCTCGCGATCGGCGGCGCCATCGACGGCTTCGACGACTACGCCGATGCGCTGGTCGCGGCCGACGGCGCGGACCTCGTGGACCCGGCGCTCGGCTCTCGCATGCTCTACACCTCGGGCACGACCGGACGGCCGAAGGGCGTGGTCCGCCCGGCGATCTACGCGACGCGCATGACCGCCACGACGACCGCCGCGCGCTACGTGCCCGGCACCCGCCAGCTAAACCTGTGCACGGGACCCCTCTATCACGGGGGTCCGCTGAGCTTTTCGATGTTGCTTCCGCTCGCGGAGGGCATCGGTACGGTGATGATGGAGCGCTTCGACGCTGCGGAAGCGCTGCGCCTGATCGAGGAGCACCGCATCACGCACACGCACATGGTGCCGACGATGTTCCACCGCATGCTGCGCCTTCCCGAGGAGGTGCGTGCAGCTTCCGACATCTCGTCCATGCAGTACATCTTGCACGGGGCCGCGCCCTGTCCGGTCGCGACCAAGAAGGCGATGATGGCGTGGTTTGGGCCGATCATCTGGGAGTACTTCGCCGCCACGGAGGGGACCGGCGCATCGGTCGGCCCCGAGCAGTGGCTCGCGCGTCCGGGGACGGTGGGCAAGCCGCCGACCGCCGACCACGTACGCATCGTGGACGACGGCGGTGACCCGTGTCCGCCCAATCAGCCGGGGACGATCCATCTCAAGGCGATGGCGGGGGCGGACTTCGAGTACTTCCGCGACCCGGACAAGACGGCTGCGGCGCGCCGGGGGACACACTTCACGCTCGGCGATGTGGGCTACCTCGACGAGGATGGCTTCCTGTTCCTCACCGACCGCAGCACCGACCTCATCATCAGCGGCGGCGTCAACATCTACCCAGCCGAGGTCGAGGCAGCGCTGCTACAACACCCGGCGGTACGCGACGTCGCAGTCATCGGCGTGCCCAACGAGGAGTGGGGGGAGGAGGTCCGGGGCGTGGTCCAGTGCATCTCGACCCCCGCGGACGGCCCCGCACTGTGCGAGGAGCTAGTCGCCTTCTGCCGCGAGCGCATCTCGCACTACAAGTGCCCGCGCACGATCGATCTCGTCGAGCAGCTCCCGCGCGACGACAACGGCAAGCTCTACAAGCGCAGGCTGCGCGACAGCTACCGCGCAGCGACGTGAGTCACTTCTCCGTGCGCAGGGTCGCCATCATCGCGTCGAACTCCCAGTGGGCTCGCAGCGAGTCGATCAGGCCCGCGTCGTTCACGCGGTAGGTGAAGACGCCTGTGACCTCCGCGAACATGCCGCCCGGAAGTGCCATCTCGAGCGTCATGTGGTTCGCACACTCCATGCCCGCCACGTAGGAGTCGTGCAGCACGAAGCCGTAGCTCGCATCCGCCATGCGCTCGTCCCAGAGCTTGCGCAGCGCGTCCTTGCCGTGCAGGCCATTGCCCTCGGGGTCGATGGGCGACTTGCCGATGGGATCCTCGAGCACGATGCCCTCTGCGAAGAGCGCGATCCACGCGTCCTTGTCGTTGTTCATGACAGCGGTGCGCGATCGAAGCGCAGCCTCCCGGGCCGGATGTTGCTCGGACATGGGACGACCTCCGTGGGCGGGTGAAGCGTCATCGTAGCGGCCGCCGCAGGGGGCCACAAGGCAAAATAGAACGTGTTTCAAATTGGCCGTGACTGCGCTAGGGTCGAGTACAGGAGGCACCGATGCGCTTCAGCTACGCCGAGACGATGTGCGACCCCGCCCAGTACCTCCCGCTGGCGCGCGCCGCCGAGGAGACGGGCTTCGACGGCTACGTGTTGCCGGACTCGATCGCCTACCCGGAGGTCTCCGACAGCAAGTATCCGTACACGCCGGACGGGAAGCGGGAGTTCCTCGAGGACAAGCCGTTCATCGATCCGTTCAGCCTGATCCCGGCGATGGCGGCTGTCACCTCACGCATCCGCTTCATCACATCGGTCGTGAAGCTGCCGATCCGCCACCCGGTACTCGTCGCCAAGCAGGCGACCTCGGTCGCCGTCATGTCCGACAACCGGTTTGTATTCGGTGTCGGTTCGAGCCCGTGGCCGGAGGACTACCGCATCTGCGATCAGCCGTGGAAGGCACGCGGTCGTCGCATGGACGAGATGCTGCAGATCATCCGCGGGCTGCAGACGGGCGACTTCTTCGGTTTCAAGGGGGAGTTCTACGACCTCGAGCGCATCAAGCTATGCCCCGTGCCCACGCGGCCGGTCCCGATCGTCATCGGAGGTCACTCGGAGGCGGCGCTGCGCAGGGCGGCGATCTACGGCGACGGCTGGATCCATGCCGGCGGCGACGGGGACGAGCTCGCGAAGTGCCTCGAGCGACTGAAGCAGCTACGGCAAGAGCACGGCACGGCCGATCGCGACTTCGAGGTGCACGTCATCTCCATGGATGCCTACACCGTCGACGGCATCAAGAAGCTCGACGAGCTCGGCGTGACCGACTGCGTGGTCGGCTTCCGTTGGGCCTACGAGACGGACACGATGCCGATGGAGGACAAGCTCGCCGCCCAGCGCAAGTACGCCGACAAGGTGATCGCGCCGTACCGCGCACTCTGAGCCGTCCGCCGCCGTCCGCGTCAGCCCTCGCGCTGCAGCAGCTCGGCGCGCGCCTTGATGGCGACGTTGGAGTCCGCGTAGAGCTTGTCGAGCGCCCCGCGGAGCGCCCGGTAGATCACGGGCACGCCGAGTCCGCTGAAGGCCTCGCCCTGCACCAGCCGCGTACGGTCGGCGTCGATCGCGGAGATCCTGAAGTAGTGGTCGCCGGCCATCAGCAACTTCGGTCCGCCTTGCCAGGCGAGCTCCTCGTCGGCTCGCACGCGCGTCAGCGTGACCGGGACGCGGAGCTTCTTGCCCGCAAGTGCGACGCGCATCCCGATGCGTCGGCCCTCGATGGGCTCGCCATCGAAGGACAGCAGCGGGTTCCACTGGGGGTAGGCATCGAAGTCGGACAGCACGCGCCAAACGGTGGCGAGCGGTGCATCGATCTCGATGGTGTCTTCCGGGTTGAATGCCATGTCAGCTCCTCAGTGTGCGGCGTCGATCGCCGACAGCGTCTCCAGATCCTCGACCGCCGCGCACAGGCGTTGCAGATACGCGGTGGTCACCTCGACGCCGTAGTTCTGCGGGGGGGTGATCAGCCAGCCGATGACCAGCCCCCAGAGCGCCGCGATGCGAAATGACGCATGCGCCTCCTCGAGCGTGGGCACCGTCGGACAGCCGGCCTGGGCGAGCCTGTCCAGATACCACGAGACATCGCCATGGCGCATGCGGGAAAGTGGCGCTGGTACTGCGAGACGCCCGCGAACACCGCGCTGCGCGCCAGCTTGCGACCGAAGGGAAGGGCGTCGGCGATGCGCGAGGTGGCCCCGAGGCCGCGGATCGCGGGCATCCCGAGCCGGAAGAGCGGGTTGAGCAGCAGGGTCTTGGCGATCACTGTCTGAGGTCCGCGACGCTCCTCGGGACCCTCCCACTGCAGGGCGATGCGGATGCGATCAGCGGTCGAGGCCAGGCCGTCGCCACACTTCGAGTACTGCTCGATGCGCGCCTCGCTGACGCGCGCGGGTGCGTGCACGCCGCCGAGCACCTCGTTGAAGAAGTCGGTGTCGAATGCGGCCAGGTTCGTGGGGATGGGCCGGCTCATGTCATCGGCCCTGGACTGACCGCGCCTGATCGCGTGTTAGACTCGACAGGTGTGTCGTGTGAATGACGCGGGCCCGCGCGATGCCCAGGAGATCCACGCAGTCCATACCGCGGCCTTCGGCCAGCCGGACGAGGCCCAGATGGTGGAGGCGGTGGTCGCGGCGGGTGACGCGACGATCTCGCTGGTCGCGCGCGCGGGCGGCCAAGTGGGCGGCCAGGTTGTCGGGCACGTGCTCTTCAGTCCCGTGCACGTCGATGGGCTCGCGGACACGACCGGCCTCGGCCTGGCGCCGCTGGCGGTGCATCCCGACCACCAGCGCAGCGGTGTGGGCACCCAGCTGACCGAGGCAGGGCTGCACCGGGCGCGGCTGCTCGGCCACGGCTTCGTCGTAGTGCTGGGTCACCCCACCTACTACCCGCGCTTCGGCTTTCGTCCCGCATCCCAGCTCGGGCTTCGCTACAGCGCGGACGTGCCCGACGATGTGTTCATGGCGCTGGAGCTGCGAAAGGGCGCGCTCCCCGCCAGCGAGGGCGGTGGCGGGTGCGAGGCGAGGGTGGTGCACTACCATCGCGCGTTTTCCTGAGTCGACCACGGCCGTCTAGAGGCTGTAGCCGCCGTCGACGACGAGCGCCTGGCCGGTGAGGTAGCGGGCGCGGTCGGAGGCGAGGAAGACCACCGCGTCGGCGACCTCCTCGGCGGTGCCAAAGCGCTTGAGCGCGGTGTTGTTGCGAGCGGCGGTCACCCACTCGGCGTCGAAGTCCTCGCCCTGCAAGCGAAGGAACATACCGGCCTCGATCACGCCCAGCTGTACGCTGTGGGCGCGGATGTTGGAGCGGCCCTCCTCGTGGGAGACGCCGCGGATGAGCGCCTCGATGCTCGCCTTCGGCGCGACGGACAGTATGTCGCGCGCGGGCCAGCGCCGGACACCGACCGATGAGATGGCGACGATCGCGCCGCCGCCGCCGTCGCGCATGGGCGGCAGGGCAGCGTGGACCAGGTTGAAGAAGCCGCCCAGGTCCGCCTCGATGATCTCGCGGAACTCGCTGGGCTGAAGCTCGCCGATGAAGCGCATCGGGATGGACGAGCCCGCGGCGTTGACCACCGTATGCAGGCGGCCGTAGGTCGAGGCCACGGCGTCGATCACGGTGGCGGTCGCCGCCTCGTCCTGCAGAGACAGCGGGAGCGCCTGCGCACGCCGTCCAAGCGCGACGACGGCGTCCACCGTCTGCTGCGCCGCCTCGGCATTGCCGCGGTAGGTGAGCACGACGTCGGTGCCCGCACGTGCTAGCCCCTCGCAGATCGCACGCCCGATGCCACCGCTGCCTCCCACGACCAGCGCCGCCCCGTCGGGGAACTCCCTGCGCACCTCGGACATGCCTACGCCTCCAGTCCCACCAGCTCTGCGCTGAGGTTCCACAGGCGCTCGCACGCCTCGCGGTCGAGGGTAACGGGATGCTCCTTGGATGGCTTGCACTTCTTGAAGTACTTGCCGGAGACGCTGGTCACGGTGTCATCGGTCGCGAGGTAGATCGAGGTGCGCGCAGCGCTCGCGAGCGATGGGAAGAGGAAGCGCGCATGCTTGCCCGCCCAGTGCAGTAGCGGCTGGTCGCGGGTGATGTCGCTGGGAAGATCGCCCGGGTGGAGCGAGTTGGACGTGACCGAGGCCGGGTCGAGCCGATGGGCGAGCGCGTTGCTGAACATCACGTTTGCGAGCTTGGTCTGCGCATACGGTCCGAGGCCACCCGCGCCAAAGCCCGATTCGAACTGCATGTCGTCAAATGCATAGGTCGGCTGCCCCGTGTGCAGACGCGATGAGACATGGACGATGCGTGCCGGCTCGCCCTGCTGCAGCCTCGGCAGCAACAGACGCGTGAGCAAGTACGGCGCGAGGTGGTTGACCGCGAGCGTTTCCTCGATGCCGTCGGGCCCCATCTTGCGCGTCTTGTTCCACAGCCCTGCGTTGTTCACGAGCACGTCGAGACGGTCCCAGCGCGAGAGGATCTCGTCTGCGAGCTGCCGCACCTGATCGTGGTGGGCAAAGTCACAGCACAGCGATGAGATCGTGGCACCCGCGGCAGCGTGTCCGCGGACGTAGGCCTCGGCATCGCGGGTCTTGTCGGGGTTGCGTCCGACCACCACCACCGAGTGGCCCGCCTCGGCGATCCCACGCGCGGTCTCCCGACCGATCCCCGAGCTCGCGCCGGTGACGACGCACAGCCTACCGTTGCCGACCTCGCTCATCCGGCGGGCTTCCCGTGCCCGTCGAGGGTTCCGAAGAGCAGGTCCGGAAGCGGCGTGATCGACGCGTAGTTACCGGAGCGCATGCTCTTGTGGTGGATGTCGTGCTTGCCCGCCATGTAGCCGAGCATGTTCAGCGGGAAGCTCCGGAACGTGAGCCCCGAGTGGATGATGATGTTCAGCTGGGTGTGCAGGAAGAAGACGATCGCGAACGAGCCGATGTGCATCGGTCCCGCCGCGGCCATGCAGCCGAGCAGCACGGCGACGCCGAGGATCGTCTCCACCGGGTGGATGTAGAGCGCGTCGGGCGCGGTGGGGAATTTGCCGGTGTGGTGCACCGCATGGACCTTGATGAGTGGGCCGACGCGGTGGAGCAGGTCGCGGTGCAGGAAGTAGTACAGGAAGTCGTAGACCAGCAGGGTCGCGAGCGCGACTGCGACGACTCGCCACAGTGGCTCGTCGGTGGTGTAGATGAGCCGCTCGCCGAACAGCGCGAGGAAGCCGAACATCATGCCCGTCGACCACAGCGAGTTGACGATCGTGCTGCGCCGGTAGGCGGCGCCCTGCATCTTGTCGGGGTTGCGCCGGTCGTGCAGCTTGTTTTCGGCGGGCAGCTTGCGGAACGCGAGCTTGCTGGCGGACATCATCAGCCCCGAGAGGGCGAGGATGCCGATCAGCACCAGGTAGACGTCGGTCACCTCAGACCTCCCCGATGGCTTCCAGGTGGCTGCAGGTCTTCTCGATGCCCTCGGCCGTGCTCACGCCCGGGTCGTAGCCGAGGTCACGCCGTGCGCTCTCGATGCTGAAGTAGTGGTGGGTGCACATGTAGCGCACCGCGAAGCGGCTCAGGCCGTTTTCGGGCGTGAAGGTCCCGCCGCGCATGCTGTCCACGGTCTCCTTCACCGCGGCGATGCCGTACACGATCTGGTGGGGCACCTTGAAGGCGATCGGCGGGAAGTCGAGACGCGCCAGCACCAGCTTCACGAAGTCCCAAAACGGCATGGGCTCGCCGTTGGTGATGAAGTACGCCTTGCCGCCGACGGGTGCGCCGGCGGCGAGCTTCTCGTCGGCCAGCAGCAGCGCGTCGATCAGGTTGGAGACGTAGGTGTAGTCCGATAGCCATGTGCCGCGGCCCACCTGGAAGCGCAGTCGGCCACCCTTGGCCTGGCGCAGCAGCGCGGGCAAGAAGCGTCCGTCACCGGGCCCGTAGACGACGTGCGGTCGCAGCGCGCACGTCCGCAGACCACCCTCGCCGTTGGCAGCGAGCGTGAGCCGCTCGGCCTCGATCTTGCTGTCGGCGTAGGGCGCCTGGGAGCTGGCGGCGTAGGGTAGGGACTCGTCGCCGTTTTCGATGTCGCGCCCGTCGTAGACGACGCTGCCCGAGCTGACGTAGACGAGCCTGCCGACGCCGTGCTTGCGACAGGCGTCGACCACATGGCGCGCGCCGTCGCGGTTGACCGCCCACACCTCGTCGACGCGGTTGTTGGATGTGTGCACCATCGACGCGTTGTGAAAGACCACGTCCGCACCCTCGAGCGCCCCGTCGACCGCAGCGGCGTCCGTGATGTCGACGCGCCGATAGTCCACGCCCTCGGGACCGCTGTCCGCGAGATCGAGTACGCGCACGTCGTCCCCGCGCGCCTTGAGCGCATCCACCAGATGTCTTCCGACGAAGCCGAGTCCCCCGGTTACCACACTCACAGTCATGCGCTCTGTCTCCCCTGGTCGACTCCCGTCGCCGTGATCAGCTCATCCACCCGCCCCGTCGGGCAGAAGGATCGGATCAGCTGCCGCAGCGCTCCCTGGATCAGCTCCTGCGGCGTCTCCTCCTGGCCGCGCTCCACCCACAGTGCGAGTCGCACCTGGTGCATGCCGAGCAGGGTCCGCGCCATCAGCTCGGCATCGTCGTGCTCGAAGATGCCCTGCTCCATTCCGGTCTCGAAGCCGCTGACCATCAGCGAGAGTCCGGCCTTCCACGCTTCGGTCTGCTCCGGGCTGCGCAGCCCCTCGTCGGTCGTCCACGCGTTGCGCTCACGCAGGTGCATGCGCAGGTAGTTCGGGTACTTCATGTGGAACGTGAGGTGCGTCTTGATGCCCGACATCATCGCGCCGAGCACGTCCGTGTCCATGTTGCTCACGTCGACGGTCGTCATCAGCTCCTGCAGACGACGCGCGTGCACGGCCCGGTAGACGTCCCACTTCTTCTTGAACACGGCGTAGAAGGTCGCCAGCGAGATGCCGGCCGCGCTCGCGATGTCCGCGACCCGGGTCGCCTCGTAGCCGCTGTCGGCGAAGATGCCCTCGGCAGCGTCGAGCACCGCCTCCCGGTAGAGCTCCCGACGGGCGTCTTTGAGACGGTCGCGTGCATCGGTGGGGACCATACTCAGAACAATATTTCCAATAATCAGAATGTCAATTCTGTTCTTCTGAATTTTGGCTCTTGCAGTAATTCACATGAAAACGACTTGATTCTATCGGGCGATAGGTTACAAACTATCAATCGTTAGGTCGCCAGCGAGCCCTGTCGTTCCCGTGGCGCATTGCCGATGACCCCCGATCCCCCCGACCTCAAGGCCACCGTTGCCGAGCTGCTGCAGGACCTGCGGCAGCCGGTCACCCTCGCCGCGCCCCACGAGCGTGTGTTGCGCGAGGCGATGGCGCTGATGAGCGAGCGTGGGTACGCGGGCGCGTCGCTGCGCGAGCTCGCCCGTCGCCTGGAGATGAGCCAGCCGAGCCTCTACCACTACTTCGAGAGCAAGGAGCAGCTCGTCTACCAGGTTGTGCGCTTCTACGCGGCGCGTGCACTGCGCGTGCCCGCCGACGCGCCGGTCGCGCCGACGCTGGTCGAGGGGCTGCGCTATGGGCTGACGCGGATGGCGCACAACTACGATGACCCCGAGCACCGCGACTTCATGCGCTTCCTCGTCGCCGTCGGGCGCGAGCGCCCCGACGTGCAGGTGCTTGCGAGGGAGCTGCTGCTCGATCGCGCACGGGATCTGCTCACGCGCTTCGTCGACGTCTACGTAGCTTCCGGCGAGCTGCTGCCGCAGGACGGTCCGTACCTCGTCGAGATGGTGACGCACAGTCTGATGCTGCGCCTGCTGCGCGACCACGTCCTGTTCCCGTCGGGTGCCCAGCCCGAGGACGCCACCGCGTTCGCCGACTTCGTGGTGGATGCTGCGGTGCGCGGTGTGCGCGCCCGTGCTGCGACCGGAGGTGCGATGTGAGCCAGCCCGGCCTGGGAACGACGCACAACCGCTTCTTTGCGGCCTGGGCGCGCTTCGTCATTCGCAACCGCTATGCAGTGCTGCTGTTGACGCTGGTGACGACGGGTGTACTCGGCCACCAGGCAGCGACGCACCTGACGATCGACACCTCCAACGACACCTTCGTCGACCGCGACTCGGAGCCGGGACGCATACTGCGGGAGCTGCGCGAGGACTTCGGCGTCGACGGGGTCACGCTCATCGTGATCGAGGGTGAGGTGTTCAGCGAACCCTTCCTGAAGAAGCTGCGTGCACTGCACGACGCCCTCGCCACGCTGGACGTGGAGTCGGTCTCGGTCGGTGAGCCGTCGGGCGACGCGACGCCCGCCGCGGGTGCGGGGACCGCCGATGACTTCTCCGGCTTTGGCGACGACGAGGGATGGGGTGACGAGCAGGGCGGAACGGTGATCGACGAGATCAGCTCGATGATCAACGTGCGCCAGACCCGCTGGGTCGATGGCGGCATGAGTGTGGGTGGCCTGCTCGACACCTGGCCGTCCGCGGCCGAGCTGCCGGCGCTCCAGAAGCGCGTGCTGGCGGATGCCACGCTCGTGGGGCGGGTCGTGAACCCCAGCGGGACCTACACCAGCATCACGCTGCGCACGGCGATGATGAGTCACGAGGACACGGTTCGTGTTCAGGGCGAGATCGACCGTGTGGTGCGCGAGCACGACGCCCCCGGCTTCCGGGCGCTGCTCGGGGGCGCACCGGCGCAGGAGGCGGCCATCAACGGCCTCATCCAGACGGACCTCGCGCGGCTCGCCATCGCGGGGCTCCTGCTGATGCTCTTCATCATGACGATGACGTTCCACCACCCGATCGGAATCGTCGGTCCGATCCTCGTGGTCATCCAGGCGGTCACCTGGACCTTCGGGCTGATGGGCGCCACGGGCTCCGCGATGACGATGCTCAGCAACATCCTGCCGATGTTCATCACGTGCGTCGGCATCGGCGACTCCGTGCACATCCAGTCCGTCTACCGCGACGGCCGCGGCCGCGGCCTCGACAACGAGACCGCCATCGTCAACGCCGTGGCGACCACGGGCACGGCCGTGCTGTTCACGACGCTGACGACCTGTGCGGGCCTGCTCAGTTTTCGCATGGCGTCGATGGATGCGATCCGACAGATGGGCACGTTTGGCGCCCTCGGGGTCGCGACCGCGCTGATCCTGTCGCTCGTCTTTCTGCCCGCCGTGCTCACCTTCAACCGGAAGAGCCACCTGGGGCTGCGCCGACGGGAGGGCAGCGACCGGCTCGACGCCCTGCTGCGCTGGTGCAACAGCACGTCGGCGCCGACGCTTGTCGGCGGTCATACCCGCATGCGCGGGCGCAACGTGACGATCGGGATCGCGCTCTCGTTCACCGCCATCGCAGTGGTTGGCGGCTCACAGCTGCGCATCGCGCACGACCCCGTCGCGTGGATTCCGGACCACTTCGACATCAAGCGTGCTTTCGTTGCGCTGGACGAGGAGATGGGAGGCTCCGCCGACCTCTCCCTGCTCATCGATGCGCCCGAGGGAGGGAGCTTGCGGGACCGCGAGCTGATCCTCGGACTCGAGAAGCTCGAGGCGCATATCAAGGCCTACGATCATCCCAGCGATCCGCACCTGGTCGGCCAGATCGCAAGCGTCCTGGACGTCATCAGGGAGACCAACCGGGCGACCCACGAGAACGACGAGGCGTACTACCGGCTGCCGGAGACCGAGCGCGGCATCGGGGACATGCTGACGATGTTCGAAAACGCGGGACCCAAGCAGCTGCGCCGGCTCGCCACGGTCGACCTCGCGCGCAGCGTCATGATCGTGCGCGTGCGCTGGAAGGAGGCCAGCGGCTACCACCACCTGGTCCAGCACATCGAGCAGGGCGTCGAGAAGCACCTCGGCCCGCAGTACACGGTGCACCCGAGCGGCTCGGTCTACAGCATGTACACGTTCATCGGGGCGTTGGTCTCGGTGCTGCTGCAGAGCTTCGGGCTCGCTCTCCTGATCATCACCATCATGATGGTGGTGATCCTCCGCGACCTTCGCCTCGGCATCCTCTCCATGGTGCCCAACGTGCTGCCGGTCGGCGTCGTCATCGGCATCATGGGCTTCTTCGGTGTGCCGGTGGACCTGAACACGCTGCTCCTGGCGCCGATTGCGCTGGGCATCGCGGTCGATGACTCGATCCACTTCCTGCACCAGTTCCGTGTCCACCGCGATAGGCACGGCGATGTGGAGGCCGCCATCGACCACACCTTCGCGTACTCGGGTCGCGCCATCGTGACGACCAGTGTGATCCTCACGTCGGGCTTCTTCATCTTCTGCTTCGCCCAGATGAGCAACCTGATTTACTTCGGGCTGCTCGTCGCGCTCACACTGCTGCTCGCGGTGATCGTCGACCTCATCTTCACGCCAGCGCTGCTGCGGGCGGTGTATGGGCGAGCGCGGACGCGCGGGGCCGAGGAGGTCTCGACCTCGGCGCAGGAAGCACTCAGCTAGGCGCTGGTCGCACCGTTCGCGTAGGTCGCGTGGGCCGCGTCATCCACCGCCGTGTCGCCCTGTCGCTGTCCCTCGCGCACGAAGCGGGCCGCGCGATAGCCGATCAGCATGCTCGGCGCGTTGAGCGCGGAGACCGGCACCATGGCCATGATGGACGCGTCGGCGACGCGGATCCCCGACAGTCCCCGCATCCGCAGCTGCAGGTCCACGACCGACGCGCCGTCGTCCCCCATGCGGCAGGTACCGGCGTAGTGGTAGGTCGTGAGCATGTTCCTCGCGATGTAGCGCCGCAGCGCCTTGTCGCTCGTGGTGCGCTTGCCCGGCATCAGCTCCCACGTCTTCCAGGTCGCAAGCTCTCCGGCGTTGAGGATCTCGCGCGCCTTGCGCACGCCACGCACCAACGTCTCCATGTCCTCGGGGTGGTCGTAGTAGGCGGGGTCGATCTCCGCCTGGACACGCGGGTCCGTCGACTGCAGGCGCAGCCGCCCGCGGCTCTTGGGCTTGCCGAGGATGATGATGATCCCGAAGAGGCCGCGCACGAATGCCTTCACCGGAGGTAGCTTGAAGACGATCTCCGCCATCATCCGGATGAAGCGCTTGCTGCGCGGTCCGTAGAGCCACTGTGGCAGCATGGTCGGCAGCACACGCTTGACCATCTGCATCATCGACGAGGGCGCGGGCCAGTAGACGTAACAGGTGTCGGCCTGGCCCGCGGGCAGGTCGGTCCCGGTGTGCGTGCGGTAGAAGCTGTAGAGCTGCGGGTAGAGGGCGTCGACCTCGCGCGGCGTCTTGCAGAAGACCGGGACGTTCGGGTGGTCGTGGAGGTTTTCGCCGATCGCCGGCTGGTCGAGCACCACCGGGATGTCGAACTGCCGCAGGTGCTCGGCCGGCCCGACCCCGGAGAGCATCAGCAGCTTCGGGGTCTCGAGGGCGCCGGCGCACATGATGACCTCGTGGCGCACGGCCGCCGTGCGCGGCTCGCCGTCCAGTACATACTCGACCGAGCGTGCCCGCCGGTCGTCATCGAAGACCACGCGCTGGACGTGGGCGCCCGTCTCGATGACGAGGTTGTCGCGGGTGGGCGCATCCATGATGAACGCGACGTAGCTGCTGCGCCGCTGCTGCCCGTCGTAGCTCATCCACTCGTAGCCGATGACATCGCTGAGGTCGCCGTCGTTGAGGTCCTCGCTGCGCCGGAAGCCGTGTTGCTCGGCGGCGTCGATGCACGCCTCGGTCCACTTCGTCGGCGGGCGCTTGTGCGGTCGCAGCACCGACTCGAGGGCCTCGAAGTCCGACTGCACGTCGTCCCACCGCCAGCCTTCGGGCCACTCGTCGTAGTCCTGGCGCGCGCCGCGCGTGTAGACCATGCCGTTGACCGAGCCGCTTCCGCCCAGCACCGTGCCCGTACCCAGGAAGACCCGCTGCTTGGCCGCATTCGGCTGCGGCGTGCTGAAGCGCTCCCAGATGATGTGGTCGTTGATGAACGCTTCCTTGTAGCCGTCCGCGTCGAGTGACTCCGGGTGGTCCTCGGCGCGCGGCCCGGACTCGAGCATGAGCACGCGCCGGGTGCCGTCCTTCGCCAGCTCGGCCGCGGCGACGCAGCCCGCCGAGCCGCCACCCACGACCACGTAGTCGAATTCGTCCACGGGCTGCACCGCTCAGCCCCCGCGCAATGCGCGGAGGAAGCCCTTGATGCGCGTTGCCAGACCGCCCCCGTACATCAGCCAGATCACGGCCCGCACCGTCGAGTACGTTCGCTCGGCGACGGGGTAGACCTTGCTCGGGATGTGCAGCGGAAATCGGTCGTCGAGGACCGCCTTGACGTTGCAGTTGGCGCGCAGGCCGTCGCGCCCGTTCATGCGCCCGAAGCCCGAGTGCTTGACGCCGCCGAACGTCAGGTCCTGCGCCATGTAGGTCATGCCCCCGAAGTCGTTGATCGCAGCCATTCCAGCGTGCACGCGCGACGCGATGCGGTTGGCGCGGGCGCGACTGCGCGAGAACACCGAGGTCGACAGCCCGAAGGCGGTGCCGTTGGCGACCTCGACGGCGTGGTCGTCGTCGCGCACGCGACACAGCAGCATGACAGGTCCGAACACCTCCTCGTTCATGATCGCCATGTCGGGCGTCACGTCCGCCAAGACAGTCGGTGCGAAGAAGTCGCCCTGCTCGCCCCGTACGCGCTTGCCGCCGCACACCACGCGCGCGCCCTCGTTGACCGCCTGCGTGACCAGGCGCTCGACGAGCTCGAGCTGCAGCGGTGTGATCATCGCCCCGACGTCGACCGTCTCGCCCGACAGCGGGGCGCCCTGCCGGAACGCGCTCACGTACTGCTCGACCTTCGCCTCGAAGGCTTCGGCGACGGGCTCCATCACGAGGATGCGCTCCGACGAGACGCAGTTCTGTCCGCAGTTCACGAACGTACCGCCGAGGGCGCCGTGCAGCGCCTGCTCGAGATGCGCATCGTCGCAGACGATCAGCGGGTCCTTGCCGCCCAGCTCCATGATCACGGGGATGAGGTTCTTCGCACTCGCCTCGATCACGCGGCGGCCGTTGGTCACCGAGCCGATGAACGTGACGCCGTCGACGCCACCCTCGACGAGCGCCTTGCCGGTCTCGCCGTAGCCCTGCACGACCTGCACGAGCTCGGGGGAGTAGCCCTCGGCCTCTATCGCGTCGCGCAGGATCGGCAGGAAGCGGTCTGCGGACCAGGCGACCCACTCGCTGGGCTTGATGACGACGCCGTTGCCCGCCATCAGCGCCGGGATGGCCGGGTTCATGAAGTTCTGCAGCGGGTAGTTCCACGGGATGATCGCCCCGATCACACCCAGCGGGTGGTACTCGAGGCGCGCCTTCTTGTGGGGGAACATGCCGGACGAGACCGGCTCGGGCTTCAGGTGCCGCGGACCGCTCTTGATCGTCCAGCGCAGCTTCTCGCAGACCGGCCAGACGTCGCCCATGAGCGCGTTCTCGCGTGTCTTGCCGGAGTCGCGGCAGACGATCTCGACCAGCTCGTCCGCGTTGGCCGCAATGTGACGCAGCACGCGCTGCAGGACGCGACGCCGCGTCGCAAAGCTGCTGTCTCTCCACCGCACCTGCGCGGCGCGTGCGGCCGCGATCTTCCCTCGCACCGCGGCCGGGTCGTCGACGCTGACCGTGCCGAGCGATACGCGCGTCGCGGGCTCGTGGCACTCGATGGTTCCCTCGGGGGGAGCGTTGACCTGCATGGCTTGCAACGTGTGCTTTGCCCTGTTCACGTGTGGTTGACCCCCAGAGTGAAACATGTTTCATTTTGGGGGCGCAAGGGCACGGCGCGCGAAAGGGAGGCCACGCGTGAAAAGCTTCGAGGACAAGACGGTCGTCATCACCGGAGGCGCCAACGGCGTGGGTCGGGCGCTCGGCGTCGTGTTCGCAAAGGAGAAGGCCAACGTCGTGTTGGTCGACATCCACCAGGACAACCTCGACACGACCGTCGCCGAGCTCGGTGCTGACAACGTGGTGGGCATGTCCGCCGACGTCACCGACCCGGCCTCGATGCAGGCGCTGGCCGACCGGTGCTTCGAGACCTACGGCAACGTGCATGTGCTGATCAACAACGCGGGCGTCGGCCTTGGAGAGGCCTCGAGGCCCATGTGGACACTGCCCGCACGCGACTGGGACTGGGGCCTGTCGGTCAACACCACGGGGCCGGTCAACGGCATCCGGGCGTTCGTCCCGCGGATGATGGAGAGCGGTGAGGAGTGCGTCGTGGTCAACACGTCGTCCGGCAACGGCGGCATCACCTCGCTGCCGACGACGCCCATCTACGCGGCCTCGAAGGCGGCGGTGACGAGCCTCACGGAGGTGCTGCACTACCAGCTGCTCAAGGCGGAGTCGAAGGTGCGCGCGGCCGTGATGTTTCCGGGGCCGAACGTCGTGAATACCAACATCCTCAACTCCGCCGACAGCCGCCCCGACAAGTTCACGCCGGAGGGCGACAACAAGCCGCGCTCCTACCTCTCCATGACCGAGCTCTCCAAGAACAGCGGCCTGGGCTTCGCGCTCACGGAGCCCGCCGAGGTTGCCGAGTACACGGTGGAGGGCATCCGGGACGGCCTCTTCTGGATACTTCCGCCCGAATACGGCCCCCAGCTGGACAAATTGCGGGCGCGCACCGACTCCATCTGCAGCCGTCGCACGCCCGGTCTACCGTAGGTGGTCAGCACCGGCGCGGACCTGGGGTAGAATGGGCTGGATGTCGGACGACGATCGACGACCGGTTCAGCTCGCGAACATCAACCTGAACCTGCTCGTGGCGCTCGACGCGCTGTTCGAGGAGCAGAGCGTCAGCGAGGCCGCGAAGCGTCTCAATGTCACGCAGTCGACCATCAGCCACCAGCTCAACGCCCTGCGCGAGCTCTTCAACGATCCGCTGCTGACGCGCAAGGGCAGGGCGATGGTGCTCACCCCGCGCGCGGAGCGGCTCGTGCAGCCGCTGCGCGACGCGCTCCATGGCATCGAGCGCACGGTCCAGGGCGCGCTCTCGTTTGAGCCCGCCACCTCGAGTCGCTCCTTCCGCGTCGCGATGCCCGACCTGACGGCGGCGACCATCCTGCCGGCGCTGCTCAAGCGCATCGAGACGGTTGCACCAAGCGTCTGCGTGGACGTCGTGCATGCGCTCGACGAGCGCCTTCATCAGCGGATGGGGGAGGGCGAGATCGACCTGGTGATGACGGCGCTCTTCGACGCGCAGTCCGGGGAGCGCGGCGAGCTGCGCGACGAGGTGCTCGACACGGAGGGTTTCGTCTGCGTGGTGCGCGCGGGCCATCCGACGCTGACCGGCGACGCCTGTACGCTCGAGGACCTGAAGCGGGTGCGCCACGTGACGTTTTCGCCCGTGGGCAAGCTGCCCAGCTCGATGGGCGCGCCCGTTCGCGAGATGGCGGCCAAGGCGCTGGTCGGTGCGACCGTCCCGTACCTGCTGGCGCTGCCGGAGATCGTGCGCCAGACCGACTACCTCGCGACGATCCCCGCAGGCCTCGCGAAGATGTTCGACAGCGACTCCACGCTGCACTTGATGGATGCGCCCCCGGAGATCGGGAAGGTTGTGCACGGCGTGCGATACCACGAGCGCTTCTCGGAGGACCCTGGAAACCAGTGGCTCCGCGAGCAGCTGCGCGCAGTGGTGACGGCCCGCGTGTCGGGGAGCTAGAAGCGGGAGCCGACCACGGTCGGGGCGGGGCCTTGTCGCCTACGCGTTCTGCGCGGCCTTGCGTGCGGCGCGCCGTGCGTTGCGCCGGGCGACCACCTCTTCGCGCTCCCTGCGCGAAGCCTCGATCTGCGCGATCTGCTTGTCGTTCGGATCCCAGGTCCACAGCAGGTCCGTGTTCTGCACGTCCTCGGTCGTGAACTGCCGGTACCACTTGCGCAGCGCAGCGATCGGTCCGTCGCCATCGCACAGCATCGGCTTGTCGCGCCAGCGCTTGTGCTCCCAGATCGCCACGTCCTGGAAGTAGCCGTCGCTGACCTCCTTGATCCAGAGGTCTCCGATCTGTTTCGTGGCGTCGAGGTTGCCCTGCATCGGGATCATCACGCCGAAGGAGAGCTTGATCGAGTGCTGGTCCACCGGCACGTGCGTGTTGACCAGGACCGACGGGATCACGCCGCCGTCCATCGCGGAGAACTGGATGCCCGGCCCGTGGTAGGTCGCCGTCGTCTTGAAGAATATCGGCTGGCCTATCTCACCGAAGCCGCCGGCAACGGTGGCCTGCGTGGCCTTGAACCCGTCGAGGGTCACCTTCATCTCTTCGACCGCCGCGCCGTGCACGGGGAGGAAGTGCGCGAGGTCCGCGACGTTTTCGATCACCTCGCGGCCCTGGGTCTTGATGACCACGGACTGCCAGACCCAGGGCGCCCACTCGTCCTCGCTCCACTGCTCGATCTCGGGCACGTGGAACTCGGGCTCGCGTCCCTGTTCGTCGTAGAAGGCGAGGATGAGCCCGCTCTGCTCGACCAGCGGCCACGGCACCGCGTCCCCCGAGGGGTAGCCCAGCGTCAGCGTGCCCCCGTCGTCGCGCGACAGTGCCACGGGGCGATCGAAGCAGCGCATGTCGAGGCTCTCCCCCGGCTTGACCTCCTCCGAAAAGCCGAGCGTGTACCAGCCCCTCGGGAAGGTGGGTGGTGGCTGCTGCTCACTGCTCATGGCGACAAGGGTAGGCCCGGGCGTAGCCGTTGAGAAATGAAAAACCCACACGCAACTATGGCGAAACCCATGGCGCCGCAGTCGCGCAGGCATGAATCTCGCGAATACATCGATGGTGATCTTTCACTCGCTGAGCGCGGCCCCGACGGCTAGGATATTGCCCTACATGCTCCGCCGATCCCGGCGAGCAGGGCAGGAGGCGACGGCATGACAGACGAGCGCTCCGACCGGTATCTGGTGGTGTCGACCGACGGCCACGCGGGGCTGCCTCCCCACGAGTACCGCAACTACCTCGACCCCCAATACCGCGAGCGGTTCGACGCGGTGCTCGAGACCGAGATCGCCGCGCGCCAGGAGCGCGAGAAGACGTTTCTGATCAAGGACTACAACGAGCGCTGGCGGGCGGGCAACGTCGGCAAGCTCTCGGGCGCGTGGGATCCGGACGTGCGCAACCAGATCATCGATGACGACGGCGTCGCCGCCGAGGTGCTCTTCCCCGATGGCATCACCGAGATGAACGCGCCGCCCTTCGGCGCGGGCCTCGGCCTCAAGCCCTGGGGTGTCGACCCCGAGCTGCAGTGGGCGGGCGCGCGCTCGCACAACCGCTGGATGGCGGAGTTCTGCCAGGGCAATCCGGTGCGGCGCATCGGGCTGGCGATCGTGCCCATGCTCTACGACGTCGAGCTGGCGGTCGCCGAGGTGAAGTGGGCGCACGACAACGGCCTGCAGGGCATCCTCATCCCGGCGCTGATGGGCGACCACGCAACCTACAACCATCCCAAGTACCACCCGGTGTGGGCGGCCTGTGAAGAGCGCGGGATGGTGGTGCACAACCACTCGGGACCGAGCCCGGACTTCGACTTCACGCTGCCGGGGGCGATGGGCATCTTCCTCACCGAGTTCGCATGGTGGGCGTCGCGACCGCTGTGGTTCATGGTCTTCGGGGGCGTCTTCGAGAAGTTTCCGAAGCTCAAGTACTGCCTGACCGAGGTCAGTGAGTTCTGGATCCCGTCGATGCTCGAGATGATGGACGTGCGTGCCTCGGTGAAGCACACCAGCGGCAAGCTCGGCGACTTCCGGTCGAACCTGACGATGAAGCCCAGCGAGTACTTCAACCGAAACTGCTGGATCAGCGCGTCGGCGCTGTTCGACGAGGGCAGCACGGCGGTGCGTCACGAGATCGGCATGGACAACATCACCTGGGGCACGGACTACCCGCACCCCGAGGGCTGCTGGCCGCACACGCGCGAGAAGATGAAGCAGTACATGACCGGCATCCCCGAGGACGAGCTGACGAAGCTGCTGAGCGTGAATGCGCTCGCGTGCTACGGGCTCGACGCGGCGCCGCTGCAGGAGATCGGCGACAGGATCGGTCCACACAAGAGTGAGTTCGTCGCCCAGGCGGCGGGGGAGTAGAGCGATGGCACGATTGCGTTACGTGAAGGCTTCGGCGCCCGATGCCGGCAAGCCCGACACATCCAAGCTGGCGGCGTCGAAGATCAGCCACACTGTGCAGTCGATCCGCGTGCTGTATGAGACCGACCCGGAGATCGCCGCCGCGCTGCTGCCGCGACCGCTCGAGCCCGCGGCCTCCCCCGAGGTCTTCGTGCAGTTCGCGAACGTCGCCATGCACCTGTCACCGGACAACACGATGAAGATCGGCGCGGCGACGGTGGGCATCGCCTGCACCCACGAGGGCCGGCCGGGCTACTACGTGCTGGCGATGCCGATGGAGGGGGAGTTCGTCGTCATCGGCGGACGCGAGAAGTACGGCGAGCCGAAGAAGCTCGCCACGACCGACTTCTCGCTCGAGGACGATCGCGTGAGCGCGAGCGTGACGCGGCGCGGGGTGGCGTTTCTCGAGCTGCGCGGCAAGCTCGGTGCGGACAGCGACCGGCCCAAGCAGTTCACCGAGCACTTCTACTGCTACAAGGCGCTTCCGACCTGCACGCCCGGTGCCGACCACAATGGCGGCTTCGACGGCGAGGTGCTGCTGACGCTGCTCACCTGGGAGCGCGACTACACCACCGTGCGCCACATCGAGGAGGGCGAGGTGATCCTGCGCGAGTCGGCCCACGATCCGCTCGTGGACGTGCCCGTCCGCCGCATCGTGAAGATGGAGTTCGCGGAGGGCGCATCGAAGACCCGCGGCGAGGTCGTGCGCACCGTGCCCGGCGAGTGGCTGGCGCCCTTCATCGCCCAGCGCTACGACGAGCCGCAGGAGGGTATCGAGGTGGCCGTGGGCGGACAGGCAGCGGACGCCCATGGCTAGCGTCGCTTCCGATGTGCCCAAGCGGACCGAGCGCTTTGCGGCCTCCGGCAACGTCACGCTCGCAGCGGACGTCTGGGGTACGCCGCAGGACGCACCCTCGGTGGTGTTGCTGCACGGCGGCGGGCAGACGCGGCACGCGTGGCAGGGCACCGGCGAGACGCTCGCGCGCGCTGGCTGGCACGTGATCTCGCTCGACCTGCGGGGCCACGGCGACAGCGACTGGGCCGACGACGAGGACTACAGCATGAGCGCCTTCGCGGGCGACGCGCGCTGCGTGGCCGAGTCGTTGCCGCAGCGGCCGGTCCTCGTGGGCGCATCCATCGGTGGGCTGTCCGCGATGCTTGCGATCGGCGAGACCGAGCACGCGATCGCCTCCGGCATCGTGCTCGTCGACATCGCTGCGCGCGTCGAGAAGAGTGGCGCGGAGAAGATCCTTGGCTTCATGCGTGCCTGCCCGGATGGCTTCGAGAGCCTGGAGCAGGCGGCCGATGCCATCGCCCAGTACCTGCCCCACCGCAAGCGGCCACGCGACACTAGCGGCCTGAGCAAGAACCTCCGGCTGCACCCCGACGGCCGCTACCGCTGGCACTGGGACCCCGTGTTCGCGGAGATGCGCAGCCAGCGCACCCAGGCCGATCGCTTTCCCGAGCGCACCGCAGCTGCGGCGAGTGCCCTCGACGTGCCGACGCTGCTCGTGCGCGGACGCATGAGCGACCTGCTGAGCGAGGACGGTGCCAAGCACTTCCTCGGCCTCGCGCCGCATGCCGAGTTCGTCGACGTCTCGGGCGCGGGGCACATGGTGGCCGGCGACCGCAACGAGGTCTTCGGCGAGGCGGTGTGCGGCTTCCTGGAGAAGCTGCCCGGCGCCCCAGAGCGCGGCTAGCTCTAGTCCGGCAGCCCGAGGCCGCGCTTGGCCAGGATGTTGCGCTGGATCTCCGAGCTGCCGCCCTCGATCGTGTTCGCCCGCGACCGCAGCCACTCGCGCGTGAGCTTCACGTGGCCCTCCGAAAACCCCTGCGGCTCCCAGCCAAGTCCGTCGTGGCCGAGCAGCTCGACCTTGAGCGCCTTGATGCGCTGCGCGAGCTCGGTGCCGTAGAGCTTGAGCGTCAGCGCCTCGGCGCCCGGCGTGCCGCCCGCCTCGCGCACATCCTGGATGCGCCTGAGCAGCAGCCGGTTGCACTCGAAGTCCATGTTGGCCTGCGTGATGCGGTCGCGCAGGATGGCGTCGGTGATGCGTCCGTCGTCGTCCGCGCCCACGTGGCGCCTCGCCAGGTCTTCGAGGCTCTCGGTCTGCTCGGGCGCGCGGTCACGCAGCTTGGAGATCAGTGTGCGCTCGTGGACGAGCACGGTCTTTGCGACCGTCCAGCCGCGGTTCTCCTCGCCGATGAGGTTTGCGACCGGGACCCGCACGTCCTCGAGGAACGTCTCGCAGAAAGGCGAGGCGCCGCTGATGAGCTCGATGGGTCGCACGCTCACGCCCGGCGTGGTCATGTCGAAGAGCAGGAAGCTGATGCCGTTGCGCTTGGGCGCGTCGGGATCCGTGCGCACGAGGCAGAAGCACCAGTCGGCCTTGTCGGCGTGGGACGTCCACACCTTCTGTCCATCCACGACGTAGTGGTCCCCGTCGCGGACGCACTTCGTGGAGAGGCCGGCGAGGTCCGAGCCGGCCCCCGGCTCGCTGTAGCCCTGGCACCAGCGTGTCTCGCCGCGCGCGATGCCCGGCAGGAAGCGGGCTTTCTGTTCGTCGCTGCCGAACTCGAGCAGCGCGGGGCCGAGCAGCCAGATGCCGAGGCTCTTGAGCGGGATGCGACAGCCCATCGCCTTGAGCTCCTCGTCGAGCACGCGTGCTTCGGCGGTGCCGAGGCCGGCGCCCCCGTACTCGACCGGCCACGTCGGCGCGGTCCAGCCCCTCTCGACCATGGCGTCGTACCAGGCGCGGGAGTCCGGGTGCTTGAAGATGCCGCGGGAGCCGCCCCAGACGTCCTCGTCCTCGGGGCCGGGGACTCGCATCGACGGCGGGCAGTGGTCCTGCAGCCATGCACGGGTCTGAGTTCGGAAGTCTGCGAGCGCGTCGGCCAAGCCTACTCCGCCGCGCCGCGTGCGCGCACCATGTCGAGGGCGACGTCCTCGATCATGTCTTCCTGGCCGCCGACCGTCTTGCGCCTTCCGAGCTCGATGAGGATGTCGCGCGACGACAGGTCGTACTTCTTGGCGTAGCGCTGGGCGAAGAGCAGGAACGAGGAGTAGACGCCCGCGTATCCCAGCACCAGCGCATCGCGATCGACGCGGACCGGCGTGTCCATCATCGGCACGACGAGGTCCTCGGCGACGTCCATGATCTTGTAGAGGTCGACGCCATGCTCCGCGCCACCGCGCTCGAGCACCGCGACCAGCACCTCCATGGGCGTGTTGCCCGCGCCGGCGCCCAGCCCCGCGGCCGACGCGTCGATCCGGTTGGCACCCGCCTCGACGGCGGCCACCGAGTTGGCGACACCCATCGCGAGGTTGTGGTGTCCGTGGAAGCCGAGCTCGGTGTCGGCGTTCAGCTCCGAGCGAAGCAGGCCGATGCGAGCGGTCACGTCGTCGGGCAACATGTAGCCCGCCGAGTCGGTGCAGTAGATGCAGTTGGCGCCGTAGCCCTCGAGCAGCTTCGCCTGCGCGAGCAGCTCTTGGGGCGAGATCATGTGGGCCATCATCAGGAAGCCGACCGTGTCGAGGCCGAGCTTGGCCGACATCGGTATGTGCTGGCACGCGACGTCGGCCTCGGTGCAGTGCGTCGCCACGCGGATCGTCGTCACACCGCAGTCGCGCGCCATCTTCAGGTGGTCGACCGTACCGATGCCCGGCAGCAGCAGCGCGGAGACCTTCGCTCTCTTCATCTTGGGTACGACCGCCTTGAGGTACTCCTCGTCGGTGTGGGCGGGGAAGCCGTAGTTGATCGACGCGCCACCGAGGCCGTCACCATGGGTGACCTCGATCAGCGGGATGCCGGCCGCGTCGAGCGCGGTCGAGACCTCGACCATCTGGTCGAGCGAGATCTGGTGGCGCTTCGGGTGCATGCCATCCCGGAGGCTCATGTCGTGGAGGGTGACCTTCTTGCCCGCGAGACTCATGGCTGCTCCTGTGCGGCGCTGGTGCTGCTCGCCTTGGCTGCGCCGTCCATCGTCTCGGCGACCGCTTCGGCCGTGCGCAGTGCCGCAGCCGTCATGATGTCGAGGTTACCGGAGTAGGTCGGCAGGTAGTCGCCGAGCCCCTCCACCTCCATGAAGACCGTGACTCGCCGGCCATCAAACACCGGGCCGTTCTTGAGCTGGTAGCCCGGAACGTAGCGCTGCACCTCGGCGACCATCTCGTGGATGGACGCTTCGATCGCCTTCTGGTCCGGCTCGCCCTCGGTGAGGCAGTGGATCGTGTCGCGCATCACCAGCGGCGGCTCCGCAGGGTTGAGGATGATGATCGCCTTGCCCTTCTTGGCGCCGCCGACCTTCTCCACAGCACCCGCAGTCGTGCGCGTGAACTCGTCGATATTCTGGCGCGTGCCCGGGCCTGCCGAACGTGAGGCGACGGTGGCGACGATCTCCGCGTACTCGACCGGCTGCACGCGGCTGACGGCAGCGACCATCGGGATGGTGGCCTGGCCGCCGCACGTGACCATGTTGAGGTTGCGGTGGTTGCCGTCGAGCTGCTGCTGCAGGTTCACCGGAGGGATCGTGTAGGGGCCGATGGCGGCCGGCGTGAGATCGATGACGAAGACGCCGCGTTCCTGCAGCATGCGATCGTGCTCCGCGTGCGCATAGGCGGAGGTCGCATCCAGCGCGATCCTGATGCCGTCGCTCTCGATGTGCGGCAGCAGGCCCTCGATGCCCTCGTGCGTCGTCTTGACGCCGCGCTCCCGCGCCATGGCGAGGCCCTCCGACTTGGGGTCGATGCCCACGACCCAGGCGGGCTCGATGTGCTTGCTGCGCAGCGCCTTGATGAGCAGGTCGGTGCCGATGTTGCCCGAGCCTATGATGGCGGCCTTGATCATTGCCTCTCTCTCCTCCAGTCGTCGCGCTCAGACGAAGCGCACCGACACCTTGCCGATCCCGCCGATCGTAGCTTCCATGAAGTCGCCCGCGACCACCGGCTCGAGCGGAACGAGCGAACCGGACAGGACGACGTCGCCGGCGTTCAGCGGGATGTCCCACTCGCCGAGCGTGTTGGCGAGCCAGGCGACCGCCTTGAGCGGAGAGCCAAGCGTCGCGGCGCCGACGCCGCTGCTGAGCGGCTCGCCGTTCTTCCGCACGTCCATCGCGCACGCTTTCAGGTCGACGTCGTGCGGGTCAACGCCGTGCTTGCCCAGCACGTACATCCCGCAGGACGCGTTGTCTGCGACGGTGTCCTGGATCTTGATCTTCCAGTCGTCGATGCGCGAGTCGACCACCTCGAAGCAGGTGTGCACAGCCGAGGTCGCCGCCAGCACGTCGCCCTCAGTCACGCCGGGGCCCGCGAGGTCGCTCGCCAGTACGAAGGCGATCTCACCTTCGGCACGCGGTTGGATGAGCTGCGTGCTGATGGGCATCTCGCCGCCGTCGTCACACACCATGGTGTCGGTGAGGAAGCCGAAGTCGGGCTGCCGCACGCCGAGCATGTCCTGTACGGCCGCGCTGGTGACGCCGATCTTCTTGCCCACGATGCGCTCGCCGTCCGCGATGCGCCGCCCGACCATGCGCTTGGAGATGTGGTAGGCGTCCTCGATGGTGATGCCCGGCGCCGCGTCCGTGAGCGGGGTCATCGTGCGGCGCTCACGAAGGCAGGCGTAGAGCGCGTCGCCGTGGCGCTCGATGTCCTTCGCGTCCACCGGCTACTCCCCCAGGAAGTCCACGCACAGTCGGTTGAAGAGGTCCCGGTGCTCGACCATCACCCAGTGCCCGCACTCCGTGAGGGTCATGACGCGGCAGTTGCTGCAGTTCTCCGCCAGGTGTTGTGCGCCGCTCGGCGGGCAGAACTGGTCGTTCATGCCCCAGAGGCCGAACACGGGGCACTGCAGGTCCTTCAGGCGGTCCGTCATGTGCGGCACGGTCTGCGTCGCGATCACGCCCTTGGGCTGGTCCTTCGCGATCGAGAAGCGCTCCTCGATGACCTGGTCCGTGACGAGGCTCGGGTCGAAGAGCTGCAGGCCGAAGACCTTGCGCATGCCCTCGCGGCTGATCCCCTCGCGGCTGAAGAAGCTCTTCATCATCGCCTGGATGCCGGCCATCTGCATGTACGTCTCGCGCTGCTCGAGGCCGCCCGGCGCCATGAGTACGAGCTTGTCGATCCGCTCCGGGTACTGCAGCGCGAAGGCGATCGCGACGGCGCCGCCGTGCGAGTTGCCGACCAGCGAGAGCTTGTCGATGTCGAGCGCGTCGAGCAGCTGCCGGAAGTTCTCGACGTGGAACTCCATCGTGTACTGCGCGTCCTCGGGCTTGTCGGAGTAGCCGAAGCCCATCGAGTCGGGGACGATCGCGTGCAGACCGTGCTCGGCGAAGTACGGGAAGTTGCCCTTGAAGTTGCTGTAGCCGCTGCCGCCGGGCCCGCTGCCGTGCAGGAACATGACGACCGGGCCGCTGCCGGCCTCGTGGTAGTGCATGCGGTGGCCGTTTTCGAGGGTTGCAAACTTGCCCTCGGGTACCGCCTTTGCGCCCTCTTCAGCCATTGGCCGGCTCCTTCTTCCGTCGCGGGGCGAGCAGCTGGGGCGGCATGTGGCCCCACTCGCTGACCTGGTCGTACTCGGTCGTCTCCCACGTCGCGTCGTCGATCACGCGCCCGCCCCAGCCGAACTCGAACTGGAAGCCGGAGGGTGTCAGCCCGTAGAACGAGACCATGCGGTCGTTGGGATGACGGCCGATCGTCTGTGCGACGCGCAGCCCGGCGCCGACGTGGCGGTCGAGTGCGCGGCCGACCTCGTCCAGTTCCTTGACCTCGATCATGAAGTGGTGGACGCGCTTGGGCATCGGGCCGCCCAGCGCCAGCGAGTGATGGCGGCCGTTGCAGTGGTAGAACTTCACGTCCACGGGGAAGCCGTGGATCTCGCAGCGGATGCGGTCGCTCAGCTTGAAGCCGAGCAGCTGCGTGTAGAAGGCTGCGCTGCGGTCCGCATCCTTGCTGCTGAGCACCAGGTGGCCGAGGCCAAGTTCGTCGGCTGCGAAGCCCGAGGGCACCAGCTCGGACTCGAAGGGCGTGTCGCCGGCCGTCGTGCCCGTGGACAGCTCCAGCGGGTTGTCGTCCGGGTCGAGGCACTTGAAGAGGCGGTCGACGCCGCGGGCCTTCGCCAGCGCGGCGTCGCCCTCTGTCACGTCGTGGCCCTGTGCGCGCAGGTCGGCGACCAGCGCGTCGAGGGCTGCGTCGTCCGGCAACTGCCATCCCGCGGCGGCGAGGTCGTCGAGCGGGCCCTCCGACAGGTAGAAGCGGGCGACACGCCCGTCCATCCGCATGGCGAGTCCGCCGCCCTCGACGTCGGTGACGTCCGTGACGTCGAGTCCGAGCACGTTCTGTCCGAAGTTGCGCCATACCTCGAGGTCGCTGACCTCGAAGGCGACGTAGCCTAGCTGTGCGACGGTCTGCATGGCGGCTAGAGGAAGAAGTCCTTGCTCTTCAGACCGAGCTGGACGCTGCCAAAGTTCCACCCGGGCTTGTTCGGGCTGTTCGCGAAGTGCGCCCGCGCCGCGTGCACGTCCAGGAAGTAGCTGAGCAGTGGGTGGTCGAGAAAGATCGCGCGTCCACCGCTCTCCGAGAAGAGCAGGTCGACCGCCTCCACGCACTTGAGCACGGCATTCGATGAGTCGTAGCGATAGGCGACGCGTCGGTCCAGATCGATCGGCTTGCCCTCGTCGACCAGGCGCCGAAGCTCGCTGGTGTTCCGGTGCAGGACCAGCTCGGCCTCGTCGACGAGCGCCGCGGCCTGTGCAGCGACCATCTGCGCGTTGGGGTTCTCGGCGATCTTGCTGCCGTCACCCGCCGCGACGCGGCTGGCTGCGACGTCGCGGTAGTGGGTCAGCGCTCCGCGGGCGATGCCGATGGCGGTCGTCGAGACCGAGCGTACGAAGACCTGTCCGAAGGGCAGCCGGAAGGTCGCCGAGTCGTTGACCTTGTTGCCGGGGTTGTCGCACTTGAAGCCGTCGACCATGCGGTGGCTGCGGTGCTCGGGGACGAAGGCGCCCTCGACGATGATGTCCTTGCTGCCCGTGCCAGCGAGTCCGATGACGTGCCAGTTGTCGTCGATGACGTAGTCGGACTTCGGGAGCAGGAAGGTGCGCATGTCCGGGGGGCCGCCCTCGCTGGGTGCGAAGCCGCCGAGGAAGATCCAGTCGCAGTGGTCGCAGCCGCTCGAGAACGACCAGCGCCCGCTCACGCGGTAGCCGCCTTCGACCTTCTCGACCTTGCCCGTGGGCGCGTACGAGGAGCTGATGCGCGTGCTGGGATCCTCGCCCCAGACGTCCTTTTGGGCCTGGTCGTCGAAGAGCGCGAGCTGCCAGTTGTGAACGGTCACGACACCGAGCACCCACGCGGTCGACGGGCAGCCCTGCGCGAGCGCGATCTGCACGTCGTAGAGCGCGACCGGGTCGAGCTCGTAGCCGCCGTAGCGCTTCGGTTGCAGGATCTTGAAGAAGCCAGCTTCCGTGAGATCGCGCACCGTGTCATCCGGCAGGCGCCTCAGCGCTGCGGTCTCCTTGGCGCGCTCGCGGAGCGTGGGTGCCAGCTGCTCGGCCCGTTGCTTCAGCGACTCCGCCGTCTCGATGCTTTCGGTCGTACTCCGGGCTTGCATACTCAGAATAGAACATGTTTCACTTCGGGGTGCAAGTGGCCTCCAGCCACTACTTCTAAAGGAGTTTTCTGATGTCCAGCTCACAGCCCGCACTGCTCGTCGAACAGGATGGACACGTCGTCACCGTGACGATGAACCGGCCGGAGGCGCGCAACGCATTCAACCTCGAGATGCTGTGTCGGATGCACGACGCGTGGAACATGATCGACTCCGACGACAGCGTGCGCGTTGCGATCTGGACCGGGTCCGGTGGTCACTTCTCCGCGGGCAGCGACCTCAAGGAGATGAGCGGCGGGCGCAAGGACGACGAGTGGGCGGCGCGCATGAAGGAGGACCCTCAGCTGCACTGGAAGGCGATGCTGCGCAGCTACCGTTTGCAGAAGCCGCTGATCTCCGCGATCGAGGGCACGGCGCTCGCGGGCGGCACCGAGTTCCTGCAGGCCACGGACATTCGCGTGGCCGGCGAGGGTGCGAAGTTCGGGCTCACCGAGCCGAAGCTAGGCCTCTTTCCGCTCGGCGGCTCGACCGTGCGCTTGCGGCGTCAGATACCCCACTGTCAGGCGATGGAGATCCTGCTGACCGGCAAGCGCTTCTCGGCACAGGAGGCGCTCGACCTCGGCCTGATCAACCGCGTGGTGCCCGACGGGCAGGCGCTCGCCGAGGCGCGCAAGATCGCAGACGAGATCGCGAGCAACGGACCGCTTGCGGTGCAGGCGATCAAGCGCTCGGTGCTCGCGGGGGAGGGGCTGCCCGAGGAGGAGGCGCTCGCCAAGGAGCTCGAGATCGGCTGGCCGATCCTCTCGACCAAGGATGCGCAGGAGGGCCCGATGGCCTTCGTGCAGAAGCGCAAGCCCGTCTTCCAGGGCAAGTAGGCGGCGGCACGCTGTCGCGCTAGGCGACGGCCTGCGGTGCGCCGCCGTCTTTGCTGTCAGCGACCTCGCCCGCTGCGTGCTCCGCCGCGAGGAAGCCGAAGCAGAGCGCCGGGCCGATGGTGCCGCCGGCCCCCGGGTAGCTACGACCCATCATCGACGCGCTCGTGTTGCCCGCCGCGTAGAGCCCGGGCAGCACGCTGCCCTGCCCGTCGAGCACGCGGCCGTGCACGTCCGTGTCCAGCCCGCCCTTGGTACCGAGGTCCCCTGGGTAGACGGGGATCGCGTAGTACGGCGCCTGGGTGAGCGGCGCCATGCAGGGGTTGGGCGTGACCCGGTGGTCGCCGTAGTAGCGGTCGGAGAGGTAGTCACCGCGTCCGAAGTCCTCGTCCTTCCCGCTCGCGCACATCCCGTTGTATCGCTCGATGGTGCGCTGCAGGCGGGCGGCGTCGACCCCGAGCTTCTCGGCGAGCCCGTCCACGCTGCTCGCCTTCACGAGCAGCTTCTCGCGTACGCGGCGCGCCAGTGTGCTGTCGGGGAGAAACTTTCCCGGGCCCACGGGACCCGCGATGTAGTTGTGGCGGTAGCGGCCGTCGAACACCATCCAGACGGGCACGCTGCAGCCGGTCTTCTGGTGGTCCTTGTAGGTCTCGACCACGACGTCCACGTAGGGCGCGGCCTCGTTGGTGAAGCGCTCGCCGTTGCCGTTGACGAAGATGCCGCCGGGCAAGCTCTTCTCGACGACCAGCACCCAGCCGCTCTCGACGCCCGGGTACTGTGTGACGGGCGTCCACCATGCCTCGTCCATCAGCGACGTCGAAGCACCGAGCTGCTCGCCCATGACGATGCCGTCGCCGGTGTTCTCGAGGTTGCCGGCCGTCCAGCCCGTCGACGCAGGCGCCGGGCCGTGCTTTTCACGCATGGCGAGGTTGCGCTCGAAGCCCCCGCAGGCGAGCAGCACTCCCTTGCGTGCGCGGATCGACAGCGGCTTGCCGTCGCGCTCGACCTTTGCCCCCACGACGCGGCCGTCCTCACGGATCAGCTCGCTCGCACCCGTGTTGAGCCACAGCGGCACATTGCGTTGCTTGAGCGACAGGCGCAGGCGTCCCGCGAGCGCATTGCCGTTGGTGAGGTAGGTGTCGCGGCCAAAGCGCTTGCGTTTGAAGTAGCGCAGCGCGTAGCGGATCATCGTCGAGAGCATGAAGTACACCGACCCGAGGCCGAGGATGATCATGCGCTTGGCGGCCCGAGCCGTGATCATGAACTTACCCATCACGAGCGCCGAGTCGGCCGGCCGCTGCAGGTCCTTGAAGTCGTCGCCGAGGCGAGATCCGTCGAACGGATCGGGCTCCATGGAGCGGCCTCCGGGCTTTCCACCCGGAAGCTCCGCGTAGTAGTCGCTGTACTCCTCAAGCGGCTCGAAGCTGACCTCCGTGTGGTCCGCGAAGTACTCGAGCATGCGCTTCGACTCGCGCACGTACGTGCCGAGACGTTCTTCCGCGACCTCGCCCTTTGTGATCGCCCTGAGATACTCGAGCGTCTCCTCGTCGCTGTCCGGAATGCCGGCGCGCGCGATCTTCGAGTTGTTGCCGACCCAGCACACGCCACCGCTCATGGCCGTCGAGCCCCCGTAGGTCGCGCTCTTCTCCACCAGCAGTGTGTCGAGGCCCAGGTCGTTGGCTCGAATGCCGGCGGACATGGCCGCGGCACCGGAGCCCACGATGAGTAGATCGACTTCGTGTGTCTCGTCGGACATCGCTACTCCTAGAGCTTGAAGACGCGGGTGGCGTTGTCGTGCAGGAACTTCGGCCAGACCTCGTCCTTGAATGGCACGTTCTTCATGTCGGTGAAGATGCGCTCCAGCGACAGGCCCATGGGGTAGTAGCCGGCGTACATGATCTTGTCGGCGCCGCGCGTGTTGGCGTAGTCGATGATCGCCTTGGGGTAGTGCCGGGGCGCGAACGCACTCGTCGAGTAGTAGAGGTTCGGGTACTTGAGCATCAGCTTGACCGCGAGCTCCGTCCACGGCTCGGCGCCGTGTCGCATGACGAACTTCAGCTCCGGGAAGAACCAGCAGACCTCGTCGATCAGCTCGACCTTCTGTGGCGCCATCGGAAGACGCGGCCCCGGCACGCCGACGCAGCAGCAGAAGGGCAGGTCGAGCTCCACCGCCTTGGCGTAGATGGGGTAGAAGCGCTTGTCGTCGATCGGCACCTGCGGGCATAGCCCGGAGGGGAAGCCGGTGAGCGCCTTGAGGCCGTACTCCTTGTGGAGTCGCTCGATCTTGCGCACCGCATCCATCGCCTCGTTGGGGTTGGGCTGGAAGCACGGGAAGAAGCGATCGGGGTAGCGCTGCAGCGCCTCCCTGTGGACCGTGTTGTCGTCGTCCACCGGGATCATCGCCTTGGCAACGCCATGGGCGTCCATCTGCGCGACCGTGTACGCGATGTAGTCGTCCTGCTTGCCGGCATCCGGGATGTTCTTGAACATGTACTGCGCCGGCATCTTGAAGACCTCGCGGCTCTCCTCGTCCCGCAGCAGTGGCTTCATGAACTCGTACCAGCTGCTCGTATCCTCACCGGGAATGTTGAGCATCAGGTCGATCGCGTTCGGCTTGTCGGGCATGCCCATGCGCAGGACTCCTGTCAGCTCAGTGCTCCGCCGTCCACGCGGAGCTCGGCGCCGTTCATGAACTTGGCGTCGCTCGATGCGAGGAAGGCGATGGTTGCGGCGGCGTCGGCGGGTGAGGCCATGTCACCCGACGGCATCGCGCCGAAGATCAGCTTGTAGTCGGCGCCCTCGGGGATCTCGAACGCCTTGTGGATGTCCGTGGCGACGCCGCCGGGGCACACCGCATTGGCGCGCATGCCCTGCTTGGAGTACTCGACCGCGAGGCTGCGGGTGAGCGAAAGCACGCCGCCCTTCGAGGCCGCGTAGGCAGCCATCCACGGATGCGAGCCGAGGGCCGCGGTGGACGACGTGTTGACGATGCAGCCCTTCGTCTTCAGCAGGTGTGGGATCGCCGCCTGGCACATGAGGAACGTGCCTGTGAGGTTGATGCGCAGGATGCGCTCCCAGTCCTCGAGCGGATAGTCGTGGCTATGCCCGGTCGCGAGCACGCCCGCGATGTTGCACAGCGCGTGGACCTCCCCCAGCTCCGCGACCGCCTTCTCCATGGTCGCGCTGACTGCGGCTGGATCGCCGATGTCGCACTGCAATGCAGTGATGCCGCCGCCCTGTTTGCCGACGAGCTCGACCGTCTCCGCGAGGCCAGCCGCGTCGACGTCGATGGCCACGATGCGCCCGCCTTCCGAGGCTATGCGCAGGCAGGTGGCCCGGCCGATCCCGGCGGCTGCGCCGGTGATGATTACGTTGTGATCGCTGAATCTGTCCAATGTGTGACCCGTCCTCCAGATAAAAATAGAACATGTTTCATTTTGCTGCAAGTGCCTTCCTCGACAGGCCTTGACGGCGCGGGTGGGTCGGAATAGAACAGGTTCTACTTTTTCCGATCGCGGCCGCTGCCGGGTCACTCAGGGGGTTCTCCGCATGCAGTTCAACATCGCCGACCTGTTCGAGTCCCTGGTCGAAGCCATTCCCGACAAGGAGGCGCTGGTCAGCGGGACCGACCGCTTCACCTTCGCCGAGCTCAACACCCGCGCCAATCGCATGGCGAGCTTCCTGCGCGAGCGCGGCGTCGGCCCCGGCCAGCACGTCGGGTTGCATCTCTTCAACGGCCCCGAGTACGTCGAGTGCATGCTCGCCGCCTTCAAGCTGCGGGCCGTCTCCATCAACCTGAACTACCGCTACGTCGCCGACGAGCTGCGCCAGGTCTGCGACGATGCGGACCTCGTGATGGTGATCACCCAGGCCGAGCTCGCCCAGGTCGCCGCCGACGCGTGCAAGGGGCTCGACAAGGTGCAGACGCTGGTCGCCGTGGCCGACGGTGCGGATGCCAGCTCGGTGCTCGCCCGCGATGACGCCTTCGACTACGCCGCCGCGATGGAGAGCGGCGACCCGAACCCGAGCTTCGAGCCCCGCTCCGGCGACGACCTGCTGATCATCTACACCGGCGGAACCACCGGCATGCCGAAGGGCGTGATGTGGCGCCACGAGGACGTCTTCTACGCCGGTCTGCAGGGCGGCAATCCGGGGGGCGAAGGTCTGAAGACGCCAGAGGAACTCGCGGTGAAGGCGAAGTCGGGAGAGGGCGTGCTCAACGTCTTCAGCACGGCGCCGTTCATCCACGGTGCGGCCATGTGGGGCACGATCATCGCGATGTTCACAGGTGGCAAGGCGATCGTGCAGCCGGGGCGTAGCTTCGATCCGAAGGTCGTATGCGAGATGATCACCACGGAGAAGCCCCACTCCCTGTCGCTGGTCGGCGACGCGATGGCGCTGCCGCTGGTCGATGAGTTGACCAAGAACGCGGACAAGTACGACACGTCGAGCGTCTTCGTGGTCGCCTCGGCGGGCGCGGTGCTGTCGGACAGCGTACAGAAGCGCCTCGCCGAGCTGCTGCCCAACACGTTCATCATGAACAACTTCGGCTCCACCGAGACCGGCCACCAGGGCGCCGCGGCCGCCGAGAAGAGCGCCGACGGGCGCACCAGCTTCCACATGGACGACAGCAACACCGTGCTCGACGACGACCTCAAGCGGGTCGAGCCGGGCTCCGGCGTGGTCGGCAAGCTCGCTCGCCGCGGGCATCTACCGCTGGGCTACTACAACGACCCGGAGAAGACGGCCGACCGCTTCATCACCATCGACGGTGTGCGCTGGGTGCTGCCCGGGGATGCCGCGACGGTCGAGGCCGACGGTCGCATCACGGTGCTCGGCCGCGGTAGCAACTGCATCAACACCGGCGGCGAGAAGGTCTTCCCCGAGGAGGTCGAGGAGGCGCTCAAGAGCCACCCGGACGTGTACGACGCGCTGGTCGTCGGCGTCGCGGACGACAAGTGGATGCAGCGTGTGGCGGCGGTGATCTCGCCCCGCGCGGGCAAGAAGCCGACGCTCGAGCAGCTGCAGGAGCACTGCCGCAAGTCGATCGCCGGCTACAAGGTGCCGCGCGCGCTGCAGGTCGTCGACGAGGTCGGGCGCATGCCCAGCGGCAAACCCGACTACGCATGGGCCCGCAAACAGCTGTCGGCCTGAGGAGAGCACATGGACAGCCAGAGCTTCTGGAATCACGCGGCGGAGCGCCCCGAGCACGTCGCGGTCATCGACCCCGAGGGCGTGGAGACGACCGCCGGCGAGCTGCTGGCATCGGCCAATCAGATCGTGCACGGCCTGCGCGGCCTCGGCTTCGTGCCGGGCGACTGCATCGCGATGATGCTTCCGAACTCCCTCGAGGTGTACGAGGTGTTCATGGCCGTGGCACAGGCCGGCTGGCGCGTGACGCCGGTCAACTGGCACCTGACCCCGCCCGAGGTCAGCTACATTCTGCAGGACTCGGGTTCGAAGGCGCTCATCGCGTCGGAGCGGTTTGCGGACGTCGCTGTGTCGGCCGCCGACGACGCCGGGCTGGGCGCCGAGGGGCGCATCAGCGTGGGAGACATCGCTGGCTTCCGCTCGCTGTCGAGCTTCAAGGCTGACCAGCCGACGACGACCCCCGATGACCGCAGCGCGGGCAGCCCGATGACGTACACGTCGGGCACCACCGGCAACCCGAAGGGTGTGCGACGCCCGGCGGCCAAGGCGGACGCCGACGTGATGGCCAACCAGCAGGCGATGTTCCTCGCGCTCTTCGGCATGCTGCCGGGGCAGCCCGGCGTGCACCTCGTCGGCTCGCCGACCTACCACACGGCGGTGCTGAACTTCTCGACCAACCACCTGCACCTCGGTCACACCGTGGTGCTCATGGATCGCTGGACGCCGGAGGACATGCTCGAGCTGATCGAGAAGCACGGCGTGACCAACTCCCACATGGTGCCCACCCAGCTGACGCGACTGCTCAAGCTACCGAAGGAGGTGCGCGACCGCCATGACCTCTCCAGTCTCAGCCACATGATCCACAGTGCGGCGCCGTGCCCGGTGGACATCAAGGCGCAGATGCTCGAGTGGTGGGGGCCGTGCATCTACGAGTACTACGCGGCGTCCGAGGGCGGCGGCACGCTCGCGACGCCCCAGGACTGGCTCGCGAAGCCAGGGACGGTCGGCAAGGCGTGGCCGATCTCCGAGATCCGCATCCTCGACGACGACAACCAGCCGGTCGCCCCCAACGAGCCGGGCACGATCTGGATCCGCATGGGCGACCACCGGTTCGAGTACCACGACAACCAGAAGAAGACCGACGAGGCGTGGAACGAGGGGTTCTTCACGGTCGGCGACGTGGGCTGCCTCGACGAGGACGGCTTCCTCTTCATGCGCGACCGCAAGCAGGACATGATCATCTCCGGTGGCGTCAACATCTACCCGGCCGAGATCGAGTCGGTGTTCGTGCTTCACCCCAAGGTCGCGGACGTCGCCGTCTTTGGCATCCCCAACGAGGACTGGGGTGAAGAGGTCAAGGCGGTGATCGAGCCCGTCGACGGTGTCGAGCCCGACGAGGCGCTGGCGCAGGAGCTGAGTGCCTTCGCCGCCGAGCGTGTCGCGAAGTACAAGATGCCGCGCAGCATCGACTTCACCGACGAGCTTCCGCGTGACCCCAACGGCAAGCTATACAAGCGCAAGCTGCGCGATCCCTACTGGGAAGGGCGCAGCGCCGCCATCTAATACGAGCCGACAGGAGCGCGCGCCATGGACGACGCACAGCTGCAGAGCGTGACCACGATACCCGACCTGGTACGCCGCGCCGCCGCCGTCCACGGCGACAGGGTGGCCATCGAGGAGGGCGAGCTGTCGATGAGCTTCCGCGACCTCGACGCCGCCAGGCTCGAGGCGGCGGCCGCCTTCATCGCACTCGGCGTTGGTGCCGGCGAGCGTGTGGCCATCTGGGCGCCGAACATGCACCAGTGGATCGTCGCCGCCGTGGGTTTGCAGTCGATCGGTGCCGTGCTGGTTCCGATCAATACGCGCGTCAAGGGCTTCGAGGCGGCCGACATTCTCGATCGCACGGCCGCTCGGGTGCTCGTTACGGTGGGCGCATTCCTCGGCACCGACTACCCCGCCATGCTCCGCGATCAGGCACTGCCGCACCTGAAGCACATCGTGCTGCTCGACGACGCGCCCGGCGAGGACCCGCCGCCGAGCGTAGAGAGCCACGCGTGGGCCGACTTCATCGCCGGCAAGGCGAAGGCCGATCTCGATGCGCTGCAGGGGCAGCTGGCGGGTGTGGCGGCGGATGATCTCTCGGACATTCTCTTCACGTCCGGCACCACGGGCAGCCCCAAGGGCGTCATGACGACGCACGGCCAGAACCTGCGGACGTTCCGCGCGTGGACGGACCTGGTTGGGCTCAACGCAGACGATCGGTACTTGATCGTGAACCCGTTCTTCCACGCCTTCGGCTACAAAGCGGGCTGGCTGTCGGCGCTGATGCGCGGCGCGACCGTGCTTCCGCACCCTGTGTTCGACGTCGACGCCGTGCTCGCCCGCATCGGGGCCGACCGGGTGAGCGTGCTGCCCGGACCGCCGACGCTCTACCAGTCGCTGCTCGCGCACCCGCAGCTGGGCACCCACGACCTGTCCAACCTTCGCCTCGCCGTCACGGGCGCGGCGACGATCCCGGTGCGTCTGATCGAGCGCATGCGCGAGGAGCTGCGGTTCGACACGGTGATCACCGGTTACGGGCTGACCGAGAGCTCGGGCGTCGTGACCATGTGCCGCGAGGACGATGACCCCACCACGATCGCCACCACCTGCGGGCGCGGCATCGAGGGCGTGGAGGTGCGCTGTGTCGACGACGCGGGCGCCTCGGTGCCGGTGGGCGAGCCGGGGGAGGTGGTCGTGCGTGGCTACAACGTGATGAAGGGCTACCTCGACGACCCCGACGCCACCGCCGAGACGATCGATGAAGACGGATTCCTACACACGGGCGACATCGGCGTGATGAACGAGCGTGGCTACCTGCGCATCACCGACCGCAAGAAGGACATGTTCATCATGGGCGGCTTCAACTGCTACCCAGCGGAGATCGAAAACCTCATGCTCAAGAACGACGCCTTCGCGCAGGTTGCGGTCATCGGCGTGCCGGACGAGCGGATGGGCGAGGTCGGCATGGCGTTCGTGGTGCCGGGTCCCGGTTCGACTCCGACGCCCGAGGAGGTGGTCGCGTGGTGTCGCGAGCACATGGCCAACTACAAGGTCCCGCGCCGGGTCGAGATCCTCGAGACCTTGCCGCTCAACGCCTCGGGCAAGGTCAAGAAGTTCGAGCTTCGCCAGCGTGCGGCGGGCGGCGATGCGTAGCGCGCGTATTCAGCAGGCGGGTCTCGAGCACGATCTGGTGATCGAGGAGCGTCGCGATCCCGAGCCGACCGACAACCAGGTCGTGATCGAGGTCGAGGCCTGCGGCGTGTGCCACCGCGACCTGATCGACCGCGCGGGCCGCTTTCCGTTCATGGTCACGCCCATCACGCCCGGCCACGAGGCGGTCGGCCGGGTGATTGCTCGCGGAGGTGACGTCACCGAGTGGCAGGTCGGGGACCGCGTGGCGTCGATGCACCGGGACTTCTGCGGCGAGTGCGGCCCATGCAAGCAGGGCGAGATCTCGCTGTGCCAGAGCGCGGCCTCGGTACTGGGGCTGATAATCGACGGCGGCTATTCGCAGCGCCTGCTCGCGCCGGAGCACTGCTTCTATCGCATGCCCGATTCGCTCGACGCCGCGCAGGCCGCGGTCCTCCACTGCACGTTCGGTACGGCGTTCCGTGGGTTGAGCCACTTCGGGCAGCTGGGCGCCGGCCAGCATGCGCTGATCACGGGTGCCAACGGCGGCGTTGGCAGCGCGGCCGTGCAGATCGCCAGGCGACTGGGCGCGGACGTCACGGCGGTCGTGCGCGACGTCAGCCACCGCGGCTTCCTGGAGGAACTCGGAGCCACGCGCGTGCTCGTCGATGACGGTGGCGGATTCCACAAGCGCCTGGACGGCGAGCAGGCGGACGTGGTGCTCGACTGCGTCGGGCAGGCGACCTTCAACGCATCACTGCGCAGTGCGCGCGTCGGCGGCCGCGTCGTCGTGGTTGGCAACGTCATGGCCGACAAGGCGCAGCTCAACCTGGGCTACCTGATCACCCGCGGCATCCAGCTGATCGGAAGCAGCGGCGCGACGCGAGCGAACATGGTGGGGCTTCTGGCGCTGCACGAGGCGGCTCCGTTTTCGATTCCGATCGATCGCAGCCTGCCCCTCGACGAGGCGGATGCGGCACAGCGTGCCGTGGCGGCCGGCGGCCTGCGCGGGCGCATCGTGCTGCGGCCGTAGCGGCGCGTTGTCGCGGGGTCAGGCGTCCGAAGGCAGGTAGCGGCAGAGCGCATCCACGACCGCCGCCGGTCGCTCTGACCCGTCGATCTCCACCGTGACGCGTACCGTGATCTGGATGCCGTTGCCCTTGGGCTCCGCCGAGACGATGCGCCCCGAGCCGCGCACGCGGGAGCCAACCGGTACGGGCGCCGGGAAGCGCACGCGGTCGCAGCCGACGTTGATGCCGGCGGAGATCCCGCGCACCTCCAGGATCTGCGGAAGGAAGAGGTTCACCAGCGACATCGTCAGGTAGCCGTGGGCAATGCACGCGCCGTAGGGGCCGTCGGCCGCGCGCGCGGGGTCGACGTGGATCCACTGGTGGTCGCCGGTCGCGTCCGCGAACTGGTTGATGCGGTCCTGCTCGACCGTCAGCCACTCGCTCTCCCCGAGCTCCCGGTCCACGGCGTCCAGCAGCGCAGCAGGTGTCTCGAATACCGTCGTCATGGCCTCACCATCATCTTTCCGCGGTTGTCGCCGGCGAACAATCGCATGAGGGCCTCGGGAGCGTTCTGAAGCCCCTCGACGACCTCCTCGCGGTAGCGCAGCTTGCCCTCCACCACCCAGCGTGTCAGCTCGGCGCTGCCCTGCTCCCAGCGTGGCATGTAGTCGAGCAGCACGAAGCCCTGCATGCGCGCCCGCTTCGTGAGCAGGCGGATGTAGTTGCTCGGACCCGCGGGTCTCTCGGTCGCACCGATGCCCGACATGTTGCCGCACAGCACGACGCATCCGCCGGTGGCGATGCGACCGAGCGCGGCGTCCAGGATCTCACCACCCACGTTGTCGAAGTAGATGTGGATGCCACGCGGGCACGCCTGCTTGAGGCGTGCGCGTAGATCGCCATCTCGGTAGTTGATGGCCGCGTCGTAGCCCAGCTCGTCGAGCAGGAAGCTGCACTTGTCGTCAGACCCGGTGATGCCGACCGCGCGACACCCGTGGAGCTTCGCGAGCTGACCCACCACCGAGCCCACGCCGCCAGCCGCCGCGCTTACCACGACGGTCTGTCCCTCTTTCGGCCGTCCCACGTCGAGCAACCCAAAGTAGGCCGTCAGTCCCGTGCCGCCCACCACGCTCAGCGCCGTGGACAGCGGCAGCGGCGTATCTTGCGGGATGGTGCGCCCGAGGCTCGCCGCGTCGACCACGCTGTAGTCTTCCCACCCCGAGAGGCCGACCACATGGTCCCCGACCGCATGCCGTGCACTGTTGGAGCGCACGACCTCCCCGACGCAGCCGGCGCGTATCACGCCGCCGATGGGGATCGGCTCGATGTAGGACTCGCCCTCGTCCATCCAGCCGCGGATCGCGGGATCGATGGACAGGAAGAGATTGCGCAGCAGCACCTGGCCCTCGCCCGGCGCGTCGGCGATGCCCTCGGTGAGCTCGAAGTCGTCGGCGCTCAGGCTGGGACCGGGGCGCCGTCGCAGGACGATCCGCCGGTTGCGCGTCGTCGCCGGCTCCATTCGCTCAGTCGGCCGCGAGCAGGTCGGCGCACTTCTCGCCGATCATGTAGCTCGGGATGTTCGTGTTGCCACCGACGATCGACGGCATGATCGAGGCGTCGGCGACGCGCAGGCCCTCGATGCCGCGCACGCGCAGCTGCGGGTCGACCACCGCTTGCTCGTCGACGCCCATCTTGCAGGTACCGACGGGGTGATAGACGGTGCAGGCGCGCTTCGGGATCTCTCGCAGCAGCGCCTCGCGCGTGCCGCACTCGCCGAGCCCTGGGTGGAGCTCCTCGGTGACCAGGTCCTTGACCTCCGGGGCCGCCATCATCTCGCGCGTGAGCTCGGCGCCGCGCGCGAGCACCTCCAGATCCTCGCGCTCCTCGAGGAAGTGCGGGTCGATGCTGGGCGCGTCGATCGGGTGGGCCGAGCGCAGCGTCACCTCGCCTCGGCTCTTGGGGTAGATCAGCGTGGGCAGGATGGTGATCGCCGGCCGCGTGTCGACCACCGGAATGCCAGGCGCGTCCTGGTGGGCGGGGTACGCCCACGGAAGGCTGTGCACCTGGATGTCGGGGATCGCCTGGGAGGCATCGCTCTTGATGAAGGCGATCATCTCGAAGACCGTGCGCGTGAACCAGCCATCGTGCGTGAGCGCACCCTCGAGCACACCCTTCAGGAAGTGCCCGGGGGTGCCCGTGTGGCCACCGGTCGGCGCCAGGAACGTCAGCGGCAGGAAGAGATGGTCATGCAGGTTCTGTCCAACCGGCAGGTCGGCCTGCACGTCGATGCCGTGCTCACCCAGGTGCGCGGCCGGGCCGACGCCGCTGAGCATGAGCAGGTGGGGTGAGCCCACGGTGCCCGCGGACAGCACGATCTCCTCGCTCGCCTCGGCCACCACGCCCCGGCCCTGGTGCGTGTAGTGGACCGCGACAGCGCGGCCGCTCTTGATCTCGATGCGGCGCACGTGCGCGCCGGTGACCACGGTCAGTCGTCCGGTCTTCTTTCCGGGTTCGACGAATGCTTCCGCGCTGCTGTAGCGCAGGCCTGCCTTGGCGTTCATCTGGCAGGGGCCGACGCCCTCCTGGGAGGCGCCGTTGTAGTCCTCGAGCACGGGCACGCCGCAGGTGCTGCTGAGCGCACGCATGAGCGCGCTCGTCACCGGGCTGATCTCCGATGCGCGCGTGCACTCGATGGGTCCGCTGCCGCCCCGGTACTCGCTCTCACCGTCCTCGAAGCGCTCGAGGCGCTTGAACAGCGGCAGGACGTCATCGTAGCCCCAGCCCTCGCAGCCGGCGGCGGCCCAGTCGTCGTAGTTCTTGCGGTTGCCGCGCACGTAGACCATGCCGTTGATCGCCGACGAGCCGCCCATCACCTTGCCGCGCGTGTACGGGATCGTGCGATCGACCGTCGGTGCGCGTGGCGTCGTGTAGTAGCCCCAGTCGAAGCGCTGCTTGATCTGGGGAATGGTGTGGACCAGCGCGATCATGCCGGGCTTTCGGCAGAACATCGTGCGGTCGCTGCCGCCCGCCTCGAGCAGCAGCACGCTGCAGCCCTGCCGCTCGGCCAATCTTCCGGCAAGGACCCCGCCCGCGGAGCCTCCACCGACGATCACGTAGTCGTACCCGGCCATCATCGAAATAGAACACGTTCTATTTTCGGCGTCAAGACGCGTTCGTGCGGGAATCGACAAAGAATTGCCCGAGGTACTTGACGTCAGGGTCCGCAAAATAGAACGTGTTCTACATGGACGCCGATACGCAAGCGAGCGCCGCGGAGGTCGTCGATCCCGACGCGCTGCAGTGGGACGAGGAGGTGGACGTCGCCGTGGTCGGCCTCGGCGGTGCGGGCGTCTGCGCTGCGCTGCAGGCGATGGAGAGCGGCGCCAGGGTCATGGGCATCGACCGCTTCGGCGGCGGCGGAGCCACCGCGATCAGCGGCGGCATCGTGTACGCAGGCGGTGGAACGCGGCATCAGCTGGCGGCGGACTTCGACAAGGACTCGCCCGACAACATGTTCGCCTACCTTCAGCAGGAGGTCGGCGACGCGGTCCCACAGGCCACACTGCGTCGCTTCTGTGACGACAGCGTCTCGAACCTCGAGTGGCTCGAGCACCATGGCGCGCGCTTCGACTCCGCCTTCTGTCCCTACAAGACGTCCTACCCGCTCGACCGCTACACGCTCTACTACTCCGGCAACGAGGGCTTCGCCCCCTACCGCGATCACGCCGTGCCGGTGCCGCGCGGCCACAGGCCCGTCGGCAAGGGCCTGCCGGGCTCGAGCCTGTACGAGCCCCTGCGCCGCAGCGCCGAGGCGATGGGCGTCATCACGCGCTACCGCTCGCGCGTCACCAAGCTCTTCAAGGACGCCGCCGGTCGCGTGATCGGACTCGAGATGCAGTCGATCAAGTCGGGCAGCTTCGCGGCCCTGCGGCACGAGCTGCTGCACCGCGCGGCCAAGAAGATCGCGCCGGCCATCCCGAAGCTGGCGGTTCGCATGCGCGCGGCCATCGCGCGCATCGAGGCAGCCCACAGTCGTCCGCGCCGTGTGCGCGTGTTGCGGGGCACCGTGCTGTCCGCCGGCGGCTTCATCATGAACCGGCCGATGGTGGAGAAGTACGCGCCGACCTATCGCCCGGGCATTCCCCTGGGACACACGGGCTGCGACGGCAGTGGCATTCACCTCGGCATGGGCGCGGGTGCGCAGACCGACCGCCTCGATCAGGTCTCTGCGTGGCGCTTCATCAATCCGCCGATGGAGTTCCCGAAGGGCATGCTCGTCAACCGAGGTGGGGAGCGCTACATCAACGAGATGCTCTACGGGGCGGCCGTCGGCAAGAAGATGGTGCAGGAGAACGAGGGTCAGGCGATCCTCATCCACGACGAGCGGGGCTTCCGTGAGGCGCGCGCGCAGTCCGGACCGGGCAAGGCGCAGTGGTTCCAGTGGGTACCGGCGCTGCTCAATCTCTACAGCAACTGCAAGCACGCGCCGACGATCGAGGCACTGGCGAAGATGTCGCGCATCGACCCCGACGGCCTGCGCGCGACGCTCGATCGCTACAACGCTGCGGCAGACGGCGATGCGCCCGACGAGTTCGGCAAGGACGTCGAGCACATGCGCAGGCTGGAGCCGCCGTTCATCGCGATCAACTGCTCGATCGACTCGCGCCGCTTCCTCTGCCCCACGCTGACACTCGGCGGGCTCGTGGTCGACGGTGAGACGGGGCAAGTGAAGGGCGACGATGGCGGCGTGGTCGAAGGGCTGTTCTCCGCGGGCCGCAACGCCGTCGGGATCTCGTCTGAGAACTACGTCAGCGGCCTGTCGATCGCCGATTGCGTCTTCTCGGGACGCCGCGCGGGCAAGCACGCGGCCGAGGGCGTCGCGCGTGGCGACGCGGTCCCCGTCACTTCTCAGGAATCAGGGGATTGTCCCCGCCCGACTGAAGCAGCCACTTCATGACCTTGCCGGTGGCGTTGCGCGGCAGCGCCTCGCTGCGAAGCTCCCAGAGGCTCGGCACCTTGTAGTAGGCGAGCGTCTCGCCGACCCATGCGGTCAGCGCGTCGGTCTCCACGCTCGCGCCCTCGGCCGTGACGACCACCGCCTTGACCTCCTGGCCAAGCTCGGGGTGGTCGACGCCAAAGACGGCGGCCTCGTCCACGGCAGGATGCTCGGCGAGCCGGTTTTCGATCTCCACCGGATAGACGTTTTCGGCGGCGCGCAGGATCATGTCGCGCCCGCGCGTGGCGATGTACAGGCGGCCGTCTTCGATGCGCCCCACGTCGCCCGTGCGAAGCCAGCGCCCCGGACCGATCGCCTCGGCGGTCGCCTCGGGGTTGCGCCAGTACTCCTTCATCACGAGCGGCCCGCGTACGGTGATGCCTCCGACCTCGCCGTCGGGCAGCGCCTTGCCATCGGCGTCGCGGATCTCGACCTGCACGGTTGGCAGTGGCTTGCCGACGGAGTTCGGATACCGCGTGAGCTCCTCGCCGCCGATGATCGTCGCGAGCCCGGTGCACTCGGTCTGGCCGTAGCCGATGCCCAGGCCGAGTGCCGCGTTGGGAAACGCCTCGCGCATCGCCTGCTGCAGCGCCTCGGTCACCGGTGCGCCGCCGCAGCCGATCGACTCCATCGATGACAGGTCGTAGTTCGCGCGGTCGGGGTGGTTCACGACGCGGACCGCCATCGTTCCCATTGGCCCCCAGCCGTTGACCTTCTCGGCCTCGATCAGCTGCAGCACGCGCTCGGGGTCGAAGCGCCCCATCGTCCACACCGACTTCACGCCGCCCGCGAGCTGCGCGATTGCGGCCGAGTAGAGACCGGAGACGTGAAACAGCGGGGCGCAGTTGAGCCGACAGTGCTGGGCACCCGCGCCGGCCTGTGCGCCGGAGCGCAGGCCGTGGAAGAACTGGATGCCGAGCAGGGCGAGGATGTTGCGGTGGGTGTTGACCGCGCCCTTGGGTCGGCCCGTGGTGCCACTCGTGTAGAGGATGACCGCCGCGTCGTCCTCGTCGATCGCCGTGGTCGGCATGTCGCTCTTCTCGGCGCCTCGCCACAGCGCGTCGAAGTCCTTCTCGATCTCGAGGACCGCCACCGAGCGCTCACCGGCGGGGCGGGGTGACAGGCGCTGCAGCCGCTTGCCGTCCGCGATCAATAGCTTCGGCTCCGAGTTGTCGAGCGCGTACTCGATCTCGTCCGCGGTCCACCAGCCGTTCATACCGACGACGACCGCACCGAGACTCACCGACGCCCAGAAGGCGAGGATCCACTCGGGGCAGTTGGCCGCGAGGATCGCAACGCGGTCGCCGTGCTTGATGCCGTAGCGTGTCTGCAGCCCATGGGCGACCGCGGCTACGGCGTCGTAGTGGTCCGCGTAGCTGAGTCGCAGGTGATCGAAGACGAGGTACGGGCTGTCGCCGTATCCGCGCGAGAGCTCCATGAGGTCGCGCAGACAGTGCATGCGCTGCGCGAAGACCTCGGTGCGCTCGCCCATCACCTGCTCCTCGGTGACTTCGAACATGGCCCCCGGCGCAAGCAGCGCCTCCTCGATTGCGTTGCTCTCTGCCATCTACAAAAACTAGCGCGAAATCCAGAAAAGCGAAACACGTTCTATTGATGCCCCCCGCGCGCGGGTGTACGCCCGTTGTGAGGGTTTTCAACCGACCCGAGGGGAGCTCGCAGGGTGCAGACCACATCACAGCGCGTCGAGAGGGTGGAGGCGGTGGAGACGAAGATGTCGTTCGCGCTGCCGCAGAACGTCGAGCCCGATCCCCGGGGCTCCGGCCTTCTCCGTGCGAAGACCCTCGACCCCGACCGGATGGGTCTGCCCGAGAACTACGACCACCAGCCGTGCAGCGTGCGCGACTGCTCGGCGCTCGACGACTTCACGCCCAACATCGTCGAGCACGGCTTCGGCTACATCGACCTGTCGCAGCTGGGGTCGCTGCAGGAGGCCCTGCAGCGGGTCTCCGAGGCGGGCCAGGTGCAGGACTCCGATGCGTCTGCGATTCGAGGCGCACTGCGCGGGCGGTCGTTTCCGATCGGCAACGGCAAGCGCATGCTCGTGTTCTACATCGCGCCGGAGGGCTTCATCATGCGCACGGCTGGCCCCAACGGCCGGGACATGAACCCGGGGGCCTCGCGCAACGGCATCAACAACCACATTGCGGCCGGCGCGGTCCACGTGGACCAGGACGTCGACGGCACGCCCGTCAAGCAGATCCTCCGGGACAACGCGCCGCGCGTCTTTCATCACGACTCGCCGCTGCACAACAACGCGCGCTCGCCCGTGTTCCTGCTCAACATCTGGATCCCGCTCGCGCAGGAGACGGCGCCGCTCGCACTGATGGACAAGCGCTCGCTCGACCGTTCCAGGCATCAGCTGCGCTATGGCTTGCCGACCGACTCGTTCCTCAAGCGCAGTGCAGACCGCGCCGTCAACGACATCTGGATGATGCTGCACGACCAGGGGCAGCAGTGGTACTTCACATCCGAGTTCGACTCGCGCCGCGCCTACATCTTCGAGACGCTCAGCACGCCCCACGGCGCCTTCATCCTGCCCGGGGAGGACCGGGCGGACGCGCGCTACCGACAGCTGGAGGCGATCATGGCGGCGCTCCATGACGGTGAGGCCAACGCAGTGCGTCATGCTGCACAGCCGTCGACCGACGGGAGCGACGGGAGCGACGGGAGCGACGAGACCGGCGAGCCACTCACGCTGCCGCTACGCCGAAGCATCGACGCGATGGAGGCTGCGATCGCTCACGCCAGCGAGCACGCGGACGCGCTGTGCCGGGGTGAGGGCGTGGCGCAGTGGCGACAGCGCGCGCAGGGTGCGATGGACCGCGTCGTGCGCAAGTCGATCGAGATGCGCGCGGTCGGGCTCATGATCCCCGACGTCTGGCCACTGAACCGACGCTAGCGCGGCCGCTACTTGTCGAGCAGCGCGCCCTTGTAGTGGAACACGCCGAAGACGAGCAGACCCACCGCGTGGCTCGCGGGCGAGCCGGCGACGTCGCGCAGCTTCGGCAACAGCACGCCGATCTCGACCGCGTGCGCGGCGACCAGCCCGATTACCACCATGATGCCGTACTCGGCGCCGGGCACCTGCACTCCGAGGCTGCCGGCAATTGCCCACGCCCACGTTGCGAGCACGCCCGCCTTTGCGATCATCAGTCCAGCTTTCATCGTCTCCGCTCCATTGCTCCAGGCGTCTGCAGCGTGTGCCGCCGCCGCGCTATCGTCAAGCATCGCCGCCGGTGGCGGCGCGCGCGAGGCGGCTGTCGCGTCGCAGGATCGCAGCTTCCAGCCGGGCATGTCGCTCGCGCGTGAGGGGGTAGGTCCACGCGAGGTACAGCGCGCCCAGAAAAAGCACCGTGGGCACGATCGCGTAGAGCACCCCGAGCCACCGCAGCTCGTCAGGACCGTTGACGAGGCCCCCGGCGTCGCCCCCCTTCCTCGCGACGTAGCCGACCCAGTCGACGATCATGAGCGACAGGCCTGCGCCGGCTGCACCGGCGACCTTGGTGATGATGCCGTGCACGGCGAAGTAGCTGCCTGCGCGCGACATCCTGGTCTTGGCGGTGTCGACATCCACGACGTCCGCGATCATCGCGCGCGGCAGATAGGAGAACGCGCCGAAGCAGAAGCCCTTGATCGCGAAGAGGATGTAGAACGCGACCAGCTGACCGCGCTCAAGGGTGAAAATCCACACGCTGACGATGCTCACCAGGACCATCGCGCAGGCGAGCGCCCGGTGCTTTCCGAGGCGCTTCGCGAGGCTGGTCCAGACCGGAATCGCGACCAGGCCGACCACGAAGTAGAGCAGGTACATGGTGGCGATGTTCGCGACGTCGACGCCGATCACGTCGCGCATGAAGAAGAGCGACAGGGCGTTGCGGAAGTTTTCGCCGCCTGTCACGAGCAGCTCGATCGCGATCAGCAGTCGGAACAGCCCGTTGTCGGACATGAGCTGCAGCGTCCTGCCGAGCCCGCCCCGGCCGCGGTCGGTGGTGGTATCAGCTGCGACGGGTTCGGGCACGAGCCACAGCAGCAGGCCCACGACGACCGGCAGTACCGTCATGAGCACCAGGGCGAGGTAGCGAAGGATGGTCGCGCTGCTCAACCCCTCCGTGTGGATGAACTTGGCCGCGAAGGGGACGGCTGCGGCGGCGATCAGCCCGATGATGACGAGCACCTCGCCGGCGGACACGATGCGCGTGCGCGTGTGGTAGTCGCTCGACAGCTCCGCGCCCCACGCGCGGTAGGGCAGGGTGATGAGGGTCGAGCCGAGCGTCATCACGCCGTACCACAGCAGCAGGTACCACCGGGTGGCGCCGGGCGCGGGCGTGAAGAGCATCCAGACGCCGAGCAGCATGACCGGCACGCCTGCGGCGATCCATGGCTTACGCCGTCCGAAGCGCGTGTGCACGCGGTCGGAGGCGAAGCCCATGATCGGGTCGGTGATCGCATCGGACCAGCGCGCGAGCATGAGCATCGCGCCCACCGCGGCCAGTGGCACGCCCATCTCGCCGGAGTACAGGTCCGGCAGGTAGACGCCCACCGGGTAGCCGACCAGCGCGATCGGCAGCCCCATGAGCGCGTAGACCCAGATGGTCGACGTCCTGAGCTCGACGCGCTGCGCCGTGGTCAACGCTTCCCCCCCCGGCCGTGGTGGCCCCTGAACGCGGCTACAGGCCCTGCTCGAGCCGGCGCTCCGTGAACTGGTCCTCGGTCACCGATGCGTCGTCGAACTTCACCGACGACATCTCCATGATGGTTCGCGACTCGACCTTCTTGTTGCGCACCGTCCGCACCTCCATCTTGCTCATGGACCAGACCTTGCCCGCCTTGGTGCTGTGCACCTTGTAGCCGCTGAACTGGATGTACTTGAGCTTCTTGCCCTCGATCACCCAGGTCTTGATCTGGACCGGCACGAGCTTCGACTTGCTCAGCCACGTGTGGCTCTTGAGGTAGCCCGTCTCCTTCTTCTCCTTGGCGGTCTTCGGCCGGGACTCGATCACCCAGCAGTCTTCGCCATCGACCTTCACCGACTGCTGCACGATCTTGTAGTCGTAGAGCTTGATGTCCTTCTTGGTCATGTCCGCGTAGGTGATGTCGGTGCCCATGAACGAGCCCGACTTGTCGGACGTGGAGATGCGCGTCGACTTGTGCAGCGACGGCAGGTAGAGCCACTGGTCGTCGTCCTTGTTGCCGTCGTCGTAGTCGACCGAGAGCAGCCCGGTGTTGCGAACGTCGCCGGGCGACTCGAAGAACATCAGCGACTTCGTGCCGCCGGCGAACTTCTTGCTCATCTGCCGGGTCTTGCGGACGCGCTTGCGGCCCGAGCTGTCGATCAGCGTCAGTGTGACCTTGTTGCGACCGTTGTCGCCCTCCGGCTGCGCATCGGCGGCCGCATTGATCGCCTTGACGTCGGTGGTGTTCGGGTCGAGGGCGAGTGCGGGACTGGCAGCCAGGAAGCAGAGGGAGAGGGCGCCGACCCCGGCGTTATACAGGGACTTCATTTGCATGGGGGGTTCCTTTCGGTGTGTCGACGGGGCGGGGGACCCCGTAGACGACCCGCAACAGCGCGGGGGTGAACATCAGGTCGACGATGACGGCGAGCAGCAGGGTGAGCGCGACCAGCAGCCCGAAGCGCAGCAGGTTCGTCATCTCGGCGGCCATGAAGATACAGAAGCCGGACACGAGGATGACGCTCGTCGTCACGATCGCGCGGCCCGCGTGGGCGAAGGCGTGTTCGATGGCTCCCTCCACGTCGCCGTGCGTGTGGTGGTGGGCGCGGAACTGGTGCAGGAAGTGGATGGTGTCGTCGACGGCGATGCCGAGCGCGATCGAGGCCAGTAGGATGTTGTTCATGTCGATGGGGATGTCAGCGAACCCCATGAAGCCCATCACCGCCGCGACCGGTAACAGGTTCGGCACCATCGCGAGCAGGCCGAGCCGCAGGTCCCGCAGCAGCACGATCATCATGAGCGTGATGACGACGAACGCCAGCCCGAAGCTGCGTAGCAGGTCGTGGAGCAGGCTGCCCACGATGGTCAGCATGCTGAGGATGGTGCCGGTCGGTCGCACGACGTAGGTGTCGCCCATGTGCTCGTCGATGCCGGCCTGGATGTAGTCGACGAGCGGTCCGTAGGAGCTGGCGTCCATCCACTTGGCGCGCACGATCATCACGCCGCGCTGAAGGTCGACCGTGGCCAGGCGTCGCAGCTGGTCCGGGCCAGCGTTTTCGAACATCGTGAGCATGTCCGAGACGCCGCGCTCGCTGTCCGGCAGCTGGTAGAACGCCTGGTCGTTTTCGTGGGTGGCGCGGTTGCTCTCGCGCATGACGTCCAGGACGCTGACGATCGAGCCGATCACCTCCGGCTGCGTCGGGTGTCGATAGGCCAGGATGTGCGCCTCGAGCTTCTCGAGCCCGACCAGCAGCTCGCGGTCGCGCAGGGTGCCGCCCTCCTTGGCGTCGATCAGCAGCATCAGGTCCGCCGAGCCGCCCATGTTCTCGTCGAGCATCGTGAAGGCGCGCTTGATGTCGAAGTGGTCCGGGATCCACGCGATCGGGTTGTGGTAGACGCGCATCATCGAGCCGCCGAGGGCCGAAAGGCCGACGACGAAGGCCGCCACCACAAGCGTAGCGTTGCGTCCCCGGAAGCTGCGGTGCCCGTCGACGGGGTGGGGCGCGGACAGATCGTTGCAGAAGGCGAGCACGCGGTCGAGCCAGTCGGCGCCGTCACCGGTGCGTACGCCCAGCAGGCTCTTTCGGTTGAAGCTGAGCATGGCCGGCAGGAAGACCATCGAGTGGATGAGCGCCGCCGTCACGCCGAGCGCACCGAAGGTGCCCATCTGTTGGATCGCGTCGACCGACGCGAGGCGGAAGCTCAGCAGGCCGATGCAGGTGGTCATGGTGGTGAAGAGAACGGGAACGCCCGTCGAGGCCAGCGCGTCGACGATGGCGTCGTCGTTGTCGAGCCCGCGCCTGCGCGCATCGCGGTAGACGGACTGGATGTGCACCGAATCGCCGATGCCGACGCACACGATGAACACCGGCAGGATGTTGCTCAGCATCGTGACGGGGATGTCGGCGAAGGCCATCGTTCCCACCGTCCACACCACCGCCTGCATGACCACCAGGATGGGGCCGAGCACGCCGATCGGGTGCCGGAACGCGATCCACATGATGATCAGCATGAGCACCAGGGCCGTGCCTCCGAGGCGCGCAAAATCGCTCTGCATGAGGGACGTGAGCGAGTACTGCAGCGCCGGCGCACCGCCGACGACAGCCGTGAAACCAGGGCCGTCGTACCTGTCGACGACGGCCAGCACCTTGGCCGTCACCTTGCCCAAGTCCGACTGGTTCATGAAGCCGGTGCGCAGCAGGATGGTCGTGTGCTGCCCTGTGCTGTCGACGACCTGGCCGACGAGGCTGGTGTCGGCAAGCACGCGCTTCTTCAGCGCGGGCAGCTCGCCGGGCTCGGGCCACTCATCGAGCAGTCCGCGCACCAGCATCCCGCCGTCTTCCCAGACCGTCTGCCGCGCGTTGACGAGTGAGGTGACCTCGTCGACGACGCTGCCACCCTCCTCGTCGCCCCAGCCCTCCTCTTCGCCGAAGTCGCCGAAGTCGTCCCCGTCGGCCGACTCCGGTGTGCCCTCCGGCGTCTCCGCTTCCGGCTCGCCGTCGCGCTTGAGCGAGCGCTGGCCGAGCGATTCGATGTCGACGTCGAGCGCCTCGAGCTCTCCGTGCAGCCCACGGAGCTTGTCGAGGAAGGCCTCGCTGAAGACGTCGCCCTCGATCGCGACCAGCATGACGCCGTCCACGCCGAAGTCGTCTCGCAGCTCGATGAGCGTGTCGAAGGCGCTCGAGCGCGTGGCCAGGAACGCCTCGATCGAGGTGTCCACGCGCAGCGAGACGCGCGCTTGCTGGATCGACAGGGCGGTGATGGCGAGCGTGCCGAGGATCATCAGGTAGGGGTGGCGCACGACGATGCGACCCCAGGCTGCGAAGACCGCGTTGTGGGTGCTCGACCCTTCGCTGGTACTCACTGTTGCTCCTGGGCCGCGGCCAGGCGCGCGCGCACTCCGCGCACGGCGGTGTCGACGATGAAGTCCGCGAACTGCTCGGTGTCCTCGGCCGTCGCGGCGTCCGGGAACAGCACGTGGTCGCGCAGCAGGCGCAGGAGCATGCTGTGGGTCACCATCTCGACCAGGTGGCGGCTGTCGCTCGCGAGGACCTCGCCCGAGCTGACGAATGCCTCCACGAAGCGATTCATCAGTGCATAGCCACGCTCGAGCATCAGCTCGCGCGACAGCTGCTGCACCTCCGGTCGCTCACGACCCACGGCCAGTAGAAACCTGATGAAGGTGCGGTGCTCGTCGCTCTCGAAGTTCTCGATCATGCGCGCGAGCCCGTAGCGCAGGCCCTCGGCCAGCGTCGGCGACAGCGGGGCCTCCTCGGGCATGCGCATCGCGCGGTCGACGTAGAAGCGGATCACCTGCTCGACCAGCTGCTCCTTGCTCTCGAAGTAGTGGTAGAGGCTCGGCTGGCTCATCTCGACGCGGCGCGCGAGCTCGCGCAGGGACGCGCCCGCGTAGCCGCGCTCGTTCATCAGCACCAGCGCCTCCCGCAGCACCCGCTGGTGGGCGGTGGGCAGCTCCAGCGGTGATTGCAGCTCTTTGCGGAGCTGCTCGACGGTGGCCTGGACGTTGTCGGGTACTGGCATGGGGACGGGGTGGCCGAACATCTCGGCCTATCGGTCGATAGTTTATAGCCTGTCGAGTGATAGATGCAAGCCGCGCATTTCCGGGGGCGCGATAACTTCCCGTAAACACGGGTGTTTCCGGGTTCGCGTCCGCCGGCGGAGATCGCGGTCGTAGGGGCGACATGGCCGCGACGCAACCCCGCCGACGTCTCAGCCTGCGGTCCCGGTCAGCGACTCGCTGAGCTCCCACAGCCGCGCAGCATCCCCGTCGTGTTGCGCCGCGCGGGCCGGGAGGCGGGGCTTCATGTCCTGGAAGTACTCGCCGGTCGTCTGCGCGACGGAGGGGGAGGTGCAGAGGAAGACGCCGGTCTGCGCGCCCTTCTCGGACGAGCGTGCGAACGGCGAGAGCCCCGTCATCACGATGCGCGCAAGGGTGCCGTTGTTGTGGGCGAAGCCGCTGGCGACGAAGCCGGGATGGAATGCGTTGGCCGTCACGCCATGCTCGCGCTCCCGCCGCGCGAGCTCGCGTGTGAAGAGGATGTTCGCGAGCTTCGACGCGCCGTAGGTGCGCATCGCGGTGTAGCGCTGCTCGCTCTGCAGGTCGTCGAGTCGCAGCCGGCCGCGGTTGAACTTGTGCGCGTCCGACGCCGTGCTCACCACGCGTCCACCGCCTGCGGCCCGCAGCGGCTCACGCAGCAGGTGGGTCAGCAGGAAGTAGCCGAGGTGGTTGACCGCGAAGGTGGTCTCGTAGCCATCACCGGTGGTCGTGCGCCGATCGATGATCACGCCCGCGTTGTTGAACAGCACGTCCAACGTCCGGTCGCTCTGAAGAAACGCCTCCGCGATGCGATGGATGTCGGCCTGCCGTCCGAGGTCGCCGACGAGCATCTCGAGTCGCGCGTCCGGCACGCGCCCGCGGATCGCCCGCATCGTCGCCTCGCCCTTGTCGGCGCTGCGGCACACGAGCACGAGCTCGGCGCCCATGGCAGCAAGCTCGCGGGCGGCGGCGCGGCCGATGCCAGCGGTGAACCCGGTGATCAGAACGCGCTTGCCGCGCATGTCGACGTGTGGAGCAGCCATGACGTGTCCAGCGCCATACCACGGGTGGACGCGGCGTGGGCAGCCGAGCTGCTAGAGGTCGAAGCGTCCGCGCAGGGTCAGCAGGGTGTCGAGGCCGCCGTCCTCCGAGGGCAGCATGGCGATGCCGGGCATCAGATCATGCAGGCCCGCGCCGTCGTCGCCGTCGCGCGCATCACCGCGGGGCTCCGGCGTGAAGTCGTGGAAGCCCGTGGCCACGCCCGCCACGACGAGCCCCAGCCCTGTGCCGATGAGATTGCCCTCGGCCACGCGATCGCTGAAGACGGCGCTGACCGACGTGCCGAGTCCCATCCCGAGCGCGCCGCCGAGGTTGATCCACCCCAGCCGCTCCTCGGGCACGTCGAGCACCGGCGACAGTGCGAGCACGCCGAGCGCGAGCCCGACGTCCGAGCCGATCAGCGTGGCGAGCAGGACCTGGTCGTCGCCTATGTCCGCGTCGTGCTTGCGGAACACGTGCAGCGTCCAGCCGCTGAGCCAGCCACCCCAGACGCCGCCGGCCGCCGCCACGCCGACCTGCGCGGACGTCGGCTCGATGACCTCGCTCAGCAGTCCGCCCACGGCCCCGCCGGCGCCGATGCCGAGCAGGGTCGCACCGACGGCCTCGGTGCCGCCCGCGTCGAGCGCGGAGGCGAAGCCGACGCCCTGCCACAGCCCCCAGCCCGTCGTCAGCAGGTTGAGGGTGACCGTGCCGCTCTGCACCTGCGCGTCCTCGGCGAGTGCGACGCCCATGCCCGCGCCGCCCGCGCCCGCAGCGAGCAGCAGCGCCACCTGCGCGCGCAGTGACAGCTCGTCGTCGAGCAGCAGCGCGGTCCCGCCGCCGAGCGCGCTGCCGTAGACCATGCCGAGCACCGGCGGCACGTAGCGCACCGTCGGCTGGTCCACGACCTGGCTCAGGGCGGTGCCGCCGTAGAAGCCGGCGGCCGTGCCGAGCAGCACGCCGGAGAGGCTGTCTTCCGACTCGACCGCATCCCCCCGCACCAGGGCAGGGAGCCACCCGCCGATCCACGCGCCGGCCACCGTCGCCTCCGCGATCAGCGCGTGGTCGTTGTGCTTTACCTCGAGCTGCGGCGTCAGCAGCAGGCCGGCGGCGAGCCCCGTGGAGAGCCCGATCTGCACTCCCGCGAGGGCCGCCTCCTGGTTGTCGCTGTCGAACTGCATGAGCACGCCGCCGGCTGCCAGCACGCCGGCGATCCCCGACAGGTCGATCAGTGCGACGCGCGTCGCGTCGTAGGGCAACCCTTCGTAGGTCAGCAGTCCGGCGCCGAGCCCCAGGGCCTGGCCGCCGAGCAAGCTCCAGACGAGCGGGTCGTCCTCGAGTCCCGCGGCACCGCCAATCAGGACGCCCGACGCGAGCCCCCACGTCGTCGTCGACGCGATCCAGGCGCCGGTCGCGAGCGGCAGGGGCTCGTCGAGGGTGAGCAGATAGGGGGCGATGCCACCGACCAGCGAGCCGCCGACGAAGGACAGCACACCGGGATCGCCGCCCGCCACGCTGGCGAGCCCCGTCATCATGGCACCGCCGTGCAGTGCCATCGCACCGGACAGCAGCATGAGGCCCGAGCGCCCCGCCTTCTCCGGGCGCTGCTTCAGCCACTGCGCATGCAGCCGCGGGTAGCGCGACGCGAGCGTGACGTCGGCCGCATCCGAGACGGCTGCGTCGTCGAGCCCACGCGCGCTCCAGAGTTGCTCGGCGGCGGCGCGCGTCCCCTGCACACCGAGCGAGTGGACCGCGGCGACACGCAGCGAGCTGGGGCGGCTGCTGTCACGCAGCACGGCGGTGAGGGCCTGCTCGACGGCGTCGCCTCGGAAGCCCGCGAGTGACTCGACCGCGGCTTGCTGCACGGCCACGGTGTCGATGGAGAGCGTGCGGCGCAGCGGGCCCGATGCGCGCGGGTCGAGCCCATCGCCGAGGGCCTCCGCCGCCCGGGCGCGCGCGTCGTCGTCGTCGGGGTGCATGAGCGACAGCAGCAGGTCGAGCAGCCGCGCGTCTCGCACCGCCCCGGTCCTCGCGTCCTTATCGGGCTCGGGAGAAGCAGCCCCCTGTGCCGCGGGCGCCGCCGCGGTCTCGGCCTCGACGTCGACGCGGGGTTGTCGCTGCGCGTCCGGTTGCGGCGCCGACGGTGGCTCAGTCACGCCGGCCGGCGCGTTCGCCGCCTCCGGTGTGCTCGGCGCCTCGTCGGGTGCCTCGGCTACGCCCGCGGGAGCTGCGTTCGACTCTGCGGTCTCCGCGTCCGCGCCCGATTCGGTGGGCACACCGTCGGGCGTCTCGACGGGCTGGGCGACCGCGATCGAGGCACAGGACGCCAAGAGCATTGCCAGCACGCAGCCTTTGCGCCGGCTATCCTCGTGAGCAATGCGTGCACTGTAGGTCATCGGTTCGTGCGCCGCATCCCACTACCGCGGCGCTCTGCAACGCAACCTAGCACAGCTTTCCGACAGCTCCAGTGCCTGCGCTGCAACGCGCAACGCTGACGGTCAGACGTCCGCGCCGTGGTAGGCCATCGTCGCGCTCTCGATGACCGCAACCCGCGCGTTGCCTCCGTGCTTTTCCTCCAGGTACGCGCGCGTCTCGTCCCAGCTGCGCGTGTAGCGGATCTTCTCCGGGTCGGCGAACCAGTCGCCGAAGGTGCGGTCGAAGTGCGGCGCCTGGATCACCAGCTCGATGCTGGGTAGCAGCGCCGCGATAGGATACTGGCGGCCGCCGTAGGTCTTGCCGAAGCGACCGAGCATGTAGTGCACCACCTGGCCCTCCGGCGCGTCGGCGAGGATCACCACCGTGCCGGTGTAGTTCTCGAGTCGCAACAGCCCCACGAGGTAGGCGATGGTCATCTCGTTCGGTTTGCAGAAGGCGTTCGCGATCGCGATGTCGCGATCCTTTGGCTTCGAGCCCGTGCTGTAGTGCTGCTTGGCGAGCGCCACCGCCTGCGCGTGTGCCTCGAGGAACGCACCCGCGAACAGGTGCGTCGCCTCGCCGCGGTTGTTGACGAGCACGTCGACCTTGAAGTCGAGGCCGGCCATGGTCGCGGCCTCTTCGATGTTCTTGCGCATGACGTTGTCGTCGAAGCGCCCCAGGCCCGTGCTCTGCGGGTCCTGCGCCTGCACCTCGATGTGGTAGTGCGCGATGCTGTCGATGTGCGCGACGCCCGGCAGGATCAGCTTGCCGCCCCCGGAGAAGCCGACCTGGGCGTGGGCGGTGACGCAGCCGATGCCGATCTTGAGGTCCGCCTCCATCACCTCGCGGTTGATCTTCAGCGGCGTGCCGCGCGTGGTGGTGCCGACGTCGACGCAGTTCTCGTAGCAGTTGTGGTTGTAGACGCGGAAGCGCGACAGGATGTCGTCGCCGACCTTCTTGCGCAGCTCGACCTGCGACAGGGCGCCGTGGCTGCCGAGCGCGCACACGAAGCTGATGTTGTCCTCTGCAACACCGGCCTCGAGCAGCTCGGTGATGATGATCGGACCCAGCTGATCGATGCGCGTCGGCCGCGTCATATCGTCGAAGATCACGACCACGCGCTGCTTGCCCTTCGCCAGCTCGCGCAAACGCGGCGTGCCGATCGGGTCGTTGATCCGAGCCGCCATCGCGCCGAGGTCCATGGCGGGCGCCGCCGCTCCCTGCATCGGGCACAGCTCGATGTCCCACGCGTCGGGCAGGTCGATCTCCTGCGTCGTGTTTCCGTGCCAGAGCAGCTCGGGCAGCGATACCTTCATGATGTTCCCCTTCGGCGGCCATCTAGCCACGCGGCCGGTGCTCCGGCAAGCGCGGCGCTCGTAGTGCGCGGTCAGGCCCTCTGCTATAACCCGAGCGTGGATCCACAGCGACTCAAGAAGCTCCTCGCCGAGGTACAGAGCGGCGGCACGAGCGTCGATGCGGCGATGAAGTCGCTCGCGGATCTGCCGTTCGCGGACCTGGGCGACGCGCGCCTCGATCACCATCGCCAGCTGCGGACGGGCATGCCCGAGGTGGTGTATGCCGCGGGCAAGACCGAGGACCAGCTGGTTCGCCTGATGGAGAGCATCATCGAGCGCGGCCAGACGGCGCTCGCGACGCGCGTGTCGGAGGCGCAGGCCAGCGCGGTGCTCGCGGCCGTCGACGGCATCGAGCACGACGCGGTCGCGCGCACGCTGCACAAGCGCGCGAAGGACGCGCCGGCGCCGACGGGGCCCGCGGTGTGCATCGTCAGTGCGGGCACCAGCGACCAGCCCGTGGCCGAGGAGGCGGCGGTGACCGCCGGCGCGCTCGGGCATCCGGTCGAGCGCATCTATGATGTGGGCGTCGCGGGCCTCCACCGCATCGCGTCGACGCGCGAGCGACTCCAGGCGGCGGGGGCGCTGATCGTGGTCGCAGGGATGGAGGGTGCGCTGGCGAGCGTGGTCGGCGGGCTCGTCTCGCGGCCGGTCGTCGCCGTGCCCACGTCGGTCGGCTACGGGGCCAGCTTCGGCGGCATCGCGGCGCTGCTGGGCATGCTCAACGGCTGCGCGTCCGGCGTGACGGTCGTCAACATCGACAACGGCTTCGGAGCGGCGTCGGCCGCCAGCCGCATCCTGCGCGGGTACGCCGATGGCGCATGACGGTCACGACCATGGCCCCGGTCACGACCACGACCACGATCACGACGACGATCACGACGACGATCGCGACCCGGCGATGACGCATGCGTGGAAGCCGCCCCCTGCGCAGCTCGAGCGCGGTGCGGGGTCGGGCTGCGTGCTCTACATCGACGCCTTCTGCGGCGCTGCGGGCGACATGCTGGTCTCGGCGCTGCTCGACCTCGGTGTGCCACAGGACGCGATCGAGGCGGCGCTCGCGGGGCTGAAGCTCCCGGGCTACACGCTGAAGATGACCGGGCGCGTGCGCTCCGGCATCGCGGCGGCGCACCTCGAGGTGGTCGTCGAGGGCGACCCGCCGTCGCGCACCTACGCGGACATCCGCTCGATGATCGAAGCCGCGGGACTGCCGGAGGGCGCGCGTACGCTGTCACAGCGGGCCTTCGAGATCCTCGCGCACGCCGAGGCGGAGATCCACGACATGCCGGTGGGTGACGTCCACTTCCACGAGGTGGGCGCGGTCGACTCGATCGTCGACATCGTGGCCACCGCGATTGCGCTCGACTACCTGGGCGCGGACATCGTCTCGTCGCCGCTGCCGCTCGGCCACGGCACCGTGTGGGCGCAGCACGGTCGCTTGCCGGTGCCCGCTCCGGCCACGGTGCTGTGTCTGAAGGGTGTGCCGACCTACGACGGCGGCATCGAGGGTGAGTTGGTCACGCCGACGGGCGCATGCCTGCTCGCGGCGGCGGCGAAGCGCTTCGGTGGCTGGCCGGCGATGGCGCCGCTCGCCACGGGCTGGGGGGCGGGGACCAAGGAATTCGCCGAGCGGCCGAACCTGCTGCGCGTGGTGCTCGGCCGCGGCAGCGTCGACGAGCTTCCGCAGGGCGAGGTCGTGCTGCTCGAGACCAACCTCGACGACAGCACCCCCGAGGTCTGCGCCCATGCGCTGCAGCGCGCGCTCGAGGAGGGCGCGCTCGATGCGTGGTGGACGGCGGTCGGGATGAAGAAGGGCAGGGCGGGTGTGATCCTGTCCGTGCTCGCTCGCCCACACAGCGCGGAAGCGCTCTGCCGACTGCTGCTCTCGGAGACCAGCGCGCTGGGTGTGCGGCGGCGCCCGATGCAGCGCTGGGAGCGCCCGCGCGAGCTCGTCGAGGTCTCCACCGACTACGGAACGATCCGCATCAAGACAGCAAGGGGCGATGGGCTACCGGCAAACCTCGCGCCCGAACTCGAGGATTGCCGCGCGGCCGCAAAGCTGCATGATGTACCGCTGAAGGAAGTCTACGCGGCGGCGATGGCCGCTGCGCTGCAGCAGGGCGGCACCGAATGAGCTCCGCAGTGACCGGGACCGACAGCGCCGAGCTCGATCGCAAGATCGACGCGCTGCGCAGCGACCTGCGGGCACTCGGCAGTGCGCTCGTCTGCTACTCGGGTGGCGTGGACAGCGCCTACCTGCTTGCGGAGGCGGTCGAGGTGCTGGGACCGAAGGCGGTGGCCTTCACCGCCATCTCGGCGAGCCTCGCCGACGACGAGAACGTGGCGGCCGCGGAGCTCGCGCAGCGTCTCGGCGCCAAGCACCTCCAGATCAAGACGAAGGAGCTCGAGGACCCCGAGTACGCAGCCAATCCGGTTGACCGCTGCTACTTCTGCAAGCGTGAGGTGTACTCGACCGCGCTCGACCTTGCCGAGCGCGAGGGCACTCCCCACGTCATCGACGGGCTCAACCGCGACGACCGCGGCGACCGGCGGCCCGGGCGCAAGGCAGCCAAGGAGCGCGGCGTGAAGTCACCGCTCGACGATCACGGCTTCAGCAAGCAGGACGTGCGCGATGCGGCGCGCCGTATCGACCTGCAGGTCTGGGACAAGCCCGCCCAGGCATGCCTGTCGAGCCGCATACCCTACGGCACCGCCGTCACGCGCGAGCGCCTACAGCAGATCGCCGCCTGTGAGCACCACCTTCGCGCACTCGGTTTTGGCCAGTGCCGCGTGCGCTACCACGGTGACGTGGCGCGCATCGAGGTGATGCCCGAGGAGATCCCGCGCCTGATCGCCGACGACGTGCGCCTCGAGGTCGAGCGACTGTGCCGTCAGGAGGGCTTCAGCTTCGTGACGGTCGACCTCGCCGGCTACCGCATCGGCTCGCTCAACGAGGCGGTCGGCGGCGCACGGCGCTTGCCGGTCGTCTAGCCGCTAGCTGCGCGGCTTGCGCAGCAGGCCCTCGTGGGCCTCGCGCAGCAGATCGGCGAGCGGCACGTCGTCGGGCACCCTCGACATGTCGATCTTCGCGATCGCCTCGTCGGTCGCCTTCTCGCCGGGGTACCAGGAGCCCTCGCTACCAAAGCAGTTGTAGCGGTAGCGGGCGAAGCCACGCAGGCCGAAGCACTTCCACAGCCGCCGTAGGCGCAGCACTTCGGGCACGTTGACGCCGGAGGGGTCGTCTCGCAGCTCGTGACCCAGGTAGCGTGCGTGGGGGACGTCGTCGTGGCGCTTCTCGAGCTCGACGTGCGCGGCGGTCTCGGCTTCCCCGAGCGGCATCTGGGTCGGGAAGACGCCGCGCATCTCCTCGAACTGCGACGCCTCGTTCATGCCGAAGCTCAGCGTGTGCACCGCCGGGTCGCTCAGGCACCAGCGCGCGTTGAACTGGATCGGCGTGGCCGGCGCGGTGATCTCGCGCAGCTCGGGCAGGGGCTCGTAGAGCTGTCCACCCTTCTGGTTGGGGGAGATGATGAAGACGCCCATGTCGTTGTCCGCAGCGTGCGCGACGACGTCCGCGTGCAGCTGCCAGAAGTAGTAGTAGTGCAGGTTCATGAATGCGAAGCGCCCGGTGTCGATCGCATCGATCAGCACCTGCGGGTCCTGGCAGTGCGTGCTGAAGCCGAGCTCACCGATCACGCCCTGCTCGCGGTACTTCTCCAGCTCCTCCATGGCCCCGCCCGGCTTCAGCGTCGCCTCGAAGTCCTCCCGGCTGTTGCGCCCGTGCACGGCGTAGAGGTCGATGTGGTCAGTGCGCAGCGACTGCAGCTGGCGGTGCATCAGCTTCTTTGCGTCCTCGGGGGTCTTCGGCATCCCCTTGGTCATCAGGTGGTAGCTGTCGCGCGGGATCTTGAGCTCTTCGTTCAGTGCGATGCCGTAGCAGCTCTCGGACTTGCCGTAGCCCCAGGCCGTCTCGATGTGGTTGATGCCGGCATCGAACGCGAGCTCGATGCACTCGATGCAGTTGTCGAGCATCTCGCGGGGCACCTCGGTGCGGGGCTTCTCGCCCTGGCGTGGGTAGCGCATGCCGCCGAGGGTGATGACGCTGAGCTCGCGATCCGTCTTGCCGAACCGACGGTACTGCATCGGCGCCCGCTCGTTCAGAATCTTCCCCATGGGATCAGTGGTAACACAGCGGGGGTGCGTGCGTCTTCGCCCCCAGGCTGGGCAGCGCGGGCAGCCAGCGACAGGCGTGAAATGCCGTGGCCGCTCGCGCACGGGGGAGACGACCCCGCGACGAGGCGCTAGAGTGCCGCGCAATGTCCGAGGAAATGCTGACGATCCCATTCCGCTTCCGCGGCCCACCGCGCTCCGGCAACGGCGGCTACGTCGGCGGTGTCTGCGCGGAGCTGCTCGGCGCCGACGCGCCGGTCGAGGTCACGCTGCGGGCTCCGGTGCCGCTCGACGTGCCGCTCGGTATCGAGCGTGGCGACGGGCTGCGTCTCGTGCACGGTGAGACATTGATCGCCGAGGCCCGTGAGGCGGAGCTCGAACTCGAGCTACCGTCGCCGCCGAGCTACGAAGAAGCGCTGGCCGCCCAGGCGAGCTCGGCGTCCTTCGCACAGGGGATCAACCCACTCATCCCGGGTGGCCGGGGCTTCCATCCGGTGTGCTTCTGCTGTGGCACCGACAACCCCGACGGCATGCGCGTCTACGCCGCGCCCGTTGGCAACGGTGGCGACGACGGTCAGGTCGCGGCCGCGTGGCAGACCGATGCCGCGTGGGGTGACGCGGACGGCATGCTGCCACCGCGGATGATCTGGACGGCGCTCGACTGTCCGGGGCAGTTTGCCTTCCTGGCTGGGGGCACGCGGACCGGCCTGCTCGGCCGCATCACTGCAGACGTCAAGCGCCCGGCGCCCGCGGGCGAGCGCTACGTGGTCACCGGCTTCTGCGCTGGCGTCGAGCGCAAGAAGCACTTCGCTGGCACCGCGGTCTTCGACGGGGCTGGACAGCTGGTCGCCGCCGCGCGCTCGGTGTGGATCGGTCGCGGCGGCCCGAAGCCCGGCACCGCGAGCTAGCGACGAACTCAGCCCGGAAGCGGTGCGCCGAAGGCGATGCGGTGGCCCTCCGGCCCTTCGACCGTGAAGTCGCGCATGCCGTAGTCCTGGTCGCACAGCTCGAAGTGCACGACGGCGCCCCGGCCCACGACATCTGCGTGAAGCGCATCGGCATCCTCGACGCGCACGTAGGCATCGCACTCGATCGACTCACGTGCACCGCCGCGCAGCTCGCGTCGGCGGATCTGCAGGTGGATCTCCGCTGCGCCGCGTCGGATGATCGCGTAGACAGCCTCTCCGTCGCCGGGGGGCTCGAAGACAGCGACCTCCTCGAAGCCGAGCGTGTCGACCAGGTGCCGCACCGCCGCCCGCACATCGCGCACGCCGAGCACGGGGCAGATACTCGAGACCGCATCGCTTGCCATGACCACCTCCCTTGGGTGGTGAGCGTAGAACGGCACGGCGGTCCACCGCCAGTGTCGTGGTCTGCTACGCTGCCGGGATGTCCATCGACACCGAACGCCCGCCCGTCGCCCTCGGCCACGCTTTCCTGCGAACCACGGAGTCGAAGGCCACGATCGAGCTGCTGCTCTCGCTGGGCTTCCGCAAGATCGTCGCCAAGGACGACTTCGCGGTGCTCGAGCTGCGTGGGGGCACCCACGTCGTCGTCCGCGAGGTCGAGGCGGCCGAGCAGCCCGAGGGCGTCGGCTGGGACATCATGGTCGACGACATCGACGCGACCCGTGCCGACTACAGCGCGCGCGGGCTGAGCGTCACCGACATCCGCCGCGGTCGCATCCACGACAACTTCGACCTCACGCTCCCCGACGGCCGCCCGATCGAGATCAACAGCTCCCACGTCGGCGAGCACGCCGTCTGAGCCCATTTCGCGTCGCGGGGTCAGCGCTTCAGTCTTCGAGCAGCGAGTGCTCGAGGGCGTCGAAGACGCCGCGGTCGACGCCGATCGAGTCGAGGTAGCCGCGGGCGGAGCCGTGGTCGGCGTGCATTCGGGACAGCAGACCCTGCATTGCCTCGCGTGGCGCGCCCATGCTGATCAGGTCCGACTCCGAGGGCTCGAAGTCGGGTGCGTGGTTGACGCGCCGAACGTGGTCGACGAGCTGCGGCGTCGCCAGGTTGCTCAGATCGTAGTCGTCCACGATCGTCTCCGGTGGTACGCCCAACACGTCCAGCACCAGGGCGACCACCACGCCCGTGCGGTCCTTGCCGGCGGTGCAGTGCACGACCGACGGCGTCGCATCCGGTTCGGCGAGGGTCTCGATCACGGCGCGGATGTTGTCCGCGGCGATCTCGAGGTACATCGCGTAGCGCGCGGCACTCATGCCGGGGCCCACCAGCGCATCGAGGTAGGCGCTCGGAGGCTTGCCCTCGACGCTCTGGGGCATCAGCGAGCGTGCGACCCTGCGCATGCCGTCGGCCTCCCGGATAGGACCGCAGGCGACCCCATCGCGAATGATCTCCGCATCGGTGCGCAGGTCGACGACGGTGCGCACGCCCAGCGGTGCGAGCTGTCCGATGTCATGCAGCGCGCCGCAGCGGTAGAAGCGACCGGCGCGCGTCCTGCGTCCGCTGCGCGTCGCGTAGTGGCCGATGTCCCTCAGGTTGAAGGTGCCGTCGACCTCCAGGTGTCTCTCAAAATCCATGCGCCATCCCCATGACCGGTCCCGCAGCCAGCCTACTCGATTTCGTGCGCGCCGGCCCGCAGGTGCTAGGGTGCCGGCCTTCATGGCCTCCACCGACGCACGGCCCGGAGCGCTCAAACGCTTTGGGCGGCTGTTTCGCGACGCCCTGAGCGGCGAGGAGCACGACTTCACGAAGGGCGACCTGCGCGTGGGCGTGGGGCTGCTGGCGATCCCGATGGTGCTCGAGATGAGCATGGAGTCGGTGTTCGGCGTGGTCGACGTGTTCTTCGTTGCACGCCTCGGCTCCGACGCCGTGGCCGCCGTCGGGCTGACGGAGGCGCTGCTCATTCTGATCTACGCCATCGGCTTTGGTCTGGGCGTGCCGGCCATGTCGCTGGTGGCGCAGCGCGTGGGCGAACGACGACTGGACGATGCGGCGGTCACCGCGGTGCAGGTGGTCGGCATCGCTCTCGCCATCGCGGTTGTCCTGGGCGTGCCCGGATTGCTCTTTGCGGGCCAGCTGCTGGCGATGATGGGCGGCAGCCCGGAGGTTGTGGCGATGGGCACCGGCTACGCCACCGTGATGTTCCTCAGTGCGCCGTCCATCGTCCTGCTCTTCACGCTCGGCTCCGTGCTGCGTGGCGCCGGCGATGCTGCGGGGGCGATGCGCGCACTGTGGCTTGCCAATGGGATCAACATCGTCCTGGACCCGTGTCTGATCTTCGGGCTGGGGCCGTTCCCCGAGCTGGGCCTGGTCGGGGCGGCGATCGCAACCACCATCGGACGCTCCGCCGGCGTGCTCTACCAGCTCGCCCGGCTGCGCAGCGGTGCACGCGGCCTCGTGGTGCGCGGGCATCATCTGCGCGTGCGCCCGGACGTCATCCGGCAGCTCATGAAGATGTCGATCGGCGGCATCGGGCAGAACCTCGTCGAGACCGCCAGCTGGCTGCTGCTGATCCGCATCGTCTCGCCCTTCGGCAGCACGGTGCTCGCTGGCTACACGATCGCGCTGCGCGTGCTGGTGTTCGCGATGATGCCCGCGTGGGGAATGGCGAGCGCGGCTGCGACGCTGGTCGGCCAGAACCTGGGCGCGGGCCATCCGGACCGGGCCGAGCGCGCGGTCTGGCTGTGTGGCTGGTACGTCACCGCATTCCTGTGGGCGTTCGCGCTGGGCATGCTGGTCTTCGATCACGCGCTGGTGGCGCTCTTCACCTCCGACCCCGATGTGATCGCCGCGGGTGCGGACTGCATACGCATCATCGCCTACGGCTACGTGCTCTACGGATGGGGCATGGTGATGATCCAGGCATTCAACGGCTCGGGCCATACCGGCGTCCCGCTGGTGCTCAACGTGGTGTGCTTCTGGCTGGTCAAGCTGCCGCTCGCCTACGCGCTGGCGGTGCCGCTGGGCCACGGGCCCTCGGGCGTTTGGATCGCCGTGACCCTCGCTTACGTGCTGTCGGCCGTGCTCGGCATCGTGCTCTTCCGCCGCGGCGGATGGCGCGTCGCGGTCGGTTGAGCGGTCGGTTGAGCGGCCGGGCGCGGCGCGCGCGCCTCACGGATCGAGGAACGTGCGGGTGACGCTCAGGAACTCGTCGAGGCGGTCGTGGTGCACCCAGTGTCCGGCGCCCTCGATCGCGACGGTGCTGGCGTTGTCGAAGGCGTCGAGGCGGCCGTCCTCGTTCGGGTCGCTCGCCCAGCTCTCGGTCCCGCGGACCAGCAGGGTCGGGCACTTGATGCGCTTCCACAGCTGCTCCCGCGGGTTGAGCTCCCAGCGCTGCGGGAAGAACGCGCGCGTGTAGTTGTCGAACTTCCACGAGAACGTCCCGTCCTCGTTGCGCGCCACGCCGTGGACGGTCAGGTGCCGCGCCTGCTCCTCCGAAAGGAAGCCGTTCTCCTCCTGCATGCGCGCCGCGGCGGCCGCGATGGTCGGATAGCGTCGTGGCAGCCGCGACGACAGCTTGCGCATCTGCGCGATCCAGTCGGCGGTGAGCTTCCAGCTGGGCGCCTTGGCGCGTTCGGCGATCATCTTGGGCGGCGGTCCCAGCCCCTCGATCGCGACGAGCTTCTCGACCTGCTCGGGGTAGATGCCCGTGTAGTTCAGCGCGACGCCGCCGCCGAGCGAGTGGGCGACGATGGTCACGGGCGCCAGGTCGAGCGTCTGTATCAGCTGGGCGATGTCGAGCACGAACTCCTGTACCAGGTAGTGGCCGCCGACCACCCAGGCGCTGTCGCCATGTCCGCGCAGGTCCGGGGCGATCACGTGGTAGTCGCGGCGCAGGTCCCGCGCCACCCAGTCCCAGCTGCGGGCGTGGTCCTTGCTGCCGTGGATCAGCAGCAGCGGCGGCTTGTCCTCATTGCCCCAGTCGACGTAGTGCAAGCGCAGGCGCTGGGAGACGTAGTAGCTGGAGGCGGGGCCGATGATCTCTTGTGTAGGAGCGGTCAGCTTCGAGTCACTCATTGCGCGGCAGCATACCTCAAGTCGTGGGCTTGCTGGCCTTCGACTCGCGCCGCGATCGCGGCTCTGGCGGCCCGAGGCGGAAGACCAGATCGGTGCCGCCGACGACCGCGGCGGGCAGCATCAGCGCCGCCACGACCGGTACCGACAGTAGACCGAACACCGACAGACCGAAGGCCAGCGTCGCACCCCAGTGCTGCCGCGCCCAGGCGAGCTTGACGTCCAGGCTGTGGCGCTGGCGGGCGAGCGGGTAGTCGAGGAAGTCGACGCCGGTGGCGACTCCGGACAGCACGCTCGACAGCGGCGGACCGACGACCGGGATGAATGCCAGTGGTAGCGCGATGGCGTAGACGACGAGCTTGAAGCCCAGGAGCTTGACCGCCTCGATCAGCGAGGCGATGCCACGGCGAACGAACGCGAGCGTCAGCAGCTCGCGGAAGAAGCCGGGCCCACGCGGTCGTACGCCCAGAGCCTCCTCCGTCTGCTCCCCGAGCCAGTCGAGCAGCGGCGCCGACAGCGCGATCAGGATCTGGATGAGCACGACGCTTGCGCCGAGGATGAACTCGGCACTCCAGCGCATCGCGGTCAGGTACCACGCGTCCCCCCCGGGCAGCTCCGGCAGGGCGAAGCGCTCGAGCGCGAAGAGCGCGCTCCAGATCACACCGAGCAGCAGCGGCGGCAGCGCGTAGGGCAGCAGGCCCGGATGGCGCACCAGGATCCACAGCCCCCGCAGGGGCGACAGCAGCGCAAGGCCGATCTCGCGGACCATGGCCGCACCCTACCAGGTGTCGACGTTGGGGCGCTTCTTGTGCGTCCGCTCGGGGACCGGCGGCACCGAGCGCAGCGCAGCGCTGATCCATGCGCGCGAGTCGGCCGGATCGATCACGTCGTCGAGCTCGAAGTGCGACGCCATGTTCACCGCCTTGCCGCGCTCGTACATGCCCGCGACCATCTTGTCGTAGACCGCCTTGCGCTCCTGTGGGTCCTCGATCTTCTGCAGCTCCTTGCGGAAGCCGAGCTTGACCGCGCCCTCGAGTCCCATGCCGCCGAACTCGCCCGTCGGCCACGTGACGGTGAAGAGCGGCGCCTTGAAGCTGCCACCCGCCATCGCCTGGGCGCCGAGGCCGTAGCCCTTGCGGGTGATGATCGTCATGAGCGGCACGTCGATGTTGGCGCCGATGACGAACATGCGCCCGGCGTGGCGCACGACCGCGGTCTTCTCGATCTCCGGTCCGACCATGATGCCGGGGCAGTCGCAGAGGCTGAGGATCGGGATGTCGAAGGCGTCGCACAGCTGCATGAAGCGCGCGCCCTTGTCGGCGCCGTCCGCGTCGATCGCTCCGGAGAGGTGCCCCGGGTTGTTCGCGATGAGGCCCATCGGCCGGCCCTCGACGCGGATGAAGGCGGTGATGATGCCCGGGCCCCAGTGCTCTCGGATCTCCAGCACCGAGTCGACGTCGGCGATGCCGTGCACCACCTCGCGCATGTCGTAGTAGCGCAGGCGGTTTTCGGGGACGATGAAGCGCAGCTCGCGGGCGTCCGGCGCCTCCCAGTCGTCGATGCGGCCCTGGAAGTACGAGAGGTACTTCTTGGCGACCGCCACCGCCTGCCGCTCGTCCTCGACGGCGATGTCGACGACGCCGTTCGGGACCTGCACGTCCATCGGCCCGACCTCCTCGGGCTTGAAGATGCCGAGGCCGCCACCCTCGATCATGGCGGGACCGCCGATGCCGATGTTCGAGCCCTTCGTCGCGATGATCACGTCACAGCACGACAGCAGCACCGCGTTGCCGGCGAAGCAGCGGCCCGTCGTGATGCCCACGGTGGGCACGAGCCCGGAGAGCCGTGCGAAGTACGTGAAGGCGAGGCAGTCGAGGCCGGCGACTCCCGATCCGTCGGTGTCGCCGGGCCGTCCGCCGCCGCCCTCCGCGAAGAGCACCGTGGGCAGCCGCTGCTGCTCCGCGATCTCGAACATGCGGTCCTTCTTGGCGTGGTTGAGCATGCCCTGGGTGCCGGCGAGCACCATGTAGTCGTAGGACATGATCAGCGTGCGCGCGCGGTCCTCCGAAAACAGCCCGCCGTTGACCTGGCCGAGGCCGCAGACCATGCCGTCGCCGGTGGTCTTCTTGATCAGGTCCTCCATCGAGCGACGCCTGCGTTGGCCTGCGACGACCACCGAGCCGTACTCGACGAAGGTGCCCTCGTCGCACAGATCGGCGACGTTCTCGCGGGCCGTGCGGTGACCCGTCTTGCGGCGCTTCGCGACCGCCTCGGGCCGGTTTTCGTCGTGGCCCGCGGCCTTGCGGTCGAGCACCTCCTGCAGGTCCGGGCGGATGCGGTCGAGGTCGAGCTCCTCGATCTCTCCGTCGCCGGCGGCGGCCACGTCCTGCTCCTCGAGATAGACGAGCGGGTGCCCCTCGAAGACGGTGTCGCCTGGCTCGACGCCGAGGCGCGCCACGACGCCGCTGACGTCGGCGTGCACGACGTGCTCCATCTTCATCGCGTCCATGACGAGCACCTGCTTGCCGACGGGGACCGCGTCGCCGGGCGCGACGTCGTAGCTGACGACGGTGCCCTGCATCGGAGCCTTGATCGCGACCATGCCGGGTGGCAGCTCTTCGTCGACGAGCGCGATCGCCTCCGGCGCCGAGGAGACACTGGTCGCCCCGGACTTGCCGTGGTCGAGCACCGCGAGCGGGTCGACCGCGTCGAGCTTGACGCCCGCGAGCGCTGGCTGCGCGGGCGCCTCCTGCTTGCCCACGAAGAGCTGGCGGTGGTCACCGCGCGCGGCCAGCTGCTCGACGTACTCGTCGATGAAGCCGGTGTGGATGCGGTCGGCCACGAAGTCCTCGTGTGACAGCAGGTTGCGCAGCATGCCGAGGTTGGTCGCGACGCCCTCGATGCGCGTCTCGCACAGCGCCCGATAGGTCTTGCGCACCGCATCGCCGTAGCTGCCCGTCGAGCTGTGGACGATCAGCTTCGCCAGCAGCGAGTCGAACGCCGGGCTCGTGGTGTAGCCGCAGTAGCCGTAGGTGTCCGCGCGCAGCCCGGGGCCGGTCGGCATCTCGAAGACGCTCAGCGTGCCGCCGGCCGGCTTGGTGCTGCCGTCGGCGAGCATCGTCTCCATGTTGATGCGTGTCTGGATCGCGAAGCCGCGCGGCGCGGGGATGCTGCCCTGCTCGAGCTTCAGCTCTGCCAGTGTCCTGCCGTCGGCGACCTGGAGCTGTGCGCGCACCAGATCGATGCCCGTGACCTCCTCGGTGACGGTGTGCTCGACCTGCAGCCGCGCGTTGGCCTCCATGAAGGTGAAGCGCTCGCCACTCGAGTCGACCAGGAACTCGATCGTCCCGAGGCCGCGGTACTTCGCGGCCGTGCCGAGCTCGACCGCGGCCGCGCACAGCGCGCCGCGTAGCCCATCCGCCAGGCCGGGGCTGGGGGCGACCTCCACGATCTTCTGGTGCCGACGCTGGATGCTGCACTCGCGCTCCCACAGGTGGCTGATCGCGCCCGTGCCGTCGCCGAGGATCTGCACCTCCACGTGCCGCGCGCGCGCCAGGTACTCCTCGACGTAGACGTCGGGGTTGCCGAAGGCGAGCTTCGCCTCCGAGCTGCAGCGCTCGAAGGCGCCCTCGAGCCCGGCTGCATCGGAGACCACGCGCATGCCGCGGCCGCCGCCCCCGGCCACCGCCTTGATCACCATCGCCGCGCCACCCGGCAGCGAAGCGAAGAAGCTGCGCGCCTGCTCGAGCGTGACGACTCCGTCGCTCCCGGCGAGCAGCGGGACGCCGCTGTCGCGTGCGAGCGCCCTCGCGTTGACCTTGTCGCCGAAGCCCGCGAGCGTCTCGGGTCGCGGCCCGACGTAGGCGATGCCCGCCTCCTCGACGAGTCTCGCGAACGCGGCGTTCTCGCTCAGGAAGCCGTAGCCGGGATGCAGCGCGTCGCACTCGCATTGCTTCGCGACCTCGACCAGCTGCGTCATGTCGAGGTAGGCGGCCGCGCCGCGCCCCTCGATGGGCACCGCCTCGTCGGTCTTCGACCGGTGCAGCGACTGGGCGTCCTCCTTCGAGTAGACGCCGACGGTGGTGATGCCAAGCTCGGCCGCCGCGCGCGCCACGCGGATGGCGATCTCGCCTCGATTCGATATCAGGAGTCTCTTCAACGTAAAACCCGTTCCCTCGGACAGGGCACGACAAGAGCGCCGATCGCGCGATCATGCAAGACCGAAGTGCGCTTGAGCGCTGCGCAAATCAGGTTCAGGCCAATCAGCCGTGGCTGAAACCCGCTGTCGTGCGGGTAGCCACGTGGCCAGGGCGGCTAGCCGTTCATCTTCGCCCAGGAGGGGATCGGCACCGGCCAGCGAGGGCGCGGCTGTGCGTTGCTGCTGCGCCAGTAGTCGTCGAGGCGTCTGCGCATCACGCTACCGACATCCTGCATGAGGCGCGTGGTCTCGCCGCGCGCGTAGTCGGTGGTCTCGATCGGCTTGTCGCAATAAACGGTGACGTCGTAGCCCGGGCGAATCATGAGCGAACCCTTGCGCATGACGCGGTACATGCCCGTGACGGTCACCGGCACGATCGGCGCCTCGAGCTGCTGGGCGATGCGAAAGACCCCCGACTTCAGCTCGCCGAGGTTGCCGTCGACCGTGCGTGTGCCCTCGGGGAAGACGAGCAGCGAGTGCCCGGCCTCGTTCTCCTCGCGCATGCGCGCCACCAGCACCTTCAGTCCCGGCAAGTCCTGGCTGACCGGGATGGTGCCGCGCCGACGCATGTACTCACCGTAGAATGGGTAGTCGAAGTGCTCCTCGAGCTCCACGCCTTGCTTGAAGTGCGAGGTCGCGTTGTACATCGTGCAGTGGTCGAGGAGGTTGACGTGGTTCTGGAAGAACATGTACGCGCGGCCCTGCTCGATGTCGGGGTGCACGACGTGACGCAGCGAGGTCCCCGTGAGCAGCACCTGGCCCATCGAGTAGAGGCGGGCGACGTTGTGGAGTTGCCGCGCGGAGAACCTCTGGTGCAGGAGGATCTGCGCGCCGAGCAGGGTCGTCAGCCAGGACGCGCCCAGGCCCCACATCGCGGCGGACACGGCGCGGTCCACCACCGTGTCCTCCTTGAGGAGGGGCTCGATGGGCTCGGGGGCGGCGCGCTCAACAGGGGCGTCCGCGGCTCGGTTGTCCGGGGAATCCGTGTCCATGGCTGGCAGAACCGACAGAGCGTCATATACCCGACCGTCGCGGTGCTCGCCACCGGAACGTGAGCCGTCGTCGAGCGGGCGCGTCAGCCTTTCCGGCCCACGGCGACGCGCAGGCTTCGCCGGGTCGCGCGGTGGATCCACACGGGCCCATGCAGGCACAGCGCGGAGACAAGCGCGAACGCGGGGAGCATCGCCGACATCGTCCCGGTCGCGATGCCGCGCTGCGAAGCGAGTAGCTCGAGGCCGACCCACAGCAGGTGTCCCCCGCCGTAGGCGAGCAGCGCCATGGTCGTGCTGACGCCGATGCGCACGGCCCAGTCGGTGTGCCAGAAGGTCGCCCACCAAAGCCACCCCGGCAGGAAGACGAGCACGGCGGTCGCGAGGGCGAGGTAGGCGGTCCAGCGCAGGTCGCCGCGCATCTGTAGAAACTCGAGCACGCTGAGGAAGCCCAGGGCGAAGAGGTACAGGCCGAGCGACAAGACGCAGGCGAGCGTGAGCGCCCCGGCCATGCGCGCGCCGCGGGCTGCCCGACCCCCCGGTCCCAGTCTGCGCAGCGTGACGAAGCCCCACACCGTGCCGCCGATGGGCAGTGCGGTCGCGGCCCCCAGCGCCAGCACCTCCCAGAGGTTGCCCGCACCGCCACGGCCGAGGAACAGGTCAGCCGCGAAGAGCGCGAAGACGAGATACGCAGTCGATGCCGCGACCAGGCCCGCGGCGGCCGCGACGACCCGCGCGGCGATGACTGCCAACAGCGGGGCAGCCCGCGGCACCGGCGCGGGGTGGTGGCTGACGCGTCCGGCCGGCGACGGTCCCGGGGCGCCGCAGCGCGGACACGCGAGGGCCCGCCGCGACAGCTGTGTCATGCAGTCGGTACACGGGATGAGAGCTACGGTCATGACGCACCGGTCCTGGGTGGTCGACGAGCGATGGCGGCGTCGTAATGAAGAGTTGCAACCGCCGTGCCACGCGATCGGACGCGGGCCACCGCGATGAACTTTTTTCCTGGCGTCGCGTCAGTCGCCTCCGGTGCGCATGGGAAGCTACGCAACTATTTCCCACCTGTTGTCGCTGCGTGCGGGGTCCCGGCAGCGGGTGACGATTCGCGTCATCGGCCCGCCCGGCGGTGACGTTTTTTGCCGCCTCGACAGCTGCATGCGCGGGCGAACTCCGGGCTACGCCGCAGCCGCCGCGCGCCGCGTCGACGTCCGGCTGCGGACCACCCGGCCCGCTACCGCGGCTCGCTCTCCTCGGCGGCGAGCGCTGGCGCGTCCGCGTGACGTGCGCGCTGACGGTCTTCGAGGCCCTCGCGTGGCAGCTCGAGGTACTCGCGCAGCTCGGCCACGCTCAGCTGCAGGACCTGCTCGTAGCTGCCGAGCCGCTCGTGGAACAGTCCGGGCGTCGACGATGAGCTGCGCCACGCCCAGCGCACGCGGCCTGTGTAGAGCACGAGTCCCAACAGCCAGCCGCCCAACACGAGCGCGCCGACGTACAGCCCCAGCGGGCCGACGCCGTGGCGCGCCTCCCAGGCGGAGATGACGGCCTCGCCCTCCGGGTCGGTGCCGAAGCCGGTCGCCACGTGGTGCAGGTCGTGCCACTTGACCGCCTTCTTGCGCGCGGCGGTGTTCGGCAGCTTCACGTGCACGCCCCACAGGTTCAGCTCGACGTAGGGGTCCTGGTAGGCGGCCACGGTGAAGCCGTTTTCCGCCAGGTACTGGTCGCGGGCCCGCTCGACGGTCAGCTCCGCCGCAAACGGGCGCTCGAGGTTCGCTTCCCCCATGCACCGGTTGTAGGGGCAGGCGCCGTCGCGCCGCAAGGTCAGACGGGCGTCACTGTGGTCTGGGGAGCAGTGAGAGCGCCAGGTGGCCCATCGCTCGCAGGCCCGTCCGCAGGGTGACGGTCGGCTCCGGGGCGAAGCGGCTGCTGTGCAGTGTCGGTAGCGGGGTGGCGCCCTTGCGCAGCGAAGCGCTCCACGCCCTGGGCCCCACCGTGCCGAGCCGAAAGAGCAGCCCGGGCACGCCCAGCCTGCGCGAGTAGCGCCCGAAGTCCTCGCCGCCCATGGTCGGCTTGCGTTCGGCCAGCGCCGCGTCGCCCAGGGCGCTGCGGAAGACGCCGCCCGCGGCCGCCGACAGTCCGGGGTGATTGTAGACCGCGGGTGTGTAGTGCTTCTTGGTCTTGATGGTCGGCTTCTTCGGGCAGCGGAAGGTGCGGCAGGCGTCGTCGGCGATCTGCCGAATGCCGTCCATCAACACCTTGCGAACACCGTCGGAGTAGGAGCGGACCGTGAGCTTGAGCTCCACCGCGTCGGGGATGACGTTGTTCTTGGTGCCGCCGTGGATCGAGCCGACCGTCACGACGGCCGGCGCCTGCGGATCGACGCGGCGGCTGACGATCGTCTGCAGCGCGGTGACGATGTGGGCGGCGGTGACGATCGGATCGTTGGACTGGTGCGGGCGTGCGCCGTGGCCGCCGCGCCCGTGCACGATGATGTCGACCGAGTCCACGTTCGCCGCGGCCCAGCCGGAGACGTAGCCGACCTTGCCCGCGGGCAGGTCGGCGTCGACGTGCAATGCGATTGCGAAGTCGGGCTTCGGCATGCGCGCAAAGAGTCGGTCGTCCATCATCAGGCGCGCGCCGCGGCCGAGCTCCTCGGCGGGCTGCGCGACGATCACCACCGTGCCCGCCCACAGCTCGCGGTGGGCGGAGAGGAGCTTCGCGACACCGAGCAGGTTGGTGACGTGGATGTCGTGCCCGCAGGCGTGCATCACGCCCACCGAGGTGCCATCGGCGCGCGTTGCGCTCGTCTTGCTCGCGTAGGGCAGGCCGGTCTGCTCGACGACGGGCAGCCCGTCCATGTCGCCGCGGATCATCAGCGTCGGGCCCTCGCCGTTGCGCAGGACGCCCGCCACCCCGTGGCCGCCGATGCCGGCCTCGACGGTGTAGCCCGCGGTCGTCAGCTGGGTTGCCACCAGCGCCGCGGTCTTCGTCTCCTGCAACGACAGCTCCGGATGCGCGTGCAGGTGGCGGTAGGTCTTCAGCAGGCCGTCGAGGTTCGCGTCGAGCCACCGATTGACCACCGGCACGCTGTCGGCATCGTGACGGTGGGCGACCGCATCGCCGGGGTCCGCGGAGGCGTGGCCCGTCAGCAACAGCGCTGCGGCGATCAGGGGAAGGAGGGCTCGCATGGGCCGCGATGATGGCAGACCCATGCGGTCGTGCAAACGCCATCGCCGCCCATGCGCCGCGCCGGATAGTCGAGCCATTTCCCGAACTTGAACAGCGCGTGGGGCTGGCCCGGGGTGGGGCGCCGGGCGGTCGGTAACGTTGTCGGTGGCGGCGCGTAAGAACTCTGTCGGCCGGCCTGGGCGCAGCTTCGGGTGGGCGGTGGGGACAAGACCCCCGAAACACTCGGAGAACAGAATGAATCAAGACATCAAGAAGAAGCTCCTCGTCCTCGCGGCCAGCGCGGGTCTGGCCACCGCCGGCGTCGCCTGCGGCGGCGACGCACCCGCAGCCGAGGAGGCCGGCGCAAGCGCCGAGTCCGCCGGCGGCGAGGGCTCCTGCAGCGGCGAGGGCTCCTGCGGTGGCGCCAAGGAGGAGAAGGGCGCCGAGGGCGGCGAAGCCGAGGGCGGCGAGGGTTCCTGCGGCGAAGGCTCCTGCAGCTAGGTCGGGCAGACGATTGGAAACACGACGGTGCATGCAGTGACGGCGACGGTTGCCATCGACGAGTCGGCTGTCCGCCAGATGGAGCCGATGCTGCTCGCGATGGCGACCCGCGCCGTCCGCAACCGCGACATCGCGCGCGACCTGGTCCAGGAGACCTACGTCGCCGCGATGCAGGGGCTGTCGACCTTCCAGGGGCGCTCGACGCTGCGCACCTGGATGGTTGGCATCCTCGGTCGCAAGATCGTCGACCACTACCGGCGCAGTCGGCGCGAGCTGATCACCGACGAGGTGCCCGAGCCCCAGGCGCCCTCGCGCTTCGCACCGATGGGCTTCCCGACCGCCGACCGCACGCTCGACGACAAGGTGGCGATGGGCGTGCTCGAGCGCTCCTTCGAGCTGTTGACCGCCCAGGAGCGCATGGCCGTCGTCTGGTGTGACGTGCACCAGCAGTCGCGCGCTGACACGTGCCAGGCCATCGGCGTCGAGCGCAACCACCTGCGCGTGCTGCTGCACCGCGGCCGTCACAAGCTGCGAAAGGCGCTCGAGGAGGCCGAGTGCGCCCCGTGATGTTCAGCTGCGACGAGGTGGCGGTGCGCCTGAGCGATGCGGCCGACGGTGAGCTGCCGGTGCTCGAGCGCTTGCGCATCAGGCTTCACCTGCTGTCGTGTCCGCCGTGCGAAGCGCTGCGCGCGTCTCTGCGGCGCACGGTCACGCTGCTGCGCCGGATGTCCGACGCGAGCTAGCGCCGGCATGCACGTCCACGTAGGGTGGCCGCATGGGCAGGCCTGGCGCCATGGGCTTCGTGACCAGGATCCCCTGGATCGTCTGGGCTGCCATCCTGGCGGCGGTGATCGTCGGCGCCATCGACTTCTTCGGCCCCGCGGGCAAGCGAATCATCGTCGTCGGCGATGGCCCGGTCACCCTGCTGCGCGAGCAGGATGCGCAGGAGGGGCGCTACCACTACGACCTCGACGACGTCGGCCCGGGCTCGCATGCCGAGGTGGCGGAGCGCGTCGAGGGCGCGATCGGGATCTGGCCGGCGGTGATCGTGATCAGCCTCGACCTGGCCACCGCCTCGAAGGATGGCCCGGCCCACGCGCGCGACGAGCTGATGCGGCTGACCCGGCAGGCCGAGAACGCGGTCGCCGTGCCCGTTGTGATCGGCTATGCGCCGTCGGCCGGCGCGGGCGCCGACCAGCTCGAGCTGGCCAAGTCGCTGCAGCCCTGGTTCCGCGCGATCCTGTGCAAGGCCGGTCCGCTGCGCGTGTGCGTGGACGGCTTCGATCACTACGGCGACCCGGACGGCCTGCGCGAGGCGGTGCGGCACGCGGTCTCCGATGCGCTCGTGCGTCACCGCGACCAGCGCGCCAGCACACAGGTGGGCCGATGAGCGGGCCGATGACCGGTGGCGCGAGCGCACTGCTTCGGGTCGTCGCGCTGCTTTCGGCCGCGACGTCACTGGGGCTCGCGCCGGTGCCGATGCAGGTGCCCGTGGCAGCCCCGAGCGACTACTGGGGCGTCAGCCTCGGACTGCATCCGGAGCTGGCCGAGAGCCACGCGCTCGACTTCCCGCCCGACGTCGCACCGCTGCCGGGCCTCGGCGTGCGCGCCGTCCTGCTGCCGGTCTCGCGGGCGCAGCGTGACGTGGGCTCGAGCGCGCTGCTGTCGGGAACCGACTCCGTGTCGGCGTCGCAGCTGGCGCGCGTCGCCGCAGCGAGCCACGGGCGCGGACTGCACACCGCCCTCATGCCCTTCGTGCGACTGCAGCGCGGGCCGGTGACCGACTGGCGCGGGCGGCTGTCGCCCCAGGACGTCGACGCATGGTTCGCGTCCTACGCGGCCTTCATCCTCGAGCAGGCGGCCGTGGCGCAGCGCGCGGGCATCGGCATGCTCGTCGTCGGCAGCGAGCTGTCCAGCCTCTCGTCCGAGCGGCACGCACCGCAGTGGGCGTGGCTGTGCGCCGAGGTTCGTCGCGTGTATCCGGGGCTGCTCGCCTTCGTCGTCAACCACGACGCCCTCGACGCCACCGCGGCGGCGCCGTACGTCGACGTCATCGGCGTGAGCGCCTACTTCCCCCTGGCGCGCCAGGCCGGGGCCGACCCCTCGACGATGGCCAGGGCCTGGGGGCGTGCGTCACAGCGGCTCGCCGGGCTGCAGCAGCGGGTTGATCGGCCCCTGGTGCTCTTCGAGGTGGGCTACCCGAGCCGTGCGGGCGGCGCCGTGCGGCCCTGGGACGACACCGTGGGGACTCCGGTCGACGTCGTCGAGCAGCGGCGTGCCTATGCCGCGGCCGTCGATGCGCTGCTGTCGGCACCGCACATCTCCGGGGCGCTGTTCTGGACGTGGCTCGGGCCCGGCGGGAGCTACGATCGCCACTACACCCCGCGCGGCAAGCCGGCCATGGGCGAGCTGCGCAGGCTGCTGTCACAGCGCGGACCCGGCTGGCGGCGCGCCGTCAGCCGCGGCGGTTGAGCGCCCAGTCGTAGTTGGTGAACTCGACAGGGTGCCCCGCGGCCCGCGCTGCGCGCAGCGCCTCGGCGCCCTGCGCCTCGAGGTAGTGCTCGACGAAGTCCAGCAGCGTGCCGCCCCAGGGTCCGGCGTGCTTCTCGAAGTCCTCGCGGTACCACTCGAAGATGGGGTTGAGGTGGATGCGCCCGTCGTCGACCGCGACGTGCCGTGGGTCGTTTACGAACGCGCGCGTCGCGTCGTCGAGCTGGGCGTCCAGCTGTGAGGGCTCGAAGGGCGCCGCGCGCAGCGTCGGGCAGGAGGCGGACGCGCAGTTGATGGCGGCGTGGATGCGCGCGTCGCCGAACCCGCGGATCCGCTCGTGCTCGAGGTCGTAGAGGTTGATGGTGTCGCCGTCGAGCTCGAAGGACAGCGCGTAGAAGAAGCCGAAGCCCGCCTTCGGCTCGACGGCGCCGCGCACGTCGTGCACCGACTCGATCGGCCAGTGGGCCATCACGGCGTGCACTACGAGCGCGTTGTACGCGTTGAGGTAGTAGGCGAGGCGGGCATCGTCGTCGGCGAACAGCGCCGGTGTGCTGCGCGGGCCCGTGACGGCGAGCGAGGCCACGTACTGCGACAGCGGCTGTTGCTGGGCGGACAGGCGGTCGTAGTCGACGCCTCCGTCCACCACGTACTGCTCGAGCACCCGTCCGAGTCGCTCCTGGCTGAAGTCGGTGGCGGCGGCGGCGGCTGGCGGTGGGGACCCGGCCGCAACCCGGTTGAAGCCGAGCAACAAGCGCACCCCGAACCAGAGTACGGCGGCGCCGGCGAGCGCGAGGGCGGCGAGGGCGATGGGACGCATGGCGAGCTTACGCGGGGGCGGGGCCGCCGTTACCGACCGTGGTCGGCGGCGGCGCCCCTCCGTTGTACACTGCCGCCATGGTCGCCGCGATCCACGCCAACCATGCGGGTACGAGCTTTCCCAAGGCCCCCGGGGTCGCGGACGCGCTGGCGGGCGTGCTGTCGGGGCCGCCGGAGGTCGGGATCGCGGCGCTATCACAGGCCCACGCCGCGAGCTGCGCGTGGCTGGGCATCGAGGCGCCGGAGCGGCTGCTGCTGACCCCCGGGTGCACGAGCGCGCTATCGGTCGCCGTCGGCGATCTGCCGTGGCAGCCAGGCGATGTCGTCGTTACCAGCAGCCTCGAGCACCACGCGCTGGCGCGGCCGGTCGAGCGGCTGGTGCGTGACCGCGGTGTCGTGCACGAGCAGCTCGCCTACGCACCTGGCACACCGGTGGACCTCGATGGGCTGCGGGCGGTGCTGCGTCGCGGCAACGTGCGGCTGGTGGCGACGACCGCCGCATCGAACGTGACGGGTGAGGTGCTGCCCGTTTCGGAGATCGCAGCGCTCGCGCACGAGGCGGGCGCGCTGTACCTGCTCGACGCCGCCCAGACGCTGGGTGTGTTGCCGCTCGACGTGGGGACCGTCGGCGCGGACCTGCTGACGTTCGCCGGTCACAAGGCTGTGATGGCGCCCCACGGGATCGGTGGCCTGTGGGCGGCGCCGCACGTGCTGTTCGAGTCGCCGAGCGCGGTGTGCGAGCTGGGCGTGGACGGGCGGCCGGCCGGGGCGTGCAGCCCGTTCCCGGGCTACTGCGATGTGGGCTCCGTGAACCTCGCGGCGGCCGCCGGCTTCGGCGCAGCGGTGGCGTGGCACGTCGAGCAGGGCGCGGCTGCTGGCCAGCGCGCATGTGCCCTCGCCGGGAGGCTGCGCGCTGCGCTCGCCGAGCGTGCGGGCTGCGAGCTGCTGGGCGGCCCCCAGGGGCCGTACACTGCAACGCTGTCGGTGCGCATCGCGGGTCTTGCACTCGAGCGCGCCGAGGGGCACTTCGCGGCTGCGGGCATCACCGTCCGGGCCGCGCAGCACTGCGCGCCGATGGCACTGCAGGCGCTCGGCGCGCCGGAGGGTACGTTGCGCATCAGCTTCGGTGCGCTCAACATGGACGACGACGTCGACGCGGTCCTCGCGGCCGTCGACGCCACAGAGGGAGGCGCAAATGACTGACGGACGCACCACGGCGATGGACCTGATCAAGACCATGAGCAACGCCGAGCGCGACGAGGTGATGCGCGCCGGCGTGGCGCCGCGCTTCGAGGACCTGGTCGGCTGGGAGTTTGCCGGCACCAACACGCCACCGATCACCGCGCTGATCGGGATCCGCAAGTTCAAGAAGGGCTTCTACGAGGGCGCGCCGCTCGTCAGTGGCGGGCCCGAGCCGTTCATCCAGGGCTACAACGTCAAGGTCGAGCAGAACGGCATCGGTCAGCCCCACAACGCGCGGCCGAGCGAGGAGGCGCCGAAGCGCCACGACTTCTATCGGGTCTGCGCGATCACCGACGGCATGCAACACGACCGCTACCCCAACGCGATGCTGCTGCACTACGGTTTCGGCGGCAACGGCGCATCGCCCGGGGGCTGGCTGCGCGACTACCTCGTGCAGGTTCATCCCGACGATCGCGACCTGCTGCTCGGCAGGGCGTATGCAGCGCCCTTCGGCGGCCGCGGCTTCTCGGTGAGCTTCTTCGTGCTCGAGCGCAACAACCCGCACGACTTCAACGGCTGAAGCGAGCGACACCGCGGGCGGCGTGTCCACCTCGCAATTCCGCAGCGATCCGCTAGGGTGCCGGCCCAGTGAGCATTCACACGATCGCAGAGACCTACTTCATCCCCGCCCAGTTGATACTGGCGATGCTCGGGATGGGCGCGACGCTCACGATGCAGGAGTTCATCGACGTGCTGAAGGACCCGCGGGGTCTGTCGCTGGGTCTCGCGCTGCAGCTGATCTTCGTGCCGGCGCTGGCGCTGCTCTTCATCTACGGGTTTTCGCTGAGCCCCGGCTGGGCGGTGGGTCTGCTGCTCATCGCGGTCGTCCCCGGTGGCGCCTTCTCCAACCTGCTGACCTACATCGGCAAGGGCAACGCGGCGCTGTCGGTCTCGCTGACCACCGCCTCGAACATCCTGTGCGTCTTCACCATCCCGCTGCTGCTCGACCTCGTAGTTGCGGACTTCATGCCGGCCGACTTCGAGGTGCCGACCGAGCGCATCGTCAAGGAGATCATCGGCTACCTGCTCGTGCCCCTCGTCGTCGGGATGGTCATCCTGCGCGCACGTCCCGATCTGGCCGGCCCGATTGCGCAGTGGTCGATCCGCGGAAGCCTGGTCCTGCTGGCAACGATCGTCGTGAGCTCGCTCGGCAGTGGCCGCATCAAGGTGGCGGAGTACGGCTGGGGGCCGCCGCTTCGACTGATCCTCTTCGGCATCCTGCTCTCGCGGTTGAGCACGCTGCTGTGTCGCCTCTTCGGTCGCTACGACGACGACACGACCGCGATCGCGATCGAGGTGGTGGTGCGCAACATCGCCGTGGCGCTCTTGCTGGTGCACTTCTTCTTCCCGGGACACCCGGCCCAGGCGCACGTGCTGTACAGCTGCCTCTTTTACGCGGGTGCCGCCTTCTTCATCGGCTTGCCCATCGCGCTCGACAATCGCCGCGGCCGCAGCGCCGCATGGCCGCTGGCGCCCCGTCCCCGTCCCCGTCCGGCCGAGTAGCGGCCGGTCGCTGGCTCGACCGGTCAGCCGCGGAGGCTTCCGCCCGGTGTCGACAGTCGCTATTGTGCGCGGATGACCGCCACCGCCAAGCTCCTCGCCCTGCCGCCGCAACCCGAGGGTCTGGCGTGGCCGACCGATGCGTTCCCGCAGGCAGCACTCGACGCGCGGGTGGACCGCGCCGCCCTCGATGGACTGCTGGACCATGCGTTTTCGGAGCCGGAGCCCGACGACATGGACCGGACCCACGGCGTTGCGATCGTTCATCGCGGCGCGGTGGTCGCCGAGCGCTACCGCCCCGGTGCGGGCCCCGACGACACCTTCCTGTCCTGGTCGATGGCCAAGAGCATCACCTGCGCGCTGGTCGGCATCCTGGTGCGCCAGGGCCGGCTGGACATCTCGCAGCCGATACCCGTCAAGGAGTGGGCCGAGGGCGATCCGCGCGCCCGCATTACCATCGATCAGCTGCTGCGCATGGTCGATGGCCTGCGCTTCCGCGAGGCCGAGCACCTGGGGGGCGGCTCGGTGCGCTACTACGCGCCCGACGAGTCAGACGTCATCCCCATGCTCTACGGCGACGGCAAGGGCGATGTGGCGGCGTTTGCCGCGACGCTCCCGTACCTGGCGGAGCCCGAGGCGAAGTGGAACTACAACAGCGGCGCGAGCAACCTGCTGGCGCGCCTGGTGAGCGAGACGATCGGCGGCGGGCGGACTGAGATGCTCGACTTCATGCGCACCGAGCTCTTCGAGCCGCTCGGCATGAAGAGCGCCGATCCGCGCTTCGACGACGCGGGCAACTTCATCGGCTCGGCGACCTGCTACTGCAGCGTGCGCGACTACGCGCGCTTCGGCTACCTGCACCTGCGCGACGGCGTGTGGGATGGCGCGCGCGTCCTGCCCGAGGGTTGGGTCGACTACGTGCGCACCCCCTCACCGCAGTCGGACGGCACCTACGGCGCGCACTTCTGGACCGTGCCCGGCAGCCTGGGGACCTTCTACTGCAGCGGCATGGGCGGGCAGCGCATCATGATGGTGCCGAAGCTGGACCTGGTCGTGGTGCGTAGCGGCAAGACCGCGCCCGAGAAGGTTGGGGCCGTGGTGCAGTACTGCAAGTCGCTCGTGGATCTGTTTCGTCCGACGGCGTGACGCGCGCGTAACGTGCGCGATGCGCCTAGCCGGCGATGCGCGCGAGCACGCCGTCGAGATCGGCGGCGCTCATGCGGCGGGGGTTGTTGCCGAGCCGCTCCAGGTTCACCTGCGAGCTCATCCATGCGCGGTCGTCTGGCGCCGCGGCACCGAGCGAGCGCAGGTCGCCCACCAGTCCGACCCGCGACATAAGTGCGTCGAAGCGCTTGCGCGCATCCTCGGCGTCGGTCGCCCCCAGCAGCTGCACCACCTCGCCGGTCATCGCGCGGACGTGGTCGACGCCACGGGGGTCGGTCACGTCGTCTTCGCCAACCTTCGAGTTGAAGACGATCATCTCGCCGAGGCTCACGCCCACGGCGTGCCCGTGGGGCACGTCCCAGCGAATCGTCAGCCCGTAGGAGAGCGCGTGGCACGCGGTCGTCTTCGACACATCGATCGCCCGGCCGGCGAGGTACGCCGACTTGCACATGCCGAGCCGGGCCTCGGGGGTGGGGTTGTGGACGGCGGTCTCGAGATGCTCCATCGCGAGCTTGATCGCCGTCCGTGCGTCCTCACGTGAGACCTCGGTGGAGTTCACCGCCCACAGCGATTCGATGCCCTGGCACAGCGCGTCGATTCCGGTGGACGCGGTGATGGCTGTGGGCAGGGAGTTCGTCAGGTCCGGATCCACGATCGCCCAGCGTGGCCGCAGCGACGGATGCGCCACGGAGTACTTCTGCATGCCGTCGTACACGGTCGCGAAGTGCGTGGCCTCGCTGCCGGTGCCCGCGGTCGTCGGGATGAGGATCAGCGAGGCGGTCGTCTCGGCCAGCTTGGCGCCCTGGGCGAGCAGCTCGCGCAGCGGGCGATCCTGGGCGGCTGCGGCTGCAAGCAGCTTCGCCATGTCCATCGCCGAGCCACCTCCGACGCCGACGATCACCGGCGGTCCGCTCTCGGAGGCGCGCCGGACGGCGTCGAGTCCTGCGTCCACGTCCTCCACGGTCGGGTTGGGCGTGAAGCCGCTCACGCGCTCGACCACGCGGCCGGTGAGCTGGGGCTCGATCGCACTCTGTGCACCCGAGCTCGCATAGGAGCCGCGGCTGGTGACGAGCACGATGCGCTCGTTGCCGGCGGCATCGAGTGCCTCGCCCAGCCGTCCCACCGCGCCGGCGGATAGCCACCAGAGGGTCGGCGCGCTCACGACCGCAACCACGTCATCAGTCGGTCGCGCCGCTGCGCCGTGGTCGTCCCCGGTCGGCCGAGATCCTTGCGCGCGCCGGGGGCAAGTCCGATCTCCAGCAGGCTCGGGCCCGGCGACGAGGCCAGCTCCGTGAGTGCCGCCGCGAGATCGTCGTCGTCGCCGACCGTCTTCGCCGAGCGGTAGCCGCACGCCAGCGCGATGGCCGGCAGGTCGATGTCGAGGCCGATGCTGGGCTGTCCGCCGACCGAGTCGTGGACCCCGTTGTTGAGCACGACGTGCCTCAGGTTGTCCGGGCAGTGGCGTCCGATGATGGCGAGCGCGCCCATGTGCATGAGGATCGCACCATCGCCGTCGAGGCACCAGACACGCCGGTCCGGCTGCGCCATCGCGACGCCCATCGCGATCTGCGAGGCGTGGCCCATCGCGCCCACGTTGAGGAAGTCCGCGCCCGCATCGGTGCCGGTGGCGATGCGCAGCTCGTCGAGCTCTCGGCCTGCCTTGCCGGTGGTGGCGACCACGGCGTCGCGCGGGCCCGCGATCTCGACGAAGCTCCGCAGCGCGTCCTCGCGGCTGCGCGTGAAGCGGGGCGTGGGCTTGGGGCTGCTCTCCGGAGCGAATGTGCCCTTGCCGACAACCAGGGCGACGGGTCCCTTGCGCTCTTCGGCGTGCTCGACGGCCCACTTGGCATCGGCCGTGGCCGCCTCGGTCGAGCGACCGAGCACGCGGTGCGGGATCGCGAGATCGTCGAGCATGGACAGCGTGATCGCGCCCTGCACCATGTGCTGCGGCTCGTCGCTGACGCCCGGCTGGCCGCGCCACCCGACCAGCAGCACCATCGGGATCCCGTAGACCTCGTGGTGGGCGAGCGACGACAGCGGATTGACGGCGTTGCCCTGTCCGGAGTTCTGCATGTAGACGAGCGCAGGCTTGCCGGTGCCGAGGTAGTAGCCGACGGCGAGTGCCACGCTGTTGCCCTCGTTGGCGGCGATCAGGTGGCGGTCGGCGGGGAGCTCGCGGCTGATGTAGGCGCAGAAGTCCTTGAGCAGCGAGTCGGGCACGCCGGTGTAGAAGCCGACCCCGGCCTCCTCGAGAGCTTGCCTCAGTGATTCACTGGGAACGCGGTCGGTCATCACACACCCGGGATGAGGGCCAAGACGTCTTTGATCGACATGCAGCGATCCTCCACCTCGTGCGCCCGGCCGCTGCGCAGGATGGTCTCCGCCGTCTCGACCATCGCCGGATACGCGGCGCGTAGGAGATGGTTGGCATGGATCACGATGTCGGCGCCGGCCGCCTGAAGCTCCGACTCCGGCACGTGGCTGAACGTGCTCGGCACGACGACCAGGGGCACCTTCGGGTCGAGCTCGCCGTAGCGGCGCGCCATTTCGAAGTACTCGGCCGGGTCCTTGGACTTGTAGTGGATCATCACCGCGTCGGCGCCGGCGGCGATGTAGATCTTCGCGCGCATGATGGCGTCGTCGGTGCCCTTGTCGAGCACCATCGACTCGATGCGCGCGATGATCATGAACTCGTCGGTCACCTGCGCCTGCTTGCCGGCCCTGATCTTGGCGGCGAACTGCTCGGGCTCGTCCTGGGTCTGCTCGACGTCCGTGCCGAACAGCGAGTTGCGCTTGAGCCCCACCTTGTCCTCGATGACGAGCGCGGAGACACCAAGGCGCTCGAAGGTCTTCACGCTGAACACGAAGTGCTCGGTAATACCGCCGGTGTCGCCGTCCACGATGATCGGCTTGGTGCTCGCCTCGAGGATGTCCGAGAGCGTCGACAGTCGCGACGTGAGGTCGACCAGCTCGATGTCGGGTCGGCCCTTGGCCGTCGAGTCCGTCAGGCTGCTGAGCCAGATGGCGTCGAACTCCCTGCGGACGCCGTCCACATCGACGTGGGTATGCTCGGCGATCAGCGCGGTGAGGCCGTTGTGCGCCTCGATCACGCGCACGATGCCCTTGGCCGACAGCAGCCTGCTGAGCCGCCGCCGGCGAATGTCTGGCGTGGTGCCGATCTCGCGCAGGTTCTTGTTGAGCGCCGTCGACGAGACGCCCTCGGTGTACTCGGGCTCCACGAGCTTGCCGCCCCACTCGGCCAGCGTCTCCACGACGCGCGCCCGCGTCGCGGCCTGCACGCCGGTGGACCAGTCGCTGCCGTGCACGACGAAGTCCGGCTGCAGCTTGCGCAGGTTCGGCACGTAGTCGAGCGTCTCCTGGGGGATCACGTGTGCGACGCCCTTGAGCTCCGTCACGACGATGCGGCGCTGCTCGTAGTCCAGGTACGGCAGCCGCTTGTAGCTCGCGATCGCCTCGTCGGTCAGCAGGCCGAGCGTCACCTCGCCGAGCTCGCGCGCGACTTTGATGATGTTGAGGTGGCCGGGGTGCACCAGATCGGCACTCATGGCCACGTAGACGACTGGGCGTTTTTCGTCGGACATCGGGGCGGATCTATACGGGCTGGCCGGGCGGTGCGCAACCTGGGGGAGTGGCGTTTTACGCTACGATTCAGCCACTCCCGCCCTTTTCGACGGGCTGCCCGAATCTGTTACCCTCGCGGCCATCGGCGCCAGGGCGACGTCGATGAAGTAGCGAACTGAGGGACGACGATGGCAGGCAACAGGTCGCTCACCGGCAAGAATCTCGAAGCGGCGATGCGCATGCTGGAGCGCGTCTCCGGTGTCCTCGATGCGGCCGACATCAAGTACTGCCTCGACGCCGGCACGCTGCTCGGCATCGTGCGCGAGAACCGCTTGCTGCCATGGGACAACGACATGGACATGGCCGTCTCGCGCACCGAGCTGCCGAAGCTCGAGGCGGCGCTCGATGAGATCCGCGCGCTCGGCTACAAGGCGCGCATCAACAAGCACGTGAAGGACGACCCGCCGATGCTCATGACCGAGCCGCGCATCGTGAAGGTCTGGGTGCCCGAGTTCGTGTTCCTCCGGGCGGTCATTCTCGACATCTTCATCAAGACCAAGGTGGACGACGAGTACACCTGGGCCGAGGGCACCAAGCGCTACGCGCGCAAGTCCGTGCCGGCGCACTTCCACGACGAGCTGACCCGCATCGAGTTCGCCGGCAACTCGTATCCGATCCCGGCGGACGCCGAGGGCTACCTGACCCAGCGCTACGGCGACTGGCGGACGCCGAAGAAGGACTGGGACCACATCGTCGACGACAAGTCGCTCGCCTGAGCGGCGGCGGCGCGTGCGTCAGCGCTCGGGTGGACCGGTCCAGCCCTTGTCCGGCAGACGGCGCGGGTAGTCGTCGAGGTAGCTGTGCAGGTGCACGAGGCTGTGGTCCGCCTCGAGCTGGATGAACGCGTACGCGGGCGGGCCATGGCTGAACGGCATGGGTGAGACGGCCTCGAAGTCGGTGGCGATCTGGTGGTTGGTCCCCGGCAGCGCCGAAAACGGGATCCCGCGCCAGCTACCGGACAGCGGGCGATGCACGTGCCCGAAGAAGAGGTGCCGCACGTTTGGGTGCGCCGTGACGATGGAGGCGAAGCTGCCGGCGTCGTCGAGCTTCATGCGGTCGAGTGACGGGAAGCCGATGTCGAAGGGCGGGTGATGCATGAAGAGATAGACCGGCCGGTCGCCGGCCTCGCTCAGCTGCTCCGAGAGCCACCGGCGGCGCGCCTCGCAGTAGAGCCCCGAGGGCTTGCCCTCGTCGACGGTGTCGAGCAACAGCAGGACGCCCTCGTCGGAGTCGATGCGATACTGGATGAAGCCGTCGTCGTCGCGCGGCGACTCGGGGAAGACCTCGAGGAAGTCCCCGCGCCGGTCGTGGTTGCCGAGGATCAGGTGGTGCGGGATCGTCAGCTGCTGCAGTACCTCGCGCAGCACCCGGTACGCGTCGAGCTCGCCACCGTTGGCGAGGTCGCCCGTGATGACGCAGAAGCCGAGGTCATCGGCGTAGCGGTTGATGTCGGCGATGCATGCCTCGAGGCGTCGCACCGGGTCGAGGCCGTGCAGCAGGCCGCCGTGGGGGACGAGGTGGGGGTCCGTGATCTGAACGAATCGCATGCGTGCCAGGCCGCTACGTTAGCGCATCGGGCCCGCCGCGACGACGCCGCGGCGCCCCCCGCATCCCGGCTCGTAACTCGGACGGGTGCGTATTTGCTGAAGTTGTCGAGTGCACGGAAGCTGCGCACGCCGCTTTCCGGGTCGGCGCCCGCGGTTGACCGAATTCGAGGGGCACGGTGGGCTATGATCGTGTAGAGCTTCCGCGCGCATCGTCCGGGGGGGCCGGGCAGGAGCGGGACATGATCAAGAAGCTGTGGGGACTCAAGAACCTGGTGCACGACGCGGTCGAGGAGACGACCAACCTCGTCGAGCGCACGCACGACTCGGTCGCCGAGAAGCCGCTGCGGTATCTGCAGTACGTGCCGGGCGTCGACAAGTCGGCGGAGGCGATCGTGGGCGCGGAGCAGTCCACGGCGGGCGCGGTGTTCGATGCGATCCGACGCGTCAACCGGGGCATCGATCGTGTGACCGACACACCGCTGTCGCTGGCGGCCGAGCATGGCATCGGTGAGGGTGCGCCGGCTGAGCTGCCGCAGGGGGCCGACCCGCCGGTCCACAACGCCGTGGGCTTCTACGTCGACCAGGCGGAGGGCGCGATCAACGGCGTGCTCGGCGACTACCTGCGTCAGCGCGGCAATCACCTGTCGCTCGAGATGGGGCTGCGCAGCGGCGGCCAGCCCGTGGCGCTCGAGTCCGAAGCGCTGGCGGCTACCCTTCCCAAGGCTGGTCCCCGCGTGTGCCTCTTCGTGCATGGTCTCGCGACGACGGAGTGGTCCTGGGGCTTCTACTCGGACGAGCACTACGGCGAGCCCGGCGTGAGCTACGCGACGCAGCTGGCGCGCGACCTGGACCTCACCTCACTGTTTGTCCGCTACAACAGCGGCCGGCACATCTCCGACAACGGGCAGGAGCTGTCCGCGCTGCTCGAGCGCCTCGTGGATGAGTACCCCGGCGGCATCGAGGAGCTCACGCTGATCGGCCACAGCGCCGGCGGGCTGGTCGTGCGCAGCGCTGCGCACTACGCGCGCGAGGCGGGCGCCGAGTGGCTCACGCGACTGCACAACATCGTCTGCATCGGCTCGCCGCACCTGGGCGCACCGCTCGAGCAGGCGACCAACGTGCTCACCTCGGTGCTCGGCTTCTTCGACGTGCCGGGCACGCAGGTGCCCGCCGAGATCCTCAACGCTCGCAGTGACGGCATGAAGGACCTGCGCTTCGGCTACACCGTCGACGAGGAGTGGGTCGACCGCGACCCCGACGCGCTGCTCGACGACAACCGCAAGGAGATGCCGTTCGTCGACGGCGTCTCCTACTACTTCGTCGCCGGTCACATGTCCGAGGACAGGGCGCACCCCGGGAGCTGGCTGCTGGGCGACCTGCTTGTGCGCGTGCCGAGCGCGGGTGGCATCTCGAAGACCGGGCGCATGCCCTTCCGCTTCGGCAAGACCTTCCCCAACATGCGCCACCTGCACCTGCTCAACCACCCCGATGTCTACGCGCTGGTCAGGCAGGTCTGTGACGGGGGCATCGACCCCGCGACGATGCCCCACGACCCGGACGAGCTGTCGCCCGGTAGCTAGCGGCCACGCGCCACAGCGGCCGCTCGCGCGGCCACCGCCAACACCCGCCTGCGCGAGCCTGCAGAGCATTGGCGGTGGCGGCCCGCGCAGCCGGGCGCGGAACAGCTCGGCGTAGGAGCTCGCGGCCGGCGTCGGCGCGCAGCCCCACGCGAACATCACGCACATGACGGCCGAGCGCTGCTGCCGGAGTCGCACGCCTAGAGCTGCTCGATCGACTTGAGCAGCTCCGGAACGAAGTTGCGCCGCACGCGCACCAGGGACTCCCGGGCGAGCCGCCCACGGGTCTGCAGGATCTCGCCCATGGGCCCGGTCGTGTCGCCGCCGACCATGTCGTCGTCGAAGCTGTAGCTCGTGTACTCGAACTCGTCGTCGTCCGCGTTGGCGGTCGTGGGTGCCGCGAGGAGCGCCGCGCCGAGGGTTGCCAGAACAATCGTGTGTCGCATGCCAGTCACCTCCGTTGGGATTCACGGCTTGGTGGGTTGCCGGCTGCTCGATTCCCGAAAAACGATGCGGGGCGGACAACTTCCGGGAAAACGTCGCCGAGCTGCCACACAGGGATTGGCGGGCGCTTTGTCCGCTGGACCGCGGAGGTGCCATGCCGCAGGATGAAGAGCGTATGCAGGACGTGCAGAGCGCGGCCACCGTCGACCGGCTCATGCGAGCCCACGGTGGCTACGTTCGATCGCTGGTGCGACGTCAGGGCGTGCCGACGGCGGACGTGGCGGACGTCAGCCAGGAGGTGTGGATCGTGGTGGTGCGACGGCTGCACACCTTCGAGGGCCGCTCCGCGATTCGCAGCTGGCTCTACGGCGTGTCCAGGCGCGTGTGCCACGACTACTTCCGACGCGCGCATCGCCGCTACGAGCGGCCGCTCGAGCATGCACCCGAGCCGGCCCAGGATGCCGTGCAGCACCGAAGGCTCGAGGCGAGTCAGCAGCTGGAGCTCGTGCAGCGCGCGAGCGCCGAGCTCACGCCCGACCGCCTCGAGCTGCTCGATGCCATGGCCGCCGGGTCGGCGAGCGTGGAGACGCTGGCCAGGCGCCATCGGTGCGCGGACAAGACCGTCTTCAGCCGTCTGTACGCGGCCCGCGACCACCTCCGGCGTGCGCTGCGACGCGCGGGCTACGCCCTGCTGTGTGGGCTGCTGCCGACTCGACGAGCGGCGGCGCGCGGGCTCTCCGCGCTGTCCCCGTCGCCCGGCGGATGGGCGCTCGCCACGGTGACCTGCGCGTGTGCGGCTACGCTCATGGCGCCGGCCGCGCCCGACGCGCTCGAGGTTGCCGCCGGCGATGGCGCCGGGGTGCACGCACCCAGGCTGCTTCCGTATACGCGGCTGCCGCTGGCCGCGCAGGCGGAAGTGGTGGCGAGCGCGGCAGGCGTGCAGAGGGCCATGGCTCCGCGGGTCCTTCCGGCGCCGAACACGGCCGCCCCGGCTGGCACGGCGACCACCTCGAGCATCGAGTTCACCGTCTTCGATGTCGTCGAGCCGGCCGCGGAGCTGCGCCTGCGCCAGGTCGCCTTCATGGAGTTCGTGCCCTACTACTGACTGGATCCGCTCAACGCCGCTCTACGCCGCCTGCAGCGTGATCGCGACCTCGAAGCCGGGATGCAGGTTGCGTCCGGTGACGCTGCCACCCATGAGCTCGACGAGGTCGCGCACCAGCGACAGCCCGATGCCGGTGCCCTTCTGCCGCCGTGTCAGCTCGTCCTCCCCACGGAAGAACGGTTCGAAGATCGCCTGCAGGTGATCGCTCCGGACGCCTGGCCCGCTATCACGCACCCGCACCCGCACCGCCCCGTTCGCCGATGTGCAGTCGACGCGCACGCGGCGGGCATCGTCGCCCTGGCCGTACTTGAGCGCGTTGTCGAGCACGTTGAACAGCACCTGCTTGAACGCGTCCACGTCGAGCTCGACCGCGGGCAGGTCGGCGTCCACGTCGACCTCCAGCTCGAAGCCCTCGGCTGCGATGTGCGGTCCCATCAGGTCGGCGACCTCGCGTACGACCGCGCCAACGTCCGCGCGGACCATGTGGGCGCGCCGCTTGCCGCGCCGTAGCTCGCCGTGCTCCATCACGTTGTTGATCAGCCGCGTCAGCCGCTCACCCTCCGCGGAGATCGTGTCGTAGTACTCGAGGCGCGTGGCCTCGTCCTCGACGATGCCCTCGCGCAGCATCTCGCCGTACATGCGGATGGCGGTCAGCGGCGTGCGCAGCTCGTGGGTGACCGCGGAGACGAAGTTGTTCTGTCGCTCGGCGAAGCGCACGCGCACGGCTGCCATTCGGTAGAGCGCCAGCAACCCCAGCACGGCCGCAGCCGACAGCAGCACCGACAGCCCGTACAGCAGCCCGCCGGCGTCCTCGTCGTCCAGCCGTGACAGGCGCAGGTGCACGCGCTGCCCGTCGAGCGGCGCAGCAAGTGCGTGATCGAAGCCGTAGGCGTCGTCGTCGGCGACCGGCGATGGGCCGGTCGACAGCGAGGCCACCGCACGCAGGCCCTGGGAGCCGAGGATCCAGCTCTCGATCGTGCCGACCAGCTGCGGCACGTCCACCACCAGGCCCTCGCGGCGCGCCCTGTCCGCCGACTGCCGCTCCAGCACCAGCGTGTCGTCGTCGACCGGCAGCACGACGAAGCTCGCCGACAGCTCGGCCTGGCGGCGCTGGCGCACCTTGACGCTGCGGTTGAGCATGCGCAGCACGTCGGGGCTGCTGCGCCTGGCGAGCGGCTCGCTGTCGGCTCCGCTCGCGGGGTCGTTGCCACCGAATGCCGGCACGTCCGTCTGAGCATCGAGCCGGGCGCGCACGCGCTGGACTGCGCCGCGCACCCGCTGCGCGCGCTGTCCGGAGAGCCGCGGCTCGGCGAGCAGGTGCACCGCGGTGTCGCGGCGGTAGTAGCCGACGACGAAGCTCGACCAGCGCTCGGGGTCCGTGTTCAGCGCGTCGTAGGCGGCGCTCGGGCGCTTCGCCTCGTGCTGCAGCAGGCTGCCGATCTCGCGCTCCGCCTCGTCGAACACGCGCTCCGCGACCATCCTGTGGCGCAGCAGCCGCTGCTCCTCGAGCCGCGAGAGCGCCGAGCTCATCAGGCCGGCGATCGCCGACAGCAGCACCACACCGAGGGCGATGAAGCTCCAGCGCAGGTGCGACAGCGACGAGCCGCTCAGACGCACAACCGGTAGCCCTGCCCGCGCACCGTGGCGATCAGCTCGCCGTGGGGGCCGAGCTTCTTGCGCAGCTTGGCGATGTGCACGTCGACGGTGCGCGTCTCGAGCCGCCCGCTGTTGTTCATGTCCCAGCCGTCGCGCAGCAGGGTGCGCCGGCTGACGATGCGGCCCTGCTCGCGGCAGAGCACCCGCAGGATGCGCACCTCCCGCGCGGTCAGGGCGTAGACCTCATCGCCGCAGCGCGCCTCGCTGTGGGCGGGCACGACCTGCAGCGGTCCGATGTCGAACTCGGTGCTCGACGCCTCGCTCGAGCGGCGCAGCAGCGCGTCGAGGCGCGCCGTCAGCTCGCGGATGCCGAAGGGCTTGGTGACGTAGTCGTTGGCGCCGCTCTCGAAGCCGCGCACGATGTCGTCCTCGTCGCCCTTGGCGGTCAGCATGAGCACCGGAACGTCGCGGCCGGCCTCGCGCAGGCGCTCGCACACCAGGAAGCCGTTGAGCTCCGGCAGCATGATGTCGAGGACGATCAGGTCCCAGCGCTCCGACAGCCCGCGCTGCAGCCCGTCGGCGCCGTCGGTGGACGGGTGGACCTCGTAGCCGCGGTAGCGCAGCACGTCGCAGAGGCCGCGCAGGATGCTCGCCTCATCCTCGATGATCAGCACGCGGCCCCGGGTGGGCGTCTCGGCGGCATCGGACACAGCTTCAATTGTAGCCCATCGCCCGTCGCCGTCGCCCGCGCCCAACGTAAAACGAACGTAAAAGTGCGGCGCCCCGTTTTACCGAGGCTTTGCCTCGCGCCGTGCGCCGGTGCGTCAGGTTGGAAGGAGTGCTCCGGAGCGGGTCCGGAGGCGAACACGGGAGCGGGTGATGCAAGACAACAGCGAGTCCTCGGTGATGTTCAACCTGGCGGAGATCATGCAGCTCGAGGACGAGCGCGTCGACGCGGAGCACGCCGCCGAGCGCGCACGCCTCGCCGAGCTGGAGCGACTGCGCGTCGAGGCGGCTGCGCAGGCGCAACAGGAGCGGCAGCGCGAGGTCGACGCGCATGAGCGACAGCAGCAGCAGGTCCGGGAAGACGAGCTGCAGCGTCGCGCCGACCACGAGGCGACGCTGCTGCGCACCCGTCTCGAGGTCGAGCGCAACGAGCGGCTCGAGCGAGAGCGGCTGGCCCTCGAGCACGCCCGTGCGCTTGCTGCTGTGCCGAGCGCGCCACGGTCACGCATCGCGCTGGTGGCGTCGATGGCGGCCGGTGCCGTCGCCGTGGCGCTTGCCGCCGGGTACGTCGGGCTGCTGCAACCCCGCGTGGAGGCCGAGCGGGACCGCGTTGCCCACGCGCAGCGGCAGGCCAATGCGAGCGCGGCGAGCAACTCGGCCCTGCGCACGCACATCGCGCACCTCGAGGCAGCGCGTGCTGCTTTGCCGCCCACACTCGCCGCGGCTCCCGCACCTGCGGTCGACGACCCGCCGGTGGAGGCATCGCGTCCGCAGACACAGCGCAGGCGGCCGGGTACGCGTCCGCCGCGTCGCCAGCCCGCGCGTCGGCCGTCTGCGGCACCCTCGGACGGTCTCGAGGACCTCGACTCGTCCGACCCCGATCCCCTCAGGGGCATCCTCGGCACCGGCCGCTGACCGCGGCCACGCTCCGTGGTGGTACGGCGCGTCGCGGCCTGTTATGGAGGGGCCATGGCAAACGACACGGTGGACAAGGGCCTGGTCATCTCGATGCACTACACGCTGCGGGACGACCAGGGCGGCACGATCGACAGCTCCGAAGGTGAGGAGCCGCTGTCGTTCCTCTTCGGCTCGGGCGAGATCGTCGAGGGGCTCGAGACGGAGCTCTTGGGCAAGTGCGTGGGCGACAAGGTAAAGGCTGTCGTGCCACCGCAGGCGGCTTACGGCGAGAAGGAGGGCGACGGTCCGAAGGCGGTCTCGCGCGACGAGTTCCCCCCCGGCGTCGAGCTCGAGGAGGGCCTGTGCTTCGAGGTGGAGGACGATGACAGCCACACCGAGACCTATTGGATCGTCGGCCTCGAGGAGGACATGGTCCACATCGACATCAACCACCCGCTCGCGGGCCTGACGCTGCACTTCGATGTCGAGATCACCGCCATCCGCAAGCCGACTGCCGAGGAGCTGGACCACGGTCACGCGCACTGAGGAGCCCCGATGTCCGACGCGCCCATCTCCACCGTCACGGCCAACGGCATCGAGATCGCCTACCTCTCACAGGGCGAGGGCCCGCTGCTGCTGTGCCTGCACGGCTTCCCCGACACGCCCCACGGCTTTTCGCACCAGCTGTCGTTCTTCGCCGAGCAGGGCTACCGCGTCGTCGCGCCGTTCCTGCGCGGCTACGCGCCGACGGCGCAGCCACCGGGCGCGAGCTACCAGTCGGCGGAGCTCGCCCACGACGCGCTCGCTCTGATCGAGGCGCTCGGCTACGAGCAGGCGGTGATCTACGGACACGACTGGGGCACGGCACCCGCCTACGGCGCCGCGGTGCTCGCACCCGAGCGCGTGCAGCGGCTGATCGCGGCGGCGGTGCCCTACGGGCCGTCGATGGGCGTCGCGCTGATGACCGACCCGGCGCAGCAGCGGCGCTCCTGGTACATGTTCTACTTCCAGACGATGCTCGCCGAGCTGGCCGTGCCCCTCAACGACTTCGCGTTCATCGAGGGCCTCTGGAACGACTGGTCCCCTGGCGGCTATCCGGCGGAGGCGCTGGCGGCGGCCAAGCGCACCCTCGCGCAGCCGGGCGTACTCAGCTCGGCGCTCGCGTACTACCGCGTGGCGCTCGACCCCACCCGCCGCCGGCCCGAGCTGCAGGCCGACGAGGAGCGCATCGGCCGCGACCTCATCAGCGTCCCGACGCTCTACCTGCACGGCCAGGACGACGGCTGCATCGGCTACGACGTGACCGAAGGCATGGCGAGCCTCTTCAGCGCGGGGCTGCAGCGCGAGGCGCTCCCCGGCGCGGGGCACTTCCCGCACATGGAGGCGGCCGACGCCTTCAACGCACGGGTACTGGCGTTCCTGCGGCCGTGATCCGCTGCTGACTTGACTCGCTTGTCGGGTCTGTCACAAATGGCGCCCATGTCGAAGAACCGAGGCGCACCCACCGACGTGCCGGCCGTGCTTGCGCGGGTCGAGCGTCCCACGCGGGCGGTCGTCACCGCGGGCATGCCCTACGCGAACGGGCCGCTGCACCTGGGACACCTCGCGGGCGCGCAGCTGCCCGGCGACATCTACGCGCGCTGGCTCGGACTGCTGATCGGCAGGGACAACGTGCTCTACGTGTGCGGCACCGACGACCATGGCTCGACCAGCGAGCTGGCGGCCATGCGCGCGGGCGTGTCGATCCGCGAGTTCCTCGACGGCATCCACGCGCAGCAGCGCGAGACGGTGCGGCGCTACGGCATCGGGCTGGATGCCTACTCGGGGACCTCGCGTCCGGAGTGCTACGAGCAGCACGTCGAGCTGTGCCAGGCATTCATGCGGCGGGCGATCGACCAGGGCATGCTCAGCAAGCGCAGCAGCATGCAGTGGTTCGACCCGAAGGCGGGTCGCTTCCTGCCCGACCGGCTCGTCGTCGGCGGCTGCCCGAACCCGAAGTGCGACAATACCGAGGCCTACAGCGACGAGTGCTCGGTCTGCGGTAGCCAGCACGGTCCGGGGGACCTGATCGATCCGCGCAGCACCATCAGCGACGGAACGCCGGAGATGCGCGAGACGACCCACCTGTGGCTCGACATGTGGAGCGTCTCCGAGACGCTGGCGCAGTGGCTCGACGGCAAGAAGAAGACCTGGCGTGCCGGCGTGCTGTCGGACGCGCGCCAGACCCTCTACCCATCGCTGAGCTTCGATCGCGAGCACGAGGACGACTACAAGGGCTTCAAGACAGAGCTGCCCAAGCACAAGCTCAAGTACGGCGTCGGCGGTCAGGTCGTGCTTCGGTTTGATGACAAGGCCGGGCTGAAGACCGCGCGCGAGGCGCTGACCGGGCGCGGCATCGAGAGCGCCCTGGTGGACGGCTGGGCGCACCGCTCGATCACCCGCGACATCGCCTGGGGTGTGCCGGTGGTCGAGGGCGACGAGGAGCTGGCGGGCAAGACGCTCTACGTGTGGCCGGACTCGCTGCTGGCGCCGATCTCGTTCACCAAGGTCGCGCTCGCGCAGCGCGGCGAGGATGTCGCGGCCTACGAGGACTACTGGTGCGACCCGGGTGCGCGCATCTACCAGTTCCTCGGGCAGGACAACGTCTTCTTCTACACGCTGATGCAGGGCGCGATGTGGCTGTCGATGCAGGCCGACCCGCACCGCATGCCCGTCGAGGGCGAGCTGAACCTCACGGAGGTCTTCGGCTGCTTCCATCTGATGGTCGACGGCAAGAAGATGTCGAAGAGCACCGGCAACAACTACACCTGCGACCAGCTGCTCGAGATGGGCTACGCCCCCGACCAGGTGCGCTACTACCTGGCGCTGCTCGGGCTGCCGGACAAGCGCTCGGACTTCGACTTCGCCACCTTCGAGGAGCGCAACGAGTTCCTCGCCGGTCCCATGAACGCGGCGTTCGAGAAGCCGATCTCCGCGGTCCACTCCAAGTTCGATGGATGTGTGCCCGAGGGCAAGCTGGTCGACAAGCTCGAGGCGGACACGGTCAAGATGGTGCAGCGCTACGTCGGCGCCATGCAGAAGGCCAACTACCCGAGCATGCTATTCGAGCTCGAAAACTACGCGCGCAAGATCAACAGCCTGTTCACGCGCTACAAACCCCACGACGATCGTCACCCGCTCGGCGCGCGCAGCGATGCGCTCTACTCGGCGTTCTACGTGCTGAAGAACCTGATGATCATGCTCCACCCCTTCGTGCCCGAGACGATGGAGCGGCTGCGCGGCTCACTCAACCTGCCGCCGGAGGTCCTGTCGATCGACCAGCTCGGCACCGACATTCCCGCGGGCCATGCGATCGGCGAGCAGGTCAGCTACTTTCCCCCGGGCAAGGGCGACGCGGCGTAGGGCAGGGCGTTGCTGTCGGAACAGGCGGACGACCGGGCGGCCCAGGCGGACCGGGCGGACAGGGCGGAACACGCGGAGGCAAGATGGCGGCTATCAGGGGCAAGTGGGCGCTGGTCACCGGCGCATCGAGCGGGCTCGGAGCGGACTTCGCACGGCGGCTCGGCGAGCGCGGCGTCAACACGGTGCTGGTCGCGCGTCGAGAGGAGCCGATGCAGGAGCTCTCCGCGGAGCTCGCCGAGCGCTATCGCGTCCAGGCCGTGGTGGTGCCGATGGACCTCGCGGAGGCGGACGCACCGCGCAAGCTCTTCGATCAGCTGACGGCCGATGGCGTCGAGATCGAGATCCTGATCAACAACGCCGGCTTCGGCATCTACGGCGACTTCGTCGACATCACCTGGGAGCGCGAGCGCGAGATGCTCCAGCTCAACATCGTCACGCTCACGGAGCTGACCAAGCGCTTCCTGAAGCCGATGGTCGAGCGCGGCAGCGGCCACGTGCTGCAGGTGGCGTCGGTCGCGGCCTACCAGCCGTCGCCCACCTACGCGGCCTACTCGGCGACCAAGGCCTACGTGCTCAGCTTCGGTGAGGCGGTGGCCCACGAGCTGCGCGGCACCGGCGTGACCATGACCGTGCTGTCGCCCGGCGCGGTCGCCACCGAGTTCCTGAAGGTCGCGGGACAGCGTCCGCAGTTCGCCCAGCGCATCTCGATGATCCCGAGCCGGGCGGTCACCGAGGCGGGCGTGCGCGCGATGCTCCGTGGGCGCGCCAGTGTGGTGCCCGGCGTGGTCAACATCCTCGCCGTCCTCGCGACGCGGCTGCTGCCTCGCCGGCTGCTGGCGATGCTCGCCGATCTGACGATACGCGAGCCCGAGCGCTAGGCGCGGGTAGTGCGACATACATGTCGTGTTGCCGGTGTGGTCGGCCTCGGAGATGATTCTGGCATGCGGCCTCGCCTTCATCTCGTCTACGCGGCAAGCGTCACCGTGGCGCTGTGCATCGGCTGCGGCGGCGCCGCCGGGCCAAAGACCGTCAAGTCCAGGGTGGAGCGACTCGACGTCAATGCCATGCTGCTCGAGCACGCGACCGGACACTCGCGCAACCTGCACCGCCCGGACGAGGAGCTGACGGACCTGGAGCTGCAGCGGCGCAAGGCGCGCGGCAAGGAGCGCCACGCGCTCAGTCGCAGGCTCGCGGTGGCGCACATGTTCGAGGCGGAGCAGGCGCTCGGGCTCAAGGCCACGCGCCGGCACCAGCGTGCCGCGATCAAGCTCGCCGCAGAGGCCGCCAAGGTCATGAAGGACCCCTGGGATCGCGCCGAGCTTGCCTTCGTCCGCATGTGGTCCGTCTACCGCATGGGTCGTCCGACCGCCGCCAAGGTGGTGAGCCACTTCATCAAGCGCCACCGGGTCTCCGCGGAGCTGGTGGTCGTCGCCTGGCTCGTGCAGGCCGAGCTCGACTACGGCAGGCGTCGCTTCAAGCAAGCGGAGCGCTCCTATCGCTATGTCGTTGCGATGGCGCCTCATCCTCTCTACGGACTGTCGCTGTACCGGACCGCGCAGTGCTACGAGGAGCTGGATCGCATCGAGGACATGCATGCGGCCTTCACGCAGATCGTGCAGCTGGGCTGCGCGGAGGACGAGCGCAGCGTGCACGACGATGTGCTGAGCAATGCCGCCGCCCAGGAGCGGGAGAAGCTGGTGCGCATCGCCGACGGCAGGCTCTTTCCGAAGCGCTGCGCTCCCAAGCCGCCCGAGGAGGGGTAGCGCTGCGGCGCTCGCGCGGTCGGCTCTCCGAAGCTGGATCCGTGCGGTGTTTGCGCGTACAAAGCGGTGCACAATCCGATGCTTGACGATGGCAACGCGGGCGGCCAGTCCTGGACGATGCGCTTTGGTCTCGGTGGCCCCGGGCGGCTACGAAACCTCGGCTTCGCGCTGCTCGTACTCGGCCTGTACGGGGCCTTCCTCGCTGCCGTTCAGGCGAAGTTCTCCGGACCGCCGCCGGCCGAGGTGCCGGGGGAGCAGCTCGCGAAGCCCTCGACGAAGGTCTTCGTCGCGTTCATCGACTCGCTGCGCCCGGAGGATGTGCCGCACCTGCCGTTCATGCGATCGCTCGCCGACACGGGCTTCAGCGCCGTCATCGAGCCCTGCGCCGATCGGCTGACGAGGCCGTGCCTCAAGGAGGCGTATACGGGCCGCTCGAGCTTCGGGCTGCTCGGCGCGTACCGGAACCTCGTCGCCGACGATGGCTCGCTCGGGAGCAACGTCTTCGAGGACCTGAAGGTTCATGGTCTGCGCTCCGCGGTCGTCCATCACGGCGAGATGGACGCCTACGCCACAGCGTTCACGGCGGAGCACCTCGACGAGCGCGACGAGATCGAGGTGCTCAAGGGCTGGGTCCAGGATGGCTTCGACCTGGTCGTCTACAACAACTCGGAGTTCGATGCGGCGTCCCACAAGACCCGCGTCGGCACGCCCAAGTACCTGCAGGCGCTCGCGGACCTGAACGCGAAGCTCGCCGAGGTGATGGCGGTGCTGCCGCCGGAGTACGAGGTGATCGTGTTCGGCGATCACGGTCACACCGACAAGGGCCGGCATATCCAGGGGCTCGACGTGCCCACCGTCTACGTCTCGTCGGGCACGACCTTCGGTCGACAGCCGGTTGCCGAGCGCCTGCCGATCATCGCCTATCGCTACCTGATCGGTGCCAAGTTCGGCATCCTGCCGCCGGCCGACTACGAGGGTCCGGACCTGGCGTCGCATCTCGCCCCGGACAGTGAGCTCGGGCGCGCCGCCGCCGGACGGCGGTACGCGCCCGAGCGGGAGATCATCCCGCTTCCGGACTGGGCGTGGATACCGCCGTTCGCGCTGCTGGCCCTGTTGATGCTGGTGGCGTCCCTGCGCCCGCGCCACCTCTCCGCCGCGCTCGTACTCGCGGCTGCAGCGGCGGGCTCGGGGGCCGCATACCTGTGGCTGGTCGCCAACATTCACTTCAACATCAACCTGCCCGTCAAGACGCAGGCGATGGCGCCCGCCTACATCGTCACGCTCACGGTCCTGGCCGCGCTGTTCTTCCGCTCGGCGCGCAGCCGTGCGGTGTGGGCCGGCTTCGCGATGGCGTTCGTCACGCTGCCGGGAACGCTCTATCCCTATGGACTGTTCAGGAACCTCGCGACCATGCTCTCGGCGCTCTGGTTGGTGCTGGTGGGGCCCGTGCTGTGGGACCGCAGCCGTCCCGTCGCGGAGACGCGGCAGCGCTTCGCACTCATCGGCGTCGTCGTGCTGTGCGTCTTCTTCATCGCGCATTCGCACGTGACCAACTTCGAGCTCAAGCACTTCCGCTACCTCAACGCCGTGCCGGGCGTGCTGTGCTGGCTAGCCTGGGGCATCGCGGGGGCGGCCATGCACGACGACGCGCGGCGCAGGTGGGTGGCAGGCCTGCTTGCGGTCGTCGGCGCCACCGGCTGGGTGCCGCTGGGCACCTACGGCAGCCTCGTTGGCATGCTGGCCTGTGGTGTGCTCCTCTTCCGGCACTCCGCGTGGCTCGCCTGTGCGCTCTCCTGGTTGGTGCCCGTCTGGTACGGCCCCTCCAACGGGATGGGCATCCTGTGCTGCATCGCGTTCGCGATCGCGAGCATCCGGGCGTGCCCGCCCGAGCTGCCCGGGCGCCAGCTGCTCGGTGCCATCACCACCGCCGTGATGGCGATGTACACGATGGTCTTCACGGCGCGGCTGCGGATGAGCGGGCTCGACTTCGGCTTCGCCGCCCAGTGGTTCCCCGGGACCTGGCACGAGCGACTCTGGTGGATCGTGGCCCTGGCGCTGACCTTCAAGGTCATCCTTCCGGCCGTCATGCTGTTCCGCTACGTCGACCGCTTCGCACCGGTCGTTGGCATCCGCCCGGTGGCGATGCTGCTGTGCGGTGCGCGCGTGTGTGCCGGCATGCTCTTTCTGTGGGCGCTGCTGCTGCAGGACGAGGAGATCGCCAAGTTCCGATTGCTGGATCTAATCGAGGACAATGTCGCTTGGCTGCTCGTGCTGCTGCTCAGCCCATTCATTCCGTCGCGGGACCCGGCTGCGGAGGCGCAGTCCGGTGTTCCGCCGGGGGCGGGCGCTCTGGATTCCGCGCTCGTCCAGGTCGGCGTTGGGGGCTCCTGCCCCGAGACGCCCTCCGGGGCGGCCGCCGCTCCCGGGCGAGATTGCCCCGACTCGTGAGCAGCGCGGGTCGCTAACCGCTATTGCCCGCCCCCGTCTTCTGATACTTCTCCGCCCAAATGGTGTCATCCCCCTCGAAGTCCGGGAGCGTGCCAGCCGGGCAGTCGTCGTCGATGTGGCTGCTGGGTACGCTCTTCTTCGTCTCCGGCGTGCCGGCGCTGCTCTACCAGATCGTGTGGCAGCGGGCGCTGTTCGCAATCTACGGCATCAACATCGAGTCGGTCACGGCGGTGGTCTCGGCGTTCATGCTCGGCCTCGGCCTCGGCAGCCTGGCGGGGGGCGCCCTGTCGAAGCGTCGGGGCTTCCCCCTGCTGCTCGCCTTCGGCGTGATGGAGGCGTGCATCGGGCTGTTCGGCTTCGTCTCGTTGTCGATCTTCCGCGGCATCGGCGACGCCACCCTCGGCGCCTCGACGTTCCAGACCGGGGCACTCGCATTCGCGATGGTGGTGCTGCCCACCATGCTGATGGGCGCGACGCTGCCCATCCTCACGACCTACCTCGTTCGCGGCTCGCGCAACGTCGGTAGCTCGCTGGGCATCCTGTACTTCGTCAATACGCTCGGCGCCGCCGCCGCGTGCTTCCTCGCCGCGGTCATCATCATGCGCACGCTCGGCATGCAGGGCACGGTCAACCTCGCGGCGGCACTCAACGTGCTGATCGGGCTGGCCGGCGTGGCCGCCCACTTCTCGCTGGCTCCCCGCGGCACCGATGGCGTCGAGGACGGATCGGCAGACGCAGCCGACGGCTCTGATGCGATGGGCGCCCCCGCCCTGGCCCTGCCGACCGCGCTGGTGCTGGCGGCCTGCACCGGCTTCATCTCACTGTCGTACGAGATCCTCTGGGTGCGGGCCTACGCCTACGCGAGCAAGGGTCACGCGACGGGCTTCCCGCTGCTGCTCGGCTCCTACCTGGCGGGCATCGCCTTTGGCTCACTGCTCGGCAAGCGCATCTGCAGCACGCTCGACCCGGCGGACCGCAGCCGGACGCTGCGCACGATCGGCGTCGTCGTGCTGATCGTGAACCTGCTGGCGTTTTCGCTCGTGCCCGCGGTCTCGATGATCGTGCAGCACCTCAAGATCGGCATCATGCTGCCGATGACGGTCCTCGCGGCGACCGGCTTCGGCGTGCTCTTTCCGCTGATCGCCCACGCCAGCGTGGCGGCAGACGGTCGCGTCGGACAGCGCGTCAGCTACCTCTACGTCGCGAACATCGTGGGCTCCACCATTGGCAGCCTTAGCACTGGCTTCATCCTGATGGACGCCCTCGGGTTCGCGCAGATCGCGACCTTCCTGGCCGTCTCGGGCGCGCTCTTCGGTGGCGCGCTGCTGCTGATCGCGAATGCCCAGGGCCGGCCGCTCGGCGCGGCCGTGCTGGCCGCGGCGGTCCTGCTCGTCGGCTTCGGTGGCGAGGCGGCCCACGGCGACATGTTTGGTCGCCTGCTGTTCCGCGAGAAGTACCCGACGTCGCCGAAGATCGTGCGCGTCGTGGAGTCCAAGAGTGGCATCTGCACGGTGGATGAGTCGGGCACGCTCTACGGTGGCGGCGTCTACGATGGCAAGTTCAGCGTCGACCTCGTCAACGACCGCAACATCCTGATCCGACCCGCCATCGTGAGCGCCTTCCACGCGGCCCCGAAGCGCATGCTCGTGATCGGCCTCGGCACCGGCTCCTGGGCACAGATGATCGCCCAGCATCCGCAGGCGGAGCGGGTCGACATCATCGAGATCAACACCGGGCAGACCGAGATCATCGCGGACATGGCGCCGGTCAAGAGCCTGCTGACCAACCCGAAGGTGCGCATCATCCTGGACGATGGGGCGCGCTGGCTGCGGCATCACCCGGAGGCGAAGTACGACGCCATCGTGATGAACACGACGTACTCGTGGCGCGCGCACTCGACCAATCTTCTGAGCTCCGAGTTCCTCGAGCTCATGCGCGAGCACCTGCTGCCCGGCGGCATCGCGCTCTACAACGCGACCTCCTCGGAGGTCGTGTACAAGACGGCCGCCAGCGTCTACCCGCACGCCGTTCGCGTGGTCAACAGCATGCTCGTGAGCGACTCTCCGCTCGTGCCCGACAAGGCGCGCTGGCGCGACATCTTGCTGAAGTTCCGGCCCGACGGCAGGCCCCTGTTCGACATGAACGATGCGCACCACCGCGCGCGCCTCGAGGAGATCCTCTCGATCGTCGACACGCTCGCCGAGCCGTCGCCCGGGCGGCAGCGCCTCGAGCCGCGCGAGAGCCTGCTCGCACGCCTGGGCGACAAGCCGGTGATCACCGAGGACAACATGGCCACCGAGTGGCAGCGCATCAAGTAGCGCCGGAGACACGCGTTCGCTGTGCGCAGGTGGCGGTGGCCGCGGTTGTCTTGCCGATGCCGCCGGAGTAGATCAATCGTGCGATGACCGGCTCCGGCACAGCGCAGGGCGACTCGGGTGCGGCGCGGCTGCGCGCCTGGGCGACGCGCCTGGGTGCCTTCGGGTTGCTCTACTGGGTGCTGGACAAGCACGGCGGCGGCGCGTTGATCCGCTCGCTGGCCGACCAGGTCGGCTGGAGGTGGTCGCTGCTGCTGGTCCCGTGGGCGGCGGGAATCGCGGTGGGGCTGTGGGCCTACGTCACCTGCCTTCCGCGTCGTGGCAAGGACATGCCGCTGTCCGTGGTCGCGCGTGTGCACCTCGCCGGCGGCGCGCTCAACGAGCTGTTGCCGCTGGGCAAGAGCAGCAGCAACATCATGAAGGTCGGCCTGATGCGCCACTGGTACAGCTCGGAGGCGCTCGTCGCCGCCGGCATCTGGGGCAGCCTCGGAAGTGGCATCGGCAATATGGCGGGGGCCCTCGGTCCGGTGCTCGCGCTCGGACTCGGCTACGGCGAGGTGTGGACCGTCGCCGCGCTCGCGGCTGTCAGCGTAGTGATGGGGATCCCGGCCATCGCCGCGCTCGTCCTGATACCGACGGGCCTGATCGAACGCGTGACCCGGCTGCTGACGATCGGCGACTTCGGGTGGCTGCGACGCCGCCGCGAGAAGGTGATCGCGTGGTCGGCCAGGCTCGATGTGCACCTGGCGGCCGCCGTCGGCGAGCGCAGTGCGGACTTCCGGCAGCTGGTCTGGCTGCGTCTGCTCTACCAGGTGTTCCGCGTGTTCACGATCTGGCTGGCCATCGAGCTGCTCGCCGTGCCCGGCGGGCTGATGACAGCGCTGCTCTACAACGCCATGAGCCGCGGGGTCACCCAGATCCTGCGCTTCGTGCCCGCGCGGCTCGGCGTCATGGAGCTCGGCGCCAGCGCCATGTTCATAGGCCTCGGCCTCGACGGCGAGGCGGGTGTCGCCCTGGCACTGTTGCTGCGCGTCGCTAATGTGGCGAGCCTCGTGACCGCATTCAGCGCGCTGTCCACCATCCACGACCTGCCCGAGCGCTTCCCTCCAAGGACCGCGGAGGAGCGGGCGCTCGCCGACAGCCCGTAGGTGGCCGGGGTGATGAGCGGCGGCGGGGTGACGCCGAGGCGCCTGCTAGCACGCCCGCGCTTGCGGGTTGTGGTATCCCTGGATGAGGAGCCTCGCCATGCAGACCCCACGCCTTCCGCCGCCTTGCCTTCTCGCGCTCTGCGCAATCCTGTCCCTACTCGCCGCCTGCGGCGAGGACAGCACGACCGAGGGCAGCTCCGCCAACCAGTACATGGGCGGCGATGGCGACGGCTCCGGTGGCACGATCCCGGGTGACGGCGATGGCGCCACCGGTGATGGCGACGGTGACGGTGACGACGCGACCGGTGACGGGGACGGCGACCGCATAGCGGGCGACGGTGACGGCGCGGGTGATGGCGACGGCGACCGTACAGGTGGCGGCGGTGATGGTGATGGTGATGGTGACGGCGACGGTGACGGCGACGGCGACAGCGAGCCGGGCGACGCCCAGTGCCGGGTCGCCGACGACTGCACGCTGCTGGCTGCCAACATCTGCTGCGAGTGGTGCGGCCAGCCGGCCGCCCGCGACTTCCAGGCGGTGCCGAATGCGGCCGTCGATCGATTGACCGACCCGGCGCAGTGCGCAGCCGTCGCCTGCCTCTCCTGCATCGGTGAGCCCAACACGCGCTTCGCCGCCGCCTGCGATGGCGGCGAGTGTGCGGTCGTGGAGCGGTCGGGCCGGTAGCGCCGATAGGCGGCGCTCGGCTCAGCCGAGCATCCCGAGCCGTGGCAGGCGCTTCAACACGGCCACCGCCGCGTGGTAGCCACACATGCCATGCACGCCGCCGCCCGGCGGGGTCGAGGCAGAGCACAGGAAGAGATGCGGGTTGGGCGTCGTGTAGGGGTTGAGCCGCGCGACCGGTCGCAGGAACGCCTGCGGTAGGTCGGCCACGCCGCCGGTGATGGCGCCGCCGACGTAGTTGGCGTTGTGCGCCGCGTAGTCCTCGGTGTTCATCGTGTGGCGCGCGAGCACGCGGTCGCGGAAGCCGGGTGCGAAGCGCTCCAGCTGCGCCTCCATGACGTCGGTCAGGTCGACTGTCGAACCGCTCGGCACGTGGCAGTAGGCGTAGCCCGTGTGCTTGCCCGCGGGTGCCCGGGTGCGGTCGAACTGGCTCTGCTGCACCACCATCATGAACGGTCGCTCCGGATGCTCACCGCGCCACACGGCCGCCTCGGCCGCCGCGATCTCCTCGAGCGTGCCACCGAGGTGCACGGTCGATGCGTCGAGGGTCTGCGGGTCGCGCCACGGGATCGGGCCGTCGAGCGCCCAGTCGAGCTTGAACACACCGGGCCCGTAGCGATAGCGGCCGAGGCGGCGGCGGTAGCCCTGCGGCAGCGCATCGCCGGCGATCGACGCGAGCTGGCCGGGGTTGGTGTCGAACAGCACGGCGCGACACCGCGGCAGCTCGCCGAGCCCGCCCACACGCTGCCCCGTCGTGAACGTCACACCGCGCGTCTCGAGGTACGCGACCATGGCGCGCGCGAGCTGCTGGGTGCCACCCTCGACCACCGGCCACGGCTTGACGTGTCCGGTGACCGCGAAGAGCACGCCGAGTCCGCCGGTGAGCAGGCGGTCGAGCGGAAGGATCGAGTGCGCCGCGCAGCCGGCCAGCAGTGCCCGCGCACGTGGCTGCCGGAAGCGACGCGCGATGCCGACCGCCGAGCGCAACCCCAGCAGTCCGAAGCGCAGGAACGTCCACGGATGGCTCGGCACGCCGATCGGTGCGAGCGCGTCCGACAGCAGCCCCTCCGCGTTGCCCACGAAGGGCGCGACCAGTCGTCGATAGGCGTCCGCGTCTTCTCCGAGCGCGCGCGCCGTGTCGTCGACCGACTCTGTCAACATGACCGATGGCCCGTCCTGCAGCGGATGCGCGACCGACGCGGGCGGCAGCACCCAGCGCAGCCCGTGCTCCTCGAGTGGCAGGGTCTTGAGGTAGGGCGAGAGGATGCCCATCGGGTGTGCCGAGGAGCAGATGTCGTGGCGGAAGCCCGGCAGCGTGAGCTCGGCCGTGCGCATGCCGCCGCCCAGCTCCTCGCCGGCCTCCACCACGAGCACCGAGTGTCCCGCGTCCGCGAGCACCGCCGCGGCCGTCAGGCCGTTGATGCCCGAGCCGATCACGCACGCGTCGTACTCGGGCGCGGTCACTGCGCGGGCCAGGGCTGCAGCTCCTTCATCTTGCTGACGGGGAAGTCGCCGCGCGACAGCTCCCCCTGCGCGAGATCGTAGAGTCGGTACGCCTGGTGGCTGCCGAAGAGCGGCTGCGCCTCGAGGAAGATGCAGCGCACCTCGCCCGGCTCGAACCCGCACTGGGCCTGCAGCGCGCGTGCCAGCTGCTCGTTGTGGAGGTGCCCCTCGCCGAAGTTCCAGCCGAGCGACAGGCCGGCGATGGTCTCGCCATCGGCCCACGTGTACTCGTCGATGTCGTCGACGAGCTCGGGCAGCAGCGAGTGGATGGCGCGGCCGTGCAGGTGCAGCAGCCGGAAGGCGACTACGCCGTGGAGCGTGAAGCGCACCGCGTCTTCGTCGCCATCCTCCGACTGCATCGACGCGATCTGGTCCTCGATCCAGGCGGCCGTCTTCGTCAGCTTGTCGAGCTTGCGGTAGCTGTCTCCCTTGAAGAGCCACACGCTGGTAGGCCAGTTGCCGGCGTAGTACCGCATGGCCAGCAGGAACGAGACCTTCGACGGGACGAAGTTGCCGTAGATCGGGATCACCAGGCAGGTCAGGGCGAGCAGCGCGCTGACAGGCGCCGAGTCGACCTGGTGGGGCAGGACGTGCGGGTTCTGTCCGAACAGGAAGAAGGCGCCGTAGGCCACCATGAAGTTCCACTCGATCGGCACGCCCACCGGCACGTTGCTGACGATGAAGCTGTGCAGGGCGACCACCATCACGAGCCCGACTATCAGCAGCAGGCCGCTCTCGAGGTAGAGCGCCAGCAACATTACGGTGGGCAGACCCAACTCGAGCGTCGCGCCCGCGATCGCGTGCGCCGCCGCGTGCTTCGAGGGCCGCATGTCGTTGGGGTAGTCGCGGAACATCGAGCGCCGCAGCCACTCGAAGGGCGTGAACGGACTGTTGCTGGTCATCACTGCAATGACGGTCGGGAAGTAGGCGTTGAGCTTGGAGACGCCGGCGAAGAGCCACAGCGCGAGCTGCACGACCATGGCGCCCGCGATCCAGTTGCCGGCGAAGGCGAAGACCACCATCGTCACCCAGTAGTGCTCGCCGCGGGCCGCAAGGAAGATGGGCTTGTCGAGCACGCCGAGAATGGGCAGCACGACGATGATCGGCAGCCAGTGCTCGAAGCCGGGGTCCGGTGCGATCAGTGCGCGCACCAGGCTGACGAGCAGCGCCACGTAGAGCGCGACATCCAGCGGCGTGCGGCGGATGGAGCCGATCACGGGCGCGCCCTCGAAGAGCGGCAGCTTGGTCGTACCCGGTCGCAGCCAGTGGCGGTAGGCGACAATGGTTGGCTTGATGCGCCCGGTCAGGGGGCCGCTTCCGCAGCCAAAGCCCATCACCTCGTAGAGCGTCGTCCAGGCGATGGCCTTCTTGAAGGCGATGGGTGTCAGCCACCAAGAGGCCGAGCTGTAGCTTCCCAGGCCCTCGGTGAAGGAGCAGAAGAAGACCCACATCGCCCAGTACCAGGCGAGCTTGAGCGCGTAGTAGACGTACACCATCAGCGGCATGCCGCTGCCGATGAGCCCGAACGCCTGAACCGACATCCGGGCACGCTCTGCGAACGGCTTGCTCGCCCACTCCGACAGGTCGAACGGCGGCGCGGTCGGGGTGGTCAGGTTCATGGAGACTGAATACCGGCTTGCGTGCATTGCGTCGACGTTCCGGCAGAGACATTGTAGGACAGGATGTCGGTGCTCTGTCCGGGAGAATGAAGCCATGAGGCGCGACGACGTTGTTTGGATTACAGGGGCGTCCTCGGGGATCGGCAGGGCACTCGCACTCGAGTTGTCGTCCCAGGGCGCGCAGCTCGTGCTCACCGCGCGTCGCGAGGACATGCTGCAGGAGGTGCGCGATGCGTGCGCCGCGCCGGAGCGCACGCACCTGCTTCCGGGCGACCTGCTCGACCCCGACGCGTGGGCGCCGCTCGCGGCGCAGGCGGCGCAGCTCGCGGGCCCCGTCGACGTGCTCGTGAACAACGCCGGCCTCGGCCAGCGCGCGCTCGCACAGCAGACCGACGTGGCGGACGTGCGGCGCATCATGGAGCTCAACTTCCACGCGCCCGTGGCGCTGACCAACGCCGTGCTTCCGTCGATGGTCGAGCGTGGTCGCGGTCAGATCGTGATCATCAGCAGTGTGACTGGCTACGTCGGCACGCCGCTTCGCTCCAGCTATGCTGCGTCCAAGCACGCCGTGCGTGGCTACTTCGACTCGCTGCGCGCCGAGCTCGACGGCAGCGGCGTGGGGGTGCTGATCGTCTGCCCTGGCTACATCAAGACCGAGATCTCACAGCACGCGATCTCGGCCACGGGCGGGGAGCACGGCAAGCAGGACGCGGCCATTGCCAAGGGCATGGCGGCGGATGCCTGCGCGCGGGGCATCGTGACCGCGATGCGCAGGGGCCGCTCCGAGCTACTGATCGGCGGCAAGGAGATCTACGCGGTCTACATGAAGCGCTGGTTTCCTCGGCTCGTGGAGCGCGTGGTTCCCGGCCAGGCGCCCAGCTGAGGCGCACCCCGTCAGGCGGCGGCCCGATGCGTGATGGCCGCTACTGCGCCTCGCCGCAGCAGCGGAAGCCGACGTCGTTGCCGCGGTAGCCGCGCTTCTCCGACTGCTCGTGGTCGCACGCCTTGCTGTTGTTGTCGTGAGCGCCGCCGCGGGCTGCGCAGTTGTCGTCGGCGGGGTCCACGCCCAGCGGGCACTCGTCGGTCCACTCCGCCACGTTGTCGTTCATGTCGAACAGGCCCGCGTGCCCGCCCTCGCAGCCGGGCAGCGAGCCGACTGCGGTCGTGCCGTCCGAGGGGCTGTTGTCGTTGCAGGTTCCCGCGACCCGTGCGTCGCCGTAGACCCACGCGGTCGCACCGCCCATGCTGCAGGCGTCGTACCATTGGCTCTGCGCCGCGTCGTCGCGGGCGCCCTCGTTGGTCCCGCCGCCGGTCGCGCCGCACAGCCGCTTTCCTGCCCACGCGCAGAAGGCCTGGCCCGAGCACCAGTTGACGCACGTCACCGGGTGGTCGCCGAGCTGCGCGGGGTCGAAGACGTCGGCACAGCCGCCCGCGTTGCTGGGCCTGAAGCTGCCGTAGAACTGACAGGACTCGGGCTGGCCGTACAGGTCCGGACCGCTGTCGAGGAAGGCGAGGTACTGGGCCTGGGTGACCTCGGTCGAGTCGACGCAGTGGTCAGCGATCCGCACCATGTCGGGCCCCTTGCCGGTCGGGCAGCCGTCCGCGTCGAACATCGGGCCAGTCGCATCGCCGTCGCCGTCACCGTCGCCGACCGACGCCCCCGCATCGTCGCCCGAGTCGCCGTCACCGTCACCTGCGGCATCGCCGTCTCCATCACCGTCGCCATTGCCGTCGCCGTCGCCGTCGCCAGCGGACGGGCCGCCGTCGCCCTCCGTCCCAATCCACTCGGAGGTTGAGCCGTCGTCGCCGCAGGCGGCGGCGCACAGGAGCAGCAATGTGAGGGCGCAGCGCATCGTGATTCCCAGATCAGTCGGGCGAGGGCACGGGGCAACCGAACACGACGTCGACATCGAGCTCCGCGCTCCCCTGCAGGGTGTCGCAGGCGCTGCCTTCGAAACTGATGCTGTTGTTCGCCTCGTCATAGCTCCATCCGTTGGGGTCGTCTCGCGGCACCGGCTGATCGTCGAAGAACACGAACAGCTGCTCGCCGACCGGCGGCGCCGAGTCGAGCGTGAAGTCGCAGCCGACCACGCTCGCTGCCAGCTCCGCCAGCGCCTCGCTCAGCTGCATGGCGTCGTCGGCCTGGTAGTACCAGGTGTCGGGATCGTTGCGCGGCTCGCGCCCGGCCACGGCGAACTCGTTGAGCTGCGCCGGATCGACCCCGCCGCCGAAGCCGACGATGAACGTGTGGGTTCCCATCGCCGCCATGTCCTTGATCAGCTGCAGCGTATAGGGGTCGCCCATGTTCTGCGGACAGACCGCCTGCTTGCCGTCCGTGATCAGCAGCACGTAGTTGGGCCGGTCGCCCACGGCGAAGGCGGTCTGCTGGCTCGCCTGCAGGATTGCGGTGTCGATGTTGGTGACGCACGGGCTGCCCGGGTGCAGCGAGTCATACTCGGGGCCGATCACGTCGCCGACCACGCGGGCACCCAGCAGTACGTTCTGGATCTCCATCTCCTTGTCGACGCCCAGCGCGACGGTCGGCGGGGCCTCCTGCTCACAGTTGGCGCCCTCCGTGTCCGGGAACAGGGCGAGGCCGAAGAACATCTGGTCGTCGTAGACGCTGGTCAGCTGCACGACCGCGTCGATGGCGTCCGACCACATGCCCTGGTTGAGGGAGCAGGAGCGATCGAGGGAGATGAACATGTTGGGCTCGACGAAGTCGATCTCGAACTCCTCCGAGCCGCAGCTCGCGTCCACGCAGGTGCGGGTCGCCGTGTCGCACAGCAGGTCATTGGGGCAGTCGCTGCTCTCGTTGCACGTGCTGTCCTTGATGCACTCGCCCGTCGCGCTGCAGAAGGTGCCTTGCTCGCAGGCGGGCTCGCAGCGTGCACCGCCTGTGTCGCCGTCGCCGCCCATGTCGCCATCACCGCCGCCGTCGCCATCACCGCCGTCTCCATCGCCGGCGACCGCGCCGTCGGGCAACAGGTCGCCCCCAGTGCGCTCCCCGGTGTCGTCGCCGGAGCAGGCGACGAGCAGTGCGAGGGAGGTGAGGAGGACTGGGCGCACGCCGCGCGGGACTGCAAGCTCGAGCATGGACGCGCAGCGTACCACCGGGGCCGGTTGCGCCAAACGGGTAGGTGCGGGTGGTAGGTGCAGGTGCCTACTGCAGCAGGTACACGAGCGTCAGGGTCTGCGTGAGGAGCAGCGCCAGCGCGAGCCCCCGCCACAGCCGCGTCGAGCCACCGCTGTCCGTCGCCTCCTGCATCGCCTCGACGTAGCGCGGGTTCGGACGGCTCAGATCGAACAGGAACTCCGACAGTTCGGCGTAGCGCTTGCGTGGATTGGGATCGACTGCGCGGCGAAGCGCACCGTCCACCCAGATCGGCACCAGCGGGTTGTGGGTGTGGGCCGGCTGGTAGCGCAGCCGATCGATCTCATCGCGGTTGGTCACGTGCTCGATCGCCTCGCCGTAGGGGAGCTTGCCCGTCAGCATCTCGTAGGCCACGCAGCCGAGCGAGAACTGCTCCGAGCGCGCATCGCCCTGGTAGCCCAGGCGGTACTCGGGGGCGCTGTAGCGCGCGGTGCCCAGCACGCGGTCGCGCTCGATCGGAACCGCGATCTCCGCGATCCCTCCCACGCGGCACGAGCCCATGTCCACGAGCTTGGCGACGCCGTCGCGCCCGACCACGATGTTGGCGGGTTTGACGTCCTGGTGGAGCGTCTCGCGTCGGTGCATCGCCTGCAGCCCCTTGCCGACCTGGCCGATGATCTCCGCGACGTCACGCACGTCGGGCTGGGCGTGGTGCTGAATCCAGGTGGCGAGGCTCTCGCCCTCCACGTACTCGAAGAGGTTGTACTGGAAGGTGCGCGGGCGCAGCGGCTCGACCGCGCGCGCGACGTGGGCGCTGTCGATGCGGCTCGCGATCCAGTGCTCCATGACGAAGCGCTCGAGGTAGGCCGGGTCGTCGTCGAAGTTCACCGACGGGGTCTTCATCGCGTAGCGCGCCCCGGTATCCTCGTCGCGCACCAGGTACATCTGACTGCGCGACGAGCTGTGCAGCTCGCGCTCCACGCGGTAGCCGTCGAGCAGCTGCCCCTTCGACAGCGGCGGCGGGAAGGGCAGGTCGTTGAGCTTGCGCCACATCTCGTCCGCGCTGCTGTCCGGCAGGCTCTCCACGCGGATCAGCTGGCAGGTCAGGTTGTCGGGGCTCTCGGCTGCGAGCGCCGCGTCGAGCAGCGCCTCGCATGCGGCGCCCAGGTCATCGCCGTGGTCGCCGATGATCGAGGTGATCGCGGCGGGCTCGACGTGATCGTGCACGCCATCGGTCGTGAGCAGAAAGACGTCGCCCTGCCGCAGCTCCCACTGGCCGTAGTCGACGTCGAGCTTGACGTCTAGGCCCATGGCGCGCGTCAGGTACGTCTGGTGCTCGCTGATCGGCGTCGCGTGATCGCGCGTCAGCGCATCGAGCTCTCCGTCGCGCAGTAGATGGACGCGGGTGTCCCCGACGTGGAAGACGTGGGCCGTGTGCGACTTCAGCACGAGCACGCTGAGCGTGCTGACGTATCCCTTGCGCGCCTCGCGCATGTGCTGGCCGCGGCTGCACAGCCAGCGGTTGATGCTGGTGAGCACCTTCTGCGCCGAGGTCTCGACCGTCCAGGCATCGGGTGTGCCGTAGTAGTCGCCGAGGAAGCTCGTGACGCACACCTCGGCGGCCTCCTGCCCGGCCTCTGCCGCGCTGACCCCGTCGGCGATCGCCGCGGCCATGCCCTTGGTCGCCTCGGCCTGGGACTCGGGGACGTAGAGCCCCATGCTGTCCTCGTTGGTGTCCTTTCGGCCCGCCCGCGAGGACTGCGCCGTCGAAACCCCAATTTGACCCTCGAAGTGCACGGCGTTGTCTTCGCCGATGCTACGACTCATCGCGGTCACTCGTCACCCATGGTCGCGCGATCTACCGCGCGCAGATTTCCATCGCGTAAAGGGCGGGTGAAAACGCCCCGGTAGAGTCGCTTGGTCGCCTAGTCGCCGTCGAGGCGAGGCAGCAGCAGTCGCATGGCCGCGACCGCGTGGCAGCCATCGCCGATCAGATCGAGGTAGGTCTGCTCCCGCTTCGCCCGCACGGCGTCCAGCTTCTGGTAGGCCCCGAGCGTGTCGAGCCGGGTCAGGACCTCGAGCAGGGCGGTCGTGACCCGCACCTCGAGCGCCGCGAGCTGCACGGCCCCCGGTTGGCCCGGCGCGCGGTAGCCCTGGGCGTGGGCATGGCCGAGCACCTCGAGGACGTGGCCATAGAACTTGAGCTGCTGAACGGTCAGCAGCAGCACCGTCGAGGGGCTGCGGCGCAGCAGGCTGCGGTAGAGCGAGTGCTCGGCTTCGAAGCGGATGTGCAGCGTCGCGAGCGTGGCCGCCACACGCTGCGCCGCCTCGGTGTCCCCGGTGTCCCCGGCATCACCGGTGGCGGGGTGGCTGCGCACCACCGCATCGAGGAAGTGCAGGCCCCCGCAGGAGTGGCCGTAGAGGTGGGTCTTGCCCCGCTTGGCCGCACCCATCGGTGCCCTGGGGGCGAACGCGCCGGGTGCGGCGCGCGCCTCGATGAACGGGGCAACGTCCCGCTCGAGCCGCGCGAGCGCCCGCGCCCGCAGCGCGTCGTACCTCACGTCGGTGGTCTCCGCGGCCTCCAGGTCGAGCGCAAGCGCCGACAGCCGCCACGCGACCGAGTGCCAGCGTGCGTCGTCGTCCTCGCCGGTGGGCTCGCTGTCCGGGTCGGGCGCCTGTCGGAGATCCGTCAGCAGGCGCCCCAGCGTGATGACCTCGCCGTCCGCCGCAGCGTGTGCCGCCCCGAGCGGAACGCCGGCGCTGCGCATGGCGAGCGCAAGCCCATACGGGTGCGGGTCGACCGGCGTGCCATCATCGCCCTGCCTGGGAAAGCGGTAGCGTCGGGCGCCCGCCGGACCGATCGGTGTGGCGCTCGCCATGATCGCCGCGACGGCGGCGCCACCCGAGCGCGTCTCGAAGTCCGGACCGAAGGCGAGCAGCCCGTGGGCCAGCGCCCACGGGTTTGTGGGATCACCCGCGGCCGGCCGCAGCTGCTGCTCGAGTCGCTCCAGCGCCGCTCGTACGCTTGCGGCATCCGGCGGCGGCGACTCGGGGGTCGCCTGCGGTGCGGGGGTGGGTGCCACGGCCGGGGCCGGCGCGTCCGCAACCTTTGCCGCGGGTGGCGGCTCGCGCTCCGATGTGCAGGCGCTGGCCGCGACCAGCAGCGTGAGCATCGCGCGAGCTGTGCGGCCGTTGCGCATCGATCGGTATCTACCACACGCCGGCGACAAATCACGGTGCGGTGCGATGGGCGGAATGACTTCTTCACCGACCTGCTAGGGTCGGCCCAGGGGGAAGCATGCAGGACGGCAAGGAGGCCCGGGCGGTCCCGGAACGCGGCGCGCGCCTGACGCACCTCGACCGTGCACGCGTCTTCCTGACGCTGCTCGTCGTCGCGCACCACGCAGCGATCACCTACGGGGCGGAGGGCAGCTGGCCGTATCGCGAGGGTGCTACCGACGGGCTGAGCCCGGTGGTGCTGTCGCTCTTCTGCGGCATCAACCAGTCCTTCTTCATGTCGGCGTTCTTCGTGCTCGCCGGCTACTTCTGCCCGTCGTCGCTCGCCCGCAAGGGGACGCGCGCGTTCATCGCCGACCGGCTGCTGCGCCTCGGCACTCCGATCGTCGTCTACAACCTGGTGCTCGTCGTGGCCAACGACTGGATGCTCTCGCGTCTTCCGGGGGCTGCGCCCTTCGACGGGAGCCTGTCGCTGCGCTTTGGCCCGCTGTGGTTTCTGCAGGCGCTGCTCGTCGCCTCCATCGCCTACGCGCTCGTCGCGCGCGTCGTGCCGTCGCTCGGGCGCGTTGCCGCCGGTGAGGCGCGCGCCGAGTTCCCCAACGATCGCGTGCTGCTCGCCTGGATCGCGGTCCTCGCGCTCTGCACCTACCTCACGCGCATCTGGCTGCCGATGGGCGTGTGGGCGGTCTTCATCGAGCCCGCCCATCTCGTGCACTATGTGGTCGCGTTCTGCGCGGGCGTGGTTGCCGGGCGCCACGGGTGGCTCGCGCACGTGCCGACGGACCTGTCACGACGCTGGGCCCGACGCGCGGTCGTTGTCCTCATCGCTCTTCCGGTCGTGGGCATCGGGCTCGGCGCGCTGACCGATCCATCCGTGATGTCGCTCCTGATGGGTGGCCCGGGGCCGGCGGCGGCCTTCTATGCCGTGTGGGAGACCATCCTCATGGTCGCGCTGACGCTCCTGGCGGTGGCGCACTTCGAGCGCGTCGGGGAGTCGACGTGGGTGGCGCGCTTCACGCCGGCCGATGCCTTCGGGGCGTACATCGTGCACCAGACGGTGCTGCTGTCGCTGGCGGTCGGCATGGCCAGCCTGCCGATCCCGTCGGTGCTCAAGTTCGTCCTGCTGACCTCGGTCGGCGCGGTCGCGAGCTTTGCGCTCGCCCGGGCGTCGCGTGCGCTGCCGGGTGCACGCCGCATCCTTGGCTGAGGCGGCTCGCCGCACGGCGCTGCATTCGCAGTGGCCATTGTGTATCGTCGCGGGCATGGGTCTCTTCCTCACACTGATCAAGACAGTCTGGCGCGTGCTGCTGCGGCGCCTCACGGGCAAGGGCAAGCATCCGAGCTGGAGCTTTCCCTACGAGGTGGGCGTCGAGATGTGCGGCGCAGGGTTCATCGGCGGCATCGACCGGCCCTCGACGGCGGGCGGCCAGCGAGCGGGTGAGTCCGTGACGCCGATCCCACCGCCACTGCGCCGAAGGCTGCGATTCGAAGAGGGCACGCTGGCCGGCCTGCCCACCGAGGTGCACACGCCGAGGGACTACGATGCGACCACCGGCGGCACGCTGCTCTACATCCACGGCGGCGGCTACATCGTCTGCGCTCCGAGGACGCACCGGGCGCTGATCGCACGTCTGGCCGACGCCGGCGGCGTGCGCACGGTGGCCATCGACTACCGCAAGGCGCCGGAGCACCCCTTCCCGGCGGGCATCGACGACGGCGTGGCGGCCTACCACGCGCTGCTCGAGCAGGGCGTCGACCCGGCGAAGCTCGTCCTCGCCGGCGACTCGGCCGGTGGCGGTCTGGTGCTGGCCGTGCTGCAGCGCGTGCGCGAGGAGGGGGCGGTGCTGCCGGCCGCTGCCGTGCTGCTGTCGCCGTGGGTCGACGTGGCCGACAGCTCGGGCAGCATCGTCGACAACGATCGCTACGACTACCTGCCGACCGAATCGATGGAGGGGTGGACACAGGCCTACCTCGCGGGTGCCGACCCCGGCTCCCCACTCGTGTCGCCGATCCACGCGGACCTCTCGGGGATGCCGCCGATGCGGGTGCTGACCGGCACCCTCGAGCTGCTGCACGACCAGAACGTGGCCTTCGTGAAGCGGGCCCTCGAGCAGGGGGTGGACGTCACCCACGAGCTGGGCCCCAACGAGGTCCACGTTTACCCGCTGCTCGCGGACGTCTCGCCCTTCGCGGCGAGGGCCGTGGTGGGGATCGGCGAGTTCATCCGGGGCCACGTCGCCCGGGCCTGAGCGCCGGGCCAAACCAGCGCAAGCCTTGTTGTTTTGAAGCCTCCCTGGCCCCGTGCTAGACCCCGGTTCTGGACCGGTGACTCCGCCGTCGGAGCGCCGGCCACCGCCACCGTGATGAGGCCGAGCCGTGTCTGAGCGCCAGGACTACAAGAAGACGATCAATCTCCCGAAGACCCGCTTTCCGATGCGCGCGAACCTCGCGCAGCGCGAGCCGGAGATTCTGAAGCGCTGGCAGGCCGACAACACCTACGAAAAGGCGCTCGCCGCGCGCGAGGGCAAGCCGCCTTTCGTCTTCCACGACGGGCCGCCCTACGCCAACGGCCACATCCACTACGGGCACATCATGAACAAGGTGCTCAAGGACTTCGTGGTGAAGTACCACACGCTGGCCGGGCGCTACGTGCGCTTCGTCCCGGGGTGGGACTGCCACGGGCTGCCGATCGAGCTTGGCGTGGAGCGCGCGCTGCAGAAGAAGGGCAAGCTCGACATCGGCAAGCTCGGCGTGCGCACCGCATGCCGTCGCGAGGCGGACAAGTGGGTCAAGGCGCAGCGCAAGGGCTTCGAGCGGCTGGGCGTCTTCGGCACCTGGGACAAGCCCTACCTGACGCTCAACCCGGGCTTCGAGCAGGGCATCCTCTCGGCGCTCTCGTCCTTCGTGCGCCACGACCTCGTCTACCGCGGCAAGAAGCCGGTGCACTGGTGCACACGCTGCCGCACCGCGCTCGCGGAGGCCGAGGTCGAGCACCAGGACCACACCTCGCCGAGCATCTACGTCAGCTTCCCGTTCGAGCAGGACGCGGCCGAGAAGCTCGCCGGCGTGTTCGGCATCGACGCGACCGACGCCGCCGAGCTGGGGGCGCTGATCTGGACGACGACCCCCTGGACGCTTCCGGCCAACCTCGCGATCGCGGTCAACCCGGAGTACGACTACGGCGTCTTCCGCATCGGCACGCATGTCGTCGTCGCGGCCACGGGTCTGTCGGAGTCGATCGCGAAGGCGGTGGGCGAGCCGGCGCAGGCGCTTGGCGCCACCGTCAAGGGCGAGGCACTGCTCGGCCTCGTGGCGCGTCACCCGTTCGAGGACCGAGCGTCGCCGATCCTCGGTGCGGACTACGTCACGCTCGAGACGGGCACGGGCCTGGTGCACACCGCACCCGGCCACGGCGCCGACGACTACAAGCTCGGCACCAAGCACGGGCTGCAGCCGTTTGCGCCGGTCGACGCCGGCGGGCTCTTCACCGACGAGGTGCGGCCAGCATGGCGTGGCAAGCACGTGCTCGAGGCCAACCCCGAGATCGTGCAGTACCTTCATGACGAGGGCGTGCTGCTCAACCCGGTGGGCCAGTCGCTGAAGCACAGCTACCCGGGCTGCTGGCGGTGCAAGACGCCGGTGATCTTCCGCGCGACCACGCAGTGGTTCATCGCCATGGACAGGCCGCTGGCCGAGCGCGACGACGGGCGCACGCTGCGCGACATCGCCATGGGCGAGATCGCCGCGCTCGCGGACAAGCGCGACACGGCGGACGCGCCGAGCGATGCCGAGCTCGAGAGCGGCTGGATCCCCGCCTGGGGCCGTGACCGCATCGGCGGCATGATCGCCGACCGCCCCGACTGGTGCATCTCGCGCCAGCGCGTGTGGGGCGTGCCGATCCCGGCGCTGCACTGCAAGGCGTGCAGCAAGGTGCACCTCACCGCCGAGCTGGTCGATCACGTCGCCGCGCTGGTCGGGCAGGAGGGCACGGACGTCTGGTACAAGGACGACGATCCGCGCTGCGTCCCCGATGGATTCGCCTGCGACTGCGGTGGTACCGAGTTCGACCGCGACAGCTCGATCCTCGACGTGTGGTTCGAGTCCGGCGCGTCCTTCATGGACACGCTCGGTGACGAAGAAGGGGGGCTGGGCCTGCCCGCCGACCTCTACCTCGAGGGCTCGGACCAGCACCGCGGCTGGTTCCACAGCTCGCTGCTCGTCGGCGCGGCCGTGCTGGGACGCGCGCCCTACAAGCGGGTGCTGACCCACGGCTTCGTCTGCGATGACACGGGCCGGCCGTACAGCAAGAGCGACATCCGCCGTCGCCAGGAGGCGGGCGAGAAGATCGAGTACCTCGACCCGGCAGACGTCGTGAAGCAGCAGGGCGCGGAGCTGCTGCGGCTGTGGGTCGCCTACGAGGACTTCCGCAGCGATGTGCGCTACTCGGCGGCGCACCTGCAGCAGGTCTCGGAGGCGTACTTCAAGATCCGCAACACGCTGCGCTTCTTGCTGGGCAGCCTCAACGGCTACGAGGGCGGCGAGCCCGAGACGCTCGACCCGATCGACGCCTGGGCCCAGGCGCGTATGCGCAGCTACCTCGACGAGGTCGACCGTGCCTATGCTCGCTTCGACTTCAGGACGGTCTTCCATCGCACGCTGGAGCTTTGCACCGGTGACCTTTCATCGTTCTACATGGACGTCACCAAGGACCGCCTCTACTGCGAGGCGATCGGCTCGCAGCCGCACCTCTCGGGCCAGAGCACGGTGTCGATGATCGCACGTGGGCTGATCGCCTCGATCGCCCCCGTGCTCGCCTTCACCGGTGAGGAGGCCTGGGGGCACTTGCCTGGCGAGGAGGGCCGCTCGGTCTACCTCGAGGGTGCGATCACGCGACCCGAGATCCCCGAGGGCGACGCGGCGCTGCTCGAGGGCTACCAGCAACTGCGCGAGGTGATCGATGTGGCCAACCTCGCGCTCGAGCCACATGTGAAGGCTGGTGACATCAAGCACCGTCGCGAGGCGGTGGTCAGCCTGACGATGCCCGCGGAGATGGCTGCGGCGATCGGGGCGGTCACGGATGACCTCGCGATCGCGCTGGCGGTGGCGAGCGTCGAGGTGAGTGCGGGCGATGTGCTGCAGGCGAGCGTCGCCAAGACGGGTGATGTTCGCTGCGAGCGCTGCTGGCGGCACCGGCCGGATGTTGGCGTCGCGCCTGCGCCTGCCGACCTCTGCGTGCGCTGCCACACCGTGCTGCAGAGCGCACAGGGTTAGGGAGGCGAGATGGCCGGCTTCGACCACAAACAGATCGATCGCAAGTGGCAGGCTCGCTGGGCCAAGGACGACACGTTCGCGACGCCGACCGATCGCGACAAGCCCAAGTACTACATCCTCGACATGTTCCCGTACCCCAGCGGGTCGGGGCTGCACGTCGGCCACCCCGAGGGTTACGTGGCGACCGATGTGGTCGCCCGCGGCAAGCGCATGCTGGGCTTCAACGTCCTGCGCGTGATGGGCTGGGACAGCTTCGGGCTGCCCGCCGAGCGGCAGGCGGTGAAGGAGGGCAAGCACCCCAAGGAGATCACCGACCGTAACGTCGCGACCTTCAAGGAGCAGCTCTCGGTGCTCGGCCTCTCCTACGACTGGTCGCGCGAGCTCGCGACCTCGGACGTCGCCTACTACAAGTGGACGCAGTGGATCTTCCTGAAGCTCTACGACAAGGGGCTGGCGTACCAGGCGGAGGTGGCCGTCAACTGGTGTCCGGCGCTCGGCACGGCCCTCGCGAACGAGGAGGTCCACGAGGGCAAGTACATCGAGACCGGCGACCCGGTCGAGCGGCGGCCGATGAAGCAGTGGATGCTGCGCATCACCGAGTACGCCGACCGTCTCATCGAGGGACTCGACGGGCTCGACTGGCCCGAGGGCATCAAGGAGCAGCAGCGCCACTGGATCGGTCGCTCCCAGGGCGCGGAGGTGCGCTTCGCGGTCGAGGGCGGCGGCGTCGACGACATCCGCGTCTTCACCACGCGGCCCGACACGCTCTTCGGCGGTACCTACGTGGTGCTCGCACCCGAGCACGCGCTGGTCTCGGAGATCACCACCGACGCGCAGCGCACCGCGGTCGAGGCGTACCAGCAGGAGGTGGCCGCCCGCTCCGAGCGCGACCGCATCTCCGAAGCGGTCGACGCCCAGAAGACGGGTGTCTTCACAGGTGCCCATGCGATCAACCCCGTGACGGGCGAGGCGATCCCGATCTGGATCGCCGACTACGTGCTCGCGAGCTACGGCACAGGCGCTGTCTTCGCCTGCCCCGCCCACGACGAGCGCGACTACGCCTTTGCGAAGACCTTCGAGCTTCCGATCGTCGAGGTCGTCGAGGGCGGCAACATTGCCAAGGCCAGCTACGCCGGCGACGGCAAGCACGTGAACTCGCAGTTCCTCGACGGCATGAACGTCGTCGAGGCCAAGACCGCGATCATCGAGTGGCTCGAGAAGGAAGAGAAGGGCGAAGGGTCGATCCGCTATCGCCTGCGCGACTGGCTCTTCTCGCGGCAGCGCTACTGGGGTGAGCCCTTTCCCATCGTGATCGATGCGGACGGCAACCCGCAGGAGCTGTCCGAGGATGACCTGCCGGTGGAGCTGCCAGCGCTGAGCGACTTTCGCCCGACTCCCGACGGCGAGCCGCCGCTCGCGCGTGCGACCGACTGGCTGAAGGCGACCGACCCGGTGACCGGTGGCCCGGCCACGCGCGAGACCAACACCATGCCGCAGTGGGCGGGGTCGTGCTGGTACTACCTGCGCTTCATCTCGCCGACGCTCGCGACCGCGGCGTGGGACGAGACCGAAGAGAAGTACTGGATGCCCGTCGACCTCTACGTCGGCGGCGCGGAGCACGCGACGCTGCACCTGCTCTACGCGCGCTTCTGGCACCAGGTGCTCTACGACCTCGGGCTCGTGTCGACGCCGGAGCCGTTCCAGCGGCTCTTCAACCAGGGGATGATCACCGCCCACGCCTACATCGACGACAACAAGAAGTACTACCACGTCGACGATGTCGAGGAGCGCGACGGCAAGTGGGTCGCGAAGGACGACGGCACCGCCCTGTCCCGACGACTCGAGAAGATGAGCAAGTCCCGCGGCAACGTGGTCAACCCCGACGACATGTGCCGTGAGTTCGGCGCCGACGCGCTGCGCCTCTACGAGCTGTTCATGGGGCCGCTCGAGGACGGCGGCGAGTGGGAGACGAGCGGGATGGCCGGCACGCGCCGCTTCCTCGACCGGCTCTACCGCGTGGTCGTCGACGATGAGAGCGGCGGGCTGTCCGCGAAAATCGTCGAGGACGAGGTCGACAACGCGCCGCTGCAGCGCGCGCTGCACGCGGCCATCAAGAAGGTGACCGAGGCGATCGACACGATGCGCTTCAACACCGCCATCTCCGAGATGATGGTCTTCGTCAACGAGGCCACGAAGGCGGATGCGGTGCCGCGGGCGTGGATCGAGAAGTTCATCCTCGTCGTCGCGCCGTTCGCGCCCCACGTTGGCGAGGAGCTATGGCAGCGCCTCGGGCACGAGCAGACCCTCACCTACGCCAGCTTCCCCGGGTTCGACGAGGCTATCCTCGCGGTTGAGACCGAGAGCCTCGCGGTGCAGGTCAATGGCAAGCTGCGCGGCTCCATCGAGATCACGCCGGACATGGACAAGGACGCGATTCTGGCGGCGGCCCGTGCCGACGCGAAGATCGCAGCGCATCTCGACGGCAAGGACATCAAGCGCGAGATCTACGTCCCCGGACGGCTCGTCAACATCGTCGCGAAGTAGCGGCCGGACGGGCGTCTGCGTGGCTAGCGCTCGCAGTACGTCTTGACCGCGTCCATGTCCTTCTCGATCGCGGCGCGCACCATCCCCTTGATGAGCGGGTTCATCAGGCGTCGTCGACATGTCGGCGACCGTCTCGAAGACCCTCTCGACCGGTGCTGCGATCGTCCGGCGAACCACGGTCGTCGTCATGGATGCACGTAAGGACAGCAAGGCCGACCGGTCAAGACGGCCCGTTGACACCCTGAGTGAAACGTGTTTCATTTTGTCCCTGGGTTCGAGCGTTCGAAGGTGCGAAGGGAGCTTTGGTGATGGGAGCACAGGGTTTTGGGGCCAATGCGTCCACTTGGTTGCGGTGCGCGGTCGCACTCGCGGTGCCGTTTTTCTTCGGCTGCAGCGAGGACAGCGTGGGCGGCAACACGGTCAATGACGGCACCGGCGCGGTCGGCGGCGGCACGGGCGCGGTCGGTGGCGGCACCGGTGCGACGGGCGGCGGCACCGGCGCGATGGGCGGCGGCACCGGCGCGATGGGCGGCGGCACCGGTGCGATGGGCGGCAGCGGCGGCGTGGTTGACGGTACCGGTGCGATTGGCGGCAGCGGCGGCATGGGCAGCGGTGGCTCGGGCGGCGGAGTCGGCAACTGCGACCTCACGGGCACCTGGGCCGTCAAGGGCGTGACCTTCACGACCGCCGACAACCCGCTGGCACCCGGCGCGCAGAAGACCACGGCCTGGGCGCTGATCGAGATCTCGCAGGATGGCGACAACTTCACCGTCACCGACGATCTCCCGTGTGGCATCAAGACCTCGGGCGATGCCGACGTGACGATGCGCGGTCCCAACAACGAGGTCGCGCCGCCGATGTACCAGGAGAAGAGCCAGACGACGGGCCGCAACGGCACGTCCATCGACAACGGCGGGCAGTGCGACGTCACGTTCGAGCGCCTGTACTCGGTGCTCGGTGGCAACTCCGGGACGATTACCCCGCCCGGTCGCGTCGACGGCAACCCCGCGCTAGGCACCTTCCCGACGCTGACCGTCAACGATGCGGAGGACTGGGACCAGGACAGCAACCCTGGGCTCACCTACATCATCACCAACTCGCCGGTGGGTAGTGGGACGCGCTACGCGATCCAGCGGGCGTGGAACGAGATGATCGGACCGGTTGCCCACAACGCGAACGAGTTCATGATCCCGATCGGATGGGACTTCGACGATCTGGTGATCGAGGCGTCGAGCCTCTTCTTCGGCAGTGAGGCGTCGGTTCGCCAGTCGCCGCACACCGCCCAGTATCGCCGTGTCGTGCGGGGCGACCTCGAGGGCGCCAACGACCAGGAGACGTGCACGAACGTGCGTAACCTCTTGCCGCACGCCCCCTCTCCTGCGGACGCATTCTGATGAAGTCGACCGGAGCGGGGGCGCTGGCAGCGATGCTGGCGCTCCTGGGCGTGTTGTCATGGGCGCCCACGGCGGCGGCCTCACCGCTGCTCGAGCTCGTTGGCGACCCGGCGGAGAAGGGCGGCCTCGCCGGGCGCTTCGGCGGCGCATCGGCGAGTTCCGCATACTTCAACCCTGCCTTCCTGCCATCGGCGTCGCCGGGCATGACGCTGGGCGTCTTCGTGTTCGCCGACCAGATCGGCATCGACGTCGGCGTGCGGCCCCCGGGCAGCGACATCTCCGTGGAGGCATCGGGTGCCTTCATCAACGATGACGCGCTAACGCCCGTCTTCCCGTCGCCGTTGCCCACGGCCTGGCTCGAGCGCGGCTGCGCCCAGGACTGCGAGATGAGCGGCGTCGCGAATGCGGCGAGGGCTCGCCCCCGCCAGGCGTCGGGCAGCAGTGGCAACACGCGCGCCTACATTCCGCTGGGCATCGTCAAGCCGCTCATCTCCGACAAGTTCGTGCTCGGCTTCAGTGCGCTGCTCCCGGCCGGTGACTTCACGACCACGACCGGCTTCTACAACGACCACCGCGAGCAGTACTTCAGCAACAGCCTGCACCCCGAGCTCTACTCCGACCGGCTCACCGCCATGAGCATGGCGCTCGGCTTCGGCAGCCAGGTCATCGACTGGCTCGCCGTGGGCCTGTCATTCACGTTCAACCTCTCCAACGAGGCCAACGCACCCAACTTCGTTCCGAGCGCCGAGCAGTTCGATGCGCTGCTGATCGACAACTCGGTCAAGGTGCAGTCGACCATGGCGCCCCATGTCGGCATCGTGATCACGCCGAAGGACTGGCTGCAGCTGACGGCGACGATGCACACGCCCCAGTCGCTCAAGGTGAAGGCAGCGTTCAGCTCCTTTCTACCGGACGGCTCGGAGCAGTTCGCGTCCAAGACCTTCACCCACGGCTACGTGCCGGCGTCGGCCTCCCTGGGTGGAAGCGTGGCTGTGATCAACGGCGAGAAGACGAAGCTGCGCGTGCTTGCTGGCGCGACGATTACCGACTGGACGAGCTATCACGATCGTCACGACGAGCGGCCCGATGGCGCCTACGAGTGGTCGATGGTGGTTGCGCCGACCCTCGGTGCGCGCCTGGGCATCCGCCACACGGACGTCATGCTCGACGCCACCTACGTCCAGTCGCCGGTGCCGGAGCAGACGGGGCGCACCAACTACGTCGACAACGACCGCATCTCGGCCAGCACCGGCATTCACCAGCGCTTCGAGATGCTGGGTCTGAAGTGGCGTGCAGGTCTGAGTGCGCAGGTGCACCACCTGCTGCAGCGCGATCACGTGAAGGACCTGGGGGTCAGTGATCCGGTGGTCGACGAGGTGCCCGACGCTCAGGATGTTCCGCCCGACGAGAAAGACCAGGGAGCCATCAACAAGATGACGTTCGAGCCCGTGGAGCCACGCCAGGGTCTGCAGACGAACAACCCCGGCTACCCGAGCTTGAGCAGCCAGGGCTGGCTCTTCGGTGGTGCGGTGACGCTGGCGCTGCTCTTCGACGAGTAGCCGGCCTCTGCTACGGTCGGGCGGTGGCCACCGGCAACCCGATCCCCGGCACCGTCTCAATGCTGCAGCTGATCCCGGTGGTCGATGCGCTGCGCGCGATGGGCGCCGACGTCGAGGAGATCCTCGCGCGCGCGAAGCTTCCGCAGGAGCTGCTGCAGGATGTCGGGGGCCGCGTGGAGGCCGACGCTTCGTTTCGGCTGTGGCAGAGCGCCATCGAGGTGACCGGTGAGCCCAGCCTGGGGCTGCAGGTGGCCAAGCACGTGCCGGCCGGTGCCGCCGGCGCCTTCGAGTACATGCTGCGCCACAGCGCGACGCTCGGCGAGAGCCTCGCGCGAGCCGATCGCTTCGTGCGGGTGCTCGACGACCTGTGCTGCGTGGCCGTCGAGCGCGGCGACGACGTCGCGTGCTTTCGTATCTGGCGTGAGGGCGGGCACGCGTTTCCCCCCGCCGACGTCGAGCGCTTCTTCGCGCTGTGCGCCGCGGCGCTGTGCGCGGAGTTCCCCCAGCACCCGCTGACCGAGGTGCGCTTCAGTCACCGCTGCGCTGGCGCCACCGAGACGTATCGACGCCACTTTCGCTGCCAGGTCGCGTTCGGTAGCGCGCATGATGAGCTGGTCTTCCCCGCGGGCGCGCTCGATGACCGGGCGCGCAGTGCGGACCCGGGCCTGGGCGCGGTGCTCGAGACCCACGTCGAGCAGCTGCTTGGGCGGCTACCGAGCGAGGCGGCCTTCCTGCAGCAGGCGCGCCGCGTGCTCACGCTGCAGCTCCAGGAGGGCCACGGCGGCATGCAGGGGCTCGCGAAGGCGCTCCACGTCAGCGCACGCACGCTGCGCCGTCGGCTGGACGAGCACGGCTACACGTACACCTCGCTGCTGGACGAGCTGCGCCGCAACCTCGCGGCGCACTACCTCGAGCGCAGCGACCTTAGCCTCGAGCAGGTGGCGGAGGCGCTGGGCTTCGCCGACACGAGCACGTTCTACCGCTCGTTCAAGCGCTGGACGGGATCGACGCCCGCCCAGTACCGCAGGGACCACCCGGCGTAGGCGCGCGGGTCGGCGCGGGGACCGAGCGAACGCTTGCGTTGGGCGGCGAACGGCGACGTCGCGCGGCGACGACTACTCACCCACGTGGCCGGGTGAGTTCATAAGCCCGGCGTACCCCGGGCGATTGCTGCACGATCGTGAGACGCCTACCTGTCGGGCTTTCTCGTACCTGTCGTGGGTTGTGATTGGCTGCTACACCGACTGGCGTGTGGAACGGTCGCGTGGCGAGCCCCTCGGGGCAGTCGTCCAGCGATGTTGGAGAGTGCTCATGACCAGACGTGGATGTGAGGGCCTTGCGTGGCCTCTCGTGGCGACCCTGTGTGCGATGGGTCTGCTGATCGGCTGCAGCGGCGCCAGCAAGAATGACGCCCGCGACAGCGCCGGTGATGCCGGTGCGGACGGCGGCGTCGTACTGGACGAGACCACGGGTGATGTCACCGGCGGCCCGTGCAGCGATGGCGATCCCGACACCCCGTGTGCAACCGGGACCGGCGACTCCGGCGACGACCCCGCGTGCACGGACGGCGACCCCGTGACGCTGTGCCCCGACGCGGCGCTGGTCGACACTGGCGATGAAGACGGCGGCGTCAACGATGACGGCCTCGTCGACGACGGGCCCGAGCTCCACGGCGTCGGTACGGACAACGACTTCGACGTCGCGGCCAACCCGGCCGACGGTGTGGGCGTCGACGAGGATGGCGCGCTGGTGGTCGACCGCACGCGTGGCACGGTGGGGCAGTTCATCTGGGTTGCCGACACGGGCGGCGCCAACATCGCGGACGCCAACGCGGGCGTCTACAAGATCGACATGGAGACGCTCGAGGTCGTCGGCCACTACGCCGTGGGCGGCACCAGCCCCTCGCGTACGACCGTCAACGCGCTCGGCGAGGCCTTCGTCGGTGCACGCGAGGCACCCTTCGGTGTCACCAAGATCCTGCCCGGCGACTGCCCTGACAGGAACGGCAACGGCATGATCGATACGTCCACCGGTCTCGGTGACGTACTGCCGTACCTGATGGATGAGTGTGTCGCGTGGTACACGCCGACCAACTCCGACGTGCGCGGCCTCGCGGCCCAGGACATCTCGGGGCTCTCGGTCAACGCGTGCGAGGGTTACGACCCGAACACGATGGAGTTCGCGGTGGACCCCAACGAGACCCCCGACCAGCACTACGTCTGGGTCAGCAGCTACGAGGGCGATCGCCTGTGGAAGCTCGACTCGGAGACGGGGCAGATCCTGATCGACCTCGACTGGCCGGTCGGGGAAGCGGGCTACGGGCTCGCCCTGGCGGGTGACGGGAAGATCTGGACCGCCAAGCACGTCACCTTCCTCGACACGCTGCAGTGCACCGACCAGGCGACGTGCACGGCCGCGCCGTTCTGCGACTTCGATTGCCAGGTCGGCAACTGCCCGGACCTGTGTGATGGGGCCGTCAAGGGCAAGTTCCCCACGGACAACCACGCCTACGGGGTCACCGTCGATTGCAAGCAGCGCGTCTGGTACAACTACCAGGACAACGGCGGCAACGGCGCGACCTATCGTCTCGATCCGTCGCTCCCACCCGCCGAGCGCCTTGCAGCCGCGCCCAACGCTGCCGGCGACGGTGGCATCGCGGCCGACAACGCGGGCTGGGTCTGGGTCGGCTTCCACCTCGCGGACCGCATGTGGCGCGTCGACGCGGAGCAGATGATCTCGCAGGAGGTGCCCATTCGCGGCAAGGGTGTGGCCGTCCGGCCCACCGACGGTCACGTGCTCGCGGTCGAGCACCAAAACGGGGGCCCCGTCTACATCAACGAGATCGAGCCCGGTGCGACCATCGCCGACGCGAACATCATCACGCCGCAGGTGCAGTACCTGCCCGACAACGTCTACGCCTACTCCGACATGAACGGCGTGCAGACGCAGCTGGCGAGCAGCGAACCGAGCTGGTACCGCCAGATCTTCGAGGGCTGCGCCGACGGCCCGACGCGCTGGCAGGACTTCGCCTGGGACGTCGAGGTGCCGGAGGACACCTGGGTGATGATCAAGCTCCGCTCCGCCGAGACGATGCAGGACCTCGACGGCGCCGAGTGGAGCACTATCGCGTGCCACGTGGCCGACTCGAAGGACGCCGCGATCATCGACTACGTCGGCGGTGAGTACATCGAGGTCGAGCTGCGCTTCACCGCTGCGGCCGGTTCGGGCTGCGGAGGCGCCGGCGAGGCCCGCTCCGCACGGGTCCTGAGCTTCGGCCCCTCACGGGCCTGCGAGCCCGAGGTCTTCGGGCCGGGCTAGGGGTGTCGCGGGTCCCTGGCGATGATCATGCCTTCGGCCGCGATCCGGGCTACCATGGCCCAGTCATGAGGGAGTGGACGCGTCTTCGGTTCCTGCTCGCGCTGCTCCCGGCGCTGTGCACGCTCTCCTGCGCGGACACCGAGCAGCTGACCCAGATCATGGTGGCGGTGGACAGCGACATCGGGTCGCTCACGCACGTGGAGGTCGACGTCGAGGGCCTGGGCGACTCGCCCACGGCCCACGCTGACCTCGGCGCCACGCCGCTGCCGCGCAGTCTCGCCCTCGTGCACCGCGGGGGACCGCTCGGGCCCGTCACGGTGACGGTTCGGGGTCTGAACGACGAGGGCGTGGTCGTCGAGCGCGTCGCGCAGGTCGAGTTCACCAAAGGCGAGCTGGTGCAGCTGTGCATCGAGCTGCTCGCGAGCTGCAGCGACGTCGACTGCGAGGCGGGGTCGAGCTGCCAGGCCGGCGGCTGCGGTCCGATCGAGGTCGACGCGGACGCCTCGGCCATCTGCGATGCCCTGACGCCCGGGGCGCCCATGGGTGGAGACGGGGACGGGGATGGGGACGGCGATGGCGACGGCGACATGGACGCCGGCGGTGACGGTGATGCGGCGGCCTGCACCATGCCGGACGCGGACTGCGACGAGGATGCGAGCAACGGCTGCGAGGTTGACCTCGACACGGATCTCGATCACTGCGGCGCATGCGGAGAGGTCTGTTCCGTCGATGGGTTGCCGAGGGTCGCTTCCGGTCGATGCGTCGGGGGCGCCTGCCAGCTGGTCTGCGAGCCAGGCTTCGCCGACCTGGATGCCGATAGGGCCACCGGCTGCGAGGTGGCGAGCTTCGCCTACGACGTCAGCAATTTCGACCCGCTCGCGCCCGAGCTGAGCGGCGCACCGCGCCTGAGCCCGAACATCACCTGCGATGTGTTGCTCACCACCACCGGTGTGGGGGTTGTCGGTCCGCACGACTGGTGCGGGACCAGCGTGCAGCCGGTTGTCGTGCAGCAGGCGGACGGCTCCGAGGTCGTGATCGTGCCGCTCGATGGGCTCACCGTCGCCGCGACTGGCAGCCTGTGGTTCCAGGGCCAACGTCCGGTCATCCTCGCGGTCTACGGCGACGCCAGCGTCGAGGGGCTGATCAGCGCCTCGGCGGTCGGTGCGGTCGCGGGCGCCGGCGGTAACCTCGACTGCGCCGACGGCACGGGCGCAGGCGGCGCGGCCGACGACGGCGGCGGGGGGGGCGGCGGGGGCGGGGGCTACGGCACGGCGGGGGGCGATGGCGGCGCGAGCGGCGACGCGAACGCTGCGGCGGGCGGTGTCGCTGGCTCGACCGACGGCAACGCGCAGCTCGTTCCCTTGCGCGGTGGTTGCCCGGGCGGTGACGGGGGCATCGGCGGCATCGGCGGCAGCGGCGGCGGTGGCGTGCAGCTGTCGGTCCTCGGTAGCCTCACCATCGTGTCGGGTGCGATCACCGCCGCGGGCGGCGGCGGCAGCCCGGCGCCGAACGACGAGTACGGTGGCGGTGGCGGAGGTGCTGGAGGCGCCGTGCTCATCGAAGCCGATAGCGTCGCCATCATGAGCTGGCTCTCCGCGAACGGTGGCGGCGGCGCCGAGGGCAACGCGACCAACAACGTCGATGGAAACCCAGGCGCGGACGGCTGGGGAAACCGCTCCGAGGGCGCCCTCGGCGGCAGCGGGGGCGGGCCCGGCGGCGACGGGGGCAACGGCGGCTCGCTGCTGAGCTCCGGTGCGGACCTGGTGGGTGCGCGGGGAGACACCAGCGGTGGCAGTGTCTTCAACCCCGATGAGGACGACGACGGCGGCGGCGGCGGTGGTGGTGGTGCTGGGCGAATTCGCATCCGCGGCATCAGCAGCTGCAACCTTGCCTCCGGCTTCTACAGCCCGGCGGCCGTAGTCGAGTGCCCGAACTAGCGCTGCGTTGATGCTGCGTTGGTTTGCTGGGCGCGTGCCGTCGGGCGCGTTTTCGCTGCTGTCGGCGTGCGGCAGGCGGGGGTGGGGTCGGCGGCTCTGACAGTCCTCGGGTTTCGGTCGAGGGTGTGCGGGACTGACGGGGCGGGCGTTGGTGCTGGTTTGTCGTCGGGGGCGTTTTCGCTGCTGTCGTTGTGCGGCAGGCGGGGGTGGG